>Ga0247777_1000003_pt1 | contig 526854 bp, 447 predicted proteins | sample UWRJL154409C5_FD_179937 | JGI IMG/M metagenome (GOLD analysis project Ga0247777, IMG submission 179937) | Plant litter microbial communities from Arlington Agricultural Research Station in Wisconsin, United States - UWRJ-L154-409C-5 | ecosystem: Environmental > Terrestrial > Plant litter >... | reverse complement strand
GATCCTGGCTGGCTCGTCCTTGGACGCGGCTACGAAAAGCTCCTCTATATGGAGCTCGGCTTCATGCTCGCCGAAACTGGCCGGAAGATGTGATCAATCATAAGTGGCGTTTTGGCGGTTAGTCCCCTCGGGGAACGCTCTCAGCCGCCATGACGTGGACGACCGAGCGACGAAGAATTCAGTGAGGAATGGCAGCGATGAGCAATCAGCGCGCGGGGTTCCGGCGCGGACGCGAGCGTGGATCGGGGGCCCGTCGGAGGGGCGTTTCTGGGGGCGGATTTTGGGCTGTAACGCGCTGAAATATTGGGGGATTTGGGCAGCGAAACAGAGGGGCTGGAAGGCTTGTAACCGGGGGATTCCCGCGCTACTTCCGTCCTAACTTGGAAAACGAACCTCCGATTAACCCGCAAGAACATCCGATCGGCATTCAGGACGAGATGCGGACCTCGTACCTGGATTACGCGATGAGCGTGATCATCGGGCGAGCCATCCCCGATGTACGCGACGGATTGAAGCCGGTGCACCGACGCATCTTGTACGCGATGCGCGACTTGAACCTGACGCCAGGCGGCTCGTACAGCAAGTGCGCGAAGGTCGTGGGTCAAGTGCTCGGCAACTATCACCCTCACGGCGATGCGAGCGTGTACGACGCACTCGTGCGTATGGCGCAGGATTTTTCCATGCGCCACATGCTGATCGACGGCCAAGGCAACTTCGGCTCGGTCGACGGCGATCCGGCAGCAGCCTATCGCTACACCGAGTGTCGCTTGGCGCGCATCTCGATGGAGCTGCTCCAGGACATCGAGAAAGAGACCGTCGACTTCTCGCCCAGCTTCGACGAATCCGGCGAAGAACCCACCGTTCTCCCGTCGCGCTTTCCGAATTTGCTCGTGAACGGTTCGGGCGGCATCGCCGTCGGCATGGCCACCAACATTCCACCGCATAACTTGGTGGAAGTGATCGACGCCACGATTCGGCTGATCGGTAATCCCGACGCGGGCGTCGAAGACCTGATGCTCGACATCAAGGGTCCAGATTTCCCGACGGCGGCGATGATCTACGGGCGCTCCGGCATCTATCAAGCATACAAGACCGGCCGCGGCTCGATCATCATGCGCTCGCGCACCGAGATCGAGAAGGTCACGGGCTCGAACGACCGCGAACAGATCGTGGTGACCGAGCTGCCCTATCAGGTGAACAAGGCGCGCTTGCACGCCAAGATCGGCGAGCTGATGCGCGACAAGCGCATCGAGGGCATCAAGGAAGCGCGCGACGAGAGCGATCGCGACGGCATGCGCCTCGTGCTCGAGCTCAAGAAAGACGTCTTCCCGCAGGTGGTGTTGAACCAGCTGTTCCGCCTGACGGACATGCAGTCGTCCTTCGGCATCATCAACCTGTCGATCGTGGATTCACGCCCCGAGGTGCTGGATCTCAAGCAGACGCTCGAGCGCTTCATCGAGCATCGGCGTGAAGTGATCAGCCGCCGCACGCGCTTCGAGCTCACCAAGGCCGAAGGCCAACGCGAAATCGTCGAAGGCCTGGGCATGGCCGTCACCGAGGTGGATCTCGTGATCAAGACGATTCGCGAATCACCCGATCCGGACGAGGCGCAGACGCGCTTGATGGCCCTGCCGCTGAAGGGCTTGGAGGCCTTCGTGCGCCGCGCGGGTCGGCCAGACGCCGAGATCGAAGCCGCCGCCAAGATCACTGACTATCGCCTCAGCGAACGTCAAGCCAAGGCCATCTTGGACATGCGCTTGGCGCGCTTGACCGGTCTCGAACAAGACAAGCTAGCCGCAGAATACGGTGAGCTCTCCGAGACCATCACCGGACTTCGCGCCATCTTGGCCGAAGAGCACCTGCTGATGCAGGTGATCATCCGTGAGCTGGAAGAGGTCAAGCTCAAGCACGGCGAGAAGCGCCGCACCGAGATCATCGACAACGAAGCCGAGATTCAGATCGAAGACCTGATCCAAGAAGAGGACATGGTCGTCACGATCTCGCACTCCGGCTACATCAAGCGCACGCCCGTATCGATGTACCAAGCGCAGAAGCGCGGCGGTAAGGGCAACAAGGGCATGGAGGCCCGCGACGACGACTTTTTGACCCAGCTGTTCATCGCCTCCACGCACAGCTTCGTGTTCTTCTTCTCCAGCCGCGGCAAAGTGTACGTGAAGAAGGTGTACGAGATCCCGCAGGCAGCGCGGAACGCGAAGGGGCGCGCGATCATCAACTTCATCGAGATGGAGGCCGAAGAGAAGATCGCGGCCATCACCCCGGTGGACAAGGTCGAAGCCGGGAAATTCGTCACCACCATCACGCGTGGCGGCCAGATCAAAAAGACCGAGCTCGTGGAATACGAGAATTTCCGCGACAAAGGCATCATCGGCGTGCGCATCGCGGACGACGATCAGCTGTTCACGGCCATCGTCACCGACGGCACCGCCGAGTTCTTCGTGGCCACCAAGACCGGCATCAGCATCCGCTTCGATGAGGAGCAGGTGCGCGCCACCGGCCGCGCCACCGCGGGCGTGAAGGCCATCGACCTGGACGAAGGCGACGCGGTCGTCGGGCTCGCGCGCACCGACGCCGAGCGTAAGTTCGTGCTCGCAATCTGTGAGCGCGGCTACGGAAAGCGCACTCCGATCGAGGAGTTCCGCATTCAAAACCGCGGCGGTAAGGGCATCATCTTGATCGATGCCAGCGACCGCAACGGGCCGGTCGTCGGCATTGCCATGGTGAAACCCGAAGACGAGGTGATGATCATCACCGATCGCGGTCAAACCATTCGCACCCCCATCGAGGGCATCCGCGAAACGGGCCGCAACGCGCAAGGCGTGAAGGTGATGCGCATCGAAGACGACGAGCGCGTCGTCGCGATCGAGCCCATCAACGAGGGCCAGAACGAAGCCCCGCTAGAAGGCGAAACCGAAGAAGGCTCGGAGGAAAGCGCTTCGACCGAGGGCGTGAACACGCCCCCCACCGAAGGCGACGAGCCAGACTCGGGCGGCGATGGCGGCCAAGAAGGCGCCTGAGAAATCGGCCAAAAAGGCCGCTAAAAAGCCGACCCAGGCCGCCACCCCGGCGTCCCGGAAGAAGCCCAGCCCCGCGGTCGCGCCTTCCAAGAAGCAGCAACAAGCGTCGAAGAAGTCAGCCACCAACCCCGCGTTGGTGGCGACGACTTACGCCAAGCTGCGCGAGCGACACAGTGACGCGCATTGCGAGCTCGACCACCAGAACCCGTTTCAATTGATTTTGGCGACCGTGCTGTCCGCGCAAAGTACGGACGTGATGGTCAACAAGATCACGCCCGAGCTGTTCGAGCGTTGGCCGACCCCGCGAGCGTTGGCCAGCGCGGAACCGAGTGAAGTCGAGAAAGTGTTGAGTAAAATCGGCATGTATCGCCAGAAGACGAAGAACGTCATCGGGCTCTCGAAGCGCTTGCTCGATGAGCACCAAGGCGAAGTCCCGCGCACCTTGGACGAGCTCGTGAAGTTGCCGGGGGTGGGCCGGAAAACCGCCAACGTGGTACTCGGAGTCGCCTTCGGAACGCCAGAGGGCGTGGTCGTCGACACCCACGTGCAACGCATCAGTCAGCGCCTGGGCTGGACGAAACACAGCGAGCCGCAGGAAATCGAACGAGATCTGATGGCGCTCTTTCCGCGTGGCGATTGGGACATGCTCTCGCACACGTTGATCTTTCACGGTCGGCGCGTGTGCGCAGCGCGCAAGCCTGCCTGCGCCGCTTGTCCAGTAACTGCGGAGTGCCCGTCGGCCTTCGATGCCGAGAACGTGGGCCGCAAGAAAACCAGCGCTCGAAGCCGAGCCTCGAAGTCATGAAATCGCCACGCATCCTTTTTCCGGCTCTGCTCTTGGGCATGACGGTTGCTGCCAGCGCCAACGCTACCGAGCGCCACTTCGGCTTCGGCTACGAGTCGGCGGTCTTGAACCCTGGCCTTGCCCAGCTGGAACCCTGGACCACGGTACACGCAGGCCGCGTAGACTACTTCAGCCAGCTCGACGCGCGGCTCGGCTTCCAACTCGGTTTAGCGCGTAACCTGCAAGCCGGGCTGTTCTGGAACGTGTCGAGCACCGCGCGAGACGTTCAGATCATCGATGCAGGTCTCAAATCTCGGCTGATTTCGACGGATTTTCAGTCGTTCTCGGCGCAGGTCAAATACAAGCTCTCCGATCCGACCGCCGATGCGCTCGGTAGCGCATTGTTGGTCGAGGGCTACGCAGGCCCCACGCTCGTCGGCTACGAAGGTCGCGTCATCATCGACAAACAGCTGGGGTCGCTGCTGCTTGCCTTCAACTTGGTGACGGCCGGAACCGAGCAGCTCGATCGCCAATCGCGCTTCGTGGGCTCGTTTGGTGCGACTGCGGCCGCCGGCTATTTTCTGACGCCCAACTTCGTGGCAAGCCTAGAGGCCCGCAACGAGAACGGCTTTTCGAGCGGATTCGATCGCTCGGTGTTGTACCTCGGCCCAACCGTCTCGTACGCGAGCACGCGCGTTTGGCTCACGCTCGCCGTGCAGCCGCAAATCGTCGCGTTCAAAGGCGCGACCACTGGGCACCACCTGGACCTGAACCAAAACGAGTATGTCCAGGCCCGCCTACTGCTGGGCTTCCCGCTCTAAAATGTGCGCCGCGGGGGGCTTCGTGTGCTCGAACAGGGGAGCCGCCCCCCCACCGACAACGCCGCGGAACGCGGGGTGCGCTGCTGGCTCGCGATCGCCCCCATTCAGAAGGCTCGAGCTCAGTTGGTTTTGGCGCGTTCGGCCATGTAATTTTCGACCGTGCGCGTGGTCATGCGACCTTCCGCCACTTCGGGCAAGCGCAAGAGCTGCTTGTGCAAGTCGATGTTGGTTCGAATGCCGCTGATGATGTACTCGTCGAGAGCACCGAGCATGCGCGCCAGCGCCTGCTCGCGAGTGGGTGCGTGCACGATCACTTTGGAGAGCAGTGAGTCGTAGTGGGGCGGCACGGTCCAGCCGCCGAACACGCCGGAGTCGACGCGCACGCCGGTGCCGCCGGGCGAATGATATTCCAAGATCTTACCGGGCCAGGGCGCGAACGTGCGCGGATCTTCGGCCATGATTCGGCACTCGATGGCGTGACCGCGTAGCTTCCAGGCGCTGGTATCCGGCAGGGTGAGCTTCTCGCCCGCGGCGGCGCGAATTTGCTCCACCACCAGATCGACGCCGGTCACCATCTCGGTGACGGGGTGCTCGACCTGCACGCGCGTATTCATTTCCATGAAGTACAGCGAGCGATCTTCGTCCATCAAGAACTCGAGCGTACCGAGCGAGGTGTAACCGGTCTCCAGGATCGCGCGACGAATCACTTCGCCCATCTTCAAGCGAAGCTCATCGGTCATCGCCGGGCTGGGAGATTCTTCGACCAGCTTCTGATTCTTGCGTTGCAGCGAGCACTCTCGCTCACCGAGCGTCCACACCTGGCCGTGCTTGTCGGCCAAGGCTTGGAACTCGATGTGACGCGGCCGCTCGACGAAGCGCTCCAGGTACAGTTCCGGATTCTTGAACGCGTTCATCGCCTCGGCGGTGGCGGATTCGAACGCGCGCCGGACCTCACTCAGGCTGCGCACGATGCGCATGCCGCGCCCGCCGCCGCCGCCGCGCGCCTTGATCATCACCGGGAAGCCGACGCGCGAGGCCTCGGACTCGGCGTGCTCGAAGCTCATCAGCGCGACACTGCCTGGCAAAAGCGGCAAGCCGAAGCGTTGCGCGGCCTCGCGTGCACGCAGCTTGTCGCCCCACTGCGCCATCGCTTCCGAAGACGGACCAATGAAGTTGAGCCCGCAGCGCTCCACGACCTGCGCGAATTTCGTACTTTCGGACAGGAAGCCGTAGCCGGGGTGAATCGCGTCGGCGGCGGTGATCTCCGCGGCGCTGATGATGGCCGGGATGTTCAGGTAGCTGAGTGAGGCGGAAGCGGGGCCGATGCACACCGCTTCGTCCGCGAAGCGCACGTGCAAGGCGTGTGCGTCGGCTTCGGAGTGCACGGCAACGGTGGCAACGCCGAGCTCGCGACAAGCGCGAATCACGCGGATGGCAATCTCACCGCGATTTGCGATCAGTACTTTTCGAAACATGGGCTAATGGCTGAGTCTCAGCTCTTCCTGATTTTGAACAGCTTCTGACCGAACTCGACGCTCTTGCCGCTGTCGACGAGCACTTCCAGCACGGTGCCGGCAAACTCGGCCTCGATCTCGTTCATCAGCTTCATGGCTTCGATGATGCACAGGGTCTGGCCCTTCTTGACCGAGCCGTTGACGGCAACGAACGGATCCGATTCCGGTGACGGCGCCTTGTAGAACGTGCCGACGAACGGCGAAGTCACGTACACCACGCTCGGATCGGCCACTTCGGCGCGCGGCGCAGCAGCTGCGACCGGGGAGGACACCGGCGCCGCTACGACGCTGGTCACGACCGGCGCTTGGCCGCGCACCATGGCGACCTTGACGCGAACCTTGTCGTCTTCGTATTCGAACTCGGACGCGCCGCCTTCTTCGAGCGTTTTGAGCAGGCTCTGGAGTTGATCAAGCGGAAGCTGCATTTGAAATTTTCCTATGCCGAAGGGGCCGCGCCGGAGCGGGCGATGGCGCGACAGGTGGTCCTGCGCGCTCGAGGGAGCGGGAAGTTACTCACACGAATCGCGCCTGACAACTCACTCGTTCAGGGCGTTCGGCTTTGCGCGAACCGCGAAATATTGTGCGCGGTTTCGACGCGCTGCGACATCGCCGCAGCGGGGGTTTTTGTTCACGAGCCCTGGAGGCGATCCAACAGCCCGGTCAGCGCCAACGTGTAGGAAGCCCCGCCAAATCCTGCGACCTTACCGACGCACGCGGGGGCGACGAGTGAAGTCTTGCGGAACTCCTCGCGCGCCTCCGGGTTGGAGAGGTGCACCTCGATGGCGGGCAAGCTCGAACCTTTGAGCGCGTCATAGAGCGCGTAGGAGGTGTGGGTCAGCGCGCCTGCATTGAGCAAGAGCCCGGAAAACCCGTCGTCCGCGGCGGTGCCAATCCAATCGATCAAGGCGCCTTCGTGGTTGCTCTGTCGGCAATCCACCACCGCTTTGCGCAGGGCCGCGGCAGCCGCGATCTGCTCGTGGATCTCCGCCAACGTCGCCTTGCCATAGATCTCCGGCTGGCGCTTGCCCAAGCGATCGAGGTTCGGACCGCTCAGCACCAACACACGCACGGCGCCGCGCAGACGAAGCTTGGGAGTGCCGTCGGGAACGACGGAAAGCGTGCCCCCGCGGGACTTTCGCTTGGTCTCTGCCACCTCAGGCCGCGAGTTCTTCAGCGAGCTTGGGCGCGAGCAGGCGGAGCAAGTAGCGGCCCTTGCCCAGATTCGCGTCCGGAGTCAGCGTCAGCGCGACGAAGTAGCCCTCGTTCACGACGCGAATCAGCGTAATCATTTTGTCGCTCTTGAACGACACTTCGCGCGTCGCGCCGGCGTCCAGCATCTCCGTCGCGCGCTGAATTCCCTTCACCACGACGCTGACTTCGGCGCCCACGGTCTCGATGTCGATCACTGCGCCTGCCTTGGCGTAGCTCTCGAGAGGGATACCTTCGAAATCCATCAGCAGCCCCGCGATGCCGCCGTCCGTGCCGTCGACGACGCTCTGCAACGCCTCTTTGAACATGCCCGCAGGTTAGCCCGAATCCTCTCCGCAGGTGAATTTTCAAAACGCTGCCGCCCGCGCGACTCGGAAAAAGCCGAAGCAATTCGCACTGGCCCAATGGCCGGCTCAATGCGCGGCCCGGTCGACGGGCGGACTGCGCAACCGACGTGACTTGCGGCCGCGATAAAGCCGGGCGATCGCCGTCTAGGCGGGGCGCCGTGTCGCCGTCCTTGACCCTGCTCGGGGGCACCGGCTACTTTCCACGCCACTCCGATGCGTGCGCGAGCGGGGGATCCGCCCCGCACCATGACCCAGAAAATCCTCGCTGGCCGCGCGGATGATCCAAACCTGAACGGTGACCTCGTTCGGGTGAAGGTCGACCAAGTCGTCCTCGCGAGAGAACCCGATCGCACACTCGCCGAACCGGTGCTTGTGGGCGCGAAGAAGTGTGCGGTCGAAGTGGCCATCGCGTACGACACGCGCTGCGTCACTGCACTGTCCGATACCTCACCAGGCCTCAGCCTGCGCGGTGCGAAAGATGCGCTCAACTTGGGCATGCTGATCGCGCGGCCGGGCATCGGCTTCCCGGCGGCGGTTCACCTCGAGCGTTTCGGTAGCCCGGCGCGTCTCGCGCTCACCGACGAGCCGCGCTTGGCCTCGGTCGGCGGCGCGGGCATGCTCACGTTGGTCGTCCCGCCTTCCCAGCTGGCAGAAGCGCTGCTCACGGGCAGCGTACTCGTGCGCCCGCCACGCAGCGTGCAGGTGCTGCTCTCGGGGCGCGTGCGTCCCTTCGTGTGCGTGCGCGACGTCGGCTTGGAACTGATGCGGCGCGGCCTCGGCGATGCGATTCGCCGCGTCGATACCGAATATCAAGCGCCGGTCGTGATCGAGTTCGCCGGACCGAGCGCGCGCCTGCTCTCGGTTTCTGATCGAGCGGTCCTTGCGGCCCTCGCGCCGCAGCTCGGCGCATCCGCTGCGGTCTTCGTCAGCGACGAGAAGACCGAGGTTTATTTGCGCGATCAACGCCGCTCCAAGGCCCACCGCGGGCTCCTCCCAGATCCGGGCGCGCCCTGTGACGACGTGATCAGCGTCGATTTGTCCGCCGTCGATCCGCTGGTGCTCGACGAAGACGGCGTGGTCAAGCCCGTGCGCGAGATTGCCGGTAAGCCCGTGAGCCAAGTGATCCTGGGCGGCGACTCCGGCGCATCGCTCCGCGATCTGTTGGCGGCTGCCGCGTTGCTGAAGAGCAAACGCGTGCCTCCCAAATTGGATTTGTTGGTCGCGCCTCCGTCGCGTCAAGCACTCGAAGTGCTGGCGCAGTCCGGCGCTCTGGTCGATCTCGTAGCAACCGGCGCACGTCTGCTCGAGCCGGATCCGCGGATCGTCACTGGCGAGCTCTACCCACCGCCGAATGACGGCGGCGTGTCGCTGCGCACATTCGATCCCGAGCCGAGCTTCCCCGCGAGCGCGCAGCGCTTCGTGGTGGCCTCGGGTGAGACGTTGGCATTCTCCGTCGCAACGGGCACGGTGGGCGATCCCCGCTCCTTCAAGCGTCCAGTACGGGTAACCGTGCCGCGCACGCTGCCGACCGACGACGTGCTGATCGTGCGCAAGGCCAAGAGCAAATCGAAAGAAGCCGAAGGCCCGAAGCAAACCGCCATCGAAGCGCCAAAGCCGCATCCGTTCGCGGACGCTCAAACTTTGCCAGTCGTCTCCAAGCGCGGCAAGCCTGCCGCCCCCAGCGTACTCGTGCTCGAGTCGCTGGATGACGTGCGTTGGTTCGCGCGCCGCGCACCCGAGTTGAGCGACACCGTGCGTGCCATCGTGGCCCCCTACATTCCGAGTGGCATCGTGCCCGTGCTCGCCGGCTTGGGCATCTTGGCATTGGTCACCGACGAAAGCGGGATCGGTAAGCTGCGCGGCGAAGCCACGCTCGCTCTGCCTGCACCGAGCGCCTTCAACGCCGAAGCCCAGGTGACACTGAGCACGAGCGCGGGCGCGGTCACCCTGAAATGGGTTGCCCAGGGCGTCGAACGCGAGTGGACGAGCGCCGGCACCGCTCGTAGCCCCAAGCGCTGAGAATCTTGCCCTTCGTTCCGCGAGAATGCCCGGCGCATTCCCGCACACGACTCCGTCACGATAGCGAGCGGACGTCAGATCGTTTATCTTCTCGGCCTTGAACGCTCGAAGCTTTTGGCTGTTCTTGGCGCTGCTAACCTCGCTTTCGCTGCCGGTGCGCGCCGCGGACAAGCTGCCCGACGAGGGGAAAGAGGAAGAAGCGGACAAGGCGGCGCAAAAGGTGGAAGAGCCAGCGCGGCACAAGGCCTTCGCTCACCGCGGACAGTTTGGGCTGCGCGTCGGGCTCGTCGGCGGCTACAACATGATCTTTCGCTACGATCAGTCGCCCTTGTGCAGCCCGTACGACGCCACGAAGCCAGCCAAGGATCAGCAGAAGTTCTGCGGGCACGGCGCCCCCTTGGCGCTCGATCTCGCCGCTAGCTTCGCTGTCCTCGATTTTCTCGAACCGTACGTGTTCATGCGCCTCGGGCTCTCTGGCGAGACCCAAACCGACACCTTACCGATCAAGGTCTTGGGCGCAGGCGCGCGTATCTACACGATGAGTGACTCTGCATTCAAAATCTTCATCGAGCCGGCGCTGGGCTTCGAGTTCGAGGGCGGAGCCGGCACGGTCAGCCAACCCGGCTACAACCCGCAATACAAGAACGATCTATTGATTCACTTGGCGGCGGGGCCGCAGATCGACGTTGCCCGTTACGTTGGCTTCTATGCCGACGCCGGATTGACCACGGGGATCCTGCGAGCCATCCACACGCAACTCGAGCTGCAAGCCGGCGTCCAAGCGCGCTTTCCCTGAACGCGGCAAAAAGGCACAGCATTGGCTGAGCCAGCGGCGTAATTCGAGCGGTCCCCGTTTTCAGCGTGATGGCACGGGCAGTGCTTTGTGGATGTCAGGAGACGAAACAATGATGAATACGAATGCAATCAAGCCCCACATGGCGGTGGTCTGTTCCAAAGACAAGCAGTTCGCGACTGTCGATCACGTCGAGGGTCAAAACGCGATCAAGCTCACCAAAGACGCCAGCGGCGAGCACCACTTCATCCCGATGAGCTGGGTCACCTCGGTCGATGACAAGGTGCATGTGGATCGCCCCGGCGACCAAGCCATGCGCGAGTGGTCGACGACGCTGCCCAGCGCCTAATAAAGCCCGAACTGTGGCGCGTCAGCGGGACAGGGTGTGCAATTTCGCCCTGTCTCCGTCGGCGCTCCCCGCCCCATCGCCAGCAAAAACCGGGTTTTCTAGAGATACGCAGAATCGGCACTTCGTTGGCACGCTAGGTGCTTAAGAAACGCCGTCCGTGGTCCGTTTGAACCTTAGTCTCTAAACCCAAACCCTACTGGCGAGCGATGACCCCTCACCCGTCCCCCGCATCCCACGACTTTCCCCCACCAGACTTCGTGGCGTTCTTGGCGCAGCGCAGTGGTTTGTCGGAAGAAGCAGCGGAACACCGCTTGGAAGACTGGTTGGACGAATACTACGCGTCAGCCAGCCAGCGTTCGGCCTCGAATCGCTCATTGGCGATGTGAGGGCTCGTCCGCTGGTAGCAGCGTAGCTACCAGCTGCTGCGCTGCTTCCAAGGGTGAAGAACTGCCCGCCAGGACGCTAGCCTCGGCGGCGCGGAGTGCAAGCGCTACTCCCGGCCGCTGAGCGAACGCTTCTCGCACGGCTTCTTCCAGCGCTGATTCGAACCACTCTTTGCGTTGCCGGGCACGTCGCTCGCGAAACGCCCCCTTGGCCTCTGCCGCGACGCGAAGCTCCCAAAGCGTACCCCAGAGCTCGGGCACACCGAGGCCGTCGAGTGCACTCACGACCAGCACTGGTGGCACATGATGACCGCGGCTGATGCTCAAACTCGCGCGCAGAGCCGCAGCGTCGTTGTTCACGCTGGCGAGACGTTCGCCGTCTGCTTTGTTGAAAGCAATCACCTCCGCCGCCTCGAGAATGCCGCGCTTCATGCTGGAAATCTCATCGCCGGCCCCGGCGAGCAAGACCAGGAGCACGCAATCGACCAAGCTCGCGACTTGCTCTTCGGATTGGCCGACGCCGACCGTCTCCACGAAAATTAAGTCGTAGCCCGCCGCCTCGCACAAACAAACGACTTCGCGGGTGCGGGCCGCGATGCCTCCCAAGACCCCAAGTGTTGGGCTGGGCCGTACGTACGCGGAGCTCTCCGCGGCCAAACGCGACATGCGTGTCTTGTCGCCGAGCACACTGCCACCACTTTGCCGACTCGAGGGATCGACCGCGAGCACGGCGACCCGATGGCCGGCGTGGATGGCGTGGCGACCGAGCACGTCGATCAACGTGCTCTTGCCGGCCCCGGGGACCCCCGTCACACCGATGCGCAGCGAGCCGCTGCGCGGGGGCCCGAGCGCGGCGAGGAGCTCGCGAGCGGCAATGCGATCGTCCGCGCGCGTGCTTTCGACCAACGTGATTGCCTTGGCCAACGCTCGCCGGTCGCCACTGATCAGCGCCTGCGCCAACGCCGGAACCGCCGTCACTTTCGCTCCAGCAAATCCAAGACCTGCGCTGCCATCTCGGGCAGCTTGGTGGCGGGCCCAAAAATCAAGGACACGCCTGCGGCACGCAACGCCGGTTCATCAACGCTCGGGATGATGCCACCGCAAATCACACGCACGTCAGTAGCCCCCAGCCGAGTCAGTTCCCGTACGAGCTCTGGCACGAGCGTGGTGTGCGCGCCCGCTTGCGTGGAAATTCCTACCAAGTGCGCGTCGTTGTCGATGGCCTGGCGAGCCACCTCCTCGGGGGTCTGAAACATCGGACCGATGTCGACGTCGAAGCCCAGGTCAGCCAAAGCGCTGGCCACCACTTTGGCGCCGCGGTCGTGGCCGTCTTGGCCCAACTTGGCGATCAAGATGCGCGGATTTCGGCCGTTCGCCACGCGGAACGCGGCGACGCGCGCGCGCAGCGCTGCCCACTCGGCATCCGTTTGGTAATAGCTCCCGTACACGCCGGTGACAGTATGGCTCTGCCCCTCGTGGCGACCAAAGACGTCGGCCAAAGTGGCGCTAATTTCGCCAACCGTAGCGCGCGCACGGACCGCCACCAGACTGGCCTCGAGCAAGTTGCCCACGCCGGATTCGGCTTGCCCACGCAGCGCGGCGAGCGACGCGGCGACATCCGCGGCGACGCGTGTTTTCCTGAGCTCCGCCAGGCGCTCGCGTTGCGCCGCGAGCACCGCCTGGCCATCGACGACGCGCACTTCGATCGGGGCTTCCGCGGGCGAGAGGAAGCGATTGACACCAACGATGACATCCTCGCCGCGATCGACGCGCGCTTGGCGACGGGTAGCGGCTTCCTCGATGCGGCGTTTGGGCAGCCCCTGCTCGATCGCGCGTGCCATGCCGCCGAGCCCTTCGACTTCGTCGATCACGGCGCGTGCGCGATCGCTCAGCTCTTGGGTCAGCGCCTCCATGAAATACGATCCCCCCCAGGGATCGATGACTTTGGTCAAGCCGGCTTCGTGTTGCAAGATCAGCTGGGTGTTACGCGCCACGCGCGCAGACAGCTCACTAGGCAAGGCCAGCGCTTCGTCGTAGGCGTTGGTGTGCAGGCTCTGTGTGCCGCCCAAGACCGAAGCCAACGCCTCGATCGTCGTGCGCACTATGTTGTTCAGCGGATCTTGCGCGGTCAAACTCACGCCGGACGTTTGGCAATGCGTGCGCAGTTCGAGTGAACGCGGATCGCTCGGCGCAAAGCGCTCTCGCAAAAGCTCCGCCCAAAGCCCGCGTGCGGCGCGCAGCTTGGCGATTTCCATGAAGAAATCCATGCCGGTGGCGAAGAAAAACGAAAGCCGCGGCGCGAACTGATCGATCGCCAAGCCGCGCGCCAATGCCGCGCGGATGTACTCCAAGCCATCGGCCAAGGTGAAGCCGAGCTCGAGGTCGAGCGTCGCTCCGGCCTCTTGCATGTGGTAACCGGAGATCGAAATCGAGTTGTAACGCGGCATGTGCCGGCTCGTGTACTCGATGATATCGGCGACGATTCGCATCGAGGGCGCGGGCGGATAGATGAAGGTGTTCCGCACCATGAACTCTTTGAGGATGTCGTTCTGAATCGTGCCGCTGAGCGTCTCGGGGCCGAACCCCTGTTCCTCTGCCGTCACGATGTAACTGGCGAGGATCGGCAACACCGCGCCGTTCATGGTCATCGAGACGCTGGTCGAACCGAGCGGAATGCCGTCGAACAGCCGCTTCATGTCCTCGACCGAATCGATCGCGACGCCCGCCTTGCCGACATCGCCGGATACCCGCGGATGGTCACTGTCGTAACCGCGATGAGTCGCCAGATCGAAGGCGACGCTCAACCCGCGTTGGCCAGCCGCGAGGTTCCGCTTGTAGAAGGCATTGCTCTCTTCCGCCGTTGAAAAGCCGGCATATTGCCGGATCGTCCACGGGCGCGAGGCGTACATGGTGGCGCGCGGTCCGCGTCGGAAGGGATACGCGCCGGGACTGCCATCCAGGTGCTCGATGCCCTGCAAATCTTCGGACGTATAAAGGGCCCGCAGCAAGATGCCCTCGGGCGTCAGAGTGTTCAGCGAGTCCGGATCGCGTCCATCGAGCTCCGCACGCGCCAGTTCGCGAAACGATTGGCGCGCGTTCGGCTTTGCGACACGAGTCATGGTTCAGCCGCGCTTCCGCAGGCGAACGATGCGTTCCAGCGCACTGCTCGCCGCGCGTGAGAGGACGTCGGCGCGGCGAGTGGCCTCGGTCGACTCGCTGAAGCCGGTCATGAATACGACCAAGCTCGGGCGCTCGGATACGTTCACGGCGCGCGCGTAGCAATCACTGCCGGAGGGGGCAGCCCACTTACCTTCCAGCGTGCTCAGCGCAGGAATTGGCGCGAAGGGGCCGAGATAAAAACCCACCCGCGTGGCGGTGTCGAGCAAGCTGCCATTGCCGGCCGGCACACTGATCGCCCGGAGCTCCGCGGGAGAGCCCAGAGCGGCACTCCCGCCGCGCACGTCGAAGCTTCCGCCTCTCACCGCAAAGACCAACGCGCGCACCGGGCTCAGCCCCTCGCACAAGCTGCTCACCACTCGCTCTGGGGTGTCGGCAGTGTCCAGCGCCTGCACCGCGGCTTCGAATTCGAGCGTCCATGGGGGACCCGCGGGCTCGAACTCCACGGGGGCAAAGGGCTTCGGGCGACCCAAGCTCAGTACGGGTTCGTTCAGCCCCTCGTCGCCCTCGAACGCGGGCGGCTCGATGATCGAAAAGGCCGGGACGTCGGCGACCCAAGCAGGGTTTGGCGCCAATGACCTTCGAACCAAGGGCAAGGCGGGCTCGCTGCGATGCTCGACCGCTCGTGAATTCGGCTCTAGGGGCTCACCCGGCGTCGGGCCCTCAGTCCGCCCCGCGGACAGGATTTTGGACAGCCCTGGAAGAAAAATGCCGGAGGCATGCAAACTTTCCAAGGCCGCGACGACTTCGGCAAATGGGGCTCGCAGCACGCGCACGGGCACCCCCAGATGAAACGCAAATTCGCTTTCGACATGGCCGTCGAGCGCATCGACCGAGGCAACGTCCACACGGTCACTCCGCGCGTCGCGGTGCACCGGGATAGAGAGCAGCCGCTCGCACATCCCAGGAGGCAGCGCGCGGACCAGGTTAGGCAACGGGCGAACCGTGTGAATCGCTGGAAAATCGCCGCGGTCCAAGGCTCGCTCGAGCAGCTCGACCAGGTCGGGGTAGAGCTCGTTGACCGCTTGCGTCAACGAGACGCCGCGGCTGACGGAGTCGAAAAGTGCGGCCTCCACCTGCGCGGGTAGAGCTCCACTATGGATCAGGCGGCGGGCTAGCTCTGCTGACACAGGACCAATGTTAGTACTACTTGCTCGGTCATTGGCAGGATCCGAAATAATCTGACCCAATCGCACGGCCTTGGGCGACGCATCCGCAGCCTGGCTGGCCCGAGTCAGTCGTGGAACTGAAAGACGACTTCGGTGCGTCGAACCAGGCCGAGTTCGTCCCGGGCCGCCCGCTCGACCGCGGCCGGATCGTCCTTGATTCGGGCGACTTCCGCGCGAAGCTCCCAAATCTGCTGGGACAGCCGGGACAGCTCTTCGTCGGCGCGGACCTTTTCCTCCCGCAGCCCTTGCAACCGGGGCAAGCCGGTCGCCGACAGCATCAGCATGGGGACCGAGATTGCGGCGATGGCTAACACGGCCAAAGGCATGACCCGTTGCACGAAGAGGGCACCAGAACTCACCGCTCGATGCTCTCACGAGCCGCGAATCAGGGCCAGAAATCGGCTATGGTTCCGGCCATTCGTCTCGCCAGGCGGGGGCCTACCCGGCCGGCGCGAGACCCTGACCGCGCCGAGACACAAGAACAATCATGATCGAGACGGAAATCCTGCGTGCAGAGCTCGAGCGCCTCTTCGAGCTCCCGGACCTGCTTTCGTTGAGCCGAGACGTTTTGGGGTTCGAGCCCGAGAGCGTCGGCGGAATGGCCGCCAAGGCGTCGTTCGCCGGCGCGCTGACCGCGCATTGCCTCGAACACGATGCGATCGAAGCGCTGTGCGATGCGCTCTTGGCAACGCGCGCCGAGGTCAACGAGAAAATTTTGGATCTGCGCGTCACCGGCGTCGCGCTCGACGAAGAGTTGAAGGTGGGCTCGGAGTTTGGTCAGTACGTGATCCTGCGCAAGCTCGGCGAAGGCCGCCTTGCGATTTCCTACGTGGCGAGAACGGACGGCAACGAATACCGGCTCAAGGTATTGCGCCGCGAAGCCACTCGCGATCAGCGCGGGCTACAGCGGTACCTGACCGTGACTCGTCTGATCGCCCAGATCGAGCACGAAGGCTTGCCGCGCCAATTGAGCGCGACCAAAATCGGCGATCGCCACGTCATCTCGCACGCGCACGCCGAAGCGGTGCCGCTTTCCGTGCGGATTTCGCGCTCCGGCCCGATGCATCTGAACGAAGCCAGAGCGGTGATCCGTGGCATCTTGGAGCCGCTAGCGGCCCTCCACGGTCGTCGCATCGCGCACGGAGATCTGCGGCTCGACAACGTGCTCCTGGTGCGCGCAGCGGATGGCTCACAGCGCGTGCTGTTGGTCGACGCGGGCACGGATCGCCTACGCGCCCGCGCGCGCGTGGTGAGCGGCAGGAACGAGTTGTTCTCGACGGTGGGTTCGCCGCGCACGGTTGCCCCCGAGCAGATCCGCGGCCTCGCCTCCGACGCCGCGAGCGACGTCTATTCGTTTGGCGCGATGCTGTACGAAATCGTCAGCGGCAAGCCCCTGTTCGGCGACAAGCCGGCGCTGGAAGCCGCCTTCGCCCACCTGACCGTCGCTCCTCCGCCGCCCAGCAGCGTCGCGCCCCCCGGCTTCGTGTCCAAAGAGTTGGACGAGCTGATCCTGCGTTTGTTGGACAAAGACCCAACGCGGCGCCCGAAGAGCGCCAGTGAAGCGCTGGCTTTGTTCGAGAGTGCTGGGCCCGCGTCGATCAAACCGCCCGCGTTCACGGTCACGAGCGCGGAAGTGGACGCCAAAATCGAGACTCTGCTGAAAAATCCGAGCCGCGATGAAGCAGCGTTGGATCTGGAAGCCAGCGTCGAAGCCGGCGCGGATGCTCCACGCGTCATCGCCGCGTTGCTCGAGGCGGCCGCCGCCACCGAAGCCGACGACACCGGCAAGGAAACCAAGAAGAGTCTCCTGTTCCGCGCCGCACGCCTGTGCGCAGACGGCGCGCGAGATCTCGAGCAAGCGGAGACGGTCTATCTGCAACTGACCGAGCTCGACGCTGACGACCACGTCGCACGGACCGGCCTCGAAGACACCCGGCGTCGTCTCGGCAAATTCGAAGAGGTGGTGGAGATGCTGCTCGCCCGCAGCGAGCAAGCCGACGGCGCGAGCGAGCGCGCGCGCGCCATGTACGAGATCGGAAAGCTCTACGGCAGTGAGCTCCACGACACCGAGCAAGCCCTGGTCGCGTTCACGCAGTCCCTGTGTGAAGACCCGAGCCAAGCCGCGGTGATCGGCGAGATCGAGCGCCTCGCCGGCAACAATCCCGAAACCTGGGGCGAAGTGCTCGCGAACTGCGCGAGCAGCGCGCAAGACGAAGACGTGGATGTCGAGACCAGCAATGCGATTTGGAATCGCATGGGGCATTGGTACGTAGACAAGCTGAAGCGGCCTGATTTGGCCCTCCCCTGCTTCCAATCGGTAGTCGAGCGCGAACCCGCCGACGAGGTCGCCTTGGAAGGGATGACCGAGATTTATCGCAAGGCGCAGCAGTGGTCCGAACTCGGCGTGGTGCTGACCCGCCGTGCGGATGCCGCCGCGTCACCCGCGCTAGCGCGGGAGCTACGCGCCGAAGCCGCAGAGCTGCTCGAGCTACGCCTGAACGACACCGACAGCGCGCGCGCCCTGTACGAGCAGATCGTGAACGAAGATCCGGGTCAAATCAAAGCCAGCGACGCGCTGGCGCGGATCTACGAGCGCACCGCGGATTTCACGGGTTTCTTGAAGCTTTTGGAGCGCCGTGCCGACGCGCAACGCGGTGAGGACAAGCTCAAGACGCTGTGTCGCATCGCCGAGGTCTACGAAACGAACTTGCACGACGACAGTGAGGCGCTGAAGCGCCTCCAGGCCGCAGCCGAGCTCGACCCTACGAGCCTCGAAGTATTGCGCGGTCTCGACCGGTTGTATTCCAAGCTCGGTCGCTTCCAAGATTTGCTCACGAACCTGGCCCAGCAGGTCGAAGTAGCGGCCACGCCGCGCCAAAAAGTCGCGCTCTGGGAGCGCATCGCCGCGATTTACGACGAAGAGTTCCTAAACCACGAGAAAGCGGCGGACGCGCTGGGGCGGCTACTTGCGATCGACTCGGCCAACGAGCATGCGCTGACCGCGCTGGTTCGCCACTGCCGCGCGCTCGATCGTTGGGAAAGCGTGGCCGCGCTGTACGAGCGACAGCTCAAGCTCGTGACCGAGGGGCCGCGCCGTCTAGCGCTGCTCCTGCAACAAGGGAAAGTGCTCGCCGAACACGTCGGCTCTCCGGAGCGCGCGATGGTCGCTTACGACGGCGTACTCGAGATCGATCCTCAGCACGCTGGCGCGCTCGAGGCCCTGGCACACCTCCGGCAATCGACCGGAGACGCGGACGCCGCACTGGCGGCACTCGAAGCCTTGGCCAGTCGCGCAACCAGCCCCGAGGCGAAGGCCGAGCAATACATCCGCGCCGCCAAGGTGTTGGAGGGCCGCGGTGACCGCGACGGAGCAATCGAACGCTACAAGCGGGCCCTCGACGCCAACCCGAAGGATGCCACCTCGGCCGCCGCACTGCGCGACGCTTATACCGCGCGCGGTGATCTGAACGCCGCGGTTCAACTGCTCGATCGCGAGATTGGCTACACCGAGGGCGACCTCGCAAAAGCGCGTTTGTGCGGGCAATTGGCACTCTTGGTGAAGAACCATTTGAAAGACGACAAGCGCGCGGAAGAAGCCGCCAAGCGCGCGCTCGGGTTCGACCCGACGAACCTCGATGCGCTGACCGTGCTTGGCGACATCGCGTTCGATGCCAAGCGCTTCATGGAAGCCGCCGCCCACTACGAGCAGCTCGCGGGCCGCGCAGACTCGCTCGACAAGAAAGAAGCGACGCGGGTCCTGGTGCGCTACGTCGATGCGCTCAGCCAGACGGGCTCTACGGAAAAAGCGCTCGCGCCGATGGATACGCTGCTACGCATTGCGCCCGACGACTCGGATGCGCTGGCGCGCGTCGCTCAGGTGAGCTTCGAGCACGGCTCGCCGAAGCGCGCGGCAGAGCTGTACAAAGATCTGCTGGCGCGCTTTTCACAGGTGCTCACCGGCGATGTTCGCGTCAAGGCGCACTTCCGCTACGGCGAGGCGCTGCGCCTATCGGGCGACATCGAGGGCAGCCTGCTGCCATTGAACGAAGCCTCGGATCTCGATCCGAGCGCCAGCGAACCGCTGGTCGCGCTGGCCAAGGTTTACGAGTCCCAAGAAAAGTGGGCAGAAGTCATCAAGGTCAAGACGCGCCACCTGGACAGCGCCACGGGTGACGAGCGCGTCCAACTGTTGATCGACATTGGCGATTTGGCTTCCGCCAAGCTGAACGACCGCGCGCAGGCCGCCAAGAGCTTCGTGGCAGCCCTCGAAGAGCACCCGGACGATCGTCGCTTGCTGAGCAAGCTGATGCAGCTCTACAGCGAGGAAAAGGACTGGAACAAGCTGGTCGAGGTCGTGCTTCGACTGGCAGAATTCGTCGACGATCCGAAGCAAAAGGTGAAGTACCTACACACGGCGGCGATCGTGACCGCCCGCCAGATCGGCGAACCGGCACGCGCGCTCGAATTCTACGAGCAAGTGCTGGCGCTCGAGCCGGGCTTCGACAAAGCACTGAGCGAAGCGGTCGAGCTCGAACAAGCGCGAGGCAATCACGCCGGCGTCGAGCGCTGGCTCAAGCACAAGCTCTCGTACACCAGCGCGGCCGATGACCACGCCGGCATGCTTCAAACCTTCACGGCGCTCGGCGCCCTGTACGAAAAGGGGGGGCATATCGATCAGGCGATCGACGCGCTCGAGGCCGCGCAAACCCTGGACCCGGACAACCGCGAGCGCACCGAGCACCTGAGCAACCTATACGTCACCGATCCAAGTCGTTATTTGGACAAAGCGGTGGCTGCCCAGGCCGTGCTTTTGCGTCAAAACCCGTATCGCCACGACTCGTACAAGACGCTGCGTCGCCTATACACGGAGACCAAGCAGGCGGACGCCTCTTGGGCCTTGTGTCAGGCGCTCACGGTGTTGAAGCTGGCAGAGCCAGACGAAGAGCGGTTCTACAAGCGCATGCGCTCGGACAGCGCGGCCCCCGCGCAGGCCGCGTTCTCGGAAGATGAGTGGCTGGATCTGGTGATGCACCCCCAAGCCGACACGCTCTTGACCAGCGTGTTCGCGTTGATCGAGCCGATCGTCATCGCGCGCCGCAGCCGGGCGGTTCAAGAACTGGGCTTCGATCCCAACGCGGCGGTGGACATCGCCAGCCACACTGCGCCCGTGTGCCAAAGCCTCTACTACGCGGCAGGCGTGCTCGGCATCGCACTTCCCCCCGCCTACGAGAACCGCAGCGACCCGGGAGGCATTTCGTTCTTGTTTGCGAGCGAGCCTTCGCTCGTGCTCGGCAAAACCGCGCTTCGTCCGGACGTACCCTTGCAACCGGCTGCCTTCATTGCAGGACGCCAGCTCAGCTTCTTCCGTCCCGGCCTGTACCTGCGCCACCTGCTCGGCTCGGGCACGGCGCTACGGTCCTGGTTCTTCGCCGCGATCAAGCTCACCTCACCGCAATTTCCGGTCGCGCCCGAGCTCGAAGGCGCTGTGAACGAGGCATACTCCGCACTCGAAGCCGGCTTGGTCGGGCAAACTCGCGATCAACTCACGCGCGTGGTGGCCAAGTTGCTCACCTCTGGCACCGCTTTGGACCTGAAGCGCTGGGTTGCAGCCGTGGATTTGACCGCCGATCGCGCCGGTTTCGTGCTCGCCCACGACCTAGAAACCGCCGCTCAAGTGATCAAGGCATCGGACGAGAACTCGAGCGCGGTCTCACTCGACGAGCGCTTCCGGGAGCTCGTGCTGTTCGCGGTCAGCTCGCAGTACTTCGAGATCCGTCAACGCTTGCAAATCTCCGTCGACAGCTGAGCGAGCCCGGAGGCGGCCTGCCGGGCGCCGCGCCAAAAATGTAGTTGCCTAGGAAACCATTCATGGTAGTTTCCTAGGCAACCACTAATGGCGCGATCCACTTCGAGCTCGGAGCTCAGCTCCCATCTAGGTTTTTGGCTGCGCTACGTCTCCAACCATGTCTCGAGCGCCTTTGCCCGGAAGGTCGAGGCCCACGGCGTGACCGTCGCGGAGTGGGTGCTGATGCGTCAGCTCCTCGATGAGAGCGCGGCGGCCCCGAGCCGCTTGGCCGAGCGCATGGGGATGACGCGCGGCGCAATTTCCAAGCTATCCGAGCGCCTGCTCGTGAAGGGATTCGTCAAACGCACGGAAGATCCGAGCGATGGACGCGCCCACGCACTCTCGCTCACTCCCGCCGGTCGCAGCCTCGTGCCGAAGTTGGCCGCGCTCGCCGATACGAACGACTCGGAATTTTTCGATCACCTGACGAAAAAGCAGCGCGCGGACCTGCTGCGCATCCTGCAGGGGATCGTCGAACGACGCGACCTCACTCGAATCCCCGTCGACTGACATTCATCAAACCGCACAGGAGAACGAGCCATCATGGACACGAAATATCGGGCGATCGCCCAGCAATGTCTGACCGGAGCCGAGAGCGGCACGATGACTTTCCCGCACATCGTCGGCGCGCTGATGGAGGCCGGCTTCGACGGCTATCTCGTCGATCTGCGGCTTGCGCAAGCAAGCTATTATTTGCCCGATGGTGCTGGCATCGAATTGCCGATGCACCAGAGCGCTGTGGCTATCGATGCCCACTTCGACTCGGGTGCCGTTCGAGCCGCGATCCGCGAGGCGCAGGCGCTCTCGCCCGGCTACACCTACCGGGGTTTCTGCGACAAAGTGAAGCGCGCCGGTTGCGCGGGCTACCTGGTCTCGTTCCTGGGCCGGCGCGTGCTCTATTTCGGCCGCACTGCGGAGACCCACGTCGAGCACTTTCCCCAGTAAATCGCCGAGCACCACCTACTTCTGAGCGACCAGCGCTAGGCTGTCGACGCAGAACTGAAAGCCGGCCGCTGCGCTCGTTCGCTCGTTGGTCGGGATGTGGAACTGAATCGACATCAGTGTGCTCGGGTCGAACGTGATCCAGGAAGTCACCCGTTCTTCCTCCGCCTTACACGATGGTCAGGACGCGACTGCCGCGTGTCAGTGGCCCAACCGGAGGAGGAAGCCGTGTTCCATTCGTTGCATTTCAAATACACCCGCGCCTTTTGCCAGCCAGCGCTCATGCTGATGATTTTGGCCACTTCAGGGCTGATTTCTTGCTCGAAAGACGGCGCTTCGCTCGCTGTCTCTCCGCCAAACGAAGAGGCGAATCAAGGAGCCACCAAAGTTCCGCAGCAGCCCGACGTGGAGGTGTTCGATGAGCCGGCCGCAAAAGAGCAACCCCGCCGCATATCGACCGACACGATTGCCATCACTTTGGCCAGTGTGCCGGCGCAACTCGCGCAAAAGCGGCTGAGCGAGTCGGCTTGGACGGGTTGGTTGCAAGACGCATTGGGCGCTCAGGTGCGCGTGCTATCCGCCAGAGCGCTCGATCCGACGAGCTCGGCGATGCCGGTCGAAGGCACGCAAGTCGTAGTCCGTGTCGAAAGCACGACCGAAGCGGTCATCCGGGACGTCTGCGCGCACGCGGCTCGAGCCTCGGGTATCGCTCGAGCGGAGGTCGATCCGCTGTGGTCCTCGAACTCGATTCCGAACGACCCGGAATACACGAAGCAATGGCACCTGCCGAGGATCGAAGCCCCTGCCGCGTGGGACATCGCGACCGGCGATCCGAAGGTGATCGTCGCGGTGCTCGATACCGGCATCGACCTGACGCACCCGGATCTCGTAGACGCCATTTGGACGAACCCGGATGACGCGCCCGACGGCGTGGACAACGACTCGAACGGGCTCGTCGATGACGTTCATGGTTGGAATTTCGTCTCCAACGACGCGAACCTGACCGACAGTACCGGACACGGCACGCACGTCGCGGGCCTGATCGGCGCCCTGAAGAACAACGGAACTTCGGTCGCAGGCGTGGCCTCCGGCGTCAAGATCATGCCGATTTCCATCGGCGACTACGCACCGGCAACCGCAGTGGCCTCTGCCATCCACTACGCGGCGGCGCACGGAGCAAAGATCATCAACATGAGCTTCGGGGGGCCTGAAACGTTCTCCGGCATCCGCGCCGCGATCGACTTTGCGGTTGCGCGAGACGTGCTCTTGGTGGCTTCCGCGCACAACAAGTCGGAGGCGGGCTACAACTATCCCGCCGTCTACCAAGACGTCTTGGCCGTCGCTGCCACCGATCCAGACGACAAGCGCGCAAGTTTATCCAACTACGGAAGCTGGGTCGATATCTCCGCTCCTGGACAAGCCGTGGTCAGCACGTTCAAAGGTGGCGGAACCCTCGCCGTATCTGGCACGAGCCAAGCTTCGCCGATCGTGGCGGGCGTGGCGGCGCTCGTCAAATCCGCGCACCCGGATTGGAGCGCGGAGCAAATTCGAACGCAGCTCCTGGCAACTGCGGACGATTTGAGCGCAGCCAATCCAGACTACGTGGGCCTGCTCGGCGCGGGTCGAGTCAATGCGGCGCGCGCGGTGGGCCCCGCGCTGACGACTTCGCTGCCGTACCTGGCGGGGACCACGAGCAGCGAGCTGACGGGAAACGGGGACCAACAGCTGAGCCCCGGCGACACGGCTTCGATCTCCGTCGCCTGGCGCTTCCGGACTAGCGCCACCGGCGCGACCGCGCGGCTCGTGTCGCGGGATCCTTCCGTGAACGTGACCAGCGAGGCAGTGCCGCTTTCCGCTCCGCGTGCGGACCGCACACACAGCGCGCGCTTCACGATCAGCATCGCGCCGAACACGCCGAGCGATCACATCGCGGAACTCAGTGCCTCCGTCGAAACTGGCGGACGCACCGTCGAGGAGCGCATAGAATTACCGGTCGCGCCGGCCTATCACCAGCTCGCGCTTCCCTTCGCGTACGGACAAGTGCTGTTGCCGCACCCGAGCGGTAAACTCTTCTTCGCCGCAGACGATTCTCCGTTCGCGGTAGCGACGCGCCACCGGGTATACGCCGCTTTCCGCAACCCGGATGGCTCGTTCACACCGGAGACTCTGCTTTCGGATCCCGCCAACCACGCGCGGCGCCCGGCTGCCACCGTGGATCCGAACGGCGATGTGCACGTCGTCTTCTATCAATCCATCAACGAGCGAGAATTCGCGGCAGTTCCCGGGTACGCCAAGTACACGGCCGCAACGGGCGAATGGTCTCGCTCGACCATCCGAGGGGAGAAAGGTATTTGGGCACGCCTCGACGGAGGGCTTGCGAACTCGCCGCAGCCCATCGCCATCTCGCGCTCGCCCAACGATGAATTGCACGTCGCTTGGAGCTACATGGATGAGCTGGTGATTGCCAAGCAGGTTGGCGCTGGTTGGAGTGAACAGCGAGTCTTCCCCTTCCCGGGGCAGGACGACCTGTACTCGCAGCTCGATCTCGAGTTCATCACGGTCGCTGGCCGCCTGAAGCTGTTCGTACATCCCATTCCCACTCGCGCAACGAGCGTTGGGGGGCCGCCCGTTTACACACGCAAATTGCAGATGCTCGAATACGATGGCGAGCACTGGTCGGATCCGATCGAGCTCGACCCCGGCACCGACGCCGAGAGCGCGCAGCTCCCCTCGTTGTTCGGCGATACGCTGCACCGCTTTCAAGCGCCCGTGACTGGCGGGCAGGTCAGCCTGGCGGAGCTCAGCGGCGATTCCTGGAGGCCAATTCGAGAGGTCCAAGATCTAGCCGGCGCAGAGCTCCAATCGGACTTCTTCGGCCTGAAAACGAGGAGCGGGCAAGTGACCTTCCTGGCGCGGCCCGTCTCGGCGACGCGCGGTAGCGCTCGCGAGCTGTGGCAGGACGGCGTGCTCAGTCGCCTTCCCGGGGACTCGAAGCAACGCGCCATGTACCCGGAGATCATCGACCTCGATGATCGGCGTTTCATCTTCAACCAAGAGCGCTCGATACATCGGCAAGGTCCAGTCGGAGAAAATGACCACGAGATCTTTTACGCATACCCCGATCACACTAGCTTCTATGCGAGGGGACCTTTGGCGGCGAAGGCCTTACCGAGTGTGCCGGTAGTCACCGACGATGGTTCCCGCACGAACGACGATCGATACCTGCACGCGCGTTGGTCGTCCGCGCACGAATCTGGAATTCGTGACTACCGCGTCGCTTGGGGCACGGCTCCCGGCTTGGACGATATCGTTCCTTGGTCAGTCACTTCCCTCGCCGAGGAAACCTTCGACCTCGGCGAACAGCGGTTGCTCCCCGGTCAGACGGTGTACCTATCCGTAGAAGCCCGTTCGAACGCAGTGCTCTCGAGCGCCCCTGGCTTCAGTGACGGCATCACGCTGCGATCGGACGAGTAGCCCAAACTGCGGAACTCGAGCTAGGTGACAGGACTCGACTCGGCAACCGCGGCTCACCTCGAAGGTGCGCCGCGTTGCCGAGTTTCACGGCCTTGTTCCCTCTTCTTCAGGGGGTTAATGGTCACGAGTGCCGTCTCGGCCGGCAGAGCCTTCGGCGTCGCAGCCAGGAACTCAGCCAAGCTTCGAGGTGCGCTGCGGGAGCGCGATCGCCCCAGTATTGCCCGCGCCAAGCGACGCATGGTTCTTGCTACCTTTGATGCGGCTATGCTGGAACCGGACTGCATTTTTCTAATTTCGCCCGCGAACCTCAGCGGGCGACGCGGCGCCATGCTGCTCAACCCTGCCGCGAACTTCCCTTTGGCACAAAAGCTTCACTCGCCGGAGGGAGCGCAATTGGGCGAGCTGTTCAGCTTCGTGAGCGGCTTGTACTTTCGGGGCAAGCTCAGCTACGCGCGCACGTTCGGCCGTGCCCCACTCGGGCAGCCGGCTGCGTTCGTGATCAGCGCGGGCGGCGGGCTGTGCACGCCCGAGGAATGCATTTCGCTCGATCGCTTGCAGCGCTGGGCTCAGGTGCCGATTCACCACGACAATCCCCACTTCACCGCGCCGCTGACTCGTCACGCGAGCGCGCTGCTCGAGCACGCGGTGCCCGGCACGCGTTTCGTGCTGTTGGGTAGCGTAGCAAGCGACAAGTACGTCGAACCGCTGCGCGATGTGTTCGCGGAAACCCTGCTATTTCCGGCACGATTTGCCGGCCTCGGCGATATGAGCCGCGGCGCACTGCTGCTTGCCGCCGTGCGCGATCGACGTGAGCTCGAGTATGCGCCGATCGCGAGCAATCGGCGCAAGCCACGTGACCCCTAAGCCCGCAACGCGAAGTAGTGACCTTCCGCGATATCCGCCAGAAGATCAGGGTGGCTCGGCTTCCAACCCAGGAGCTTCCGCGTCTGTTCGCTCGACGTTAGATTGTCGAGCTGGGTGATCATGCCCAAGAAGCCGCCGAAGATCGGGGCCGCCTGCTCGCTCGGAATACTCTTCGCGGGCACGTTCAAACCGCGACCGATGGCCTCTGCGATGGCGCGAAAAGGCACGCCTTCATCCGCCGCCGCGTGCACACGGGCGCCTGCCGGTGCCGCTTCCAGCGCTAGGCGGTAGAGGCGCGCCGCGTCGAGCGTGTGCACCGCGGGCCAGCGGGCTGCACCTTCGCCGACGTAGGCAGAGAAACCGTTCTTGCGCGCCGCCGCGATGATCATCGGGATGAAGCCGTGATGGTCGAGCGAGCTGTGAACCGTTGGGGACAACCGCATGATCGAAGTGCGCACGCCACGCTTGGCGAAGGCCAACGACAGGTTTTCGGAGGCGACGCGCGGGTTTCCCCCCTCTTGCCCCGCGTCGTCTTCGGTGCCGGCCCGATGGCGCGCGCTGTGCGCGAGCAACATCGTGCCGCTCGTGTTTACGAACGGTTTGTCCGAGCCGGCAAGCGCCTCGCCGATGGCCTCGACGGCGCGCAGATCGGCCGTCACGGCGCCCATGAAGTCACCGCTGACCAGGGCCAGGTCATGCTTGAACGCGAGGTGGATCACTCCGTCGGCCTCCCTCGCCGCCTGCCTCAGCCCCTCGAGGTCGTCGAGGCTGCCACGCCGCACCGCGGCGCCGGCCGCGGCAATCGTCGCGGCTGAGCCCTCGGAGCGGGCCAGGCCCACGACCGTATGCCCCGCCGCCAGCAAATCACGCACCACGGGCAGACCAATGTGACCGGACGCGCCAGTTACGAAAACACGCATGGGAAACCTCCTGATGTCAGCAACTGACATAGGACTATCACGTGATGTCAGTGACTGCAATCAGCTAAGATGGGGACCATGGCGCGCTGGGAACCGGATGCACGTGGACGGCTAGAGAAGGCCGCGATGGAGCTGTTCCAGAGGCATGGTTACGACAAGACAACCGTAGAGGAGATCGCCGCACACGCCGGTCTCACGGAGAGAACCTTCTTCCGCTACTTCACGGACAAACGTGAGGTGCTCTTCTCCGGCTCGAAAGACCTCGAAAAGTCGATCATCGAGCGCATCGAGAGCGCCGACAGCGGGGCGAGCACCCTCGAAGTAGTGGTCGCCGCGTTCGAGGCGGCGGGGGCAGAGCTGCAAGAGCGTCGAGAGTTGAGTTTCGTGCGCGCGCGCTATGCGCTGGTCACCAAGCATGCCGAGATCCAGGAACGCGAGCTGATCAAGCTCGCTTCACTTGCGCTGGCCGTGACCCAGGCGCTCCATGCGCGCGGGGTCGCCGAACCTACGGCAAGTCTGGCTGCCGAAGCCGGCATCGCCATCTTCAAGATCGGATTCGAGCGCTGGGTCTGCGAGCGCAAGCCGCGCGATTTTGCGACGCATGTCCGCGAGGCGGCCACCGCGCTCAGTGCGCTGACCGGCTCGGACAAGTCGCCGGCTGGGCCAACGCGGGGGCGTCGCTGAAAAATCCGGTCGATGCCCGTTCGCGCATCGGCCGCGAAGGCGTCGACTTAGCCATTCGCGGGCCTTAAGCTTCGGCGGCAATGTCTCAACATCATGGCTCCGTAGCGGCGGTCGCCCGGCTGCTCCGAGAGATCGAAGATCTATTGAAGCATCCGAGTGTAACCATCGAGCTCGGTCATCGCGGGGTCAACGCGAGTATCACGCTGCTCGCCGTCCAAGGCCTGACGGCCTATGTCGAAGGCAATCGCAGGCAAGCTCAGGCCGACCTTGCCACGGTGGCGGAAGAAATCGGCGCTCGGCTCGAGCGTGGCTAGCGATCGAGTTGCTTACAGAGCCCCGCCGCCCGGGGCACCGACGGCAGCGCCGTTGCCTGGCACGAACGTCGGGTGCGAGAAGGTGCCGTTCACGCGCCAGCCGTAGAACCCGTCGGGGCGCTTCGCGTGCTTGTTCTGCGGGACCATATCGAACAACGCCGGAACCGAGGAACCAGGCGCGCCGAATAGGCTGCGGGTCATGTCGTCCTTGTTGGTGAAACGATCGTTGAACTTGAAGTGCGCGTTCAAGCTGAGCACGCTCTGATCGAAGTTGTCGCGCAGTCGCACGCTGCCATCACCCTGCAGCTCCAGATCCTTGCCTCCGGCCTTGAGCTCATCCACCTTGAGGCCGCCTGCGGTAGCTGTCGCCTTCAGCGTCAGATCCCCCACCTCGACCTTGGGCAGAGCAATCGCGTTCAACACCTTGGTCTTGCCATCACCCGCGGAAAGGCCAGAAAATTTCAGGTCGACCTTGCCTTCGGCCTTGCTCAACTTGCCTTCGGGCAAGAGGAATTCGACGTGACCGGCGAGCTCGCCGCCAATCGGCAGGCCGAGCATGTCCGCGAGCAACGGCGCGTTGGCCAAGCCCAGATCTTCGATGTCGACCTCGAGCTTGCGACCGCCGTCTGCGTCCGAGGTGAAGCCCGAAATTTCCCCGCCGAAGGCCTCTGCACCGAAGTTCAAGTGCACCGTGCCGAACAATAGGCGAAGCAGGGATGCCCGCGCGTGCACGGTGTCGATGCGCATCACCTTGGGCTTGTTGGGCTTGGCCGGATCTTCGGGCGGGACCGTACTGGGCGGAGAGATCAATTCCACGTCGTCCGCGCGAACCCCACTGAACCAATACGAGCTGAGGTGCCCCAAGCGCAGAGTGAGCGGACTCGGACCAGTTTGGCTGGCGTTGAACTCACTTTGAATGCGGCTTCGTAGGCGATCGAACGGGAACGTGAGGAAGGCGAAGAATACGAGCGCAAAAAGGTAGAACGCAGCGTAGCCCACGTACCTCAGGATCCGCTTCTGCTTCGCATTCAGGTTCAGGCTCAGATTCACGGTTTGGCCTCGCTAGCCGGCGGTTCTGCGGCCTTTTTCGGCTTCTCCACGGCGGCGGAGCGATCGAACGCGCTGACCGTCATGTCGATGTCGTACATGTCCGGCTCGGGGCCACGCTTGCGAATGTTCAACGAAGAGATCCGGATCGGATTGCCCGATTGCTCGATGCGCTCCACGAACTTGGCCAGCTTGAGCATGCCCACCTTGTGCAGACTCATCTTGGTAGATCGCTCCGTATAGCGCTTGCCATGTGGCACCGCCTGACGATCTTGGCTCTCCGGGATCTCGATCCCCACCTCACTGGCCAAGCCCGCCAGAAACGCGGCCAGCGGTGGCGCGGGGCTCGAGTAGCGCCCGACGGTGACTGCCTTTTCGAGCTTCGCTTTCTCGATCTGATCCAGGCTATCGGTGATGTTGTTCGCGGCGTCGGTGAGCGCTTCGTTGTCGCTGCGTCGGGAGTGCACCATCACCGTGAGCACGATCGGAATGACCACGATCACGAGCGCGCCTACTACGAGCAGGGCAATGTTCAGCACGCGCTGATCGCGCGGAACCAAGCGAGCGAATCGGTCGCTGATGTTCACGGCTTGTCCTCGGTGGGCGCTTCTGCGGCCTTCGGCTTCTTCTTCACGCCGCCCGCGTCTTCCGGGCACTTGAGCTCGAACTCGAGCACGTACTTCTGGCGGGTATCGCCGACAACCTGGCTCACTTTGGCGATTTTCGAGCCTGACACGCAGCGATGCTCGGCCATCTTGGTTGCCACGTCTTGAGCGTCTTTGGTCGTTGGCACGATGCCGTTCACCCTCACGTGCGTATGATCCACATCCAGCTCTTCGACGTCGTGCGTGACGGACATCGGGATCGCGTTGGACAGCTCGACCATGACATCGAACGCATCCAGGTGCGGCATCGGGTCGGGTTCTTCTTTGGCTTTGGCGCGTTCGATCGCCTCGGCCACGGCCGCGGGCTCGGTCAGCTCTTCACCGAGCGCCTGCTGGCTCTGGACGGCCAACGCCTTCGTCAGTTGCTCGTGCTCGCGTGCCAGGGCGTGCAGATCGGCCCAGCTCGAGAACAGAAAACTGACCAAAGTGGCCGCCACCAAACCCGCGAGCAGCGGCGCGCGCTCTTTCAAGAAGCCGAAGCCACGTTGATACGCGAGCGGGCCGCTGCGCAGATTCAGATCGACCGCCTTGCCCGAGAGGCCGGCGGCGAGCGCGAGTGCTTTGGCGAAGCGCGGCAGAGCGAGCACGACCTCCGTGCTCGCCTCCAGCTGGAACGCCGGCAAGGCGCGCACGGGGATGCCGAGCTCGTGACTCAGGTATTGATCTGCACCGCTGGCCGCCGAGCCACCTCCGAGCAGAATCACCGATTCGATCGCGAGATCCGTGCTGGCGAGGAACGCCAAGAAGGTCTGGCGCAGTTCGGCGATGAGCAACGCCGCGCTGTCCGGCAAGCCCGCCACGCCGCGCGACAGGGTACGCACGAATAGCGGCTCGCCATCGCTCAGCACGGCGACCTCGGTGCGCTTGCTCCCGAGATCCACGAGCGCCACGGGACTCTTGCCCGTGAGCTCGCGCGTGACCAAGGACAGATTGCCGAGCACGAGCGAGCCGCAACTCACCCGCTCCGGCTCGCGTCCGATGGCGCGCTTCACGAGTTCGATGCGCTGTTTGACTTGCTCGGTGCGAGCGAGCGCCGCGATCACCTCGATCGAGGTTGCGTTCGGCTCACCACGCAAAACGCGGTAGTCGTAGACCAGCTCGCTCATGTCGATCGGCATCTGCGACTCGAGCTCGAACGGCAGCACGGCATCGATCTGTTTGCGCGCGGTGAGCGGTAATTTGAGCCGATGCACGAACGCACCGTCGCCGTCGATCGCGACCGCGACGCCATCCGTGTGCGGCAGCATCGCGCTCACGCACGCCGTGACCGCCGCCTGCAAGGATTCGACCGAGTCGATCGCCACCTCGTTGATGGCCTCGATCCCGACACGCTTGTATCCCGTAGTGAGCAGCAGCGCCCGCACGTGCGACGAGCCGATGTCGATTCCGATGTACCGTGCCATGAGGGTTGGACTTTACGCTTTTTTCCGGGAGGGTTGCTGCTGTCAATCGACGCGATAGTAGACGACGTTCCCACCGGGCCCCGGCTTCATTGCGTTCGGGATGCCCTGGGGGGGGGTAGAACTGCTGCTCGGGGTGGCGCTGCTCGTGGGCGCTGTGGTTTGCCCCGGTAGGCCCGCCCCACCCTGCCCACCCGAGAGGCGCGCAATCATGTCGGCGATCAACTGCTGCGGGGCCGGCGCACCACGAAAGTCGACCACCGCGTGCACGCGCACGCTGGTCTCGCGCTTGCCGGAGCGGACGTAGCCCGTGGCATAGATGCTGAACACCTTGCTCTCGGTCGTCACCATCTTCTCGGTCTCGGCGGGGGACATGATCGGAATCGGTTCGATTTGCATCGCCTTCATGATCATCGCGATCGGACTGCCGCCGCCCCCGAGCCCGGGCAGCCCGCCCGGCGCGGCCGTCGCCGGGGCAGCTCCCGGCGCCGCCTGCTGATTGGTTTGCTGCAAGGCGCTCACGAATTCTTTGGCATTCTTGAACACGGGCAGGCCCGGCATGAACGAACGCAGCATGGTCATCGCCATGATGAACTTCTGCGCTTCGTTGGCGTCCATACACATACGGGCAGTGTTCTTCGAGGCCTGACAGACGATGGCGAGCAACGTCTGCGGGTTGGCGGTGTTCACGTTGACCGCGCCCTGCCCCCACACCGTCACGATTCGTTTGTCGGGAACGTCCGGATTCGGATCGATGAAGGTGGCCCAAAAATCGTCGCTCACGCCGCGTACGCGATGTAGCTCTTCCAAGCTGTCGAAAGCTGCGTTCTTGCGCTTATAGGGCACCTTCAACAGCTGATAGAACGAGTCTTCGGCGGCGGCCTGCTGCGCCGTGGTGTTGGTCGGATCACACAGGGCTTGGTCTTGATCGGGATCGACCCAGTCGATGATCGCCGAGCAGATCGCGCGACGATCCGAGTACGATTCGTCCGCGTCTTTACCTTCGAACAGGGGCGAGTACTGCGGCGGGCCGATCAAGCCGATGATCTGGGATGCCAAGCGAGTCTGGCTGAAGGCGTCTCCGCGTGCGGCCACGTTGAAATTGATCTTCGAATCCTCGTCGACAATCTCGAGACGAAAGCCCGCGCCTTTGAAGCCGAGGTTCTTGCCCAGCTTGGGATCGACGCCGGCCAAGGATGCAAAACTGCTCGCGCCGTCCACGTCGTTGAACGCGCCGAGGATGCGATCGGCGTAGGCCCAAACCGGTACTTGCCGAGAGCCGCCGACGAGCGTGAACACCAGCGTCAATGAGCGGCGGATGGTTGGCTCCGCAGCGATCAGCAAGCGCGATAAGTTGACCGCGCTCTTGGCGGCATACTCAGCGACCAGCGCGTCCCGCGCGGACAGCGCGCTGCCGAACTCCGCCGAGCTCTCGTCTTGAATCTCGGTGAGCATGACCGTGAGTACGGTCAGCGCGGCGAGCACCAGGATCAACGCCATGCCGCGCCGTCGGCGCCGCTTTTGCAGAGCTCGGGCGCGCTTGCCGAGCGGCTTCGAAATCGGCGTGCTCACTGCATCACCGCGAAATTCAGGCCGTTGTCGATCGGTATCGAGACTTTGGTCACGAGCCGGATCGTGCCTTGCCCGCGATCGTAGCCTTGGCGAGAGCCACCATTGAGCACGAGCACGATGCGCACCTGAACCGGCAGGCGCGCCGGCTGACCCGTGACCGTGCTCGTGGTGTCCCAAGTGTCGACCCAATTTCCGGTCATCGGATCCAAATATTGCAGATCGAAGAGATCGATGTCCGTGGCCAGCACCTCCACCCGCCCGCCCTTTTTCGGTTCCAGGTCGAGTGATGTGCTGAAGCGGCGCGCCAAATCGGTGACCCCCGACGCATCGGGATTGCGCGAACCGAAGTAGGACAGCTCGCATTGGTCCGAGACGTGCGAGTTCTTGTCCATGCGTCGGTTCGAGAAGGAGTTGAAATCCAAACGATCCGCGGGAGTGCCAGTGGTGCCGATGAACGCCGTCTTTTGAACCAGCAGCGAGGCGTTGATCGGAGCGTGCAAGGAAATGTAAGCGCTCTGCAGTTCACGGATCATGCGCGTCATCGCCAAACGCCCCTCGCGATAGCGATCGTCTACGCGCTCGATGCCCTCGCGGGTACGCTTCATGCTCGCAAAAGCGTTGTAAATGAGCACGGAAATCAGCGACAAAACCACGATTGCCACCAACAGCTCGACGAGTGTGAAGCCGCGTACGTGGCGGGCGCGCTGGGTTCTCCCGCTCATTTGGCGCCCAGACCAGAGAGGCCCGGCAGCAAGCCGCCGAGGGGTGAGCTGCCGGTCGTCGAACCGCCGAGCGTTCCGGGAAGGCCGAGACCGCCGCCGCCTCCCGTGCCCGCTAGGGCAGGATCCAGTTGTCCTTGTTGAGGATTGGTCACGTACTGCGTGACCAGGAGCTCGCGCTCGAACTTACCCTCCTTGTAGGAGACCGTGACACTCACCTTGCGGATGCTGGCCTCCAACATCGGCTTGAGCGTCGGGTAAACCATGCTCATCATCATTGGCGCGAGCCCCATCGGGCTCGGCGCGTTGCCCAGAGTCTTGGCCAGATCCGTCGGGTTGGAGTTGCTGCCCAAGCTCTTACCCCCCGGTTGATTGAGCCCCGCGAGCAGCCCGATCGGACCGAGGTCCAAGCCCGCATCTCCAGCGCCCGGAGGTCCCGCATCCGCGCCGCTCAGCGGCAGCTCGGGCAACGTCACCCGCTCGATCTTCCAGGAACAACGATAACCGTCATTGCCGTCGTCGTCACCGCAGCACGGCCCGTCGTCCGTGACGTCGGTCAGCTGATAGCCGAGTTTCAGCAGATCCACCTCGATTTCGCCCATTTTGCAGCGAGCGAGGTTGGTCGCGATGGTTAGGTGTTCGCCGCGCGCGGCGTTCGTGAACAGGCCCACTTGGGAGCCCAAGATCACCGTCAAACCCAGGCCCAGGATCGCGATCGCGACCAGCACTTCGAGCAGCGTGAAACCGCGTTGCGGTGCGGTACGCCGCGTCATGGCTCGTCTCGCTCGCTCGCCTCGCCGTCGTTGCGCGGGGCCGGCAAGTCGACGCGGCCGCGCTCGATCTTGGCGCGACCGGTGAGTCCGCTGATGCTCACGGTCATGCCGGTGTCGTCGCCTCGCCGCTTGAGCTGCACCGAGGCGCGCTCGGTGGTGCCACCGGGAAAGAAATACAAATACGCGCGCCCGCTGCTTCGAGGATCGTCGTCGTGTTCGGTCTGAACGCTGATGAACTGCACGCCGCTGCCCAAAGATCGAGCAGGCCCCGAGTCATCCGGGCTCGAGTTGAAGCCCGGCACGGCCCGGAACGTCGCGCGCGGCGCATGCGGCCCCTGCAAGATACGCTCGGACTCCGCTTGAGCCTTCTTCTCCAGTTCGGTGGCGGCCGACGCGCCAGAGCTGGAGTCCTTCGTGTGCTCGCGTAAGAGCACGCTGGAATCAGCCTCTTCCAGGGTCAACTTGGCATTGTCGAGATCGAACGCCAGGCGAGTCGGACGGCCCGTGGTGCTGGCCCGCGCCAGCCCGAGCCGTACCCCGCTGACGATCAGCGTGGCCGCAGATTTGAGGCGGCTGCCCTCCAACATGCCGGGCCCCATCAGCACCGTGCCCCCGAGCACCGCGATCAAGGCGATGACGATCAACAGCTCCACGAGCGTGAGCCCGCGCTGATCGACGCGCTTCATTACACCCCGAGGGGTGTAGCGCGACTTTCGATGAGCTGTCGGGTGTGCCATTGCCTTCGACCGTCACGCAATCATGGGGCTTCGTTGGGCGTGCCTGCGCCCTTCGGTACCGTGATGTCGTCCTTCGTGCCCTTCTTCTTGTCGGGGCCATTGGACGAGATGATCACCTCGTCGTCGGTACAGGTCAGCGTGTAGTCCTGGTTCCAAGAATCCTTGGTGCTCTGGCCCGGATCCAGCTGCTTTTCTTGGACCAGCTGACTCATCGTCGGGCAGCTGGTTTCGTTGTTGGCGGCCTGCCATTGCTGGATCGCCGTACGCACGATGCGCGCGCCGGTCTCGGCATTCTTGATTTGCGCTTCCTTGTACTTGGGGAGCGCGAACACGGCCACGCCGCCGGCGACCATCGCGATGATCGCGACGACGATCAAAACTTCGACGAGCGTCACGCCGCGGCTCGCGCGTTTCTGTTGCAAGCGCTCGTGCATGGCCAAAAACGATCGCCGACTGAAGCTCATTCCTGATGATTTCGTGTTCATGGGTTCCTCGTCATTCTACGCGGTCCAGGCCTCCCGGTTCGCCGTCCGGACCGTCGCTGGAGAGCTGATAGGCCTCTCCTTCGCGATGAGCTGGGCAGACGAAACGGAGCGCATGCCCCCAAGCGTCCGTGGGAGCATCTTTGAAATTTCCATAACTCGTGAGCTTGTCGAGGCTGCTCGGACAGTTCCCGCCGTTGTCGGCACGAAAAGCGTCGACCGCGTGTCGCACGCCGATCAAGGTCGCGCGAGTTTGGCGAACGCCGGCGCTGTGCCGCTCTCGTACGCCCAGGATGGCGATGGTTCCGAGCACGAACGCCACGACCAACACCGGGCCGACGCGGCCGAGCATGAGCAGGCTGCGTAGCCCTCCGCTGCGTTCCCAGGGGAATCGGATCCGCCGCTCGCCGGGGAAGCGTCGCAACGTGGCCATCACTGGACCAACTCGTTCATTTGAATCAGCGGCATCAAGATGGCCATGGCGATGAAGCCGACCACGCCGCCGAGCAAGACGATCATCAATGGTTCGAGCAAGCTGGTCAGCGCCACCACCCGCGTTTCGACGTCCGCCTCGTAAGCACGACTGACGTTCTCGAGCATGGCCTCGAGCTGGCCGGTCTTCTCACCGACCGCGATCATGTGGGTTACCATGGGCGGAAACACACGCGCGCGCTTGAGCGGCTCGGCGATGCTCTCACCGCCGCGAATCGAGCCGATGGCCTCGCTGATCACGCCCTCCAGGCGCGAATTTTCCAATACGTGCCGCCCGATTTCCATGGCTTGCAAGAGCTGCACGCCGCTCGACAACAACGTGGACAACGTGCGCGTGAAGCGCGCCACGGATACGAGCAACGTCAACCGGCCGAAAATCGGCACCACCAATCGGAACGAATCGAACTTGAGCTTGCCTGCGGGGGTGGCTCGCCAACGCCGAAAATACCAAACCGAGCCGGTGACGACGGCGATGATCAACCACCAATAACCGGCCAGGATCGCGGAAATGGTGATCAAGAGCTGCGTGTACCAAGGCAATGCGTGCCCGAGGTTCTCGAAGATGCTCGTCACTTTGGGCACCACCGCGACCATCAGCACACTGACCATGACGATGCCGATGAACATCATCAGCACCGGGTACGCCAACGCCGCCGTGACTTTTCCCTTCAGCCGCGCCTGGCCTTCCATGAAGTCGGCAAGGCGCTCGAGAACCGCTTCCAGCGTGCCGGAGGCCTCGCCGGCGGCGACCATGTTCGTGTACAAGGAAGGGAAGATCTTGGGGTGTGCTTCGAGGCTCTTGTGGAAACTCGTGCCTTCGTTCAGCGTCTCGCGCACGGCCGTGAGCGTCTTCTTGAGTTGCTCTTTTTCGACTTGATCGACCAGCGCCGCCACGGACTCGACGAGTGGCACGCCTGCGCGCACCAGGGTCGCGAGCTGGCGAGTCATGACGGCAACATCCGCAGTGGACGGCCTCTTCATGAACGCAAACAGGTCGACTTTCTTCGCCGCTTTGCTGCCCTTCTCCGCTTCCTCGTTGGCTTCGGTGAGCAGCACGCCGTCGCGGCGCAGTACGGCACGCAGCGCTTTGGCGTTGTCTGCGTCGCGATAGCCTTTGACCGGCTTGCCGGACGCAATCAGGATTCCGCGGTACTCGAAGACAGCCATGGTTCAACTCAGGAGTCGACGAACACGTCTTCTTGGGTCGCGGCCACGACCTCTTCCACCGTGGTTAGCCCGAGCAAGACTTTGCGCGCGCCATCGTCGCGCAGCGAGTCCATACCCTGCCCTTGGGCGGCGCGCTTGATGGTCATGGCGTCGGCGCTAGCCAGCACGAGCGCGCCTACCGTATCGTCGGCCACGAGCAACTCGTAGATGCCCATGCGGCCCGTAAAGCCCTTGTTTTCGCAGTGGGAACAGCCCTTCGGTCGAAACAATCTGGGCATCCCTGGACCGCGCCAACCCACCGGCTCATACGTCACGTTGTGCGCGGTGTAGCGCGGAGAAAGCACGCGCTCGTCCCGCCGGCGCGTGCGTTCGGGATCGATGCCCAGCTGCTGGAGCTCGAACGGCGTCGCCTCGTACTCCTCTTTGCAGTGAGGGCAAAGCACGCGCACCAAGCGTTGCGCCAGGATGCCGATCACGGTCGAGCGCACCAAGAAGGCCTCGATGTCCATCTCGACCAAGCGCGTGACGGCGCTGGCCGCGTCGTTGGTGTGCAAGGTGCTGAGCACCAAGTGACCGGTCATCGACGCGTGAATCGCGATTTCCGCAGTCTCGCGATCGCGGATTTCGCCGACCATGATCACGTCCGGGTCTTGGCGTAAGAATGCGCGGAGGGCGCTGGCGAAGGTCAAGCCGATCTTGGCTTGAACCGCCACCTGGTGGATGCCACCAATCTCGTACTCGACCGGGTCTTCCGCGGTCAGGATGTTGATCTTCGGGCGGTTGATCTTGTTCAGGCACGCGTAAAGCGTGGTGGTCTTGCCGCTACCGGTCGGACCCGTAACGAGCAAGATGCCGTTCGGGCGATGAATCAGATGCTCCATCAGCCAGCGGTCACGCTCCGCAAAGCCGACCTCGGCGATATCCAGCAATTTATTGGTCTTGTGCAACAAGCGCATCACGATCCGCTCGTGATCGCGGCTGGTCGGGATGGTCGAAACGCGGATATCGATGCTGCGCCCGGCGATGCGTAGCGAGATACGGCCGTCTTGAGGCAGACGCTTCTCGGCGATGTTCAGCCCGGCCATGATTTTCACGCGCGCCACGACGGAGCTCATGAATTGCAGGCTGGCCCGACGCGCGACGTACAACTGGCCGTCCACGCGGTAGCGGACCACTACCTCGCGCTCTTCCGGCTCGATGTGAATGTCGCTCGCTCGCTCTTTCACGGACTGTGAAAAGAGGCCATTCACCCAACGAATGATCGGCGCATCATCATCCGAGTCGAGGATGTCGATCTCTTCGTCGTCTTCGACCTGATCGGTTTCGAGTTCACTGATCGTTTGCTGACGCTCGTAAACCTGATTGATCGCGTCGATCACCGTGTCGGCGGGGGCGACGGAGAGCACGACTGGCTTCTGAAATGCAGCGCGAATGTCGTCCAGGCCGTCGGTGTCGAGCGGGTCGGAACAAACCACCTCTACCCGATCCTCGAAATCACCGAGCACCAGGACTCGGTGCGACTTCGCGTAGCCAATCGGCAATTTATTGGCCATGTCCGCTGGCACGCTGTTCACGTCGATGGTCTCGATGAACGGCAGGCGGCACTCGTCAGCGAGCGCGCGCGCCAGCGCGCTCGCGCTCGCTACTTTGGACGTGAGAAGGAGCTCGAACAGCGGCGTCGCCTTCTCCCGCTGCAGTGCATAAAAAGGCTCGAGTGCGCCTTCGGCCATCACGCCTTGGCGAACCAGAATGTTACCGAGCGCGCGTTGCTCCTGCATCCTTCACTCCACGCGATCGACGTTTACGCTGCGCGCGATGGGGTTGATGCGAAAGGCCGGCTCGTTCTGACCCTGTGGGGCCGGAGTCGGGGCCGGGGCTGGCACTGGAGCCGGCTGGGCCGGCTGCGCGGGTTGGCCCGGCTGCGCGGGTTGGCCCGGCTGCGCAGGTTGGGTCGGCTGCGCAGGTTGGGTCGGCTGCGGGGGTTGGGCTGGCTGCGCGGGTTGGCCCGGCTGCGCGGGTTGGCCCGGCTGCGCGGCACCACGCCCGGGGATTGCCAAACCACCCGGCGCACGGATTCGGCGCGTGTTGTTGTCCGCGGCGGCGGGAGCGGCCGCACCCACGACGCCGACACCGTGCACGTCGCCGGGCAGCTCGATCGGATCACTCGGCTCGCGCGGCGGCGTCTCCTTTGGTTTGCTCTCGGATTCGATCCGCTCTTGCTCGGAGATTTCCATGTACGCCTTGCGTACGTCTTCGACCAAACCGCTGGTGCGCGACCAATCACGCGGAGGCTTCCAGTCCGTGCCGGAAAAGACCATGTAGCGGTCCAGGAATTCCTGACGCTCTTGCATCTTGCGCTCGAAGATCTTGCGCAAATCATCCTGATCACGAATGACGTGCGGGGTGAGCACGAGCAAAAGGTTCTTCTTGCGCTTCTGCACATCGGAGGAGCGGAAGAGCGCGCCGAGCAGCGGCAAGTCACCCAGCACGGGGACCTTCGTGCGGGTGGTCGTGTACTCGTCGCTCATCAGGCCACCAATCACCACGGTCTGCTGATCTTGGACCACGACCGTCGTGTTGGCGGTGCGCTTGATGATGCTGACCGCACCGAGCGTGCCGGCGGTCGCGCCCGGAGCGCTGCTCTCTTGATCGATCTCCAAACGAACCTGGTTCGACTCGTTGATGTGAGGCGTGATCTTGATCTTGTTGCCGACGTCCTGACGTGGCGCGGCGAAGCCACCGAGACCATTCAGCAAACCCAGGCCCACGGCCGCACCGGCTGCGCCGGATGCTGCAGCCGCGCCGCCACCGCCGACGTTCGTCTGCAAAGGAATATTTTCGCCGATGCTGATCGCAGCTTCCACGTTGTCGGTGGCAATGATGTGCGGGCTTGCCAAGATGTTGGAACGACCGCTGGAGGCCACGGCATTCAGCACCACGCCGAACGCGGGAATGCTCAAACCGGTACCGAGCAAGTTGGTGGTGTTGGGAATCGCGGGACCGCGAATGCCGGCGGCAAAGCCCTGCAGCAAGCTCGGGTCTGCCGGAAAGGCAATGGACTTACCCGCGTTGAAACCGCCGAGCAGGAGCGTGTCTCCGCCCCCCAGCTGATTGCCGCCATGAAACGACACGCCGAGAGTGGTCGAGTCCGAAACCAGCAGATCCATGATCACCGCTTCGATGAACACTTGGCGCCGCGAGTGATCCAGCTTGTCGATCACCAGGCGCATCGTCGCGTAGTCGCGATTCGAAGAGGTGATGATCAGCGAGTTCGTGCTCTTGTCGGCGGTGATCTTGAGCTCACCCTCGAAAGTGCCCTGGGCCGCACCGCCAGGTTGGCCAGGAGGAGGCGTGGCGCCACGGCCGCCGGCGGCCCCCAGCATCTGGTTCAGAGTCTGCGACATCTCTTCGGCGATCGCGTGCTGCAGCGGCAAGACGTGAATCTTCCCGGACGTGCTCGCTTGCGAGTCCAGCCGTTTCAAGACCTCCAGCAGGCGCAGGTACGAATCTTCCGTGCCGACCACGATCAGCGAATTCGTCTGTTCGTCGGCGATTACCTTGTTCAGACCACCGCCTTTGCCCGAACCCGGCGGTGAGCCCGCCGGTGGGGGTGTGCCGAGTTCGAACAGCTCGTTCACGCGTTTGGCGAGCTCTTGCGCGGTGCCGTTGCGCACCGGCTCGATCCACATGTGCTGCCCCGAGCCGCCGACGTCGATCTCCTCGACGATGCGCATCAAGCGCCGCACCTGCGTGGCCGTGTCGGTGACGATCAGCAATTTGCCCGGCGTGTACACCGAGATATCGCCGTCTTTGCTCTTGAACTTGCCGAGCAAGGCCATCGCCTCCTCGGTCCCCACGTGCTCCAGACGGTACAGGCGGGTGACGAAGCGATCCGAATCCGGCACCGGTTCGCCACGCGCAATCACCGGCGTTGGCTGGGTCACGACGCCGCCGCTATCGACGATCTTCAAGAAGCGACCGTGCGGGACGACGGTCATGCCGTTCGCGTCGAGAATCGACAAAAAGGCCTGATACGCCTCTTCCAAGCTCACCGGCTCGGGAGAAACGACGGTGGCTTTGATCTGCCGAACCTTGGCGCCATAGATGAAACGTTTGCCCGTCAGCCCGCTGATGTGATTGACGAGCTCCGCCAGATCCGCGTCCTGCAAGTTGAACTTGACCAGGTGCCCACCTGCTTGCGGGCGGAACGGCACATCGGCCGCCGTCGCGATCTTATCCATCGTGGTCGGCAGCGCGCCGGCCGCACCCGGAGGATCGCGATCCGTCGGGTTGCTGGCGGGAGCGGCGGCGGCGGCCGCGGGGGCGGCGGCGGCGGGAGCGGCCGCGGGGGCCGCCGCGGCTGCGACGGCGGGACGGCGGGGCGCCTTGATCTGCGCCTTGCGCGCTGCCGGCGCATCTTGCGCCGAAGCGGTGGCCGCAAACAGCAACGCGAGCGACGCTGTTCGAACCGGACCAAACGCCCCAAAGGCGCGCGAAAACTTGAACTTCGAAAACACGGAACTCGTCACGAAAACACTCACTTGATGTGATGGACAATGGCCACGGGCGCACCGCGGCGGTTGACGGTAACGTCCAGTTGGGAGGCGGTTCGCAGTCGGGCGTAGGCTTCCAAGGCTTTTTCGGGGCTACCCATGTTGAAGCCGTTGATCGCCTCCAAGCGGTCGCCGTTTTGCAGGCCGAGCGTGCCCAAGAGCGTGTCGGGCCGAATGCCGAACAGGCGAATGCCCAGCACCTTGCCGTCCTTGGTCTCGGGCACGATGCGCGCGGACTTCATCAGCTCAGCCTGATTTTCCAAGATCTTGTCGACGACGGAGCGATCGATGTTGAACTCGGTGTCGCTGATCTTCTGAATCTTGGACTTCACTTCCCCCAACAAGCCGCTGTTCTGGTCGGGTGGCGGGGGTGGCGGCGGTTGCGTAGGACTGGCAGAAGCCGCCGCCGGGGGCAGCGTCGGCTGCACCTTGAACAGCATCGCTTGACACAGTGTGGTGCCGGACGAGAGCCAAACTGCGGGCGTGTTCTCACGCGGATTGTAGCCGATGAATTCCACCTTCTTGCCACCGACGTCATCGCCTACGCGATGCATGCGCGGGCGCGGCTCGCCCGGCGCTTGCAACGCGGCGACCGACCAAAGCGGATCGTTCGACTCGGTCACGATGAACACCGTGGGCGCGTCACAGACCGGAGCGGTTAGCGGATCGGTGTTGTCGATCGGGCTCTTGCCCGGCACCGGCACGTCTTCCAGCGTAATCTTTTCCGCGTTCAGCGGGCCCGTCACCGAGTCGAAGGGATTGCGCGCAATGATCGCATCCGCGGTGGGCCGCTCGTGCATCACCGGCGCCGTCGCGGCCATCGTCCGAGGCGCCAGCGCGCTGGTCGTCGGCCCGGAGAACGCGGCTCCAACCAGTTGGGTTGCGCCCGCGGCCTGGAAGTAGGCGGCAAGCGCAACGAACGCCAGCACCACGCCGAGAAAGTATTTCTTGAGCAGGAGATCGAAAGTCACGGGTCCCAAAGCCGCCTCAAGCGAGAGACGTGCCAGCGCTCATTACCGGAAAAACTAACGAATTTCCACGGGTTTTGCCCGTGAGTCCGACGCGCGTTCGCGCCAAGCTGGCAAGCTTTCTCGGCCGGATCGGCTGCTTTCGACAAACTGGCAAAAGTGGCGCGTCGCCGCGGGGGCCCGAGCCCGCATGCTCGCGGCAAACGAGCGAGATTCGCGAGCTCACTCGTTCTCACCCAGCTTGCGGTAGATGGTGCGGGTCGAGATGCCGAGCAACTGCGCGGCTAGCGATTTGTCGCCCCCGGTGTGCGAGAGCGTGTCGCGAATCATGCGCTGCTCGACCTCTGACAGGGGCGTTCCGATCGAGAACGTCAGCTCCGACGGCAGCCGCGGGGCCGCACTGGCCACCGCATCCGGCAGGTCGGACATGCCGAGCAGCTCCGATCGGCACAGCACGGCCGCACGCTCGATCACGTTCTCGAGCTCGCGCACGTTGCCCGGCCACGAGTAATCCATCAGCTTGTGCAGCACCTCACTCGGTACCGTGAGCCGAGCTCGACCGTTCTTGGTGCAGTACACGCCCAAGAAGTGATCGACCAAGAGCGGGATGTCTTCCCTGCGCGCGCGGAGCGGCGGAGCGGTGACGGAGATCACGTTCAAGCGGTAGTACAGATCTTCGCGAAAGCGACCCGCCTCGACCTCAGACACCAGATCACGATTGGTAGCGGCCACGATCCGCGCGTCGGCTTTCACCGTGTGACCACCCACCGGTTCGTATTCACCCTCTTGCAGCACGCGCAAGATCTTCACTTGCACGGCCGGACTCAGCTCACCAATCTCGTCCAAAAACAAGGTGCCACCGCGGGCGCGGGCGAAGCGCCCCTCACGCTTTGCGATCGCGCCGGTGAACGCGCCACGTTCGTGACCGAACAACTCCGCCTCCAAGATGCTCTCCGGTATCGCTGCGCAATTCACGGCTACGAACGGGCCATTCGCGCGTCCGCTCTTGGAGTGGATGTAGCGCGCGATCAACTCCTTGCCCGTGCCACTTTCCCCCAAGATGAGCACGGTAGCGCTGGACGGCGCGGCCTGTGTGGCGACATCCAACACGCGACGCAAGGCTGGGCTTTGACCGACGATCTCGCGATTGGTCAAGAGCTTGAGCTCTTGGCGTAGCGAGCGATTTTCTGCCACGAGTGACTGACGCTCGGCGGCTTTGCGAACGCTCTTGACGATGGTCATGCGCTTGAGCGGTTTCTCCACGAAGTCGTAGGCGCCGTCGCGCATGGCTTGCACGGCAGTTTCGACGGTACCGTACGCCGTCATCAACACGACCTCGGTATCGGGCGATACTTCCTTGAGCGCGCGCAGCAATTCGGCGCCACTCGTGCCAGGCATCATCAAGTCGGTGAGGACCACTTGCACCCGATGACGCCGCACCAGCTCGAGCGCCGGCTTGGCGCTGTCCGCCGTGAACACGCGCATGCCCTCGCGCTGAAAGATCTTCTCCAGCGACGCCAGATTGCTGGCTTCATCGTCGACCACCAGCACCGTGATGTCGGCACCGGACTCCGCCGAAGGCCGGGAGGCGGGAGACAACTCGTCGATCGCATCTGTCATCGCGTCAGGCATCGTGCCAATATGGCGGCACACGGAAATTGTGTCAAACCTTATATTAATACCAATAGAATCGGATAGTTAAGATATAGCCGGGTCGCGCATGTAGTCGATGGACCTACAGGGACGCTGAACAAATGGGCGTCATAGGGGATCGACAAATGTTCCGTAGTTTGATCTAACCAAGACTGACTCTTGTTCGCCGAAGCCACGACCCAACCCGAGACGGCTGCCCCCGCAGCCATTCAGTTCGTACCCTGCGTGCGGCTGTTCGTCGAACGCATGTCCGTCGAACAAGCCGACGATAACGAGCACGGCAGCTTTGCCGAACTCGACGTCCCGGTACTCGCACTTTCGTTCGAGTACGCCGGCACGCGCATCCGGGCCTCCGATCGACGAAAACAGTTCTTCGTCGGTCAAGGCGGCGGGCTCGCTCGCGTCGAACGCGACTCGGCAGGCGAAGCGCGAGCGCAGTGCTTGTTGGAGGGCTTCGGCGCGGTAGAGGTCGAGTGCGCATCAGCGTACGCCGCGGACCTCGATTCGCAAGCCGACTACATCGTGCAGGTTGGCGGTAACGTGCACACGCTGTGTTCCTTCACCGCCTACGCACTACCGCAACTCGAGAGCCTCGGCTTCAAGATCGAGATCGCGGCGGATTACCCGTATCAAGTGGTGTCTCCAGACGTGCCTTGGTACGCCACGGTCGACGCCGAAGACGGCCGCAGTGACTGGTTCAGCTTGGAGCTCGGCATCGAGATCGAGGGCAAGCGCGTAAACTTGGTGCCCGCGCTGCTCGAGCTACTGGAAGAGTGCAACGACGTTTCGAGCTTGGAAGCGCTGCTCCGCATGCCCGCCCGCTTCCGCGTCGTTCCGGTCGGAGAAAACCGCTATTTGCCGGTGCCGCCGGAGCGTTTGCGCTCCGTGCTGCAGGTGCTGCTCGAGCTGTACCGAGGCGAAGAGCTCGCGGATGGCACCCTGAGCTTCCCTGGCTCTCGCGCCGCCACCGTGGCCAAGCTGGATCAAGCGCTCGACGGCGCCGCGACACTACTCTGGGGTGGCGACACCGACGTGCGTAAGCGCGGCCGCGCCCTGGGCAGCGGCACACGTGAGAAAGTAACGATCAGTACGAGCGGTCTGCAGGCGACGCTGCGCCCCTACCAGCAAGAGGGGCTCGATTGGCTGCAGCACCTGATCGCGTGCGATGTCGGCGGCGTGCTGGCCGACGACATGGGCCTGGGCAAGACGCTCCAGACCATCGCACACCTCTCGGCCGAGAAGGCCTCGGGGCGCATGACCTCTCCGAACTTGGTGTTGATGCCGACCAGCTTGATCGGCAACTGGCAGCGCGAGCTGAAGAAGTTCGCGCCGCATTTGAAGGTGCTGGTCCTGCATGGCAGCAAGCGCGACGCGCGTCGCCGTGAAATGCCAGATGCGGATGTCGTACTCACCACCTACCCGCTCGTGCTGCGCGATCTAGAGCACTTTCGCGATCACGAGTTTCATTTGCTGATTTTGGACGAGGCGCAGGCGATCAAGAATCCGCGCAGCCAGATCAACAAGGCCGTCGGTGCGCTTTCTGCCAGGCACCGGCTGTGCCTGTCCGGCACGCCCGTCGAAAACAACCTGGAAGAGCTGTGGGCGCTGTTCGATTTCCTGATGCCGGGCTTCTTGGGCGATGCCGATCGCTTCCGCACCGCGTTTCGCCACCCGATCGAGCGTGAGGGCAACGCGCAAAAGCTGGAGGCGCTGCGCAACGCGGTGGCTCCCTTCATTTTGCGCCGCATGAAAGAGAGCGTCGCACGCGATCTGCCGCCCAAGACCGAGCTGGTTCGCCCGGTGGAGCTGGCCGGCGATCAGCGCGAACTGTACGAAAGCATTCGCGCCGCCGCTCACAGTGAAGTGCGCACCGCGATCAAGAAGAAGGGCATCCCGGGGTCGGCGATCGCCATCCTCGATGCACTGATGAAGCTGCGCCAAGTGTGCTGCGATCCGCGCCTGGTCTCGGTCTCGTCAGCGCGTGCCGTAACGAGCTCCGCCAAATTTACCTTGTTCTTCGAGTTGGTGATGACCCAGCTCGAGCAAGGGCGGCGCGTGCTGGTTTTCTCCCAGTTCACCCGCATGCTCGCGCTCCTGTCGGAGGGACTGAAAGAACGCAAGGTGCGCACGGTGGAGCTCACCGGGTCGACGGTCGATCGCCAAAAAGTGTGCGATGTGTTCGAAGCCCGCCAGGCAGACGTGTTCTTGATCAGCCTCAAGGCGGGCGGCACGGGCCTCAATCTGACCAGCGCGGATACCGTCATCCACTACGATCCGTGGTGGAACGCAGCGGCCCAGTCCCAAGCGACCGATCGTGCGTATCGCATCGGGCAGACCAGGCCGGTGTTCGTATACAACCTGATCGTCGCCGGCAGCGTGGAAGAACGCATGCTGCGCTTGCAGCAGAAAAAACAGCAACTGGCGCAAACTCTGCTCGGCACGGGTGGCGTCCCCGCTCGGTTGACCGAAGGCGATCTGGAAGATCTATTCGCGCCGTTGGCGGACTGACGCGCTTCGCGATCCCGGACGGGGAAACGCGAGTTTCAATTGGCCAAGTGACCCGCGAAGTGCAAAGAGGTCTGCGATCGCTTATTAGACGCGACGGGATTCTTGATGCAGGTTCGTGCTTTTTCACGGTGGGTGCTATTTTCGCTGGCGTTGGCCATGCCGGCGGTAGCTGAAAGCCAGCCACCTGCGGTTTGGTATCGGGCTTCGGAAAAATGTCCGAATGGCGCGCAATTTCTGGAGAAATTGGCGGAAAACTCGCGCCAAGCGCGGCTCGCACAAGCCGGGGATCACCTCGACTTCGTGGTCACGCTCGTCACCGAAGGCAAAGAAACCTTGGGGCGCCTAGAGCGGCAGACGGATGGCGGAATCGTCGCCATTCGAGAGCTACGCGACACGCCCTGTGAGCGAGTCGCCGACGCGCTGGCGCTGAGCCTCAGTCTTGCGCTCGTGCCCGGGCAATCGAGTGCAGGACCGGTGCTCGAAAAGCCGGCAGAAACCCCGGAAGAGCTTGCGCTGGTCGTACCGAGCGCGACCGCCGCGGCGGCGTCGACTGCGGACACGCCTCCCGCGCCCAGCCAGCCCGCGTCCAGCCGTGCTGCTTCTGCTCGGAGTGCCCGCCCCGAGCCGCTCTCCGAACCTCGATGGGCCGTGGGTCTAGATGTGGGGGCGATGATTGGTGTCTCCACGCAACCGCAGCCACGCGGCGAGGTGTTCGTCGATTTCCGACCGGCATTCGCGCATTTTTTGCCAAGTCTCTCGCTGCGCGCAGGCGTGGTGGGGGCTGCAGGTTCTTCCGAAACGTCCGTCGGTCCCATTCGGCGTTGGATCGTCGCTGGTCGCATCGAAGCCTGTCCGGTTGCTTTGGGCGGCGAGCGCATCGAGTTTCGGCCCTGTGCTGCGTTCGAGCTCGGGCCAGCCGGCGCTTCGACCGAGGGGGCAAGTGGGCAAACGGACTACTCGCTTTGGGCTGCTCCGGGCGGCCAGCTGCACTTGGGAGTGGCCGTTCAGCCGAAGCTGCTGTGGCTCGAAGCGAGCGGCGGTGTCATCGTGCCGCTGACCCGAAATGAGATTTTTTCGGCCTCCCAGTCACTGTATCGCGATGCGCCGGCCGTGTTTCACGGTTCCCTGGGGATTTTGTTTCAGCTTCCTTGATCGTGGGTGGCGGTGCCGGACATGGCGTCTCCGAGAGACGAAGTGATCGGGAACCCAAGCAAGGCCTTCCCCCCTGTGAATAGCCGGGCGGCTACGAGCGGGCTCTCGATCGATTCCCTCGTTGCGCAGCACTACGCGTTCATTTGGCGTGTTCTGCGCGGCCTCGGCCTATCGCGGGCTGACGCAGAGGACGCCACGCAGCAGGTATTCATGATCGCCACCCGAAAGCTCGAAGAGATCGCCCCCGACCGCGCACGCTCGTTCGTGTACGGGGTGGCGCTGCGGGTGGCCCACAACGCAAGGCGTGGACTGCGACGACGACGCGAGGTGCTGGACGACGAGGCATCCGACAGCGCTGAATCGGAAGCTCGCGGCCCCGAGAAAATGGCGGAGCTGGAGCAGGCGCGTCAGCTCTTGGCGCAAGTCTTGGACCGGCTGCCGGAAAAGCATCGCCGCGTCATCGTGTTGGCAGAGATCGAGCAACTGGAAGTCCAGGAGATCGCCACGTTGGAAGGGATCCCCGTTGGGACGGCAGCATCGCGGCTGCGTGTCGCGCGTGAAAAGTTCCGGACGCTACTGACGGCCATGCGCGCCCAAAATCCGTTCGGTGACGACTCGTGAAGCCGGATCCGATCGATCAGCTCAGCGCACGTCTGTTCGAGGCGGCTCGCAGCGAAGCGATTCCGGACGGTGCTGAGCGGCGCGCGCTCGCTGCGCTGCGCCGCGCAAACGAGCAACGGACAACGGGCACGCAGGTTTCGGCGCAGCGCAAATGGCTCGTGGGTGGCGTCGGCGTTGCAATCGCAATTGCCGCGAGCATTGCGCTGTTAATGCGATCCAAGGAGAACACTCTGGCGATCAGCGCAGAGCCTTCGCGAAGCGCGCACACGGAGCCCGGGCGCCGCGAGCTGCCGCGAACCGAAGCGCCGATTGACGCGGCGCCCGCGGTGCCAAGCTTGATGGTCGCGCCCAAATCCGCGCCGAGCGCCGGGCCCCCCGCGCTCCAGTCTCCGCCCGTGACCTTGAGTGACGAACTCAGCGCGCTGAAGGTCGCATCGAGTGCCCTCGGTGCGGGCGATACCGAAGCAGCCCTAAGCGCGCTGGATCGCTACGATCACGTGCTCAAGGGCAAGAAAATGCGCGCCGAGGCGACACTGCTTCGGATCGAAGCGCTCTCGCGCGCGGGGCAAGCGGAGGCGGCGAGCGCGTTGGCGCAACGCTTCGTCAAACAGAATCCGGGGAACCCGCTCGTCGATCGAGCGCGGTCCTTCGTGCACGAATAAACAGGGAGGAAGAGGTCATGAATTTGGTCAAGTTCGGTTGTTGGGGGTTACTGCTGGTGGTGGGGTGCAACGGCAAGCTGACCCCAGACCCGGGGGACGGAATCGGCGGCAGTGGGGGCGAGCACTCCGTCGCGGGCAGCGCGGGCAAGTATGTCGGAACGGCCGGCCATGCAGGCGCGGGCGTAGGCGGTCACGGGGGTGCAGATGTGGGCACAGCCGGCAACGGGCAGGCTGGGTTCACCTTCGGCGGTAGCAATTACGGCACTGGTGGTGTTGACGGCGTGGCCGGCAACGGCACGGGCGGCGTCGATGGCGTTGCCGGCTACGCCAGCGGCGGTGTTGCCGGCTACGGCACGGGCGGCGACTTCACCACCGCCGGGATCGGCGGCTCCATTTGCACCAACTGCGGCGGCGCCCCCCCCGTGGGGAGTCTCGGCCAACCGTGTATTCCCGGCGGGTTGGTCACGGAAGCCGACGGCAGCCCGGCCAAGACCCAAATCAGGGTGCTCACTCACTGCAACGACGGCTTGTCCTGCAACGCGCAAGGCCAATGCGTGGCGGTCCCCGATTGTCCGCAAAGTGGCGATCTGTGCGTCATGCGACGCGCAGCCCTCAGCGAGGGGAGCGGCGGGGGCTCGGGAAGCATGGGAGGCTCGTCAAGCGTCGGTACGGCCGGCACCGGCCAGGGCGGCAACGGTCAAACCGTCTACATCTCGATGGATGCAAGCGGCGTGACCGCGCTGACCTCGAGTGAATCGCGGGTGTATTGGGTCGAGTACGGCACACGAGACCCACTCGGCAACTACAAGCACGACGGCGCATTGCTCGCTTACACCATCGCGGATGGCACGACCAGCGTGGTGGCTTCGGGTCTCGAGGGTCCGATCGGCGTGGAGCTGACCACCAGCCACGCCTACGTTTACGTGGACGGAGCGCGGCCGATAGGCACTCCGGCGCATTCGCAGCTGCTGCGCGTACCGCTCGCGGGCGGTAGCGCAGAGCTCGTGCAAGACGGCGCGCGACCCTCGAGCTTCGCGGCCGCGGGCAGCCGAGCGTTCTGGATCCGCAACTACACGGAAGGAAACCCGGCCATCTTCTCGATGACGTCCGATGCGAATGCGGTGCCCACCGAGTACTTGTCCGGGTCCTTCTACGGGACCTCGCTGACGATCGACGCGACCGATCTGTACTACTCCACCGATCAGGGCTTAATGCGCAGCGCGATCGCCAGCGCTGCGCCGGTGGCACTGGGCATAACGGCGGGAGAATTCGTGCTGCACGGCGATGGGGTCTTCGGGCTCGAATCCATCACCGCGGGCGGCCTACTGCGGCGAGCACCGAAGACTGGCGGAGAATACCTGCGCGTTCGCGCCCTGGGCAGCGGAACACCGAGCAGACTGCGGGCGGTTGGCGATCGCTACTTCCTGAGTGTGGCTCAGTCGGGCCATTGGACAGGTTGGGGCTGGGCGTCCACGCCCCAAGTGCTCACCGCTGGCTTCGTAGGCACGGAGCCGCCGATCCGCTTGCTCGATCGGACCACGCAAACCACCTCAGCCGATCAGCTCTGGGTGGGAACGGCAGACACCCTGTATTGGAGCGACGGGCGAACCATCTACAAGCAGCCGCTACCGACGCCGTAAGCGAACCGGTCAACCCTCCCCTCACGCCAGTTGATGGGACGGCGAATCCTCCCCCGCGAGTTGCTCGTCGGGGGGGGCGCCGAGGGGCAAGAACAAAGTGACGCTCGTGCCCGCGCCTTCTTGGCTTTCGATCAAGAGTTCGCCGCCGTGGGCCTCGACGATTCGCTGCACGATTGGCAGACCCAGGCCCGTGCCACTCGGCCGCGTAGTGAAAAATGGGTCCAAGGCGCGTTCGCGCACCTCGGGCTCCATGCCGTGGCCGTGATCTTTGATTTGAATCGAGACCGCGGGCCCAGTGGGCAACGAGCCGCGGTTGACGACGATGTCGACGCGGCCGCCGCCACGCATGGACTGGCAAGCGTTCTGCACCAAGTTGTCGAACACCAGTCGGAACAAGTTCGGGTCGACCCAGACCGTCTGAATCTCCGGATCGGCCGCGATGGTCACCACGATCTCATGGCCATCCAAGATCTGCGATCGTGAGCGCTTGGCCAGCTCGCCGAGCGAGACGGGCGAGCGCTTCACGCTGACGGGGCGCGCGAAGCGCAGCAGGTCGGTGACCAAGCGGTTCAGCCGCGCCGCCTCTTCGTCGACGATCGAGAGCAAAATACCGCGATCCTCTTCGCTGCCGGAAACGCGACGCAGCCCGGCCACCGCGTTCACGATCACGGCCAGTGGGTTTCTCACTTCGTGGGCAATCGCGGCGGCCAGCTCACCGACGGCGGCGAGCTGGTTCTTGGTCACGAGCTCGCTTTGCACCACGCGTAGCTCCGCGTGAGAACTACGCAATTCGTCGGTTCGGAGGCGGAGGCGCTGGGTCGTCTGCTCGAGCCCAGCCGCCGCCAAGCGGTAGCGCATCAAAACCGTGCCCGCCACGCCGAACGCGAAGATCAGGAATGCGTGCGGCAATAGGCTGATGGTATTTTTGAGCACACCGAAGGCCAGCCCCGCGTCGTTGAAAACGGCGGGCACGGCCAGCGAGATGCCAATCAGCGAGGCCAGTGCGTCGCGCCTGCCCGCGAGATACGCGCGCGCCAAGATGACGACCGTAGCCAAAGTCTCGAGCAAGCCTACGACATAGAATGCTTTGCCGAGCCCGCCCGCAGTGCCAATCATGTGATCGACACGAACGCCGAAGACGTTGGATCGGACGATCTGATACTTACCCGGCAGCCAAAAGCCGCCCGTCCAATTGGCGACGAAGAATACTACGGCCAACAAGTACAGCGGCCAGCACTTGCGCAAACGCCGGGTGACGGTCGAAAAGCACAGCGCAAAGTGCACGTTCAGCGCGGCCGCGAAAATAGCGCCAGACAAGCCAATCTGGTCGGCGAGGATCCCAGTTGGATGCGCGCCCTCGTGATAGTCCAAGCCCACGCCCACGCTCATCACGCTCAGCGAGAAGCACAAACCGCCGAAGATGACGTACTCGGACTCGCGCCGCCCCGCGAAGTACGCGAGCACGAAGAACACTCCCAGCCCGAGTTGCGTAGCGGCCCATGCGGAGAGCACGCCGGACAGAAACGTCCCGCTCATGAGCCTCCACCGAGCTCACGATTGACCGTGAAGCGCGTCGTGCGCGTCGACGCGGCGGTTGCGCTGGCGCTCACCTCGTACGTGCCACTCGGGACTTCGTGCAATACGAACGGCGAAGCGAGTAGCAGCTGCCCACTGACGGCGGGGGATCGCAGCGTGATGGTACAAGGCACGTCGATCTGAACGCCGAGCGCCGAGAACACGAACGCATCGAACATTACGGACTCACCGCTTTTCGCGCCGTTGTAGCTCCCTTCCGGCTTCCGCAGCCAAACCGCTCCGCTCGGACCCGCGGCCTCGTTCGGCGTGTTACCGATGTAGAACCGGCGCGCCCTGGCCGCGCGCGCGCTGCCTTCAGCGGCCCGCGGCACGAGGCCCGAAGCCAACACTGGAGCCGCAAACAGCCAATGCGCGCCGGGCACGAGCTCGGTGTCTTCGCTCAGCAATTCTCCCAACGAGATGGCCGGCTCGGTCAGTGAAACGCGCCGCGGGCGCCCGGCATCGAGCGCGAGCTCGAGACCGATGACTTCCGGGCCGACGGCATCACTGATCACGTGCACTCGATAGCTGCGCGGGTCGGCATCCATCAGGTGTGCGCCCAGTTCGGGCGCGGCAAAGTACAGACTCGCCACGGAGCGCGGACTCTCGAGCGGATCGGCGCGCAGCTTCGTGTCGTTCAGCACCGGCTCGGAGCTGGCCGCCGCAGGGGGCGCGCAATTCGAAGCGGGAACCGACGAAGGGGGCGGCGCGTGCCCGCCACACGAACCGGCCAACGCGAACAGCACGCAATACGGGAAGGACGAGCGCACCTTCGAACGCTACCCCGACCCGCGGCGCCGCTCAATCGACTCGCAAACCACGCGGATCAGACGCACGGCCCGGCCACACTCGCCAGGGCGTACGCGATCTGCTACGCGAGTATTTCCGATGAGCTACGTGGTTTTGGCACGCAAGTGGCGCCCGATGCGCTTCGAAGACCTGGTTGGTCAAGACCACGTCGCACGCACGCTCGGCAATGCGATCGATAGCGGGCGCGTGGCGCACGCCTTCCTGTTCACAGGCGTTCGCGGCGTGGGTAAGACGACCAGCGCCCGCATCCTCGCCAAAGCGCTGAACTGCCTCGGCGACCCGGACACGACACCGCCCGGCACGGACCCTGGTCCGAGCGTCACGCCCTGCTTGAAGTGCGCCGCCTGCACCGAGATCGCGCTGGGCACGGACGTCGACGTGCGAGAGATCGACGGCGCCAGCTACACCGGTGTCGACGACGTACGAAAGCTACAAGATTCGCTGCCGTACCGGCCCGCCCGCGACCGCTTCAAAATCGTGATCGTGGACGAAGTGCACATGCTGTCTCAGAACGCCTGGAATGCGTTCTTGAAGACGCTCGAAGAGCCGCCCCCGCACGTCAAATTCATCTTCGCGACGACCGAAGTGCACAAGGTGCCGATCACGATCCTGAGTCGTGTGCAGCGCTTCGACTTCAAGCTGATCCCGACGCAGGTGATCGCCGGACGTCTGCGCTACGTGCTCGACCAAGAAAAGATCGAGAGCGACGACGCCGCGCTCGGCGTCGTCGCGCGCGAGGCCGCGGGCAGCATGCGCGATGCAATGAGCCTGCTCGATCAAGTGATCGCCTGGGGTGGCGCCAAGCTGACCGGGGAAGACGTGGCACGGGTGCTGGGCGTCGCCAGTCGCAAAGTGCTGTACGACATCGCGGGCGCTCTCGTCGGCGGCGATGCCAGCGTTGCCCTGAACGTGATCGCCGAGCTGTCCAACCAAGGCTACGACACCGCCCACGTTGCCCGAGATTTGCTGGCATTATTGCGTGATTTGGTGGTCGCCAAGGTGTGTAAAGACCCGGCCGCGCTGCTCGATCTCGCCGATGAAGAGGTGCGAGACGTTGCCCAATTGGCCGAGGCCACTCACGCGGACGACCTGATCCGTTTGCATCAAGGCTTCTCGCAGGGCTTCGACGACGTCGTGCGCAGCGGGCAGCCCCGCGCGGCACTCGAAATGCTGCTCGTGCGCTTGGCGCGGCGCCCGCCGCTCTTGCCGATCGACGAGCTCGTGCGCCGCCTCGCTGCGCTCGAACAACGCTTGGGCGCACCGCGCGCCGCGGGTGCACCACCGAGCCCGTCGCACCCACCCCGCGCAGCTCAGCCTCAGCCTCAACCGCAATCCGCGCCGCCGCCGCCCGACCTACGGCCCCGCGCGGCTGACCCCCGGCCGCGCGAAGTGCGCAGCGTCGAGAGCGCGCGATCCGACGCGCCCCCCGACGGCCGCAAGGAACCTCCACCGCGCCGCCCAGACCCCGAACCTCGACCGAATCTGGAGCGGCGCCCCGAAATCGATCCAGACTTCGCGATCCCGTTTCCCGAGCAGGGCGGAAGCGAGCGCAAAGCCGAGTCGCGACCCGCGCCCGTAGTCCCGAGCCGTCCACCCCAAACCGAGCCGGATCCCCAGGATTTGGCCGCATTTCGCGCAATTTTAGATCGCGTGGACGCGCGACGCCCCGAACTCGCGGCATTTTTGGCGCAAGCGTCGATCCTCTCTTCCACACCGGGAGAGCTGCGCTTGGGCTGGCAGCCAGGTGATATGTTCAGCCAGCGCGCGAACGACAAAGACTCGCAGGATCTGCTCGGCAGCTTGGCCAGCGAGCACTTTGGGATGCCCACCAAGGTGATCTTCGAGTTCGATTCTGCGCGAGCCGCGACCATCAAAACCGTCGCCACCCTCGATGCCGAAATTCGCGTGCAAAAACAACGCGAGGCGGTCGCGCAAGCCAAGAAGCACCGCGGCATCACCGACGCGGTCGAAGTGCTGGGCGCTCGGATCAAAGATTTGAAGCTCGGGCCAAGCACCAGCTGACAGAAAGCCCGAGCGCATCCTACGCGCGCGACTAGCCTAAGGGCCCAAACCAATGCTCCCCGACCGACTGGAACGCCTGATCGAACTACTTTCTCGCTTGCCGGGCGTGGGCGAAAAGACGGCCCAACGCTTCGCCATGTTCTTCGTGACCGAGAGCCAAGAGTATGGCCGCGAGCTCGGCATCTCCTTGCAGGAGCTGGGCGATGCCGTGAAGCGTTGCGAGCGTTGCGGCAACATCGCGCAGGTCGCTGAAAATGGTCGCGCGCTGTGTCCGGTGTGTCTCGATTCGCGGCGTGACCCGAGCCTTTTGTGCATCGTCGCGCGCGTGCAAGATCTGATGGCAATCGAGAAGAGCGCGGCCATGCGCGGTCGCTACTTCGTGCTCGGCCGGCTGCTCTCTCCGCTCGACGGAATTGGCCCCGACGAGCTGCCGCTCCGCGAGCTGTTCCAGCTGGTAGCGGAGGACTCGGTCAAAGAGGTCATCCTCGCAACTCCACCCTCCGTCGATGGGGAAGCCACCGCGCTGCTGCTGGCCCGCGAACTGAGCGGCAAAGGGCTCAAGGTTTCGCGCATCGCGAGCGGAGTGCCCCACGGCGGCGACCTGGAATTTGCCGACCAAATCACACTTGGCCGCGCCATCGATGGCCGGCGTTCGATGGACGGCAAGAGCCGGCCCTAGAACCTCGCACCCGCCCCACACGCTCTTGATTCGGGGCTCGCCCGGGGGGAGTATGCGCCCCCCGTCATGACCCGATCGGTAATTTTGTCGACCGCCGCCCCCCAGCCGGTCTCCGCGTATTCTCAGGCAATTCAGAGCGGGCAGTTGTTATTCCTGGCCGGACAGATCCCGCTCGATCCCAGCACTGGCAAGGTGGTGAGCGGTACGATCGCCGAGGAGACCGAACGCGTGATCGACAACTTGCGCGCGGTGCTGAGCGCCGCCGGAGCAACCCTCGAGAACGTGGTCAAGACCACCGTCTACTTGACGAACATGGCCGACTTCGCTGCGTTCAACGCCGTGTACGCGCGGCACTTCACCAAAGATCCACCGGCTAGGACTACGGTCGCGGTCGCCGCCTTACCACTGGGCGTGCGTGTCGAGGTCGAAGCCATCGCCGCGCTTTGAGACTCTGATTCACATTTGGGAGACCCGCATGACGGACAAACAACTGAGCAAGTCGAGCGTATCGCTCGCCGCCGCCGATCTATCGGCGAGCGCAGACAACGCCTTGGCCGCCCTGGGGCACGCCGGCGAAAACGCCGCAGCCTTGGTCGAAGCCTGGGTGAAGGCCGGCAACGCTGCGGCAGTGAACGTCGCTTCGGAAAGTGCCACTGGCGCTGCACGCAAAGCGGCGCGTCGCGGCCTGAACGTGCTCAAGGCGCGCGGCGTCGTGATCCCCACCACCAAGCATGTCACCAGCGTGAGCGGCGAAAAAGCCCCGGAGATCGCCGAAGCGCTGATGCTCGCGCCCGACAGCGGCGGAAGCGTCTGTCTGGTGATCACCTCGCGTAGCGCGACCAGCCGCGCGCACACCGTGTTCGTGTACTTCCACGACGAATTCGGCGTGCACCGGGTCAATGTCGGCGATCTCAGCCAATCACAGCTGAAAGAAGCGCTCTCCAAAGCGTTGCCGGGTGCGGACTATCGCCCCGTGAAGGTGCCCGTAGGCTGGGCGCGCGCTCGCATCGCCGCTGCGCGCAAGACCCACGCTTCACGCGGGATCCCAGAGCCGCTCGGCTTCTCCAGCGCACAAAGCTTGCTCGAGCCAGTCCCCAGCGAACCCGAAGAACATCCGTTCGACGGAGAAGGCCTGGAGCTCGGCGACGAGGACGCGCAAGATCTGGCCAAGAACTCGCACGGCTTGCACCTCTTGCCGGAGTTCCGCGGGTGGTTCCCGCCCAAGCAGGCGATCGACGAGATGCTGCTCAAGCTCGGTGAGCGCCTGACCCCGGGCAGCGAACCCAACCCGGAAGAGCTGAAAACGAAGCTGGAAGAAGAAGTCGTGTCGGCGACCGACCGCTACTTCACGCCAGAGCGCCGCGAGAGCCTGGCGCGCGCCATGAAAGACAGCGCGCTCAGCGTCCTCTCGCGCGAGGGTGAAGTGCGCACGCTGGAGGTCGTGGCGACCATGAAGAACATCCGCGCCGCAGGTCTAATCACCAACCCGCCCCACGAAGTCGGCTTTCTGCGCGCCTTCTTCGACAAGGCAATCAGCGCCATGGCCTATCAGGACGGCGGTCGCCTGCGTATTCCGATCCCGAACGCGGTCGCAGCCAGCAGCGACGCAACCGTCTAGAAGAGTGGGCGTTCAGAACCCCGCATCGCAGCTCGCTGCATGCGGGGTTCCGCACCCTGACGCCGAAGGCTCTGACGGCCTCTGACGGCGCGCGTGACCATCAAAAAACCCGCTCCACCTGCTGACGCAGTGCTCGGATTTCTTCCGATTCTCAGCCGGCGCGAGCTGCGCGTGCGCGGTAAGCGCGGAGCAGCTCGCAGGTTTTGGGTCCCGGGCTACCGCTCCCTACGGGCCGCCCGTCGATGCTGACGACGGGGACTAGCTCGCGGATGCTGGAGCTGACGAAGACTTCTTGGGCGGATGGGAGCTCGGATTTTTCGATCGCGCGCAGTTCGACCTTCATGCCGGCGGCACGCGCGAGCTCGAGCACGTGGCCGCGCGTGATGCCGGGCAGGATCGCGGCAGACTCCGGGGCGGTCACCAATTTGTCGGAAAAAACCGCGAAAACGTTGGAGGCGGCGCCTTCCAAAATGTGACCGTGGCGATTCTCTATCAGCGCCTCGCGAGCGCCCTGCGCGCGGGCGGCGCGCATCGCCAGGACTGCCAGCAGGTAATTGCCGATCTTGGCATCGGCCACGCCTGCGGCGTCGCTGGGCCGCTCCGCGCGATGGGTGATGGCAGAGATGCCCTGTTCGTAAAACTCTGGCGGGGGGCGTGTCAGCGCGGTGACGACCAGCACGCGCAAGGGCTCATCGGCGAGCTCCGGATCGAGCCCGAGCGAGCGACCGGTGCCCCGCGTGAGCGTCAACCGCAGATAGCTATCGGGGCTGCCGTGCACTCCGAGCGCGTAGTGCATTTCGTTGCGCAGCGTATCGAGGCTGACCGGCAGGGCGATGGCGACTCGCTCGGCGCTACGTTTCAAGCGCGCGAGGTGTTCGTCGAGCGCAAACGGCGCGCCTTGGTAGCTGCGCAGCGACTCGAACACGGAATCGCCGTACAGAAACCCGCGGTCGAACACGCTCACTTGGGCGCGCTCCGGAGGCACCAGAAGGCCGTCGATCAGTACCGTGCTGGACATGACAAAAACCGGGGATTTCGGCTATTTGGCGGCTGCGCGCAGCTCCACGATTTCCGTGCCGCCGGCCCAGATCAGCTCCACCGTCATGTCCACGTTGCTGGTGATTTCGAAGCGAGGACGGTCGAGCACGCTGGTGCGGGGTTCGAGCTTCAAGTTCAGCAAGCCTTCGCTACCAAATGGATAGCGATCGACGCTGAAGCCTTCGACGCCGCGAATGTGCCAAGTCAGCCGATTGCGAGTGAACTCCGGGCGCAAGCCGAAGATGAACTCGAACAACACCGCGATCGGTGTGATGCCCGTCCAGCCCACGAAATCTTTGCGACCGCGGCCCCCGCCCTCTTCATCCGGAGCGTGATGTTCCCATACCGAACCCGTCTCCTCGAAGGAGGCGACCATGTTGTCGTGGTGGTTCTTGGCGATCTCGTAAGCGAGATCGCCGTAGCCGCGCGCGGCGAGGCCTCGAACGACCATGTAGTTGGTGGGCGGCCATACGCCGCCGAGCCACAGGCCACCGTCCGGATCGTAGCCAGGGGTGTCGGCAGACAAGCTCGGGATGCGGTGCGGGCGCTTGAATTCTGCGGCATTATCGAGATGTTCGACGAAGCGCGGTAAGCGCTCGGTCGGCACCGCGTCCGCGAGCAGCGCCCAGAACGCACCGATGGTCTTCACTTTGGTCAGGCGCGTCTGATCGCGAAGGAGGTCGTGATAGAAGCCGGACGATTCGTCCCACAGGTACTCGTTGATCCATGGCACGAGCACCGCGTTCTCATCGGCGAAGTCTTGGACCTCTTCACGTCGATCGAGCACGGCCGCGATGTCGAGCACGATGCGATTGGAGAGCACCGCTTGCATGTTGGTGTCGACCCAGGTCAAGTGCGCGTGATCGATGATCTCGCCCTCAGGTGAACGAGGCTGGTTGTCCATGCCGCTGGCCAGGCCCGTCCCCCAATAACTGCCGTTCGGCCAAGTGCGATAGCGGCGGTGCCACTGGCCATACGCGACCAGGACCGGGAACACCTCCGCTAGCCGTTCGCGATCGCCAAAGGCTTGAAAATACTCCCATTCGGCGAAGCCGAGCACATTGGGACCGCTGCCCGCGGGATCGAAACGGCTGTACAGCTCGCTGCCGTTGCTCTCGCGGATCTGACGGCAGATGCCCCCATCGGGGTGCTGCTTACAGTAGAAGTTGTCGAGCGTATTCTGGAACTTCCACGCGCGATCCCCGTAGCGCCCGAAGAGCGCGATGAAGACCGTGTCCCACATGTACAAGCAGCCGTCGTACATCGTGGACGAGTAGTCGGTGACGAACGCGTTCTCGTCATCCGCGGGGCGGAAGTTTTGAAACGCGATCTCCCAACAGCGCCAATAACATTCGATCGCCGCCTCGTGGCCGGGCCAAGTCGGCACCGGCAACAGATCCCGCTTGGCGTCTTCGAACTGCGGCCACGGCTCGATGTTTCGGCGCGGCTTGCGAACGAACGCGTTCTCTTCTGCGAAGCGGTTCTCGACGTAGGTATTGACGTAGCGGATTTCGCTTGGATTGTTCCGTAGATACAGCGGGTTCCGCATGGCGTGCCTTGGTGCGCAGCGACGATTCGCATACCACATCCCCGGGCCTGAACGGTGCATCACGACTCCGGACCCAACACCGGCCGCGTGATGGCCGGGTTTTCCGGGGTTTCGGAGAGCCCCTGAGCAAGCGCTCAGCGCGGGGCGTGGCGGATCTGCGTCAGCTCGTCGGCCATGCGAGCGCGAACCAGATCCCTCAACTTTCGGTCATCGAAGCCGACCTGGGCGGGGTCGATCGCAGGCAACACCCGCACCAGCGTTTGCTGAGGCCGGATCTGGAGGCGCTTCTTCGGCAATACGGCGCCTGTGCCTTCGACGACGATCGGCACGATCGGCACGCGACACTTGGTCGCTACCCAAAATGCGCCGCGATAGAAATCGATCAGATTGCCATCCGGCGAGCGAGTGCCCTCTGGGAACACGCACAAGCTGTGGCCATCGCCCAGCTTCTTCAAGCACGAGCGCACCATGCGCAAGATGCTGGGCAGGTAGCCACGCTTGAGCGGCACGTAGCCGTTGAGCCACATGTTCCAGCCCAAGAAGGGCGCGTAGAAATTCTCGACCTTGCTCACCCACAAGTACGGCAGGTGCGTGGCGAACACCGCCAGGATGTCGACCATCGATTGATGATTCACGACGTACACGCAGGGTCGCTCGGGGTGAGCGTGTTCGAGCCCTTCCACACGCACGCTGGCGAAGGGGGCCCAAGCCAAGTAGTGCGCACCCCAGTAACTCGTGTACTTGGCGAGCCAGCGGCGCTTGGGATCCCAAAACGTGATCAGCCACAAAAAACAGGCCGGAAAGAACAAGAGCGCGCAGCTACTCAACAAGTACGGCCAATAGATCGCGTTGTACACGGCCAGGCCAAGCGGGCCGAGTTGGCACTGGTCCATTCGCTCGTCGCTCGCGCGGGCTTCGGTCTGGACTGCAGGGTCGAGTTTTTCGAGCATGGTCACGGTTTCTTCACGCCGGGATCGAAGCTTCTGATCTTAGCCACGAGTCCTTGCAGATCTACGTCCGAGAACATATCCCCGTACCCCGGCATGCTGCCCTTGCCCGAGCGAATCACCTGCTTCAACTGCTCATCCGTGCGGTTCGCCTGAAAGGTAGAGTCACAGAAGTTGCGCGGCGGGTTGACCCCTTCGGCTGCAAACCCGCCTTTGCCATCAGCGCCGTGACAGCGTCCACAGACCGTGTTGAAGGTTTGCGCCGCACGCTCCGCGGCTTGCTCGGGCCCCGTGCCCTTGTGCTGGCAAGCCGTTGCCGCGCTCAGCAGGATCAAGAACCAGCCCATCTGCGCAGCAGCGCCGGCAGCCGAGAAGTCGCGCGGGACCATTTCGGAGCCACCGTAGACCAGTCGACAGGCGGCCGGGTGCGGCCAAACGACGCAAAACGCCACGAGCTCCTCGAATCCCAGAAATGCGGCAAATATCGCAGTTTTCTCGGGAGCGATTGGCATTGCGCAGCGGATTTTCTTGACGGAAGATGCCGCCCGCCAACATGCGCCTACCCACCCTCGCTCTGTGCTCATCGCTCGCCCTCGCTTTCGCTCCATTGCTCGGCTGCAACAAGACGCCGCCCGAAGCCGGCGCTAGCGACCAGAAGCAAAGCGCGGCCACCGCGGTGACCAGCGCGCCTGCGCCCGAGGCGCCCAAGAGCGCCGAAGCGCCGCCCCCGGAGCCGCCCGCCGCCCCCGCGCAGCCCGACGCGATCCCCGCTCCCGCGGACGTTGCAGCCGCTCCTGCTGACGCAAAGACCACGGCCAGCGGACTCAAGATCAAAGTGCTCAAAGCCGGCACCGGCAAAGATCACCCCAAGGACGGCGAACGAGTCTCTGTTCATTATTCCGGCTGGACCAAGGACGGAAAGATGTTCGACAGCTCGGTCGCCCGTGGCACGCCCACGGCGTTCGGCGTGAACGAGGTCATTCCGGGTTGGACCGAAGCGCTCAAGTTGATGGTGGTCGGTGAAAAGAGCCGGCTCTGGATCCCCGGCAAACTCGCCTACGGAGATCGCCCAGCGATGGGCGGCGCGCCTTCTGGCGATTTGACCTTCGACGTCGAGCTGCTCGAGATCGTCAAGCCGCCGAAGCCTCCGGAGACGCCCCTCGATGTCAAAGCGGCCCCCGCGACGGCCAAAAAGACCGCGTCTGGCTTGGCCTACCGCGTGCTCAAGGCAGGTACCGGCAAGGCCCACCCCACGGCGACCAGCCGCGTGAGTGTCCACTATTCCGGTTGGACCACTGACGGCAAAATGTTCGACAGCTCGGTCACCCGTGGTGAGCCCACGACCTTTGGGCTCAATCAGGTCATCCCCGGCTGGACCGAAGGCGTGCAACTGATGGTGGTCGGCGAGAAGACGCGCTTCTGGATCCCCGGCAAGCTCGCCTACGGCGACACGCCGAAGCGCCCGGGTGCGCCCGCGGGCATGCTCGTGTTCGACATCGAGCTGCTCAACGTTCAGTGAGAATGACCGCCGCGGGCTCTCAGTAGGAGGGCCCGCGCGAAGACGGACCTTGGCTGCCCGATTTTTTCAGCAGGTAGCCGTGCGACAGTTCGACGATCGGCACTGCCATGCGCTCGATCAGCGCGCGACTATTGCTGGCCACGACCATGGTGATCTTCGGATCATCTCGGAAGCGCTCGAGCAATTGATACACGAGCGTGCGCGTGGGCGCGTCCAAGCCCGCATCCGGATCGTCGAAAAATACGAAATTAGGCTCCAAAACCAAGGCCCGCGCCAAGCTCACGCGCTTTCGCACCCCGAGCGAAAGGTGCGCGGGCAGCGCGTGAAAGTCGGTTTGCGCGACGCGTAGTTCGGTCAGCGCAGCACGCGCGCGACGTGCGATTTCTTGCTCGTCGAGCGCGAACACATCCGCGTGATAGCGCAGCGCGAGCGTCACGTTGTTCAACGCAGACAGGTTGGAGAGCAGCCCGCCAGTGTCGAAAAGCACTCCCCGCCGCACGCCGTTTCGCACCAGATCACTCGGAGTAGAGACGTGCGGCGCGCGGCCATCCAAGAGCACGCTTCCCGTGGTCGCCGGCACGAGCCCGGCACACAGGAACAAGAAGGTCGATTTCCCGACACCGTTGTGGCCCGTAACCAGCAGCCCTCCGCCCCGCGCCACGTGCAGATCGGTCTCCCGAATCACCCACAGGTCGTTGTAAGCGAACGCGGCGCGTTCGAGCCACAACCCCTGAGCGGGCGAGTCGAGATCTGAAACCGGAGGCTCCACCAACCGCGGATTATGCGGCGGGCCGCGCGCGCCGGCTAGTGGATTGGCGGGCCCACCAGCCAGTAGAACAGTGCGGTCACGAAAGTGCTGTAAACCACGCCGCAGAGCAGGCTCATCACCACTGCGCGGCTCGCTTGCTGGGGAACTTCGGTCGGGGAGCTCTTTACTTGCAGCCCGTAGTGGCAACACAGCCAGCCGACGATTGCGCCCAAGCCCACCCCTTTGAGCAGAAACAGCCCGAGATCGAAGGGCATTACCCCGCGCGACACCCCAGAGTAGAGGCTGCCCCAGGTGGCGGTCGAGGTCAGCTGCGCGATCATGAAGGCGCCGAAGATCGCGACCACGCTGAAGTAAATCATGAGCACCAGCACGCTCACGATCGTCGCGACCAGTCGCGGCAGCACGATGAACCGTGGAGGATCGATGCCGAGTGAGGAGAGCGCCAGGACCTCGGAATTGACCTTCATGTTACCGAGCTCGGTGGCCATCGCCGTGCCGGAACGGCCGGCAATGACGATCGCTGTCACGAGCGGCGCGAGCTCGCGCAGCACGACGGCGACCAGCACCTTCCCCAAAAGCTCACCATCGGCCGAGCCCATGAGGCTGGTTTGGATGATGATGCTGGAGCCGAGCAAGAACGCGATCACGCTGACCAGCGATAGCGCCTGCACGCCCGTGTACATAATCTGCGTGACAATCACGCGCCGGACCGTTTCGCGCGCGGCGAGACCGGGCGTCCACAGCGAGGCAATCGCATCGCTGAAGGTGTGCAACAGGTCGTCCGTGGAGAGGACCCAGCGAATCGTCGTGCGCCCGACTGCGCCGAGCCAGCTGGCATCGGCGATGCGGTCGGTACGAGGATCGTAGGGCAGAGTGGAGCGGAGGCGAGCCATGACGATGGTGGCCCCCGCCCTGGCCTACTTGCCCTTGAGCGCCGCCAGCCGATCCTTCGCGGCTTGCAAGCCATCGGTCTGGATCGCGCGCTCGTACATCTGGATCGCTTTGGGCGCCTCACCCACCTTTTCGTGGACTTCACCCAAGCGCAAGAAGACCTCGGACTTCTTGAGCGGCCCAGATTCATCCAGCTTCTGCAACAGCAGCGCGCGGAACATTTGCTGCGCCTTCTTGTAGTCGCCAATGTCCAGCGCGACTTGGCCGAGCAATGTGAGCACGTTCACGTTGCCTGGCTCGATGCGGAAGGCCTTGTCGAGTTCGTCCATCGCCTTCTGGTTTTCGCCTTCGGCCAAGTAGGCCTTGGCCAAGCGGCGGTGGATCTCGCCTAGCTCCTTCGGGCGCTTCGTGCCGTAGCTCTCGACGATCTTGAGCAGCACGTCTTGGGCGGCTTTGCCGCGACCCGATGCGCTGTATTCGTCGCACAGCGCGAGCAAGAGCTCGCGATCATCGGGGCGCAACTTGCTGGCCCGGTCGAGCGCGTCTGCCGCGCTGCCGTGATCGCCGCGCTGTTCGGCGTGAATCGTTGCGGCTTTGCGTAGCAGAGCCACGCTCTCCTCCGGGCTGGGCGCAAAGTCTGCGTCACGCACGAGCAACGCCGCGAGCTTCTCCCAAGCCTTCATCGATTCGTACAGCGAACGCAGACGCGAACGCAGCTCCGAACTGCGTTCGTCTTGAACCAGACCACGTTCGAGCGCGAGCGCCGCGTCTTCTGGGGAACCGAGCTTTTGCTGCACGGCCGCGAGCTCGAGGGCGCGGGCCACCGCGGCTTCACCGGTGCTGGTAGAGAGCAGCTGATCCAAGACCTGCGCCGCTTCGGGCAAGCGGTTCTCGGATTGAAGCAGTCGAGCCAAAGCTTCGAGCGCGCCCGGGTGCTTCGGATCGCGCTCCAGCACCGCGCGATAAGTCTCGATCGCCCGTTCGCGATCACCCAAGCGAGAATCGTACACTTCGCCCAAGCGCACTTGGAAGCTCAGCTCACCGGCAATGTCACCGCGTTCTCGAGCGCCGCTGATCTGCGTCGAGAGCAGATCGGCCAGGTCTTCGTCGCGTTTGGTCTTTTCGTATAGTTCGCTGAGGGCGACCACGGCGTCCGCGCGCCCCGGTTCGTCGTCGAGCACGGCTCTCAGCAGATCGATCGCCGTATCCAGCGCTTGGAAGCGCTCCTCGCTCAACTTCGCCAGTTCCATGCGCAGGATGCTGCGCGCGCCGGGTGATTCGGCCATATCGATCAGCCGCTCCAGCAAACGTCCGAGATCGTCGAAGCGATTGGCCCGCGCGTACAAGGCGCGCAATGCGCCAGAAGCGTCATCGTCGCTCGGCTCGTCCTCGAACAGCTGCTCGTAAAGTGCGATCGCCTTCGCCGGCAGCGTCAGCTTGTCACGCGCGATGGCGGCGGCCTTGCGGCGCAATGAGCGCACGGTGCTCGCGTCGGCGCCCAGCTCGCTGCGCTTGACCAAGAGCTCGTACGTTTCCTGGAAATTGCCGCTCTCTTCGCTGACACGGGTCAGCTCGGCGAGTGCCCAGAGGTTACCGTCGTCTTGAGCGAGCAGCTCGCGCAGTACGCTCTCGGCGAGCGCAGAGTCGCCCAGACCCACGGCCAACGACTGCGCTTGGCGATACAACTCCTCTCGACGCTCTTCGTGAAGTTGCAGCTTGGCGCGCCGACGGAGCGTCGCGCACAAGTCTCGCTCGCGACCCGGCGCCCGCTGCAGGGCTTCGATCAAGAGCAGCACGTCGTCGTTGTCCGGTTCGAAGCCGAGTGCGCGGTTGAGCGCGGCCTCTGCCGCAGCCGGGCTGCCCACTCGATCTTTTTGCCAGCTGGCGAGCCGCACGCACAAGGCAACGGCAGACTCAGCCGAGAGATCGGAGTGCTTGCCTATCGCTTGGTCGAGAGCCCCGGCGGCCCCTTGCCAATCGCCAGTGATGACCGCCAAGCGCTCGAGCTCATCGAGCAAGGCGCCATCCGTCGGTGCCTCGAGCAGGCCCTGCTCGAGCACGCGCTGGGCGGCCGGCACGTCCTTGCACTCGTCCTCCAGGACGCGCGACAGGTTGCGGCGCATGTCGACGCGCTCCTCCAGCGAATCGGCGTGACCGACGCGCTTCTCGTACAGCTTGGCCAAACGATCGGTACGACCGCGTGCGCGATACACCGACTCGAGCACCTCCGCGGCCTCTTCGAAGAGGTCGTGCTGCGCCGTCAGCTTCTCGAGCTCGTCGACCGCGGCCTCGTGATCCTGGGCTCGATCGAGCGCCATGCGCAACGAAGACAGACCACGCGCGGGCTCCTTGAAGCTGTCGATTTGAAGCAGCGCGAGCCGGAAGTACAGGTCGGCCTGGACCTGCTCCGAGTGCTCCACGGCTACGCGACGCTCGAGGACCTCCGCCACTTTCTCTTTGTCGCCCAAGCGCGTGAACAAGCGATCCAAAGCCACCAGCAGCGGCGGCTGATCTCCAGCTTGCTCGACCGCGCGCGAGTAAGCTTCCACGGCGCGTTGGTCGTTCGATAGTCGTTCTTCAGCAACCCGCCCGAGCCGCACGAACAAATCTTGCGCGACCTCCGGATCGAAGATCGACTGGGCACGTTCGCCGAGCGTGTCCGCATAGCGAGCCCAACCGCCCGTGGCCTGCGCTAGGCGTTCGATTTCGGTGTGGAGTTCGGGGGCCTCCGGACGCTCGGACAACGCACGCAGCAGCGCTTCCTCCGCGGCCGGCTGCTTGCTCAACTTGGTCTCCAACACTTCGGCGATCTCTCGCAACGTCTGCATGCGTTGCGCGGGCTCGCTCTCGACGGTCAGGCGCATCTCCAAGATGCTCACCAATTCCTGCCAGCCCTCGGTGCGTCGCAGCACGGGAACCAAGATCTCGGCCACGGTCTGGCGCAGATCTTCGTGCGACTCACCAATCGAACGAACCGCCGCTACCGACTCGTTGTCGGTGGGGACGTCTTCGAGGGCCAGACGTTGCGCTTCCAGCGCGTCGTCGAAATTTTCCAGCTTGCTCGCCAGGATCGAGCCGATCTCTTTGCGTAGCCGCGCGCGTTCTTCGGGAGCACTGGCGGAGCTCGCCTCGAACCGCAAATTATCCAGCAATTCTGGCCACATGGACTCGACGCGATAGAGTCGATTGAGCGTCGCCAGCACGCCCGGATCGCCGGGGCGCACGGCCAGCGCTTGACCGAGCACTTCGATCGCGCGCGAACGGTCGGATAGCTCTCGCTCGTACACTGCGGCGGCGCTGATCAAGAGCGTGTATTTGAGATCTGCGTCGTCCTCGCCCGAGAGCTCGACGCGCTGCACGTACAATTCAACGAGTCGTTTGGAGTCGTGTTTGGCCTCGTACAACTCGGTCAGGCAATCGACCGTGAACGCGCTTTCCGGGTCGAGTTCGAGCGCGCGCTCGTAGGCGACAATCGCGCCTTCGGCGTCGTCGAGCATGTCGCGCTTGGCCTCGCCGACACGGCGCCACACGCTGGCACGCTCGCCATCGTCCAAAAGCAGGTCCGCCTTGTCCGTCAAGACGCGCACCAACGTTGGCCAATCACTGAGCAGCGTAGCCAGCTGCTCCATTTTCTCGAGCGGCTCGAGATCCGAGTTGTCGTTTTCGTGGATCAAGCCGTACGCGGCCAGCGCGCGCCGCGGATCATCTCGCTTCTCGTTGTGAACGCGGGCCAACGTGGACAATAGCTCGCGCTTGCTGTTCAGCTCGGGGTGCTCACGCAGCACCGCGTCGTAAGTCTCGGCCAGCTTGTCCCACTCGGAGGTCGCTTCGGTCAGGCGCTCGTAGTCGGCGCGAGCATCCGAATCGTCCGGATCGAGCATGAAAGCCGCTTCGTAGGCGCGACGGGCTCGCGCGAGATCTCCCCCGCGACGCTCCCAGAGCTCGGCCGTCTCGCGCAGCACCGCGACCTTTTCGCTGCCATCGGCGAGCGCAAAGCGATCTTCGTTGAGCGTGATCTGGCGGCGCCAGTCGTCCAGCGACTCGTAAATGGGTCGCAAGATGTCGACCACACGCTGCCGCTGGTCCTCGCTCTTGCGCAGCGCTTCCAACTCGCCGATCGCCTCTGGGTGGGCAGGGATTTGCGCGACGATCTCTTCCAGTTGATCGACCGCGCGATCTCGCTCGCTGCGCTTGATGTACAAGCGCGCCAAAGCCAAGCGATGCACGGCGCCTTGCGCAGGCGCTTGCGCGGCCTCTGCCCGGCGCAGGTACAGCTCCGCCAAGTCGTCCCAGCGTTCGCGCTCGCGATACAGCTCGGTCAGAGCGTCGAGCGCGCGCGTGTCCGCGTCGTCGACATCCAGCACGGAGCGATAGGTCTCGATCGCGTCGTCGGGGCGGCCGAGTTCGTTCTTCTGCAGACCGGCCATGGTGTGCAGCGCTGCTAGCCGCTCGTTCGGGTCGAAGCGATGATCGAGTGCTTCACGGTACAGCGCGACGCGTTCTTCGTGCCGCGCAGTGCGTAGCAAGATTGCGTCGATTGCCCCAAAGAGCTCTTTGCTCTCGGGCTCGAAGGCCAGCGCCCGGCGGTAGAATACCAGCGCGCGCTCCAGGTCGCCCAGGGTGGTGAACAGTTCGCCCGTACGCCGCGCGAGCCTGACCGTCGAGCCGTCGTCCCCGGTCACCTTCTCGAGCTCGGTCGCGTAGATTTCCGCCAAGCGCCGCTCCGCGCCCGCCACCTTCGAGAGCCGTTCGAGTTCGGAGATCGTCGTGGTGTCCGACAGATCGTCCTTCAACAACTCCGCGATCGTGTCGAGCGCAGCGCGATAGTCTTCCTTCTGTTCTTCGTACAGCTTGGCCAGGCGCAAGAGCAAGTCGTGGCGCTCGCCCGGATCGCTCGCGTACGATAGGCGCGCGCGAATCGCGTCCATCACGCGACCAAAGTCGCTGCGCAGCAAATACACGGGTTCGAGCAGTGCCGCGGCTCGAGCTCGGTGCTCTGGCTCGGTGGATTCGGCCAGAATGCGCTCGAGCTCGCTGATCACGCCCGCGTGCTGGCGTTCGGCCGAGAGCGCGGTCTCGAGCTCGTCGAATGCACGACCCAGATCGCGTTGCTGCTGGGCCGCCACTTTGGCGATGCTGACCCGCAGATCAGCGGCATTGCCGAGCTTCGCGTCCAATTGGCGCTCATAGAGCGCGATCAGCTCGGGCCACGAAGACACCGCGGCGTACAGCGCTTCGAGGGCACTGACGGCGGCCGGATCGAGGCCGAACTCCAGGATGCTCTCGTACACCTCGATCGCTCGCTTCTTGTTGTCGAGCACATCCGAGAGCAGTCGCGCGCGCCGGAACAAGAGCTGCTTGCGCTCTTCGTCCGATTCGGCGACCTCCGCGCGGCGCTCGAGGATCTCCAGCAAGTTCTGCGCGTCGCCGGTCTCTTCGTACAATGACTCGAGGGCACCCAAAGCCTTCTTGTCGTCTGCCTTCTGTTCGAGTGCTTTCTTGTAGTACTGGCGAGCGAGCTCCCGGTCCGCCAGCTGATGGCGAGCCAGATCGGCGATCTTGAGCGTGACCGAAAGCTGCACGTCACCGTCGAAGATCTCGGGCACGACGTCGCACAGCAGCTTCACGTATTCGGCCTGCTTGCCGGTCGCGGCGGCCAGGCGCTCCAAATGCACGAACCAGGGTTCGAGTTGGCTGTGGCCGACCGAGGCGCGGACGGCTCGCTCCGCATAGCCAAAGGCGCGCTTCGAGTCGCCCAGGGATGTCTCGGCGGTGCGCATGGCGGCTTCCAAACCGGAGATCTTCTCCAGCGGATCGTCACTGGTGAGGACCTCGATTTCGAGCACGCGCAGTAGATGCTCGTAGTCCGACTCCGATTCGTAAATCGGATGCAGGATCAGCGCGGCTTCACGGCGCGGCCCGGGCTCTTCGGCCTCCAGCAGGCGCTCCAGAGCGACCCGGCTCGGCGCGTGGCGCGTATCGAGAGCCAGCGCTCGGCGGTACACCTCGAGGGCACCCGAGACGTCACTCAGGTGCTCGCGCTTCAGATCGCCGAGCTTGGCGAACAGTTCCAGGCGCTCGGTGTCACTCTCCGCCACGTCCAAGTGGCGCTCCAGGGTCGCGCTGAGATCGTCCCAATGCGATGCGTTGCCAAACAGCGCTTCGAGCGCGCTCAGAGACGCACCGCTCGGACCGAACTCGGCGATCAAGGCTTGGTAGGCCTCGATTGCTTCCGGCACGGCTTCCAGCTTCTTCCAAAGAGTCTCCGCCGTGCGCGTCATGAGCGTGCGGCGTAGCTCGGCGTCGGATGAGGTTTCGCGGCGGCGCTCGAGGACCGACACGAGCTCCCGGTAGCGCTCGGTGATCTCGTACAAACGATCGAGGGCGGCCAACGCCTGCTCGTCGTCCGGGTTCTCTTCTACGCGGGCTTTCCAAGCGGCGATCGCGCCGTCGTTGTCGCCGAGCACGTTTTGGCACAGCTCGCCGAGCCGACCGAAGAGCTCCGCGCGGAGCGCGCCACCTTGCTCCAGCTTGACCTGAATCCGCAGCATTTCCGCGAGCTTTGCGTGCTCGGCGTTGGCGATGTAGATGCGTTCCAGGGCGCGCGCCGCGGGCAGCACGAGCTCTGCATCGCTTTCGTCGAGCACCAGTACGCGGCGATAGACACGTTCGGCGCGAGCGCGATCGTTCAGCAGTTCTTCGCAGATGCTCGCGACGTGCATCAAGATTTCACCGCGCAGGGGCAGTGAGCTCGCGCGCTCCGCGGCCTCGGTCAAGACCTCGGCGACGCGCTCGTTCAACGCCAAGCGACGGCCGATCTCCAGCAGGCGCTTGCGCGCGTCGACGTCGAGTGGATCGGCCGGCACCAGCAGAGACAAGGTGCGCAACGCGCTCTCGTCGTCGTGCAAGCGATCGTCGCGCAGAGTCGCAATACGGCGCAGCAGCTCGCGCCGCTCCTCATTGGCCGGGTCCGTGCCGAACCCTTCCAAACGGACCTCGAGCACGCGCACCAGATCGCGAATCTCGTCGCGCGCGAGATACACGTTCTCGAGCAAACGAGCGGCGCGCTGACGCAACCCGCCGATCTCCAACATGCGCTCGCTCAGCTCACGCGCCTGAAAATCATTGATCCGTTCGCTGAGCACGTCCTCGACCAGCAGCATCGATTTTTCGGGCTGATGCAGATCCAAGGACAGCTTGGCCAAACGCAGCTTGAGCTCGAAAGCTTCGTCGCCGGACGCTGTTTCCAGGCGTTTTTCCAGCAGCGCCGCTAGCTTTTGGTCTTTGCCCTGACGCACGTACAAGCGATCCAGCGCGCGCACCGATACGTCGTGCAGCGGGTCGACCTCGAGGATGCGCTCGTAGTAGCGCGTAGCCTTCTCCGGATCTTCGATGATCTCTTCGCAGATCAGCGCGACCTCGACCAACATCTCGGCACGGCGCGAAAGATCGTCGGTCGCGCTGGCAGTGCGATCGTACAGCGCCTCGAGTTCGCTCCAACGTTCGGCCGCAGTCAGGATGTCCTTCAGACGCTGAAATGCTTTTTCGTTGCCGGGCGAGAGCGCGAGCACGCGCTCCAGGTACGGAGTCGCGCCGATCGGATCGCCGAGCCGATCTTCGTGTAGGCGCGCGGCGCGTTCGCTGAGTTCGACCTCCAGCGCCTCGGGCAAGCTGCCGCGCATCACTTCGCGGAAGGCTTCTCCGAGGTCCGTCGGGCGACCTGCGAGCTGGGCCAATTCATCGGCACGGTCCCACAGGGACAGCTCACTCGGGTACTTTCGTACCGCTTCGAGCACGACGTCCAGCGCGCTGCCGTACGAGACCAATTTGTGTTGCTGCGCGTCCGCGAGCCGCAAATACAGCGGCAAACGCAGGGCCGGATCTTGGGTCTCGGTCAGCAGCACGTTCAACGCGTGCGCTTCACGACGCGCCTCGCCGGAGGCCGCGTATTGCGCCGCCAATACCTCGGCGACGCGGGCGCGTACGCCGGGCACCTCCAGCAAACGCTCGAGCACGGCCATCGCGCGTGCCTTCACGTTCGGCGAATCGACGGCGAACACCGCATTTTTGAGGGCATCTTCGGGACGGCCCAAAAGGTTCTGATAGTGCTCGGCCAGCTCCACTTCGCGCTCCGCGCGCTCGTCACCCGACAGCTTCTCGCGATGCTGCTCGATGATCTCGACCGCGCCCGCGGCGTTGCCCTGGGCCAGAAGCAGGCGTGGCAACGTTCCGAGCGCGGCCTGATCCGAATCATGCACCTGGAGAATTCGTCGATAGATCGCGATCGCGCGCTCCGGAGCTTCGAATACGTCTTCTTCGAGCGTGGCCCAGTCACTCAGGATGCGCGCGCGCGCGTCGTCATCCGCGGCGTGCTCGACGCGGAGCTCGAGCAGCCATCGCAGGTCATCGCGCCGATCTTCGCGACGCAGGATCGCTTCCATCGCGGCGGCGACCTCGGAGTCGGCCGGATCGCGCTCCAGCATCTGCTTGTAGGTGGCGATCGCTTGTTCGGAGCGCCCGAGTTCCTCGGCGAAAACACGCGCCAAGCGCAGCTCCAACAGGCGGCGTTCGGTGGCCGCCACGTTGCCGGCCGGCGCCGCAACCGGCTCGGGGGCGGCGTCCGCCTTCTTCTTCTTCCGGCTCTTCTTGCCCGGCGCAGGCGAGGCCTCTGGGGAGGAGGCGGTCTGCGCGACCGGCGGTGGCGCGGCGGTCGTTTCGGTTGCCCCGAGCCGTTGCTCCACGGCTTCGACGAAGGTCTCCCACGTGCCGGCGGCGCGCGACGACTCCTCCAATAGATCGAGCCCAGCCGGGCTGTCCGGCGAAAGCTCGTACGCCTTGCGCGCGTATTGCGCGGCGGTCTTGCGGTCGTTCAGGCGTTTGCCGGATACCTCTACCAACTTACCGAGCAGGGACAGCTTTTCGGCTTCACCTTCGGCGCGCTCCAACAAAAGCTCGTACAAGGGCGGCAACCGTGCCCACTTCTCGTCCTGCTCGTAGAGCGGAATGAGTGCGCCGGCGGCGCGCGTGTCCGTCGGGTCTGCGGTCAGGATACGATCGTAGGAGCGGAACGCGCGCTCCGGTTGGTTCAACTTCTGCTCGTAGACAGCGGCCGCGCGGTAACTGAGCTCGATGCGTTGCGAGACTTCTTTCGCGCGGTCAGCCGCCGTGCTGAGCACCTCGGCCAAGCCATCCCAGTCGTTCTGTGACGCGTACAGGCGCTCGAGCCCGTCGTAGTCTGCGCTTTGCAGGTACGTTTCGCGCAGCACGCGCAGCGCGCGGGAGTGCCCTGGAGACAGCTCGAGCACGCGCTGCCAGGCGCGCGCCGCCTGCTGATGATCGGCGATGTGCTCGGCGTACACGGTACCGAGCTTCTGCAGTGCAGCGAGCTTTGCCGCGTCGTCTCCGAGGGTTGCAACGCGACGCTCCAAAACCTCCGCCAGCGTCGGCCAATCTTTGGCGCGTTCGGCGTACTTCTCGAGGGCATCGAGCACCTCGGCGCGGCCCGGATCGATCTCCAGGATGCGCTTGTATAGCTCGACCGCTTCGGCGCCGCGGTTCAAGCGCTCGGCTGCCAGCTGCGCGAGCTCCTTCAACAAGGAAAGCTTCGCGCCGCCCTCTGCCGTCTGCAGATCGGACGAGTACAGCTCGAACAGCTTGTCCCAGGCGCGGCGCTTCCGATACAAATCCTCCAGGCGCTCGTGGGCCTCGACGTCCGTCGGCGCAATCTTGAGCAGTGCGGCGTAAGCATCCGTCGCGTTCTGCGCGTTGGAAAATTGCTCCAGCCAGCGCCGCGCTGCAGCCCGGTACAGCTCTTTCTTCTCTTCGATATCGGGCGTGATTTCCGCGAGCTTCAGCTGGTGCGTGATCAGGTCGCGATGACGGCCGAGCTTGTCGTACAAGCCCACGAGTTCTCGCATTTCGTCGGCGTCGTGCTCGTCGAGTTTGTCGTCGAGCTGCACGATCTGATTCAGCACCGAGAGCAGCGCGGTATCGCTGCGCACGTACTGCCGATACACGGTCGCGACCTCGCGCAAGATCGCCAGGCGTTCCTGATACTGCTCGGTCGGCGTTCGCTCCAGCTGCTGGCGGAGTAGTTCGACCAGCGCGTTGTAGCCTTGGGTCTGCTTGTACAGGCGCTTGAGCGAATCACGCGCTTCGGAGCTATCCGGATCTTGGCGCAGGATGCTCTTGTATTGCTCGATCGCCTTTTGTGCGTTGGCAGTGCCTTCGGCGAGCTTGGCGATCTCGGAGGCGAGCTTCTTGCGATCCTTCGAGCCGTCCGGCACCGAGCGCTGCGCGCCTTGCAAGACATCGATCAGCCGCGTGTCGTCTTGCAGCGAGCCGTAGTATTCGCGGTAGAAATTGAGCATCCCCTCGTTGTTTGGCTCGACCTTGCGGACACGCTCGAACCACGGCTCGGCATCTTGCGGCTTGCTGAGCTTGCGCCAGTGCAGCATCGCAATCTGCAGCATATCGCCCAGGCGCTCGGAGTCGTTGATGTCCCGACCCTTCAATTCGCGCTCGTAGAGCAACACCAGATCTGCCCAACGCTCGTCGTTGCCGTAGAATTCGGATAAGAACGCCTTGGCCTCGGCGTGCGAGGCATCGACCCTGAGCACGCGATCGTAAGCGCGCGCCGAACGCTCGTTGTCCGATAGGTGTTGAGCATACAGGCGCGCCAGGCGCACCCCCGCCGCCACGCGCGAAGCGGGTTTCTCGCCGCGATCGGCCAAGCGCTCGAGCACGCGCGCGAGCTCTTCCCAACGGCTGCTGCTGCGGTAGATGTGCTCGAGCAAACGCCCGGCGCGCTCGTTGGTCGGATCCAAGCGCACGGCTTGTTCGAGCCGCTCGACCGCGGTCTCCAAGCTGACGCTCTGGCCACCGTAACGCACCTCCATCTCGGCGGCGCGCATCAGCATCGAGCTCTTGTAGACGTCGTCCGAGGCTTGCTCGGCTTCGGTCGCGTAGGTCGTCGCCAACTCCGAAAAACGCTGGCGCTTGCTCTCGCTCTCGGCGATTGCAGCGAGGGCCACCGAATTGCCCGGCTCGATCTCGAGCAGCCGCATGTAACAAACCGCCGCGCCATCGTCGTCGAACATCTCGACGCCGAGCACCTTGGCTTGCGCGCTGAGCGCCTCCGCCTCGCGGGGCGTATTTTCAGTGACCTGTGAAGCGATGTCGAGAATGCCCGCGACCGCGGCCCACTCACCACGACTTTCATGCTTGTCGCGCGCGGCGTCGAGCAGTCGCAGCAGCTCATCGGTCGACAGGTCGCCGCCACTCGCTTTTGCGGCATCCCGAAGTGCCGTCCACGCCTCGTTCGAATCTGGTATCGCCTGGAGAGTGCCGAGCGCCGTGCGGATCGTCTGGGAGTCCATTCCTCACCCGTTCATTGCCCCACTCGATCACCGCGGTTTCGGTGAAGAGCGGGGACCCGACAGTACGCTGCAGGACCGGTCCTTACAAGCCTTGCAAAGCCTCGATTCTAATTGCGTTTGCTGGCTTCGGTCGCGTTTGGCCGAGGCGCGAGCTCGCTCATCGGTGGGCGCTCGTTGCCCACATTTCAATGCATCGAGCGCAGCGCCGCGAGGGCCCGACGCTGCGCGCCGAGAGAGCGGGCACTGGCACCGAGTTCTTGCGCGCGATCGAGCGCGCGCTGCGCGTCGTCCAGCCGACCGAGCTTCATCAGCGCCCAGGACCGGCCGAGGTGTGCGTCCGCGAACTTGGGACGCGCCGAAACGAGCACGTCATATTCCGCAAGTGCGGCCGCGGCGTCCCCACGCAACACCGCGATCGTCGCCAGGCCCACGTGATTTTCGAGTGCGCGCGGGTCGGCCCGAAGTCCGGACCGATATGCGGCGACAGCTCCGTCCAGGTTACCGAGACGCGCACGAGCGAGGCCAAGCGCGTGCCAAGCCTCGGCGTTTCGAGAGTCCCGGCGTAAGGCCTCGACGAGGCGTGGTTCGGCCAGCTCGGGCTCACCCCAGCGTGCGGCGCGCAGCCCCGCGGTCAGCGGCCCCACCGGATCTCGCGGCGCGACCTCGGCAGCATGATCGTACTGTTCGAGCGCTTCGTCGTAGCGATGGCTGAGTTCGAGTGCGTAGCCAAGCTCGACCCAAGGGAGGGGGCTGGCCGGGCCGAGCACTTCGGCCAACACTCGAGCCTGTTCCTGCGCCTTCCCCATTTGCCCCATGCTGGCGTGGACTCGGATCAGCAATCGGCGTTCGGCGACGGCCTCGGGGTGCTTTCGAAGGTACGCCTCGAGCTCCTGCGCTGCCTCCCCAGGGCGCCCCTTTTGCACCAACATGCGCGCCTGATTGGCAGGATCGGGATGCGAAAAAGCACAGCCGGGAACGAGAGCGAACAGCCCCAATGCTGCGACCAGAGAAAGTGAGCGAGCCCGAGCCAGCATCGAGAGCGCGCACGCTAGCACTTTCACGTGGGATGGTGCTCGACGGACACGACGCGCTGGGCAAAGCTCAGCCGATGCAGCTTTCCGAGATCGGTGTGATCGCCGTCGTAGGGGCCGGGCAGATGGGCGCCGGCATCGCGCAGGTTTGCGCGCAAGGCGGTTACCGCGTGCTGCTCGCGGATGCCGCCCTCGAGCGCGCCGAGAGCGCCAAGCTGGGTATCGACAAACAGCTCGACCGGCTGCAGAAAAAGGGCAAGCTCACTCCGGATGAATGCGCCGCGGCGAGCGCGCGCATCGAAGCCAGTACGGCCGAGTTCGCCTACCCACAGGCTGACTTGGTGATCGAAGCAGCGACCGAGAACCGCGAGCTCAAGCTCGCCCTGTTCGAGCAAGCCGACGCGGCGCTGAAGCCGCACGCGATCTTGGCCTCGAACACTTCCAGCCTATCGATCACGCTCTTGGCGGGGCACACCAAACGGGCAGACCGGGTGATCGGCATGCACTTCATGAATCCGGTGCCGGTCATGAAGCTGGTCGAGCTGGTGCGCGGGCTAGCGACCAGTGACGAGACGCTAGCGACCGTGCGAGCCCTGGCCGAGGCGCTCCACAAAACCGTGATCGTGAGCCACGATCGACCGGGATTTCTCGTCAATCGCATGCTGATTCCGTTCCTGAACGAGGCCTGTTTCGCGCTCGAAGAAGGGACCGGCAGCGCAGAGGACATCGACCAAGGCGCTCGCCTCGGACTCAATCACCCGCTCGGCCCGTTGGAGCTCGCGGATCTGATCGGGCTCGACACGGTGCTAGCGATCGCACGCGTGCTCGAACACGACTTTGGCGATCCCAAATACCGAGCGCCGATCCTGCTGAAGAACTTGGTGGCCGCAGGTCACCTGGGTCGCAAAACCAAGCGCGGCTTCTACACCTACGACGAGCAAGGGGCCAAGGTCAGGCCGCTACCATGAGTTCGAAAGGAACCAACATGTACGAGACGCTCTTGCTCGATGAAAAAGGCCAAGTCGCCACGCTGACCATCAATCGTCCGAGCAAGCTGAACGCGTTGAACGCGCAGGTGCTGTCGGAACTCACGCACGCTTTTGGCGCCTTGGAAGCGGCGCTCCCCGAAGAGCGTGTGCGTGCCGTGATCTTGACCGGCACCGGGGAAAAGGCCTTCGTTGCCGGGGCAGACATCGCGGAGATGGCTGGCTTGAGTGCAGCCCAAGCCTACGCCTTCAGCGCGGCCGGGCACCGCCTCGGTCGCCTGATGGAAGAGGTATCGTTTCCGATCATCGCGGCCGTCAATGGCTTCGCACTCGGCGGCGGTTGTGAGCTCGCCCTGTGCGCGGACTACATCTTTGCCGCCGAGCACGCCAAGTTCGGACAGCCTGAAACCAACCTCGGGCTCTTGCCCGGCTTCGGTGGCACGCAACGCCTATCGCGCCGCATCGGTTTGGGTCGCGCGCGTGAGCTCGTGTACTCGGGCGAACCGATTAGCGCCGCCCACGCGCTGAGCATCGGCCTCGTGAACCGAGTGTTGCCCGGCGCGGAGCTGCTGGCACAGAGCGAGCAGCACGCGCTGCGCATCGCCGGTCAAGCCCCGCTCGCGGTGGCCTCCGCCAAACGTGCGCTCAATCGCGGCTTCGACGCCGATCTGGCAACCGCTTGCGAGCTCGAGGCGACCGCCTTCGGTGCGCTGTTCGCGAGCGAAGACGCACAGAGCGGGCTCACGGCATTTTTGGCCAAGCAGCGCGCGACGTACAAAGCTCGCTGAAGTGCCTTCCCGTCCTGAACGAAAAACCTCGTACAATCCGCAACTTAGCTTTGAGCGAGCGGTAGCCTTCGGGGTCGTCTTGAGCAGCGCCTGGGCACTTTCCGGCTGCGACAGCTGCGGTGCGAACAAGCCATACACGCCCTTCGGGGTCGCTTCATCCCTGCCGAGCGTTGAGCCCCCCGCGTCCGCCATCCCCGAGGCTGGGCCTGCACCAGCCGCATCCACCAGCTTCGCGGTGCGCAAAGCCGAGCTAGCGCCAGGCTCGGCGGAGACTTGGCAGGGCTCGGACTTGAACTTGAACGCACCGCCTGGGCGTCGCTTCGCCCAAGTCTTGCCGACCGACTTCGACGGCGATCAAAAGCCCGAGGCGCTCGCCTGGCTGGTCCCGGATCCGAAGGAGAAGAATGCGCCACCGGGAGAGCTTTGGTATTTCCCGAACGGCGCGCCCGCGCGAAGTATCGCAGCCCTACCCGGCTTCGTGCCGAGCTCGCCCGACTGCACGCTGACCACGACGCTGACTCAGACTGGCTCGCACAGCGCGACGCTCGACGTCATGGCCAGCTGCAACACACCGCTGATTGCGCGCGCTCCTTCACGCGCGCTATTGGTCGTCTCCCCGAACGTCGAGCACCCCGTCTTGCTCACCTTGCGCGCAGCCAGCGCCGCCCCCGATGAGACCCTCAATCTGACGGTAGATTCCTCGGACCAGGACCGCGACGGGCGAGACGACGTGCGCCTCACCGTGAGCCTGAGCAACCTGGGCGCGAGCGAGCCCGCTACGGCGGACCTGGTGTGGCTGGATCGGGCAGCTGGCGCCTCGCGATCGGCGAGCGAGCCCCTCGCCTCGCTCATGCGACTCGCTGGTAAGATTGCGGCTCAAGCACGCGGCAAACGGGCCAGCGCGGTTAGCGAGCGTGTCGGTACGGTCCTCCGCCTGGTGTCTAGCGTGTGCACCGAAGGCGGCGTGCCCCGCGTGTTCGACGAAGACGGCGTGCCGCTGCGTTGCGGCAGCTTGAGCCCGTTGGTCGACTCACTGATGATGAGCGACGCGGTCGCCGCGCTCGCATTGGGCGACGTACAAAACGCTTTCTCGGTGCTGCATCGGGACGGCTGGTACTTCGGCAAGCTGTCGAGCACGCAGCGCAAAGCCATGGAGCGTGAGCTGCTCCGCGCGGTGAGCAAGTTCGAGGCTGGACCGCCGCTCGTCGCTCGCGCTCAGCCGCTCGCGCCGGCTCAGCCGCACTACAGTCCTCTCTGGTTCGAGTCCGATTCCGCGCTACTGATCCAAAGCGCGGCGGGGGTGACCCGTCTTTCCAGCGACCGAACGGCGGAAACCCCGGTTTCCGCGGAAGCCGGCGTCCCCGGTTGGCCGCTCGAGCTGGCCTCCACGAACGGCCTGCGCGTGCTCGGCGCCGTCCACGCTTGTGATCGTTCGGAGCTGATATTCAACGAAGGGGACGCGGCGCACCCGCTCTTGCCCCCGCTCGCGACGCGTCTGCTCGCGGCACGCCCGGCCAGCTGCGCCGGTCACGGAACCGGGCCCAACGTCTCCATCACCCCGCTCAGCTTCGATGACAACGGCCTCGATGCGCTGCTCGCCGGTGCGCGAGTCACGATCGCGCCGCCCGGAAAAAAGCCAGCCGCGGGCTTACCGGAACTGGGCACGCCCCGCTCGCCGGACGGCCTTTGGCTCGTCACGCCGAGCACGCTCGGGCTGCTCTTGATCGGGGAACGCAAGGAGCTCTGGCAGACGGGCAAGCTCGGCGAACATGCCGACGCGGGGCGCTTCACCGACTGCGTCGTGGCCAACGATGCGCGCGCGGTCGCCTGCATCGATGCCGGACGCGCGATCGTGTTCGAGCGCCCCAAGACGAGTTCGCCGAGTCCGAGCGCCACTACTCGGAAGTAGCGGCGCTCACACCCGGTGGCGATTCAAGGAGCCTTCGAGGGCGCCTTCGTACGCTCGATATATGCGCGCGTGCGCGTGTCGACGCGGACCCAGTCACCCTCGTTGATGAACAAGGGCACCGCCACGGCAGCGCCAGTCGAAATCTTGGCGGCTTTGGTGACGTTGGTGGCGGTATCGCCCTTCACGCCCGGCTCGGTCTCGGTGATCTGCACGGTCACGTGCGGCGGCAGCGCGATCGCCACCGGGTTGCCGTTGTAAATCGTGATCACGACGTCGATACCGTCGATCAAGAAGCCGGCGTCGTCGCCGACGACCTCGGACTGAACGGTGACCTGGTCGCCCGTCATCGAGTTCATGAACACGTAGGCGTCGCCTTCGGGGTAAATGAACTGCAAGGTGCGGTCTTCGACGTCGGCCGGCTCGAGCTTCTCGCCCGAGCGAATGTTGCGCTCGATGGTGCCGCCGTTCAGCATGTTTCGCATCTTCGTGCGCGTGAAGGCCTGGCCCTTCCCCGGTTTCACGAACTGGAAATCGGTGACGACGTACGGGTTCCCGTCCATCATGAACTTCAGGCCCTTGCGGATGTCGCTAGTGTCCATACTTTCCTCGAGAATGCCGGGCCGTTTTTTGGGGGCCGCTAGGCAGGGAAGCTCACGACCAACTCGGCCATTGAGCCCGTGACGCTCTAGCCAGGGAACGGCCCCTATTCAAGCTAGAATCGGCTTTTCGAGCGCTCCCCCCGCTTTTTGCTGCGGTTCCGGGCGGTTATAAGTCTTTCCGCGCTTGCTCGGCCTGCCCCGGAGCGATACTGAAGAGCCGCCGCGATGAACGAATACGAGCTCGAAGAGATCAAACGCGAGATCGTGGAGAGCCGGGCGCTCACCATCAAGACCAATAATCTGGTCAACGCCCTGGCCGCGGATCTGAAGAGCATCTCCAAGAGGCAGCAGGGCGCGGAGCGCAAGGTCGTGATCAACAGCGCGACCGCGTACGTGGTCACGATCGCGATCTTGCTCGTGTTCGTGAAGCTGACTTGGGACATCCGCCTGGAGACGGTGCGCGGCGAAAACAAGGAAACGCGGGATCAGCTGGAGGCGATCCAAAAGGACATCAAGGTCGAGCAAGAGCGGCAAGAAGTGCAGAAGCGGGCCAGCCGTCAAGCCAGCGAGTTTTACCAGCTGATCGTGCAGAGCAAACGCCAAGAGCTGATCGCCGCGTACCCAGACGTGATCAAGCTCGACATCTCCCCTACCGAGCGCGCGGTGTTCGACTCGGCCGTGGAGCGCGCCAAGAACGAGCTGTCCTTGATCGCTTACCAAAGCGGCGTCGATCACATTCGCATGGGCCGCTGGCACGAAGCACAACAAGCCTTCCGTGAATCGCTCAAGTACAAGAGTGACGCGGCGCATAGCCCGCAGGCCAACTTCCAACTCTCGCGCGCGTTGATTCAACTCGGACTACATCGCGACGCGATTCCGATCTTGATGCAGCTCTCGGAGGCCTCGGCCGACAAAGAAGTGATGGACGAGGCGACGCTGCAATTGGCAGAAGCAGAGTTGGCGATTCAAGCCTGGAACGACGCAAAGAACACGCTGCGCGCCTTCATTCGCCGCTTCCCGAATAGCCCGCACATCAACGATGCGCGCGGAAAATTAGCCGAAGTCTCGCTTTACCACTGAGCCCGCGGCCGCCGCGGTGACTACTCGGGCTCGACGGCAATCGCGGTCAACAGGGCGGCGTTCCACAGGTTCGGGACGGCGTTCAGATCGGCGCGTGGGCCGATGAAGATCAACGCGTACCCCTTGCCGTTCTCCAGCTCCGAAAGGCCGCCCTGGGAGAGCACGCTGCTCCAAGCCAGGCCATAGAGCACGTTGCCCTGAGACTCGACCGTGGCCGTGTAGCGGCGAGCGCTGCCGAGATCGAAGAGCGTGTTCGCGGTCGACGCCGGGCGCGGCGCGACTTGCCCCAAGAGCACACTGGTGATGCCGATGCCCGTGGCCATCGACGGGAAGGGCGGGCGAGATCGGAGCTCCACTTGCGTGTTGGCGAGCGACGCATGCACCGCTTGCAGTGCGACATGGTCTTCCGAAACTTGTCGCGAGAGGCTCACCAAGACGGCCGACACCGTGGGCTCGCGCGGAGTGTAGCCCGCCCCGCAATACTGCGCCGCCGCCGCGCCGCTGTACGTGGCACCGCCCATGCAACCGTTGGCGACGAACACCATGCTGCGCCCGGCGTTCAAGGTTCCCGCAGAAATTGCGGGCAAGCCGCGCACGCGCAAGGCTGAGCGCACGGCGGGCGGCCCTGACGGTGCCCCGCCGCTCCCGCCGTCATCTCCGCTGCTGCTGCCACCCTCACCGGCACTGCCAGCCAAGCCCGACACACTGAGGCCGGCGCCGTCGCCTGCTGCGCCGCCCTGCCCGGGCTCGCTACTCGCGCTGTCACTCTGTGCCTCTTCGGCACGAGCACGGCTGATGGCGGCCTCGCAGTCGAGCCCGGCGATCAGATCCAGCTCACCGGCGATCACGATCGGCTCCAGGCCGTCCGTCGCGAAATCTACTCCTTCTACTTCGCGAAGCACCAAGCTGTGTCCGTACTCGAGCGGCGCGTCCGTAAGCGGTGAGCCGAGCGGCGTCACATTGCCGTCGGCGTCCACCCTGGCCAGGCAGAGCGCGACACGCGGTGCGTCCACCACTCCGTTGATGATCGTGAGTATGCTCTCACCCGGCGGTTCGTCGTCCGCGTGACCGCCGCCGCTTTCGCCTTTGCCACCGGAACCGCCCCGGTTCGGCGCGCCAGCGCTGGCGAAAGTGCCGCCCGAGCCTCCACCGCCGCGCCCGGTCGGCTTCTTCTCCAAAGCCTCGTGGTTGGTGACGCAGGCCACGAAAGCCCCCGCGAACAGCAGGGACCCCAGCCAAAGACCACGGCGAAGCATGCTGCGCTATGCCACGCTCGCGTGCGCCAGACAAGGCTCGGCAAGCGCCGTTCGGCCGCAAAATCCGCACGGATTGCTCGACCCTCTGCGCAGCGCTAACCTCCGACGATGTTGCAGTCGGGGTCGCGACGAGTCAGGGAGCGCGCTGCGCTCGGGCTCGCCGGCGCGCTGCACATCGCCGCGATCGTGAATTTGTGGGCGTGGGCGATCCACCGTGACCTGCCGAGCCATCGCGCAGCGGCGCCGCGAGCGGTGGTCGAAGCGGGCGAACCGGAGGTCGAGGTCGAGCTCGACGTTACGGCGAGCGTGAAGAGTTCCTCGCAGACGCCCTTGCAGACGCCCTTGCAGACGCCAACGAACAGCGCGAAACGCGAGCCAACCCCGGCTCGCAAAGCCACGAGCACACTCGCCGATCGCGCGCAACGCACGCTGGCAAGCAACCGTGACGAAATCGGGGCAACGAATCCACCGGGCGAGGACGCTGAGGTCGCATCCAGCGCCGAAGCCGAGTCACAGCCAGCGCCCCCCGTCGGCAACATCGACGTAGGCTTGGGACCGGACGCCTGGCAGCGCTGGATCAGCAGCACGAAAGCGGACGCGCCAACCGGTGAGTCCGCGGCGCGCCGAGCGGATCGTCGACCGCTATTTCGTGCGCCGCAGAAGAGTACGACGGGGGGCCTGCAAGAAGGCCTCGAGGCGCACGACCGCGCGCTCGGGCTTGGTCCTTCCGGACCCGTGATTTCGGCGCTCTACAATGCCGCCCACGCCAGCATCGCTCCCGAGACCGGTGTCGCGCGCTTCCAGGTTACGGTGCTCGATACAGGCTCGGTCGAGGTGCGTTTGAGCGAGGCTTCGGACCGTTTCGAGGGCTGGCATGCGGTCGCGTCAGCAGCAGCAGACGCGCTGCGCCGCGCGCCGCCACGCATTCCGACGGGGCGCTCCGGCATGCGGCTGGCGATCGAAATCAGGGCCGAAGAGACCTTCCCCAACGGATTGAAACCCAAGCAACTTCGCGGCCCCCGTCTCAAAGCCGAGCCACCGCGCTTTCGCTCCAACCAGGCAGCGCAGGCGAACCTCAAAGATCGCAATCCAGTCGCGGGTGAAAACAAAGAGCTCGCGGCGGGGACGAAAGCCAACGTGGACCTACCCGGAATTTACCTGGAGGGCACCGGAAAGGTTTGTAGCTACAGCGTAGGGGTATCTGTCCTCGGGCCCCTGCTCGGGGGCGGCTGTGATCTGTCGAACATCGGCACGAAACCACAGCGCATCGTGCGCACACTCGTGCGAGAGGAAGTGCTGTTCTGAGGCTCGCTGAAGCTAGTGAGCAACAGAAAGGCTGCAGCTGAGCAGTTGGCGAAACTCGAAGCCGGGTGCGAAGCCCAGGCGCGCAGCGCCGCGACCGCGACCGACGAAGCGCGCGGTCAGGCGCGTTTCCTGGCTCCCGGCGGCTCTTTGTACCTGCGAGTCAGCAAGTTCGATTGCCTCCAAACAGAGTCGCTCGGAGTTGCCTCGCAGCAGCGCGAACATGCCCGCTTGCAGGCCATCGTCACTCACCGGCTGATCCGCCTCGACCAAGCGCAACCAGGCGCGGCTGGTCTGAAGAATTGCACGATAGTCGCTGGCGACCGGTCGGCACTCGGGGGCGTCTGCTAAAAATAGCCGCGTCCAGGGCGCGAGCACATTTACGCTGCCATCTTGGTGAAATAGAAGCGCCGGATCGGCGCTCGTCGCGGGCTCGCGACCTGAGGGTGTGCGCAAAATGGCAAACTCACCCTGTGCGCCGATCGCGAGCGCATCCGGATTGCTGGGATAGAGCCCTAAGTCCAGACCCGGCATCTTGAACAGACGCCGAGTGCGACCTGCTGCGACCTCTACGACTTCGAGCGATCCATCCGGATAGCCACCGAGCAACGCGAGCTTGTTCGGCGCGCTCTGGAGCGCGCTGATCCAAGTGGGCCCTTCTCCGGCTGTGCCTTCCGACAAGGCGGCAAGCGCAGCCGAGCCATGCACCCAGATCGGCAAGTCGCCGCCCAAGATCAGGCCATCGGCTTCACCCGGATCGAGCCCGAGCACGGGCAGGGACGCCGAGCCATCGACCTGTTCGACCTGAAACGATGGCGGCTCGACCCCCGCCGCACGCGCGGCATCGATCAACGAACGCCAACGGATGGAGGCCGCTTGGATCCGCCCGCTCGGATCGAACGCAGGGACGAAGGAGATCCGCGCAAGTGCCGAGTATCCCGGCCAATTCGACGGCAGCGGCACTGGATCCGCCTCGCCAGGAGCGCGAATCACGAACGAGGCACGTAAACCGAGAGGGTCGCCCGTACCTTGGATGGGATGTGTGGTGAGCCAAGCAAACGTTTGCGCAAAGTCCTGGACTCGAGCAAGGCCGGCTGGGCTCAGCCCAAACTGCAGCTGGGTCCTCGATTCAGGTTTGGCTACCGCCTGCTCGGCAATCACCGGCGCCGCCAGTTGCTTGCAGCTCAAGATGGGGGGGGCTTCGCGGGTGACGCCGGGTGGCGCGCTGACCACGTGCTGCCCATTCACTCGTGCGCCGGGAACCTCCGCTTCCCAGCCGACGCGCAGCCATGGCCCGAGCAAACAGCCGACCTGCGAACAGCGCGCCTCCCCGTTTGGGGTGCCAACGGCGAGGGAACGCGGCGGACCGAGTGTCTCCACCCAGCTACGGCCCCAATCCGAAGACTGGAAGACGCGTTGCCCGCGATCGAACGCGAGCGCATGGGCACCGGCGCCCGAGAGGTCGCGAAAGTCATAAACGCTGGGCTCGAGTCGCCCATCGCTGGTGATGGCAACCGACCCGCTCGCGCGCCAACCACGCACACTGCCGTCTGCGAATGCGATCCAATCGAGACCCAACCAGTCTTCGGGGCCTCGCCGGATTTCGCTGGCAAGGTTCAACGCATCCGCTGAAATGGCTACGAAGTTGCCTGTCTGCGCGTCGAGCAGCCCGGGCGTCGACCCCGCCACCAGTGCCACCGCGCCGCCACCGACCTTGGGCACCCAACGCACAATCGGAGGGAACGCAAGCTCAGTGTCGGGCTTCGTCGGCAGCTTCGGCTTCACCTGCGCGAGTTTCGCCAACTGCACACTGACATCGAAATCGTGAAAGCGGCCGTCCACACTGCGCACGCAAACCGTTCCGGGACGCGCTTGGCCATCACAACGCGCCGCTGCCGCCAGCACGCCCTCGGCAAACGCGAGCCGGACCCCACTTTCAAACTTGGCTTGCGTCTGCGGGCGCTCACCGAACGCATCCGAGAGCACCACGCTGCCGTTGCCCCTCGAATTGCACGCCAGGATCAGCGAGCCATTCGCGTCCAGGGTTCGACACGAAAGCTCGCTCGGCACCAACGCGCGGGTGACTTGCACGAGCTCACCGGTCCGCAAGTTTACCGTCGCAACACTGCCTGCCACCGCCACGCCGGCGAACCCCTCACCGATAGGAACCCCGGCCGACAGCGCGCGTTCGAGCGGGGGTTCGGCGAGCGGCCACAACGAGTCCATCGCTCGACGCGGCGAAGCCACACGCGGGGTGCCCTCGATTTGCACATTTCCCGCCAAATCCACACGAAGTTGCTGATCCGAAGTGAGCGCCGCCAGCAGTTGCCCCGCAGCCTCCCGCACGTTCACCGCACGTGTTCCCGAGGGCAGAGACAAGGGCTGATAGCTCTTGCCCGCATCCACGCTCAGCTGACACGCTCCGCCTTCCAGCAATGCCAAGGCTCGCCCTCCGGCTGTCATCGCGATATCTGCGAGAAGCGGTGGAACGATCGCCACGCGACTTCGAGTTCGTGGATCGAGAGCCAAACGCTCACCGTCAGCACCACGGAACAATGCGAAGCCCGGCCCGAACGAAACGCGCTCCGGCCGAAAGCCAATGTCGAACCAGGGCTCGAGTCTGCCGAGGAATGAATCCGCCGTGAACAAGGCAGTGTCATTCCAAAACACGAAGCCACCACCCAAAGGGCTCCGGCAATGGCACGCCCGCTTGCAGCGCGGGTGCGGCATCGGTTTCCGCAAAGCGCAGTCCGCTCGCGTCCGGGCGCACCCGCAGTCCGTTCACGATCGCTCCCATCCGCAGCGGTGCGCCGTCTCGAAACGGCCCCTTGGCGACGAAGCTCTCCGCCAAACGGTAGCCCCGCGGCGGCGCACGCGGCACGCTCACATGCAGCGCTGCCGGCGTTGCATGCGACGGCGCAGCATACGTCACGGGCGGCGCTTGAGTGCACGACGTGAGGAGCAGCACGCCGGCCGCGAGACAACGGGAGCAAGTCACGCGGAACACCCTATCATCACTGCACTAGCCCCGAAATTCCGGCTGGCGCTCGGCGGGGCTGGAGAAAGGAAGGCTAGTCCGGAGCGATCCGGCGTTGCCGGGGGCGGGCCAGTCGATCATTGGCTCGATAGAGCTTCAACCATGCACCGGGTGCTACGCCGTAGTGAGTCTTGAAGACTCGCGAAAAGTACGGCTCGTCCACGTAGCCGAGTCGAGAGACGATCATCTTGATCGACAAGCCGCTCTGTAAGCGGCGCACGGCCTCGGCCAGCCGAAGCGCATTCCAATATTGACCGACGGTGACTCCGTAGGTGCGTTTGAAGACCACGCACAGCCGCCATTGACCGAGGTCTGCAACCGCTTCGAGCTCGGCGAGAGTCGGACGCACCTCCAAGCGCGCGCGTAGGTACTCACGAACTCGGCGCAAGCGGTAATCCCGCACGGGATCGAGCGTAGTCAGTGAGCTCGTGTTTTCACTGAGCCGCGAGACCAGAGCATGCAGCGCTTGGGCTTGCGCGCATTCGATTTCGAAGGCGTCGCCACTGGCCACTGCGCCCACGAACCCCAGCAGCGCATCGAAGCTCGACGGGTCCTCCACGGAGGGGGTACCAAAGTGAAACCGCGGCGCAGCACCGGCCGCGCGAGCAGCGTCCGCGACCAACGCGGGTGCGAAGCGAACGACGTCGAAATCGGCGGCGCCGCCTTGCAGCTTGAGCCGCTCCGTGACGTGGGTTTCGCCGGGCTCGATCGCCATGATCCCGCCGCGGGCGGTGGACAGCGATCGACCACGTGTTCGCCAGTCTGCGATCACGTGATTTTGCTCGCGGTGAATCACGGCCAACGTAAAAGAATCATGCGCCTCACGCCAATGGCGGTGAGAACCACGGACCGAAACGACCTCGACGCCCATGAGTGGACGTGAGATGGCCACTCGCTCGCCGGGTCTATCGGTGTCACTCCATGTGCGGCAATCTCGCTGAGGCGACAGCATTATTTCAGCGTATGCCAGTCTCATCGCAAGCACACTAGTAATCCCAACCCCGGCCCTTGAACGACGAAGATCAGCGTCAGTAGCAAGTTCAGCCAAGAACTTTCACCCGCCGCGCGGGGCCAGAGCGGCCCAAGGACGAATAGTTGCCTATAGAGCCTCCAGCACCAAAAGGCCGAAAGCAGCCCGCCAAGGGCTCGCGCTGGCCCAGGCTCCAGAACCAAGGTGGGATAGCATGCGAGCAGCATTCCCAGCGTCGTGGGCAGCAAAACCGATGCGATGGCCATGTTGTTCATGACCTCGCCCGCGAGCCGCGTCGTGGGGACCAGCTGGGCCCGCAAGTTGATCCCCTTCGGGCCAGCTAAGAGCAGAGTCAACGGCGGCTGCAGCAGGTGAGAAACTCCGATCAAGCGGACCAACTCGGGCGCGATCATGCCCGCGCCTCGCCCAGGGTGAGGAATCGATCGCCGGCTGGAACCGGAATCGTAGGATCGATCTTGGCTTCGATGATTACGGGCCCCGCGCCGCGCAGTCCAGACGAGAGCTCGCGCTGTAATGTTTCAGCATCAGTGACGGTCACGCCGCGAGCGCCGTAGCCAGCAGCGACCTGCGCGAAATTCGGGGGCACGCGCCAACGCCATACCCGCTCGGGCACGACAATCCCTTGTTGCTGGACGCCCGCACCGATGAACGCCCCACCAGAGTTTGCCCAGATCAGCACGACATAACGATCGAGCTCGAGTTCGACCGCGGCGTGGATTTCGGCGGGTGCCATGCAGAAGCCCCAATCCCCGACCAAGGCGAGTGTCGGCAGGTTCGACGCCAGTCGGATGCCCATCGAAGCCATCAGCGCCTCGCTCATACAAGCGCCACTTTCAATGCTGGAAAAGACGCGCTGCGCAGTCGTGACCCGTAGGTGCTCGTACGCATGCAGCGCGCCCGAGGTCACATCGAGGCAAACGCGTGCGGCATCGGGCAGGGCGGCCTGAATCGCCAAAATCGCAGCGATTGGATGGATGAAACCGGGACGCGCCGTGGGCATTGGGGGGGGCGTGCCGTCCGCGAGCTCACTGAACCAAGCTTTGCGCGCATTCGGAATCAGCCACGTCAACTCCGCACCAAGCAAGCCGATGGTCGCCGCAATCTTCGGGCCGACGAGGCTGATCGCTGGCTCGACGCTACGCCCGACGTCCATCACGCTCTCGGTGACCTGGATCAATCGGTGTTTGCGGAACGCCTCGCCCAGCCGACAGCTGAACTCGCCGAGTGCGCTGATCGCCAGCACGACGTCCGCCTGCTCGATGATGCGGCGTGCGCTCGCGGGCGCACCAAAGCTGAACGTGCCGGAGGAGCGCCGATGATCGATGACCGATTTCGCATCCGGCGTGGTGAATACGGCGGCACCGAGCCGATCCGCAATTTGCAGCACTAGAGGAGCGGCGGAGGCGCCCTCGGGGCCCAGCAAGATGGCCGGGCGACGCGCGGCACGGAGTTCCCGTGCAGCACTGCGCAGCGAAGCATCGAAGTCGCTCATGGTGTCAGTTCCTTTTGCACTTTGAGTGGGATATTGACGTGCACCGGTAGCCGCTTTTCCCGCGCGATCCGCACCGCGCGGCGCAACCCGCGAATGGCCAGGTCCGAGCTACCGAGATCGCAGCTCCAGGCGGTGAACGGCCGCGTCGCGAGCGTCACCGAAGGGCCGTCCCAACCGTCGCCGGCTTGCACCGAACCACATCCGATACCGGAGACCTCGCCGGAGACGATGACCACCGGCCGGCGATTCACGGATGCCGCATAGAGCGCCTGCATCAGGCCATACACACCGACCGAAGTAATGACCAAGCACAGCGTCGGCTTGCCGGACTCCCAGGCAATGCCGTTGGCCATGAAGCCCGCGCCGGACTCGGAGCGCGGGTGAACCGGCGAAAGGCCGACCGCATAAGCGGCCTCGATCAAGGCCATGTTGTTGCCGCCTGCGACGCTCGGCACCCAGCGGGCAACCTCGTCCGCAATTTGCGCCAGAGCTGCCATCGCCACCGTGCGAGAGTCATTGCTAGCCCGTTCCGCGCGATAGGCGACGTCGGCCAATTGCATGTCGTGCATGAGCAATCCTTCAGGTTGAGCAGCGGCGAAAACCTGGCCGCTCCTCAGTACAGACGGCGTGGCTCCGGATAATTAGGCCCTGGGCCATGACTCGTGAAAAAAAATGCCCAATCTCAGGGTTACCGAGAAGGAGCGCCGTGCGGCTTGCCGTAGACTCCAGTGAAGGATAGTTTCGTAGGGCTAGGGTCCGAGGTCGATTGGCAACGGCCCGCGAGTCGCGGGTGAGAGGGCGATAGCGTGGCGGAGTCCGAATTGGTCAGTGAAGGCGAAGCGACACGCACGGAGTCATCGAGCGGAGTGCTGAAGACCGTGGCTCCCGCATCGCGGACAGCCACCGGCGCCGAGAGTGTCCCGCGCGACCTGCCCAGCGGCTACCTGGGCCGCGAATTGGCGGACGCAGAAGCGCTCCTGAATTATGCATCGGAAATCGGGATCGAAATCTCCGAAAAGACTCGGGACGCCATCTTGAGAGCGCGCGCCGCTCATGGCACTCCCGTTACTCCGGAAATCGCCACCGGGCTGCTGTCTGCGCTATCGGACATGGCGCGGCAAGTTCGGCCGATCACGGCGCAAAGCCTGCGCGCATGCGCAGACCCAAAGCAGGCGCGCATCGTCGTGAACCGCTACACGGTGATCGCGGCCGCGCTGTGCGCGGTCCTGCTGCCCTTCTCCGTCGCCACTTTCGTCAGCTCTGCCATCTCCGATTCGATTCGCAAAGATACCGAAACTGCGAACGCGCTAGCGCTGACTTTAGCGGAGCGAGAGCGAGCCATCCACGCGGCCGTAGCCAGCGCAACCGGAGACGGAGCCAGCCCATCGGTGACCGGGATTTCGCCCAATGACATGCTCAAGGAGCTTCAGCAGTTCACGATCGCGATTCGCGCTCTGAATTCACACGCCCGGGAACTGAGCTTGTTCGCGCCTTCCACCGCCCTCACCCCGCCCGGCAAAGTGGCTCGCGATCAGCAGCTGGATGCCGCCGAAAAGGGCAACAAGTTCGAGCTACCCGTGCCCCTCGCCGATCTTCGGGCCCAAGCCGACGAAGCCGTCGCGAAGATCAAACTCTACCAGAGCGTGCGTTACCGAGCGGTTTCCGCCCAAGAAACCGCGGCCATCTGGAGCGGGGCCGTTGCCACTTGCATATTGCCCGTCTTGTACGCCGCACTCGGGGCGTGCGCCTACCTGCTGCGTTTGTTCGAAGAGCAAATCAGAAATCGCACATTTACCGCGGATGGCCACCGCGCGCGCTTCTTGATCGCGGGCATTGGCGGCCTGGTGATCGGCCTGTTCACCAACTTCAACGTAACCGAAGGCGGCAGCCTCTCACCGCTCGCGTTGGCGTTCTTGGTTGGCTACGCGGTCGACGTTTTCTTCTCGTTCTTGGAGGGCCTGCTGCGCGCATTCGGTCGCACGCCTGCTCCGGCGCCCCCTGCCCCCGCCCCGGCCGGCAAAAAGAGCTGAACCCAAACGCAGCCGTCAGTCGATGAGGCTGCGGTGCACTTCGACCAATATCTTGGCCCAGGTCTCGGAGCTCACCGCGGCACGCGGCAGTACGTCTTTCATCACGATTGTAGTCGAAGCTTGGGCTCGGAGTGCGCCGCGTTCGGGCCGCGCGAGATCGATGTATTCGTCGTTTTCGGAGAGCTGGGTTTCCGACTCGAGGGTGCTGACGCGGGCGACTTCTTCGTCCGAGAGCAGCGCGAGCACTGCGTGCCGGCGTTGGTAGGTGCCGCCCTTCGGGGCGTTGACAGCGGCGCTCGTGTCTTCCACACCGAGTGTCCACGATGGGGAATCACTGGCGGGGAACGTCTCGGCTAGCGTTTCGTCGATCATCGCCTCGGCATGCTCGGCTTTTTTGGTGCTCATGAGCCACACTTAATGCCGTTACTGGTCCGCGCCAAGCGGCCGCAAAGGGCAAAACGCGGGGCGGCCGGCGCCGGCACCCGCGTTTTCGTTTGGATGCTTGGCTTGGCGCTAAGGAATCGAGAGACTCACGAACACATCGGCGGCAGTGCCCCGCGTGAACAAGATGCCATCCGCACGGTGATCCGCATTTACATCACCAACGAAGGGCGCCTGCCCGGTGGAGGCAAAGCTGCTGCCCCAGAGCGTGCTCGCGGCGAACGAGGTGCCGGTGGAGAGGGCCACGTACACCGCTTGGCTCCAAAGCACGAAAGTCACGATGTCGTCCCTGCCGTCACCGTTCATGTCGGCCACGCGCATCACCTCGCCGGGCCAGCCGAAGCTGTCGTGCCACTTGGTAGCGGTGCCGAATGACGACCCGCTCGACAGCGAGACCATGGCGTCGTGGTTCGGATCGAGCGTGAACGTCACGATATCGTCGTAGCCGTCGGCGTTGAAGTCGCCCACGAGCGGCACTTCCGAGCCTGGTGAGAAATTGCCATGCCAGAGCCCCGCACCGCCGAATGACGAACCATTGGAGAGCTGGACCAGCACGTCATTGGTGCTGCCCTTGGTGAAGATGGCAATGTCGTCTTTGCGATCGCCGTTGAAGTCGCCCGTTTGGTACACCTCGCCGGCGAGGATGTGACCGTTCCAAATCGATGATGCGCCGAACGAGCTGCCCGTAGAGGTAGCGACATAGACCGTGCCCGAGCTGTTCATGGTCGCCGTGATGATGTCGTCTTTCCCGTCACCGTTGAAGTCGCCCACGTTGAGCTGCTCGCCATCGACGCCGAAGAATTCGTGCCACTTGCTGACACCGTTCAACCCCGTACCGCTGGAGTTGGTGAGTGCCACGAACGCATCGCCAGTGGGATTGAGCAAGAACGTGATCACATCGGCGCGCCCGTCACCGTTGAAGTCACCCACGAATGGGATCTCGTGATCGTCGGTCAAGAAGTCGTGCCATTTGCTCTTGGTCGTCGAGAATTTCGTGGCCTTTGCCCGCGGGGTGCACTTGCTGCCCAGGACCGTTTCGTGCGGCGAGCTGACCGGCATGGTGTTGCCGGTGGCCGTATTGGCGACGAAGCACCAGCCCCCGGAGCTGAGATCCTCGAGCCGAGGGAACCTACGGCCGGCAGTCTTCGTGTGACAGCCACTGACACTAGAGCACGCGGTGCCCGCGGCGATCATCTCGCTGCCCGGAGCAGTGTTCTGCGGCCAATCAGCGACGATCAGTGGCCGTACCCAGTTTTGCGCGATCGTGTTGGGCGCATCGGCGAGCGCCGTGCCCGGGTGGATGATGAACGCATTTTCACCCGAGTGACAATCCGTACACACGCCTTGGGCGTTGCCCACGAGTTCGGCTCCGCCAACGAACTTCGTGCCGGGCACCGCTAGGCTGGTCTCGCTCGTGAAGACCGTCTGAGTCTTCCTGCTGTCCCAGAAACAGGAGCGGCTCTTGACGGTGCCCTGGCAGATGATGCCGACCAGGCTGTAGCTAGTCGAGCTCGTGGAGGCGCGCCGCGGCAGCGCGATGCACACGCCGGCCGGCGATGTGCTGGTGTACGTGTAGACCTCGGCGAGTTCGCCAGGACCTAGGAAGTTGTTGGAGCCCGTCAAAGCTCCTCGATACACCCAGCTCGCCGAGCGCCAGGCGGGCGGGTTGGGAACACCGGCCGCTGCGCAAGCGGTAGCGTACGCCGCGCCGCCAGCAGTCGAGACGATGGCCTCCGATCGCGAATCCACGTCACTGTCGGTCGCAGCACGATCGCTCTTGGCGCGCTCGATCCGATGGCTGAGAAATAGGCTCATCTGCTTGAGCACGGCGGCGTCCGACGTCTGCACCGAATCGACCAACCAATCCAGCACTTTGGCGTCGCTTTCCAGTTGCTCGAGGCTCACTTGGCCCTGAGGCTGCAAGCCCTTCAGCGCTGCGCTATTAGCGGCCTCCGGCACGGTCCGCTCGAGCCACGCCTTGACGTCCGGAGTTGCCTCCGATGCCAAGCGATTGACGAGATAGCTCTGGGCATCCCGTACCGCTTCCGGTGTCGGCGACTTGACCGTTCCGTCTGCGTACAAGATGGACCCATGCGCAACGCTGACCGGCGCGCTGCTCGGCTTGAGCTTGAGCTCTTCGTAGCTGGTCGCCGTCGGGGAACCGCCCGCACTTTGGTCCGAGCACGCGGACAAGGCAAGCAATGCCGAGCCAACCGCTAACGCCGAAACGACACGCACGCGCGCAGCTCCGAGTCGCAACTCTGAAAAAATCATGCCCCAGTCCCTTTCTGGCCTTCGAACAATCACCCGCTATTCGCGAGAGATGCTCGTTCGCTCTCATGCGCGTCGTGGCCGTCGCCACGCACCCGCACCACCTGCGCCGTCGACTAACATCTCCCCGAGAGGTGGGTCAAACGATTTTGCGGTGACGCTCTTTACCGATCAGCGTCGAGCGCTTCGCGAAACGTTCACGTGCAACGCGAGCGGCGTAGTCACGACTATAATTCGCATTAACGGGCGCTACTGCGTGCACACGCCTTGGCAACGATCGGAGATACAGATTTTCCCCATTCGCTCGCAACAGATCTGGCCCTCTGCGCAACCCAAGTGATCGCTCGCGCAGCGCTCATTGCAACCGCTGCCGTGCGGGGCGCTCTCCGAATAACGAAGGCAAAAAGGCCCGGGCCGCGCCTCGCAACAACTGAAGCCAGAGCCACACTCACTGTCTGCTTCGCAATGTTTCGTGCAATGCCCGAGGTAGAATTGCTCGTCAGTCGAAGCGGGCCAACGATCAGCCAGCACGCGACGCGTGCAAAAGTTAAAACCGCAGGCGGCGGTTTCCGCCGGTGTCGATGCGCCCGTGCAGCCCGCCCCGATCCCGACTTCGTTCGCGCTTCCGGTGCTGAAATAGTCCCAGTCACAAGAGATGGCCGACGCACCCGCGCTCGACCCCGCGCTGCCTTGTGCGCTCGACCCCGCGCTGCCTTGTGCGCTCGCTCCCGCGCTCGAGCCATTGGCGGAGCCGCCGCTATTCGAACCGCTGCCGGCGCTGGCCGAGGCACTACCGCCCGCAGCGGCACCGCCGCCGGACGAGCCCGCCTCGGCCCCTGTGGCTTCTTTTGCGACACTGGCACAGGCCGAGAGTGTGACCCACGCCATCGCGACCCACATGGATGAACGCAGCATCGAAGCCACGTTACATCAGTCGCGCAAAGATGTCGCACTTAGAATGAGGCAACGCAACTGGACATCTCGCGGCTGTCCCCTACAACAAACCCATGCTTCGAACGCACTGCTTCACGATCACCGCGCTCTCATTGCTCGGAGCGTGTAGTCACACGCCCGCCGTCACGCGCGAGCCAGAACAGGTGCCGCAGGTAGTGCCCGCTGCCGGCAAAGGCCAGGCTACCGAGCCGCGCGTTGGTCCGAGCAACGGCCAGCCCGTCGAAACCGCACCGCCGAATGTGCCGGGAAACAAGCCTGCTTTCGCTGAACAAACCCGCGCACCCGCCGTTCACACTGAGACGCCCTTCAAGGTCACGGAAATCGCCGCTGGCTTTGCCAATCCTTGGGGCCTGGCATTCTTGCCGGATGGGCGCCTATTCGTGACCGAGAAGTCCGCGGGCAAGTTGCTCGTGGTCTCGCTCGGCGGCAAGAAGCCGATCGCGGTGGAGGGCGTGCCACGCGTGGTAGGCGAAGATCAAGGCGGCTTGCTCGATGTCGCGCTTGCTCCTGACTACGGCACGAGCAAACAGCTCTACCTGAGCTACTACGAACCGCGCGAGGGCGGCAATGGGCTCGCCGTCTTGCGCGCCCGCTTCGTCGATGGCGCGCAGCCAAAGCTCGATGAAGCGCGAGTCATCTTCCGCATGCAGCCTACGCTCGACTCGACCAAGCACGCGGGCGGTCGTCTCGTGTTTGCAGCAGATGGCAACCTGTTCATCACCCTCGGTGAGCGCTCGATCATGAAAGGGCGGGTCCAGGCGCGCGACCTCGGCAGCGATCTTGGAAAAATCGTGCGCATTCAGCCGGACGGAGCGATACCGAAAGACAACCCGTTCGTGGCGAAAGCAGGCGCGCGCCCTGAGATCTGGACGCTCGGTCATCGCAACGTATTGGGCGCAGCGCTCGACTCACAGAAGCGCCTTTGGGTCGCCGAGATGGGGCCCCGCGGCGGAGACGAGCTCAACCTGATCGAACGCGGTAAGGACTACGGCTGGCCCACGATCGGCTACGGTGAAGAATACTCCGGAGAACCGATCCACCAAGCCACGCAGGCTCCGGGTTTGGAGCAACCCATCTACTATTGGGATCCGGTGATCTCACCCGGCGCACTCACCATCTATTCAGGCGATCTTTTTCCATCGTGGAAGGGTAATTTCTTCATCGCCGGCCTGTCGAGCAAAGCACTGATTCGCCTGGTCTTGCGCGCTGACCGAGTGGTCGGAGAAGAGCGCTTGCTGACCAGCCGTTCTGAACGCATTCGCACCGTCGTGCAGGGGCCGGAGGGCGCGCTGTATCTGTTGACGGATGGCTCCAACGGGAAGCTACTCAAACTGACGCCGTAACCGCAGCTCGCGATTGGCGCGCCCAATCACGGACACGAATTGCCCAAATTCCCGTTGATTTCGACGATCGCAGGCGGCGTGCTCAGCTCTGCGACGATCTTCGATACCTGACATACCGGAAGCATCGGATTCGTATCCAGACGCACTTCACTCGCGGTCATCAAACCGTCGAAGCCACTGATACTGGTCAACACGGGATTGTCCCGGATGAAGAACTGACCAAGCGTGACGATTGCGGGTGATCCAACGACCGACTGCAACTTGGCGTTGCCCGCCACTCTGAAATGCCCGACGCCGGCACCAAGCAATGACAAATCGATGCGATCGAGCTGGTCATTGTCTTGAAATTCCACATAGGGCGTGCCGCGCGCACCAATCTTCGACAATTTTCGTAGGCCACAACCCAGCTTCAAGTTTGCGGTGTGGTCGACTGTCAGCCACGCGCCAACCTCCGACAGTTCCGCGAGCCCATCGAGCGAAGTCAGCGAATTGATGTGACTGACGCTCAATTCGAAGTGGACCTTCTGCAGACAATGCAATGCCTCGACGTTGAGCAGATCGCTCGTGCCGTCTTGGGTGATTGTCAGCGCCCCGTCGATCTCGGTGTAGCCCGCGAGCGCGTCAGCGGCGGCCTGTGTCTTGATGACGACGTTGTCCGGAAAGACTTTAACTGGACAATCCGTGGGCGGAGTTTGAAGGTTGGGACAGCTACGCGCGTCCACGGCGGCACCGCCCGCCCCGGCCCCGCCAGACGGTGCCGAAGTTCCTGCCGCTCCAGCGCTGCCCGCGACGGCGAACCGTGCGCCGCCCCCGCCGCTGTTCGAGCCTCCACCGCCGAACGCCTGTCCGCCATTCGAGACGCTTTGGCCTGGCGTCCCAGCGCCTGAATCCGAAGGCTTGCCATCCGTCGAGGCCGACCCGCAAGCCAGAGCCAGAGTCAGTGTGGCCACGAACGACGCGAGCGCGGCGCCCCTCCCGAAATCGGCGATCCTGTGCATTCCCCGAACCGTCATGACACAACCCATGGCGGTTGCCAAATTCGCGGGGTGGCTCCCTGTTGCGGTACGGAGCCCTGCATACTACCCTCGAGGATTAGTTAATCGTGGGAAGGTCTTGGGGCGGCTTACGTCGGGTGAGGGTTGCGGGCGGAGTACTGCTATTCGCAGGCGTATGCTGGTTACTCGGTGGGCTGGCGCTCGCCTACTGGCTCGTCAACGACAGCCCGATCCAGACCACGGGCAGCCACGGCATGCTGCCAAGCGACCTTTACTCGAAGGTCTTCGGCATCCTTGCAGGCGCCGCATCACTCGCGGCCGCGGTCCCGCTGGTCATCGGCTTTTGCATGCTTCGCGGCCAGCGCTGGGCCGCGATCGCCGCGATCCCCCTCGGCTTGCTCGCAATGATCTACGGAGGCAGTAGCTGGCTTCAGGGCGGAGTGCCAGCTCAGATCTCGCTCGCCCTGCCTGGGGCGGTGATCGCAAGCCTGCCGCTGAGCGCGTTTCTGAATAGCGAGCTCGATCGGCGAGCGTTCGGGCACGTCGGTTGGCAGAACGCAGTGCGCTGGTTGTCTCGTCCCGTGCAAAGCGTCGCGACGCTGCTCGTCGTTTTTGCCGCGCTCACCTACGCGAACCAACTCACGACGCGCTTCGGCTCGGGCGGAAGTGAATGGGACTCAGGTCCGATCACCCAGCGCTCGGACCTGAGTCTCGCGTTGCAATGCTGCAAGCAGCTCAGCCGACCAGGCGCAGAATGCGCAGAGCTTGCGCAAAGAGCGCCCGCAGCCGCCTCCTCGCTCGCCCGCGCGGTGCACAAGTGCAGCGGTCACATCGCACGCGGCTCCTCCGACTCTTCCGGAGACGAAGCCTGCGCGGGTTGGCGGATCCGCGGCATGTTCACGCTGCTCGGCCAACAACGAGCCGAAGAAGGCTTTGTCGAGCTCGAGCGTTGGGTGAAGCGCAGCGACGCCGACTTGTGGCTACGTGCCGCGGCCGCACGCGGGCTCGCGCAAGGCCACGACGAGCGTGCCCTCGCCCTAAGCACTCGCTTACTCGAGCAAGCCGGCACGGACGACGAGGCACATGAAGATTTGATCGAAACCGTCCACCTGCTGCGCGGTGCTGCAGCCACTCCGCTGTTGAGAAAGGTCTTGCTTAAACGAGGACCGCAATCGTTCGGCAGACGCTCGACCCTGCGCGCGATTGCCGAAGCCGACACGGAGGAATCCTGGCAAACCATCACGGAGCTTGCGAACTCTCCGGACCGCGCCTGGCGCAGGAGCATCGCCGCGGCGTTCACAGGCTGGCCAACCAGCGTCGTCGGTGAGAGCATTCCGCCTCTCCCGATCACGGAAAGAGTCCGACGCCTGATGTTGGACCACTTCGACGACGAAGACGCGACCGTTCGGCTCCAGTCGTGCCGAGTCTTGCTACCGTGCGACCGCACCGATCCCCAGACTCGCGCCGCGCTCAGCGACCTGCCCTTCTCGTACCAGCCATGCCGCGTCTGCGACACGCTCTACGAAAGCGCGTCTGCCGGCACCCAGCTGCGAAAAACACTCGAAGAACGACTCTGGAAGTAGAAATGACTACGCCGATGGCGGCTTTCCTGGGCTCCGTTCATCTAAACTGGCCGCACCGATGAAGGATCCAGCGACGCGCACTGGCCTTGCACTCTCCGGAGGTGGCTTCCGAGCTTCGCTTTTCCATCTCGGTGTGTTGAGGTGCCTCAATGATTTGGGGGCGCTACGCGACTTCTCGCGCATCTCCAGCGTTTCCGGTGGCAGCATCACGGCCGGCGTTTTGGCGCACGCCTGGCGCGAGCTCAGCTTCGACCACCAAGATCGCGCGACGAACTTCGACGAGCGAGTGACCCAGCCCTTGCGCCGCTTCGCCTCGCATACGCTGGATATCAAGGCAGGAGTGTTCGGGTTGCTACCGTTCGTGGGACCGGCAAGCGTACTCCAAAAGGCGTACGCCAAATCCTTGGTAGGCAAAGCGACGTTGCAAGACCTTCCGTCGGACGAGGAAGGTCCGAGGTTCATCTTCAACGCCGCAAACCTGCAGACGGGCGTCTTGTTTCGGATGTCGCGCCCTTACATGGCCGACTGGAAGCTGGGCCAGTGGGCTGCCCCCACACTCCCGCTCGCAACCGCGATGGCTGCATCGTCTGCATTCCCGCCTTTCTTCTCACCGCTGATCGTCAAACCCGGCGCGCTCCCGGAAAACCCGGATCCCGAGTTCGAGCAGACTCATTCCAAGATGTATCAGCGGTTGTGCAACCGCATCTTGCTGACAGACGGTGGCGTGTACGACAATTTTGGGTCGGAGCCGCTGAAGGGTTTTCCGGTAGTGGTGCTGAGTGACGCCGGTAAGCGCCTGGAAGAAGCGCAGCGCCCGTTGCTGGACTGGTTCTCGCAACTGCTACGCATCCGCGCCATGTACGACGATCAGGTGCGCGCGCTACGCGTTCGCTGGCTCGCAGAGAAATTCGATCGACAGGAAACGAACGGCGTTTATTTCTCGATGCGTGGCGAGCTGATTACGCGGGGCGACTGGGACAACGGCACGTCGGCCTCGGCGAGCTTCAGCGAGATCTCCAAGATCCCGACCCGCCTCAAAGCTCTGCCGCAAGCCAAGCAAGAACTGCTCATCACTTGTGGTGCACAGCATTGCCTTGCGTCGTTGCGCAAAGCGAAATCACTCGGTGCGCTGCCTGGTCCGCTCGGTGATCGCGTGTGACACCACACGCTCATGGGTCACAGGCGCAACCCCGCGGTCGCAGGCATTCCTTACCGCTGGTGATGCATGTGTCCCCACACGCCGTGCCCGTACTGCAAAAGCGGCAGCACTCTTGGGGCCCTCGTTCGCCTTCGAAGCAACCCGCTGCAACCGTGCAGGAATACTCGAACTCCGCCGTTGGCAGGCCATTTTGCGGCGAAACAGAGCCGAGGGGCGTGATCCGGTAGTCCGCGCCCGACACATCGGTACGGATCGTACCGTTCGCGATGTGCGTTTCGAGAAAAGCGGGGGGACGGCTCGGCGGCGTGCCTGCCTCGGTTTGGAGAACCAAGCGGGTGTGCACCGCGCCGAGCGTATCGTAGGTCCTTTTTGCCGGATGACCGTGGTTGTTCTTGCCGGTCGAGATGATGACGACCTCCGGCTGTATCGATTCTAGAAATCCACGCTCGCTCCCGTTCGCAGCACCGTGGTGACTCGCACGGAGCACTTCCACCTTGATCTTCCGCCGCTTGAGCTCGGCGCCCAACGCGCCCTCCAACGGCGCGCGTTCTTCCCCGTACTCCTGACCAATCAGATCACCCTCGATCAGGCAATCGAAGTCGCCTGGGCCCGAGACGAGCACGGCAATACTGCGCTCGTTGTCGCTGTCCGCCTTGGCAATCCTCTGCGGTTCTTTCTGCCCGAGAACATAGCCACCACCCGCCACGATCGTGGCAGTGTAGGACCCGCCTAGGTCGAGGACTTCGCCGATCAGTTCACCGTCTTGCACGTGCTCGGCTGGGACGGGGAGCGTATCGCCCCAGGCGCAGCGCTGCCAGTCGCGGGCAGAGTCCGTGGGCTTGTTTTTGCCTCCGTTGTCGAACAGGCGGCTGCGAGGAAAGTACGAAGTGGGAGCGCAGTCACGGTCCCACAACAATGATTTGGAAGGCCCAACATTGACGAACCCGCCCAGGTGATCCGCGTCAAAATGGGAGAGCACGACGTAGTCGACCACGGTCACACCCTGTGCACGGAGCAACTCCGACACGATTCGGCTTCGGCCGCGATCGCCGGCATCCACCAGCAGAGTCTTCCTCCGGCCGTGCGCATCTGGCGGGCCAAGCACCACGCTCGCATCGCCTTGCCCGACATCGACCGAGAAAATGGAAAGCCCCGGCGAGCGCGCGGCGAGCGTAGGGGGCGACCCCGGCGCCGCGGGCCCCGCAGCTTGCGGATCCCCCGCCCCCTCTGGATCATGCGCAGCAGCGCTCGGTGCGCTCGTCGGCCCGTGTGGCGACTCGGTCTGCGAGCCCTCGTGAAGTGCACCAAACGCGACGGGGGCAGCGATCAAAAGCGCCGGAGTCAGCGCCTCGAGGACTGAACGCACGGAGTCTGTCGTTGCCATCCCCGCTCAACCCGTCTCGTCGGAAGGTGCTGAACTTTGCGCCCCGGCCGCCGCGGTTGCTTCCACCTGCTTCGTCCGTTGAGTCATGCTCTTCGCACCCAGGTAGGTCGCGCCGCTGATACCCATCAACACCAATGCCTGAGTCGGCACAGTCGGAAATTCCGCGGGATCGAGCATCAGACGGTAGAGCCAGGCGAACGTGATGATCGCGGTCCAGAGCAGGGCCTGCAGACGCGACAGGCTCACCCCGGTTCCGTCCTCGTTTCGGACCAACGCCATCACTGGCCCGCGGAAGTCCTTCTTGAGCGCCCCGAGCACGACCGAGGCGAACAGCGTGAGCATCAGCGCGGCGTATCCGACAAAAATGGGCACTGAAACCCAGCGCGCGATCGCTTGCGTCGCATCATGCGAATAGTGGATCAACAGATACGCAAACGTGAGCACCACGACGACGCCAAATCCGATCTTCAGAGCGTCCGGCCAGGTCGGCACTTGCTTCGCAACATGTGACCTCGAAGCGGCGGGAGCGGTAGAAATGGCCGTCGCAGGGAGGATGCTAGCTGGCTCTGCCTTGGTTGGCTCTCCATCAATCGGCGCCGAGCTGGTCGGCATCGCGGGCACCCTAGAGATCAAGGGGGGAACGCTACGGTGCGTCGGCTGGGCAGCGGGAGGTGTGGCCGGGGGAGGACTGCTCGGCTCATTCGCAGGCTCGAGTGGAGGAGGCTCGTCTGGAGGGCTCGATTCGGGGTCTTGGTCTCCCGGCCTCGCCAGTTCACTCTCTGCGAACGCAAGCGCCTTTTGAAGAACTGCAGACAACCTGGTTCTATCTCTCGAAGGCCCGGTGGTCCACGACCAGAAGTATCCAATGCCGATTGATGCACCAGCGACGACGACGAATAGAAAGATGGCGAATACATCGAGAGGGACCCCTCCCAATTCTCGATACGTGAGTATCCCCGGAAATAGTGTGTTCACGCCGACGGCTACCCAAGTTCCGGCGAATATCGAAGGCAGGAAAATCGCTGGCCAATTGCCAAAGTGTATCGTGATCGGATCCTGACGCTGTGTTCCCATCGGTGGCAGCCCGAGGGCGATCTCCACCGCTTGCATGTAATACCCTCCCGTACGCTTCAGGACTCGCAACGCCGCACAAATCGAAAAGATCGCGGGGACCGCGATTGCAAAGCCAATGCACGAGACGACGAGCGCCAAGCTTCGAGCATCGGGTGTCTTTGCTTGGATCCAGGCCGCAAACAGGAAAGCTTGAGAGGTCACGAGCCAAGTCATGCGCTGACCGATCAGCTCCAACTCACGCTCGACCTTTTTTACGAAATGCTCTCGAATGCGCCAGAGCTCATCTTGTTCTATTGACGCGAATACCTTTGCTGAGCTCATCTTCTCTTACCGCTGATCTGCATTAGCCGCGGGCCGTGTTTCCGCGAAAGCCCCAGCAACGAGTTCAGAAAAATGACTACTGGCCGCAATCGAGCCTGACCACGCCGAGCCTTCGACCGCACGAATGAAGGACCGCGCGAAGTGCCACGAGTGACGCGGAGGACAAGCCGCGTCAATGGCGTCGGCGTAGTTGGTCGCTCGAAATAGCAAGAACGTTCATAGCGGGCAGTCGTACGAGCACCGCGTCGGACCGGGGCTACTCAAAAATGCGTCGCTTCACTGGCAGCGAGCGATGCACTGGCCCTGAGTATTTGCAGGTACGCTCGCGCACGATTGCTGACACTGCGCCGCAACGCTGGTTCGGGTCTGCGACTGCAAGAAGCCGCAAGCGCAGGCCGCGGCCGCAAACCCTAGAATCAACGTGACCCGCCACATCGACATGCAGATCCGCTACCACGCGCTGTGCTCACGAGCAACGGACTGCGGAAATGAAACCGCAACACGCACCGAAGACAGCGCCAGCTCGTCGGAATTCGTCGCCTCCACAAGCGAGATTCAGGGCTTGGCTTTGAAACCCCACACCGTGTAGCCCGCGGTGTTCGTCACGGCGGCGGTGATCAGATGACCCGATGCAGCGTAGGATGCGGCGATCGAGTCGAGCGATGCGCCGGCGAATTGATCCTGCTCGTAGTCGTAGACCACGGTGCTGCCCTTGGGTTTGAAGCCCCAAACCGTGTAACCCGCGGTATTCGTCACCGCGGCCGTGATCACGTACCCGCCCGCCGCGTAGTTCGATGCGACGCTATCGAGCGATGCGCCCGCGAATTGATCTTGCTTGTAGTCGTAGACCACGGTGCTGCCCTTGGGTTTGAAAGCCCAAACCGTGTAGCCCGCGGTATTCGTCACGGCGGCCGTGATCACGTACCCACCCGCCGCGTAGCTGGCCGCGATGCTGCCGAGCGACGCACCCGCGAATTGATCTTGCCGGTAGTCGTAAACCACGGTGCTGCCCTTCGGCTTGAAGCCCCAGACCGTGTAGCCCGCGGTGTTCGTCACGGCCGCGGTGATCACATAGCCGCCCGCCGCATAGCTGGACGCGACGCTGTCGAGTGACGCGCCCGCGAATTGATCTTGCCGGTAGTCGTAAGCCGCAGTGCTGCCCTTCGGCTTGAAGCCCCAAACCGTGTAACCGGCCGTGTTCGTGGTGGCCGTCGTGATCACATAGCCGCCCGCGGCATAGTTCGACGCGACGCTATCGAGCGATGAGCCCGCGAATTGATCGAGCCGCTGATCGTAAACCGGTGCGCGCTCGACCAGCTTGTTGAGGAGCAGCGAATCGACCGTGGCAGCGCCCCCCGAACCGCCGGAGCCGCCGCTGCCCGCGTGCCCACCCGCCGCCCCCGCGAAACCCGCACTCCCCGCCGTGCTTCCACCGAAACCAGCGCTGCCTCCAATGCTTGGCATGCCGCCGGTGCCGCCGACATTGACGCCACCACCAGAACCGCCCGCCCCCGACGTACCCCCGGAACCAAGCGGCTTGCCGTCGGCATCCAACGTTCGCAAAGGGCAGTCGAACGAAAACGTGACGCTCGCGCGAGGCAGCGGTTTGCTCGAACCCGGGTAGTCGTTCGACGCTTCCGTGGAGAAGAGATCACGACAAGCGACTTCACCGCTTACGTACTTCTCGTCGAAACGGGTGACATCCACACTGCACGTGCTGTGTGCATAGGGCGACACCGACCTATCGTAATAGTACCAATACTCGTAGATTTTTGCGTCAGGGCCGGGTGGCAGCCGCGCGATGGCGGCAAGCTCACTCCCCCCGCTGGGTTCGTCATACGACAAGCTAGAGGAGAACGGCGCGACGCCCGTGTGGCGGATGGCAACCACGGCCTCCGACGGGGAGCGGATGGTACCGACGGAAACCGTCAGACCCGGCGCGCGGCGCACGCCGTTGATGGTGCTACCCAAAGGCCTGTACACGCAATCCACCAGATCCCCGCTGGAATTCGCGGCATCCGCCGGGCCATCGAACGAGCGGGAGGAGCTGCCGAAGGCTTGGCTCAGGGTGAGAATGGTGACTTGACCGCGCGCAAGCCGCGCTGGGTCGGCCATGCGCGCGCCACTCACACCACCCTGTGGGTTGACTGCCGTGTCTGGGCTCGAAGGGTCACTCGAGCAAGCGACGAGTTGCCACGAGCACGAGCCGACAAGCACCGCAGCGACCCATGTACGTACCGAACGAAACCCAAACCCCAAAACGCATTCTCCTTCAACGAGCGAACTTACACTCGCCGCACCTTCACTCGCAAGATGATTCGACGCGCTCGGACGCTCGGACGCGCTCGGACAGATCAGATACGCACGCGGCATGAAGCGATAATCATTGAGAACGAGAGAGCACTATCGCTATAGTGAGTCCGATTAACCGGCACGCCGGGGCAAGCAAAGAACAGATGAGAGAGCTCATGGGCGCGTGGTGGTACGGTGTGGTTCTTCTAGGGGTTTCAGGTGTATTTGGAGGCGTGCTGGGTTGCTCGTCGAGCGATCCAGCGCCGCCGGCTCCGGTCGTTGAAGGCTGTGTTTCAGATAGTGACTGCGACAGCGGATTGCTTTGCGATGAGCAGCGCGCCTGCGTTCAGTGTCGCTTCGATTCCCAATGCGCCGACACTCAGCGCTGCGACTCCGGGCAATGTCTCACACGTGTGTCGTGCGCGAGTTCGGCTGATTGCCAAAGCGCTGCGGCGCCCGCCTGCGACAAGCAACTCGGCGAATGCTTCGAGTGCGTATCGGCGAGCGATTGCGGGCCAGGAAAGTCCTGCAATTCCAGGCACAACTGTATCGAGGCACACGCTTGCGCCAACAGCGCGGCCTGCCCCAGCGGGCAAGTATGCAGCGCCGGGGCCTGTACGGATTGCCGCTCGGACCAGGACTGCGGTACGGCTCAACGCTGTTCCGAACACCAATGTACGGCACCCTGCGCGGCGGATACCGATTGCTCGCCGAAGGGTCTACTGTGCGATCCGGTGCGCGCCGCCTGCGTCGAGTGCGTAGTCACTAGTGACTGTCCGAGCAGCTCCCATTGCGACGCGGGCAGTTGCGTGCGTGACGTGTGTCAGCCGGGTGACGTCGAGTGCTCGTTGGACGCGACCGCGGCATCGGTTTGCGCTCCCAAAGGGGATCGCTTCATCAGCTTGCTCTGCGCGCAGGGACAAGTGTGCACCGACAAGGGCAGCGGAGTGCGCTGTTCGAACTGGGAGTGCACACCGGGCGTCAGTCGATGCAGCACGGACGGCGCGCGCGTCGAGCAATGCACCATGGATGGCCTATCCACGAGCGTCATTCAGGAGTGCGGCGCGAATCAGGTGTGCAGCAACGCTCAGTGCACGAACGTCGTCTGCACGCCGGACACCACCTTCTGCAAAGCGTCGGCCGTGTATCGTTGTAATGCCGACGGCACTTCGCTCACCCGCATCGAGCAGTGCGTCAGCAGCGCGTTCTGTGACGAAGAAAAGGCTGCTTGTGTGCAGCAGGTCTGCTCCCCCGGCCAAACCAGCTGCACGGGCAAGGGGAACCAACGTGGCACGTGCAAGGGCGACGGCAGCGGCTACGAAGACCTGAACGATTGCGAAGCGGACGAGCTGTGCGCAGGCGGCACCTGTGTGCCCATCGGCTGCACCGCCCAAACCTCGTTCTGCGACGGACCGGGCAAGGTGCGAACCTGTAACAGCGCGGGCACCGCGAGCGTCGTCAGCCAAGTTTGCGATCCGAGCGCGCACTGCGTCGAATCCGGCACCACCGCGAGTTGCAACAAGGGGACTTGTCTCGCCAATACGGGCGCTTGCGACGGCAACCTGGCATTGCTCTGCAAGCCCGATGGCCTCGGCTACACCGACAGCGGGACTGACTGCGCCGCGAGCGGCAAAGTGTGCAGCGGTGGAACTTGCGTCACCAAGCAGTGCGACAACGGCACGCTGTCCTGCGTCTCCAACACGGTCATGTTGTGCACGGCCAACGTGCAACAAGTCTTCCAAACCTGCAGTTCCAGTCAGTATTGCGACGCCACGGACAAGAGTTGCAAGCCGCGGGTGTGCCCACCCAACGTCACTGCTTGCAGCGGCCAAGTCGTGACCACCTGCAATGCCGATGGCTCGGCCTTCCTGAACACGGGCACGGTCGACTGCGCGGCGAGCGGCAAGATCTGCAGCATCGGCACGTGCGTGACGCTGAGCTGCGCGGCAAATCAAACGTTTTGTCAGGGCGGCAACGTATACAAATGCAGCGAAAGCGGCACCAGTTCCGCGCTTTTGGCCGATTGCTACGACCCTTCCCAACATTGCGTGCAGTTCGGCAATAGCGCCCAGTGCGTCAGCGATGTTTGCACCAAAAACGCGCAGACTTGCTCCGGCAACGCTTTGGTCACATGCAACGCAGAGGGCACCGCTTACAGCTCCACGACCGATTGCGGCGCTCAGGTGTGCATCGCGGGCGCGTGCACACCGAAGATCTGCCAACCGGGCACCTTTCAGTGCTCGGGCAATGTCTCGCAAGTCTGCAATGCGACGGGCACTGCGTACAGCACCAGCCAAACTTGCGGGTCGACGAGCTTCTGCGCGGATGGTGGCAAGTGCGTGCCGCTGGTGTGCGCACCCGGCGCAGCTGCGTGCGTGGGGAATAACTACGGCTTCTGCAATGCGGGTGGCAGCGCGTTGGCGTCCGGCGGCACTGACTGTTCTTCTTCTGGGCAGGTTTGCGACACCGCGGGCTGCATCGCCACCGCGACGGACGGCCTGAGCAGTAGCACCAATACCAGTCTCTATTACGCGACTCCCAATGTGCTGCTCGGCGCCGCGATCCGGGCCAGCTCCAATCGCCGACTCATCCGCATGCAAGCGAATCTGTCCAGCACTGCCGCCGCAACCCTGCGTTTCCTCGGCTATGTAAGCGATACCCAAGCGGGCCCGTATCTTCCGCTATTCGACACCTCGGTTCCGCTGCCCAAAGGGGCATATGGGGTCTACGACTCCGACCCGCTCGACGTGCCAATCGTAGCCGGCAAATTCTACTTCTTTGCTGAGCTGTTCGGGAGTCCCTACTACTACTTCGGGGACCCGAGCTATAGCTCCCGCTACCTCGGCTTGGGGCGAGTGATCGGGACTTACTCGAGCATCAATGTCGCGCAACCACCGCAGTCCATCACCAGCCTAACTACGACCGGCGCGGTCCCGGACATCCGACTCATCACGAAGGCACCGTGAGCCAAAACATGAAAGCGTTTCTCTGCCTCCGTCTCGTGCGACAATCGAAAATTGTCTTGGCTCTCGCGCTTGCGCTTGGCAGCGTCGTCAGCGGCTGCACCTCGAGCGACGCGCCCGTGCAAGCCGTTCCGGACGTCGTAGCCAGCGCCTGTCACGACGACAGCGGCTGCGTCGACGGCAAGCATTGTGATCCAGAGCTCGGCTGCGTGGCATGCAACGTCGACTCGCAGTGCACCTCGGGGCAGCGCTGCGCTCAAGGCCAGTGCTCCGCCGCTATTGCGTGCGAAACGAACGCCGACTGCAAGGGCAGCCCGTTTTCCGTCTGTCATTCCGGCGCGCTCGAATGCGTGGAATGCAACGTCGACCTGGACTGCGGCAAGGGTGCGACCTGCGCTTCGAATCACTGCAAAAAGCGCAGCAAATGCGAAAAAGAAAGCGAATGCCTGAACGGCTCGCACTGCGATCTGGGCACCGGCCAATGCGCTCAGTGCGTGGTGGATGCGCATTGCGGCTCCGGGCAGCGCTGCCTCGAAGATCGCTGTGTCACGCCGTGCGCGAGCGATGCCGCCTGCGACAAGGGGCTGCACTGTGATGGCTCGGGCCAGTGTCGAGAATGCGCCACGGACGCCCACTGCGCCAAGAATCGCCACTGCGACGCGGGTCGCTGCGAGGTCGACGTCTGTCCACAAGGCACGAGCACTTGCGCTCCGAAAGACGGCGGAACCCGAACCTGCTCCGACAACGGGGATCACTTCGAAGACACCCTGTGCCCCGCCAGCCAAACCTGCCAGGCCGACGGCGACAAGGCCCAGTGCCAGCCGTGGCTGTGCTCACCTGGCGTGAGTACTTGTAACGAGGCCGAAGACGCCGTGCAGGTGTGTGCGGCAGACGGGCTCTCGTTCGAGAGCAGCGAAAGTTGTGCCAAGGGCGAGCATTGCCACTTCGGCAAATGCGTCACCGGGATGTGTGAAGCCAATCAGCTGTCGTGCAAAGACGGCAACTCCTACCTGTGCGCGATCGACGGCTTCAGCCTCGCGCTGCAGGCGTCCTGCACCGCCACGCAATTTTGCGACGAAAGCAGCGGTGCCTGTCGCGAGCGGTCGTGCACGCCAGGCACGAAGATGTGCTTCGCGGGCAACGTCGCGACCTGTCGCACGAACGGTGGGGGCTACGACATGACCCCCTGCCCCGTCGATCAATTGTGCGTCGCGGGCGGCACCTGCAAGCCGACCCTGTGCGCACCGAATCAAAGCTTCTGCAGTAGTACCAACACCATCGCCTACTGCGATTCCACAGGCACGGTGATCAACCAGCAAGTCACTTGCAACAGCGGCGCGCATTGCGGCACGAGCAGCAACTTGGCCGCCTGCCAGGGCGACGCCTGCACGCCGGGATCGAGGGTGTGCACGCAGTCCACGGCCACCGTGTGCAAGGCGGACGGCACCGGCCCCGAAGCAGGCGGAACCGACTGCGCAGCCGCCGGGGGCCGCTGCCTCAACGGGCAATGCGTGAAGCTCGTTTGCAAGCCGAACCAGCTCTACTGCGACGGCGACCTATCGATGGTCTGCTACAGCGACGGCTCTGGTTCGAGCACGTATCAAAATTGCGCCTCGTTCGGCCTGCGTTGCAACCCCGCGACCGCCAATTGTGAATCGACCAAGTGCAGCGCGGGCGCTGTCTCGTGTTCGGGCAACTTGGTCGTGCAATGTGACGCCTCGGGCTTCCTTTCCACGACGCTCAAGGATTGCGCGACGACCGGACAAAAGTGCAGCAACGGCGCGTGCGCAAACAGCGTGTGTACGCCGAGCACGACTTACTGCAAGGGCAACGACGTCTACACCTGCAGTAGCGACGGCACTGGGGAATACGTCAGCACTTTGTGCGGCAACACGGCCCATTGCACCGGCTCGTACTGCACGAGCAATGTGTGTCAGCCGGGGCAGCCGGTATGCAACGGCAACGCTGTCACCACTTGCGCCGCGGACGGCTCCGGGCCCGCCGCCGCAGGCGTTGCTTGCGCCGCCAATCAGGCGTGCGTCAGTGGGGCATGCCAAGCCACGACTTGCAATCCGAACGCGCTCTATTGCCAAGACAGCGACGTCATGAAGTGCAACTCGCTCGGCACCAGCGCCACCCTGAGCCAACACTGCTTCTCGGATAGTTATTGCGACGCGGGCACTTGCAAGGCCGACCAATGCCCCAATGGGCTCGCCTTCTGCAAGAACGAGGTATTCGCCACCTGCAAAGCAGATGGCTCCGGCCCGGTCTCGAGCGGAACCAATTGTGCGGCAAGCAGCCAGGCCTGCGGCTTTTCAGGCTGCGCCGTTCAGGTAGAAGACGCCCTCGGCACGGGCTCGAAGTCGGGCGCGGTCATCGAATCCATGTACACCGAGCTGATCAGCGTATCTACCGCACGCAAGCTGGTGCGTATCGACATGACCATGGCGCAGACCGGCGGCACACCGAACTGGGTCGTGTACTCCTCCGCCGATCTGACGACATTCTACCGCGTGCTCACGCCCGTTGCCGGCACCCTCATGGGCCCCGGCGTGGCCAGCTCGGGACCGATCAACGTGCAGCTGCAAGCGGGCCTGTACTACTTGATTGGCCTGTACTCGACCGGCCCTTCCTGGCCGAACTACGACCAAATCCCGCTGCCCCGTCTCAGCTTCGGCACCGTCCTCGGCTCGGTCACCACGTACGCTTCGTACACTTCGCAGTCCATCCCCGCGAGCAGCTACAACCAAGGCCAATCGACATACCGAATGACATTGGCAACCACGCTGCCCTGAGCAAGCGGAGCGAGGAACCCGGTGGCCCCTGTCGGACTCGAACCGACATGATCTCGCGATCGAGGGATTTTAAGTCCCCTGCGTCTGCCATTCCGCCAAGGGGCCACGTCGTTTTTGGCTCACCTTTGGCCCATCACTGGACCGCCCGGCTTGCCGAACCGGTGGATAGCATCGACCAGGGGCAGAAGGGAACCCAGTCCTAACATGGCCGCCGCCCAGGCGTTCAACTGCACCGGTTCAGCGCGATGCGCAACCAGCGCCAGCACGTCCGGCGGGCACCGACTCCGGTCCGACCCACCCACAGTCATGTGGTTTGTCGAGCGGCACAGGGGATCCTCCGACTGAGGAGAGTGACGCGCCATATGCGGTTACGCCGCCTTCGTGCCAACGGCATGAAATTGACCATTGCCGTGTTCTTCGAAACCGCGCACGTGTGAGATTCAATCCGCACGGTGGGAGGTGTCGTATGCCACAGGTATTGGCAATCTCGGGTGTTGGTCTGCTGGTCGTCGCCATCGTCGTCTTCTTCAGGCGACCCGCGGAGGCGATCGTGCGTTACAAGGGGCTTGAGTTTGGCGGTCCGGTTGCGATGGCTGCGCTGGGCGTTTGCTTGGTGCTGGCAGCTGTCGTGAAGAGCAGCGCCGCCAACCCTACCGATGATTCATCCTCGAACCGGTCGGACCAGGGAGCGAGACCGGAACCGCTGCCGCCTCCGAGGCATCGCTCCGCTCGTGGACAAACAATCTCGGTGCCGTTTTATGGGGCTCTCGAGGTGGGTGGTTCATGCCAAGGCGAACACTTGCTCGTTGGCACCTGGAACTGTGACGCTTCGCGGACCAAGCGGGTCCACTGTCAGAACGAGATGGTCGTGGTAGAGCTCTGCCCCACCGCTTGCGTCCAACACGCGAACGGTCAGAACGACGAGTGCCAGTAGGCACAGAAAGCAGCTTACGCCCGCCCGCTCGCGTTCACCTCGCCTGCGCCTCTGCCCAAGTGCCCGTGTCCGCCAAATCCGGCGAAAATGCGAGCCCTTCGAAGCGCAGCGGCAAAGCTCGCTCGAGAAGCACGCCGGACTCGACATCGAAGCTGAGCAAGCGATGCGCGCCTTCGAAGGAGTCGAGCTCGGCCCCCTCCCAGATCACGCGGGCTGTGCCCGTCAGAGAGAGCACATCGCCGGTGCGGAAGTCTGCGCAGACGATGCCCGCGCGAGGATTGACCTCGAGATTGCCGAAGGTGTTGAAGATGAAGTTGCCGCGGAAATCCGGAATCGTAAGCCGCGTCGCTGCCGGGCCGTCGCTCACGCGCACGAAGCCCGGGCGGCCACCGCGGTGAGACACATCCACTCCTTCGCCGTCCGTACCGCTCGCCGCGGCGGCGGACGCGGTTGCGATGAAGAACGTGTCGGTGGCAGCGAGCAGCTCACTGGCTCTCGCGGACAAAGGCGTGCCTTCGTTGTTCAGTGGTCCCGCAGATTGAAGCAGGCTTGTGTCGAAGCTCGGCTCGCGGGCTTGGATGTATTGGTTACAGTTGCCGAAGCTCTGCTCGATCTCCACACTGAAAGAGTGCGCGTCGCGCGCGATGATGCGCCCATTGGCGCGATTGCGGCGCCGAGTCTCGAGCTGAATCCCTAGCAGACCGAGCGGACTGCCGACCGTCAGTTGCCCGTGCAGCGGATCGCCGGCTAGCGGCTCTGCCGCAATTTGCAGCAATTTCGGCGAGGGCGAGTGGATGAACCCCGGTTCCCCCGCGAGCAGCGAGGCCCAGACGCGCCCGCTCGCGTCCATGCTGCCGACGACGAGCAACGGCAGCGCGTGGAACAGCTCGCGGTGTTGATCCGGCATGTGGTCGCGGATCATGTTGCGTCCGGCGCGTTCGACTTGGTCGCGTACGCCGACGCGGCGTTGGACTCGTTGCTCGCCCGGGTGAAAGGGCGAGGCCTCGTGGGTCCAACCGCGATCGATGGTTCGGCGCGCGGTTGCCATTTACGCCTTTGCTGCCTTCGCCGGGGTGCGAGCCATGGGTACGAAGCCCGGCAAAGCCTCGATGCGCGATAGCCAGTTGCGAATCGCGGGGTAGCTTTCGAGCGAGACGTCGCCTTCGGGGGCGTGGGCGGTGTACGTGTAGAGCGCAACATCGGCCAGAGTTGGCGCTTCGCCGACGAGGAACGGGCGCGTGCTGAGCTCCTTTTCGAGCAACATGAAGAGCTCGTGCGCCTTGCGGATGGCCACGGCGTGGTCGATCGGTGCGTTGAAGACGCGCACCAGGCGGGCCGCGGCGGGACCAGCGGCGAGCTGTCCGGCGGCCACCGAGAGCCAGCGCTGTACTTCGGCGCGCCGGGCTGCGTCGCGCGGCCAATAGCGGGCGTTTTCGTCGTAGCGTTCGGCGAGGTAAACCAGGATCGCGTTGCTGTCGCTGACGGTGAGTGCGCCGTCTTCCAGAACCGGCACTTGGCCGAAGCTGTTCTTGGCTAGGAATGCGGGCTGTTTGTGCTCGCCCTTGGGCAAGTCCACGGTGATCAGTTCGGCGCTCAGGCCCAACAGGGACAACATCAGTTCGGCGCGGTGGGAGTGGCCGGAGAGCGGGAAGCGGTGGAGGCGGAGGGCGTTGGCTTCGGTCATGGGTACAAACTGCGACCGCAAACCGTCGGAAACAATAGACAGAATTGACAACTTATTATTTCATAAATAGGAATAATCCGTGGATCGCTTTTTGAGCCTGAAAATCTTCGTTGCGGTCGGCGAAGAGCAGAGCTTTGCCGCGGCGGCGCGGCGTTTGGCGCTTTCTCCGCCCGCCGTCACACGCGGCGTGGGCGCGCTCGAGCAGGCGCTGGGCGTGAGGTTGCTGCAGCGTACTACGCGCATCGTGCGCTTGACCGAGGCGGGCGCGCGGTACCTGCTGGATTGCAAACGTATCTTGGATGAGCTGGAGGACGCCGACCAAGCCGTGTCGGGGGCGCAAGGCCAGGTCCGCGGCACGCTCGGGCTCACCAGCTCGGTGCTGTTCGGGCGAGCGTTCGTTGCGCCACTTTTGCATGCGTTCCTCGCGCAGCATCCCCAAGTGAACATTCGCGCGTTGTTCGTGGATCGCGTGGTCGATCTGATCGACGAGGGGTTGGATGTCGCGGTGCGCATTGCTCACCTTGCCGACGCTTCGTTCACCGCGATTCGCGTGGGCGCGGTGCGCAACGTGGTCTGTGCTTCACCGGCCTTTTTGAAGCGCCACGGCGTGCCGCGCAAGCCTGATGATTTGAAGGAGCTGTCGGCGTTCTGCTTTTCTGGCGATCGCACGCCACCCGCTTGGTCATTCCAAGACGGCAAGCGCACGCTGTCCGTGCGTCCGAGCGCACGGCTAGTCGTCAATAGTCCGGAGGTCGCCATGCAGGGCGCGATCGCCGGCGAAGGAGTGACGCGGGTGCTGTCTTATCAAGCGGCATCCGCGGTGAAAGCCGGCCAGCTGCGTGTGATTTTGGCCGAGTTCGAGCCAGACCCGCTGCCCATTCACGTCATTCATCGCGAGGGAAAGCGAGCGGCGGCGCGGGTGCGCGCCTTCGTGGATTTTACGGTGGCCGGCCTGCGCGACAATCCGCTCTTGAAAGCCTGAGTCAGTGCTTGTGCATGAAGTAGCCGAGGGCGACGGATAAGCCGCCGACCAAGATGATCAGCAACACGGCCATCGACCAGCTGTTTGCGACTTTGGGGCCTGGCTTGCCGGAGCGTTTGCCCCCCACGCGTTCGGGCGGCAGCGACGTCCCGCCGCGGCCACCGCGGGCCAAGTTGGCCAGCCCCGCCGCCGCAGAGGCGCTGATGTTTACCTTCACTTGCAGCGCGCCCCGCTCGGCCACCGTCATCGCCACGAGCTGCGATTTTTGCACGCGATCGCTCCCGCCGCTGAACACCGAGAGCGATTCGATGAAAGCGCGCACCGTGCTCGGACGCAGATTTGGATCGCGTTCGAGCCCGCGATGCACCACGCGCGCCAGATCGCGCGGCACCCAAGAGGCGACGACATCGAGCTGTGGGATGGGCTCGGTGCAGATGGCGACGATCAGCTCGCCGAGCGAGGTTTGTCCGCCCCACAAGCGTTGACCGCTGAGCGCTTCCCAGAGCACGACCGAGAGGCTCCAAACATCCGTGCGTTCATCGACCGCTTTGGCGTTCTTGGCCTGCTCGGGCGACATGTACATCGGCGAGCCGAGCATGCCGCCCGTGCGCGTCAGGCTCAGCTGGCTCGTGCCGTTGTTGCCCTCGCTCACCCGCGTGCGCTTGGCGACGCCGAAATCGCAGACTTTGACCGTCACTTCGTCGGTCTGCTCGTCGATCTGCAAAAACAAATTCGCGGGCTTGATATCGCGATGCACGACCCCGCGCGCGTGCGCAGCGGCCACGCCGTTTGCGCCCTGCAGCACCAGCCGCACCGCTACTTGGGGCTCGAGCGCGCCCTCTTTCTTGAGCACCGCCGAGAGTTCCAAACCGTGGAGCAGCTCCATGATGATGTACGGCATGCCGAGCGCTTCATCGGAGCCGGTATCGATCGTGCGTGCCACGTTGGGGCTGCTGATGTCACTCGCCGCGCGTGCCTCGCGCGCAAACCGTTCGAGCGCGGTGGGCGAAGCATTGGCCATCCCTGCCGAGACGACCTTGGCGGCCAAGCGCTGGGCATTGGGCCCCTCGACTTCGTAGACCGAGCCCATGCCGCCCTTGCCGATCAGGCGAATCACTTGATAGCGATCACTCAGGCGCTTGCCGGTCAGGCCCAGTGGATCACTCTCGCTGGCATCTGGGCGCGAGGGCGGCGCGACGGTCAGCGCCAAGTCCGCGCGGCCTTCGACGCGCTGTCGCATTTCGGTGGAGACGCGGGTAATGCGGGTTTCGTCGAGCAGCTCGTCGCCGCCGGAAAAGCGGCGCAGCCGATCCGCGAAGTCTTCGACGGTGGGCGGGCGCAAATTAGGGTCGCGGTTCAACGCGCGGTGCACCGCGCGCGCTAGGCCGCCTTCGATCCACGGAGCGCGATCTTGAATGTGGGGCACGTCTTCCGTGCAAATCGCGACCACCAAATCTGCGATCGACTCGACGTGCGAAAACGGCGCGACCCCGCACAGCATTTGATACAGCGTTGCGCCGAGGCCCCAAACGTCGGCGCGCTCGTCGGCTTCCTTCGCGTTTCGGAGTTGTTCGGGGGCCGCGTAGTCCGGCGTGCCCAGCGGCACTCCGGTAGCGGTCAGCGACTCATCCGCCCCTGCGTCGAGGCGCTTGGCGATCCCGAAATCGCAAACCTTGACGATCACCTCCGGACCGTCGCGATCGAGCAGCAGATTGCCGGGCTTCACGTCGCGGTGCACCACGCCGATGCGATGTGCCGCGGACAGACCACGGGCGGCTTGGAGCGCCACGCGCACCGCGCTCTCCGGCGCCAATGCGCCGTGCGCCTCGAGCACGCCTTCCAAATCCCGCCCGCTCAGCAGCGGCATCACCAAATAGTGACCGAGCGCCTCGTCTCGCCCCGCCGCTAGCGTGGCCACCACGTGCGGGTGGGAAAGCCCCAAGACCAGCTTCGACTCGCGCTCGAAGCGCTGCGCCGCCTCACTGTCCAAGAGCTCCGGATACAAGATCTTCACCGCGAGCGATTTGCCCTCGGGATCGCTGGCGCGAAACACGGCGCTCATGCCACCGAGGCCGATCAGCGAATCCAAGCGATAGCGACCCTCAACGAGCTTACCGATGTAGCTCTTGGCGCGATCTTCGAAGTTGGACAGGCCCACGATGGTGGCCGCAGCATAGCCACGCCGCGAGAGTCCGCCTAGCACTACCGGGCCGGTTTTCCGGCCGTCATCGCCATGCCGCTAGCGGCCCGGATTTTTCGCGGCTTCATGCACGGGCAGCGTTAGGATGGGCGTATGGCTGAAGCGTACGAACCGCGTGGTCGCGTCTTGGTAGTGGCAGGTTCCGACTCAGGTGGGGGAGCCGGCATCCAGGCCGACATCAAGACCATCACCGTTTTGGGTGGCTATGCCGCGACCGCCATCACGGCGCTCACCGCACAAAACACCCTGGGGGTGTTCGGCGTGCTTCCGATCGACCCGGAATTCGTGGCCGAACAAATGTCGGTCGTCCTCACCGACATCGGCGCAGATGCCGTGAAGACCGGCATGTTGTTCTCGGAAGAAATCATCTCCGCGGTGGCCTCCACGCTCGAGATCCGCGCGCGCCGCGTGCCCATCATCGTCGATCCGGTGATGGTCGCCAAAGGCGGCACCTCCTTACTGCAAGAACGCGCGCGCAGCGCCTTGGTCGAGCGCCTCTTGCCACTCGCCGCCCTGATCACTCCCAACGCCCCTGAAGCCGCCGCGCTCACCGGCATCAAGGTGGAATCCACGGACGACATGGAGCGCGCCGCCGATCGTTTACTCGCGCTCGGCGCCAGCGCAGTGCTGATCAAAGGCGGACACGTCCCTGGTGACACCATCGTCGACATTCTGCGCACTGCCGACGGCGAAGGTGCACACTTCGAACACCCGCGCATCGTCACCCGCTCCACGCACGGCACCGGTTGTACCCTCGCCTCCGCCATCGCTTGCGGCGTTGCCCACGGCTTCACTCTCCGCTCCGCTGTCGAGCGCGCGGAAGACTACGTGATCGAGGCAATTCGAACCGCACCGGGCCTCGGAAAAGGCCACGGGCCCCTGAATCACGGACACGTGATCGGCGCGCGGTTGAATTGAGCCGGCTATTCGCTATTCACCGCCTTGGCGACAGGCTGTAGCAGCGCGGACGCGCTGAAAAATGTGTGCATTCCCGAGCTGGATTGCGCGGCCATCGACACCATCGAAGCACCGTCGAACGGCAGCACGTGTGCCACTTGCCAAGACAACGGGGGCAGTTGCAGTCCCGGAGGGGCCGCTTGAAAACGCGGCTCGCTCGATTTGGATCTTGACGCGCCCGGCTGCGAATCGAAACCGAGCGATGCCCAAGGGCAATGGGTCATGCACTCGGATACTGCTATTCGACTGATTGGTCTGTCGGCCACCCAGGAACGGGCGCGCTGACGGCAAGGGCCACGCTGCGAACTCCGCAGCTCGGCGCAAGCGTCGCAGCAGCCACGCCTGCCCTCGTTGAAAAGGGTCCTAGCCAAACCAGAAAGCGACTGGGCAGCTCAGCAAGTCCGAGCCCCTGGCAGCTCGCGCTCGCTCCGGCGCGCGAAGCGCCCGGCGAGCCAGCCGCCGACTACGAGCTGAATTGGGTGATACAGCATGATCGGCAGCAGAATCAGACCGAGCCCCGGAGCCGTACCGAAGATCAAGCGCGCCATCGGAACGCCTGAGGCGAGCGTCTTCTTCGAGGCACAAAACACAGCCGTAATGCGCTCGGCGGCTTCGAAGCCGAGAATGCCGCTCACGAGCCACACCAAGCACAGCATGAGTCCGAGCAGCACGACCGAAGCGAGAATCGAGACGCCGAGCAACGTCGTGCCGCTGCTCCAAACGTGAGTCTTCACCGAATCGCAGAAGGAAGTGTAGACGAGCAGCAGAATCGTCACCCGGTCGAGCACCCCGATGCGTGCCTTGTGACGCATCGCGAATGCCCCCAAGAGCGGTCGCAGTGCTTGACCGATGAACAGCGGAAGCACGAGCCACAGGCACAAATCCAAGATCACGCGGCCGAGTGGCAAAGAGTGACCGGAAGCTCCCAGCGCGAGCCCGAGCCACCAAGGCGTGAGCAAAACGCCCAACAGGCTCGACAGCGTGGCATTGAACACCGCGGCCGGTACGTCGCCACGCGCCGTAGCAGTCAGGGCGACCGAGGACGAAACCGTAGAAGGCAGCGCGCACAAGAAAAACAGCCCGGTCCGCAGGTTTTCGTCGATCCGACCCGCGGTCAGGGTCAAGAGCAGCAAACCCAAGAGGGGGAACACCAAAAATGTTCCGAGCTGAACCAGCAGGTGGAGCTGCCACTTGCGCGTTCCGGCCGCGAGCGACGCGAGCGACAGCGTGAGCCCGTGCAGGCAGAAAATCAGGGACACCCCCAGGCTGTTGACGAGCTCGGGGTGCAGGCTTCCGCCCTTGGCACCCGGGTCCGGAAAAGCCCACGCAAGCGCGACCGCCGCGCCCATACCGATCAGGAACCAATCAGGCCGCTTCATGCTACTCGTCTCCTTCGATGCAAAGTGATGCTGCAAAGCCTCGCCGCAAAAGCGCGACACAGGCCAAAACCAAGAGCGCTCCCCCCAAGCGCGACCCCGACGCGACTCGCCAGCGCATCTTGGACGCGGCGATTCGCGAGTTCTCCGCCCAGGGCTACAGCGGCGCGCGCGTCGACACGATCTGTAAGCGCGCGCGCGCCAACCCGCGCATGATCTATCACTACTTTGGCGACAAAGACGGCCTGTACGTGACCGTACTGGAGCACGTGCTGGGCGACCTCCGGCGCGAAGAGCTGAAGCTGGAGGTGGACCACGTGCAGCCGCTCACGGGCATGCTGCAGTTGTTCAACTTCGTGCACGCGCACTTCGGCTCGCACCCGGATCTGATTTCGCTGCTCAGCGGCGAGAACTTGCTGCGCGGACGCTTTCTGCGTCGCTCCGCGAAAGCGCCGATCGTCGCCTCGCCGTTGATCGAGTTGATCGCACGGCTCTTGGAGCGCGGCGTGAAACAGGGCGAGTTCCGTCCCGGAATCGACCCGCTGCAGCTGTACGTGATGATGGTGGCGCTCAGCTATTTCCACCGCTCCAACGCGCACACCCTCTCGGTGCTGTTCCGCACGGACCTGCAGGACCCCGCGTGGCAGAGCGAGCAGAAGCGCAATGCGGACCAGATGCTGACTCGGTTCCTCGAGCGCAACTCCCCGCGTGCTGCCGAGTAAACGCCACTCGGAAGCATTGTCGAAACATCGAGTACGGGGCACCGCAAGGCCTGAAACCGGGCGGAAACGTAGTAAGTAAGTATTTACTTCACTCACGATGGCTGGCAATCTCCTCTCACCGAGGCCGCTTCGCAAGGCCCGAGTGAGAAAATCGATGAACGGATCTCCCTTCAGTTACGACCTGCCGTACGGCTCGGCGCGCGTGCCCGTGTTTGGTCGGCAAGCGGTGGCCACCTCGCATCCAGCAGCGGCCCAGGTTGGTCACTCGGTGCTGACGAGCGGCGGCAACGCGATCGACGCTGCGATCGCCGTAGCAGCCGCGCTGGCCGTCGTCGAACCCACGATGAACGGGTTGGGCGGCGATCTGTTCGGGCTGGTTTGGGACGGGCAGAAACTGCACGGCTTGAACGCTTCGGGGCGAGCGCCGCGCGCGTGGAGTCCGGAGCGCTTCGCTGGCAAGCTCCGGATGCCGGAGCTCGGTTGGGATTCGGTGACGGTTCCGGGAGCCGTGAGCGGCTGGGCGGCGCTGTGGCAACGCTTCGGCAGCCTGCCGTTCGAGCGCCTGCTAGCGCCCGCCATCGGCTATGCGCGCGAGGGCTTTCCCGTCCTGCCGCGGATGGCCGAGCTGTGGTCCAAAGCCGTCCCGCGTTTTCAGGAATTTCCGGAATTTAGGCGGGTTTTCCTGACCAATGGTCGCGCCCCACGAGCCGGCGAATGGTTTCGTTTGCCCGATCTCGCAGACTCGCTGTCCGCCGTCGCCGACAGCGTCGGAACTGAGTTTTACTCCGGTCAGCTCGCCGAACGCATCGCCCGCGCCGCCGCCCTGGCCGGCGGCGCGCTCACGCGCGAAGATCTAGAGAGCCACCAAGCGGAGTGGGTCGAGCCGCTCGGAATCGATTACCGAGACGCGCGCTTGTGCGAGCTGCCACCCAACGGCCAAGGACTCGCGGCGCTCTTGGCGCTCGGCATTCTCGAGCACCTGCCGCTCGACGGTCTCTCCCCGGAGCATCCGGACAGCATTCACTTCCAGCTCGAAGCAATGAAGCTTGCGTTCGTCGATTGCCGTCGTCACGTCGCCGATCCCGATCGCATGCGTTTGCCGGTTCAGGAGCTGCTCTCCGAGCAACGGCTCGCCGCCTTGGCGCGGCGCGTTCAAGTCGGCAGAGCGGCGCCGCACTTGGCCGGCCCCACGCGAGACCACGGCACCGTCTACGCCACGATCGCCGATCGCGATGGCCGAATGGTGTCGTTGATCCAATCCAATTACCTGGGTTTCGGCTCGGGCGTGGTCGTCCCGGGCACGGGAATCAGCCTACAAAATAGGGGATTGGGCTTCTCACTCGAGGCCGATCATCCCAATCGCGTCGCGGGCGGAGTGCGCCCCTACCACACCATCATGCCCGGCTTCTTGTTGCGCGGCGGCCAGGCCGCAATGAGCTTTGGCGTGATGGGCGGACACATGCAACCGCAAGGTCACGTGCAACTCGTGCTGCGTACGGTGCTGCATCGTCAGAATCCGCAAACCATCTGCGATGCGCCGCGCTGGTATCTCGGAGAGCACTCCGAGGTCGCGCTCGAGCCAGAGCTCGGCAGTGAGCTTGCGCGCAACCTTCACGCGCGAGGGCACCGCATCGTCGAAGCCCCAGAGCGCAGCCTCTTCGGCGGCGCGCAGGTCATCTACCGCCTGAGCGATGGCTACTGCGCCGGCTCCGACCCCCGCAAAGACGGTCAGGCACTCGCTTCGTGAACCTTCCCTAGGAGATCCATGACTCTATCAACCACACCGGATGAAATCGAGCTGAAGCTCGCGGCGCTCGGTCTTTCCCTGCCGGTTCGGCCGACCCCCATCGCCAACTTTCTGCCGTTCCGCGTGTCAGGCACCACCGTGTACCTGGCCGGGCAGACCTGCGAGCTCGAGGGGCGCATGGTGTACAGCGGCTGCGTCGGCGAAGACGTGACGCTCGAAGTGGCGAGAAAAGCGGCCGAGCTGTGCGCGCTCAATCTGCTCGCGAGCCTGCGCGAAGCCTGCGCGGGGCGGCTCGATCGCGTGGCTCGCTGCCTGCGCGTCGGTGGCTTCGTGCAGGCGAAAGCGGGGTTTCCGCGTGTCCCCGCCGTGATCGACGGCGCTTCCGAGCTGTTCATCGCGCTCTGGGGCGAGCACGGACGCCACGCACGCACCGCCGTAGGTGTGGCCACTTTGCCGCAGAACGCGGCGGTCGAAGTAGACGCGATTTTCGAGCTGCGCAGCAGTCCATGAACGCGCTCGGCGTTCACCACGACATCTGAAACCTCAGCCAAACCGAAACCAAACATTCATTCGTCATGATCGCGAGCGCGCATCCCCGAGCTCGCCAAGGAGAACGCCATGAAAAAAATCCTGATTCAGAGTTGCTCGAGCTATGCATTGCTGGCAGGCGCGCTGTTCACGCTCGGCGCGTGCAGCAGGTCCGAGGCCCACGCCGCGGAAAAGAGCCCCGACACGACAGCGAAGAGCGCCGAGCCACTCAAGGTCGGCGTGATGATGCCCGGCTTCGCGAATGACGGCGGATACATGGAATCCGCCGCGAAAGGCATCGAGAAGGCGCGCGCTGACCTCGGTTCGAAAGTGAAGATCACTTTGGTGGACCAGGTTCCGTTCGCCAACTGGCCGCAGACCATCCAGAGCTTGATGAGTCAGAACGATCTCGTGATCACCGTCGGCGCCGATCCCGGTGACGCCGGAAAGGCCGCGATCAAGAGCTTCCCGAGCAAGAAATTTGCGGAGGTGGGTGGGCCGCCAGACGCCGCAGACAATCGCGCGGCGTACGATCCAAAGCAGCCCGAGATCGCGTTCGTCGCCGGTGCCGTCGCCGCCCTGAGTTCGAAGACGGGCAAGGTCCAGTTCATCGGTGGCATGGAGATCCCGCCCATCGTCAACACCGCGACCGAGTTCGGCAACGGTGCCAAGTATGCGAAGCCCTCGATCACCGTGCTCGCACCGGTCTTCACCGGTGATTTCGAGGATGTCTCGAAGGCGAAGGAAGCAGCGCTCACCGGCATCGCCAGCGGCGCGGACGTTCACTATCAGGTGCTCAACACGGGAATGAAGGGCCTGGTGCAGGCCGCCCGCGAGCACAACACCTCCGTGATCGGCGGCCCGTTGCCGAAGGAATGCGGCAGCGACGCAAACTTCATCGCGTACACGAAGTCGGACACCGGCGCTGAGCTGCGTTACGCGATCGACGAGGCGCTGGCCGGCACCTGGAAGCCGATCAACAAGGCGTTCGGCCTCGCGTCGGACACCGGAGCCGCTGGCTTCACGCTCTGCACCGGCGACGCCGCCGTGCAAAAGAAGGTCGACGAGATCATCGCCGACATCAAGTCCGGAAAAATCAAGACCATCTGAGGATCCAATGTCGTCGATCTCCGAGCTGGCACGGATGGATGCGGTCACGATCGCCCGCGAGGTACGCGCGCGCAGGCTGTCCGCGGTCGAAATTGCAGACGCCGCGATCGAGCGCATGAACGCGCTCGATCCGACGCTGCACGCCTTCTGCACCAAGGCACCGGACGTCGCGCGCGCCGCGGCACAGCGCGTCGACGACGAGCTGAGGGCCGGGCGCGATCCCGGTGCGCTTGCAGGAGTGCCGGTCGGCATCAAGGATTTGGTAAGCACCGCGGGCATTCGCACGACCTCGGCCTCTTGGGCCTACGCGGACTTCGTCCCGGACGAAGACGACGTGGTCGTCGAGCGGCTGCGCGCGGCCGGCGCCGTGATCCTCGGCAAGACGAACGCAACGGAGTTCGGCTACAGCGGCACGAGCGACAACCCGGTCTTCGAGGCCACGCGCAATCCGTGGAACCCCCAACTGTCCCCGGGCGGCTCGAGCGCCGGCTCGGGCGCGGCCGTCGCGTCGGGGATCTGTCCATTCGCGATCGGTAGCGACGGCGGCGGATCCGTCCGCATCCCGGCCAGCTTCTGCGGCCTGTACGGCATCAAGGCGTCCATGGGCCGCGTACCGCTCTATCCCGGCTGCAAGGACGAGCGTTTTCCAGGTGTTTCGAGCTGGGAATCGCTCGAGCACATCGGCCCCATGAGCCGAACCGTCGCCGATAGCGCGCTCATGCTCTCGGTGATCACGGGGCCCGACGACCGCGATCGTTACTCCTTGCCGGCCGCAGACTTCGATTGGCTCGATGCCCTGAAGGGAGATTTGCGCGGGCTACGGGTCGCGTACAGCGCGGACTTTGGCTACGTGACGGTCGACCCGCGCGTGCGCGAGATCGCCCGGCGCGCGGTCAAGGTGTTCGAGAGCCTGGGCTGCATCGTCGAAGAGGCCAACCCTGGCTGGGAAAATCCAGCCAGCGTGTTCGAAGCGATCATGTTCAACGAGACGGACTTGCGCGGAATGCGCAAGCTCGCGGACGAGCTCGGCGATCGCATGAGCCCGCACCTATCGGCAGGCCTTCGCCGACAGTGGACCGCCGAAGAGTTCACGGACGCGATGATCGGCCGCAAACGTGTGTGCAATGCGATGTGGCGCTTCATGCGCAACTACGATCTGCTGCTGACGCCAACGCTGGCGGCCTTGCCGTTCGAGATCGGTCCGCTGGGCAAACTCGGGCCGAACCTGATCGACGGCAAATCCGTGGGCGAAACCCACTGGCTCTCGTTCACGTTTCCGATGAACTTCACCGGGCAACCGGCGGCCACCGTGCCCGCTGGCTGGACCGACGATGGGCTACCGGTGGGCCTGCAGATCGTCGGTCGCCACCTGGCGGATCGGCTCGTGCTGCGCGCGTCCGCCGCGTTCGAAGCCGCGGCGCCGTGGAAGCACCGCTGGCCGAAGGTCAGTATGCTCGAAGGAAAGGGACCGTGATGAACATGCTTCATCGCATCGGCCCGAGTGACCTGCCGCGCGCACCGCTTCAGCTCGCGGCGCCGAGCAGCGCGCTTTCGCTCGAACTCCGCTCCGTGACCAAGCGTTTCGGCGCGGTCACCGCGCTCGATGACGTATCGCTCGAGGTGCGCGCGGGCAGCGTACACTGCGTACTCGGCGAGAACGGGGCCGGGAAATCGACCCTGTGCGGGATCGTGTTCGGCACCCAACGCCCGGACGCAGGCGAGATCCGCGCCGACGGTAAGATCCTCGATGCGCGACGACCGGCGGACGCTCTGGCGCGCGGCATCGCCATGGTGCACCAGCACTTCTCGCTCGTCGGCACGCTGACAGTGGCGGAAAATCTGGCCCTCGGCGGCCTGCGCCGCCGGCGTGGGGTGCGCGAGGCCGCCCAACGCTTGCGCGAACTGGGCGATCGCTACGATCTGCAAGTCGATCCCAATGCCGTCGTCGAGCAGCTGTCGGTCGGCGAGCGCCAGCGCGTGGAGATCCTGAAGGCGCTCTCGAGCGAGCCGCACTTGCTCGTGCTCGATGAACCGACCGCTGTACTGCCCCCGGGCGAGATTGCCTCGCTGCTCCAGCTCTGTCGCAGGATCGCCAACGACGGGCGGGCGGTCGTGCTCGTCACCCACAAGCTCGGCGAAGCGCGCGCGGTCGCCGAGCGTGCCACGGTGCTGCGTGGCGGTCGCTCCGTCGCGACGCTCGACTTGGACTCGGTGGACGACGACGAGCTCGTACGACTCATGGTCGGACGCGACGTCGGTGCCACCGGTGGCCCTGTTGCGGCCGCACTCGGGCTGACCGCGGGCAGCGGCGCCCGCCCGATCGAAGCGCCCGTGTCGACATTCGATGGGCCGCCGGCGATCAGCGTGTCGGGGCTCACGCTCGAGGCGGGCGGCCGCGCGCCGATCCTCGACGGCATCTCGATCCAGGTCCGGGCCGGCGAGATCGTCGGTTTGGCCGGCGTCGAGGGCAATGGCCAGAGCGAGCTTGCGCGCATCCTCGCGGGTGCCCAAGCTCCAACTCGGGGCGAATTGTGCCTTGCTGGTCGCGACGTCGCAGAACTGCGACCGCGCGAGCGTGCCGCGCTCGGGCTCGCCGTGATCCCTGAGGATCGCCATGCCGAAGCGTGCATCGAAGGCCTCAGCATCGCCGAAAACCTGGTCTTGGGCGAGTTGCCGCAATACTCACGCTTCGGCCTGCTGCGACGAGGCGCGATTGCCGCGCGCGCAAAACAGTTGATGTCAGAATGGGATGTCCGCGCGCCGGGGCCGGGCGTCGCCATGAAGACGCTGTCGGGCGGCAACCAGCAGCGTGTCGTGCTGGCGCGTGAGCTCTCGCGCGATCCGCTGGTCGCGGTGCTTGCCGCCCAACCAACCCGCGGCCTCGACGTTGGCGCGGTGGTCGGTGTCCTCACGCGCTTGCGCGCGGCCGCCAAGCGCGGAGCCGGCGTCCTGATCATCTCCAGCGAGCTGCCCGAGTTACTCGCAACCTGTCATCGCATTGCGGTCATCCACCGCGGCCGGATCGTCGGCGAGGTGCCGCCCAGCGAACCCGGCGCGCTGGAACGCATCGGAACACTGATGTCGGTGGGAGCAGTGCAATCATGATCGCAGCAAACACGATCGCCACGCGCGCGAAAGCCACCCTGAGGCCACTCACGATGCCATTTTTCGCGACGCTGGCCGCGTTCGCCCTGGGGCTCGTGCTGATCGTCGTCGCGGGCGCGCCCCTCGGTGACGCGCTCAGCGCACTCCAAGACGGCATGTACGGTACGCCGTACGCGCTCGGCGCATCGCTCAACGCCGCCGCCCTGCTCGCGTTGGTTGGTGGCGGGTTCGTCGTTGCGGCGCGCTGCGGGCTCACGAACGTGGGCGGCGAGGGTCAAATCAATATCGGCGCCCTGGCCGCCACAGCGGTCGGCTTGCATGGCGCAGCGCAGCTCCCTCCGCCTCTTCCCGTCGTCGTGCCGCTGGCTTTCGCGATCGGCGCGGGCGCGGCGTGGGGTGCCATCGCCGGCGCATTGAAAGCCTGGCGCGGCACCAACGAGGTGATCTCGACGCTGCTCCTGAACTTCGTCGCCATCGGCTTGGTCTCGGTGGCCGTTCACGAGCAGAGCCTGCTGCGTCAACCCGCGACGTCCGCACAAACCCTACCCTACTCGCCGCCGTTGCCGGAAGTCAGCCACCTCGCGCTCTTGCCACTCGGTGGCGGCGCGCAAGGCACGATCGGCGTCGTGATCGCCGCGTTCGTGTTGATCGCGGTCGCGGTGCTGGTTCGACAGAGCACCTTCGGGCTCAAGTTGCGGAGCGTCGCCCTCGGCAAACAAGCCGCGGCTCGTGCCGGGATCTCACCGGGCGCGATGGAGATCTCCGCGCTGGCCATCGCCGGAGGTGCGGCCGGGCTCGCCGGCGGGATCCTCATGCTCTCCACGCCGTTCATCCTGAGGGATGGCTTTTCTTCCGGCTACGGCTTTCAAGGCCTAGTCGTTGGGCTGCTCGCTCGCGGATCCGCAACCGGCGTCGCGCTGGCCGCATTGCTGTTCGGTTTCCTCGACACGGGCGGCATCTCGCTAGAGGTCGGCGTCGGGGTGCCCTCCACGCTGATCCTGATTGTGGAAGCCGTAATTGTAATCACCATCGCCGCCTCCGCGGGCCTCGGAGTCGGACGAACCAAAGTGCGAAGGGCAGTGTCATGAACGGGATCCAGATTGCCGCTTTCATCGCGGGCGGCGTGCGCCTGGCGCTACCGGTGCTGTTCGCCGCCGTGGGCGAGCTCGTCTCACAACGCGCAGGGGTACTGAACTTGTCACTCGAAGGTATGATGTTGACAGGAGCCTTCGGCGCCGCGGTCGGCACGGCGCTCACTGGCTCGGCGGTGCTTGGAGTTGGTGCCGGTATGCTCGTCGCTCTGCTGTTCGCCGCCGGTCAGGCGTTCCTAACCGTGATCGCAGGCGCCAATCAGCTGGTCGTGGGCATCGCCGCGAATGCGCTCGCACTCGGCTTTACGACCTTCGTTGCCCGGCATTTGCTGAGTGATGGCGCGGCTGACCGATTCGCAGGCTTTGATAAAATGCGCATCCCGCTATTGCACGACCTCCCGCTCATCGGCGAGGGATTTTTCGGCCAGTCGAGCCTCGCCTATGTCGGGCTGGGACTAGTCGCGTTCACGCTCTTCGTACTCAAACGCACTGGTTGGGGCCTAGCCGTCACCGCCGTCGGCGAAGACGCGCACGCCTCTGACCGCGCCGGAACGCCCGTCCGCCTCGTCCGCACGCTGGCGATCCTGTGGACGGGCGCGATGGCTGGCTTTGGCGGCGCATTCATCGCGCTCGCCGACGTCCACGCGTTCACGCAAAACATGACCGCCGGGCGCGGCTACCTCGCAATCGTGGCCGTGATCGCCGGAGCCTGGATCGGTTGGCGCGTGGTCATCGCTTGCTTGGTGTTCGGTGCAGCGACCGCGCTGCAATTTCAAGCGTCGGCGCTCGGCATCCACGTACCCGTCGCGCTGCTCGTGATGTCACCCTACATTCTGGCGCTCTTGGCCGTCGCGGGCCTGGTCGGACGACAGCGGCCACCACGCAATCTCACCTTGCCCTTCCTGCGCTGAATGGCGCAAGGCAACGAGTTCTGGTTCTGGATCCGCCTCCGACGCCGAAGGCCATGACGGGCGCGCCGTGATCGCGTGACCATAAAAACAACCGCTGTTCAGCATTGCGCAGCGGGCCGAGCAAAGGTGCCCGCGCTACGTCCGAGCAATCTCGTCCGCGATGTCCCGAATTTTCACGACCGCACGCGCATAGGAGAGCAGCTCGCCGCTGATCGTTTGGTCGCTGCCGATCAAGACCAATTGAACGCCTTCGTTCTCGACGAGGTGCTGGACGACTTCGTGGAAGTCGCTATCACCGGCGGCCAAGAAGAGCGTGCGCCACTTGCGATGGCTGTGTGAACGCATGAGGTGAAACGCGAGCCCCACGTCGACCGCTTTTTGCTGGATGAGCTCGAAGTGACGACCATTTTCTGGATGGATCACCGGGCCGCCTCCCCAGCTCGTCGGCCAAAACAGCGGCCTCTTCTGGAGCCAGTAAAGCTTGACGCGAATGCCCGGTCCATCCGGCGGGCGGTACGCCAGAGCGCTGTGAAAGGCATTTTGCTTGGCGCTCGAGACGTCGGGATCGGAGTTGAAATAGTAGGCGTCGTCGATGCCTGTGGCGAATGTGCTCTCCAAATATTGGCGAAGCTTGAGATAATCGAGCCGGTCGCTGCGTTTGAGGCTTTGCCACACCTTGTACAGGTAGGCGCCATCGATGAACCAAGCGGCCTCGTCACTCATGCGCACACCCGTCGGTACATCGGAGACCTGTCGAAAAGCGTCATTGAGGCAGAGAAGCTAGCTCTTTTCGCGAAAGTGCGGGCGGCGCACCGGGCAGACTGGCGTTTTCCGCCCGAAAGCGCGAGGGCATCCTCTACTATCGAAAAGGACTCGCATGCTCGAACGAATCGGATGACCGCAGATTCGACAGTTAGCGACGGACGCCTCCGTGGCCTGTCCGATACCATGCGCGCCTTCGCCGAGGCGACCATCGACTATCAGCGCTTGCTGCACACGGTGGCCGAGCGCATGGCGAAGCTCGTAGGGCATGGCTGTGTGATCGCGCTCTTGTCCGAGGACCAACAGCGGCTCATCCCCGCCGCGGTGTTCTTCGAGGATCCGCTCCTGATGCAAGGCGCTCAGCGCGTGCTCGGCAACGGCGCAATTCCAATTGGAATATCGAAGCTCGGCAAGCGCTTGATCGAGCAGCGACAATGCGTACTGATTCCGTATTGCGATCAGGAAACATTGAGCGCCGAGCTTTCGCCTCGAAATGCCGAGGCCATGCGCCACGTCGGCGTGCAGAGTCTGCTCGCGCTGCCGCTCGAGATGCGGGGCGGTTTGCTGGGGGTAATTGCGCTGCTTCGCATCGGTCGCGGCGCGCTGCCCTTCGATGCGGACGACGAGGCGGTGGCCAAGAACCTGAGCGAGCACGCCGCGCTTGCCATCTCCAACGCCCAGCTGCTGGAGTCGAGGCAACGCGAGATCGACGAGCGGAAGCGCGCCGAGGAGCAAGCCAGCCGCTTCGAGGCTTTGATTCAACACAGCGGCGAATTCATCGCCATGGCCTCCCTGGACGGTCGCGTGCTGTTCATCAACCAAGCCGGCCGAAAGCTGCTCGGGATCGAGCTCGAGGCCGACGTGAAAGAGCTCGAATTACCGACCTTTCATACCCCCGATGGCATGAAACGCGCGGACGTGATTCGCACCCAGGGTCGCTATCAAGGTCCGGGTCAGCTGCGTCACCTAGTCACCGGTGAACTGATCGACACGCAGGTCAGCTCGTTCTTGGTGCGCGATGCGAAAGGTGAGCCGTTTGCCTTCGCGACCGTGCAGCATGACATGCGCGAGATGAAGAGCCTGGAAGCTCACGTGCGCCAAACGCAGCGGCTCGAGGCACTCGGCCGCCTCGCCGGCGGCATCGCCCACGACTTCAATAATATCCTGAGTGTGATCCTCAGCTACAGCACGATCCTGCTGTCGGAAATGGAACCGGGCACCTCCGCCAGCGAGGACGTCCAGGAGATCCACGCCGCGGGCGAGCGCGCCGCGCGTTTGACGCGGCAGCTCTTGGCCTTCAGCCGTCGTCAACTGCTCGAACCGCGAATCGTGGATTTGAACGAAGTCGTCACCGGGATGGAGAAGATGACGCGCCGCCTGCTCGGCGAAGACATCATCCTCAAGATGATGCTCTGTCCCACGCTCGGCCCGGTCAGGGTAGACGTGGGTCAGATCGAGCAAGTGCTGCTCAATTTGGCGCTGAACGCGCGCGACGCGATGCTCAATGGCGGCGTTTTGACGATTGCGACGGATAACGTGCTCGCGCCCGTCAAAGCTGGCTCTGACGAGGCGTTGCCGGCCGTTACGTTGTCGGTCACCGATACCGGCTCAGGTATGGACGAGGCCACGCGCCAGCGCGCATTCGAGCCGTTTTTCACTACCAAAGCCAAAGGCAAGGGCACGGGGCTCGGGCTCGCCACGGTGTTCGGGGTGGTCGAACAGAGCGGCGGGCGGATCTCGGTCGTGAGCGAAGTCGGGCACGGTGCGTCGTTCGTCATCCACTTACCACGCTGCGATGAGCCGCTGCCGGTGCCACGTGTGAGTCTGAGGCCCAAGCAGCCACGCGTGCAAGAGAGCGCAACTATCCTGCTGGTCGAGGACGAAGCGCAGGTCCGCAAGTTGATCCGCGCTATCTTGGTCGGCGCTGGCTACCGCGTGCTCGATGCCGCTGGGCCATTGGAGGCGCTCCGTCAGGCCGAGCAATTCAACGAACAGATCCACTTGCTCGTGACGGACGTGGTGATGCCCACCATGAGCGGACGCGAGCTGGCCGAGTTGCTGAAGCGAACTCGGAACCAGACCAAGGTGCTGTACCTATCCGGATACACCGAGGATGCGATCGCGCAGCACGGCGTGCTCGATTCGCACATCGTGCTGCTGCAAAAGCCAGTCACCCCGGACCTGCTCCTCGATCGCGTCCGGGAGATCTTGGACGCTCCGCTGTCGAGCCGACCGTGAGCAACCGACTCTATCGAGGCGATTGCTAGCGGTTAGTTGAAGACGACGCTGATGCCGACATCGAACGAACTCGCGAAGGCGGAGATATCTTCGTCCGCGTGCGTGTCGCTCGTGGTCATGCCCATCATCCGGAATTGCGGGCCCGCCGCCCACTCCGGCGCGACCCAAAAATCATAGCCAAACCAGGCTGCGCCGCCGATGCCGACCGAGCGCTGCCGGCCATCGCCGGTGGTGGCGTTCACGTTTTGGAAGCTCTGCCCGGCGAGGCCGATCAGGCCGCCCAAGTGCCAGCCCCTGGTCGCGTCCGGGAAGGCGTCGATGAATGGCCCGATCAGGGTGCTCACGCCCGCATGGCTGCCCACTTCGCGACCGTTGCGCTCGAAGGAAGCGCCGAACAGCGGATCGACCAGTAGGCCACCACCGATGGAGATGCCGGGGCTCGGGGAGCCGCCGATCAACAGATCGAGCGACATCGTGCCACCGTGCGCGCTGAAATCCGAGTTGGGGCGGTTCCCGTCGCTGAAGCTGCCGTAGTAGTAGCCAAAGCCGACGCTGGCACGCAGGTAGAAACCTTCGTGAAAGTGATACGTGCGCTGCACGGGCTTGGCGATCGGCTCCGGAGTCAGGTCGATCTTTGGCGGAGGTGAAGCCGGTGCTTCTTGTGGGGGAGCCAGTTGGATCGTTGGCGGTGCCTCGGGCGGTGGTGGACCGGGAGGCGGGGGCGTAGACGGCGGCGAGGCAACCGGCGGCGGCGCGCCCTGCGCCCATGCGCTTGCCGAATGACCAACGATGAACAGGAGTGGCAGGATCAGAAGTTGAGATTTCATTAATTTATTGCGCCGGTTGCCCGAGCCTCCGCTCCCGGCCCTCTCTCCTATATGGTGTCCAAGACTGGGACGGGTAGGAGTGCGGATCCATTCATCGCGCACAGTGCCTGCGAGCGCGCGCATCGTACGGGCCCAACACTGCGTCTTCATTGGCATTTTTGGCACCAAGGGCACGCGCTTAAAATGTCGAGCTGAGCGCCGTTTCAGGCACAGGGCCCCTGTAATGTCCGACGATCGCCTGCACTGGACGTTCAACGGCGACCCCAATCAGTTGGGCGCGCCGGGCGGGGTGCGTTCGCTGACGGGCGAGGACATCAACATGGTGTTCCAGCCCATCGTCGACCTCGAGACGGGTGCGACGCTCGCGCACGAAGCCTTGGTGCGCTGCAAGCTGCCCCAATACGCTTCGCCGACGCTTTTGTTTCTAGCGGCCGAGAAGGAGCGCGCCTGCGGGCACTTGGGGCGTGTGATTCGCCAGCAAACCTTCGAGCGTTGTCAGGATACCGCGCTATTCGTGAATGTTCATCCAGAAGAGCTGAGCCAGCGCTGGCTGGTGCGACCGGATGATCCGATATTTTTTCACGAACGAGAGGTGTATCTGGAGATCACCGAATCGGCTGCGTTCACCCACTTCGATTTGTGCATGAGCGTCCTGAAGGACGTTTGCGCGCGCGCCGGCGTTCACCTCGTGGTCGACGACTATGGTGCCGGCCACTCCAACTTGGCTCGCATCCTCGACCTCAACCCGAAAGTCGTGAAGCTCGATGGCACGCTGATCCGCGGTATCGACAAAGACCCGCGACGCCAGTTGATGGTCCGCCACATGGTCGCGCTGTGCACCGATCTGGGCGCAAAAGTAGTCGCCGAATGCATCGAAACCGTTGAAGAGCTGAAGGCGGTCGCGGACCAAGGCGTGCAATTCGGACAGGGATACGTGCTCGCGCGTCCGGCGTATCCGCCGCCCGAGGTCAACTTCCCACTGGCACGCCGCTCGGCGCCTTCCGCCCCCGCCAAGAACCGTCCCCCTCCGAAACCGATCGGCAAGTTCTCGGTCCAGGACACCGCGAATGCCGCTGCTCCCGGAGGCAAGCCGGGCCCCGCCATCCCCCGCCCCAACCCGGTTGCACCGGCCGCGCCGATGGTACCGGCCGCGCCGGTCGTGCCCGGCTCGCCACGCCCGAGCACCAAGCCGAGCAAGGGGAACTCCAAGCGGCCGCCCAAACGCCCGACTCCGCCGGCACTGCCGGCACTGCCGAAGCGGCCCCCGCCGCTGCCCGGCGCGCGCTAGCGCCTCGCCAATTTCGGGCGCTCAGACCAAAAACGAAAACTCTCCCCCCTCGCCGCGGTTTGGGCACTCAAATTGCGAGTTTTTGAGGCTGATTGCCAGGCCATTCAACTCCACGCGATCGCCGCTGCAACCCTTGAGGGTAAAGCGCAGTTGGCTGCGGCGGAACTCGGGATAGCCGTTGCCGGACGTGCGCCAGCTGACCCTGACCCGAGCGCCGCGACGCGAGACCTCGAACGTGGTCCGTAGGTAAGCGCCCGACGCGAACGCGTTGCTCACGCCGTCGTCTTCTTGCAGCATGGATTGTGTATCGCCGTCTTCGTCGGGAACGATCACATGGAGCTCGAGTAGCTCCGGATAGTGACCCATGGTCGAAAGCGGCGCTTGGTCGTACATTGGGATCACGTAGCCGCCGCGTTCGAAGAGCGGAATGCGATCTGCGGGCGCAGACGCGGTGATGACTTGTCCGCCCGCGTGGCGCTCACCGGTGTAGAAGTCGACCCAGGTGCCGGGCGGCAGATACACGTGGCGTGCCGTGCAGCCGGCCGTCATCACCGGTGCCACCAACAGCGCTTCCCCGAATAGATAAGCGTCATCCGTCTCCCAGGCCTGGCGGTCGTGCTGAAAGTCGAATACGAACGGGCGTTGCACGGGCGCACCGGTTTCGCTCGCGACCACGAAAGCGCTGTAAACGTAGGGCAAAAGTCGATAGCGCAGCTCGATCGCGGTGCGCGCCGCCTTCTCCGTCCCGGGACCGAAGCTCCACGGGTATTTGTCGGGTTCACTGCGCTCGCTGTGGTAGCGGCAAAACGGGGTCAGCGCGCCGTACTGCGTCCAGCGCGCGGCAAGCTCCGCGCTGGGGCTCGACATGAAGCCCGGAATGTCACCGCCGATGAATGCTTGACCGGAGACGCCCATGCCCGCCGTCATGGGAATGCTCATCGCCAAGTGCGACCACTCCGCGCAATTGTCACCCAGCCACTGGGCTGCGTAACGCTGGATCCCGGAGAAGCCCGCCCGGCTCAAGATGAACGTGCGCAGCGACGGCTCGGCCGCGAGCAACCCCTCGTGGGTAGCCATCGCCATCAGTAGTCCATACTGATTGTGGAAGCGCTCGTGCGGATGGTTCTCGCCATCGCGATCGAAGCGCATCTGGAACGGCGCCACTTGGCCCGTCGCTGGCTCGTTCATGTCGTTCCAAATGCCGGCAATGCCCGAGGCCACATGACGGGCATTGAGCTCCCCCCACCAGGCGCGCGCTTCCGCTTTGGAGAAGTCAGGGAACGCCGTTCTACCCGGCCAAACTTGGCCGATGTACACATTGCCGGCGTCGGTCTTGCAGAACAAATTCTTGGCCCGCCCCTCGTCGAAGACGGCGTAGCCGGGCTCGTACTTCACCCCCGGGTCCACGATCGTGATCACGCGCAGCTTGCTCTCCGCGAGATTGCCGAGTAACCCCGGCAAATCCGGGAATTTTTCCGTATTCCAGGTAAATACCCGGTACTCGTTCATGTACTCGATATCGAGCCAGAGCACGTCACACGGGATCTTACGATCGCGGTATTGCTTGCCGATGCGTCGTACGTCCGCGTCGCTATAGTCATACCAGCGGCATTGGTGGTGACCGAGCGCCCAGATCGGTGGCACCGAGATGCGTCCGGTGATGAAGGTGTAGGCCTCGAGCACGTCTTTCATGTCCGGGCCCGCGAACACGTATTCGGTGTATTGCCCGCCGTGGAACTCGACGCGATAGCAGTCGCTGGCATCGAACTCGAAGTTGGCTTTGTAGCCATTGTCGATGAACGATCCCGAGAGCGACGCCGAATGAGCGCTCGTGCGCGAGTGGTAAAAGAACGGGATCGAAGTGTAATACGGGTCGAAGCTAGTGCTCGTTCCGGGCAGCATTTCTGCCTCCGGCAAGCGATTTTGCGCGAGTACCCCCGGGTGCAGCACGTCCGTGTTCCAGAGGACGAAGTTCCGCCCGCGACGGTTGAAGCGGCCGGTCTTCTCGCCCAAACCGTAGATGGCGTCGTGCCGCGCCATGCGGCGAGTGAGCACGAACGAGTCGTTCAGCTGCAGATAGCCGTGTGAACGCCCATCCGGACCAGCCACGTCTTCGAACACTACCGAGCCATCTGTGCGGTACGCGGCCAAACCGAACGCCGCGCGCCAAATCACCAGCTTGAGCCGCGAGGTCTCGAGCGTGATGACGTCAGCCGCTTCATTGACCTCGAATGGCACGGGCGGCGGCATGTCGAAAGCCGCGGCATACGTCGGCGCTTCATCGAATTTTCCGGAGCGCGAGATCTTGAGCCGAAGTACGTCCGCGCGGATCACGTCGACGCGAAATTGCTCTTCGCCGACCGTGAGCAGTAGGCCGCGATAGGTCCGCTCGGACGCCGTCACGGCTCCGAGTCCTACGTGATATTTGGGGTTGATGCTTCGGCTCGCCACGACCGCAGCCTAACATTATCGGAATAAGTTCGACCGATCCCGGCGGGTTTCGACTAGAACGCGGGATCGGCGATGAAAGGACCGCTACGAGCCCTGTCTCACCGCGTCAGCGCACTGGCGCTGATCACGGCAGTGGCTTCGCTTGCGCTCGTCGCGCTCACCGCGAGCTCTGGCTGCTCCACGAGCCTCGACAAGCAGGCCCCGAGGCACATCACGTACTGGGAGAAATGGACCGGCTTCGAGAGTGAAGCCATGGACGCCATAGTCGACGACTTCAATGCCAAAGAAGCCGCACACGCCAAAGCCGATTCGAACTACGCGCCGATCGAAGTCGAGAAGGTCACGATCACCAAGATCGAACAGAAGCTGTTGATCGCCATCGCCGGTGGCAACCCGCCGGACCTCGCTGGCCACTACAGCTTTGCCGTCGCGGCCTACGCAGATCATGGCGCGCTCACCGATCTCGGGCCACTGCTCGCGCAATCCGGCTTCGATCGCAGCCGATACATCGAGCACTACGTGCAACTCGGCGAACACCGGGGCAAGACGTGGGCGCTTCCGCTCGTGCCCGCTTCGACGGCGCTCGTGTTCAACAAGCGCTTGTTCCAAGAAGCGGGTCTCGATCCCGATCATCCCCCCACCACGATCGAAGAATTCGATGCCTACGCAGAGAAGCTCACGAAGTGGGAAGTGACGTTGCCCAGCGGCGAGAAGCAAATCCAATCAGGCTATTTGCCGAATGTGCCGGCTGCGCAAAAGCGCTTGCTTCAAGCGGGCTTCTTGCCCGGTGAGCCCAGCTGGTGGCTGACCGGCTGGGGCGATTTCTTCGGCGGTCGGCTGATCGACGGCCCCGACACGATTAGCACTGCGAATCCCGCAAATATCCGGGCTTTCGAGTGGGTGGCTTCGTACTCGAACAAGCTCGGCGTGGGCGTGATCAAACGCTTCCGCTCCGGCTTCGGGAATTCTTCGAGTCCGCAAAGCGCGTTCTTGTCCGGCAAAGTCGCGATGGTGTTGCAGGGCGTGTGGATCCACAACTACATCGAAAAATATGCGCCCGGCCTGCGCTGGGGTGCAGCCCCGTTCCCCTACCCCGCGGATCGCCCCGAGCTGGCCGGCACCACCCACGCCGAGGCCGACGTACTGATGATCCCGAAAGGGTCGGCGCACCCGAACGAAGCGCTCGCCTTCATGCAGTACGCGAGCACGCAAGCGGTGCTCGAGAAGCTCTGCCTCGGTCAACAGAAGTTTACCCCGCTCGTGAGCGTGAGCGATGAGTTCTGGCGCGCTCACCCGAACCCCCACATTGCCTTGTTCCGCGAACTGGGGATGAGCAAGAACGCCGTCAACATTCCAAAGACCGGAATTTGGAACGAGTACAATCGCGAACTGGGCAACGCGGTCGATCTGATTCAGAGCTTGAAGCAGCCGCCCGCGCTGGCGCTCGCCGAGGTGCAAAAAAAGATGCAAGCCGCGCTCGACCGCGATCGCAAGATCCTCGCCCTCCGCCAGGCCCAGTGAAAGTGAGCTCGCGTGCCCGCACCGACCGCAGAAACGGCCTGCTTTTCTGCCTGCCCTGGCTGATCGGGCTGACGGTATTTCTGATCTACCCGCTGTGCGCGGCGCTCTATTACTCGCTGTGTGACTACTCGGTGCTGTTGCCACCGGTGTTCATCGGCTTGGACAACTACCTCGACCTAGTACGAGATCCTTTGTTCTGGAAGAGCCTGGGCAACACGGCCTACTTCGCGGCTGGTTCGGTCTCACTCGGCTTGCTCGTCTCGCTGAGCTTGGCCCTGTTGCTCAATTCCAAGGTGAAGGGCCTCGGCCTATACCGAACCATCTTCTTCCTGCCTTCGTTGATGCCGGTGGTGGCCAGCAGCATCCTGTGGATGTGGATGTACAACGGGCAAAGCGGCCTGATCAACACCGGGCTCCACTCGCTCGGCGTCAACGGGCCCGCATGGTTGGCGGATCCGCTTTGGTCCAAACCTGCGATCATCATCATGGCCGTTTGGGGCGCCGGCAATGCCATGGTCGTTTACCTCGCGGGCCTGCAAGACGTCCCTACGTCCCTTTACGAAGCTGCGCTGATCGACGGCGCGGGCTACTTTCAACGCCTGATCCACGTCACGATCCCGATGATCTCGCCGGTCATTTATTTCAACGTGGTGCTGAGCATCATCTCGGGCTTTCAAGCCTTTACCCAGGCTTTCATCATGACCGGGTCGACGGGTGCGCCCGAGCGTTCGACCCTATTTTACGTGCTGAATTTGTACAACGTCGGCTTTCAGGATCTGCGCATGGGCTACGCCTCGGCGATGGCCTGGGTGCTGTTCGTGATCATTCTCGTGCTTACCTTGACTGCGACCAAGCTGTCGCAGCACTTCGTCACGTACGATCGCTGAGCCGCCGGTCATGCCCAGCCCGAACCCGCTCAATCGCACGAATCCGCTGATTCACCTGCCACTGTTGGCCTTGGCTACGCTCTTCGCGCTGCCGCTCTTGTGGTTGCTGCTCAACTCGGTACAACCTCGTGAGCAGGTCGGCAAGATCCCTCCGGAGTGGCTGCCCCGCCAGTCGTATCTCAAAGTCGGCAACGAAACCGTACCCGTCACGCCTCCCGTCCCGGTGGGCACCGACAAGCTCGTGGTGGTGCCCAACGCGGGTCCGAAGCGCGGCCTGCATTTGCTGGTCGAACCGACGGATTTTCACGACGGCCAAGTCAAGCTTCGTAGCCAAGTCGCCGATCGCATCCTGGAAGCGAGCTATCCCGCCCAGCTCGCGCAGTCGGTGCCGGCCCACTTCGTCGTCGTCAAAGAGTGGTTCTTATCGAAATACAGCAGCCGCGAGGCGCGCGTCTTTTACGTCGAGCCGAACGCGGTGCAGCGGCAATTAGCGCCTGTTTTCGGCAACTATCCGGAAGCGGTGCGGGCCCTGAGCGCGAGCGAGAAAGACAAAGCGCGGCCACTCCGCGAACTGCTCGGCAAATCCGCGCTGCCTTGGACGCACAAGGGCGATCGCACGAAGACGATCACCTTCGTCACCTACTTGAGCAATACGTTGCTCGTGGCACTTCTGTCGGTGATCGGCACGCTCTGCTCGAGCTCACTCGTGGCCTACGGCCTATCGCGCATCCAGTGGAAAGGCCGCGCCACGCTGTTCAGCATCACTCTCGCGACGATGATGGTGCCCTTTCCCGTGCTCATGGTGCCACTGTACGGCGTGTTCCGCAGCCTGGGTTGGATCGGCACCTTGCTCCCGCTCTGGGTGCCCACGTTCTTTGGCGGCGCCTTCAACATCTTCCTCTTGCGCCAGTTCTTCCTCACCATCCCCAGCGAACTCTCGGACGCCGCCCGCATCGACGGCTGCAGCGAATTCGAGATCTTCTGGCGCATCGTCCTGCCCCTGTCTCGCCCCGCGCTCTCGGTCGTGGCGCTGTTCACCTTTCTCAACGCGTGGAACGAGTTCCTGGCCCCGTTGATCTTCCTGACCGAGCCGGAAACCTTTACGATGGCGCTCGGTCTGCAGCAGTATCAGTCGCAATTCGGCGGCAGCGAATGGCACCTGCTGATGGGCGCCTCCGCCTTACTCGTGATGCCGATCATCGTGCTCTTCTTCTTCGCCCAAAAGAGCTTCATTCAGGGCATCAGCACGACGGGCATGGGCGGCCGCTGATGGGTTGATGGTCGCGCACCGCATCGCGACCGTCATAGCCTTCGGCGTCCAAGTTCGGTGCCCGGAGTATCAGAAGTCGACAGAAAGAGACCCATTCCCGCTAAACGCGCATTCTAAAAATCGCAGTAGCTGCCGCGAACCAGCGTTTGCGTGCTACCCTTCAACCTCGATGTCCGGCGAGGTTGCCGCAAAGGTTGAGCCACTCGCGACGATTCACGTAGTCGATCGCAAGGGGCACAGCGTCGACTTGGCGCCAGCGTGGCCGTTGCTCGAGCGAGTACTCCGCGAATGGAACCCCGAGCGAATTCAACTTTTCGGAAGCCGCGCTCGGGGAGACGCCAATCCCGACAGCGACTGGGACATCCTGGTGGTGGTTCCCGAGGCCTCGTTGGTAGCAGCCGATCCCCTAGTGCCTTGGCGCCTGCGGCGGGACTCGGGCGTCCGTGCCGACGTCATCGTCTACTCGTCGCGTGAGTTCGAATCAGAACGCGACGTGCCCAATACCCTGGCGTTCGAGGCGGCTTCCGCCGGGGTCGCGCTGTATGTGAACGCGTGATCGCGAACACGCTTCGACTCGCACAGGCCGACTTGGATGCAGCCGAGCTGCTGCACGCGGGAAAGAATCGGTACGCCGCCTATCACTGTGAGCAAGCCGCGGAGAAGATCATCAAGGCCGTTCTGACGTCCGAGGGAGTCCACGCCAACATCAAGCACCAGCTCGATGACATGGTGCAACAGGTCCCGGACGCCAATCCGCTCAAGTCGCTGCTGAAACAGATCGAGCACCTCGCCGCCTACGCGACCACGTATCGATACGCGACAACTAGCGGCAGCATCAAGCCCTCGCCCGACGACAACACGCTCAAAGCCGATATGGCCAGCGTCAACGCGGCCCTTTCGGCCGCTGCCACCGCGTTCGGCGTCGACCTGAGCAAACGAGACCTGCCCGCCAGAACCGCTAGAGCTCCGCGCTAGGGCGTCGGTTCGCTGCGCCGGATTCGCCGACTTCGCTAGCCAAGAAACGCCGCCAACGCCGCCGCCGGCACCCTGATGGCGTTGGCAACCGACCACGCCGCAGCGCCCCGCGCTCGCACAGGGCGTACACGGTCGCCGTACTCGAGGTGCGATGCTGGCTCGCGATCGCCCAATCAATCGTGAGTCGAGCCCTGCGTCGCGCCCGGTGCGAGCCCGAAATCGCTCACGCCGTCGATGTGCTTGCCCGCGGCGAAGCCTTCGACGATCGGCACGAGCTCTTTCTCGTACACTTCCCCGGCCCAGAAATAGCGCAATTTACCGGTTGAATCGAACAAGAACGAGACCGGGATCATGCCCGGCCATTTCGGGTTCATGGCGATCTTGAAAGCTTGCAGCGGTGCGGCGGCCGCAAAGCTCGGTAGCTCGATGTGCAGCGAATCGAGCACGTCTTTGGCCGCGGCATAGCCTTCCGGATCGTCGACGGAGACGAGCCAGATCGGCACGCCCTGGGCGGCCAACTTGGGCGCCACGCGAGCCAACATGGGCAGCTCCTCGCGGCAGGGATCGCACCAGCTCGCCCAAGCGTTGATCACCACGCCTTTGTGGCCGCTCTTGCGGATTTTATCGAGCAGCGCGCCGCCGTCGACGACGGGCAGCGCCGCGCTGGGTTCAGCGCTCGGCTCGGTGCTCGGCACCAGATCGGCGCGTGGTCCGAAAGCGGCCGCGCTATCCAATGCTGCGGCAGGTGTGCGCCGCGTGCTCTTGGTTCGCGAGCAAGCTACCGCCGAAACCGCCAAAATCAGCGCCAACGAGCGCAACGACCAATGCCGAACGAAAGACTTCACAGCCACAGAATATCAGGCACCGTTGCTTCGGCATCTTCTATGATGCGTTCCATCTGCGAGTCGCTCAGGTTGAGTTCGGTTCGGCTGACTTCGAGGTCGAAGTCGTCTACGGCGTCCCCGGGCAAGAGCACGCCTCGCTCATCCACGGGGCCGACCACGCTCGCGCCAAAGCGCTCGCTCAAGCGGTCCGCAATGTGGATCGCGGCGGCGACCCGCGAGGTCTCACCGGTGTGCAAATGATGGTGGTGGCCGACGACTTCTTGCAGCTCGTTGGGCAAGCTCCAAAGCTTGGTGATCAGGCGGGAGGCCTGCTCGTGCAGCACGTCGATCTCGCCCCAAATTTGAATCAGGGAGGGGCTGTCTTCCGCTTCGATGTTGGATACCGCGAAGAGCAGGCCGGCGAAGCCGATATCGTGCAAAAGCCCGCACAAGAACGCATGCTCTTCGTCGATCTTGGCGTGCTTGCAGACGATGCGCGCGATGTACGCGGTGACCGTGCTGTGGCGCCGGATTTGCTCGATGGTTTCGCCGTACTCTGCGAGCTGAAACACCCCTTGGTTGAGCGCGGTCTCGAAGACCAGATCGCGCACCGTGCGCACGCCGAGCCTCACCACCGCTTCTTTCAAGGAGCGAATGCGGGTACGCGCTGCGTAAAGCGGTGAGCCAATCAAGCGCATCACGCCGCCCGCGAGCATTTCGTCTTGCTCGAGCAAACGCACGACGCGGTCGACCGTCGCATCGTCGCGATTGGATAGCGTCATCAGCTCGAGTGCCACGCCGGGCAGCGGCGGCGGACGATAGTTGGGATTGTCGAAGGTCTCGATCAGCTGAGCCCCGAGCGTCGCGGCGATCAGAGACTCAGCCATGATTGCCTCGTATCGTTCATGGAACCTCGTACAGCTCGACGCCCTCTACCGAAGGCGTCTTCGAACCGTCCTTCAAGTATGCCGGATTGTCGAAGGCCACGCCGCCTGCCTTGGCGCGGAGCCCGCATACCGAAATGTGTTCCAACCCTTCCGAGGTCGCGTTGCAGAACGGCGCACCGCGCCACTCGGCGCTCACGCGATGGGGGCTGGGCAGCGTGATTTTGAGCTCGTATTTGCCTGGATCGAGCGAAAAATAGAGCTTCTTGTTCTGCTCGATGGGCAACGCCTCGACCACGACTTTGCGCACCACATCGACCTTGAACTCTGCGGAAGCGTCACCGGCGCGGGCGATCAGATTGGCCGTGCCGACCGATTTGGGAACGAGTTGCCCGTCCTTCGGATAGGCGACGCCCGAGTTCTTGGAGAAAAATGTCACATCTACGTCCGTGAGCTCCGCGCCTGATTTGTCCAAGGCTCGCACCTTGGGCGAAAATGGACCCGCGCTCAATTCGACGCGACCGACGTTTGCGGCGTCGATGCGCTCGACGAGCCGACAGCGGACGGCAGCCGAGCGGCTCACGCCAGCGATCGAAACATTGACCTTGCCGTCGCCCGAACGCGCGCACTTCAGCATCCCCGCTTTGCTCACCGAGCCCAGGTCCGCGGGCTCGAGCGCATAGTCCGCGCCGTCGGTCACGAGTTTGCGTACCCCTTGTGCGTTGGTGGCTTGCACGGACACGGCCACAACCGCCCGTGACGCGATCACGCTCGGAATTTCGAGTTTGATCTCGCTCGGCGCCTCACGTTGTTCGCAGCCGAGCGCGGCGCACGCCAAAATGAAGCTGACGCGAAGTAGCGGCGCGCTCCGCGTGGCACCCGGGTCCCGATGAAACAGCATGGTTCCCAGAACTCTTACTATGCCGCGGAGGCCGCACGCCAGCCCAGCGAGACAGTGGCTACAAGCGGTCAGGCGAGCAGAGCGAGCAGATCTTCGCGCGTGATGCCGGCCGCGTCGCCCGTGCCTTCCAAAGCAGCGTCCGCGAGCGCGCGTTTTTTGGCTTGAAGCGCCAAAATGCCTTCTTCGACCGTATCCTTGGCGATCAGGCGATAGACCAGAACCGGGCGGTTTTGACCGATGCGGTGCGCGCGGTCGGCAGCTTGGTCTTCTGCGGCGGGGTTCCACCACGGATCGAGCAGAAACACGTGATCGGCCGCGGTCAGATTGAGCCCGGTACCGCCCGCTTTCAGTGAGGTGAGCAGGACGGGCGGTCCGTCTTCGGCCTGAAACGCATTGACCACCGCGGCGCGGTCGCGCGTGCGACCGTCCAAGCGCACGAATTTCATGCCGGCGCGTTGGAGATGGGGCTCCACCAAATCCAAGAGGCTGGTCCACTGCGAGAAGACCAGCGCCTTGTGCCCTTCGGCCTGCACCTGCTCCAGGCTCTCCAGCAGCGCCTCGATCTTGCTCGAGGTTTCGGCTTGCTGCCCGGGCACGAGCGCCGGGTGACATGCGGCTTGTCGCAAGCGCAAGAGCGCCTCCAACGCTTGCAGCACGTTGCCGCCCTTCTGCAGCTTCTCCAGCAGATCCTTCTGCGTCGCGGCGCGCACCGCGTTGTACAGATCGCGTTCGCTCGCTTCCAGTTCGATCTCGAGCACCATGTCCGTGCGCGGCGGCAGCTCTGGCGCGACTTCACGCTTCAGGCGACGCAGGATGAACGGCTTGGTCTTCTCGCGCAGCTCGGCGAGCTTCTTCTTGTTGCCTTGTTCGATCGGCAAGCTGTACCGATCGCGGAACTGGGAGCGCCCCGAGAGCAAACCACGGTGCGAGAAGTGGAACATGCTCCACAGCTCTTCCAAGCGATTTTCCAGGGGCGTACCGCTCAATGCGACCGGGAAATTGGCTTTCAGCGCGTACGCAGCGCGCGAGACCTGGCTGTCTGGGTTCTTGATCGCCTGCGCTTCGTCGAGCACGACCGTGTCCCACGTCTCGGCGGCGAGCCGCTCGGCGTCGAGACGCAAAATCGCGTAGGTCGTAATCGTCAGGTCGGCGCGCTTGTCCAACTCGCGGCGCGGCCCCTGATAAATCGCGATCTTGAGGCCCGGACGAAAGCGGCGCGCCTCTGCCTCCCAGTTGTGCAGCACGCTCTTCGGACAGACGATCAAGGTGCGCCCGTTGACGGCGCACAGCGTTTGCAACGTCTTACCGAGACCCATGTCGTCGGCCAAGACGGCGCCGAGCCCGGCATCACGCAAGAAGCACAGCCAATCGACACCGACCTTTTGGTAGGTGCGGAGCGTTGCGGTCAGATCTTTGGGCAGCTCGACCTCGGGCAAGCTCTCGAAGCCGTGGATCAGCGGGGCCAGCTTGTCGAACGAGGGCGGGCGCGGCTGATCGAGGTCGTCACACAAAGCGGACAGCGCGGGGATGGAGACCCGGGACACGCGCCCTTCGGCATCACGCGCGGAGAGCAGATCCGCCACGCGGTCGCCGAACTTTTCGAGCCAATCGCTCGGTAGCGGCGCCCAGCCGCCGCCTTCGAGCGGCACCAGCGAGAGGCCGTCTTGCCAAGCGCGCAGCACCGCTTCGGCGCTGGCCTTGCCACGGCGCGGCTCGCTGCCCTTCGGCGCATCACTGTCCGGCGGCACCTCGAACTCGATGTTCAGCGTATCGCCGTTGATGCGGATTTTGGCTTCAACGGCGGCTGTGCGCACCAAAGTGGCACCGGGCTCGCCACCCGAGCGACCTTGAAATTCGCGCAGCTTGGCTGCGAACTTGTTGGCCTCTTGGCCGTCGAAATCGACGCGCCGACCGGGCACCAAGAACAGCTCGTCGCGCAAACGGCCAATCAGGCGGCGCTCGCCAATCTCGTCGCGCTCCGGGACGTCCCCCTGCACGTGCACGAGACGGCTGCCTTCGACGCGCACGCAAATCGGATCGCCGTACACGATCATCGGCACGACGCTGAGCGTGTGAGCCGCGTGGCTCAAGTCGAACGAGATGCGCGGCGGCATGCGCGTCTTGCCACGACGCGGCATGCGCTTGGATTCGATCACGACTTTGATCTTGGACTCGATCTCCGGCATCACCTTGGTGGCCATTTCGCCGACTTCACCTTGCGGGAAGCGACGCCGGAGCGGCAGGCGCTCGAGCTTCAAGCCAGTGAGGTCCGTCAAGCCGAGCGGACGCAAGGTGTTGCCGACTCGGCCCAAGCCGAGCTCTTCCACCACGGTAAGCTCTGGATTCTGCTCGACCGCGAGGACGATGTCCTCACCCTCGTCGTAGACGCGTCCGACGGGCAAGAGCGGCTCCGCAGAGACCGAAATCGGCTTGCCATTGAACTCCACCGTTGCGTTGTTGAGCGCCTCGAGCAGGCTCTGCCATACGCCGGGGCGCAACACACCCCGCGAGGCCGCGGTCAGGATGCGATCGACCACCAGATCACCGGGGCCGGGCGAGAGTGCGAACTTGCCTTGCACCGAGGCGAGCGTGCCCTCGAGCTTCGTCCGTTGTTCGCCGACCAGCACGAAGCGATCGAGGGTTAGCCCCGACATCGGCAAGCGCCGGAACGAGTACACCAGCTGAGCACCGGACTTTTTGGCATCCGGTAGGCGCTGCCCCGCCTGCGCGACCTTTTGTACGGCGAGGAACGCGGCAATCACGTGCACGCAAGGATCCGCGGGGCCCGGGCAATCACAGGTCCACTCCAGATCGCGGGTGAACAGTGAGACGGTCAGGTAGGACGCTCGAGCTGGAACGCGAACGCGCAGGTCTAGCCGGCCATCGCTCTCCTTTTCCAGCGAGACCGAATCCTCACGGGCCAGCTTTACACCCTGGGCCCAGATTGCAGGTAGTGCTTGCTTCTTCAGCGTGTCGAGAAGTTCTTTCAAGGACCGACGAAGATACTACCGACGGCAGCAGAGGCAAGGCTTTCGCTTCGCTCTTTCGTGCTTTCGCACGCGCGTCGGGCGTCTCGTCTTGCGCCATTGTCACCTGGGGCTCCGCTTACCTCTCATCTCACCGTCGCAGCCGCGTCTCGGCCGCGTCTCACGCCGTCTTGCCTGCGCTTTCCCGGGCCGCATTGCACGCTGGCGCGAAAACAATAGACTTGCGGGATGCACCGCCGGGCGACCTTCAGCTTGGCAGGCCGCGCGCTGCTCGCAGTTGCGCTCCTGGGATTGACGGGCAGCGTCTCCGCGGACGCGGGTACCCCGAAGGTTACCCCTTGGGAAAAATTCGACGAGAATGAGGGCATCGCGGTCTTCCGTCGCGAGGTGGCGGGTAGCCCGATCATCGCCCTCCGCGGTGAAGGCGTGGTGGATGCGCCCATTTTGCGGGTAGCGAGCGTCCTAGTCGACACTTCCCGCTCGACGGAGTGGATCGACCGCTTGGAGGAGGTCAAGGTCGTACGCAAGCTGGGCGAGAACGAGCACGTCCATTGGACTCACATCAGCACACCCATCGTGATGAAAGACCGGGACTTCGTGTACGCGATCAAGCTGGAGCTCGACCCCGCCCAGAAGAGGGTGATGTTGAACTACCACTCCGTGTACGACTCCGGCGCGCCCAAGACCGACTACGTCCGCGGCGAATTCAAATTCGGCACCTTCACGCTGACCTCACTCGAGGGTGGCAAGAAGACGCACGTCTTGGCCGAGGTGCTCGCCGACCCCAAGGGTTCGGTAGCCAAATGGATCGTGAATCTGTTCCAAAAGAGCTGGCCGCACAAAACCATCGCCAGCCTACGCCGTCAGGTCGCCAAAAAAGACATCGTGGACCAGCCGCGCCTGAAAGAGCTACTCACTCAGCAGGGTTACTGAGCCTTCGGGCAAGCGAGCGCCCAGCCGGTCCAAAGCCGCCGCCTCGCAGCGCACATCCACGAACACGCCGGCCTCTTCGTAGCGAGTGCCCAGGACGTTCATCGTGGCGTGCATTTCCGCGAGCAAGCGCTGTTCGCTGAAGGGCACGAGCACCTCCGCGTGCACGTAGCTCGACTCGAAAAAGGAGATGATCTTCTGCCGTAGGTCCGCGACGTCCGCGGGCCGCTTGGCCGAGAGGAACCAGGCCTCGGGGTGCTCCGAACGGAGCGCGAGCAGCGCTTCGTCCGTCAGGCAATCGACCTTGTTCATGACCAGCCGACTCGGCACTTCGTGCGCGCCGATCTCGGTCAGCACTTCCCTCGTCACGGTCAGCTGCGCCGGCCAACTGGGATCGGAGGCGTCCACGACGTGCAACAGCAACGAAGCTTCGCTGGCTTCATCCAAAGTGGATTTGAAGCTCGCCACCAAATCGTGGGGCAATTTCTTGATGAAGCCCACGGTGTCACTGACCAAAATGCGTGGTTCGACCTCGGGATCGAGCGCGCGCACGGTCGTATCGAGCGTCGCGAACAGCTTGTTTTCGACGTACACGTCGCTGCCCGTGAGCGCGCGCATCAGCGATGATTTGCCGGCGTTGGTGTAGCCGACCAGCGCGACGCGGCGCGCTTGTTGACGCTGCGCCCGGCGCACGCTGTATTCTTTTTGAATCGCCTCGAGCTGCTCGTTCAGCTCGGCGATGCGATCGCGGATCTTGCGTCGATCGAGCTCCAGCCCCGCTTCACCGGAACCGCGGCCGGCTTGGCGCTCTTTGCCGCGCGGTGACGCACGCACGCGCGGCGATTCGTAGCGCAGGCGCGCAATCTCGACCTGCATACGCGCCTCACGACTGTGCGCATGACGATGAAATATCTCGATGATCACGCCCGTGCGATCCAAGACCGTGATCCCGGTGGCGCGCTCCAAATTGCGCAGCTGGCTGGGGCTAATTTCGTGATCCACGGCGATCAGCTGCAGCTCGTCAGTGTCAGCCGGCGCGCTGTTCCTGGCCGCTGATTCGTCGTCGAAGTCGTCCTCGTCATCGGCGTCTTCGTCGACCGGTACGGTCTTGCCCGCTTCGATCGCTTCGCGACGGATGCGCGCTTTGTCCTTCACCCGCTCCACTTCCACACCCGCGTTGCCGGAGCCGCCGGTGAGCGCGGCCAACTCGACCAGTTTTCCTTCGCCCAAGACAGCCGTGGGGGCGAGCGTGCCGCGTGTTTGCGTGAGCCGGGACACCACGCGGTAGCCCAGGGTTTTCACCAAGCGTTCGAGCTCAACGAGGCTGGAGTCGAACTCGGCCTCGGAAACGCCGGGCAAGCGCACGCCCACGAGCAGCGCCTTGGGAAGGGTCGAGAGTGGTGGCACTGGTGCCGAGCGATCCGCGGATGTCATTCAGGGGGCGGAAGCATGGCACAAAACCGAACTCGGCTATTTCCATCCTGGCTGACTTGGGGCACACTGAAAAACGTGAGTGATTTGCGAGATCCGGACCGCGACCCCGACCACCTGCTCGCCCCCGAGCGGCTGATCGAGCTCGAAATTGCCGCAGAGCCGGCACGGCAGCGCCTGAGCGAGCTACCCGCAGCCGCGCTCGAGCTGGTGCAGGCCTGGCTTGCCGCCGAACTCTCGGTCGCGCGTGAGCGCGCGCTGGAGGTAGCCGATTTCGAATTCGCCGAGTGCGTGTGCGAGATGGAGCAGCGGCTACGCTTCCCCGGCAGCTTCATGCGCGATGCGCAGGCAAGCCTTCGGATTCAGGCGGTGCTCGGTGCACGCGCGCAATTCCGAGTGATTCAGGGCGGCGGCTGATCGCCCCCAGGGCCGGCACCAGCCGTGCAGGCGCTCAAGCCGCGGAGCTGGCCGAATTGTCGGATTGCTCCACGAATTCGTAGGCGATCGGGCATTCCACGATGGCGACGTACGGGCGCGTCAGCGCGTTGAGCGTGACCACCGCGGCGCCTTCCGGGTGACCGTTGAATGGTGCTTTGAGCGCGCCGATGGCGACGCCGCTATGCGAAGCAAAGCCGGCCGCGCGCGACAACAGCTCGTAGCTCCAGGTGCCGTCCGGGTCGGCGAAAAAATCGGCCGGCACTTGGTCGAGCGCCAGCGCGTAGTAGCTCACCCGCATTCCGCCGGAGGTCACGAAGTGATCCAGCGCTTGGATTGAGTGAACGGGGCTGCTTTCGATGCTTTTCAAAACGGGTCGGGTAATCGAGTCCATGGGTGGTTCCTCTGACCTGGGCTCTAGCAGGACACTGAACACCAGAACAGCTGTTCCTGTAAGACCATGGAATCAATGGATAATATCTCGTAACGGCGCGACACATCGGGCGTCGCTGGGAGTCAGGCATTTTCGACTACCCTGGCGATCATGAGCGACACCAAACCGAGGTCTGACGCGCTGTCCTTTTTTGGCGCGACCGGAGACCTCGCTTACAAGAAGATCTTCCCGGCCCTGCAGTGCATGGCCAAGCGCGGCGTTCTCAACTTCCCGATCGTGGGAGTCGCCAAATCGAACTACACGCTCGAGCAGCTGATCGAGCGCGCCAAAGCGAGCTGTACGGAATACGGCGGACTCGATCCAGACGCGTTTGCGATTCTCGCCAAGCAGCTGCGCTATGTCGACGGTGACTACGCAGACCCCAACACGTTCGCGCAACTGAAAGCCGCGCTCGGCGGAGCCCAGTTGCCCACGCACTACCTGGCCATCCCGCCCTCGATGTTCGGCACCGTGGTGCAACAGCTACAGCGCGCGGGCTGCACCTCTCCCGCGCGCGTGGTCTTGGAAAAGCCGTTCGGACGCGATCTCGCCTCCGCCAAGGCCCTGAACGCGACCTTGCACGAAGTCTTTCCCGAGGAATCGATCTTCCGCATCGATCACTTCCTCGGCAAGGAAGCGGTGCAAAATATCCTGTATTTCCGGTTCGCGAACGCGTTTTTGGATCCGATCTGGAACCGCCGCTACGTCGAGAACGTGCAGATCACCATGGCCGAAGACTTCGGCGTCAAAGGACGCGGCAAGTTCTACGAGGAGACCGGCGTGATCCGCGACGTGATTCAAAATCATCTGCTGCAGATCGTCAGCTACCTGGCGATGGAAGCGCCTTCGAGCACTTACCCGGAAGCCGTGCGCGACGAGCAAGCCAAGGTCTTGCGCACCATTCGCCCGATCAGCCCCGAGAATATGGTGCGCGGCCAATTCCGCGGCTATCGCGACGAACCCGGCGTAAAAACCGACTCCTATATGGCCACCTATGCCGCGTTGCGCTTGTACGTAGATTCTTGGCGATGGGAGGGCGTGCCGTTCTACGTGCGCGCCGGTAAGTCGCTGGCAAAGACGGTGACGGAGGTGACGGTCGAGCTCAACAACCCGCCGCAAGTCGTGTTCAACGAACCCGCGCCGTCGATGGGCAACTACGTGCGCTTCCGTTTGAACCCCGAGGTTACGATCGCACTGGGCGCGCGCGCCAAACGTCCCGGCGAAGGCATGCGCGGCCGACCGCTCGAGCTCTCGGTCGTGGAAGCCCACGAGCAGGGTTCTGATGGTCGTCTCGGTCCGTACGAACGCCTGCTCGGCGACGCGATGGCCGGCGACGCCACGCTCTTTGCGCGCCAGGACGTCGTCGAAGCCGCCTGGGCGATCGTCGATCCGGTCATTCATGGTCCGAGCCCGATGTTCGAGTACGAACCTGGTAGCTGGGGCCCACCGCAGGCGGACCGCTTGGTGGCCGACGTGGGCGGTTGGAACACGCCCCAATAGATCGGCTATTCGTGCGCAAATCCGCCGGTATTGGGCTCTCTTTCGCGATCGCTTGCACGGCGCTCGCGTGCAAAAAGGAGGACCCGCCCGCGAGTTACCCGCAGAATGCACCGGGCGCGTACACGAGTCCGGTGCCAGCGCCCGCAGCGATACCCGCCCCCGCCCCGGCGCCCGTCACGGGAGCGGCGGCGGTTGGCCTACCGTGCGCCAGCGAGCAAGATCTGCAGTGTGCGTTCGCGCACTGCGTGGGCGGTCGCTGTGGTGGCTGCCGCAGCAGCGCCGAGTGCAAACCCGGTTCGCAATGCCTACCGAGCTGGCTCGGCTACGCGTGCTTTCCGAGCTTTGCCCAGACCGCGCCCGCAAGCACTCAGGCTCCTGTACCCGCACCAGTACCGGTACCAACCGCGAGTAGCGATCCCTTGGACGCACTACGCGCGCGTTGCGTGCAGCGCACCAATGAGTATCGCGCCCGCGTATCCGTCGCAGCGGTCGCGCGCCGACCCGATCGCGAGGCGTGCGCAGATGGCGAAGCGCAAAGTGACGGCGCCAGTGGCAGCGCGCATGGTGCCTTCGGCCGCTGCCAGGAAGGTGCCCAAAACGAGTGCCCCGGCTGGCCGGGCCCGATCGATCAGGTGATCGACAGATGCCTCGCCCAAATGTTCGCGGAGGGCCCAGGCCCCTTCGCCGGCCACGGGCACTATCTGAACATGACCGCACCGGGCTACACCGGCGTGGCCTGCGGCTTCGCAACCGCAGCCAATGGCCAGACTTGGATCGTGCAGAACTTCTATCGCTGAGCGGGCTGGCGGTCAGAGGGACGGCACGGAGAGGTGCATGGCTGGATCACGATCGCCCACTCTCCAACTCACAGCCGAGATCAGCCCTTCAGAGCCAACCAGAGCACGAGCGCCGAAAGCGCGATGCGATAGTAACCGAAAGGCTCCAAACCGCGCCGTTGCAAGTAGCGGATGAACACCGCGATCACGCCCCAGGCGACGAAGAACGACACCAACATTCCGGCCCAAAGCTGCGCTCCGCCCACGGTAGACGCGAGCTCGTGGCGCGCTTTCAGGCCTTCGTAGACCGTGGCCGCGCCGAGAGTCGGTAGCGCGAGCAGGAAGGAAAACTCTGCGGCGGTGCCGGTGGATAGGCCCGTCGCTTGTCCCGCCACGATCGTGCACATCGAACGGGACGAGCCGGGCCAGAGCGAAAAACACTGCCCAAGGCCGATGATCAGCGCGCGGCCGGGCGTGACGTGCTCGAGGCCGACCAACCCGTGCAGCTCGCGCTTGGCGCGCACGCGTTCGACGACGATCATCAACACGCCGCCCGCGAACAAGGCGAAGGCTACGGGCAAAGGGCCGAACAGGTGCGCTTTGATCGTCTTGTGCAGCAGGAAGCCGATCGCCGCGGCGGGCGCGAAGGCCACCGCCAAGGCCGTGGCCAAGCGCACCGAGGCGACGTCGCGCCGCATCAGACCCGCGACCCGCGCACCGAGCAAGCGTCGATAGTGCACGACCACCGCCAGGATCGCGCCGAGCTGGATCACGATATCGAAAGCCTTGGCGCCTTCGCTGGTCTCGCCCAAAAATTGACTGACCAAGATCAGATGCCCCGTCGAGGAGACGGGTAAGTACTCGGTTAGGCCTTCGACGATACCCAACAGGATCGCAACCAATAAGCTCAAGATTTGCCTCGTTTCAGCGAGGCCGGCGTGTAACCCGGATCCACGGCGCGGGCCACAATCGGGGCCCAACCCAGCAAAACCGGGGCAAATCTCGAAGTGCGCGCAGCGTTACTTCACGCGCGCAGTGAGCCGCTTGGCCACCCGCATAGCAGAACTTGGCGTCCCCAAGTTCGGCGGACCGAAGTAGCGCGCTTTACAGAGAAGCCGACCCTTCGGCGGAGAATTGCCGAATCGGGCAGCCGTGCGACCCGGTGCGCTCGGCGTACTGCTGGTGATAGTCCTCGGCGCGGTAGAAGGGCTGGAGCGAGGTGATTTGCGTCACGATCTTGTCGCTTTGCTTCTTCTGCGCGCGCCCCACGGCCGCCCGCGCGGCTTGTTCTTGCGCGGGCGACTGCGTGAAAATCGCGCTTCGGTACTGATCGCCGTAGTCCGGCCCTTGGCTATTGAGCGTGGTCGGGTCGTGGATTTCGAAGAAGATGTCGAGCAGTCGGCTGTAGCTCACTCGTTTCGGGTCGAACTCGACCAACACCGTCTCGGCGTGACCGGTGTCGTGCTCGCAAACGCGAGCGTAGGTGGGGTCCGGAGTGTGCCCACCGGTGTAGCCAACGGCGGTTGCGGTCACCCCCGGCACGTGGCGAAATGCATCCTCCACGCCCCAGAAGCACCCGGCGGCAAAAGCCGCCAACTCGTGCCCGGCTTGAGCGGCGAGCGGAGTGCCGCGGCCCACTTGGCCGGGATTGGTACCGACATGTACCGCGGCTTGCAGCGCGTTGGACGGAACGGCAGCAGCGCGGCTCGCGCCTTGATCGCCGGTCGTACTTTCGTGGCAGCCGGTCAGAGCCAGAAGCAACAAGGCCGCCGTCTTCAGGTGTCGCATGGATCAAGTACGGCGCGCTTCCGCAACGGTTTCAGGCCGCCGTCAAAGGCCTGACGAACGTCAATCGAGTGACGCTCGCACCGGCTCCGAACGACCGGCAAACTCAGCAAATTCAAACACTTCCCGCGCTGCTTCCGAGGACCGAGCGGGAGCGCCGCTGGCGTGAACCTTGCTCGTTACGGGCGTGACCAATCCCCTCCCCCAGGCGACCGAAACTCCACTGTGTCCGGTGTGCGGCGTGAGCTCGGGCGGCATCGAGGTCGGGACGCGCGGGCGCTTCGACATGAGCGTGCGCAACATCGCCTGCGACCACTGCGCGCTGGTGTATCAATCGCCGCGCCCGACCCAGCAGGCCATGGCCGAGTACTACGCGACCAGCTACCGCGAACACTACAGCGACGTCGCGTACGGCGCGCCGGGCGGCGGCTATTCCGTACCGGGTGATGCGCAATTCGAAGCCGCCAAGGATTCCTGGCATCAATCCCAAGCCAACAATGCGCGCGCCCTCGGAGAAACCAAGGACGGAGACCGCGTGCTCGAGATCGGCTGTCGGCATGGCCGCACCCTGGCACTGATGCGCGACGCCATCGGCATCGAACCCTACGGCATCGAACCCGGCCTGAGCGAAGCCCAGAAGGCCCAAGAGGCGGGCATTTCCTGCTTTGCGGGCACGATCGAAGCCTACGATCCGGGTGAATTGCGCTTCGACCAAATTCAGAGCTTTCACGTGCTGGAACACTTGCACGACCCGCTCTCGGCATTGATCCGTATGCGCAGCTGGTTGAAGCCCGGCGGCCGTATGGTGATCGAAGTTCCGAATGTGTACCAACCGTATGGGCTGCTGGAAGAGAATTTCTTCCAGAACGCGCACCTGACCAACTTCAGCGCCTCCACGCTGCGCGTGCTCTTGGCCCGCGCTGGCTACACCGTCCTCCGCACGCTCGATCAGGGCGTGCTGTTCGGGGTCGCGGTCCCGGACGAACAGGCCGGAGAGTTGCCCTTGCCGTTTCTGCCGCGGCTCTTACCCAACGCCAACGAATCGGCGATTTGGGTCGCGGATCGTTTGAAAACCTACGAGATCTTGGAACGGCTGCGCGTGCTCTTGCTCGCCACCGGTCCGACGATGGAGCTCTTGAACGAGCTGGCAGTTACGCTCAAGCGCCCCGGCTTCATCCCCCACACGGTGAGCACGGTCACCGAGATGGCAGAGTATTTCGTGGCGCAAGACGCGCCACGGGCGGCGATGTTCGTTGCCGTAGCGGCCTCACTGGGACCCTACCCCACCGAAATTTGCAGCCGATTTCAAGCCTTGGCCGCGAAGCTCCAGTCGATCGCCGCCTGAGTCGGCGGGCGCCGCAACGGGGGCTGCCGGGGCCGGCAACGCCGCAATCGGGACTTGCAGCGACACGCGCTCGGGCGCGCCCGCGTCCAAGCGGTGCCCCGTGATCAGCCGGGAACCGCGTTGGTACGTGAAGTAGGACCACGCCCAATCGAACAGCACGACCACTTTGCTGCGGAAGTCGATCAAGTAGAAAATGTGTACGGTGAGCCAAGCGAGCCAAGCGATGAAGCCGCTCAGCTTGAGATTGCCCACTGCGGCCACCGCGCGTCGGCGGCCGATCGTCGCCATCGACCCCTTGTCGACATAGCGAAACGAGCCGCGTGGTCGCTTGTCGATCGCGGACTCGATGGCACGAGCCACGAACCGGCCTTGTTGCATCGCAACCGGGCTGACCCCGGGAAGCGACTGAGTTTCGCCCGCTGGCGTGAAGCTGGCAGCGTCACCGATCACGAACACCTCCGGATGACCCGGGATCGAGCAATCCGGCTCGACCGCCACGCGCCCTGCGCGATCTACCGGTAGACCCAGGCGTTCGCACAGTGGTGAGGCACGCACGCCGGCAGCCCAGAGTACGGTCGACGCCTCGATGCGAGTCGGGCCGATCGCCACGCCTTGCTCGTCGATCGCCGTGACGCGCGCGTTCGCCACGACTTCTACGCCCATTTCGTGCAGGCTTTGCGTGGCGCGCGCGGAGAGTTCGGGGTCGAACGCGGCCAGCACACGGGAGCCACCTTCCACCAACACGACCCGCGTGGCATCCGGCTTGATGGCTCGGAAGTCGCGCGCCAGGACGAACGTTGCGAGCTCGGCGATGGCGCCCGCCAGTTCTACACCGGTTGGCCCGCCCCCGATCACCACGAACGTCAGGTGACGACGTTGCTCGGCGAGATCTGGCTCGCGCTCGGCGGCCTCGAAGGCCAGCAAAACGCGACGCCGGATCTCGACCGCGTCGTCCAAATCCTTCAAGCCCGGCGCGACGTGGGCCCACTCGGGGTGAGCGAAGTACGAGTTCACGGCTCCGGGCGCCAGCACCAAATAGTCGTACTCGAGCGCACCGCACTCACGGGTCATGACTCGGCGCGCGGCGAGATCGACTTGAGTCACTTCGGCCAACAGCACGCGCGCATTGTCGACGTGCCGGAGCACGCTGCGAATCGGCGTTGCGATCTCGTTCGGCGCCAAACCGGCCATCGCCACTTGATAAAGCAGCGGTTGAAACAGGTAGTGATTCGAGCGGTCGACCAGGGTGACGTGCACGGGCACATCGGCCAGGGCCTTGACCGTTGCGATGCCGCCAAAACCGCCGCCAATTACCACTACGCGCTTGCGGAGCTTCACAGACTCAACTTAGTACCTTACCCCCGCCCCGCAATGGCGAACTCGCGCGCCAAACGTGGCGATTTCGCGCTCCGCTGACAGCGGACTTCCACTCGGCACCGTCCGGAGTGTAGGACCAAGCCAGCCACGATATGCCGCGTTCGCTGCTGAACCTGAGTCCTCGCCTGCGCCCCGTGTTGTTCTGCGCGTATTTGGCTACGCAGCTCACGCTCATGATCCGCGCGCAGAGCAGTCCCGATCTGGTCTTCGGATTTCAGATGTTCAATGCCTCTTCGGAGCTCAAGATCTCGCTGTTCCGAAAGGTGCGACGCCGAGACCGTGTGCGCGTGGTTCCCGTTCGCGACGGCGCTTGGGAGACCAAAGACCGCAACGGCACGCGTCGCACCTATCGCTGGCAAGACCGCATTCGCTACCGGAATCTCGCCAACCTCGACCGGTTCGTGCACGCGGCGTATGGGCTCGACGCGCAACTGTTCCGGCTGCAGTTTGCGCTCGACGACTTCGTGTCGCACTTGCCGGGCGATCAGGAAACCGAAGCCGTGATCGCGGAGGTCGACACGCTCGAGAATGGGCGAGAGGCGGGCCATGTTCGGCTGCAGGCGGATCGCCGATGAGCGCCGCGCTTAAAGCGTGGCGGCGAATTTTCGACGAGGAACGCGAGGCGTTCGTGCTTGGCCTGCTGCGCCTTTCGATCAGCGCGTTGCTCTTCTTCAACGGCCTGCGCCTGGTCCTCGAGTTCTCTCACAACGGCTACTTCGCGGACTACTTTCACATTCCGCTGATCCCGGAGCGGTGGCTGCCCGACCATTCGGGGTACCAGCTACTGCTCGGCGCTCAAGCGCTCGCCGCAGTGTGCGCGTTCGTCGGCATTTGGCCGCGTGAGTCGCTGTTCGCGGCCTCGAGCTTGGGCCTTTATTTCCTGCTTTGCGATCGGCTGCAGTATCACAACAACCGCTACGCCTTGCTGCTGCTCGGATTCGTGCTCGCGTTCGCGCCGTGCGATCGCTCCTTCTTACTCGTGCGTGGGCGCCGGCACGCGCTGCCGCGCGAGCAACGCATCGCGCCCACGTTCGCGCGCCGGCTGTTCCAGCTCCAGGTCACGCTGATCTATCTCGGCTCCACCGGCGGCAAGCTGCTCGATCTCGATTGGCGCAGCGGGCAAGTGTTGTTCCGTCGCTTCGCCGAAGCGCCCGCAATTGCCGCCAGTCAAGGCCTCCCACTTCCAACCTGGGTGATCGAGATCCTCACCTCGCGCTGGTTCGCTAGCCTGGCGGCGAAAGCAGCCATCAGCAGCGAGCTGTTCATCGCGCTCGGGATTTGGCTACCACGCACGCGTCGTTTGGCACTCTGGCTGGGCGTGGTCTTTCACATCTCGATCGAGCTCGGCGCGAGCGTCGAGTTGTTCAGCTGGTTGATGGTGGCGTCATACCTCGCGTTCGTGGTGCCCGAAGTTCGCGAGCGCCGCTTCGAATACCAGGCCGGCAATGCCCGCGCCGCGCTGCTCGCCCGAATCGTCGCGCTGCTCGACTGGTGTGCTCGCTTCGATCGAAATTCGTTCGTGGCCGGCAGCGAAAACGCCACCTTCTACGTAACCAACCGCGAAGGAAGACGCGCGTCGGGTGCGCTCGGCTTGGCCCAACTAGCGGAGGCCATTCCGCTGCTCTTCCCGCTTTGGTTGCCGCTCACGCTGTACGCTAAGCTGACCGCGAAGCGACGGGTCGGAGCGGCTAGCTCCGCTTGATTCCCGAGTCGCGCATCTGTTGCTCCAGCGCCCGGAAACGATGAGCCAACGCGCGCACTAGCGCGCCTGTCCAACCGTCGAAGCCGAGGCCAGCGGTCATCGTCGCTTGATCCAGCACCAACACCGTTACTTGATCGACCGCTCTCACGCTGGCGGCGCGCGGCTCCGCCAAGAGCAGTGCCATCTCGCCGAATACATCACCGGCCGTCATCGTACCAAGCGTTTCCTGCTGACCATCACGCGCGCGCTGCGCGAGGCACGTCCCGCTCACGATCATGTACGCTTCCTCGCCGAGTTCGCCCTCGCGGATGATCAGCGTACCGGGGGCGAAGCTCTTGCGCGGCAAGTGCAACCCGCCCTGAAGGAATGCGCGCACGTCGTTTTGTAGCTCGACCACCGTCTGATAGCGGTCCTCGGGCTTCACGGCCACGGCCTTGGCCACGATGGTGCGAATGCGCTTGGATACGCCAATGCCCATGGCCGCGTCGTCGATCGGCACGATCTTGCCCTCGACGGCCCGAGCCAAAACGTAGTCCGCGTTCATCGACGGCCCGTACACCACCTTGCCGCTGACGATTTCGTACAAGATCGCCCCCAGACCGAACACATCGCTGCGCTCGTCCATGTCTTCCGGATTGCCGCGTGCTTGCTCGGGCGCCATGAACGTGGGCGTGCCCACGGCACCGTGCGCTTCCATTTGCGCGCGCGAGCCGGAAGCGGGGCGAGTTTTGGTCAATCGCGCGAGCCCCCAATCCATCAAATAGACCTGGCCGAAGCCGGCAACCATGATGTTCTCGGGCTTCAAATCGCGGTGAATCACGCCGCGATGGTGGGCGTAGGCGACCGCGTCGCACACCTTCAGAAAAATCTCGAGCCCCTCTTGCAGCCGCTCGGTCGAGCCAACTGCGTGCGACGGATCGCGGAGCCAGCTGTCGAAGTTGATGCCCTGCACCAGCTTCATCGTGAAGTACGGCACGCCTTCGTCGGACACGGCCAGCTCGTGAACCGGCACGATGTTCGGGTGCTCGAGCTGCCCCGTCATCTGCGCTTCGGCGATGAAGCCGTCTTTGTACATCGGCACCTTGGCGAGCTCGCGATCCAAGCGCTTGAGCGCGACATGCCGGAGCAGATTGCGATCGGTCGCGGGGTGAATGCGCCCCATGCCGCCGCGGCCGAGTTCTGGAAAAATGCGTAGATGAGCGGGCGTCGGGATCCCTTCTTCGGCGATCTCGGCGGCGCTGACCTTGTTCTCGGCTCGCACGGGAATGGTCTCGATCACTTGCACTGGCTGGGCGGGGGCCTCAGCAGCGTCTCGATTGCTCTTCACGCGGCACTCCTCGGCACTGGGCTTGACGGACAGCGGCACGCTAACACCCCGCCCAGAGGGTGGCGAGAGCGCCCAATCGCGCCGAATAGTGCAGCAAATCTCAGGACTTTCAGCGCTGTCCGCGCTTCGACACAGAGACGAAACAGGGCCGCGGAGATGCTCCGGCCATGTCTCAGAGCGTGCGCGATCTCAGCCTCGATTTCCACAGCCTGCACGCGCGCTACGCGGGCGCCACGCTGACTCCGAGCGCGCTCGTGGAGCAGCTGGCAGACCGCTGGCAAGCGAGCTTTGCCAAGCACGTATGGATCCACCTCGAGTCCAAAGCGAATCTGCTCGCGGCTGCGCACCTGCTCGAGCAGCGCAAAGCAGCCGGCGAGGCGCTGCCGCTGTACGGCTTGCCGTTTGCAGTGAAGGACAACATCGACGTCGCAGGCATGCCGACCACTGCTGCGTGTCCCGGATTTTCTCACGTCCCAAGCCAAAGCGCGTTCGTCGTCGAGCGCTTGCTCGCAGCCGGCGCACTGGTGATCGGCAAAGCCAACCTCGACCAGTTGGCGACCGGTCTGGTGGGTGTGCGCTCGCCATACGGTGTTGCAGAAAATCCCTTCGATGCCGAACGCATTCCCGGCGGCTCGAGCTCGGGTTCGGCCGTCGCAGTATCATCGGGTTTGGTCAGCTTCGCGCTGGGCACGGACACCGCCGGCTCGGGTCGCATCCCGGCGTCGTTCAACAATTTGGTTGGGCTCAAGCCCACGCGTGGCCTGCTCAGCACGAGCGGCGTGGTGCCCGCCTGCCGCAGCTTGGATTGCGTTTCGGTGTTCGCGCTCACCGTGCACGACGCGAGCCTGGTCGCAGAAATCGCGGCCGGCGCCGACAATACCGACGCCTATTGTCGCCCGGACGCCGACCGCGTGCGCTTCTTGCCGGGCGAGGCGCCCGCTGCCTTTCGGTTTGGCGTCCCCAGTGCGCCCTACCTAGCGGAGCTGGACTACGGTGGAACCCGCGCTGATTTCGCGCGTGCCGTGCAGCGCCTGAAGCGCCTCGGAGGCGTCCCCGTAGAAATCGATTTCGAGCCCTTCCACGCCACCGGACAGATGCTCTACGAGGGGGCGTTCGTGGCCGAGCGTGCCGCCTCGGTACAAAGCATTCTGAGCAAAAACCCGAGTGGGGTGTTGCCGGTGATCACGAAGGTGCTGAGCCGCGCCGAGGGCTTCACTGCGACAGATGCCTTCCTCGGCGCACAAACGCTCGCGGAACACGCACGGCGCACACGCCTCGCCTGGCCGAGCATCGATCTGTTCATCGTGCCCACCACGCCCTTCTTTCCCAAGGTCAGTGAAGTGGAAGCCGATCCGATCGGCCTCAACTCACGCCTCGGCGCTTTGATGAATTTCGCCAACCTGCTCGACCTCTCCGCGCTGGCCGTGCCCTCGGACTTGCGCGCGGACGGCCTGCCCTTCGGCATCACGCTGTTCGGCAAACGCGACGCCGATGCCTATCTGGCCGCGATCGGCAACGCATTCCAGCGCGATGTAGCAGGCACGCTCGGTAGGACCGGTGCTCCCTTGCCCCCGGCACCAGAGCCTCGCACGCCTCGCCCCGGCAACATGCTGCTGTCCGTCGTGGGCGCGCATTTGAGCGGGCAACCCTTGAATAAGCAACTCACCGAGCTCTCGGCCACGCTCGTACGCTCTTGCAAAACAGCCGCCGAGTATCGCCTGTATGCGCTGCCCAACACGGTACCGCCCAAGCCGGGCTTGGTGCGGGTGAGCTCGGCGGGCAAGTCGATCGAAGTCGAGGTCTGGGAGCTGACTCCAGAAGCCTTCGGTCAATTCATGAAGGGCGTACCCGCGCCGATGACCATCGGGACGTGCATCTTGGAAGACGGCAGCAAGGTGCACGGCTTCGGTTGTGAACCCATCGCGCTCGAGGGCGCGACGGACATCAGCGAATTCGGCGGTTGGCGCGCGTACTTGCTCAGCAAATGAAAAAACCGCCCTGAGCAAACGCTCGGGCGGTTTCTTTTTTGGGGTGCGCCTGTGCGGCGCAGCTACACGAATTCAGCGTAGCGGGGCGTCACTTCGCCATTTCGAGCGCTTGCTCGATCCAGAATACGCCTGCCTTGGGGCCGCCTTGGCACTCACCGTCGGATTCACCCGGGCGCTTCAACCAGAGGTAACCATCGATCAACGGATCGTTGGTCACGGTCGTCGGGGGCTTGCCGATCTTGCGACCTGGCGGATTGCACCAAGCGTTGTCCGCGGCCGAACCCGCGCCGTTGCGGCTGGTGTCGATGATGAAGTGCGCGTTACCCACCAACGCGGAGATCTTCTTGCCGAAGGCCGTGTTCTCTTCGGTGGTCACGTAGTTCGAAACGTTGAGGGCAAAACCGTGAGAGTCCTCGATACCGGCCGGCTTCAAGCGCTCCGCGAATACGGAAGCGGGCTCCCAGTGCGCGTGACCGCTGTCGAGGTAGACGATCGCGTTCGGGTTCTGACGCAGGACCCAGACGGCGTCCTTGATCAACGCCAAGCGCTCGGTCTGTTCGGCTTCGGAGAGGCAGTTGTCCTTCTTCAACAGGCCGAGCGCGTCGGGCTCCAGAATGAAGATCACCTTGTCGTTGTGAGTCGCTGCCGCGATGCGGCGGATCCAGTGCTTGTAGTGATCCGCGGTCTTGAGCCCGCCCGCAGATTCTTGCCCGCAATCGCGATGCGGCAGGTTGTACGCGATGAACGCGGCGGTCGCGCCTTCGGCCTTGGCCTGTTCGATATTGTATTCGACCGTGCGGTAGATATTGCTGTTCCACTCACCCAGCCAGAGCGCTTGGGGCTGCTTGGCGATCTTGTCCAAGATCGCAGCCTTCTCCGGCTCCTTGGCGCGGATGCTGTTGGCGCGGAGCATCGCGTTGGAATTCGGATCGACCCACAGCTTCACGCCTTCGAGCGGGTTGCCCGTGGCCTTGGGCGGCTGCTTTGCTGCCGTGAGCGGACCGTCATCACCCGGATCGTCGCTCTTGTGCTTGGGGCCAGTCGAGCCCGACGGATTATTGGCGGCCGAGGTGCCCTCGGACGGCGTGCAAGCGAAGAGCGACGCAGCGACTATCAGGCACGACGCAGCGAGCCCGAGGCGTTTCAGCGACGCACCTGGAGTCGGTAACAGGTGAGGAGAAGTCTTCATGGGAATGTCTATCTACGGATTGTGGTGCAGAAGGGCAAGTCTCGGCATTTTTCAGCATGAACAATGCCGGTTCGTAACTGGCTACCTCGAAACTCGGAGAGGTAACGACTCCGAATCTGGAACCGGTTCTACATAGCCAGCAATGCGGCAATTGCCGCCGTGTGCGAGAAATCCGCGAATACGTAATGAGCCCCGCTCGCTTGCAGATCAGCAACGGAGTAACGCCCCGTTGCCACGCCGATGCACTCTGCGCCGATGGCACGCGCCGCGTCGACGTCACGTGGCGTGTCACCAATCACGACCACGCGGCAGCTCGCCAAAGGCACACCGAGCTGCTGGGCGCCGCGCTCGGCACCCAAGCGAATCACCTCGGGCCGCGCTTCAGCGTCGCAGCCAAAGCCACCAAAGCGAAAATGATGATGCACGCCCACGCGTTCGAGCTTGATTCTTGCTCCTTCACGTACGTTTCCGGTTCCCAAGCCCACGGCCATGTCCGCCGCGTGCGCCGCCGCGATCGCTTCGCTCATGCCAGGCAGCAAACGAAAGCTCGCGCCGTCGGCCTTCGACACTTCGTCGTCCAGGGCAATCAAGTACTCCGCGAGCCACGCGTCGATCGCCTCGGCCGTCGCCTCTACGCCGATCGCCTCTAACCCCATGCGCGCGATCAAACGATCGGTCATGCCATCGAAGCCAAACGAATCGCACGCATCGGACCGCCCATACAGCTTGAAGAACGCGCGGTTCACCGAGCGCCTCCCGGTGCCTCCCGTGACGATCAAGGTACCATCGATATCGAAGAGCGCGACTGTAGGGCTGGCCATGATTTAGGCCCGCGAGAATGCGTGCAAAACGCCCCCCAGGCCAGCCAGCCCTCCAAAACGACGCGCATTCCAGTAAAAATACGGCTTCCCGGCAGAGGTCACTCGAGACCCACGGGGGCATTGGCGCGGATCGACGCGCGGCGTGTTAGTCTTTGCTGTCCCATGGAGCTCCCGAATCGCGAAGTCAGGCAGGGCTTGGTCGCAGCGTATGCCGAGGTCGTGGCAAGCCTCGACCTGCTGTCGACGCAGCGTTCCTTGGTATTGCCCAACGGCGAGTTCTTTCCAGACGCGTTCAGCGCGGACGAACCGAGCGTGCAACGCATGCTCGATCGCTTGCTCGAGCACGCGGGAATTTCCGACATGGCGCTGGTCGTGCAGTTCTGGGGCGCGTCCACGGCAAGCTGCGGCACGGGCGCGTGCGGCAGTTGCGGCCCGACGCAAGCCGAGCCCGAATCGGAACCAGTGCAACGTTTGGTCGATGCCGGCGAGTATTGGCAAGTCAACGTGTTGCCCGCCGAGGTCGGATCACCCGTCGCGTTGGGCTCGGCGCTGTGCCACGCCATCTCGCTGGCCGTACTGCGCGAGGCCGACACGCCGCCGCGCCTCTTGCAGCTGGAGCTGGCCGTCGATTTGACCGCCATCGCCCTCGGCTACGGCGTGCTCTTGCTGGAAGGCTCGCACATTTATCGAAAGTCGTGCGGTGGCCCGTCGATTGCGCGCGCCACTGCGCTCGGCCCGACCGAGGTCGCGCTGGTACTCGCGCTGTCCGCCGCCGTGAGCGAGCAATCGCTGCGCAAGGTCGGCAAACACTTGTCGGCCACGCAACAAGAGGCATTCAACGAAGCGACCGCTTGGGCCGATTCGAACCCGGCCCTGGTCCAATCACTGCGCGCGGACCCGACGCGCATTGCCCGCGGCGAATTCACGTTGAAGGAACCGAGTTCGTGGCTCGGCCGTTGGCTCGGCAGCAAGGTCAAGCGTACGCCCTCGCTCGACTCCGCCTCCACGATCGAGGAGCTCGAGGCCGCCCTGCACGCGGCGCCCCCTGCGCGCGCTGCACTCAAAGCTCGCGATCCCAAGCTCGAAGAGATCCGGCGCTTGGTCGACGAAGCCCTCAGCGAATAGAGATTTTCCTCCTCACGAGTGAGAATCTCGATTCCGCCTCCGACGTAAGGCTCGCAAAATCATGCCAGGCGCGGCGGCCTTGGCCTGCGAAATGGCGCGCTTGTAGGCAAAAAAAGCACCCAACTAGGGGGATCCAATTCGATCGCTTTCGTATAAGAGTACTGCTCCCAGAGGTTCGTCTCCGGGTGCTTATGAGCGGCGGCTACTTGGTCCGGGGAACCTGACCCGTGGAGGATTTTATCGATGAACAGCAAGCGTTCGATGTGGAAAGTACTTTTTGGCGTGGTGGGCATGGGGCTGCTCGTTACGAACTGCACGCTGAAGACAGACGACAAAACCACTGACGACGACGACAGCGGCTGTTCGCCGGTCGGAAAAAAGAAGACCGGTTGTGAGTGCCCCGACAAGTCCATCGGCTATCAGACCTGCTTGGATGACGGCACATACGACGCCTGCTCCTGCACGCCTGCCAACGTCGGCGGTGGCTCGAGCGGCGGCGCATCGAGCGTCGCTGGTTCGAGCAACAGCAACGCCGGCACGGCCGGCGAAACGACGAGCGGCGGCGCATCCCCGGTCGGCGACGCCGGCGCAGGCGGCGAGAGCGGCGCCGCTCCAATCGCCATCGACCCGGACGATTGCTATGACTGTCTGACGAAGTTGTGCACGCCCGAGTGGGACGCTTGTGCCGCGGAAGACGAGAACAACCCAGAAGTTCCGTCGATCCCCAACCAGTATTGCCTCAGCTCGAGCATCGACGGCTCCGGCCAAATCGAGGCTGTGTTGCTGTGCATCGAGGCAGAGCGCGCCAAGGGTCCGGTCAAGCGCGATGTAGTCCGTGCCTGCGGGGCCTCCCTCGGGCAGAGCGCGAATCCGAGCTTCTTCCTGTGGCCCCCGACCGAAATGACCGCGGCCACCGCCGGCCTGGTCAATTGCATGGCAGACGCGCCGGACGAAGACGAACCGGGAACCTGGGCGGACTCGACGAACATTCCGCCGAACGGCACGCCCAAACCCTGGCAGGACAACACTTGCGCCAAACTCAGCTGCACCTCCGCCCAGTTGCCCAAGTAAAAACAAAGCTGGTCACTCATGAATAAGACACGCTCCCTCGCGGCCGCCGCACTACTCGCCTTTACCTCCCTCACCCCGCAGGCCTTCGCTCAGTCGACTTCGGCCGCACAGGCGGCTCGATTGCAGAAGTTGAAGGCCGCCCAAGCGGCCGCGTTGGCACGTGCTCAAGCAGCTCAAGCGGCGGGCACCGCGACCACCGCGCCAACGACGGCTCCTACCGTCGCGCCGACGACAGCGCCCACTCCGGCCCCGACGGTAGCTCCACCGCCGGCCACCGCAACCGCCACCGCGACTGCTGCGCCCACCACCACCGCATCCGTCGCTCCGCCCAAGGCGAGCGCGACCGCCGCGGCGAGTGCCGCCCCCGCAACGAGCAGCAGCGCGGCTCCGGTGGCCTCTGCCGTGCACCCGGACACCAGCGCGATCGCGCTCGACATCGAAGCCCTGCGCAAGAGTCGCCCTGATCGCCGCCACGCAGAGTTCGTGGACATGCAATCGCGTTGGGGCAACTTGCTGAGTGACCCGCGCAGCGCAGAAGAGCTGAAGCTTCACGCGCAGCGTTTGGCCTATTTGCAGCGCATTCGCGCGCTGGGCGCCAAAGATCCGGTGTTCGTGAAAGGCGTGGATGCGTTGATCACCAAGGAAGAAACTCGTAATTCGGACGCGCTCAACGCGCTTCGTAGCGGCGCCCTGCCCGCTGCCGCACCCGCGGTTGCCGCCCCTGCCCCTGCCGCCGGAGCCACCAAATGAACCTACGCCCTGTCTATGCCTTGCTGCTGCTGACCTCGCTCGCTGAACTCGGCGGCTGCAAAGACTTGCTGAAGAAGAAAGACTCGGACCCCGCGCCATCGGCCGCGCCGGTCGCCGCGCCACCTGCAGTGATCGCGCCGCTGCCCACCGTCCCCGAGGTACCGGCCACGCCGCCGCCCGTAACGGCAGTGGACGAGAAGGCCGTGCCCACCCCTCAAGACTTCGAAGACGAAGCCTTCGCCAAGGTCACTCCGGCTAACTTCAAAGCGCAGTTTGCGCTTCTGAAAGCTGACATCAAGTAAAGCCAGCCCGCTTGCAGCTCGCCGAGCTTCGGACCTCGGCGAGCTTGGTGGCTACGTCAGCTCGAGAACCAATTGAAGCTGGCGTATGCGACGTCGCCCGCGCTCACGTCGAAGTAATTCCATCCGTCGATGGGGGCGGGAAACGTTGTTTTCAGGCTGCACATTGCCAGCATGCCGTTCACTTTGATGGTGCGCCCGGCCCAGTTCGAGCAACCGACGGTATTGAAGGTCTCCTTCGTGCGGAAGCACGCCGCGGCGGTGGTGCCGAAATTGCCGGAGTTGCCGCCAGTAACGTCCTTCGGGTTATCGCAGGGCCCGACGGTCCCGCCGCCCGCGGTGCCGCTACCCGCAGAGCCCGCCGAGCTTCCGCCAGCACCACTGGAACTAGTTCCAGCTTTGCCACCCATATTCGCGCCCGAGGCCCCTGAAACGCCGACCGTGCCGCCGCTGCCACCTTTGCCGGCTGCGCCAGCGCTGTTGCCACTGCCGCCTTTGCCGGCTGCTCCAGCGCTGTTGCCGCTGCCACCTTTGCCCGCGCTGCTCGGAGCGCCCGCTTGTGGCGCTGCCCCAGCTGTCGGCGCGGTACCGCCTTCTTCACCGAAGCCCGCGCTGCCGCCGCTATCCGAGCCCGCATCGGGTGGGGTGGACGGCCCGGGGACCGTCCCGTCGTTGATCGCGGTCGCGCAGGAGAGCGCCGCACTGATGGCCAAGAGCCCACCCACACTTCGCAAGTTCTTCATCCACACTCCAGAAACCGAAATTTCGCCGCAAATTTTAAGCCGCAGCACCTAGTCCAGGGATAGCACGTCCGCCTGACCGGGCACGCAGCTGTTCTACGAAATCAAAGCTGCGAACACGCACGCTGTATAACGAAAGGGTCTTAACGAATACCCGCGCCTACTTGTCGTTCTGAAGCGCGAAGAAGTCGCGAATCGAATGAAGGATGCGGCTGCGTTCGCTGCTCAATCGTTGGCTCTTCGCGGCCGAATCCAACCCTTCGCGCGCAGCCGCGAGCTCCACACGCCGCGTGGCGAGCACGCCGGAAATCTCGCTCGCGATCTCCGGGCGGCGCTGAATGATCCCTTCCAGATCTTTGCGATCGACACGCAGGCACTGGACATTGTCTTGCGCAATCACCGTGGCTTCACGGGGTTGCCCGGTCATCAGCGCCATTTCACCGAAGAAGTTCGGGGCTTCGAGCACGGCAACCTGTCGCTCTTCGCCATCCGGAGCGCTCACGCGGACCGCCGCGCTGCCCTTGAGCAGCACGTACAGCCAATGGGCAGTGGCGCCCTGCCGGGTGATCACCTCACGCGGGCTGAACGGAGCGAGCCGCGCGGACGCGGCCAGCGTGCGCTGCTCGTCTTCCGACAGATTCGCGAACAGATCGATGGCCGCCAATGCGGCCATGTGTGAGTCGAGCTCACGCGCGCGCTTGCGGTCGCGGTGCTCGGTGTCGTCTTGCGAAACGAAAATGGTCTTGGCGGGAATAGCCAGCGGGATCTGGGCACGTTTGAGCGCGGCATAGATGCGTTGCCGCACGAGCGAATTGGTCGAGTCATTGCGCGAGAAGTCGGTCAGCCAATAGCGCGCTGCGTAGTAACAAACGCTATCGCTGTTGTCGCGCGCCATGTCGTGGCACAAACAGTGCGGTTTTGGCGCGCTCGCGACGCCCTCCAGGGGCGCGGCCTGAAGCGCGTCCTCCACCACGCGAATGACGTCCGCGGGGGCGAAGCGAAAATCCACGTTGAAGTAGACCCACATCCGACGTTGCACGGGTTCACCGCTGCGCTTACCGAGCACTCGAATCGACTGCGTCATCAGCTGGCCATTGGGGATGATCAGAGTGTCCCAATCGCGCGTTTCGATCACGGTGTGGCGCCAGCGAATCTTTTTGACCTCGCCTTGCGTCTTGTTATCGAGTTCGATCCAATCCCCTTCATTGATCGAATCGTCGAGCTGGAGCGAGATGCCGCCCACGACGTTGCCGAGCGTGGCCTGCAACGACAAACCGATCACCGCGGTGACTACCGCCGAGGTCGCGACGATGCCCGTCAAGTTCACGCCCGCGCGATGCATCAACACGCCGAGAGCCACTACGTAGGCTGCGCCGACCATCACGTCGTGCAAAATGTCGGGATAGTCGACGCGCAGTACGCGCAGCAGCAGGTCGAAAATCGAAATCGCCGCCAAGTTGATGACGAGCAAGAGCTGCAGCACGTTCGCCGCAACCTGCAAACCGGCGATCAGTGCTGGAGGCGCGCTCCAACGCAGGGCCATACCGAGCACCAGCATGGAGGCATAGAAGCCCAGCAGGATGACCGAGCGCCGCAAGCGGCGCCGGGGCGCGAGCGGGGCCAGGCGCAGGAGCCCAGCGACGACGACGACGGCCAGGGCGAACCCAGCAAAAATCAGCCACGGATCTGTCACGAGCCCGTAACCTTACCCGAAATGATTCGGAAAATCGCGGGGATCGCCCGGGTAGTATAATGGGATATCCATCATGAGCGCACGTCCGAGCATGTTCGAGGTTGGCGCGTCGCGATCACTCCTGCTCGGAATCGCAGGCGGCACCGGTAGCGGTAAGACCACCTTGGCCCGCAGGATCGGCGACGCCCTCGGCCAGGGCTCGACGCTGATTTCGCACGACTGGTACTACCTGGATCGTACCGGCTACACGCCCGAACAGCGCGAAGCGATCAACTACGACGAGCCCTCCGCGCTCGACAACGCTCTGCTCGCCAGCCACCTGGATGAGCTCGGGCAAGGCCGCGGCGTGCAATGCCCACAATACGACTTTGCCACCCACACCCGCCGCGCCGAAACCGTCTCCGTACCGGCCAGCCACGTGGTCGTGGTCGAAGGCATCCTGCTTTTCGCCGTGCCTGAATTGCGGAACCGTTTCGACCTACGGTTGTTCGTCGATACGGACGACGACATTCGGCTGCTGCGCCGTATTCGGCGCGACGTCGTCGACCGGGGCCGGGACCTACACTCGGTCGAGCAGCAATACTACGGCAGCGTACGTCCGATGCACCGCTTGCACGTCGCACCGAGTAAGCAGCACGCCCACCTGATTGTGCCGGAGGGCGGCGAAAATGCACAAGCGATCGATGTCATCGTCGGCAGATTGCGCTATTTGTTGGATGCAGTCTGAGGAAGCCGCATGGCCAAGCGCGCGCCAAAACGAAGCGATCGAACCATCCGCCGTGAACAAGAGCGAGCCAAGGACCGCCTGAAGGAAGACCGCGAGCGGCTGTTTGCTTTGGAAGCGGGTGGCAATCCGGAGCGACCGCTGGCGGCAGCCTCCGCAGGGGTGATCGAGACCCACGCCCAGAGCGTGCCCTGCCCGCTGTGCGGCGCCAACCACGAGCTCATCGAGCACTCGGCTCACGTGCGCAGTGGCGTGCGCTTGCGCGAAACCAAGCTGCGTTGTCGGCAGTGCGGCTCTGCGCGCTCGCTCTGGTTCAAGATCGTCGGGTCGAGCTTGAACTGAGCGGCGCCTGCGCGGAAGCAGCTTCAGTCGCCTCCGCGGCGGCCAGCGCGGCGAGCTCTCGCACCTTGCGCACCAGCTCGAGCGGCGCGAATGGCTTCTGCAAGAATACAAAGCCGCGTTCGACGACCGAATGATTCACCAGCGCGTCGTTCGCGTAGCCCGACATGTACAACACCTTCAAGGCCGGTCGCAGCAGCAGTAGCAGTTCAACCAGGGCCGGGCCGCTCATTCCGGGCATCACGACATCGCTCACCACGACGTCGAAATCAGCGGGGCGTTCATGAAAAAGGGTCAAGGCCTTGGCGGCGTTTTCGGCCTCGACCACCCGGATCTGGTGTTGTTCGAGCACGCGGCGCGCGACCGAACGCACCATTTCCTCATCCTCGACCAGCAGCACCCGAATCGGAAGCGTTGCCGAAGGAGTGGACTCCGGATGAGCCGCCGCCGGCTCATTTGGCTGACCCGGAATTGCGGGCAGGCACACTTTGAACGTCGAGCCAAAGCCCGGCTCACTGTGCACGGTGATCGTACCGCCGCTTTGCTCGACGATCCCGTACACGGTCGCGAGCCCGAGGCCCGTCCCTCGACCGCGCTCTTTGGTCGTGAAGAACGGCTCGAAGATGCGAGCGCGCGTCGCTTCGTCCATCCCGACGCCGCTATCTCTGACCGTGAGCATCACACACGAGCGCCGCTCCTTGCCTGGCTCGTTCAGCTCCACGTGCGACGACTCCACCGAGATCCGCCCGCCATTTTCGATCGCGTCCCGCGCGTTGACCACCAAATTCAAGATCACTTGCTCGATCTGACCGGGATCGACCTGAATCAGCGCGGGCCGCGGCGACAAAGTCACGGCCAGCAAGATGTCTTCGCCGATCAGGCGCCCGAGCATCTTCTCGAGTTCGCTGATGCGCGCGTTGAGATCCAAGACCTCGGGCTTCAAGACCTGCCGACGACTAAACGCCAGTAGCTGCCGAGTCAGCGTCGAGGCTTGCTCCGCGGCGCGACTGATCTGCGTCAGATCGTCCTTCATGGCCGGCGCGGTTGCGGCATCGCTCAGCAGCGCTTCAGCGTAGCCTGCGATCACGGTCAGCAGGTTGTTGAAGTCGTGGGCGACGCCGCCGGCGAGCAGCCCCACCGCCTCCATCTTCTGCGCTTGCCGAAGTTGATCTTCGCTCTTGCGCAATGCCTCTTCGGCCAGCTTACGGTCCGCGACCTCTTGCGAAAGCTCGGCGTTCAAGCGCGAGAGCTGCGCAGTGCGCTCGATGACGCGCTGCTCGAGCTCTCGTCGGGTGCGTTGCAGCTCCTCATAAATGAGTTTTTGATCGGTGATGTCTTCGGAAATTCCGAGCAGGAAGCGTGGCACGCCCGCGCTATCGCGCAGCGGAATCTTCTTCGTGCGCAGCCAGCGCAGACCGCGACTGGTCTCTATCGGCTCTTCGTCGATTTCCAGCAACTTGCCGCCCGCCAGCGTCTCGCGATCCTTGCGAATGAAATGTTCGACTTGCTCGGGTGGCCAGAAATCGTGATCGGTTTTGCCGAGTAGCGCGCTGCGGGGCATCCCGAGCAACTCCTCCCCGGCGCGGTTGAAGCGACTGAAGGCCAGCCGCTCGGCATCCTTCACGAAGATCATGTGCGGAATGTTCTCGAAGATGGCATCGAGAAAAGCATTCGGGTCCGACAGCTCGTGCTGCCCAGAGAACGACGGCGACGACGGCACTGAAGGCTCCGTCGCCTGCGCTGGCGCGTCCCCGCGCTTCACGACCTTAGGCTCGTCCACTCCCGGTCAAGCCTACTCTCGATTCCGTACGAAGAGAACCCTAGCGTCGAACCTCCGTGATTCCGCGCTATCATGCTGAGCCATGCCAGCCGACTCGAGCGTGATTGAAGGCGATGTCCGCTGAGGGTGTTCGGACTGTCGGTTCACGGCTGAGATTGTGGGTGCTGCTCGGGCTACTCGCGACCACGCTTGCATGGGCCGGATACGAACTCCATTCCCGTCGCGCGCGCACCGAATGGCAGCGTCCATTGCAGGTCTCCGTCGCCTTCGTGCAATTGGGCGCCGTCGATCCGAATGCGCTCCTGGCACTTCGTGCACGTTTCCCCGCGCTGGAAGTGCGACTGAGTGACGAATATCACCGTCACGGCGGTCGCTTGCCGCGCCCAATCGACTTCACGCTGTTCGGGCCAGTGAGCGTCGACCGCGCGCCACCGGCAGATCCCGACAGCACGCTGCTCAGTCTCGCCCAGCACGCTTACCAGCTATGGCGCTGGACACACGCCGTGGACGTCGGGAGCGGCTTGCCCGCGCGCGGCTTCGATTCGCGCATCTACGTGCTGCTGCGCGCTCCGCAGAACAGCAGGCAAAGTTTGGTGGAAGGTTCGAGTGAGCTCGGCGGACGCGTCGGCGTGGCCCGCATCGAACTCGGCGCGTCTACGGTGGACTTGGCGCTGTTCGTCGTCAGCCACGAGCTCTTCCACACCCTCGGAGCCAGCGACAAGTACGACGAGACCGGGCGCACGTCGATCCCGGACGGTCTGGTCGAGCCCGAGCGCGTGCCGCTCTATCCGCAGCGCTACGCGGAGGTGATGGCCCGCAACCTCGTGATGGCAGTCGGCTCCGAGCATCCGCCCGATTCATTGGCGGAGCTCGGCGTCGGCGCGCTCACCGCCCGAGAGATCGGTTGGTCGGGCAGCGAACCCCCAAAATAACAGTGTCGCGGTTCGGAAGGGTGCGTGCCCTGTGCGGTTGCTCTGCGGCGCGGTTGCCTGACCAAGCCACGCGCGTGGTACTCTCAGAGGATGAGTCGTGCGCGCGGACACTCGCTCGAGCGTCGCTTTGGGCTGGCCTTGATCGGGCTGTCCGCGTGCCTCGGGTGCTCATCCACGACGGACGGCGCGAGCGGGGGCAGCGGCGGCAGCAATTCTTCGGGCGCCGGCACCGCGGCAGCAGGTAGTCCGAGTGCGGGTAGCTCCAACGCGGGTAGCTCCAACGCGGGCAGTTCCAACGCGGGCAGTCCCAGCGGCGGCGGGGCGGGCAGCAGCGGTGTCGGCGGAGCCCGCGCCGGCTCAGGTGGCTCAGGCGCAGGCGGCGCCCAGGCTGGCTCGGGCGGCAGCCACGCAGGCAGTGGCGGCCGGGCCGCTGGCGGCAGCCCGGGTAGCTCGGGCGCGACGGGACACGGTGGCAAGGACGGAACCTGCGAAATCGTGCAGTGCTTCGTCGCCAACACCTGTCTTGATATGTGCGGAGGCAGCGTGGTTTATACCGGCTGCTGCACGTGCGAACCGCCATCGGTCAACCAGCTTTCCTGCCCCGGAACGAATTGAGTCGCGTTCGCAGCAGATGATATCCGTCCCGGACTTGCTCTACCCCGAGCCCCAGCGAAGACTCGACGCGCGAGCGTTGCGCGAGGCGCTCACCTTTGCCTTCGCGACGGGTGGCACCTCCGAGAGCTTCAGCAAGGTCTGGGAGCGCGCAAATTTCGGCCCCAGTGATTTTGCGAGTGATTGCTTCGCGCGCGAGCTATTTTTGGGCGACTTCGTGACGCGTTGCCTGTCGTTCAGCGTCGCCGGACAGAAGTACGTGCCCGAGCGCGGCCATCTCCAGCGCTTGCTCGCGCAGCCCCCGCGCGATCTGCGCGTGACGCAATTTCGCCATGAGATCCTGCGCGAGCTGAGCGAAGCGCCGGAGCGCGCCGAAGAGCTCGGTCGGCTGGCAGTGAAGATCCGCGGTTTGGTGCAGCGTCTAGAGGCGCCTGATCGCGGCAAGCGTTACGACGCGATCGGGCGTCGCATCGACATTCTTCGCACCGTGCGAGAGATCTTGGACGAACTGTCGACCGCGTTCACGGGTGCCGGCGCCGGACTCGGACGCATTCGCCAGTTCGCGATCGAGCAACAGCAGCTCCCCGCCTACGACACGCTGGCCAACCTGCTCGATCACGAGAGCGACCGAGCGACGATCGAGCTACGCGTCAAGGTCGGCTACGACGGGGAGCTGCGCAGTTTTCAGATCGTGCGCGCGGGCGAGAACCACGAAAATCCTTTTTACCGCACGCGCTTTGCGCGCTTCCTCACCAAAGTCACGCTGTGGATTCAGGGCTATGGATTCCGCGAAGCCGAGTTGCTCGGTCGGCTCACGAACGCCGCCTTCGATGGCGTCCAAGACTGCGTCATCTCGCTGTTCCAGTTGCTGGTCGACATGGAATTTTACTTGGCGAGCCTCTCGCTGCGGCAGCTCGCGCAGCAAGGCGGGCTCGAGATGTGCCTGCCCGAGTTCAAGGGCGATGTCGCGGCGCAGACCGAGCTCGAAGCGCTCTTCAATCCGTTCCTGTTGCTGGAAGAAAAGCCGCCGAAGAGCGCGGACATCGCCGCTTCCGAACGCGCGCTGGTGGTCATCACGGGGCCCAATTCCGGCGGGAAAACCCGCTTGCTCCAAGCATTGGCCTTGGCGCAGTTGCTTGGTCAGTCGGGTTCGTTCGTGCCCGCGCGGCGGGCCGCGCTTTCCGTGCGCCGCGGGCTGTTCGTTTCGCTATCTCACGAAGTCAGCTCCGATCAGCGCGAAGGCCGCCTCGGTACCGAGCTCCTGCGCATTCGACGCATGTTCGAGCAACTGCGCTTCGGAAGCTTGGTGGTTTTGGACGAGCTCTGCTCGGGCACCAATCCATCCGAGGGCGAAGAGATCTTCGAGCTGGTGGTATCGCTGCTCGCCGAGCTCGAACCGCAGGCCTTCATCACCACGCATTTCCTGCAATTTGCCTCGCGGCTCGAAAAGGAGCGCCCCGTGTCACGCTTGGAATTTCTGCAGGTCGAGCTAGATGCTCACGAGAACCCCACGTACGGCTTCGTACCGGGCGTGGCCACGACATCGCTAGCCGAGCGCACCGCCGAACGGCTAGGCGTGACGCGCGAGGCATTGCAAGAATTGGTCGACCGCGCCAAGCTGCAGAATCCGGGGAGAAGCAATGGCTAAGGTAGATTTCTGGGCGCTCGCGAGGCCGGTTCAAGAACGCTTCGTGGCTTCGACCGAGGGCGGCGCCGCGCCCGCCCCGCTGGCGATTCGCCCCCTTGCCCGCGACCCGCGTAGCTTGGCTTACAGCGCGTTCGGAGTCGGTGCAACGCTCGGCGGGCTCGCCTTGCTGCGTATCGGCTTCGGGGATTTGAGCAGCCGCTTCGCGCTCGCTCCCGCCACGTTCATCGCGTTGTATTCGGGCTGCTTCGTACTCGCCGCGGGAGGCTTCTTCCTGGCCGCTGCGCGCTACGTGAAGGCATACGCGGTCCCCTATCACCCCGCGCTGTACCTGTATCCGATCGGCGTGATCGACGCGCGCTCGCCCGAATTCGTGGTGCATCGCATTTCCGAACAAACCGAGGCGCGCTTCGACTCCGCCCGCTCCGCGCTGCGCATCGAGCTCGAAGGCGCTCACTTCGAGTTTCCCGCCGCCGACGCCGCCCAAGCAGAACAAGCCGCCGCTACCGTGCTGAGCTTGCGTGACAAGCTGGCCAACTCTGGTCCCGTGTCCAGCGCGCGCGAGCAATCGCTGGTCGATCCGCTGATCGACAATGGCTTCAAAAACCCGTTCGCCCCCGCGGACTCGCTGCGCAAAGAGCTGCCGAAATGGACGAAAACCTGGCCCATTTTTGCTTTGATTTTGGGGGTGCTCCTGGGCGGCGCGGCGTTTCTCGTTCGCAACCATTTGAGCGAAGGCCGACTGTACGCCGCGGCTCGCCGCGCCGACAGCAGCGATGCCTACCGCACGTACCTCGAACGCGGCGGACACAACCCCGACGTGCAAGCGCTGCTCTTGCCGCGCGCGGAACTACGTGACGCCCAGCGCAGCGGCAACGTCGCCGACATCGAGCGCTACCTCGACGATCATCCCAACACGCCCATCAAGATCGAGGTCGAGGCCGCGCTCCAACAAGCGCTCATGAAAGAGCTCAGCCAGGCAGAGGCCGCGAACACGCTCAGCGCGCTCAAAGAGTTCCAGACCAAGTACGCGCGCTACTCGTTCTTGGTCGCGAGTATCGATCGCGCGATCAACACTCGCATCGACACTGCGCTGCGTCAGCTCAAGCCGGCGCTCGCCGCGAACCAGGCCCGGCTCCTGCCCTTCATGGATCGCTTGTTGCGCTACACCGCCAAGAACGGTCCGAAGCTCATGGTGCGCTTCCAACGAAAGCCCACCGAAACCCTGATCGCGGCCGAGAAATCCCTGCGTCAGAGCCCCTATTTCAGCGGCGAGAAGACCCTGCCCGGCCAATTTTTCGACGACGCACATCAGGCACCCCGTGAAGCCGTGATGGCCGCCGCCCTGATCACCGAGCTCGCCTCGCATTTCCCGCGCGATTTGATCGATGCTCAGCCTGGTCCCGCGCTCGACCCAGCCGCCGACCCCAAAGCCACCGTACCCACCATCCTCATCACCTATCACACCGAGCTCTCCGGCTCGTTCCCTAGTCGCAAGCCGAGGCTGGCACTCACCGGCATCGGTGTGCTTACCCGCGTCTCCTTCGACATCCCCAGCGATCCGGAGCCCTTGGTGTTCAAGCTCACCGTCTGGCGCGCCCCCGATCTCAGAACGATCACGGAGACGAGCACCGCCGCCGACCTGTACGAAGCGATGGCCGGCGAGGCCTTCAAACGCTTGACCAAGAAGTACTTGGCAACGTTGTTCGTCGAGCACTGACGCCGCATCTGCGGCCAACGCCTTCGATCTCTAGCCTTAGAACGACAAATCGACGGTCGTATTGGCGCTCAGCTTCTCGCCAGAGTCGCCGCGAACTTCAACGTCCCCGAGCCCGAGTTGACCGCTCGTGTTGTAGCCCCAGCACTTGAGCGTGCCGTCGTCCAGGATGGCGCAGGTATGTTCCTCGCCCACCGCTACTTGCACCGCAGCGCGCCCACCTAGGTCGACCGAAATCGTGCCCGTTTGCGTCCCATTGGCGTCGAACACGACGGGCCCGCTGGAAGCCAAGACTGATCCGAGACCGAGCGCGCCGTGGTACGCGTAGCCCCAACAACTGAGCGCGCCATCGTCGGTAGTCGCGCAAGCGTGATACGCGTCGACATCGCTCACTTTCACCTTTCTGCCCATACCCATCTTCATGGCTGGCAGCATGGTGAAGTCGTCCGGCGGAAGGCCGGCGTGTGTCCAGCCTTGATAGCCGAAGCCCCAAAGCATCAACGCTCCATTGTCCAAGATCGCCTCCGAAACGGGCCCGGCAACGATCGATTGAGCCTTGCCGCCGCCGAAAGACAGGGCGGGTAGCCCGCTGATCTCGCCGGGGTAGTCCCCAACCCCATCGCTATCGTCGATATTGGCCGCCGCGGGAACGGGCAGGTACAGCGCATTCCCCCAGCACTTCACGCTCCCGTTATCGAGCAGAGCACACGTCACTCCGGCGGAGGCGCTGACGGCCGTCGCCGGGCGCTTCAGATCCACGGTAACGAACTGAACCGGAGAGAGCGCATCGTAAGCGCTCTCTCCGCCAAGCTGGCCAAACTTGGCCGCGCCCCAACACTTGACGCTCCCGTCGTCGAGGACGGCACAGGTGTAGTTCGAGCCAGCGCTGATCCCGACCGCTTTTCGTCCCGCGCCGAGCGGGATGGGTTTGAGCGCATCGCCCATTTCTCCTGGCTCGTCGCCACGATTGTCCGTAGTTCCGGTGCCCAATTGACCGAATTGATTGTTACCCCAACACTTCACCTCGCCATGGTCGAGCAAAGCGCAGGCTGAGTTCGCTCCAGACACGGAGATGGCACTTGCCGTGCGATCCGTACCCAAGTCGAGCACGGGCAACTTGCTCGGCACCTGGCTCTTGACGTCTCCACGGCTCTTCGTATCGCCGAGTCCGAGCACGCCGTGGTCATTGCTGCCCCAACACTTGACTCTGCCCGTAGCGGACAGCACGCAAGTCGTCGCGCCACCCAAGGCAATGGCGATAGGTTCGATTCGGCACGCTGCGCTGCAGCCGTCACCGGAAACTTGATTGGCGTCATCACACTGCTCGTGCTCCGCGGAGATCACGCCGTCCCCGCAGCGCGCTTTCTTGCACTTGATGCACGAGCCCGAGCCAGCCTTGCCGTCGTCGCACTCCTCGCCCGGCTCGACCTTCTGGTCTCCACAACTCGGCTTCTGGCACGCGCCGTCTTTGCACAGGCCTACGCACGTCTCGCCTTCCGACGCAGTGACCAAGTCGACGCCGCAGGAAAGCAAAACATCACCGCGACAGACCACATCACCCGACGCGGCGCCCACGCAATCCGGCACCACCCTGGCGCACGCTCCCGTTCCAGAATCGCACAATTCGTCCGATGCACAGGTGGGCCCGGCGAACCACTTCGAACCATCACAGGCAAGCCGCTGGGCCTGCGCTTGCCCAACGCAGGCCGTTTGCCCCAACTCCGAACACGCGCCAAACAGCGTCGGTTCTACAGCCCCTCCTTCACCACCAGAGCCGGCTGTCGCTGCGCTCGCCGGGTCGCTCGAAGCGCCCGCCGCTGCACCCGCCGTGCCCACCCCGTCGCTCGGTCCCCCGCCTGCTCCGCCGGTCGAACAAGACGGCGCCGTACACGCGGTGAACTCTGGCGAACACGCCGCCGTCAGCGCGACAGCGGCGGCTGTCGCGCTCAACAGCAGCCAGGACTTGCAGTTCATGCTCTTGTTCCTTGATCTCGAAGCTCGACCACCGCCATGACGATTCTCGTCGCGTCGGCTCCCACGAATCCCCATAGGTACGCTGCGCAGGGCTCAGAACGATAGGTCAACGGCACTGTCGGCGGTGGATTTATCGTTGCTGTGCCCTAGCCCAAGTTGGCCGCTGTTATTGTCGCCCCAGCACCTGAGCGCGCCATCGTCGAGGATGGCGCAAGTGTGATGCTTGCCGGCAGCCACTTGCTGCGCAGTCCGGCCACCGAGACCGACCGCAGAAATCTCACTCGGAGCCGTGGTCGTTGCCAAGGTCGAGCCCAGCCCAAGCTGGCCCTCTGAGCCGTTTCCCCAGCACTTGAGCACTCCCCCGTCGAAAACCGCACACGCGTGATCTAGGCCGATGGCGAAAGACTTGACCTTCTTTCCGCCCGTTTGCACGGCCGAAAGGCCAGCCAGTGAAGCGGGACTCATGCCAATTTGCGCAGAACCCAATGCGGGCTGGCCCAACTGAGCGCCAGTCCCCCACAGCCTCAACGAACCATCACTCAGGACCACGGCCGAGACAGTACCGGCAAGGATGGATTTGGCCGGGCTGCCGCCGAACGTCAGCGTCGCGAGGGCGCTCATCTCCGATGGCGCATCACCAATACCGTAGCTGCTGTCCAAATCGGCCGACGCGGCATGGGTCACTCCGTCAGTGGAGCCCCAACAGCGCGCGCTCCCGTCATCCAACAAGGCGCAAGTAGAACCGCCGTTCTCGCCGCCTTTGCCGTTGAACAGGAAATTGGACGCGCTGACCGCCACAGCGGGACGCGCGAATTGGATGCTCGGCAGCTCCTTCGGCGAAGGCGCGTTCTGTTTGTTGTCTTGGCCGAGCTGGCCATACTCTTTCGAACCCCAGCATTTCACGCCCCCGCCGGCCAAGAGCGCGCAGGTGTGGCTCTCTCCGGCACTCAAACCGATGGCCGTGAGTCCGCTGCCGAGCGGGATCGGCTTCAGTGCATCCCCCATTTCATCAGGGTCATCGCCTCGCGCATCGGCATCACCCGTGCCGAGTTGACCCCAATAGTTGTTCCCCCAGCACTTCAAGTCCGCATTGTCGAGCAAGGCGCACACCGAACTCCCGCGAGCGGAGATGGCGATGGCTTTTCTACCTGCACCGAGATCGATCGCAGGTAGCTTGCTGGGCACTGTGTTCGTTGTACCGCCTCGATTCGCGGTATCACCGAGCCCGAGTTGGCCAGTACCGTTGTCCCCCCAGCACTTGACCGAACCCAGCGAAGAGCGCACGCACGTAACAGCGTTACCCAATGCAAGCTCGACCGGCTCGGCCGTGCAGCTCGCACTGCAACCATCGCCGGAAACCCGATTGCCGTCGTCGCACTGCTCGTGACCGGTATAGAGCACGCCGTCTCCGCAACTCGGCGTCTTGCATTTTGCGCAAGCGCCGGAAGCATTCGCCGCCGCATCATCGCAATCCTCTCCCGCCTCTACTTTGTCGTCCCCGCAGGTCGGAGCCTGACAGACTCCACTTTTACATCGACCGTCGCACACACTTCTCGCGCTGGCAGTCACCAGATCTGGGCCGCAGCTCAAGACCGTATCGTTTCGACAAACCACTGCGCCAGGCGCGGATGAAATGCATTCGGTCACCATCGGCAGACACTTCCCGTTGGAAGAATCGCAACGCTCGAAAGCGCCACAGGTCGTACCGGCCTGCCAAGTCTTGCCATCGCACGCGAGCCGCTGCGCGCTCGCCGGCTCGACGCACGCAAACGCTCCCTTGACTGAACAGGCATCGAACAGGGTTGCAAAAATGCCGGGCGCTCCGCCCTCTCCGGCGCTGCCTCCTTGTTCGCCGTCGGACACGGCCCTGCCGGCCGTGCCGCCGGAACCTGCGACGCTGCCAGCCTCCCCGGTGGCATCGTCACTGCCTGCGTCGCCGCCTCCACCACTGCCAGCTTTCACGCCGCGACAAGTGTGCGTGGTTTGGCATGAGCGTTCCAACGAACAAGCTTGAACCGGGAGCCCGGCTAGAACCGCCGCCAAGCCCAGCGGCAGCCAATAAATACGACTCATTTTTCAATCCTCGAGCTGCGATGGTTCACGTTTCACGCGATCGCCCAGCGACGTTCAGCGTGATGGCCCCATCGGTCAGCCCCAAGACACAGTTGCTCACTCCGACGTGTTCAGCGTCGATCAACGGCAATTCGTCGTGCGCGCTGCTCCTCGCAACACGCATTCGGCACCCGCGCCATTGAATTCATCACCCCTAGAGATGTGTCAATGGTCGTGTCGCTGACAATTTTTCAATTGCTAGCCCGGCGAGATTCGCCAGCGCGCGGCTCTACATCGACGCAGACAACTAGGGCTTCGTATAGACGTCTTGCGCTAATCCCTTCAAGCCGTCGGGAGCGGATACGGAACCGAGCGTTCCGCCTTTTCCACCGGCTGCAGCGGCAGCGAAGCTCAGGGTCGACTCACCCACTCGCGTCGGTGCAGTTCCGTCATAGACGAGCGCGATTGAAGGGCCACCAGTCCCGCCCGCGCCGCTGCCACCATTGCCGCCATCACCACCGCGCGCACCGCTCCCCCCGGACGCAACGCCAGCGGTGGTGTTGCCCTCCCCACCCTGTCCTCCGCCCTTTCCGCTGCCAGCTGCGGAGCCCATACCTCCGTTGCCCCCTGCGCCGCCGGGACCGCCGATGAGCGTCGACCCATCAATCGTTACGTTGCTATTCCAACTGAGCAGAGCCACGGACGCCCCCCCACCGGTCCCAGCCAAGCCAGCATTTCCCCCACAACCGCCCATGCCGCCGGCACCGCCGCTCGCACCGACGCACGAACCCTTGCCTTTGCTCGCTCCGCCCCCACCGCCGCCCTGTCCCGGATTGCCGTTCGTCCCGTCACCGCCACTCGCTACCAAATATCCGTCCGCCGAGAAGGTGCCCATCGCTGCCGCAGCCGCACCGTTGTCGCCAGGTTTTCCGCCAAGGCCGGGGTTGCCATTCGTGCCCGCCACGCCGTCCTGTGACGCGCCAGCGCCACCATTTGGTTGGGCCGGGGCGACAAGATTCATGGCCGGAACTCCTGATGTGCCCGATTCGCCAGACAAGCCCGCCGCCTTCCCTTTGGCACCATCGCCCCCCTGACTCCCGCATGAGCCCCCAATCAACGCAGACCCGGACGTCGCGGACGACGCTACGCAGGCATCGCTACCGATCTGGGTTGCGGTCGAAGCCAACCCGTCCGCCGCAGGTTGACCTGCAGCGCCATCCCTACCCGCAGCTGCCTTGCCGGCTCTGATCTCGGAATGGCTCAACACGACTCCTTGGCTCGCATTGACGATCAACCCAAAGCTGCTGCCGCCAAAGGCGCTCACCGGAACGGCGTCAGCATCGATCCTTACATCCTGAATCCTCACTCCAACCTTCGCACCGGTGATCGTCGCACCGATCGGGTTCTTCGGCATTAGATGCGCAGGAACTTCCGAATCGTAGCGCCAGGTTCCCCCGTCGCACGTAAACTTGCCGAAGATTGATACCCGATCAGGAATCACTAGCGTGTCCGGCTCTTGGTACTCCCCAGCGCACACGTACACGTGCTTGATCTTCATGATCTTCGCGAGCGCTTGCGTGACCGTCGCATAGGGATGAGCCTGCGTGCCATCCGCGAGCGGATCGTCGTTCGTGGACGGAGCCACAAAGAGGCCAAATTCGTCCGAGATCACACAGGCGTCCAGATCCGGGCCCAACGTGCCGTCGCACGGCGTGGGTGGGGCGCCACCGCTGCCCGCCGCAACATCATTGCCGCCCTCGCCGCTCGTGCCGGAGGTACCGCTTGCGCCCGAGGAGCTGCCGCCCGAGCCACCCCTACCACCATTGACCGACGCGCCCGACGCGCCGCTCGTGCCCACTTCGCCGCCGTAGGGCGCGCAGTTCAAGTTGGCATTGCAGTCCTCGGACTTACCAGCGCAACTCCAGGCGAGGCCGCTGACGGCGAGCAGGCCGAGGGTTCCGATGCTGAAGCGTTTGAGTTTCATGTCGTCCTCGGTCAGTGGCTCGATAAGGTAGTCGCGAAGGCTAGAAGCGACCGTTGACGCCGATGCTACCGGCGCCCGGGCTGATCGCAAAAGTCGGAGCGAGAGTGCTCGAGGCGTTCGAGTGCGAGTGGGGCCAAAGCAGGTAAGCCACGGTGCCGACCGCAGCGGCGCCAGCGACGCTGAACCCAACGATTTCAATCGTGCGCGCGCGATCGATGTCGGAGTTCTTGTCGTGCAGCGTGGCACACTCGGATGCGTACGGTGTACCGGCACCGCAGGCGTTCGGCTCGGATAGCGCGGCGCGCATCTGGTCCGCGTCTTTTTGGGCGGAATTGCCGGTCAGGAGGAAGACAACGCCGACGGCGGCGCCCGCGGCGACGAGGGTGCCACCGACGATCACCGGGACGATCGAGCGGTGCGAGTGGTTGCCGTGGGGAGGCAGCGTGGTCTCGGTGTAGGCGTGGCCGCGATGTTCCGGATCCGCGCTCGCATCGGCGGGCGCGCCGGACTGGGTCAGCTTGATCCAGAGCACCTGTGAGGCGCCTTTGGAGAGCCGAACCGTTTGTTGACTCGGCTCATAACCCTCATGGGTTACTGCGACACCGTGCTCACCGGGCTCGAGGAAAACATCGCCGCTGGGAGGAACGGTGACTGGCGCGTCATCGATCGTGAGCACGGAATCCGCCGGCTCCAGGGTCACGTGCAGCGAGCCAATTTCTTTCTTTTCTTGGGCCAGGCCCTCGGCCAGTGCTTGCTGTTGCTCATCCGTTGAGCTCGGCAACAGATGGGCGAGCGCAAACGCAAAATGCTCCGCGGCGTCCCGGTGCTTGCCGAGCTCAGACTCGGTTTGGGCCAGATTTGCCGCGATATCCGGGCTTTGCTTCAGGCTCCAAGCCTCAGTGTAGATGCGCAGGGCATCGTTGTATTTGCCGGCATTGAAGGCGACCTTGCCCTTCTTGAACAAGAGATTGGCACGCTCGCTGTCAGGGCTATCGCCTTGAGCGTGCCCGCGCAGGGCGATGCTCGTCGCGATCAGCAAGCAAGCGCACGCAAGACCGCGGCTCAGCACCCTTGGCCCAATTCCGAATCGTCTCGATGCCATCATCACTCAGTAGATCGCGCGTTTTGGTTTGGCTGAGGGCGACACGCTCAGCGCAGGGCTGTTCGCTACCGGCTTGAAGGGAGCGTGGTGTGACGCGTCTGCCGACCGTGCGGGCATCGCCGACGCAGCTACAGTCGCCGACGTGACCGGTTCCGCCGAGGAATCCTCGGGCGGGGCGGCTGCGCTTGCAACGGGCGCGGCCTCGGCGGCCGCAAGCGGCGGCGGTGGTGTCGGCGCGGTTTCGATTTTTTTCGGCGCCAGAGTAACGGCCAGCGCGGCAGGCTGCGCTGCCTGCGCTGCGCCCGCTGAAACGAGCAAGCGGGGTAGCGCACGCGCTCCGAGCACGACCAGCAACGAAGCGCTCAGCAACACCAGCAGGACCAAGGGGATGAACGACCGACGTCGCGCTGCGAGCGGGGGTTGGCTGGTGGTGACTACGGTCTCGGGTGGGGGCCAGCCCGAGTCGTGCTGCGGGGGCCAGCCGATGTCGGGTTGCTGCGGCCAACCCGCGTGGGGGTCCGAGGACGGCGGGGGCCAATTTGGATCCGAAGCCGGCTGGATGTGCAGCACCGGGCGCCGCAACTTGAGCTGGGTAGGCAGCTTGCGCGGGTCGATGTCCTTGGCAAGCTTCACCGTCTCGAGCTCGAGCGTCTTGTGTTCGGAGACTGCGTGTAGAGGCTTCGGCTCGTAGTAGACGGGAGATCCGGGGATCTCGTCTTCCGCGATGGGATCCGCGGCGGTGATCGAACGCAGTGTCGACGCGTGCTCGCGCTCGATGGGGCCAAGCCCAGGATCGGTTGTCACTCGGTTGCGCTGATCTGTCACGACGCACCTTTGCCCGCGGCTGAGAACCCGGATGAGAAGCTCAATTCGAACGTAGCTAAGACGATCAAGGTCACGCCCGCCCTCTCCACAGAGCTTGTGAGCGTATATGACCTTGGCCTACACCGCGAGATAACTTGCTCAGGTCGGGCCACGACTCGTAAATCGGGGCGGTTCAACAGCGAGTTGCTAAGAAAATGACCTGAACGCATGAGCGAAGAAAGAGGCCCGCGACCCGGCGGGTCGCAGCCTCTTTCCAATCAGCATGGAACGACTTCCATAAGCGCGCGCTCATCGCCCTCGAGCCCGATCCACCGGGACCGAACTCACCGAGAAGGCGCACGGCGCGCATGACGCGAAGCGAACCGCTCCGTCGCGGCGCTGCTCTACTCTTACGCGCCTTACGCGCGCGAGCGGGACTTGGCGGCCGTAGCCTTGGGCCGGGCGGCTTTGGCTCGCGGAGTCGCACGAGGCTTGGGCTCTTCGACTTCTTCTTCCTCGACCACGGCACTTGCGATCGCCGGGGGCGGCTGGGAAATGCTGGTTGGTTTGCGCTCCGAGCGCGGGACCTCGACAGTAGCGCTGCGCGGCACTTCACCGCCGAATTGCGCGTGGAGGTCTGCCAAGAGCCCGACCAGCAGCAAGTACTGATCCGTGGGATTCAGCATGCTGATCGCGGCCTGGGCACTCAGCTTGGCTTTGGCTTGGACGACAGCGGCGGGGAGTTCCGGCGGGATGAAGGCGCCCGGCGGCGGCGCGGGCGGCCATTCACCGCGCGGCTCGTGGCGCGGGGTGCTGACAGCCACCGTAGTAGGCGCTGGCTTCGACGCGGGCACGACCTCGAACACACGGCGGCGAGGCAAGCCAGTGGAAGAGGATGGCGGAGCAGCAGCGCCAGCGGCCGGCTGCTTGGAGGTGGCGGGGGCGGACTTGGGGGCGTTCGGATCGCGCGGCTTCTTGTCGTTGAAGATCGCGGCGCGCACGTCTCGGGGCAGCCGTTGGCGCGCCAGGAAGAAGAACACTCCACCGGGGCTGCGGCGACCGCTGCCATCGCCGCGCATCAGGCCGCCAGCCTTTTCGATCTTCTCGGTCTCGGCGAGCAGAGTGAGGCACGCCTGGTCGCCCAGGTTGTCTACGACTGCCTTGATCTGCGCGAGCGGACCTTCGTCCGCTTCCCCGAGGGCCTTCGCGATTGTGTTGATAGTCTGATCACTAGCCATGTTAGTTGACCGCGCTTATGCACAGGTCCCCCCGGAGTGCAGCGGCTCGAGATTCTTGGCACCAACACGGTCGGACCGCAATAGGTGTCTGTGAAGGCCCGGAAGCGAGCGCTACAGGACCGAGGCAAGCTAGCCCGAACTCACCCGGGCGCAGCACTCTCAATCATACGGCGTCTCGTCCTCCAACGCTAAGAGCAAATGCGCCGCGCTCGTGATTCCCGGCACAACCGCGAATCCGCACTTTTTTCCAGCTTCAGTCTCCGTGCGTAAGGGGTCAGCGCTCGGTCACGTTCTGCCACGTTCTGCCGTTCTACCCCACGTTCTGCTCTAGCCCTTCGCTAGCCATGCCTAGCCTCGCGCCGTCACGTCTCACCTTGCGCCAGATCGGCGCGCGGACAGGTGACGCTGGCGGCGCGGACAGCCTCTACCTCGCAGACTGTAGCCGGGAGGTTCGCAACAAATCGAAATCCGACACGACCGGACTGCGCGGTGTCTTATACCGGCGGGCCTTGCGCGCTCGTAGCGCGGCTCTATTTGAACCCGTGAAGATGAACGACGTACCATTCGCCACGCCACGAGATGAGTGACGTGAGCTCGAACTCGCGCGACCGGCCCGTCGGCAGTGTGAAGCGTAGGCGGGAACGCAATACGCGAAAGTAGCCCACCTTGTTGCCCTCCGATCCCGGCGCCATCCACTTGGTGTCTTTCTCGGACACGGTGACGCCGTCGAACTTGCTCTCTGCCGCCGCGGCACCGAGCGCGTGGTGGTACTCGAGCAAGTCACGCTTGAAGTTTGCGAGCAGACGAAACTTGTAGTCGCGTTCCGGCTTTGCCACGTCCTTCACCTGCTGGTAGGCGACCAACGGAAAGAACGCGGGCAACGCAGGCTCGACGTCGCCGCTGAGGATCGCTCGCGCCACCAAGTCGATACGCTTCTGAAAGGATGACGAAGCAAGCGTTGGGCGCAGGTCGGTTTGGGCAAGGGGCTTTCCCTGTTCGTCCAGCAACCGAGTAGCGGTCTCACTCTCGGCGACGAGCGGCTCGGGAGTGTTTGGCGCGGCATCCGGTGTCATCGCGGTCGCGCTGGGCAGTGCAGGCGGCGGCCCCGAATCGAGCGTGGGCACCGCGGCCGTTGCGCTTGGAATTGCGGTGGCTGCGCCCTCCGTTCGATCGACCGAGGTCGGCTGCACAGCACTGGAGTCGTGGCAGCCGCCGACGACGATGACGACATAAGCCGCACCCAACCAAAGAAACCAAGGCCGTGAGAGGTTCACCCTGCAGCTCTACACCGCAGGCAGCCTGTATCGCGAGAAATGTGCGCGCTCGCGAGGCTCGGTGGGTCCGGATTCTTGGGACCAGTTGACTGGAATCAGGGACGGGTCTATCCGGCGAGTCCGGAGTGGGACACCAGATGAAGATCAACTGCCATTGCTGCACGCTTTCCGTTCTTTTGGCCGGGCTCTTGCTGAGCGCACCGGGGCACGCCGCCGAACCACTCCCTGACAGCCTGGTGAAGAGCAAGAAGGCGACCGAGGGCAGCACGGACGTGGCGACCTCGGGGTTCGAAGCGGCCGGCAAGAAACCCGACTCCAAGGACGCTACCGAGCTGGAAATCTCGGCCGGTGGCCTCGCTTCGGCCGGCAACTCACGCTCCATCGCAGCGACGACGGCGGGAAAGTTCCGGCTGCGCCGTGGCGCGGATCAAGTCGGCGCGGGGGTTGCAGCCAACTACGCCGAGTCGCAGGTCACCAAGGGCGAGGGCCTACAGACCACGGTCGAAAACTTTCAGGGCAAAGTCCGCTACGACCGGTTCTTGGCCGGTTCGTTCGTCGTGTTCGGTTCGGTGTCGGCGCGCCACGACCGCTTTCAGGGCCTAGATCTGCGGATTAACCTGGACCCGGGCTTTGGTTATTACTTCATCGACGAAGAGAAGCAGCAGCTCTGGTTGGAAGCCGGCTATGACTTTCAGCACGATATCCGGCGCGACGAAGCCATTCAAGATGCGCTCGCCGACAACTATTTCTTGGGCAAGACCCAAGACCGTCATAGCGCGCGCGGGTTCGTCGGCTACTCCAGTGAACTCAGCGATACGGTCAAAGTCGCCACCGGGCTCGAGTATCTTCAGGGGTTCAACCCGGCCACCAACTACCGGTTCAACTGGGATGGGTCGGTCACTTCGGCGGTCGGCAAGAGCTTTTCAATCGCGACGGCAGTCAGCGTGCGCTACGATCACAACCCGATCCCGGACGTCGAAAACACGGACATCATCACTTCGATCAGCCTCGTCTATCACCTCCTCTAGCCACCTCCTGTAGCGCGCAGCGCTAGAACGCAGACCCCCGCATGCCGCAGGCTCTTCGAAATTCCAGGCGCTGGCTCGTGCGGCTGCTCGTCTGTGTCGCCGCTTGCGGGCTGGCCGATTGCGGGAAGAAAAAGGCCCCCGCGGATACGACCTCGATCGATCAACCGCATCCCGCCGATACGGTCCCGGGCGCAACTGCGGTGGCAACGCTGGAGCGCACCGGTTGCTACGGGGAGTGTCCAGTCTATCGGCTTACCGTGAACAGCGACGGCAGCGTGGTCTATGTCGGTACGCGCTGGGTCAAGGTGCTCGGGCGCCAGGTTTACAAGATCTCGGAAGCGCAGATGGCCGAGCTGCAGGCCGCCTTCGAGCACGCAAACTTCAATCAGCTCCACGACTACGACAAGGTCGAGAGCACCGACGACGACTGGGCGCACATTTCCTATCGGCGCGGCGGCGGTTTCAAGCGCGTGCGGCACTATCACGGCGACAATGCTGCTCCGCCCGCGCTCGGTGCGCTGGAGGATGAATTCGATCGCATCGTCGACAGTGGACGCCTAGTCGGGGTGCCGTCAGCAACGACAACCCCATCCCCCTCGCCTTCGTCGGCAACGCCCCAGCCGTCAGTCCCTCCAGCACCGACCGAAGCCGCGGCCCCATCCGCCAGGCTGCCCCATCCGAGCGAAAACGCCGGACCGCCCGACGAAACCACTGCTGATCCAGACAATCATCCCTGAGTGGTTACGGTGCTGTTGTGCCGGTTTGCCCCATTGGTACGCAATTCGGCCCACGGGCAAACCGATGGATTCGTTCAGATGCGAAGGGCTACATTTCACTTTTGAAACACTCGGAGCTCTGAACGCACTTAACCCCTTGTAAGAGGGTTGGCCCGAGATGTGCTTACTGAAGCCGTTCTCCGGAAACAAACTGAATGCGCGGCGTCATCACTACCCGTCACTTGGTCACTCATGCGCCGCTGATCATGCGATTGTTTGGCGTACGGGCTTACTTCAAATGCGTGGCCTGTGTGCTCCGGAAGGGCGGCCGAGCCACCTTCCTGGACGCGGTTTCTCACTGACCAACGCTCGCTAGCCCGCAGTTATTCCGGTCGCGTCACGAGCGCTTGAGGCATGCGTTGCCGTCACGGAGCGCGTGTGACACATATTGCCCGCCCAACGTGAGCAGCAAAGGCCGTCCCTACCGAAGCTTCAACCACGCAGGCTTCGAGATTTTGGTCGGCAAAGCCGCCAGCGACAACGATCACCTCACGTTCAACGTTGCTGAGCCGCATGACCTGTGGCTGCACGTCGCAGGAGGCACGCCGGGCAGCCACGTGGTGATCCGCAATCCCGAGAAGGGAGCCGTACCGGACGACGTGACTCGCTGCGCGGCCGCCCTCGCCGCCTGGTATTCCAAGGCGCGCAACGCGGCCCGCGTCGAGGTGCACCTGTGCCGCGCCGGTGACGTGAAAAAAGCGCGCGGCGCGCCGGCAGGTCAAGTGCAGATCGCGCGCTACAAGTCGGTCAAAGTTGCACCTGCGCCGTTTGCCGGCGAAGCGAGCGCGGATTCCGAAGCCGATTGAAACGCGCGACTCAGGGCGGAAGCTTGGATTTCGCGACGTTCTTCGTGTTTTTGAGCAGCGCCAGATCGTGCTCGAACTTGGCCTTGACGCTCTTGAAGGTGTCCAGCGTTGCCGTATCGAACGCAGCCAGATCAGCGGCGATCGCCTTTTGCTGAGCGGCCACCGGCTGCAATGCTTTCTGAAATGCAGCCTTCTGCTTGGCGTTGGCCTTGGCTGATTTGGGACCCAGCTCGTTGATGGCCTTGTTGACGTCGGCGAGCTCGAGCTTGGCCGCAGACTTGAAGGCCTGACGCGCGACCGTTAGTGCCGCTTCCGCGGTCTTGCCCTGCTCGTCCGCGCTGGCCTGTGCCTTGCTGGTGCATTCGTCCAACTTGGTTTTCGCGTCGGTGGCGTCGGCCTTGACCTGGTCGAACTGTTTTTGCAGCTCATCCAGCTTTTGCTGCGCGGCCTGCTTGGCCTTGCTGGCTTGGTCGTCTGCCTGCTGCTGCACAGCCGCGACTTTCTTTTTGATTTCCTCCTCGTTCCCGCAAGCAACCAGCATCAGCGGCACGATCAGCAGAGCGCTACGCATGGCGATCACGCTAGGAGAAGTGACTCGGATGTTCAACCCGAGCGGTTAGCGCGCCCACGTTGTGCGCCGGAAAAATGCGATCTAGCTTCACAACTCGAGCGCGAAAGCGCCCGAAATATCGCACTGCAAAGCTTATCGAGCGAAGCCACCACATCCAGCCGGCCGGAAACGAATTCGGGGTTCCGCGCTAGCTGACCCGAGCCGCTTGCCGGTAGGAAGCAGACCAAAACATAACGGGGCAGCCTAGCGGACACGGCTTCTCCACCAAGTCAGACTCGAGACAGCCAGAAACCATGCGAGGCCAATGCTGAAATGGCCGGCGATCAGGTGCGCGCGCTGCGTGCTGGGGCAATGAAGCAAGAGGATCAGGCTGGAAAGCAGCGCGACCATTCCTGCCGCGAGCGCCCAGACTCGGAACGAAATTCGCTCGTCGCGGTCGAGCACCCAGAGCAGCGCGAACGACGGCGCGGCCAAGGCACTGCCGTAGCCGAAGCAGGTCAGCGAGCGCAGCGCGAAACCGCCACCCGACAACTCCTCTGCGCCGAGCGTGGCTTCAGGAGCAAACCAGAGCACACAGGGCACACACCACGCGATCAGTGCCAAGGTCGAACGCAGGCGGGCAGCGCGCCGTTCGATCGGCAATGGTCGCAACGCGCTGTGAGAAACGAGGCCGAGCAAGCCGAGCAGCAGTAGACCCACGACCATTCGTGTCACGCCGAGGTCACGCAACGACACACGCTTGCGCAGCAACTCGCGAACGAGCAGAGCCGAAGGCAAGATCAGGCTCAATGCCCAGCGCAAACGCGTCGAGCGGCTGCGCAAGAACGCGCGTACGCCCCGTTCCTCCGCGATCAACGCTTCGGTAACGACGAGTTGTTCCGCAACGTCCGGAGCGCTGCGCAGCGTGTCGTCTGCCAGACAGCGTCCGAGCTTCGCTCCGTTCCCGAGCAGCTCAGCGCAATGCGCACACCCCTGTAGGTGTTCGTCTACGGATGGGCCGGAGGGAATTCCTCCGGTCATCAATCCTTGGCGAAGCTCGGCGCAGTCCACGATTCTTGCTCGTGGTATGCCGCTCACCGCTCCAGGGTTACGAGCGGTACGAGGCTTCCGTTCGTGCTGAGACGCAGTGTACAGCCGCGCCCAACCCACCTGCGATCAGCGAACGAGCCGAGATATCAGCGTTTTTTGGCGGGCGCTTGCTTCGCGGGGGCCGGAGCGGGGGCCGGGGCGGCCTTCTTAGACGCCTTCTTGGCGGGAGCGGCGGCCGGAGCGGGGGCGGGCGCTGGCGCGGCCTTCTTCGCCGAGGTCTTGGTCGCCTTCTTCGCGGGTGCAGCCGCCTTCGCCGGAGCAGGCTTGGCGGGTGCCGAAGCCTTCGCCGGGGCAGCGGCCTTCGCCGGGGCCTTCTTGGCCGCCTTCTTGGCGGCGGGCGTGGGCGGCTCGACCGCCGCAGGTGCCTTGGCCGCCCACAGCCCGAGCGTTGCTCCCTGAGGATCCACGAAGATGGCAATCGAGCCCATCTCACCGACCTCTTGATACTCGAGCATGGCTTTGCCGCCCGCCTTCAAAACTTTGGCCATGGTCGCCTTCACGTCGTCCACCTGCACGTAGGGCAGCCACGCACTCGGCTGCTCGGGCGTTTGCTTCTTCTGCAGTCCACCACCCACTCCGCCGCTGACGTCAATCATCGTGTAGGCCATGGCGGGCATGTCGTTGAGCTTCCACGCGAAGACCGAGGAGTAGAACTTCTTGGCCTTCTTGACATCATCCGTGCTGAGCTCGACGTGGGCGAATGGATTGGGCATGTGGACTCCTTGTTTTCGCGGGAAAATAGCGGTGAACCCGCGCGCGCACGCAATCTCTCACGAGCCGATTGTCCGAGCAAGATGGCGCTCCCGAGTAGTGGTTCGCGACTCGCCGTTGCTGCCCCCCCGCTCTCACTCAGAAAGTAAACCCCGCGTTTCGGCCGCACAGGGTGCCAGAAACACGGCTGCCCTGCTGTGCCACCGAAAGCTCACAGTCCGAAACTGCGTAGTCCAGCGGCGGATCGTACACAGTTCCCGACAGGCTCAGTGAATCGCTGTCGATCGTCAGAGCGGTAGTCGATGACGGCTGAACGGCAAGCGTGCCCTGTTGCTTCACCCGCCCGTTCAACACCAAATCGTAGTTCTGATTCGCTGTTGCGCTGGGCGCGGCTGCATAGGCGCACTCGTCGAAGTCGTACTCGAGCTCCACGAACGACGAGCCCTGCGCCGCGTTCGAAGTTGCGTTACCAAACACGTGGACCGTGCCGCCACGCGAGCCGTCAGAGGTTCGACAGCCGGTCATGCCTTCTTGGGCGCCCACCGGTCGACCTTGAATCAGTGCATTGTAGGCGAGCTTCATGGCCTCGCGAAGGCCGCGCAGGGCGGTCCCATCTTGGCAAGCTCCATCGCAAGGCGGCGCAGGCTCGGGCTGTGCGCCCGCGCCGCAACCGCCCAGGAGCAAGCAGGCGAATGGCCAAGCGAACCGACGACGAGTCTGCCGCATCATCAAAAGCCTCCCTCGATCCCGAGACTCGGGATGGTAATTGGACCGACGGTCTGGGTCTCACAGCCGCGCAGTGTGCAAGTGGTCGCTACCGCCTCCTTGCTCAAGGTTGCGTTCATCCATTCGGCGACGAACGCCAGATAGGCGCGCGGACCCAATTGCCAGCGTTTTTCGACTCGCAGATCGAGCTTGAAAAATGGGGGCAAACGCGTCGCGCTGGGGTCGGTGGGATCGGGCGCCTTCGGTAGCCCGGTGTAAAAAGTGACGCGAGTTCCAGCGCGCCAATTGCGACCGAGGTTGTAAGCGAGCGCGCCGTTGATCACGTGCGTACGGTCGAACGCGGCGATGAACTCGTTATTTCCAAAGGAGCGCACCGAGCGCGACAACGTATACGACAGAAAACCGCCGACACGACTGGTCAAGCGACGCTTGAAAAAGAGTTCGAGACCGTATGATTCGCCGTTGGTGCGCGCCGCGAGCGCGTTTGCGGCAGTCGCGCTGCCGCCCCCGTCGGCGCCCTGGCCACTGCCGCCACTGCGGTCCTCGCCTACCGTGCCTACCGTGAAGCGCGGAGTGCCGCACGCGCCCGAGCGACCCGAGCTCGGATCGGCACCGCGATCGCCGGCGAGTGTATCGCTCGGAAAGCTGCCCGGTACGCAGCCGTTCACTTCTCGTGGCGTAGCGCCTAGCGGATCGCTCATATCGAAGAACCCATTGTGAAACACGGTCGCAGTGAAGTTGGTCGCGTCGCCTAAATCGTAGTCCACGCCCATGCTTTGCTGAACCGCTAGCTGCAACCCTCCACGCAATCCACCAGGCTGAAAACCAGGCAAAGGAACCACGAATGCCGGGGGCTGATGGGCCAACCCGAACGTCGCAAGCAGGCCCAAGCGGCGAGTCACCTCTAGTCGCGTCGAGAGCCGAGGGTCGACGGCCACCGCCGACTGACCTTGGGACGAAAAATAGTCGAGCCTCAGGCCGGGCGTGATTTGAAAGCGCGGCGTCGGGTTCCAAACCAGATCGCCGCGGATGCCAGTCGCGAGGTCGGTGCGCGTCGGGAACAAGCCGGCCGCGCGCGCCGCCGCTGGGCCCAGCTCGGTGGTATCGAATTGCACGTCGTATGCGTCCGACCGCACGTCGGAGCCGAAGCGCAATAGCGCGTCTCGAGTCACGCGCAGGCTGACCTCTGCGCGCATACCGAGGGAGCGATCACGGACATAGCGGTCATCGGGCAAGCGAGAGCGATCGAGCCCGGCGCTGACAGCCAAGCGTAAGTTCCCGTCCGGCGACAGCGCATGATCGTAGCGCGCGTCGAGACGATGAAATTCCGTACCGAACAGGGTCAAAACGCGCGTCGGTGTCCGTTCGCCGAGGAAGTCGTACGACCCGAACGAGAACACGCTGAGCGTGTCCTTCGGCGTTACTGCGTAGCTCGCGCGCGCTTGATAATCCCAATAGTCGAGTTTGGTCTGGGGCGACAATAGCGAGAACAAAGCGGCCGTGAAAGCGTAGCGCCCGGCCAGCAGCAACTCGCCGCGGTGTTCGGCGAAAGGTAGCTCGATGAGCGCGCCAACATCGAAGGTGCGTAGGTTGTATTCGCCGCGCAGCTCGCTTGCAGGTGCGACGGTTTCGCCCGAAACGATACCTCCGCTGTAGCGACCGAAGCGCGCCGGATAACCCCCTGGGTATAAATCCACGCGCTCGATCAGCGCAGGGTGCACCACCGACGGCCCCGCACCGACGTGGAACAAGAGCGGCACCGGGATGCCGTCCAAAAAGTATCCCACGTTGCCAGGCGGCGCGCCCCGCACGAAGAAGAAAGGCAACCCGGAAATGATCGGCGTCACGCCCGGCATGATTTCGATGGCCCGAAAGGGATCGCCGAACGTGCCGGGGATCTGGCGCACCTCCGCGCGCGAGAGCGACGCGGTGCGCGACGGGTCCATCTTCACGCCGCGCACTTCGATTTCGACCGGGCGCGCGACGCGCGCTGGTTTCGCTGGCGAGGGCAGCTCATCGCGCGTCGCCGGCGCTGTCGAACTCGGCTCGATGATCTCGGGAACGGGCGCGCGAAATTCGATTTGGAGGCGAATGCGCGCGCGCACCGGCGTTCCGCGTCGCATCGCCGGCTGAAAGCGGAAGGCCTGCGCTGCCTTGACGGCTTGGCCGGAAAAAGGCTCATTTGGCTGGCTGGCGACGACACCGGAGACGGACCCGTCGGCTTCGACCGTGAGCGTCAAGGCGACCGTCGCGTCACCGCTGCCCTGCTCGGGGTAGGCCGCCGTCAACTCCGAAATCGGCTTCGGCGCAACGATCTGGGCTTCGGTCGGCGAGGTCGATGCGGGTAGTTGCGCGTCCGCGACGCGCGGAGCGAGGCTTAACGCAAGCGCAGCCAACAGCGCAAACGGCGCACGAGCGGGGCGGCGGCCTGCCGACATTCAGTGCTCGCGGAAGCTAGCACTGACCTTGAATCATCGACACCGGATTGCCAGCTCGGCAGCCCAGCGTGGCGCCGCCACGAATGGTGAGCGACGCCACGCGAGACAATTTCGCCACTCAGCGACTGAGGAACGCCAACAGCGCGAGCAGCGCAATCGGCAGGAGCATCCAGACCATGGTCGGCGCCGGATGTGTCTTCACGGCAGGTTTCTCAGCTACCGAATCGACGTTTGCCGCAGACGCGTCGAGATTTTCGTTCGACATAGATCATTTCCATTCCGCCTCGAGGAGGCAGCCAAAGGCCAATCAACCAGGGATTTCGAGCGAGCTCAGGCCCTGGGAGGCTCTTCGGAATTCATGCGCGGGATACGCCGCTTGCTGTGAAAATGGCTGAGCGATGCCGAAGCCCGGACCGCAGCTGACGGCGCGAAGTAGCTCCGAGCGACGAGGTCTGGCCAAACCGCGCTGGGCACGGTGAACCACGGAACGCGGGCGAAGACGGGCGCGGCGGCGACCCGCGTCGCGGGCTCGGAGCGCAACGCGTGCGTCTCGATGCTTTGAACGCGCTCGGCAACGAGCCGCACTACCGAGGCGCTCGGACGCACCGCCGGTGTCAGCATGCGCTGCTGTGCCGATAGCCCGAGCAGCGCGATCAAGAGCGCGAATAGACGCAGCCAGGGCGCCCGCTGGGCGATGGTCCGGCGCACGCCAACTGTGCTCGAAGCGCTCACCCTCGATACGAAGCACATTCGCATGCCTCGTGCAAACCGCGCGACATTTTGCACACGGTAGCGCTCAGACTTCAATTTTACGACGTCACGGGGATGTGTCGGAGTTCACCTTGTGCGCTCGCCAAGACAGCGCTAATCACGGAGCGAAATTCGATGCGTTCGATCACGGCTCTCTTCCTCTTACTCTGCGTGAGTTGCGGTTCAGGTGGTACGCCGGCTGCGGAGCACCCAGAAGTCGCATCGAATGACCCATCGGCTTCGCCGACCGCTGGCAAAGGTAAGGGTAGGGCCCTGCCCGACCATTGCGCGCGAGGTAAGCGAGAGTGCGTGCCACCGCCGGGCTGGGTACAGCGCCTGTGCGAGGACGTATATCCGGACGTCGCGCTGAACATGTTCAAGCCTGGTACCCGTTGGAAGCGGCTGTACATGTTGGCGCGCGCGGAGCCGTTCAATGCCTCGGGCGGCGCCTCGCTGCTGGGCGACAAGCTCGAGCGCGGTGAAGAGGTGATTGCGCTCAAACGGCGTGAGAACAACGGCGAGATGCAAGTCGGCGACAACGCCGGCTACGACGTGCTGCGCTGGAACGGCGCCTGCGCGACCATTCACGATGGGGATTTTTCGCGCACCCCCCCGCGCGATATCGTCCACTCGAAGATCGAATGGCGCCGCTTGGGTTTGGACTTTCGCAAGATGCTGGAAGAGCAACCGGGCATCTCAAAGGCTCAAGCCGCCCGGCGCAAGGCCTGCCATGGCTTCAGCATCGGTGAAGTGACCAAAGACTGTGAAGTGTACGACCGTGCCTTCTCGGACGAGATCATCCGCTATGTTCAAAGTGGTGGTGCGATCCCGAATCCTTCGCGCTTGCCGTAACGACGAACGAACGTCGCGAGCCTTGCTCGCTTTCGATGCGCCAGGGCGTTGGCGCGGGCTACTCGAGGCCGCCACAGGCCAGCCAATCGAGGATCTGCCGCCGCTCATCGCTCGTCAGAGGCGGTGAACCCGGAGGGGGCATCGAGCAGCTGGCAAGTTGCGAAGCGATGCTCATGGGCTCACGCGACACGTGTGCGTAGTCGGTCAACTGGCGGCTCCGTTCGACGCCGTCCGCCGAGTGACATGGAAAGCAACGCGAATGCAGTAGCTCGCCGATCCCCGTGTCGAAGGTCAACGCGTTCGACGGACACCCCAGCGGCTGTGGCGCAGGGCACGCCTCGTGCTCGGCCGGTTGCCCGCAGGCGACCGCCGCTATCCCCGCAGAGAGCAGCGAAAGCAGCAATTTTGTCGACTTTTTTGCGACCGGCACGGTCCTCCGCGAAGATGGCTCGGCTTATCATGGCGCAAACTGCCCGCATGCCGTGAACCAAGCGCGCGAATCAGCGCGATCTCGCGCAGCGCGCATCGACACCGAGCACGGCGCTCGAATGATCGGGCATTCGAGCGACTCGAAATTTTCGGCCAGTCCACGGCGACGTGCTCGTGCGCAACGCCGCCGACAGAGCTGACCGACAACCTGAGCGAACTCAGGGCGCCGGCCGCTCCGGTCGAAGCATGATCACGCGATCGCGTCCTTGATGGCTTTCGTCGCGCGCGCCTTGACGGCCTTGCTTGCGGGCTTGGCCGCGAACGTCGTCGGCTCTTTGGTGAACGGGTTGATGCCCTTGCGAGCCGGACGCGCGGGCTTCTTCACGACCACGAACTTGGCGAAGCCGGGCAGCACGAATACGCCGTTCTTCTTCAGCTCTTTGTGGCCAATCTCGACCAGCGAGTCCAATACGGCTTTGACGTCTTTGCGCGTCGTGCCTTCGCCAACGCTGTCGACCACGGCCAGCAGTAGGGCGCTCTTGGTGAGTTGCTTCGTCGCTTTTGTTTTCGGCTTTGCCATCGAGAAATCTCCTGTTCGAGGAATAAGAACCGACAGAGAGCACCGATGGACCGTAAAATCCAGCGCTAAACCGCAAGCGTGACGCTTTGAGGACCGCGCGCGACGCGCGACGCGCGGCGGTCACCGACCAAAACCACAGCGGCGAATCACCGCTCGGGCGAGCCTTCGACGACTGACAACGCTCGGGCAGCGCACGAAGGACCTCGCGAAATGGCCCTGAAATCGCGGGGGAATCAGCGATCGCCGGCTCCGGCGCGCCATGCTTCGGGCCACGGCTCGACAATGCGCCGAGCAGCGCGGCGAGCTGTCGTGACCGAGCGGCTCGGGCCGAAACGGCCGAGTCCATTTTTTTTGCGCTAATCTCGTAGGCGATGGCGAAGATTGTCGCTTGCTTGCACCGCGGAAAGGTCGAGGTCTTACGCCATGGCCAGGCCGTCCAACGCTTGGAGAGCCCCTATCTCGAGCAGCTCACGGCAAGCGGCGAAGCTCGAGCCGAGGCGCGAATCGTGAGTATTACCCGCGGCCGAATCAGCGGCGAGTTGTGCTACGCGATCAGCGACAACGCTCTCTCCGGCGTGTTCGTGCAAACTCCGGAGCGCGGCGACGAGCAGCAGCTATTTCACGGAGTAGGCGCGCTCAGCGAGCTCGACTTCAGCCAAGCCGAGGGGTCACTTGCCTGCACGGTCGCGGGTGCCGATGGCACGAGCGCCCTCGGCGTGATTTCCGACGACGGCAAAGGATTGCGGACCGTGACCGAGGGCGACGTGCTCGATCGCGCGCCGCGCTGGGCACCGGGTGGGCGCTCGGAGCTCGTTTATGCATCCGCGGGGATCGGGCGTACGAGGACCGGCAGAGCAGTGGCACGCTCCCCATTCGCCCTCCATCGCTTGCGCTTCAGCGACAACAGCGTGGAGGTGCTGATGGCCGACGCGCAATACGACTACACGGGGGTCGTCCCCGTCTCGGAGAATGTGCTGTACGCACTCCGGCGCCACTACGACGGCTCGCGTCCGTCATCGGCTTTGTCGCGAATTTCTCGCGCGTTTCGCGATCTTTTTGCGTTCGGCAAGCGCAAGGAATCCGCGGGCCCACAGGCGCACGAGCTAGTCCGCATTACGACCAAGGGCTCGCAGTTGGTCGTGCAGGACGTGTTCGCCTTCGACGTCGCTGCGAACGAGGACATCGTGTACTCGAGCGCGGCGGGAGTTTCGAAGATCACTGCGGGCCAGGCCACGCCAGAGCGAATATCAGCGCTCACGGACGTGGAACAGCTGGTCGTTTACTCGTGATCTAGAGCGTGGAACCCGCTCAGCCGCGCGCTCGACCGTGCTGACACTCAGCGAGCGGTCGAGCGGGCCTGCCGGGCATGCCTAGCTCTGCCCAGCCGCCGCGATGGTCTGATCGCAAGATTGAGAGCCAACCGAGGTCATGATCGTCTTGCCACGACCACTGGCCTTGGTGCCGCACTTGGTACACTTGTAAGCACTGAAGGCGCCGACAGCGCCCTCTTGTAGTGCCCAATCGTGCGTGCGCGCCTCTTTCGGGAAGATACCCTGCTGTGCTGATTTCATGGCTCAGCTTACTCGCATCGGGGCCGAAAGTACCGTTTGGCGTGCGCCCCCGGAGGCGATTTGACGTTTTCAGCGGCGAACCGAGCCCACGCCCTTGGTCAAGGCGCAAGCGTCGTACATGCCGCGGTAGAAGCGCGGCATTCGCTCCTCCAAACGAAAGCCGCATTTCAGGAATAGCTCCAATCCTGATAGATTCGACTGTGCGGTGTGAAGTCTGATCTCCCTCAGGCCCGCGCGGACCACGGAAAGCTCCACGTGCGCGAGCAAAGCGCGACCGATGCCCAAGCCGCGCACTTCCTCCTCGACGGCGATCGCGCACAGATCTGCGCTGGTCTGGTTTAGGAGGTGAACGCAGGCAAACCCAACCGGGGCATCGCCTCGCCAGGCGACCCAAGTCGTCCCGCGTTGAACCAGCCGCTGCATGGTTACCGCCGGTTGACCGTCGTATTCGGCAAAGGCCTGCGCGGCGAGTCGCCCAATGAAGGCGTCATCGGCACTTTGCCGCTTTCGGATCCGAAGCGACGTCGATGTAACAACTCGCACTCGAAGAGCTTAGCGCCAGCAGGTCAAGGCCGCACGGCGAGCTCGTAGGTCGCAAAATCCACCCCCCCGCGCGAATCCCTCAAGACCACCCAAAGCGCGAATGTTCCCGGCATTTCTGATGCCACCCAATGATTTCGCGTGCTCAGCTCCCAGTCGTTCTCCGCGCGACCAGTGCTCTCGGTGTCCAGCTTTCCGGCGTTGGTGTACCAAGAGATGCGCATCGCCTCACGCCTCTCCGTGAGCGCGTGCTGAGCCCGATCGTAGTAGGTGTAACTCTCGACATCGCTCGCGGCCCAGCTGAGCGTCAGCTCCACGCGAGCGCCGAGTGGGATCTCATCGAGCGCCACAGGCTGGCCGCCGATGCTCGCGGTCATCGGCTCCAACCGTGGGTTTTGATTTGGCAGGTAGCTGAGCCCAAACTGGGTCGCGATGTCGGACGCGGCCTCTGCTAGGTCACAGGAAATGCGCTGGAGATGGAACGTCGGCTCCGAACCAGCAAGGTCGACGCGCAATGGCTGATAGTAACCGCCGCTGGTATCGGGATCACGCGGACGGAAGCCGCCCGGTGGAGTATTGGGCCCGAACAGCGAACAGCCTGCGGGCGGCGTCGCCGCTTCGATGGACAGCCCGCTTCCCGCCGCGAGCAGCGCCGCAGGCTTCAAACAAGCCGCCGACACCGCGTTGTTTTCGGGCAATGGTTTGGGAGCCGTACAGAACTGCCAATCGGGCGATGCGCTCGGCATACCGGGCACGCTCACGAACGCCGTGAAGGCGAGCCGCGTCCCGGGTTTGGCTTCTGCGGGTTCGCTCTTCACTGCCAGCACCCGTGGCGAGTCGATGCGCCAGTAGTCGTCTTCGAACTCGGGTCGACAGGCACACAGGCTGAGCCCGCAGAACACTGCACGAGCGACGAGCGCGTGTTTCATAGCTCGAGCCTCAACCCTGCGACCGCCACGAACGGCATGCCGGTGACCAAACCTCGCCGGGCATAATCCTGGCTGTATACGTACTCTTCTGCATTTCGATGATTGGTGACGTTGAGCAGTTCGACGTACGCCAGCAAGAGCGCAGCTTCAGACAGGGTAAAGCGTCGGTCGAATCGCAGGTCCAATTGCCAAAAGCTCGGTAGGCGTTGGCTATTCAGGGCACCGAAGATCGGTTGGTAGGCGTCGCTCTTTTCATCGAAAAATGCGCCAACTACCGGTGTTCGCGGCGCGCCGCTAGCGTATCGCAAGCGAGCTCCGAGGCTCCAGTCGCCCAGCGCCTGACTGCCCTGCGCGGTAAAGACGTGCGCTTGATCGCCGTCGAAATGACGAATGCTACCGTCTGGCGTGTCACGTCGCTCGCTGCGCGACATCGTGTACGCGAGTGAACCCGCAAAGCCATGCCACGGCCGCTGCTGGAGCAGCAGCTGGGCGCCGTAGCTGCTGCCGGTCCCACTCTCCAGCAACACGCCCGCCAATTTCGGCGTCGGCGAGGGATCGCGCACAGCCAGCTTCGACACGGAACGATAAAAGCCCGTCACGTTGAGTGACAGCCGCGCCGCGAGCTCGACGGACTCACCGAGGCTCGCGTGCAGCGCGGTCTCTGGTCCGAGGGTGGGCGTGCCAAATACCGCGCTCAGATCCGACGCTGCCGGGGGTTGCGAATACGAGCCGACCGCAGCAAACAACGCGACGCGACGCGAGGCACGGTAGCGGAGATTGAGCCGGGGTTCGATTTCGGCGCGCAGGGAAGACTGCCCGATGCTCGGCGTCTGGCCAATTCTCGGCGTATTTCGGCTCGTTTCGAGCAGGTAGCCATCGACGCGCAAACCGGGCGTGAGCGACAGCGGACCGAGATCCCAATCGAGCGCCGCGTACGGCGCCAGATCCAACAGCAACGTGTGCCAAGTATCGACGTTGCTGTCGTCTCCGGGAGGTTGACCAAAAGCGGTCACATCCCCCTCGCGTGCGGGGATCGTGAGCGACCCTCGGCGCTCGATTTTGGCGCGAGATCCCGCAATGTCCACGCCGAGGCTCAGCAGCAAATTCGAGGCGAGGCGCGAGCGATGTTCGGCGCGCAGACCGAGACGCAGCGCGCGCTGCTCGAGCTGCGCGGGATTTTGGCCGAAGCTAGCGTCGTAGCGGCTCGTGTCTCGCCCCAGCCAGGGTACGACCTGCACGGTAGATCCATCAGCCTGGGTGAACCGATAACGCAGATAGACTCGCTCGAACCCGTGATTTTCGAGCGAACGCCGCTGACGCGCGGGATCACGACTGGAGACGATTCGCTCGGATTCATCGCCAGAACCGAGCACCACGAAGTCCAAGGACTCTCGCTCGCGCAGGGCGATTTGCATTTTCGCCTGATAGTCCCGGTAGCGCGGGACCGCGAAAAACTCCGCTATATCCGGCGCATTGACCAGCTTCAAGCTGCGATCCAAAAGGCCGTAGCGACCGCCCAGCGCAAGCCGCACGCGCGGGCTCGGTTGCGCGCTGACCAGTGCAGAAGCATCGAGCACACTGAGCTCGAGGTGCGCGTGGTAGCCGCTCTCGAGCTCGCGCGTCTCGAGCCGCACCATGCCGCCAATCGCGCGGCCGTAATCCGCGCCGTACGCGCCGGGCGTGAGCGTCACGCTTTGCAGCAGGTTACCGTTCACCGTGGAACGGATGCCGCTGCCATGAAACAGCTGCGGGATCTCGACGCCGTCCACGTAAACTCGCGAATCCTCCGCCGCTGCCCCCCACAGCAGTAGCTGCCCGGAACTGAACGCAGAGCGAGAAACTCCAGGTAGATTTTCGATCGCCTTGGCGGGATCGTCGTGCGTGCCAGTCTCGGCGCGTGCTTGTTCGGCGGTCAGCTTGAGTTCGACCGCATCACGCCGTGGCCGAAGCCCAACAATCGCGATTTCCGCGGGCGCGGCGTCAGTCACCGGTGACGGCTCGGCGTGAGCGGGCAATGCGAGCAAGCAAAGGCATAAGCCCCCTGCCCCATCGAGCACTCGGCGGAGATGCCGTGTACGAGTCACGGCACGTCGAATCCGAGCGCTAAAACGCCCGCTCCGCGGTCGTGCGGCCCCCAAGTGTCGCTGTCGACCGAGGTGCCCTGGGCAGGCTCGAGCGCTACGCCGTGCAGTGTCACATGCACGCTCCAGGGCGCGATCGAGCGGTCACACAGCGAGGCAGTGTCCACCCGCACCGAGTAGCGTCCAGCGGGGGGGGCCTGCTGCCAGACTACGTCTTCTTGGCGCAGCTGGTCGTTAGCGCAATCGGCATTGGAGTCCGCTAGCAGAATACCCGCGCTCTGGCTCGCTCCACCCGACGCGAAAGAGTCGACCGAACTCGGCGCGCCGTGAAATACCTCGTGGCCCAGTGGATCGATCACGTGCAGATCCAGATCGGCTTCGTTGTCCCAAGTCAGTGACACCACCAACTCGCCCGTGCCGCCACGCGATGGCGCGGTAGGCAGCACGGTCAGGGTTTGTCGGAGCGGCGGACCGAACCGGCCCTGCGCGTCCACCGCGCGCACTTCCAGCGTGTAAGCTGGCTGGGCCAACGATCGTGAAAACGACGCGCGGCAGCGAAACGTGGGTAAAGTCGGGGCCGAGACATCGGGAACTCCTGCAGGAATCAGCCAGTGACCCGCGTCTCCGCTGAGCGCAAGAGCCGCCGCAGTGGCAGTGACACCGAGCGTGCCGCGTATCGGCTTGTCGGCATAACCCGACCAAATCGTGGACGAGAGGAGCTCGGTCGCGATGACTTCGGGCCCAGTTTGAGCGCGGGGCGAAGCGCCGGGTACGAACTGCGCGTCCAGAATGCGCATCCGTGAGCCCAGCGCGGGATCACTGGAGGCCCCATCCGAGCACCCGCTGACGCTCAGCAAGCCGATGATCGCCAGCTCTGAACTCCAGCTCCGCATCAAAATCTCAGCTGCGCGCGTACGGTCAGCGCGTCACTGGCGAGCGACGTGGGAGCGCCGTTCTGCGAGCGCCCGAGTGCGTTGCGGTTGCGATCGTATTGCAGCGATAGACGCGCGTCCGCATAGCGAAACATGACCAACAACGAGAGCGTGCTGTAGCTGCGGTCGCGAGGCACGACTTCTAGCGCCTGCTGCTCGCGCGCATCTTGATCGGGGTCGTACCGGTCGTAACGCACGCCGACCAAACCCCAGCGAGTCAGCTCCTGCGTCACCCCCAAATACCAGCCAAATTCACGGAGATCATGGCCCGCGCTGACCGGATCCGCTGGCTCCAAACCGCGATCCATGTTGATCGCGCGGAACAACTCAGCGCGCAGCTCGAGGCCCCAATGTTCGCCGAAGCGAACTCCGAGCCGCGCGTCGGCGCCAAGCGCGAAGCGATGAAACTGCTCGGAGGGCGTCGCAGACGAGCCCGCAATGACTTGCACCTCGGTGGCCTGCACGATGCCGTCACCGTTCTCGTCTCGCCACACGAGTCGATCTTTGCTTGTGCCGCTGCCCTCGTGAAAGCCGCTACCGGTGTCGGCAGACACCCCGGCCGCAAGCGAAACACGCGGCGCCACCTCGCCTTTCACTCCGAGGTGACCAACAATTTCCTTTTTTTGGTTGGGGGCGAGCGCTGGAAAAACACGATCGCCAATCGGATGGCCGTTCATCACTGCTAGGCTCAGATCGAAAAAGCGATACTGAGCTTGGAACCGCGCGCCCAGATCGAACTCACCGGGGAAGAGCGCTCGCGCAGCGGTGGAACGCTCCAAGAACGGGCGAACTGAATCGAGCTCGGTTACCTCGAAACCAAACGGGATCCGAATCAAGCCCGCAACCAGCGAAAATCTAGGCAATTTCCCATCTTCACGCGCGGGCCAATGCACACCGAGCTCGGCGTTGATCGGACGCAGCTGCGCGCCATTGTTGGTGTTCGCGTCGATCTCGAGCGCACCGCTCAGGTAACCACGATCACTCGCGACGCGCAGGTGCCCCCGGCGTAGCGTGAAGCGCTCCTGATTGAGCGGAGCACCCGTAGAGTAATTGACCTCGTTTCGAGAAGCCTGGTTGTAGAGCACCCAGTCGAGCTGCACGTAGCCCGAGAGCTTCAGCGCGGCTTCCTCCCTGGCTCGCTCGGCCTCGGTGCGCTCCGCCTCGCGGCGCTCGAGTCGTTCGAGCGCCGCTTTTTGCCGAGCGACTTCGGCGAGGCTAATTGGCTCGTCTTGGGCGCCGGCTCGGCTTGCGAACGCTGCCCAGAGCAGCGTCGCAAGCGTCGCGAGGCGATGCTTCATCAGGGCAATGCCAGGGTCGGCGAGGGCACGGTCACCGGCTTGATCACTGCCTGGGCGGTCGTGCAGGCGTTGATCAGCTGCTCATGAGTGCTCGGAGTGCCGGCAAAACAGCCAGAAACACCGGCTCCGGCGCTGGTCAGGGCGTCCGGCTCGCAGAAGCCGTGGTTGCAGCTGCCCGCGCCACATTGAGCCTTCGTCGTGCATGCCGTGCAGCCCGCAGGCACGCCCGTCGCCCCGGGCACTTTGCTCAGGTAGTAGCAAGTGCATGATTCGTCCGGGGTGAATGGCGTAAGATCGCCGCCGTCCGTCGTTCGACTGACTTGCATGGCGCAGTCGGGGATCAAACCGACCTTCACCACGTCAGCCAAGGAATCGAACGTGCTGCCACCGCCGGGCGGTATCGCGGCGGGATCACCCAGCACCAAATCGACCACGTACTTGGTGACGGGATTGGCGATCACGTTGGCCGAGTTCACCGGCGCGATGTACACGGTCGGCGACCACAGCGTGTAGTGACCGTCGCGCACGTTTTGCTTGTCGAACGCGCTCGCCACAGAGTCCGGATAGAAAGCCGCGCTCTGTTTGAAGGCTTGGAACGCCAAGGTTTGGATGCCGTTGTTGCGATTGCTGTCGTACACCTCTGCACCCAGGATGCCGATCGTGGCTTTGGGCTGCGCAGAGCCCTTGACCGCCGCAATCACGTCGCTGGAGGCCGGCTCTTGCACGCCCTTCCACTTGTTCGGCGGCACGTTGATGTTCTTCGCGGTAGCCACGAGGGTGCTCTTGGTGGTCGGACGAATGAACAGGAATTGCTCGTTGTTCCACGGGTTGTAGCTGGGGGCGAGCGGGTTCGCGGCGCCAAAGCCGAAGGCGTAGTAGGCCTCTTCGGCCCAAATCGCCGTCTGCTCGCTCGCGCTGGGCACGATGAACGTGTACGCCTGGATAGGCCCTTGGACTTGCGCAAGGCCCGCGGGCGTATCGCCCAGGCCGCAGCTGTCGACGAACAGCGCTGATATCGCGAAGTCGAGCGTGACGCCATCAGCGCCGGTGGTGCACGTCGGCTCGGGCATTGCCGTGGTCCACGCGGGATCTTCTGCAGTCGACGGGATGTATTTGAGCACGCCGCTCTTCACGACCTTGGTGTTCGTGTACATGTCGCTGGTCAGCGTGCACGAGCCCGTCAGGTTGAAGGCGAGCGTGATGTCGGCCGTGTCGCGCAAGTGACGGCCCAGGTTCTTGAGCAGGTTCTCCTGCGTATCGCCCGACTCGAGATAGAGAACTTTACCGGGCAACGTCGCACAGGTGCCGTCGAACGGGACGACCGGTGCCGCCCCGCCCGCCCCAGCTTCACCTGCCGCGCCGCCTTCGGGCACAGCTTCGGCGCCCGCTTCCCCGCCCACGCCAACGGACGCTGAGCCCGACGCACCGCCGGTTTTCCCTGCACTGCCACCGCTGCCAGCCTTTCCGGCACTGGCGGCACCGCCTACGCCGGCGCCGGGATCCGGCACACCATTGGAGGGTTTCTCATCGTCGGAACAGCTCACGGCAAGCGCCACGAGCGCGAACGGTACGGACCAAGCAAGTAAGCGCTTCATCATCGAAACTTCTCCGTCTATTTTTGGGCTCGAACTAAGCGGCGAGAACTTCGGCGACGCGCGCGCCGCATTGGCCGACGTCGTAGCCAAGAGCGGATAGCTCACGACGAAACGGGGCGCTGGTCATCACCTCGAACAAACGAACGAGGCGCGAGTCGTCGAGATCATCGCGCCCGACGACCAGATCGTATCGTTCTTGGGCAAGCGGTACGAAGCCGAGACCGAACGCCAGGGCGGCGTCGCGAGTAGCAATGCCCGTGTCGGCAGCACCCAGGGAAACCGCGTGTGCGACCTCCATGTGACCCGAAGCTTGTATCGACGGGCGACTCGCGAGCTGCGCCGGCAGACCGGCTCGCGCCAGTTCGTGATCGAGCAAACGCCGCGCTCCCGACCCCGGTTCGCGACCGGCAAAACGTAGGCCTTTTCGCGCCAAATGCCTGACTTTGGAGATGGCCTTGGGGTTGCCGCGCAAGGTCACCAACCCGGCTTCCCAGCTGGCCAAGGTGATCACCACCAGAGAGCGGCTCGCGCCCAAACGGCGCACGTCCGGCAGATTGGCCTCACCAGTTTTCGAGTCCACCAAGTGCACCCCCGCGAGGTGCGCTTGGCGGCGATCCAGAGCCTCGAGGGCGCTGGTACTCGAGCGTGTCAGCCACAAACAGCGACCCGAGCTCGGGCGCGCATTGAGGCGATCAGCGAGCAGGCCGAGCGCGGGGGCGCAGCCCATGACCACCAAATTCTCACGCACGTCAGCGGCCGGACGCAATAGTTCGACATCGACGCGGCCGCGTACGCTGCGCCCGGCAATGGCATCGGCCGAGCGGGCGATGCCGTCCGTCGAGAGCGAGTACGAAAGCCAACGACCAGCGATGTGCGACAGCGCCACGCGCCCCGCCGAAGCTTTGCCTACCGGCTCGGCCGCGACTCGCGTTTCGCTCTCGACACTGCCGAACAGCTCCTCGACCCGACACTCGAGCGCGCGCGCGAGGCGCAGCGCCACGTCTACCGCGGGCAGAGCTCGGCCACTCTCGATCGCGTGCACGCTCTGGCGGCTGAGCCCAACCTTCGCGCACAGCGCCGCTTGAGAGAGGCCACGCGCATCGCGCAATTCACGCACTCGATTCTGCAACGGCGCCCGCATGACAAGCTTGCTTTACCTCATGACAGGCTAACTTGTCATGACAAACCCGCGGCGGGGACCCGCAAGGCGCGCTCGGGCAAAGGCGCGCGCGAGTTGCCGCCCGCGGCGTCCGCTCAGTGCTTGGGGCGCAGGGGCTTGCTGCTCGCGACGGCAGCGGCGCTCGCGCTCGGCGCAAGTCCACTGGCCAGAACCGCGGGGCGAATAGCGGCGTGGGGCGGATTCAAATCGACCATGCCCGTCGCCGGCGCGGTGGCGGTGTTGGGCGTGCTCCCCGGAGCACGCGACCAAACCAAGCCGAGAACAGCCGCCGCCAGCGCCAAGCTCGCGATCAGCAGCGGCTTTCGCAGACGCGGCGGCGGGAGGCTGCGCGCGAGCAACGGACGCAGCGTCGGCATCATACTGAGCCGAGATTGGGCGGGCGCCGGAATCGAATCGCCACGCTGGATACCGGTGTCGACGGCGATCGCGCGCAACGACGTCACGCTGCTACTCGACGTACCTCCGCCCGGCTCGCCCGCTCCGGCATCGACCACGATTTCCGCGCGGCGAATGGCTTCGCGCTTGCGCAAGCCGCGCTCACCCACGGTGTCTGCCATGAACGTGCGCAGTTGCGCTTCGAAGCCGAGCTCGAACGCTTGGGGCACGCCTCGCTCCAAGGCCAAGCGCATTTCCTCGGCAGAAGGCCAACGCCGATCGCGATCCTTCTCCAGCGCCTTGAGCACCACGGCTTCGAGCGTGCGAGAGTAGCTGGTCTTGAGCACCGACGGTCTTACTACCGGGTCGTCACTGACGATGTTCCGCAAAGTAGCCGCAGAATCGCGGCCCTGAAAGGGATGCCGGCCAGTCGTGAGCAAGTAGAGCGTCACCCCGATCGCAAACAGATCCGTGCGCTGATCGACTACCCCGCCCAGCACTTGCTCGGGTGCCGCGTAACCGAGATTGCGTTCGATGCGATTGTCTTGCCCGACCGTCCGGTCCTGGCGTTTGGCTCGAGCGATGCCGAAATCGACCAACTTGGCGATGCCCGAGTAGCTGACCAAAATGTTGTCGGGCGACACATCACGGTGCACCACCGGCATGCGCACCCCCGCGTCGTCACAATGCTCGTGCGCGGCTTGCAAGCCGCGCAGCGCCTGACCGATCAGATTCACCGCGACCAAGAGCGGTACGCCGCCCCCCTGTTCGGCGCATTCGATGACGCTGCTGAGCGGCTCTCCGTCGACCCACTCCATCACGGCGTAGAGGGTGCCGTCTTGCTCGTCGAGCTCCAGCGTCTGCGCAACGTTCGAATGCTGAATCAGCGCGGCGACACGTAGGTCGTCGAGCAGTCTCTGTTCCATCAGCCGCGCATCACCGGGCGCGGGCAGCAGAGTCTTGATCGCCACGAGCTTGTGGAACCCGCGCGCACCGCGCAAGCGAGCAACCCAGACTTGGCCCAGACCACCACGGGCCACGGGCATGAGCAGCTCGTAGCGACCTAGCTTCTGACCGGTGTGGAGGCGGATGGGATCACGGAACAAGACGAATTCTCACCAAGGCGAGCCTTCAGTACGGCCCGTCCTGGAAGACAATTAGTGCCGATATGGCGTCGACAACCGGGCAAACCGGAGACAGCCGATTGCTTCGAGCTGGTTTCAGCCGCGAAAGCACGCCCAAAATGCGAAAAGCTGCCCGATGTCGGACAGCTTCTCACCCCTGGGTGGGCTTATTTAAACGACGAATCAGATGACGGGCTTCATCGCCGTCATGTACGCGCGCAGCACGGTGCCGATCTGCTCGACGGGATGGTTGCGAATTTCTGCGTCCACGCGCACGAGCTCACGGTTCGACACCGCGGTGTCCTTGAGCTCGAGCCCTTTGCCGATCACATCCGTCTCGACCTTGAGCATGAACTCGCGCAGCAGAGGCCGACACGCGTTGTCGAACAGGTAACAGCCGTACTCGGCCGTGTCCGAGATCACCTTGTTCATCTCGTACAGCTTCTTACGCGAGATGAGGTTGGCAATCAGGGGCGTCTCGTGGAGTGACTCGTAGTACGCGCTCTCGGCCTTGATGCCGGCGTCCGTCATGGTCTCGAACGCGAGTTCGACGCCCGCTTTGACCATCGCCACCATCAAGATGCCCTTGTCGAAGTACTCTTGCTCGCCGATGGCCGCGTCGGTCGGAGACGTTTGCTCGAAGGCCGTCTTGCCGGTGGCTTCCCGCCAGGCAAGCAGGTCTTTGTCGCCCGCTTTCCAGTCCGTCATCATGCCGCTCGAGAACTTGCCGCTGATGATGTCGTCTTGGTGCTTCTGGTAGAGCGGCGCCATGATCTTCTTCAGCTCGAGCGAGAGCGCGTGCGCCTTGAGCTTCGCCGGGTTGCTCAGGCGATCCATCATGCCGGTGATTCCGCCGAACTTGAGCGCTTCGGTTACGGTTTCCCAGCCGTATTGGATGAACTTGGCGGCGTAGGCTTTGTCGATGCCCTTTTCGACCATCTTGTCGAAACAGAGCAACGAGCCGGTCTGGAGCATGCCGCACAGGATGGTCTGCTCGCCCATCAAGTCGCTCTTCACTTCGGCGACGAAGGAGCTGGCGAGCACGCCCGCGCGGTCACCACCAGTGCCAGAAGCCAGCGCCTTGGCCACCGCCCAGCCCTTGCGCTCCGGATCGTTCTCGGGATGCACGGCGATCAGCGTCGGGATGCCGAAGCCGCGCGTGTACTCGACGCGCACCTCCGAGCCCGGGCCCTTGGGCGCCATCATCACGACCGTGATGTCCTTGCGCACCTGCATGCCTTCTTCGACGATGTTGAAGCCGTGCGAGTACCAGAGCGAGGCGCCCTTCTTCATCAACGGCAGGAGCGCGGTGACCACCGGCGTGTGCTGCTTGTCCGGGGTCAGGTTGCCCACGACATCCGCCGTCGGGATCAACTCCTCGTAGGTGCCGACTTTGAAGCCATTCTCGGTCGCGTTACGGTAGCTCGCGCGCTTCTCGGTGATGGCTTCCTTGCGTAGCGCGTAGCTCACGTCCAAGCCGCTGTCGCGCAGGTTCAGACCCTGATTGAGGCCTTGCGCTCCGGCGCCGACGATGACGATCTTCTTGCCGCGGAGGACACCGACGCCATCGGTGAATTCGCTCTTGTCCATGAAGCGACACACGCCAAGCTGTTTGAGGGCTTCGCGAAACGGCAGTGAATTGAAGTAACTCATCGGCACAAACCTCGGTGTTCCTAAACGACCCTTTTGGGGGTGGGGGCCCAAAAGTCTGGGGTGGGGCCCCGCTGAATTCATTTCAGCGGGTACTCGGGCAAAACCCCCGATCTTTTGGGGGTGGGGCCCCAAAAGTCTGGGGTGGGGCCCCGCTGAATTCACTTCAGCGGGTGCGGGGGTGAAACCCCCGACGGAAAGAGGCCGGGAACATTGTCCGCCAACCACCCCCTGTCAACATAGCGTGAACAAACGCATGACCATCGCAAACGTTTGCTTCCGACAATCCTCGATTGGCCCGACCGACTTGCCCATTTTCCGCGATTTCTCGTGGAACGTCGAGCCCTTCCAGTCTTGGGTCATCACCGGGTCCAATGGCAGCGGCAAGAGCGCGATTGCCCAGGCACTGGCGGGGGGGCTCGCCGTCGCCTCGCGCAGCGCGTCAAGCGGTGACGGAAATCAGCTACCCGCCCCGGCGAGCGTCGCCCTGATCTCGTTCGAACGGCAGCGCGACGTCGTGTTCGACGAGCGCTACCACGACGACGGAGAGTTCGTGGAGGGCGGTATCGATCCGGGTACCTCGGCGCGCGATTTCATGCTCGGGCGCAAACGCGGCAGTCGCGCCGACACGGCGGCTCCCCTACCCGCCCGGCTCAGCGAGCTGGTGCAGCGCTTGGGGATCCAATCCGTACTCGCTCGCGGCTTGAAGTATCTGTCGACTGGCGAAATCCGCAAGGTGTTGCTGTGCCGCGAGCTGCTGCGCGAGCCGGCTTGGCTCGTATTCGACGAACCATACGAGGGGCTCGACAGCGCCACGCGCTTGGTGCTGGCCGCGGAGCTCGATCGGCTGGTGAGTGCGTCACTCGTAGACCCGTCCGCCACTCGCGTCTTGATCATCACCGATCGCTACGAGCACGTGCCCGAGGGGACGACCCACGTCCTCCACATCGAAGATCGCCGAGTCGCGTTCGAGGGCTCGCGTGCCGAGTTCGAAGCGCGCGGGATCCCCAGCGAGCTGCGAGGCCTGGGCAACGAAGAGGCGGAGTCACTCGGACAAGCGTTGGCCGAAACATTGGAAGACCGCGCCGCAGCCAGAGCGCCCGAACGCGTTGGCATTGCGCCGAGCGACGCATTGGTGGCGATGCGCGACGTGACCGTGACGTACGCCGAGCGACGCGTGCTCGACCGGCTGAACTTCGAGATCGCCCGAGGCGAGCACACCCTCGTGCGCGGTCCGAACGGCTGCGGCAAGACCACTCTGCTCAATCTGATCAACGGCGACAACCCGCAAGTTTACGCCAACGATGTCACGATTTGCGGCATGAAGCGCGGCTCTGGCGAATCGGTTTGGGACGTCAAGAAGCAGCTCGGGCAAGTATCGTACGCGCTGCACGTCGAATACGCCTATCGCTGCCAAGCAAACTTGATCGAATGCGTCTTGTCGGGCTTTTACGACTCCATTGGCTTGTACCAAGCGCCCGGCTTCGGCGAGATTCATGCCGCTGAGCGTTGGCTGAGCGTGGTCGGCCTGTTGGGCAAACGCGCGCAGCCGTTCACACAGTTGTCGTACGGCGAGCAGCGTGTGGCCCTGATTCTACGCGCGGTGATCAAGCAGCCGCCGCTCCTGATTTTGGATGAGCCGTGTCACGGACTCGATCCGCGGCACCGCAGCGAAGTGTTGACGATCGCAGACTACATCGGTCGACACACGGATTCGACGCTGCTCTACGTGACCCACGATCCCGAAGAGGTACTCGGCTGCACACGCCAGATTTTCGAGTTCGATCCGGCGATCGGTTGGGGTCTGCGGCGCGCCTGACGAGGCCTGGCAATCTGCCTGCCCTTCACGGCGTGACTGACCCAGCCGTAGAGCGAGTCAGGTAGCCGGAAACGGCTGCGCACGCGGGACGAGCGACTCGCGATCTCGCACCGCCTGCTCGTACAGCGCATTTTCTCGCTCCTTGTGGCTGGCCGTAAAGCGGACCGCGATGGCACAAACCGAGGCACCGAGGACGCACATGCCCAAGGTGGAGAAGCAGGCCTGCACGTTCCCCAGACCCTTGAGCAAGAATCCGGCCGCTACCGCGCCCACGTTGCCGCCGGCCCCGATGATGCCCGCCACGCCGCCGAGCGCCTTGCGATCGATGAAGGGCACCAACGCGTAGGTGGCACCGCAAGCCATGTGCGTGAACAGGCCGAAGGTGATCATGGCGGTGATGGCCATCGCCGCGGAACTCGTGGTGGAAAACCAGAGCAGGCCCAGGCCTTCGCCCACCATCAAAGCAAAGAGCAGGAACGTGCGGGCATCCAGGCCACGCGCACGGGCCACGCGGTCCGAGAAGATGCCGCCCAGCGCGCGTGCGAACAGCGCGAGGAGACCGAAGGAGCCGGCGGCCATGCCCGCCGACTGCAAGTTGAGCTTGTAGCGATCGACGTAGTAGCTGGCCGCGACGTTGTGCACGAACAGCTCGATGCCAAAGCACGCGCCGTAGGTGACGAACAGCATCCAGACGCGATAGTTGGCCATGGCAGCCTTGAATACCTGCCACCCGCCCTTCTTTCCGCTCTCGATCTCGATTCCGGCTTTGCGCAGCTCGGCGTAATCTCCCTGAGGACAATCTTGCGTCAGCTTCCAATACATCACGCCCACGACCACCATCAGCACCGAGGGCACGATCATCGCCATGCGCCAGCCCAGGCTCTTTTCGATGCCGAGGCTCAATAGCGCGGCCAATACCCAAGGCATCACCGATTGGGTGACCCCGCCGCCGGAGTTGCCCCAACCCGCGCTTGCCGCGTTGGCCGTGCCGACCACGTTCGGCGCAAACATCACGGACGTGTGATACTGCGTGATCACGAAGCTTGCGCCGATCGCGCCGATCAACAGGCGGAACAACAAGAAGACCGCGTAGCTCTTGGCGAAAGCAACGCCGAGAACGGGAATGGCACCCAGCACCAGCAGCGCGGCATAGGTGCGACGCGGCCCATACTTGTCAGTGAGCGGCCCGATCGCGAGCCGAACCAGTATCGTGATCCCGACCGCGGCGATGTTGATGTTCGCGATCTGGTCTTTGCTCAAACCGAACTCTGCTTTGATCACCGGCATCAGCGGCGCCAGCGAAAACCAAGCAAAAAAGCACACGAAAAACGCCAACCAACTCATGTGAAAGGCGCGCATCGCCGGCGTCGAAAATGAGAACAACTGGATGCGCGTTGCCTTGGCCGCCCCCGGGGTCATGGCGCGTCCTGCATATCGACGAGCACCATGCCGGCGTCGCTCAAGCGGGCGGGATAGGTTTTGAGTGCGCAATCACCGTTTTCGGCCTGACCAGTGCTCAGGTCGAATTTGAGCGAATGAAGCGGGCAGATCAACGTGCCCGCGCCGAGCAGCCCGTCCGCCAGCGGGCCTTGCCGATGCGGGCATTGTGCCTGCGTGGCGAACACCCCGCCGTCACGACCTCTGAATACCGCTATCTGCGAAGGCCCGACTTGGAAGCTTCGGCCTTCGCCTTCCGGAATCGCAGTGATGGGACCCAATGTGACTTCCATCTGCAGACCTCCTTCATTGAACGATGGGTAACAGCGCACCGAATTGGTTTGCGGTCGCCGGAGTGACGGCTTCCTGCCAAGGATCTTGATAGGCATCGACCGAACGCTGCATCGCTTGGTCGAGACGCTCGGCAATGCCCTCGCTGTCCTCGACCACCACGGCGCGGATCTTGTCGATACCGACGCGCGGCACGAACGCGTACGTTCGCTCCAAGTAGCGGCCGTTTTCTCGATAATATTGCAGGAACCGCCCTGAGAGTTTGAGCACGGCCTCGTGCGTGTCGACCGTGCAGAGAAGGTCCCCCTTGCGAACGTGGGCGCCCGCCGCGCCGCCCACGTAAATTTCCCATTTGCCGCCCTCCACCGCGACCGCGCCCACGTCCTTGACCAAGGCTTCCGAGCAATTCCTCGGGCAACCCGCGGTCGCCAGCTTGAGCTTCCCCGGCGCATCCAAGCCTTGGAAGCGAGCTTCGATCTGCTGCGCCAGCCCAATGCTGTTGCCCAGCCCGAAGCGACAGAAGTCCGTGCCCACGCAGCTCTTGCAAGTGCGGTAACGCTTTCCGTAGGCAAAGCCCGAGGGCATGTCCAGATCGCGCCACACGTGCGGCAAGTCTTCGCGCTTCACGCCAATCAGATCGATGCGCTGACCGCCAGTCAGCTTCATTAGCGGGACGTGATACTTGTCGGCCACGTCTGCGATCCGGCGCAGCTCCGCGGCCGAGGTGACCCCGCCCGGCATTTGGGGAATGACGCTGAAAGTGCCGTCCTTTTGGATATTGGCGTGGACGCGATCGTTGATGAAGCGCGCGTCCCGCTCGTCCACGTATTCATCGGCCCAAAGCGTGATCAAAAGCGATGCCAAGCCGGGTTTGCTGCCCGGATCTTCCTTGCCACCCGCCAGCTCGGCAAACACCGAAGACACCGATTTCAGGCCCAGGGCACGAATTGCCTCGATCAGCTCGGGTTTGGTCAGGGGCACACCCGGCACGTAGAAGTTCGCAGAAGGGTCTTCGTCGGTCGCGCCACCGCAGGCCCAATCGATGACCTGTGAGACCAGCGCCTTGCATGCGCCGCAGCCCATGCCCGCGCGAGTTGCTTCCATCACGGACTTGGAGCTGCGCTTGCCTTGCTTCACGCAACTCATGATGCTGCCCTTGGTCACGCCATTGCAGTTACAGACCTGCATCTCGACGGGCATGCTCTCGATGGAAGCTTCTTCGGACGGGGCGCCGATGTCGAACAAGAGCGAGAGTCGCTCGTCGGGAACCGGCGTATTGCGTTCGAAGGCTTGCGAGAGGAACGGAGCCTTGCGGATGTCACCGAGCAAGATCCCGCCCACCAAGCGGCCATTGCGGATAATCAGCTTCTTGTACGTGCCCTTCTTGGCCTCGGTGAATTGAACGACTTCGTCGCCCTCCTCCGTGGGTTCGGTGATGCCCATAGACGCCACCTCGACCCCCATCACCTTGAGCTTGGTCGCGACCTTGGTGCCATGGTACGCAGCGTCGGTATCGCTGCCCGTGAGGTGCGCAGCCAGCACTTTCGCCTGCTCCCAGAGCGGTGCGACCAAGCCATAGACTTGGCCACGGTGCTGCACGCACTCACCGACGGCAAAGATCCGCGGATCATCCGTGCACAAGCGGTTGTCGACGACGATGCCGCGCTCGACGGCCAAACCAGCCCGCAGCGCGAGGCCACTGTTGGCCTTGATGCCTGCGGCAATCACCACCAAATCGCAGCCGAGGCGCGTGCCATCCTTGAACTCGAGGCCGGTCACTTGGTCGTGACCGCGAATGGCGCGGGTATCGCGGTTGGTGTGCACGACGATGCCCAAGCCCTCGAGCGTCTTCTTCAAGATCGCGGCGGCGGGAACGTCCAACTGCTGACCCATGATCGCGCTGCCGCGCTGAATCACGTGCACGTCGAGAGAAAAATTCTGCAGGCCACGTGCCGCTTCGAGGCCGAGTAAGCCGCCGCCGATCACCACGCCACGCTTCTTACCCATGGCGTAGGCAGTGATTTTCCGACAATCGTCCAGGTTTCTGAACACGAACACGCCCGGCTTTTCGCTGCCATCTGGAAGCGTCAGGCCATCCATGGGCGGGATGAAGGGCAGACTCCCGGTGGCGATGATCAACCGATCGTAGCTCTCGATGATGCCGCCCTCCGCTTCGACTTGCTGGGCATGACGCAAGATTTTCGAGACTTTGACGCCCGCGTGCAGCTTGATGCCATTTTCCGCGTACCAGCTCAGCGGATTCAGGAAAATGTCTTCGGCCTCGTGGGAGCCGTTCAAGACGTCCGAGAGCAGGATCCGGTTGTAGTTGCCGTACGGCTCCTCACCGAACATCGTGATCTCGAACTGATCCGCCCCCCCTCGAGCGAGAATTTCCTCGACGGCACGCGCGCCGGCCATGCCGTTGCCGATGACGACCAACTTCTGCTTGCTGGCCATGGCGCTAAATCTCCAGCACTCCCATGTCGATGACGATCGCGCCATCGAGCCCTTCGGGCGCGCCGATGCACAGCTCCAGTTCGCTCTCCGGATCTACGTCTTCCACAATCGAGAGTGGCACGTGGATCGCCTCTTTTGCGCCGACGGGGAACAAGCGCATGCTTTTTCCGCCGCGATTCAGCGCTAAGTAAACCAACTCCGAGCTGGCGTTGCCGGCCCTCAAATAAATGAGCTGTGCACGCCGGTCGTACGGCACCTTGTATGTTGCTGCTGGCGTCAACGGGGCAAGGCGCGTCAAGCCTGCCCCCCGGAACGTGAAAACACCCTGAATGAACTTCGGCGTTTCGTTCATGCTGAGTATCTGTCTACTCAGCATTCGGTTTCAGTCAGGTATTGTCGCGCGTTCCGGATTGAGTCTCGGTCGATAGAAATGTTTCTGAAATCTCTTTCAGGACCGGGGCGCTGAAGGCACGAAAATTGTCACGACGCGAATTGCCCGCGGCTTTCGCTCCGAGCACTCACTCGTTACTGATCAGGTTTTGACGCAACATCCTCACTAGAAGTCTGAGCGTGCGCAGGCGCGGCAACGGTGACAGATCCAGCACTTCTTCTGCGCTGGCCACACCGTCGATCCGAGACAACAAAAATGCCTCTTCCGGTGAGAGCGCGAGGCTATCCTCCGGCTGCGGAAGCAAGCGCAACGTTCGCTCACGCCGCCCCAACCGAATCTCCAACGAGCCCTCGATCAGCGCCTCTTCCCGCTCGAGAACCGTCGACGCTTCACTGCTGCCAAGCCGGTCGGCAATGCTCAATGCGCGCTCTACCAGCGTAGCCGCGAGATCGATGTCTCTGGCGGAGCGAGCCCTCTTGGCGGCTTCGAGAGCTTCGCGCAGCTGAAGCTGGGTTCCTGGTGCAGGCGTCGTCGAGTTCGACGGCTGACCCTCGGCCTCTGCGGCAACGTCCGCGCGCGGAGCCGGTGGTCTGTCCGTGGCGAGTACTCGAGGATCACTGGTCAGGCGTAGCGTGGAATGGCCGCTGAGGGAGGCACCACTCGGCGATGTTTCCCCGTACAGTGCCGCAGCGCTGAGGGCATTCGCGAACTCGACGACCGTATCGAAGCGTTGTTCGGGTGACTTCGCCATCGCGCGACGTAAAACCGGGCCGACCCCCGCCGGCAGGCTGAGCACCAAATCCTCGATGCGCGGTGCCTCGCTTCCGATCACTTGCTCGAGAATCTCCATCATATCCCCTTGGAACGGACCACGACCGGCGAGCATCTCGTACACGATCACGGCCAACGAGTACTGGTCCCCGCGTTGGTCGACATGCGCGGTCTTGCCCTGCGCTTGTTCGGGCGGCATGTAGTCCGGCGTACCCATCACGTCATTTTCACCGGTCAGGCCCTGCCCAGCGCCCAGCCGCTTGCCGATGCCGAAATCCAGTAGCTTGATGTGGATGCCCTCGGCTGGGAGCTCGGTCAGGAAAATATTGGCTGGCTTCAGATCGCGATGCACGATCAGCGCTTCATGGACCGCGGCGAGGCCCGAGGCCACCTGAGTGGCGATACGCACCACGAGCGCAAGCGGCAGGACCGGCTCGCGCGCAAGACGCAGCTCCAGGCTCTCACCGACCAAGAACTCCATCACGATGTAGGGCTCGCCCTGTGCGGTGGTGTCGAAATCGACGATTTGCACGACGTGCGGATGCTGCAGCGAGCTCACGAGCTCGGCCTCACGCTGGAATCGAAGCAGCGCCTTCCGCTCTTGAGCCAAATGAACGGGCAGGATCTTGATCGCGACCTTGCGACGCAAGCGCACCTGCTCCGCCGCGAACACGATGCCCATTCCGCCCCGGTCCACCACGTCCCGAACTTCGTACGTCCCTCGCAGCACCGTCCCCACCAGGGGATGCGGCTCGGGAGAAAACGGATCGATGACGAGCGCCATTCGCTAATTCAGCGGCGTCAGCGATAGCACTGGCTGCCAGCCGGTCAGCAAACGCTAACCCCGCGATACTCAGCTGACTAGCGCTTTGCTAACGGGGGTCCGCTAGCAAGAACGTTCAACCTCGGCTTAGGGCGAAATCCTCGATTTTAAACGCAAAGCGCGATTGCAGGGCCCGCTCAGGCGAGCAAACGGCGTGGCGCCCAGGTGGTCCGGCCTCCCTGTAGCGCGGCGCGAGCCACCTCCCGGATGACCTCCGGCGCATCGCCTTCGATGATCGCCTCACGCCGTGTGCCGAGTGAGAACCCACCCACGCGAACATCGTCCAACAAGCGCACGACGTCGTACTGACCGGCGCGCACGCGAACGATTCGATAGGTAACGCTGTGAACCTGGACCATGCCTTTGACTACCGGTTGCATTTCTCTGCCGGCTAGAGCAAGCGCCACGCCAGCTCCCGCGCACTCGCTTACGACGAGCAAAATGTCCCGCGTATTCGCCAAGAAAAACAACCAAACTGGATATTGGACGCGCTGGCCTTGCGTTACGTCGGCGCTCGAGGCGGCTATGTCGCGATTCGCAGCGAGACACACAGCCACAGCGTGGCGAGATGGGATTCAAGGCCCTCGCAGAGTGGTCCTCGGCCGCGCTCACCGTCGCGCGCTGCAGTGGGCGCCCAGCGCGACCTGGCATCTGTCACGCGGTGACAAATCGCTACGGCCCAACGTCGCTCGCTCGCAGTCAGGCCGCGCGCGGGCTGCGCGAGGCATGTCGCTTGCTTCAGATGCCAGCATGTCAAATACCATCGAGCAACTCAGCGCAAAAGCAGTCGGCACCGTGAAGGCAGTCAAGGCGGGCTTCAACGGGCTGCGTGGGGTATTCTTGCATCTCGCCGAGGAGCACGGCGAAGTGGGCGCCATGATGAAGCAGCTGCGCAAGACCAAGGACTTGGAGACCAGGCGCACGCGCTTTGCCCAAGTCCGCGCCGAGCTACTTTCGCACGAGCGCGCCGAAATCGCCGAAGTTTACCCGGCCCTTACTCATCACGACAGCACCCGCGAGTTGATCGTGCTGCACAATCAGGAAGCCGCGCAGCTCGAGAACGCGATTCGCAGCGTCGATGCGTCCGATCCGGGCAGCGATGCGTGGGCTCTGGCTTTCGAGCGCCTATTTGCCCTCGTCCAGCAGCACGTAGAAGAGGAGGAACGAGAATTCTTCCCCAAGGCTCAAGCGGCGATTGGCGAGGAAAAAACGGAGGCCCTACTGTCGCGCTACGAGGCCGCCAAGAATTCAGCCATGCAGCAGCTGTAGCGCAGCATGGCTGAGCGGACGTAGGACGCGCACTAACTCTGGAGGGGTAAGCGCCCAACCTACATGCAAACACTACATGCCAAAAACTGCATGATTGAGCAGCGAGAAGGCATAAACGAGGGGGGCGGTGCGTTGATACTCAACCAGCACCCGAGCTTTGCGTAGCAGCCACCCACCGCGTCGAGAGGTAGCCCTCAATGTTCGCATGCACATCCAGCGCGCCGTTTGCGTCCTCCACACAGGCTCGCGCCGCGCAGGCACTTTGCAGCGAACCCCTGCATTTGATGTTGGTGCAAACCCCTAATCTGACGCAAAGGGGGCGTGACTGGCTGGAGCGCATGAAGGTTGGCCCGTTTGACGGCGTAGCGCTCGAGCGGCTGATTCGTTGGGAGAAGCTGAGCCTGGGCTGATTGGTTTGCGAGGCCTCCGCCAGCAGCAAATGGCTTTGCGCTTGGCACGCCAAGTGCACCCACGAGCGCAGTTAGGTACCGATCGAATCAACGCCATGCCCAAAATCGCCGCGACGCTAGAATCGAACCCCACCCCCGCTACATCGCGCCCAAAGCCCGCTCGCAAGCCTCGCGCGCAGAACGCGAGCCCTATCGTTTCGCTCCCCGTGGCGCCGCGTAAGGAAAAACGAGGGGCTTTTCCGACCAAGCCGCTGTTGGCCGGCGTCGGTATCGGGGCTGCACTCGCATTGACCGCGGTGGCTCTCGCGTCCCGTCCGGCAAAGTCAGTCTACGGATTGCAGCGACCGACGCTCGCGGGCGCGCTGACGAACACCGCGGTCGCCTTTTTGTCACGCTTCGTCGTTCGAAAAGCCTTTGCGACCGCAGCGCATCATGGCGCTCGGAGGCTCGCTAGCGCGTGGCCGCTGTGACCCGCCAGTCAGCTCGATAGCGATGAGCTGAACCCCCAGCGCGCCCTTGTCAGAAGGCGCAAAATGTCCCAGGTAAGTCGGGCAATGACCTGGAACCCCGCGTTGTATCGGCGCTTCGAAGACGAGCGCACTCGGCCCGCTCGAGATCTGCTGGCACGAGTCACCTTGGAAAAAGCCTCACGCGTGGTCGACCTCGGCTGTGGTCCCGGCAATTCCACGGAGCTTTTGCTGGAGCGCTTCACAGGTGCCAGCGTGACCGGCACTGACACGTCAGAAGCGATGCTGGAAAGCGCTCGGCAGCGACTCCCCCAATGCCGTTTCGAGCTCAGTGACGTAAGCTCGTGGCAGCCCCAAGCCGCGCCGGATCTGATCTTTGCCAACGCGGTGCTGCAATGGGTGCCTGGGCACGAGCAGCTGTTTCCTCGTCTGTTTACGGCCCTAGCGCCCGGCGGCGTGCTGGCCGTCCAAATGCCCGACAATCTGCAGCAGCCGACGCATCGCTTGATGCGAGAGGTGGCAAGCGTGGGCCCTTGGGCAAGCGCGCTTGGAGAAGCCAGCCGCATTCGTGCGCCGATCGCGCCAGTGGACAGATACTATGATCTGCTGGCCGCCGATGCAGTCACGGTCGATATCTGGAGGACGATATACCATCATCCCTTGGCTTCACCCGCCGCGATCGTCGACTGGCTCCGGGCCACCGGGCTACGCCCGTTCATCGACCCACTATCGGAAGCGCAGCGGGCCGGGTTCCTCCTCGAATACGAGCAGCGTATCGCCGAAGCATATCCAGCTCGCGCAGATGGGCGGCGGCTCCTGGCTTTTCCGCGCCTGTTCATCGTGGCGCGCCGTAGGCTCTGAACGCTAGGGCGCGACGCTACGCGGTCGTTCGATCGCATTGCCGCAATTCGGACAGAACAGCGACCCTTCGCGTTCGCCACCGATCGGAATGGTGACCGTGAATTTCGCTCGGCATGCGGGACAATCTCCACGTGCGTCGCGGTTCGATGGCTTGTGCATCTCGGGGGTGAAGCGCACTATGGTATCGCGCTCGTGTTTGGCTTCACTGACTGCAATTTCGAGCTGACGGCGCACTGCGGGTTGCGTGCAGCCGGCGCTCGTCGCGCGCGAATCTGCAGCCAAAAGCCAACCGATGCTGACCGTGCAGCAGAGCGGTCGGACGGCTCCCTCGACGGCGACCTGGATCTGCGCGATGTCGTCCTTCACTTGCTCGAGCTTGGTAGCGAGCTCTGCTCCCAGCTCGCTCGCAGTGCTCGCAGGCCCTGCCAGATAAAACTCGTCGCCATGCGCGCGGAACGCCAACGTGCCCGCCGCAAAGTAATCGCGACTAGCCGCGCCAAGGCAACCCGCTAAGCGCCTCAGGAACTCGTTGGCGCTCTCGTAGCCGAACTCGTCGTTGATGCTTTTGAAGCGATCGACCTCCACGAACGCTATCCAAAAATCCTGCCCAGACTCGACTTTCTCCTGCAGCCATTCGGACAGCGCTTCGTTGTTGGCCAGGCGCGTGAGGCGGTCGGTCAGCTGTTCACCGCGCAGTTGCTCGCGCACGGCCGCATGTAACTGCGCTAGCAATGCCGCGATCGGATCGGGGGACGAGTCCGCAGTGCGCGACGGAATAGGCACCCCGCGCCGGGTCACGCCGCGAGCGACGAGTTCTGAAGCAGCAGCGCGCGCGAATCATGCCCGTACGGGTCGGAACCGAAGGGCAGCTCCACTCGCACCGTTCTCAGTTGGCCCACGTGATCTTTCAGGGTCACGTTCCAAAACGGTGCGTTGGCTTGCGTACGTCCGATGGTCAGATCCAAGAGCGCGAGGCCAAAGCCTTCGAACTCGGCCGCCAGGTGTTCCCGAAAGCTTGCCCGGCGCGCTTCGTTTTCCGCCTGCACGGAAGACGCAGCCACCATCCCCAAGCCGAGGCTGACGACCCCGGTTGCGAGCAAGGTTGCGAAATCGGCTCGGTGACTAGCCATCTAGGCCTAAAGCTACCGTCAGGGCCGGCGCCGCGCAAACGACGCCCGCGAATCCTCGAACATTTGCCTCGAACGCAAGGCCTCCACCCCAGGCCTCCACGCGGGCGGTTGGGGGGTGATGGTCACACGACACTCCCAGAGCGTCTTTGCCTTCGGCGTCGCGTTGCAACCCACACGCGCGGACCGGCCAAGTGCTAGGTCTTTTTCATCGCGTCAGCCACATCGAGTAGCGCGCTCGTCGCGACACTGCGCACGGTGTGCCCAGAGACGACGCGCGCCAAAGCAACGAGTGCGGTCTTGGTCAAGGTTTGGTTCATACCGACGAATGGGGAATTCTCGGAAGGGCGCTTCGAGTTCAATGCTAGAGCGGAGCCGACGAGCGCAGCGCCAATGCCCGCGCCAATCAAGAGCGGCTTCATGGGCAGCGCAGAGAGCTCTTTGGCAATCGCCTCGGCGCGACGCGCCAAGATGCCGGGCGCGCGTTTGCGCGGCTTACCCTCCGCAGCTGACGTACGCGCTCGAGGGTGAAGTTCGGCGAGTGAAGTGTTCTTTGCCATAGTTCGATCCTCGTTTTGGTTATCTGCACTCCGTGTGCCAGCTATACCCGTGCCGAAAATGCCGCGCCTCGAGCCGAGCTTGGCTGAACGTGTGGCGACGTCGCTCGTCGCGGGCTAGCCGCGAGGCGGTTCGCCTCGCCCACGCTGCGCGGAGTAGCGCTCATTCGAAAAATCGCGCACGGTTTAGCGCTGGCACGCAGCGTGCTTTGAACGCCGCCAACGGAGGCGATCATGTTGTATACCTTGGTAGTCGTTTTATTGGTTTTGTGGGCTTTGGGCTTGGCGACGTCATACACCCTGGGCGGTGTTCTTCATCTCTTGTTGGTGGTGGCGCTCGTGCTCTTCGTCGTGCAATTGGTCACGGGTCGACGCACCGTTTGACCGCGGAATTTTTCTTGGCATAAGATCAGCGCATGCATCGTGCGACGGAAGCCGCGCTAGTCAGTTCGGCTCTCGTGCTAACGGTCGCGTTTCTCGCTTGTGAAAAACGCGAACCAGCCCCTGCGGAGTCGAAGTCCAAACTCTCCGCGCCCGCACCGGCGCCGACGACTCCGCCCGGCACCGTCGCCGACCCACTCGATCCTCAGCGACCGATGACCATCGACGCCGAACCGCGTGTCGCTTCCGGCAATTGGGTAACTGCTCGCCCGGGCTTCCAGACGTCGCGCACACCGGCTCAGCGCGGAGGCATCGAGCCGTGCGCCACGCAGAAGTTCAAAACGAGTGCTTTCGAGGATTGGGCCCCAGTCAGCCGGGGCAAGTTCACGGCCCCTCGATCGCTGGTTTTGGATGAAAGTGGCGGCTTCGATCTGGTCATCCACTTGCTCGGCGACGACCCGATTCGCCGCGAATTGATCGCGAGCGAACAACCGTTTGCGCTGTACTCCTTGACGGTAGGGCTAAACCAAAGCTACGCGCCGCTGTTCACGGGCACGCAGCTCCAAGCTTCGATTGTCAGCGGCATCGAGCAAGCCTTGAGCAAACGCCTGGGTAAGCCCGCGCACGTGCGCCACTTGGCAATGAGCGCCTGGAGCGCCGGGTTCGTCGGCATTGAGGCCGCCCTCGCGCAGCCAACGAGCAAAGATATCGACGCCGTGATCCTGATCGATGGGCTGCACGCTCCACGCAACAACGAGCTGGCGTTCAAGGCTCAAATGAAGCCGTTCGTCGATTTCGCGGCGCAAGCGGCGCGCGGCGAGCGCTCGTTCTTCGTCAGCCATTCCTCGATCAATCCCCCGGATTTTGCGTCAACGAGCGAGTGCGCGCATTACCTAATCGCGGCGCGCGGCGGCAAGCCGCAAGCCGTGCGGCGCTCCGACCAATTTGGCCTCGAGCTCGTCGAATTCTACAAAGAGGGTGATTTCCAAGTCCGCGGTTACGCGGGCAACGACCGAGCAGATCATTGCGCTCAATTAGCGGTGCTGCGCGACGCATTCGCCGCGCTGGGCACTCGCTGGAAGACCACGAAACTAAGCCGCTGACGCTTGCCGTACTTCATCGGTCACGATGTCGAACTGGACCAACTTGGATTGGCCAAACGTGGTGGTGATCGCGCAATCGGCAGCGTCACGACCGCGGGCGACCAAGATCCGACCAATTCGCGGCGTATTGTGCCGTGCATCGAAGGTAAACCAGCGCCCGCCCAGATAGACCTCGAACCAAGCACTGAAGTCCATCGGCGCCCTGACTGCCGGCACCCCGATATCGCCCAAATAGCCGGTCGCGTAGCGCGCCGGGATATTCATGCAGCGGCACAACGCGACAGCCAAATGCGCGAAGTCACGACACACGCCCACGCGCTCTTCGTGGCCTTCCCAGGCAGTGCGCGTCGCCCGCGCGAATTGATATCCGAACGTCAGATGGTTGTGCACGTAGTCCACGATGGCTTGCACGCGCGCCCAACCTCGCGGAGTGTTGCCGAACAACGACCACGCGAGCGCGGATAGGCGATCGGTCTCGCAATAGCGGCTACCGAGCAAGAAGCTGACGGCTTCGTCTGGCAACTGCGACACGGGCACCTCGTTCGCCCACGGAGCGACCTCATCCGGTAAACCCGAATCTTCGATCACGAAGTCAGTGGACAACTTCAGCACGCCCGCCGGCGCAACGGTGCGCGTGCGCAGATTTCCGAATTCGTCGATGCTCGCCGCCAGAGGCGCCGCGCCGCTCGATGTAATGATCGCCGGGCTGCGCAAATCGGCCTGGCGAGAGGGATGAACGCTCAAAAGCGCCATCAACGGGGTCTCGGTGTCACACTGGATGGCTATTTGGTAGCCCGCTCTAATCAACATGAACGGGCTCGAGTGCAAGTGACGGGCCAGCCCTGTGCAGCGGCCTGTTCGAGCGAAAAGCATCGAGGAATCAGAGATTTTTGGCGTTTCGCCACGATCTCAAGATCTTGCGAGTAGATTGCGGGAAAGTCTCATCCTGCACCGGTCGGGGCAAGCGTGCCGCTACACGCGCTCCACCCGCACGTGCATGTCTTTCGTCTCGAGCGGGCCGAACTCGGTGATCAGCGCGACGTCGGCGGCATCGCGACCGTAGGCAATCGCAATGCGACCACCGCGCGGCTCCGCCTGCGTCGCGTCGAAGGTGTACCAACGACCATCCACGAAAGCCTCGAACCAGGCGTGTAAGTCCATCGGATCGAGGCGATGCAGGTAACCAACGACCATGCGCGCGGGGATGCGCAGCGCCCGACACAGCGAAATACCAATGTGCGAATAGTCGCGGCACACACCGGCCCGGTCACGGAGCGTGTCGACAGCAGTAGTCGATGCGTTGCTCACGCCGTACTTGTACTCGATGTTCTCGCGAATCCAGGCGCGAATCGCCTCGACCTGATCGTAGCCGGGCAAGTGCTTCGCCGCTACTTCCTGCGCGAGTGGCTCCAGAGTATCGGAGGGGCAGTAGCGGCTCGGCAGCAAGAACTGCAGCGCAAAGTCGGGCAAGAACTCGATCGGCGTCTGTGGTGCCGCCGGTTTTACGGCAATTTCATCGGCAACCTCGACCGTGACCTGCGTTTGCAAGCGCAGATCACCGAGTGGTGCAATCAACCGCTGGCACAGGTTTCCGAAACAGTCGACGTATTCGGTCGCCTCCACGAAGGGCTCGAACTCGTATTTCTCCTCCACGATCCACTGCCCTTGGCCGCTGCGCGGTCGAAGCATGGCGATGAAGGGCTGTGGGCTCGTGGCAATCAGCGTGAGCGCGCATCCGGCACGAAGGCGCATTGGCTCAGGCCCACACTTTGCGGTTGGACAACTTGCTCATGACCAATAGCAGCAGCAGTGCTCCGACGACGCTGCCGAATACACCGGCGGGATTGAGATCGGTAACGCGGGTATCCGTCACGAGGCTGACCAAGAAGCCACCCACGAACGAGCCGACTACACCCAACACCATGGTGGCGATCAGCCCCATCTTCTGGGTGCCGGGCATGACTGCGCGCGCGATGAAACCAACGACCAGACCGAACAATAGAAATAGCAAGATAGTCATGATGAGCTCCGAGTAGTTGAATTCGAGCGTCGAAAGCCAGCGCCCGTGACCTGGCGCAACGCAAGGAACGCGCCAAAAAGCTGGCGCCGCCGCTGTAGCGAAGCGCCTCGGCCAGTACCGGATGGCGCGCGCTCGGAGACGCGGCTACATCCGAGGTGATGACGAACGCTTCCGCCGCGAGCTATCTCGACACCCTGGATGAACGCTACGCAGCACTGCACACCGCCAAAGAGGACGCTTTTTGGTCGGCAAAGATGGGTCTCGGGGCCGACGCCCAGCGAGCCCAGGCAGAGCTCGATGCGCGAGACCTCGCGCTCCAACAGTTTCTCCAAGCGGCGGACCAATTGACCCGATTGCGTGAGTTGCGGGCGGAAGACGACGAGCAGCGCCTGCGCATCGACGGTTGGCTACGCACGTTCGGCGCGCACACCATCGATAGCCCACAGGGGGCAGCTCTGGCAGAACAGCTCGCCGCCGACGAAGGCCGCCTGCAGGTTGCTCGTGGCGAGATGAAGCTCGGCTTCGAGGATCCCAAGCGTGGCTTCGTGTCTGCGAGCAGCATCGCGCTGTCCCACCTCGCGCAAAACGATCCCGACGAAGCGCGCCGTCGGGCTGCGTTCGACGGCCTGCGTTCGATCGAGACGCATGTGCTCGATCATGGCTACTTGCAGATCGTCTCGAAGCGAAACGAACTCGGACGAACCCTGGGCGCCGAAGACTACTACGACTGGAAGGCGAAGCGGATCGAGGGCATGAGCAAGCACGAGCTGTTCGTGTTGCTCGACGAGCTGGAGCAGCAAACCCGCTCGGCGGCACGCGCCTTCGTGCAGGACGCAGAGCGCGTGCATGGCGCGCAAGCCTCCAAACCGTGGAACCTCGGGCAGCTGACCTCCGGTGAGGTCACGCGCGATTTGGATCCGTACTTTTCGTTCCGTTCGGCGATCGATCGCTGGGGGCGTTCATTTGCTGGACTCGGCATTCGTTACGCGGGCGCAGAGCTCGTGCTCGATCTGCTCGATCGACCTGGGAAATACGAAAACGGCTTCATGCATGGCCCGATCGTGGCTTGGCGGCGCGCAGGTCGTCGCATTCCGGCGCGCGTTCAATTCACGGCCAACGCGCTGCCGGGCGCGGTGGGTGCCGGCCAGCAAGCCTTGCGTACGCTGTTTCATGAGGGCGGGCACGCCGCGCACTTCGCCAACGTCGACATGCCTAGCCCCTGTTTCGGACAGGAATTCGCGCCGACCTCCACGGCCTTCGCCGAAACGCAGAGCATGTTCTTGGACAGCCTGCCTGGCGACGCTGATTGGCAGCAGCGCTATGCGCTCGACGGCAACGGCAACCCCATGCCGCTGTCACTGGTCGATCGCAGCATCGACGCCCACCAACCCAAGGCAGCGTGGGTGATGCGCTCCATGCTCGCGGTCTGCTACGCCGAGAAGGCCATCTACGAGCTCCCTAGCGCGGCACTGACGGCCGAAAACGTGCTGCGAGCAGTGCGCGAGGTCGAACAGCGACTGCTCTTCCTCGAAGGCGGCGGCCCGCGCCCTACCCTATCGATCTCCCACCTCATCTCCGGCGATTTCAGCTGCACGTACCACGGCTACGTGCTCGCCCAGATCGCAGTCGCGCAGGCGCGCAGCTACTTCCTAACGCGCGACGGCCATTTGGTCGACAATCCCCGCATCGGTCCGGAACTGGCCAAGGTTTGGTGGCAGCCCGGCAACAGCGTCTCCTTCACTGCTTTCGTTCGTACGCTGACCGGCCAAGACCTCAGCGCGGTTCCGCTGGCAGCTCGGCTCAATCAAACCGCGGCCCAACGAAAGGCGGAAGCGCACGCGAGCGTCACGAAGCTGGCCGACATCCCACGAGCCCCGAACGCAATCGACCTCGACGCTCGCATCCGCGTCGTACACGGTACACAAACGGTCGCAGAGTACCGCGGAGACTTCGCTAAGTTCGCGGCTGACTTCGCGAATTGGATCGACAATCAAGTCGAAGCACGCCCCGCCGACTAGACGCAAATGTCCGCCCAAGGGCGCGGATGTAGGCAAAAACAAGCCTATTTAGCTCTTCGTTAGCGCCTGCTATGGGTTCGGGTTGGGGTGATGAATATCGCCTCGGTTCCGTCCGTCTCAGTTCGCGTGTGGGGTCTCCCCGTGGGGGGCGACCAGTTCGTCCAATAGGGTCCGTGGGCGCGCGCTCATTGCCTCTGGGCTCGGGCATGTCTGCATCTCGAGGAGTAATAAATGCGTAGGTTTGCCGTGGTTCTCGTCTCGACGCTGTTCCCTTTCTCCCTGCTCAGTCTCGCCACTCAAAGCGCGCTCGCCGACGAGCCGGAAGCCGAAGCTCCGCCCGTCGCAGAGGCCCCGCCTCCGCCCCCCGGTGCCGTGCTCGTTCCAATCGAAGAACCGCCGCAGCTCAAGCAGTTCGCGATCATCGCTAACCCGCTGTCTCTGGCGCTTGGCCGTTACAGCATCCAATTCGAATACCTGCCGGCGCTGCACCACGCCCTCGTGCTCAACCCGGTCTACACGCACGCCTCGATCAAGGCCACCTCGAACGGCCAAGAGGTAGACCTTGGCTCGTTGAACGGTTTCGGCGGCGAGCTCGGCTACAAATTCTACACCGGCAAAAAGGGAGCGAACGGGTTCTTCGTTGGCCCGTCATTCTTGTTCGGTTCCTATTCACAGAGCATGGACGGTACGAAGAGCGATTCGTTCACGAGCTTCGGTGGTGCGATCGACGTGGGCGGTCAAGCCATCATCGGTGGCGGCTTCGTCATCGGCGGCGGCTTCGGTCTGCAGTGGACCAAGACCAGCAAAGACATCAACACGGAAAACCTCAACTTTGCGAGCGCGGTGATCGCGGGTGGCGGCACGCGACCGCGCGCGTTGTTTACAATCGGCTACGCTTTCTGAAGCTGCTTCGTGAGCGCCGGTCGGGGCGTGCCCCAATCGACTCGCTAGTCGTGGGGAGCGCCCCGCCAGCGTTCCATAGGGGCCGAGGAGCCGGCGTGGCCAAATGTGTGCCTGCCCCGAGCCCACGCCCTTCGGGGCCTCAAGTTTCGCCCATTTGTGTCCGTTTGGCGAAGTGTGCAGGTACGAGCAGGCCGCAAGACCATCGGTGTACTGATGGGCTATTTAGCTCTCTTTACCGGCACTTACGACGCGCAAATACGCAATGCGTTTCAGGACAAGTGCCGCGAGCTCGATCTGAACTTGCTCACGGTCTACGCGGGGGCCCTCGGCGATCCGCGGCTGTGGAGCGTGGACGAGAACTCGGTCTTCGATCTGATGCACCCGGACTGCGTCGATGGCCTGATCCTGATCTCGAGCTGCCTCGCTTCGCTATTCGGTCTCGAAAGCGTGCACCATCTGGCGCATCACCACCGATCCCTGCCCATGTGCAGCATCGGTATCGCCATTCCGGGTGTGCCGAGCGTGGTGATCGACAACCGCGGCGGCATGGAGGCAGCGCTCGAACACCTGATCGGCGTGCACGGCTGCCGTCGTCCAGCATTCATCGCCGGTGCGGCCGGAAACCCGGAAGCCGACGTTCGTTTCAGCGCCTACGTGGAAGTCCTGCGCAGGCACGATCTCACGTTCGACCCGGCGCTGGTCGTCGATGGGAATTTCACCAATCGCGACGGGCAAGCCGCCACGGAGCAGCTCTTGGCGCGCAACGTCGAATTCGATGCGGTGGCTGCTGCCAGCGACAACATGGCGTTTGGCGCGATGGCGGTGCTCAGGAAGCACGGGCGGCGCGTGCCCCTCGAGCTCCCGGTTACCGGCTTCGATGACGTACAGATGGCGCGCCTCGATAGCCCGCCGCTGACTACGGTCGCCCAGCCGTTCGCGGCCATGGCCGGCGAGGCGATCCGCGTCGTACTCGAGCAACTCGCGGGGCGGCCGGTCGCCGATTGCGTCGAGCTGCCCGCGTTGTTTCTGATCCGCCAGTCTTGCGGCTGCGGCGTGCGAACGCGCCTGATCAGAGCCGTAGTCCGAACCGGCACTGCTCGGTCGGCCGCGGAATATTTGGGTGCGCACGCGGGCGCATTGGCGAGCACGCTGGCAACTCAGCTGAGCATCGCTGCTCCGGAGGGGCCGCGCATTGCGAACCGGTTGCTGGCTGATCTCTTGCCCGCACTCGCCGGCAATCCCGATCCGTTCTTACACACCATGGAGCATCTGCTCGAGAGCGTCAGTGACGATCCGAGTAGTTGCCGTTCGCTCGAGAGTGGCATCGCGCGCCTGAGAGATGACCTCCGCTGCTGCGTCGAGCCGGAGCTCGAAGATCTCTGGCACGACGCGCGCGATCTGATCGCGCACCGCGGTCAACGTGGTCAGGTCCAGGAGCGCATCGATCTAGACAATGACTATCTGCGCATCGTCGATTTGAACCGGCACCTGACGCGAGCTGTGGATCTTCCATCGCTCAAGCAAGCGCTGCTGCGCATGATGCCTTCGCTCGGCATCGCGAACGCATCCTTCTCGCGTTACGCGGAAGGTTCGAACCTGGAGCTCGAGCCTTGGGTGTGCATGCTGGATGGGCGCCCGTTCGATCCGCCAAACGTTCGCTTTGCCGCCCGCCAGCTGGTCCCCGCGGGGATTTGGCACGATGATCGGCGCCGCACGCGCCTGGTCTTCCCGTTGCTCTGCGAAGGGCAACGCTGGGGCGTGGCTGTCTTCGAATACACCGGAGGCACCGGTGGGTTCCAAATGCTGCAAGACCAAGTGAGTGTGGCCTTGAGTAGCATCCGGCTGCATCAGCAAGTGGTGGAAAAGACGGTGCTTCACGAACGCAGCGTGCAAGAGCGACAGGCCACTGCCGCGCGCATGGAAGCTCTGAGCGTGCTTTCGGGCGGCGTTGCCCACGACTTGAACAACGTGCTCGGACCGATGGTCGCCTTGCCGGATGTCATCTTGGGAGATTTGGCCCATCTCGACGCCGAATCTCTGCCCGCGCTGAGCGACATTTGCGACGATATGAGGAGTATCAAGGGGGCATCACTGCGCGCCGCCCAAACGATCAAGGATCTGCTGACTCTCGGCCGAGAGCGCCGGGTGGGCACGGACCCTTTGGACCTGAACGCGCTGGTCTCGGACTGTCTGACGCTCGAGACCTTGGGGTTCATGCCCGAAGATTTGAGCCAGGTCGAGGTAAGCCACCTGCTCTGTGAGGAGCCTCTGATCGTGCGGGCCGCGGAGGCTCATCTGGTGCGCGCGATCACCAACTTGGTGCGCAACGCCCTGGAAGCCATCGACGGCCCCGGCAAGGTCGAAGTGACGACTCGTTCGGTGGACCTCACCGCACCCCTGTTGGGCTACGAGGCCGTCGCGCCGGGCAGCTACGCCGTGGTCACCGTGTCCGATACGGGGCGAGGCATCGATCCCGCCGGCCTCGTGCGCGTTTTCGAGCCGTTCTTTTCGAGCAAGCGCATCCGCCAAACGTCGGGCAGCGGGCTCGGTCTAGCCGTCGTGCACGGCGTCGTCAAAGAACACGACGGCTATTTGGACGTAACGAGTCAGCTCGGACGGGGCACGACCTTCTCGTTGTACTTTCCGCGACTCCAAGTGGCGCTGGAGGCGTCCCACAAGACGTCCGCACTGCCCCGCGGGCGCGCCAAGGTGCTGGTGATCGACGACGAACCGACGCAATTGCGCACGGCCTCACGTGTCCTCGGACAGCTGGGCTACGAAATCGACACCTTGCGCAGCGGCATCGCGGCTTGCGAGGTGTTTGCGGCTTACGTCGCCGAGCATCAGTCGAACGGCAATGGCCGAGCGGTGAGCGCTAGCCCTTACGATCTGCTGATCGTCGATATGGCGCTCAACGAGGAGCACGACGGGTTGGCTGTGATCCAGCGGGTCAGAGCGCTTTTTCCAGGACAACGCGCATTGATTGCCAGCGGCAATGCACCGCCCGAGCGCGCCGAAGCTGCGATCGCTCAAGGACTCGGCTGGCTCGCCAAGCCGTACACTAGCGGGGCGCTAGCGCGCGCAGTCGAGGCCGCGCTCACGTAGCAACGAGCATTCTTGCGCAATGCGCCGCCGAAGGCTGCGCCGCCATGCGACGTGGCGCGTGACCATCAACCCACTTCAGCCATCGCGGTGGCGGGCGGCACTTGCGCCGGCCATCATCGCGGTGCGCGCGGCTTCCCGCCAGAGCGGGGAATTGGGCGGCAAGGATCGCAGCGCGTCCGCGGACAAACGCTTGGATTTTTCGACATTCCCGAGCAGGCGATAAGCGTGCGAGGTGACGGCCTGCACGTGCCCGCGCTCATGCTGCGATAGCTCGCAGGCCAGCGCTTGTTCCCCGGAACCCGTGGTGGCGCTGAAATCACCGATCTTGAATGCGTCCATCGTGGCGCGAAGGTACCAGCGGCCAGCACCAGCGCTATCACCGGCTCGGGCGTAATGCTGCGCCGTGACCATCGGATCACTGCGTTCCGCGGACTCGAACCAGCGCGCGGCCAAGCGATGACCGAGCGTGCGATCTGCCTCGGTCAGCATGTCGTACGCTGCGTCGCGCATCACGGCGTGCGCAAAGACGAGCGCGGCCTTGCTCGGCTGACCCTCGTCGCGTCGGCGCAGTACTTCACGCGACACGAGCAGGTTCAGCCAACGCTCGACGTCACGCTCGTCCGAGCCCTCGCCGAGCAGGAATGCGATGCCTCGATGGTTGAAGGGATCACCCAGAATACTGGCTGCGCGCAGCACGCGCCGGGCGTCAGGGGCAAGCGCCCGAAGCCGACTCTGCACGACACCTTGCACCGTCGAAAGTTGCTCTTGTCCTCGCCCTTCGGCTTGCGCGACAATCAATTCATGCAACAAAAAGGCGTTCCCACGTGCGTGCTGCAAGATTCGCGTGCGAGTCTCGAGATCGAGCTCGTGTCCGAGCCGCAACGAGACGACGCGGCCCGCGTCGGCCTCGAGCAGCTCGTTCAGCTGAATCTCTTGCACGGCTCGCCTCTGCCACAAGTCCGGATACAGCTCGCGCACTTCGGGCCGGGCCGTGGCAACGATCAGCAGCGGTCGGTCGTGCAGCACCGAAAGTAAGTAGTCGAACGCGCGCAGACTACCGAGATCGGCCCAGTGAATGTCCTCCAAACGCAGCACCAGCGGGCCATGCGCGAGCTGCGCTTGCACGAGCTCTGCAAAGGCACGATGAACCGCTTCGACCGAGCCTGCCGGCCTAAGCTCGCCGGCCAGCGAATCGGCCTCTTTCGGATCGAGCAGGCGCAATAGGGACGAGCACGAAGTGCAGGGCCCCGCCTCGAGCATGGCGGACACCAGGTGCAGCGCGGAGCCCGCGCTCATCGGGTCGGCGTAGACCGACCAAACGGCGGGCATCGCCCCCGCGAGCGAAGCTTGCGCAATGCGCGCCAAAAACTCGGCCAATAGGCTCGATTTTCCGATGCCAGCAAGGCCCGTCAGCAACACCACTCGAGCTTTCGACGCCGAAAATGCATCTCGCGCGATGGCCAGCAAACTCGCGAGCTCGGCTTCACGCCCCAGGCAGAGCGCGCTGCTTTGCTGACCGGGCTCTTCGTCGGCAACGGCGGGGCGCTCGGCGAGCAACGATGCCTTCGAGTGCTCGGTCTGCGCGAGTGTGAACTTGCCGGACACGAGCGCCGCGCTGGTGGCATCGAGCAAGATCTGCCCGGCTGTTGCGCTCTTCACGCAGGTCTCAGCCTCGGCGAGCAGCTCGTGCAGCTGCGGTGTCGACGCGCGATCGACGGTTGTCCCTGCCACCACCGCGATCGACGCGCGGGGCCACTGGTCGCGCACATCCAACGACAAGCGAGCGGCGTGCAGCGCTTGATCGAGCGGCGTCGCGTTGGCGCGCGGAAGCGCGAGCCAGGTGCCATCTGCAAGAGTCTCGAAGTAACTCGAGTAACGTTTGCGTCCGTCGACGCCGCGCGCGGTCGAAGACCGATCCTCGCTCGCGTGCCGCACGAGCACGACCGTAGTGGGGATCCGTTCGGCGCCCGTGAGCCCACTGGGGCTCAACAGGGCTCGCGCGGAGGGCGCAACGTCATCCAACAACTCGGGCGGAAGCTCGGAGATACGAGCCAAAACCCGCGTCGCATCGGCGGGTCGCTGCGCAGAGTCCGGGTGCAACATGGCCGCGACCAAATTATCGAGCGCGGGATGAATATCAGCCACGACCGAGCCGGGAAGCGGCACGGTTTCTTCGACGGTACGGCTCATCACGTCGATCGGGCTGCCCTCGAAAATTCTGCGACCGACGATGCAGCGATACAGGACGCAGCCCAGAGCAAAGACATCTGTCGCGGGCGACAGTTCTTCACCCAAGACTTGCTCGGGCGCCATGTAGCCAGGCGTACCCGCGACGAGATCATCATCCGGATCGGAGATGACGGAACGAGTCAAGCGAGCGATGCCGAAGTCGAGCAGGCGAATATTCGAGGGATCACCACCGGCGAGAAAGAGATTGGACGGCTTGAGATCGAGGTGCACGATGCCGCGCGCGTGGGTTGCCGAAAGCACGTTCGCCGCGCGCGTGATCAACGTGATCGCTTCGCCGGCAGACAATCTACCGCGACCGAGCCGCGCGCCGAGCTCTTCCCCCTCTAGCCACTCGGTAACGATATACGCGCCTCCCTCGGCGAGTTCGCCATGCGCCATGTAGCGCACGATCCCGGGGTGCTCCAGCTGAGCCAGGAGCAGTGCTTCGGCACTAAATGCATTGCGCGACTCCGGGCGAGAGTCTTTCAGTAGCTTCACCGCTACTGCTGCGTTCGACGCGCGATCGGTACCGCGAAAGACCCAACTGGCATGCGTCGAGCTGTGCTGCTCACCGCACGCGAAGCGAGGCTCCAAGAAAGAAAGCCAGCGTTGCAGCTGGTCCGCCTGATCCGCTGGCGGAACGGTCTTGCTGGAAACGGTGTCCTCGGGCTCCACCGATGCCCGAATCGTCGAGTCGTCGTCGCCGTCGGCTTTCAGCGCACATTCGCCGTCGGCGTCGCACAGCGGGTCGACCTTCGGGCGTACTTCCGTGATGTCGGAGTCGAAAGCTGACATCGGCGGAACTGCTCAGAAGTGACCTTTCAATGACTGCAGCCGGAACGTGCGATGGAATGCTCTGACCTTACGGCGCGACATTCGAAGTCTTACCTCGCACCGCGGTGTGCGACGGCCGGCGCTTGCCACTCCGATCAGATTGCTGTCTCGACATATCAAGCGCTCCCGATGTTTGCTAGAATTAGCAGATCTGACAGCTGCTCGCCGGGCTTTCATTGCGACTTGCCAGGCGACAACTCAGTATTCCCGCGGACACCGGAAAGGATCACAGAATGGGTGTGCTCGGTGGCAAGGTGGCGATGGTGACGGGGTCGGGCCGCGGAATCGGCCGATCGATAGCAATTCGGCTCGCGCGCGAGCAAGCGCGCGTCGTCATCAACGATACCGGCGGCTCAGCCAACGGCATTGGACGAGATCCGAGCGTCGCAGATGCCGTCGCCGCAGAAATTCGCGCATTTGGCGGGCAAGCTCTGGCCGATCACCACGACGTTGGCCAGCGCAGCGGCGTGGAGTCACTATTTCAATCGGCGCTCGAAACCTTCGGCCAGGTCGACATCCTGGTCACGAACGCGGGCATCGTGCGCGAAGGTGCGATCGAGAGCATCGTAGACGAAGATTGGGATGCGCAGCTACGAACCATGCTCGGCGGCACGTTCTTGTGCACGCAACAATTCGCGCGACACCTCAAGAGCCGCAAGAGCCCGGGCCGAGTGCTGATGGTTTCGAGCCAACTCGGTTTGCAGGGTGCAAGTCAGGTGGCAACCTATTGCGCCGCCAAGGCCGCCATCTGTGGATTCGGGCTGACCGCCGCGCAAGAGCTCGCAGAGTTCGGCATCACGGTCAACATCCTGAGCCCAATGGCTTACACGCGGCTCACTGCAGGGTTGCCGCTGATGGATTTTCCGAACGCGGAACAGTTGATGTCGCCCGACTTCTGCGGCGACATCTCCGCTTACCTGGTGTCCGATGCCGCGTCACACCTCACCGGGCAAATCATCCACGTGCAAGGCAGTCAGCTCTCCGCGTTCAAGATCGCCATGACGGACGGAGTCGCACCGAAGGGCGGCGACCGCTGGTCACCCGAGGAGATCTCCGAACGTTGGGGTGAAATCGTCCGGTGACCCGGGATCTCGACGCACCCCAGGCGACGGAACGCAAATGCGTTGGCTGCGGCGCCGCCCCGCCGATTTCGGGCGACGGATCCATTACGCTCCTGAGCCTCAAACACGGCTGGCGGCTATGCCGCAGAACCGAGGCCTCCGGTGAGGGCCACTCCGATTGGCGCTGTCGCAGCTGCTGGACCGCATACCGAGCGATGTCGCACGTCCCCGGGCGCCAATAGCGGTCACCGTTTCAGGCCTTGAGCGCGGTAAACTCACCGGGGTCGTGAATGGTCGGCGGATTGCTGCCACCGTGAATGAAATCCTCGGTCTTGTCGTACATGCCGAAGCGGCTGACCTCGGCGGTGCCGCCAACCAATGGGAAGCCGTCTGGGCCCGCTTTCACGCCCAGCGCGTTCATCAAGTTGCAGTAGTACTTGTTGATCGGCGCGTTGGCCAAACTCGGATCGGTTCCCGTCGCCTGATTGACGCCATTGGCTGTATCGGTCGCGGTGCCATCGGCGCAGAAGAACTCACTATTGCCGGTCGAGAGGTTGGCAGAGCCGTCGTCGACGTTTACCGACCAACCGGTCTTGAAATAGCCACCCGCGCTGCCGGCCTGCACGATCGGCAGGTTGTTGAGGTTGTGCGCGAGCCCGTCCGATTGCCCTTGGAACCAAACGGCCGCGCTGTGATCGAGCAGCTTTTGATCGCCTTCGTCGACGCTATCGAGCAAGTCGACCAGATGCGCGAATTTTCGCGCGTAGTAGTCGTCGATCTTGAGCAGCATCTCGAGCGCGCCGGGCAGGCACTTGTCGGACAAGCCGGCATTGTTGAGGCGATGGGAAAGGTTGTGGGAATCAGTGTCGATCCCCAGCCCCTTGAACACGAAGTTCGGCGGATACTTCAACACGGTCACCGGGTTCATGTTGCACAGGGCCGCCAGCACGGCCACGTTCGCGTGGATATCTGCCGCGTCCAGGGAATCGGTGATCTTGTTCGTGAGCAAATCCGTGCCGCCGGACAAGGCGGCGGCGTCGACGTTCGACTGCGTTGCTCCGAGCAGCGTCCCCCCGTCCGCATTGCAAGCGGCGCCCACGGCTCGTCCGGTCTCATCGAGCAGTTGCTTCCACGCCTCCAGCTTGTTGCGATCCGCCCGGCTCATGTCGGCGCGCGCCAAAGTGTTCAAGTCGTTGCGAACCAAATCGACGATGCTCTTGCCGCGACTGGCCGCGTAGGCGTCCGGCGAGACCGGCCCAGTGCCGAGGAGGCCCGTGAGCGCGGCAAACGCCTGCTTCAGAGTCGAGCCGTTGTAACGCACCTTTGCCGCAGACCAGGAGATGGCGGACGTCGAGCTGTCGGTTGCGTTGGCCACGCGCAAGTACAAGGGCGTGCCGCCCGAACTGAGCTGCTGGGCCATGACGTGATCCAGCGATGGCCCGAGCGGTTGGACCGCAAACTGCGAGGGCGTGTTGAAGCTGAACGGCTCGTCGCTATTGGGGCTGACGGGTTGGCAAGTGAAGAACGACGACGCCATCTGCGTGTGCATTTCGTTGCCCTGCCCGCGAGCCAGAGTTGCCGTCCATTCGTTCATCGCGCGGACGCCGCGCGGCAAGAGCAGCTTATTGGCGTACGCAGCGAGGGGCTTCAGTGTCGTTGCTTGCAAGTCCGCCGCGCTGAGCGGGCCGTGCGATTTCTTGGGGAAAAACCGAGTCGTGATACAGCCGTAGTTCGTGTACATCACGATCAACCGCCGCGCTGGCGGGAGCGCCTGTGCCTGCACCGCACGCTCCGCAACCGAGTTCAGGAACGGTGCGGCCACGCAGGCGCCACCGAGGCCTCGGAGAAACGTTCTTCGGGTTACGTGCTGCGCCATGGGATGCCCCTTTTCCTCATCGCCAAACCCAGTGAGTATTACAGGCTTCAAACATGAAGTCTGCTCGGTCTGCCGTTCATTCATGGCTATTTGCGGGGGCTTTTTTTCACACCCGGTGCCTAGAATTGGGCGCCATAGCTGGAAATGAACCGCTGGGCGTTACCTGACTCCGATACGCCCTACCCGCCGTTGGCAATCCGATCGAGCAGCTCTTCGAGGAGGTGCCGCTCCCCGCTCGTGAGCACTTCGGTGCGGCCCAGCGAGGCGCGCAGTGCTGCAGCCACGCCGCTCGGCCCGCCATTTGCGGGAGTGGCGGCCTCACCCGCGATCGCGGACAGTACCGCTTCACGCGCAGCGACTGACAATCCCGGATCGCGCTGCTCCGCGGGCTGAGCGAGCAGAGTGAGCACGGTGCCGGTACCGGCGGCTTGCACCAGGGCGATAGCGCGCTGCTCGCTGACACGCAGCCGCCCCGCGAGCGCGATCTTGTGCATGCGACGGCGCAAGACCGAAAGCCCCGTTTCCACCGCGGGAGTACTTGCGCCGGCACGCGGATCGCCGCTCATGATTGCGAATAGCCCAGGATTGGCGAGACCAAACGCGACATGCAAATCCCAGCCATCGCGCAGATCCTGGACCGGATCGGGATGCGGCGGGCGCGCTGACTTTTCCGCGACGTACGTCGCCATCGCCTGCTCGGCGACCGCATCGAGCAAGCCGCGCTTATCGCCGAACAGACGGTAGATCGTCGGGGCTTGAACTCCCGCGGCCGCGGCCACCGCGCGCGTAGTGGCGGCGTCGCGCCCCCCTGCGGAGATCAGCTCGGCCGCAGCAGCCACGATGCGAGCACGCGTTTGATCCGAATTTGCGCTTGCTTCGGCTGATTCGCGGAGCTCGGCCATGACTACCGAATAATGCTGGCATTTCCAGCGATAGCAAATCCTTGCTAGCACCGATAATCGGCGCTATCATTGGGTTGTTATCGTTGATATCTGCCGCAAATAGCCGACAAAAGGAGTCCGTCATGATTGTAGTCACAGGTGCGACCGGACAGCTGGGGCGGGCAATCGTCGAACAGCTCGCTCGCCTCGTACCCCCAAACCAAGTGGGCGCCAGCTGTCGTGATCCCTACCAGGCCAGCGCACTGGCGGCGCTCGGCGTGCGAGTACGGCGTGGTGATTTCGAGGACGAAGCGAGTTTGCGTCATGCATTCGAGGGCGCGACACAGGTGCTGCTCGTATCGTCCAACGCGCGCGCCACCGGTGGCGACGCGCTAGCACAACATCGCACGGCAATCGACGCGGTACGCAGCGTCGGCGCGAAGCGCATTGTCTACACCAGTCACATGGCCGCCGGCGCCGCCTCGGCGTTCCCTCCGATGCTCGATCACGCCGCAACCGAGCTCATGTTGCGTGACTCGGGCCTCGCCTGGACCTCGTTGCGCAACGGCTTCTACGCGTCGAGCGGTATCGCCTTGTTGGGAGACGCACTCCAGACGGGGTTGGTCGAAGCGCCCAGCGACGGAAAGGTGTCCTGGACTGCGCACGCAGATCTCGCCGAAATCGCCGCCATCGTCTTGGCGAATGAGGGACGCTTCGAAGGACCAACACCGCCACTCACGGCGTCAGCGGCGCTCGACCTGTCCGATCTGGCCGCGATCGCGTCCGAACTGTTCGGCAAAGCGGTGCGTCGCGAAATGATCACGGACGAAGCGCTCGAAGCCCGGCTGACTGCGCGCGGAGCCGGGCGCGCCGCCAGCATCGTGCTGGGCTTGTACCGCGCGAGTCGAAACGGCGAATTCTCGGCGGTAGATCCGACGCTGGCGCAGTGCTTGGGCCGCGCACCAACCAGCATGCGCGACGTGCTCGCGCACGCTGCGGCGCGAACACCGCTGTTGCGAATTGCTAACGAGTAGCCAACCCGGCCGAACCCCTTCGAGCCGAACCAAGGAGTACGGCGAGAACAAATAGTTGACGAGTTCGATCCGAAAGTTCGTCGTCGCTGCATCCCGCGAACGCGACCGCAAGAACCAGCGCTGCCCCACGTAGCCGAAGACGAGGTTTCGAAGCAGCAAGTGGGTTCAATTCCTTGCTGGATGCGCGTGTTAATCGGGGGAAACGAGCCAAGGCTCGCCTCAAAATGCGCTCATTCCCCCAATTTTTAGGCCCACTCTTGCTGCTCGGCTGCCAATTGCTCAGCGCCTGCGGCGCGCCGACCGATAGCGACTTTGGCGATTCAGGAACGCCGGAGCACAGCGGCGGAGCGGACGCGAGCTCTGGAGCCAGTGGCAGTGCCGCCCAGGCGGGAGAGCCATCGACGAGCTCCGGTGGCTTCGGTGAAACTGCCGGCGAATCGAACGCAGAAGCAGGGATGGGTGGCGATCCATCTGTTGGCGGTAGCGGAGGCCGCTTGGGCGAAGGGATCGCTGGCGGCGCGACCACTGCCGGTGCCGGCGGCGCGACCACTGCCGGTGCCGGCGGCGCGACCACTGCCGGTGCCGGCGGCGCGACCACTGCCGGTGCTGGCGGCGCGACCACTGCCGGTGCTGGCGGCACTCTCGTTGCAGGTAGCGGCGGCGCGCTCGAAACAGGTGGCACGCTCAGCGCCGGCAGCGGCGGAACGCTCAGCGGCGGAACGGGCGGCGCGATCAGCCTGGGAGGCAGCGGGGGGAGCCCCGCTGGAGCGGGAGGCGGCTCGAGCGCGGGCGGGCCGGGAGCACCCGCGTGCGAGAACGGAAGTGCGTTGCTCGGCCCCGCGTTGCTGCCGGTGGAGAATATGGCGGGGCAGATCCTACTTCGCGATCTCAATGGCGATCAGCGCGTCGATCTGGTGCTCACGGTGCAGGGCAACATCAGCGTACGGCTGGGAAACGGCCACGGTGGCTTCGGCCCGCCCACGCAATACCCAGTGGGAACTCCGGGCCATATCGTGGCCGCGGATTTGAATGGCGACGGCGAGTTGGACTTGGCGGTGAGCAACTACTTCGAAGCAAGCTTGGGAGTCCTGCTGGGCGCCGGCAATGGCACGTTCGGCGCGCCGAACAATTACCCGGTCGCGATGTATGCGGACGAGATCGTCGCCGCCGATTTCAATGGCGATGGGCGGCTGGATCTCGCCGTGACCCATATGGTCCAAAGCAGTCTGACCGTGCTCGTCAACCAGGGCAACGCTAGCTTCACTTCGGCCGGCACTTACCCAACCGGCACCTACCCGAGAGGCCTAGCCAGCGCTGACTTCGACGGCAACGGATCGCCCGATCTTGCGGTCGGTAGCTTCGGTGGGGAGCAGGCCGACAACGTGATCTGGCTGTTCAAGAACGATGGCTTGGGCCATTTCACGCTCGACAAGAAGTTGGTCCCTGGAGTGATCGCTAGTGGGCTGATCGCCACCGATCTCGACGCAGACGGCGCGGCGGACCTAGTCCTCGCCGATAGCTGGAGTTCGACCCTGTCGGTCGCGCTCAACCTTGGCGCCGGCTCATTCGCCCTGCCCAAAGTCTACCCGGTCGGAGTGGGGCCGACGGCGATCGTGAGCGTCGATATCGACGGCGATGGAGACTTGGATCTGGCGAGCGCGAACCAGGGCGCCTCATTCGATATCAGCGTTCTGCGCAACCTGGGCAATGGCACTTTGGGCGCCGCCATCAGCTATCCCGCCGGATCTTTTCCTACCACCCTCGGCGCCGCTGACTTGAACGGTGACGGCGCCGCTGACCTCGTTACAGGCAGCTCGGAGGTGCCGACCCTCGCGTTGCTGTTCAACACTGGCCTCGGCACCTTTGCCGCGACTCGCAACTATGCCTGCGGTCACCAACCGCTCGACGCAACGGCGGCGGACTTCAACGGGGACGGTCGCGCGGACTTGGCGTTTGCCCTCATGTCAGGCGGCGTCAGCGTCACCTTCAATACCGGAAACGGACGCTTCGGCAGCTTGCAGACGTACCAAGCCGGAAGCTCAGCGTCCGCGGTGACAGCTGCAGACTTCAATCAAGATGGCCGGCCCGATCTCGCCATCGCATACACCGGTGGCGTTCGCGTGCTTCCCAACGTTGCGGGCACGGAGTTCGGCTACGCCACCGACTACGTCAGCGAAGGCCAATCTTCCGTGGCGGCCGGGGACCTCGATGCCGACGGCCGCCAAGATCTCGCCTTCACCGGCGCGCACGATGAAGTTGGAGTGCTCTTCGGACAACCCGGAGGAACACTCGCCCCGCCGGTCCGGTACCCGGTCGCGGGCGGCCCGAATCAGGTCTCGATTGCCGACTTCAATGGTGATGGCAAGCTCGATCTAGCGACGCTCAACTACACCGCGAACACGCTCAGCATCCTCTTGAACCAGGGCGAACGCCGCTTCGCTTTGTTCAAGAGCTACGCCACCGGCAACGCGCCACTGCGCTTCGTCGCAGCGGACCTGAATCGAGACGGCAAGATCGACGTCGCCTCGGTCAATCAAACCGACTCGACAGTGAGCGTGTTTTTGAATCAAGGCGCAGCGGGCCTCGCTCCCGGTATTCAGTACCCCGCCGCCAAGATCCCCCTGTACCTCGCCGCCGCCGACTTCAACGGCGACAACACGGTCGATCTCATGGTGTCCGGAAACCAATACAGCGTGATGACCTTGCTCACCAACGACGGGAACGGCATCTTCTCCAGCTCGGTCCGCTACGGCGCCGGCGCACAACCCTTCGGCTTGGTCGCCAGCGACTTCAACGCCGACGGCCTCGCCGATCTCGCCACCGCGAACGTCACCAGCGACAATTTCAGCGTGTTGCTCGGCCAATGCTCGAAGTGAGCGGCGTGGCGAAGGCCGAATGAGCGGGTTCGGGGGAAACAAGGCCTCGCGAGTGAAGGCGCTCGGCGCGGTCTTTTTGGGAGGAAGCGCTTTGCTCACCACTTCCTGTGATGGGCACTTCACTTTCAGTTGGGGACGCCCGACGCCGTCTTCGAGTGCGCACCTCGAGGCCAGCTACCCCGTGGACAATCGCGTGCGAAGCTCGGCGGAGCTCGACAATGATGTGGCCGCCGCGCGTCACACTGCGCAAGCCGCGCAGTCTGAAGTCGAGGCTGAGGTCGCACGCGTCAACTTGAGTGCCGCCCTTGCGCGGCTGTTCGAGGAGGAACCCGACCCGCAAAAGCTCGAGCTGGCGGTGATAGAGATTCGGCAAGCACTGGCTGAACAGTCGAAGCAGGGAAGTTCGACGCTGGCCGCAGTGTTCCTTCAGCTCAATTTGGGCAGCGCACTGATGCGATTGGGTGAGCGGGAACCCGGAGTCCAGCGGCTCGAGGAAGCGGCGGCTGCGTTTCGTGAGGTGATCCCCATAGCCCTGCGCGAGCATGCCAGCCACGAGTGGGCCGGTGCGCAATTGGGCCTAGGCCTCACACTGGCGCTGATTGGTGAGCGCCAAGAGAGCGGAGAGAGTTTGAAAGCCGCGGAGGCTGCCGAACGCGCGGCGCTGAGCGTCATCAAACGTGAAGAAGCCCCGATGCAATGGGCAATCGCCCAGACGAACCTCGGGCGCGTGTTGGTAGCCATCAACACGCGAGAGATGTCCGCGGAGCGATCGCAAGCAGCACTCGCCGCCTTTGGCGAGGCCGCTAAGGAGATCACCCGCGAGCGCTCGCCGATGGCTTGGGCGAGACTGAGGAGCAACGTCGGTGTCGCTCGCATCGCCAATGGTCGGCTCACCGAGGATCGCACCGAATTCGAGCGAGCCGCCTCGCTCTTTCGCGAAGCGCTGGAAGTCTGGACCCGCGAGAAAGCGCCGGTCGATTGGTCTGGTGCGCAAGTAAACCTGGCCGTGGCCCTCACCTTTCTGGCGCTCGATGACCCAGCTGCGAAGACGGTGAACGAAGCCATCGTGGCCTGTCACGAGGCGCTCAAGGAACGAACACGCGAACGGAACCCCCTCGCCTGGGCCCAAGTGCAGGCAAACCTAGCGCGCGCACTGGTGATTCGCGCCCAAAAGTCCAAGCGCCCGAAGGATCTCGATGCGGCCATCGAAGCCTTCGATGCTGCCTTGTCAGAGCGCACGATCGAGCGCGACCCGCTCGGCTGGGCAACCACCAGTAAGGATTTGGGCGAAGCTGTACGCGATCGCGCCAAGGCGCGCGGAAAGCCACCATGCGACGCCATCGCCATTCATCTCGATGCCGCGATCGTCATCAGCCGTATGGCACCGGCGCTACTACCGACACACGGACGCGCCGTACTCGCGGACCTCGACAGCACGCCGCGCGCCAGCCCCCAAAGCTGTCCCACCTTGTCGGCCGATGCGTGGACCGACATCGGCGAGCTGCAAAAGCTTGCGGCGGAGCCGTAGCAGCACACGAACGGCGTTGCCTTTTTTGGAGCTGTCGAGAAGAGTATCGGAGCCGATTTCGAGACTTGAACTCGAGACCTGCGGTTTACGAAACCGCTGCTCTACCACTGAGCTAAATCGGCCGGGGCGCGGGAGAATACGCGGGGGGCGTCCGTAGTCAAGGTTTCTCGGCGCGAGATTCACGAAAGACGCGGGCCGGTCCGGGATCGGCCGGATGTTACTTTTGCCAGACGAAGTCGTGCCACACCGCTCGGCTGTGGCAGCGCTGGATTTACGGGAGATATGCCGGCGTGGGGTGCTATGAATCGGCGGCTGGCGAGTGGCGCCGGAGGAGGAATGTTTTACGAGATGACTTCGACGATTGCAGGGTTTCGGTTCGCAGCGGTCTCAGCGGGCATCCGCAAGGACGGGCGTGTGGACGTAGCCTTGGCGGTTGCCGACCGTCCCGCGGTGGTGGCAGGGCTGTTCACGCGCAACTTGGTGCGCGCTGCACCGGTGCTGGTGGCGGAGGAGCGCGTGCGTTCGGGTTTGGCTCGCGCCATTTTGGTGAACGCGGGCTGCGCCAATGCGTGCACGGGCGAAGCGGGTCTGACCGCCGCGCGTGAAAGCACGGAAGCAGTGGCGCGCGCGCTCGGAATTCCGGTGGAAGAGGTGTTGCCGGCGTCGACGGGCGTGATCGGCGCGCTCTTGCCGACCGCGAAGATCGCGGGCAAGGCCAAGGAGCTGGCCAAGAGTATCAGTCCTGAGGGTTATGCGGATTTCGCGCAGGCGATTTGCACGACCGATCGCTGGGTAAAGATCGCGGAGGCCAAGATCGAGACGTCCAAGGGCGACCCCGTGTCCGTGCTCGGCATCGCCAAGGGCGCGGGCATGATTCATCCGGATGTTGGGCCGCCGCAGGCGACCATGCTCGTGTTCTTGTTCACCGACGCGGTGATCAAGCAAGAGGAGCTGCAGACCGCGCTCGGGCAGGCTGCGGACTTGACCTTCAACGCCTGTAGCGTGGATGGCGACACCAGCACCAACGACAGCGTGATTGCGCTGGCCTCGGGCGCCTCGAATATCCGGCTAACTGCCGCGGAAATCGCGCCTGCGTTGATCACGGTGTGCGACAAATTGGCGCGTTCCATGATCGCCGACGGCGAGGGCGCCAATCACGTCGCGGAAATCCGCGCCACGGGGTTGGCCAACGAGGCGGACGCCAAGCGCGTGGCGCAGACGATGGCTACGTCGCTCTTGGTCAAGACCGCGCTGCACGGCAAGGACGCCAATTGGGGTCGTTTGCTGGCCGCTGCCGGTCGCGCGGGCGTCGCCTTCGATCCCAAGCTCGCCAGCATCAAGATCGGCGAGGTCGAGATCGTGAAGAACGGCCTCGCGGTGGGAGCCGAAGCCGAGAAGGAAGCCGCGGAGATTTTGAAAGGCCCGAGCTACAAAATCGAGATCGGCCTGGGCAGCGGCCCCGGTGCCTTCAGTTACCTGACCAGCGATCTCGGCCACGGCTACGTGGACGTGAATGCGGACTATCGCTCCTAGTAGCAACGCTGGGCGCCGCTTTGGCGCCCAGCTTCGTGCTGACGCGCGGCCCGCTTCCCCTATTCGGCGCTTCGTTGCGAAGGTAGCGCTGTGTGCGCTGTGCACGCTTGCCGCGTGCGCGCCCGGCAAGGGCACGATTGGCGCAGTCATCGTTCAAGACGGTGACTCGGGCCGGCTATTTTTGCGCGAAGTGCCGGCCAGCTTGGCGGCTGGTCAGGCCAAGCTCAAACCGGGCGACGAGATCTTGCTGATCGACGGCCTCGACGTGCGCCGGATGGACGCGGAGCAAATCAACGCTGCGCTCAGCGGGGACGTGGATTCTCCGGTCAAGCTGACCTTGATCAGGGAAGAGCAGGTCTTGCGCGTAACCCTGAAACGCACCGAGGCACACCGCCTCGCCAAAAAGCCTGGAAAATCGCCAGATTCTGCGCCTTGAACCAGGGTCGCCGGGAAAAAACCGCGGGGCCACTGCCCGGGGGCGGATCTCCGGCCATTTTCGCTCCACCTTTACTGGCTCGCGCGGCCCTTTCCGTGGGCCAAGTTCGTTGCTAGGTTCCGCGCCGTTTCGTTGTGGGGGCGGCACGCGCCGCCCCCCTCGTCCGAAGTGAATTCGGACGAGCCTCCCCCCACGCGATGTGGCGGGCGAGTGACGCCCGCCTCAAGACTGAGAAGATTTCGGGGAGAACCCCCGCCATGGAGTCACGATGAGCAGCTATCTCTTCACGTCCGAATCCGTCACCGAAGGTCATCCGGACAAAGTTTGCGACGCCATTTCGGACGCCGTGCTCGACGCCGCGCTGGCTGGCGACAAGTACAGCCGCGTTGCCTGCGAGACGCTCGTCAAGACGGGTTTCGTCGTCATCGCCGGTGAGATCACCACCAAGTCGCACATCGACTTCGGCAAGATCGCTCGCAAAGCAATCAAGGACATCGGCTACACGAGCTCGGACATCGGTTTCGACGCCGACACCTGCGGCATCTTGATCGCGGTCGAGCCGCAGTCGCCCGATATTTCGCAGGGCGTGACCGAAGGTCAGGGCCTGCACAAGGATCAGGGCGCTGGCGACCAAGGTTTGATGTTCGGCTACGCCTGCGACGAGACGCCGGAGCTGATGCCCGCGCCGATCATGTACGCGCACCAGCTTTCCAAGCAGCTCGCCGCCGTGCGCAAGAAGGGTGCGGTGGATTTCCTTCGCCCCGACGGTAAGAGCCAAGTCACCGTCGAATACGAGAACGACGTGCCGAAGCGCATCGAGACGGTCGTCGTCTCCACCCAGCACGGCCCGGAAGTGAAGCACAAAGCCTTGAAAGAGGCGGTCATGGAGCTCGTGATCAAGAAGGCGCTGCCCAAGCACCTGCTCGATTCCAAGACCAAGTACTTCGTGAACCCGACCGGTCGCTTCGTGGTCGGTGGTCCCTGCGGCGACGCGGGCCTCACTGGTCGCAAGATCATCGTCGACACCTACGGCGGCATGGGCCGTCACGGTGGCGGCGCCTTCAGCGGCAAGGATCCGTCGAAGGTCGATCGCTCGGCTTGCTACTACGCACGCTTCGTGGCCAAGAACATCGTCGCGGCGGGCTTGGCCAAGAAGTGCGAAGTGCAGGTCGCGTACGCGATCGGCGTCGCGCAACCGATGGGCGTGTACGTGCAAACCTTCGGTACGGGCAAGCTGCCGGACGACACGCTCGCCGCTTACGTGATGAAGAACTTCGACATGCGCCCGCGCGCACTGATCGAGGAGCTCGATCTGCTCCGCCCGGTGTATCAGCCCACCTCCAGCTACGGTCACTTCGGCCGCAGCGAATTCACTTGGGAGAACACCAGCCGCTCGAAGAAGCTCGCCGCCGACTTGCTCGGTGCTAGCCCCAAGTCGAACGGTGCCAAGGCCAACGGCGTCGAGGCTCCCGCCCCGACCGCCAAGAAGGCCAAAGCCAAGGGCAAAGCCCAAGCGCGCGCGTGATCGCGTCCGAGTAACGCGAAAGCGTCGCCCGAACCCCAAAAAACCCGCTGGATCTCGCGATTCAGCGGGTTTCTTTTTTTGTTTGGGGGTGCTCCTGTGCCGCGTGGCACGCGCGGTATCAGCCGTGCCCCGACACTCTCGCAACACCACGATCACCCTCATGGGTGAAAATTTTGACTACAGAGAAAGCCAGCTCGGCCAAGGCATAGTCGCACTCGGATCGGTCACGCACGTCGTGACGGAAAGGATGTGCCTGAGGCATGGACCAGCTCGTACTCATCGTACCAATTGCGTCGGCGGTCGCGATTTACTGGGCGCGAATCAGAGAACTCAAGACGATTCGGAACACGGTGAAAGGTGAAGTCCGCGAAAATCTGACGCTGCGCTTGTTCATCGCGGTCGGTAGCTTGATGCTAGTGGGCTCGGTCGCCGAGCAAGTCTGGTTTCGACGTCCACTCTCGGTGCCGCTGCTGGTCGGCGGCTGGCTCGTCGCGCTGAGCTCGTTTTGGCTCCGCCGACGCGCGATTCGTGAGCTGGGCAAGATGTGGAGCTTGCACGTCGAAATCCGCGAGCAGCATCAACTGGTGGTGTCCGGGCCGTACCGCTGGGTGCGCCACCCCGCGTACACCTCGATGGTGCTCGAATTGGCCTCATTTGGGCTGCTTTTGCAGAGTTTCTACACCTCGGTGCTGGTCCTTTTGTTGTTCGTCCCCACCCTCGTGCTGCGCATCAAGATCGAGGAAGCGGCGCTGCGCGAGCAGGTGGCCGGCTATTCGGAGTATCAACGCTCCACGCCCGCGCTCTTGCCGTACAAGTTGCCGGGCGCGGTTCAGTCGTGAGCACCGCGGGGCGTCGGAGCGTGATCACCGGCATGGGGGTGATCGCGGGCAGTGGACAGGACCTGACGACTCTCTGGCACTCGGTGGTCGAAGGGCGCAGCGCCTCACGTCGCCTCACGCGCTTCGACGCCGAAACGATGCCCACGCAAATCGGGACCGAAGTCGAGGCGTTCGATGGCGAGCGCTTCTTCGAGGCAAAGGCCGCGCGACGCATGGACCTCTGTTACCAATACGGCATCGGAGCCGCGAGCAGCGCCGTGCAAGACTCGGGTTTGGTGATCGCCGACTTGAACCCCGACCGCGTCGGAATCGCGCTCGGCACGTCGCTCGGAGCGCTCGGCTCGACGATGGTCACCGCAGACGGACTGCGCAGCCGCGGCTACCGTGGCGCGGGCTTGGGCGCCCTGGTGAACTCGCACAATGGCGCGGGATCGGCCGAAATAGCCTGCCATCTCGGGATCCACGGGCACGCCATCACGATCGGCACGGGCAGCGCCTCTTCCAACGACGCAATCGGTTACGCGATGGACATGATCGAGTTGGATCGCGCCGACGTGATGATCGCGGGCGGCGCCGAAGCACCACTTTTGCCGATCGTTTGGGCATCCATGTGTTTGGGACGGATCATGACTCGCCGCAACGAAAGTCCGGAGCGAGCCATGCGACCATTCGACCGCGAACACGACGGACCGATCGTCGGCGAGGGTGGCGCGTTCCTGGTGCTCGAAGAACTCGAGCACGCGCGGGCGCGCGGAGCGCGCATCTATTGCGAAGCCTTGGCGCATGGCCGAAGCAGCGAGGCGCATCATCCACTCGCGCCGCATCCCGAAGGCACCGGACCACAAGCTGCGATGACCAAAGCGCTGCAGCGTGCGCGCGTGAACCGCGAGCAGGTTGGCTATGTGAACGCGCACGGCACCGCCACCGTCGCCAACGACATGGTCGAGTCGCTCGCCATCCAACGAGTCTTCGAAGGTCACTCTCCGCTGGTCAGCTCGACCAAGCCCGTCACTGGGCATCTTCTGGGCGCCGCCGGCGCGCTCGAAACGATCATTGCCGCGCTCGCCCTGTGCAGCCAAACGCTGCCACTGACGCTGAACTTCGAGTCTCCGGCCCAGGGCTGCGAGCTCGACTACATTCGCGGAGCATCCCGCTCGGCTCCCGTAAAGGTGGCGATGAACCTCAACTGCGGGTTCGGCGGGGCCAACTCCTGCCTGATGCTCGGCAGCTTTTGAGCTAGATCGCACGCCCGCGTGCGCAGCTCGGCCGGTCCCGGTACGCTACTCGCATGCCGGAAGACACGCGCGGTTACGCCTTCGAGACCCTCGCCGTTCACGCGGGCTACGAGCCCGATCCGATACACGGCGCGGTGATGCCGCCCGTCGTGATGTCGAGCACCTTTGCTCAGCCGGAGCCCGGCAAGCCGCTCCGCTACGACTACTCGCGCAGCGGCAACCCGACGCGCAGCGCGCTCGAGTCAGCGCTGGCCGCGCTCGAAGGCGGAACGCGCGGCTTCGCATTTTCGAGCGGCTGCGCCGCGGCAACCACGCTACTTCACTCCCTGAAGCCAGGCGACCACGTGATCTCGGGCGACGACGTGTACGGCGGCACGTTTCGCTTGTTCGACAAAGTGATGAAGCCGTTCGGCCTCGAGTCGAGCTTCGTCGATCTCACCGAGATGTCGAAATTCGAAGCCGCAATCACCGCTAAAACCCGCTTCGTGTGGTTCGAAACGCCCACCAATCCGACCCTCAAGCTGGCCGATATTGCCGCCATTTCCGAGATCGCCAAAGCGCGCGGGCTGCGCGTCGTGGTCGACAACACGTTCGCTTCGCCAGTTCTGCAACGTCCCCTTTCGCTCGGCGCAGACGTGGTGCTGCATTCGACCACCAAGTACATCAACGGTCACTCGGACGTAGTCGGCGGCGCCTTGATCACGAGCGATCCGGAACTGTGTGAACGCATCCCATTTTTGCAAAACGCGATCGGCGCCGTACCGAGCCCGATGGATTGCTACTTGGTCATGCGCGGTATCAAGACCTTGCCGGTACGCATGCGCGCGCATGTCGCTGGCGCAACCGAGCTCGCCTCGCGCCTCGCCGCTCACCGCGGCGTGAGCCGAGTGCACTACCCCGGCCTCACCTCGCACCCCCAGCACGAGCTGGCCAAGCGCCAGATGTCCGGCCCGGGCGGCATGATCTCGGTCGAACTCGCCAGCGATCTGAATGGCTCGCGCCGCTTCCTCCAAGCGTTGCGCATCTTCGCCCTGGCCGAGAGCTTGGGCGGCGTCGAATCCCTCGCCGAACACCCGGCATTGATGACACACGCATCCATCCCCGCCGAAAGCCGTAAGTCCCTGGGCATTAGTGATTCCCTGGTGCGCCTGTCCGTCGGCATCGAACACGTCGACGACCTGTGGCGCGACCTCGAAACCGCGCTCCGCGCTGCCGGCTGAGACCCGGTAAGCTCGCACAAGCTCCGGTGTGGGCATTGCGGATCTGCCCGCAAAGGGTCACGCTGAACGCATGCCCGAGCTCGAGCCACCGTGTAACGATGTCCTCTCGCTGATCGGCAACACCCCACTGGTGCGCGTCAGTCGCATCGACACCGGCCCGTGCGAGCTGTACCTGAAGCTCGAGAACCAGAACCCCGGCGGTTCGATCAAAGATCGCATCGGGCTATCGATGATCGAGGCTGCCGAAAAGAGCGGCGCGATCCGCCCTGGCGCGACGTTGGTCGAAGCCACGGCGGGCAATACCGGCCTCGGCTTGGCGCTGGTAGCCGCGCGCAAGGGATACAAGTTGGTGTTGGTCATCCCCGACAAGATGAGCCAAGAGAAAGTGCACCACTTGCGCGCGCTCGGCGCAGAAGTGCGCATGACTCGCAGTGACGTCGGCAAGGGGCACCCCGAGTATTATCAAGACTACGCCGAGCGCATCGCTCACGAGCTGGGCGCGTACTACGTCAATCAATTCGCCAATCCGGCCAATCCCCTCGCCCACGAAACGAGCACCGCGCCCGAGATTTGGCAGCAAATGGACGGGCGCCTCGATGCCGTCGTGTGTGGCGTGGGCTCGGGCGGCACGCTGACCGGCTTCAGCCGATACTTCGAGCGCGTCGCCCCCAACGTGGAGCTCGTGCTAGCCGACCCCAAAGGCTCGATTTTGGCTGAGTACGTTGCAACCGGCAAGCTCGGGCAGGCCGGATCCTGGCTCGTCGAAGGGGTTGGTGAAGACTTCGTACCCTCGATTTGCGATTTGTCACGCGTCCGCAAAGCCTACACGGTCAGCGACGACGAGAGCTTCCTGGCGGCCCGCACCCTACTCAAACAAGAAGGGATTTTTGCGGGCTCTTCCAGTGGCACTCTGCTCGCAGCGGCGCTTCGCTATTGCCACGAGCAGACCAGCCCGAAGCGCGTGGTCAGTCTGATCTGCGACAGCGGCGGCAAATACCTGTCGAAGATGTTCAATGACTACTGGATGCGCGACCAAGGCTTCTTGCCTGGCACGAGCTACGGTGATCTGCGTGATTTGATCTCGCGCCGTCCGGAAGCCGGTGCGGTGATCTCGGTCGCACCGAGCGATAGCTTGCTGATCGCTTATTCTCGCATGCGCTTGTACGACGTCTCACAGTTGCCCGTGCTCGAGCAGGGCGAAATCGTCGGAATAGTAGATGAATCGGACCTCCTGCTCGCCGCTCAACGCGACACGAGCCTGTTCCGAAACCCCGTGCGCGAATTCATGAGCACCAAGCTCGTGACCGTGGATGCCCACGCGCCACTCGAGTCACTGATGCCGCTATTCGACCAAGGGCTAGTGGTCATCGTCCGTGAGTCCGAGCACTTTTCCGGCCTGATTACCCGCATCGATGTCCTGAACCATCTGCGCCGTAAGCTGTCCTGAGCCGCCCATCCCTGCGCTGAGTGCGGTTGTGCCAGCTGGCACAGCGTCGCGTTCGAGCAAGGACAGGCCTGTCGCTGCGCGTGCACAATTCGCCTTCAAAAGCCTCGTTTTGGCGAGAAATTGCCGAGGCGTACGCTGGCACGGCTTTTGTAGTCGGCAAGGCATGAACGGGAAGATGAAGGGTGTACTGGGGTTGTTGTGCGCAGTTGGCCTGTTCGCGGCATCGGCGGCGCGGGCGGATATCCCGCCGCCAGACGTATGCCAAACGGAGAACGCGGTCTGTCACAACGCTGGCGAGAACTACGACAAAGACGGGGTATGCACCGCGACCACGTGCTCCAGAGGCAGCGCGAACGGTCAAGTGACGACGTACGCTTGTTTCAAGTGTGAGGCAGCCTCGGCCCCGGCAGCGGCCGGCGCAGCACCCGTGGCCGAAACCGAAACCGATGGCCACAATGACGAAGGCGGCTGCAGCTTCCGCGCCCTCGGCACAGAAAAAGGCATCGCGGGCTTGATGCTCGGGCTGGGTGTGGTCGCGCTCGGCGTTTCGCGGCGCCGCCGCTGAGAACATGTCGCTCTCGAGTAGCGCAGAACGACTGATCGAGCCCCTCGACTGGTTTCGTCGCGGTTGGTTCAGCTGGATCGTACGAAGCGATTTCGTGCGCGCTACGCTCGCGCACCGCGATCGCCGGATAGCGACGATCGCCTGCGTGAGCGTGATCGCGGCGGCGCTGGGCGCGGTTTATTTTCCGGTGCTGCTCTTCAGCCTCGGGCCGGTCGTGCTCGGCGTTGCGCACGTCGCGGCGGATCTGCGCTACCTCGTGCTGCGCCGGAATCTCGCGCGTTGGTGGCAAAACAGCGTCTGGCTCGGCTGCGCGGCGCTGATCGGCCTGCGGCTCCTGGAAGAACTCGGACTACTACGACACGCGGAGAGCATCGAGTTCGCGACGGCCGCCGCCCTCATCGGCGTGGCCTTGTTGGCCGGGCTGCGGGAACGCGGCTCGCTCGCCCGCGCGTTGCTCACCGGGGCGCTGCTCGCCACGGCCGCGACCTACGCCATGAGCCAACCGAAGCTCGCGCGCTACGTGTTCTTGCACGCGCACAACGTGATCGGACTCTTGGCTTGGGCCACGCTCTTTCGAGCCGACAAGCGCTGGCTGCTCGCGCCCGCTGCGCTGATCGTCGGCGGCACGGTTGCGCTCGCCTCCGGCTCGCTCTTCAACCAAACCTTGGCTTCGCCATTTGCGACTTCGTTCCACTTGCACGTGTTCACGGTCTCGGATTGGCTGGCGCCTTTTGCCGACGCGCGCTTGGCCATCGGTGTCACCACGACGTATCTGTTCCTGCAGAGCGTGCACTACTCGGCGTGGCTCAGCTGGATCCCGCAAGAAGAGCAACCGAGCCGCGGTACGCCGACATTTCGGATGAGTATCCGGTCGCTGTTTTCAGACCTGGGAACTCCAGGCGTGGTTGCGGTCGCCATTGCCGCGGCAGCCGTACTGGTGGGAGCGTGCTTCGATCTGCATCGCGCGCGGGGCCTGTATTTGTCCCTGGCCACCTTCCACGGATACGTGGAAGTGGCGCTGCTGGCGTTCTTTTGGGTGCGCGGCGGCAAAGTCGCCAACCCCGAGAACGAACCGAGCCGCGACCGAACAGCGAGGTAATCTGGCCGCATGCCGCTGCTCCATGCATGGCTGATCGCCTTTGCTGCCACCCTGCTGAGTGAACTTCTAGTCGCGGTGCCACTCCTATCGCCGGGTGATTCGCGCGCCTTCGGGCGTCACGCAGCGAGCCTAGGGCGTCGCGTGGCCGCGGTTTGCCTAGCGCAGCTGGCCACTCACCCGTCGGTTTGGTTCATCTGGCCGTTGCTCGGCTTGCCCCGCCCGTTCTTCTTGTTGGTCGCGGAAAGCTTCGCAGTCTTGGCCGAGGCGCTGATCTATCGCTTCAGCTTCGAGCGGCTCAATTGGTCACGCTGCTTCGCCGCCTCCGCGCTCGCCAACGGCGCCTCGGTGGCCGTCGGTATTTGGCTTGGCTGACCAACGGCTAGCGCGTCGATCGAGAGCGAAATGCTCCGAGGAGTGACTCTCAGTCGCCCGCCGGCTCGAGCAAGCGTTCGAGAGCAAGCAGCGCATCGTGAAGCGCGTCGAACTTGGCTTTTCCCATCGAACGCTCCATCTCTGCTTCGATGCCGCGTAAGACACCGAGGCCTTGTAGGATCGCGACTTTGCCTTTTTCGGTAAAGCGAGCCAGGCGCGCGCGTCCGTCACTCGGGTCGGGGATCGTTTCGACCACGTCCATCAGTTCTAGTTCGGCGATGGTTTGACTGACGGCCTGCTTGCTGATGTCTAGGCGACGCGCGAGCTCCGTGATGCGCACGCCCTCGAAGTCGAGGTGCGGAAAGAGGTTGGTGTGCGCGGTGCGCAGCCGAATAGCGTGCGGTAACTCATTCACCTTTGCGATCGCGCGCTCGTTGACCAGCCGCGCGCACTTGAACAAGAGCTGAGCCACGCTCTCGCGTTTGCGGGCTTCGAGCGCGGGGTCGGAGGGGGGCTTCGCCATGGCTTGCCTCGGACCATGGCAAATCGGTCTAGGAATCGTCAATCACACTTGACTACTAGTCAACCACCGTTTACTAACTAGTCAACCTCAATTTACCAACCATCCGAGATGTGCTCGAAAGAAGGGGTAACAGCTATGCCAACCGCGCTTCAGCTCTCTCAGTCCGAATCCATGGTCCAGACCCCGGCGCCCTGGCTGGATCGCGTCGCCTACCCCTTCTCCTCGCGTTGGCTGCGGCTTTCCCAAGGCCGCGTGCACTACGTCGATGAGGGGCCGGATGCGGCCGCTACGCAGAGCGAGCCGCTCCTGTTCGTGCATGGCACGCCCAGCTGGTCGTTCGAGTACCGCCAGTTGATCCGCGAGCTTTCGGTTGCACACCGCTGCGTCGCTTTCGATCATTTGGGCTTTGGACTGTCCGAGCGACCAGCGGCTTTCGGTTACCGCCCCGAAGATCATGCCCGCGTCTTCGCCGAGTTCGTCGCCGCGCTCGGGCTCGAGCGCTTCACGCTCGTCGTCCACGATTTCGGCGGCCCGATCGCTTTGCCCTTCGCCCAGGCGCACCCCGAGCGCATCTCGCGCTTGGTGGTGATGAACAGCTTCATTTGGCCGTTCCAGGATCCGAAGCTCGTGCGCCAAGCACGCTTGGCCGGAAGCTGGCTCGGGCGCCTCCTCTATCGCTATCTGAATTTCTCGCTGCGCGTGTTGATGCCGTTCGCGTACGGCGACAAGCGTCGACTCACGCCGCTCGTTCACGCGCAATACCTCGCGCCATTCGCCACCGGGGCCGCGCGCGAAACGGTGCTCTGGGCGTTCGCGCGTTCGCTGCTCGACTCGCACGCGCACTACGAATCGCTTTGGGCAAAGCGCGAGCGCTTGGCGGCGATTCGTACGCTCGTGCTGTGGGGATCGCGAGATCGGTTATTCCCGGGCGAATATCGCGAGCGCTGGCGCGAAGCGTTGCCGCATGCGCAGGTCGAGCCCATCAGCGACGCTGGGCATTGGCCGCATGAAGAGCGTCCAGAAATCGTGCTCGAAGCCGTGCAGCGCTTCTTGTCGCAGCGCGACGCCGAAGGCTGAGACGGGCTGTCACGTACGCGTGACCATCAACCAAAAAACTAAGCGCAGACGCGGTTCCGACCCGAGTCCTTGGCTTGGTACAGCTTTTCGTCGGCGCGACCGTAGAGGGCTTCCGGCTCTTCTTCCGAACCAGCCTTGAACTCGGCAACGCCTAGGCTGGCCGTGACGGGCAGGCTCTTTTCCTCGAACGTGGGCATGTTCTCGGCGACCGCGACGCGGATTCGCTCCGCGCACTGCTTGGCTTGCGCGAGCGAAGTATTCGGGCACAGCACCGCGAACTCCTCCCCGCCGACGCGCGCGAACAAGTACTCGGGCGGCACCGAAGTTTTGACCACGTTCGCGGTTGCGCAAAGCACCGCGTCCCCCGCCATGTGGCCGTAGGTGTCGTTCACTTTCTTGAAGTGGTCGATGTCGAGCACCAAGAGGCTGACAGGGCCGGTCTGCGCGGCAGACAGCGCCACGCGCAGGTTTTCGTCGAAGTGGCGTTTGTTGTGCACCCCGGTCAGCGCGTCGAAGCTCATCAGCCGCTGCACCTCTTCGTGGTACGCGCCCTCGATGTTACCGCCGGCTAGGTACTTGAGCAGGGCCTTGCCGATTTGTACGCGGTCACCATCCTTCAGTGTGTGCTCTTTCACACGCAGGCCGTTGACGTAGGTACCGTTGGTGGAACCGAGATCGGTGAGGCGATGGCCGGCGTCGAGCGGCTCGATCCGCGCGTGGCGCCGGCTCACGGAGTCGGCATCGAGCACCAAGCCCGCGTTCGAACCGCGACCAATCTCCATGGGTGAGTCAGCCAATACCGTGCGATTGCCCAGGCGCGGCCCCGAAAGCACGAGCAAAAGCGCCTGCTGCTGACCCGCGACTCGGATCAGACTGCGCATGTCACGCGAGATCGTGACCTCGAGAGTCGACTCGTAAAGCTCGTCGTCCGCCAAAGTAACCGTTGGGCCTCGCGCTGTGGGACTGCGCTGACCGCATTCAAGCATAGCAGATGCCTGGACGACGCTCGTGATTCACATACTGCAATTGATACTAGAAATGTGGGGCCAGCGCCTACATTGTGAGCCCGGCCGCTCGCTCGATTGCCAATCTTGTTGCGGGCGTTCGCGCAATGCGAGCGATAGCGGCGCGCGCTGCGATTGAGCGGTCGGCCAGCGCACCGCAGCGACGGTCAAACGTCGTAGTACAAAAAATACTCGAAGGGAGTCGGACGTAGCCGCGAAGCCTGCACGTCGTGCTCGCGCTTGTGATCGAGCCACATGTCGATCAGGTCCTGCGTGAAGACGTCACCCTTGAGCAAAAATTCGTGGTCGTTCTCCAACGCATCGAGCGACTCTTCGAGTGAGGCGGGCATGCGTTCGAAGTCCCTCAGCTCTTCGGCCGACAGAGAGTAAATGTCCCTGTCGAGCGGAGCGCCCGGGTCGATCTTGTTCTGGATGCCATCGAGCCCCGCCATCAGCATGGCGGAGAACGCGAGGTACGGGTTACACGTCGGATCCGGGAAGCGCGCCTCGAGCCGACGTGACTTGGGCGAAGGCGAGTAAGTCGAAATGCGAATCGCGGCCGAGCGATTGCGGCTCGAATACGTGAGGTTCACCGGGGCCTCGTAACCAGGGACGAGGCGCTTGTAGCTGTTGGTGGTCGGGTTGGTCAGCGCGGCCAAAGCCCGCGCGTGCTTCAGGATCCCGCCCATGTAGTAGAGCGCCATTTCGCTCAAGCCGCCGTAGCCATCCCCCGCGAATAGGGGCTTGCCGTCTTTCCACAGCGATTGATGGCAGTGCATGCCGTTGCCGTTGTCCCCATACAGAGGCTTGGGCATGAACGTGGCCGTGCGACCATTGCGGTGAGCCACATTTTTCACGATGTGCTTGAACCACATCAGCTTGTCGGCGCACTTGAGCAAGCTGTCGAAGCGCATGTCGATCTCGCCTTGGCCAGCGCTCGCTTGCTCGTGGTGGCTGACCTCGACCTCGATGCCGATGCGTTCCAATTCCAAGCAGATCTCGGTTCGCAGATCATTGTGCGTGTCTTGCGGCTGGACCGGGAAGTAGCCTTCCTGACTGCGGATCTTGTGACCGAGATTGGGGCCTTCGTCGCGCCCGCTGTTCCACATGGCCTCGCCCGAATCCACCGAGTAGAAGGCCTCGTGGCCCTTCACGTCGAAGCGCACGCCGTCGAAGATGAAGAACTCCGCCTCGGGACCGAAGAAGCACGTGTCGGCTAGGCCGGTGCTGTGCAGATACGCTTCCGCCTTCTTGGCGATGTAGCGTGGGTCACGCGAGTAACTCTGGCGAGTCAGCGTGTCCTGGATCGTGCACAACAAAGAGAGCGTGGGAAAACGCGTGAAGGGATCGAGCACCGCGCTGCTGGGATCCGGAATCAGCAGCATATCGCTCTGATTGATGGGCTGAAACCCGCGAATCGACGAGCCATCGAAGCCGAAGCCTTCTTCGAAGGCATCGCTCGTCAGACGATGGAACGGAACGGAGGTGTGCTGCCATTTGCCGATCAGGTCGATGAACTTCAAGTCCACCATGACCGCCTCGTGCTTCTTGCCGAGTTCGATGGCTTCTTTCGCATCCATGGCGCTAGCTCTATCCTCATCGGGCGCCCGGGGCTACTGCCGGCTTCTGTCTCCGGCAGTAGGCATCCCGTTCGCACGCGGCTGGGCGTAAGCCGCTGGGCCTAATCAGACCCCGTTGCAAGTAAGGGCGAGGCTTAGATCGCTTCTTCGGCGCGCTCGCCGGTGCGGATACGAACCGCTTCGTCGACAGGACTGACGAAGATTTTGCCGTCACCGATGCGGCCGGTCTTGGCGCTCTTCTCGATCGCGTCGATCACTTGATGAACCATCTGATCGGGGACGACGATCTCGAGCTTTACCTTCGGCACGAAGTCCACGACGTAAGCAGAGCCGCGGTAAACTTCCTTCTTGCCGCCGGTGCGGCCGAAGCCTTTGACCTCGGTTACCGTCATGCCTTGGATACCGACTTCGGACAAGGCATCCTTGACCTCGTCCAGCTTGAACGGCTTGATAATCGCCTCGACCTTCTTCATCTGGCTCTCCACTTTATTTTGGGGGGGTATCGCCCGTCGCGAGGCCTCCCCTCCTGAACTGCGGGGGCACCGCTACGATCGCTTTGCCTGTCGCCTAGTATTGCTCGACAGGCGCAATCGGACGTAACGGGGTCCGTGTTTCCGAATTGTTTCCGAATCGAGTCAGTGTGCCACTCAGGGAAAATCGCTCAGATTATCGGCAATCGGAAACACCCGTCACCCAAAAACGCCTGCTTCGGCGAGCCCCCGCTCGGACAACGCAGCGCGTTAATCGGCTTCGACAGAGCGTGGGACAAGTGCTAGCGGCCCAGCGGCCGAAGCCGTACGGATCTCGGGACGAGCGCGCAATTCGGGTACTGTACTGCCGTTCCCGTCCGTGTCGATCGCCGCCCCTGCCCCTCCGTCAATGCCGTCTCAGAATCAGTCGCAAGTTCCGGTCGGGACAGTCCTCGAGGGCAAGTTTCGAATTACGAAGGAGATCGGCCGCGGCGGGATGGCGGCCGTATACGAGGCCGAGAACGTCGATATCGGTAAGCGCGTCGCGGTCAAGATCCTCGCCGCCGAACTGATCACGTCACGCGTCGTGCGCGAGCGTTTCATCCGCGAGGCGCGCGCCGCCGCCGCCATTCGCAGCCCATACATCTGTGACGTGTACGACTCGGGCATGTTCGAGGAGCGCCCGTTTCTGGTGATGGAGCTGCTCGAAGGCGAGAGCTTGTACGATCTGATGACTCGCGTGCGACAGATCGACGTCGACACGACCGTGCGCATCGCCACGCACACTGCGCGCGGCCTGGCCAAAGCCCACGAGTCGAACGTGGTGCATCGCGATCTGAAGCCGGAAAATATTTTCCTAACCAAGGACGAGGAGGGCAAGCTCGTCGTAAAGATCGTGGATTTCGGCTTGGCGAAGTTCTACGAGCCGACCACGCCCGACGCACAAACCGTGCGCCTCACCCGTGAGGGAGCGCTCTTCGGCACGCCGGCATACATGAGCCCCGAGCAGGCCAAGGGCAAAGGCGAGGTCGATCATCGCGCGGATTTGTGGGCCCTCGGTTGCATCGTATACGAGTGCTTGACCGCACAGACCGTGTGGAACGTCGAGCAAGGCGTGGCCATGATTTTGGCGCAGATCGCCAGCGCGCCGCTGCCGAAACCGAGCAAGCTGCGGCCCGATTTGCCCGCCACCTTCGATGCTTGGTTCACTCGCGCTCTCGATCGCGATCCGGACAAGCGTTACCAAACGGCGCGCGAGCTCTCGGATGCGCTCAGCAAAGCTTTGCTCGGTAGCCGCGGCCAGGCGCGAGCCATGTCGCTGTCGAGCGATGACGAAGGCATGGTGGTCGATGAGTTGATGGCCAGCGAGACCGCGCCGCCCAGCGGACCGATGACCGAGCGCGCGCCGCCCAGTCCGCCGAGACCAGCGCCGCCCCCCGAAGGCCCTCCCTTGCTTGCGTCGAGCGCGGCCCCGGTGGCCTCGCTGCGCCCCGAGTCACGCACGGGTCGCGCGATTTCGGTGTTGCTCTTGCTGTCCGCGCTGAGCTTGGGCGCGTACGCGGTGTGGCTGTACGTGCTGCATCCACCGGGGCAGCCGACCGTCGTGCGCTCGACGCTCCCCAAGCCGCGCCCGACGAGCTCCACGCCCCCGCTGAGCCCCGCGGCGGCCAGCGCGGCGCGTGCCGCGGAGGCCGAGGCGTACGCGATGAAGATCTCGCATGCCCAAGAGCTGCTCGCCAGCGGGGACGGCAAAGGCGCGCTCGACGCGTTCAAGGACGCGAACAAGGGCGGAGCCGCGGTCGCACGCTCGGTGCTCTCGCACATGTCGATCGCCATCGAGGAGCCCAGCGGGCCGTGCAAGCTCACCGGCATCAGCCGCCCCCGACCGTATTCGATCGAAGTCCCCCCGATGTCGCGGCCGACGCTCTTGCACAGCAGCGCCGGCACGGTCTTCGTTTGGATCGACAACCATCAAGACCCGAAAAAGAAGCAGGCCTACGCCGTCTTGCTCGACGATGCGCTGCGCCGAACGTCGAGCGAGGTACCGCTGACGCCGGAGGTGTCGTCCGCGCGCCAAGTGCAGCTCTTGCCCGCGGGTGATAGGTTCGTTCTTTTGTACTGGGACGACGGCGGGAGCGAGCCGGGAGTGTATGCGCGCTTGGTCTCTCACGACGGCCACATCGCCGGACCGCCGCGCCGGATTTCTGGAGTCAAGAAGGGCGAGCTGTTTGCGGCCCTCGCGCCGAACGGCAATAAGTTTTGGGCGGTCTGGCAAGAGGAAGTCGACAAAGGTTCGACCGACATCATGGCGCGCGAGCTCGATGCCGATCTGACGCCACTGGCGGAACCGATTCGTTTGACGGCAATCCCGCCAGCGAAGGGCGCGAATAGCGCGGCCGCAACGCCCACCGTCGCGGTCCAGAACGGCCACTTGTACGTGGCCTTCTCGGTCAACCGCGGCTTCGAGCGAATTCAAATGTACCTGACGCGCATCGCGCTCACCGATGCGGCTTTGAAGACCGGGCTCGTGCCGTCCAAGAAAACCAACGGCAAGGAGCGCTTCCTCGGCCAAGCTCAGATGCTGAGCTCCAAAGACGGCAAGAACACCACGCCGGTCCTGGCCTGTTCCTCCGAAGGCTGCTTCGTGGCCTGGGACGACGAAAAGGCGGGAGCATCCGTCGCGTTCGTCGAGAAGGACAAAGGGCAGATGTTGTGGCGTCGGGATTTGCCCGCCAAGGTCGTGCGTCCGGCGGTGGCCGCTGCGGGCAACACGGCGGTCATCTCCTGGTTCGATGAATCGAGGCTGCGCCTGGCCCAACTCACCCGGGACGGCCTGGGCGCCGTGACTTCACTGAGCCGGGTCAGCGGTTTTCAGCCGCAACCCGACCTCGCAGCGGGCGAGAAGCCCGGGCAGTGGTACATTTCCTGGCGCGACTACGAGTCAGCGCACTTCGAGGTGTTCGCTCTGCGCACGGATTGCCCTTGAAAAACCGGGACGCGAAAGACACGGTTCAATATCCGGGCTCGCAGCCCATTGCTCACCTTTTGTCGATCCCATCGCGCACGGCGATGCGCCGCTCACCAATCGAGACGAGCCGCGTGTTGCTCGTGCCCCTCGAACTCGGCGACGGTAACGAGCTGTGGGACGCGGTCGACGGTTCGCGCTGGCATCTCGAACGCTGGCTGCCCTGGGTTCCGTTCAACAATGCGCCGGAGGCGAGCGTCCGTTACGCGGAAGCTTGCGTGTCGGACTGGGACGCGGGCCGCGCGGTGCGCTTCGCGATTCGCGATCGGCAATCGCGCGAGTTGCTCGGCGTCGTCGGGCTGGACTCGTGCGTGCACTTACATCGCTCGTGTGAGCTCGGCTATTGGCTGCGAAGAGACGCCACCGGCCGCGGCATCATGACGGAGGCCGCCCGCGCCTGCGTGGATTTCGCGTTCGCGCGCATGGCGGTGCATCGCATTCGCTGCGCGGCGGCCACGGACAACAGCGCGAGCCTGCGTGTGATCGCCAGGCTGGGCTTTCGCTTCGAAGGCATCGCGCGACAGGCGGAGCTGGTTGGGGCGCGCTGGCTCGATCACGCCATTTTCGCGCGCCTATCCGGCGACGAGTGAAAACCGTCAATTCGCGTGCTCCGGGGGAGGCCCGCCCTACGCGAACGCTGAACAAGCGTCTGCGACAGATCCCGTTCTTGGTCATCGCGCCCGTGGTCGTGTTGATCGTCGGTTTGGCCGCGGGCTGCGCCTTGGCAGTGTCAGGCACGAGTCGCCTGCGCGCGCAGAGTGACGACTCGGCCGAACTGCGCTGCCGCCTGCTCGCGCTCACGCTCGCGGAACGCCTACGCCGCACCTCCGAAGAAGATCGCACGATCGTGCTCGAGCGAGCCGCGCGCCGCTCGGGGGCCGAGCTGCTCTTGGTCAGCGCGGCGGGTCACGTCGTCGTGGATGCCACGCAAGGCGCGCCGCCCAAACCTCGTCTCCTAGAGCTGATGGTCGCCGGCGAAGGTGAGACCACGACCGAGCTCGGACGTTCACGTTTTTTCTCGGCCGCGTTCCCGGGCCCGAACGAATACATGAACGTGCTGGCGTTCGTCGCCGCGCCGGCTACGCCCTTCGCCACCGGCTCGCTCTTGGTTTGGGTCGCGACGCTGACTGCGCTGTTGGTCGGCGTGGCCGCGTTGGTCGCGCTGGCCCTCGCTCGTGACGTGCACGCGGACGTGACTTTCGTGCGTGATCGGATCGTGGCGATGGCGCGCGAAGGCGCCGATCCCGCGGGTATTCCCATCCCCGTGCGCTCGGTGGATTTGATTGGGTTACTCACCAGCGCCTTCAACGTCTTGGTAGACAGGTTCACCGCCGCCGAGCACGCCTACCGCCAGGATTTGTCCGGCGCATTGGCGTACGACCGCGATCGCAGCGATTTCTTGGCGGCCTTGAGCCACGAGCTGCGCACACCCCTGAACGCGATCTTGGGCTTCACGGACGTGCTGCTGAGCGAGGTCGACGGCCCGCTCAGCGCCGACGCCCAGGAAAATCTCTCCGTCGTGCGCAACAGCGGGCAACACCTCCGCGCGCTGATCGACGACATCTTGGATCTGTCGGCACTCGAATCGGGCGAGCTTCGGCTCACCTGCAAGATGATCGACGTGCTCTCGATCGGCCAAGAAGTGGTGCGCGAGGCGCGCATCGCCGCCGAAGCCAAGCAGCTCGAGATCAGCATGCAGGGCAACCGGGCCATGGCTTACGCGGACGGCCGGCGTGTCCGCCAAATCATCAGCAACGTGGTCGGCAACGCGATCAAGTTCACCTCTCGTGGTGGTGTGACGCTGCGCATCGATCCGCGCGACGGCGGCGTGACCATTTCCATCACGGACACGGGCCCCGGCATCGCGCGCGAGAACCACGAGGCGATCTTTCAAGAGTACTGGCAAGCAGGCGACGTCAAACGACAGCGCGTGGGTACTGGTTTGGGGCTCGCGATCACGCGCCGCTTGGTGCAAATGCATCGCGGGTTCATCGATCTGCGCAGCCAGCTCGGCAAAGGCTCGACCTTCACGATCGTCTTGCCCTCGCAGCCACCGGTCGTGGTCAGCCAAAGGCCGCTCGACCCGGTACCCGACGAAACCACGGACGCCGGAAAGAGCGTGGGGCGCACATGAACGCGGCGGCCGCCCATTTGATGCGCCGTGTGTTGGGCATCGAAGCCCTGTTCACCCTGGCATCGAGCGCGCTCCTGGCGCTCTTGACCTCGCATTTCTTGGTCTTGAGTGGGCAAGTCGCGCTCGAGGGAGCAGAGACGCTCGGCGCGTCGGTGCTCGCGGGCGGCCTGCTCGAGCTCGTGCGTTGCTTCTGGCGCTTGCGCCGCTATCGCTTCGTGCTGCGCACGTTGGCCTTGGGCGGCAAAGCCGTGGAAGTCCGCGAGTTGTTCGCGTTGAGCAACGAACCGGCGTTCATCGTCTTCGGCTGGCTCGCCTCGAGCACGCTGAGCATCGGGGTATTTCACACCTTGCTCCGGCCCAAGCTGGTGGATTTCGCGACCGGCATGAATTTGGCGTTGTTCGGCGTGGTGATCGTCTCGGCGGCGTCATTGCCGCTGTTCGTGGTGGTGCGCTCCGCGTTCTTGCGCGCGCTGGAGCTCGCTCCGCCGCAGCTGATGCGTGAGGTGGTCGAAGACGCTGACAAGCGCGGCGTCATCGAGCGGCGCGTGCCCCGGCGTTTGGTCGCCGCCGTGACTACGCCGGTGGTGTTCCTGGTCTTCGGCTGCGCGCTGATCGTCGGTTCTCACTTGCGCCGCGCAGACGAGCGCAGCCGCGAAGAAACGGCCCGTGTTTTGGCCCGTGCTGCGCTCGAGCCGCGGCCCGGCGTGGCGGCGGGCGCGGGGGTCGAGGACGCCATCCTGCAAGGTGAAATGCTCGGCTTCAAGGCGACCGTACACCCCTGGTCCGACGAGTACCGCGTCGAGCGCGGGATCGACGGCGTAGTGAAGGTGGTCACGCCGCTCGACGAGGGCAGCGCAGAAGTGCGCTTCGTGGGCTCGGTGGTGGGCGTGCTCAGCGCTTCGTTCGTGCTCGTGGCGTTGCTGGGCACGGCCATCGCCGGAGGCCTAGGCATCGCGCTCGGTCAAGCCCTGGCCGAAGATCTGCGAGCCGCGACCCGTGACGTGCGCCTGCTGGGCACGGACGCCGTGCTCAGCGGTGGTACGCGAGTGGTGCGCGCCGCACGGTTCCGCGTGGTCGCGCGTTTGGGGCGAGCCATCGAGCGCTTGGCGGCGCGCTTTGGCGTGTTTGCCAAAGCGCAAGAGCGCGCGATCTCGGCGCGCAAGGCGGCCGCGCGTATGCGCGGCTTGTTTTTCGCGAGCGTCAGCCACGATTTGAAGAGCCCGCTGAACGCGATTTTGGGCTTCACCGAGCTGGTGCGAAATAGTGAGAGCTTGAGCCCGGGGCAGAGCGAGAGTCTGAGCCTGATCGATCGCCGCGGGCGCGAGCTCTTGGCATTGATTGAGACGATCCTGGATGCAGCGCGCGTCGACGCCGGGCAATTGAGCTTGGTTTTGGACTACTGCGATGTCCGCCAATTGCTCGCCGAAGCGGTGGCCAAGGGCAAAGATTTGGGCGGCGATCGCGGAATCGAGATTTGGGCGGACGTCGCCGAGGATGTGTCCTCGCTGCGCGTGGACCGGGTCCGCATGCCGCGCGCGTTGGCTACCTTCATCGGTCACGCCGTGCGCGTCTCGGAGTCGGCGGCGGTGCACGTCCAAGTCGTGTCCGAGCCGGACGCGGTCCGCTTCGACGTCGAGGTCCCGGGGTCGCGTGTCGACGCGCAAAAGCTGGAAGCGTTGCTCGACCCGAGTCCTGCGCTCGGCCCGAGCGAGCACCGTGGCTTGGCGCTCGGCCTGCGGCTCGCGCGCTCCGTGGTCGAACTGCATGGCGGCTCGGTCGTGGTCAGCCCGCTCAGTGGTCGGGGCGCGATTTTCTCGCTACTGATGCCGACGGGGGACGCCGAGTCGCGCCTGCCGCCGCCCATTTCCGCGGCGCGGTGGTAGGCTCCGCGACGATGGCAGCCAAGAAACCGCGCCCCGCCACTGAGCCCGAGTTCGAGCCCGCGGCCGCACCCGGCGAGCGCGTCTTGGGCACGCAATTGCGCCCCGAGGATGACCGCTTCGACCGGCTGTTTCGGCCCGAATCGCTGGAGGAGTTCGTGGGGCAGCAAAAGCACCGCGAAAACCTGAAGGTCTACGTGGAAGCGGCCCGGCGTCGCAGCGAACCACTCGATCACATCCTGCTGTGCGGCCCGCCCGGTCTGGGCAAGACCACGCTCGCGCATATCTTGGCCAAAGAAATGGGCGTCACGCTGCACCAAACCAGCGGCCCCGCGGTGGAGCACAAGGGACTCCTGACCGGGCAGCTCACCAAGCTCGGGCGCGGTGACATCCTGTTCATCGACGAGATCCACCGCTTGAGCGCCACCGTCGAAGAGGCGCTCTATCCCGCGATCGAGGATTTTCGGATCGACGTGATGATGGGCGATGGCGCCTACGCAGAGAGCATCACTCTCGATATCAAGCCATTTACGCTGATCGGTGCCACGACGCGGACAGGCCTTCTGACCAAGCCGCTGCAGGAGCGCTTCGGCGTGACCTTGCGCTTGGACTTTTATCCGCCGGAGGACTTGGAGAAGATCATCCTGCGCAGCGCACGCTTGCTTGGTGTGCCTTGTGACAAGGAGGGCGCGCGTGAACTCTCCACACGCTCACGTGGGACGCCGCGCGTCGCCAACCGCTTGGTGCGCCGCGTGCGTGACTTCGCCGAGGTTCAAGGCTCGGGCAAAATCGACCGCGAGATCGTCCGGCACACCTGTGATCGCCTGGGCGTCGACAATGCCGGCTTGGATGAGATGGATCGACGTTTGCTCGGGATTTTGATCGAGCACTACGAGGGCGGCCCCGTCGGAGTCGAAACCTTGGCTGCGGCGCTGGCCGAACCCCGCGACACGATCGAAGACGTGTACGAGCCGTATCTCCTGCAACAGGGCTACCTGGGTCGCACCCCCCGCGGCCGCATCGCCACCAAGAAAGCCTACGAGCACCTCGGCGAAAAACAGCCACAAAAGTCGCAGGGCAGCCTATTTTAGGTCTCGCTCATCCGTGCCCGCGGCCGTGCCCGCTCTCTTCATCCTTCTAGATTGATGGTCACGATCGTCCCCGCGTCGCACTCAGCCTTCGGCGTCTGATTCAGGAACCCAGCATCAAACGCGGGGTGCGTGGCGGGATCGCGATCGCCCCCCTTTCCAGCCGCGTAGTCGGGCGCTTGGGTCGCGCCGCGGGCCCAGTTCGCGAACGCAGAATCGAGTTTGAATTCGAACCCTTTTTTCTCGTGCACAGAGCACTTCGCGACCGCGCAGGGGTTCGAATTCGAACCCTTTTTGCTCGTGCAGAAGGGCACTTCGCCGCGGCAGAATCGAGTTCGAATTCGAACCGTTGCTCGGGGTCAGGGGAGGCTTTCGAGCGTTTACCAGCGGCCCTGCACGTTCTTCATGAAGCCGTACGGATAGCCCAGCTCGAACGCTGACGCCTCGTCCAGGCGCTTCAGCTGTTCGTCACTCAGATTGATGTCACAGGCTTTCACGTTGTCTTCCAACTGCTCGATGTTGCGAGCACCGAAGATGGTGGACGACACTTGGGGCTGTTTCATCACCCAAGCCAACGACACGGACGCCGCGCTGGCGCCAATGTCCGCGGCCACGGCGTGCACGGCATCCAGCGTGCGCCAGTTGCGCTCGCTATCCATACCGGCCAAGCGCTCTTTCCACTTCTCGAGCCGCGCCCCCGCCGGTGGCGGCTGGTTTTTGGCGTATTTTCCGCTCAAAAATCCGCCCGCCAAGGGCGACCAAGGCAAGATCCCGAGGCCCTTCTCGCGGCACAAGGGGACGTGCTCGCGCTCGAGCTCACGCGTCACCAAGTTGTATTGAGCTTGCAGCGTGACGAAGCTGGAAAGATTTTGGGTCTTGCTGAGCCAAAGCGAATCCGTCAACCGGTAGGCGGTATAATTGGAGCAGCCCGTGTACAGCACTTTGCCCTGCGTCACGAGGTCGTCGAGCGCGCGGAGGAGCTCGTCTTCTGGCGTGTCCAGATCCTGCATGTGGACCTGATACAGATCGATACGATCCGTGCGCAGGCGCTTCAAGCTGTGCTCCACGCAGCGCATGACACGGTAACGGGACGCGCCGCTCTTGTTCGGCCCATCACCCATGGCAAAGCGAAACTTGGTCGCGAGTACGATCTCGTTTCGGCGCTGATCACGCTCGAGCCAAGCGCCGATGATGCGCTCGCTCAGGCCGTCTTGGCCGTACACGTCTGCCGTGTCCACGAAGTTGATGCCCAGCTCGAGTGCGCGGTTCAAGACGTTGAACGACGTTTTCTCGTCCATACCGACCTTGTGCATGAACGACTTGTCGTCGGCTTCACCGAAGGTCATCGCGCCCAAGCAAAGCTCCGAGACCTTGACGCCGGCCGCGCCCAGTTTCTTGTATTTCATGGATTCGAGTCCCTATTTCGCGTGCGGACGGGTAAAGTAGGGATCGCACATGGGAAAGACAACGCTGAAATGACGACCTTGGCGGGCCCCGCAACAACCAGCAAAACACTGAACCGCTATCGAACATTGGTGGCGGGGCTGTTGCTCGGAGCCCTGAGCGCGCTGTGCGCTTGCGCAGTCGGCCCGAGCGAGCAGCGGCTCGGCTGCCTCAACGGCTGCGCGCACGAGAAAGACTCCTGCGTCTTGAACGCGATGACGCCCGACGGCATTCAAGCTTGTGATGCACGTGCTCGCGCCTGCATCGTGCCCTGCCCGCAATGAGCGCGCGGAACATCGCCCGCACGGCGGTTCCCCTCGCACTCGCTTGGCTACTCGGCGCGTGTATCCCCCAATACCATCCACCAACTTTGTCCGAGCCACACGCGGTAATCAAAATCCGACGTACCTACGACACGATCGCCGGAACCCGGCTGCGAGAGTCGCTCCTGGTCGATGACCACCGAGCATTTGCCGCCGAGGTGCCTTCAGGGCTGGCGAGCGCGCCGCGCATCGACTCGAGTTTGGTCCACCCCGTGCCGGCGACCTTTGGCATGGCGAGCAGCTTTTTCCACCAGGAGATGCGAACGGTTCAAGAGTCGTACTTCGTGCAGGAGCCGTATTCTTCTTACGAAAGCTACAACTGTGGCACCGGCACCAGTTACCGCTCGTGCTCTCGCTCGGTCACCCACTACCGCTCGGTCACCCGTCATCGCTGGGTCACCAAGATGGTGGATGTGGTGGACGCTGAATGCCAGGCCGGGCAGCGCTTCGCGCCCGCGGTCGATCGCGTGTACTTGCTGCAATACAGCTTTCAAGAGCATCGGGCCTGCTCCTTGTCGTGCTTCGAGCAGGTTCCGAACAGCGATGGCACGTTTCGAAACCTGGCCTGTCCAGTCGCTCCCGCGCCGAAGTGAGGCTGGCTTGGTCTGCCGCCGAGGCTAAAATAGCCCCGGTATCCTAGACCAAACCACTACCCGCGCGCTTTCGCGGGTTAGACTCGTCGTGTGGTCATCGAGGATCGGAATTCCAAGGAAGAACCGCCGGGCCAAGTCGAACCGCCGCTCACGTCGAATCGCACGGCGCTGGCCGTGCCCGGCGCAGAGTCACCGTTGGAACAACACGCGGCCGAGCAGGTGCACCGCCACGAAAGCGCGGCTGGGCTGTACTCGATCTACGAGACGGTCAAGCGCGGCGTGCGCGAAATGGGCGTCGGCAACAGCTTTCGAACCCTGCTCAAAGTCAACCAAACCAACGGCTTCGATTGCCCGAGCTGCGCTTGGCCCGACCCCGATAGCCATCGGAAGACCGCCGAGTTCTGCGAAAACGGCGCCAAGGCGGTCGCCAGTGAGGCAACCAAAGAACGCATCACGCCCGAGTTCTTCGCGTCACATTCCGTGAGCGCGCTGCTCGAACAGAGCGATCGTTGGTACGAGCAACAAGGCAGGCTGACCTACCCCATGTGGCGTCCAGCGGGTTCGGATCATTACCAGCCCATCGAGTGGGACGCCGCATTCGACCTGATCGCACGCGAGCTCGCCGCGCTCGACTCGCCGAACGAAGCTGCGTTTTACACTTCCGGTCGCGCCAGCAACGAGGCTGCGTTCTTGTACGGCCTGTTTGCGCGCCAATTCGGCACGAACAATCTGCCGGATTGCTCGAACCTGTGCCACGAATCGAGCGGCACGGGGCTGAGCGAAAGCATCGGCATCGGCAAGGCCACCGTCAAAATCGAAGATTTTTCGCACGCTGATGCGATCTTCGTGATCGGGCAAAACCCCGGAACGTGTCACCCGCGCATGCTCAGTGAGCTGCAGAAGGCCGCGCGCAACGGCTGTCAGATCGTCAGCGTCAACCCGCTCGCAGAGACGGGCATGATCCGCTTCAAGAACCCGCAGGAGCCACTCTCGCTGCTCGGCGCCGGCACGGCCATCGCCAGCCTGTTCTTGCCAGTCAGAATCAACGGCGACGTTGCGCTCCTCAAGGGCATCATGAAAGAGATGCTCGCCGAAGACCGCCGGAGTGGCGGCAAGGTCCTCGCGCATGATTTCATCCGGCAGCAAACCGAAGGCTTCGCTGAGCTGGCTGCCGATCTGGACGCCGAGAGCTGGACCGAAATCGTCGCGAGTAGCGGTTGCTCCCGCGAGCTGATCCGCAAAGCGGCCGAGATCGCGATCCGCTCCGAACGCATGATCTGCTGCTGGGCGATGGGCGTCACCCAGCACAAGAATGGTGTAGCCAACGTGCAAACGATCGCTAACTTCGCGCTGCTCAGGGCGCAGATCGGCCGGCGCGGCGCCGGGCTGTGCCCAGTGCGCGGACACAGCAACGTGCAGGGCGACCGCACCGTCGGCATCTGGGAAAAGATGAGTGACGAATTCATGCAGGCCCTGGGCGAGGAGTTCGACTTTTCCCCGCCGAAAGAGCACGGCCTGGATGCCGTCGGCACGATTAACGCGATGGCCGCAGGGCAGGTCAAAGTGTTCGTCGGTTTGGGTGGCAATTTCCTAGCTGCGACCCCCGACACGCAATTTACGGCACGCGCCATCCAGCGCTGTCGACTCACGGTTCAGATTTCGACCAAGCTCAATCGCGGGCACCTGATTACTGGTCGACAGGCGCTGATCCTGCCGTGTTTGGGGCGCACGGAACACGACATCCAGAGCTCGGGCGAGCAGTTCGTGAGCGTCGAGAATACTTCCGGCGTGGTGTCTCAATCGCGCGGGGTTTTGCCGCCTGCATCGAAACAGCTACGCAGTGAGCCAGCGATCGTGGCCGGGATGGCCGAGCGCACGCTCGCCGGACGTACGACTACGAATTGGGCGGGCTTGGTCGCTGACTACGATCGAATCCGCGAACACATCGAGCACGTCGTTCCCGGCTTCGCACAGTACAACCGGCGCGTTCGCGAGCCGGGTGGCTTCTATTTGCCGAATGGGCCGCGCGAAGGAAACTTCACCACGCCCTCGGGGAAGGCCCATTTCACCGTTCATGCGATTCCGCGGCATGATTTGCTGACTGGAGAGTTGCTGCTCATGACGATTCGCAGCCACGATCAGTTCAACACCACTATTTACGGGGAAAACGATCGATATCGCGGCATTTCGAACGGTCGCCGCGTGCTCTTCATCAACGCGGAAGACATCCTGGAGCGCGGCCTGCACGATGGGGATGCGGTCGATTTGATCAGCCGTTTTGGTAGCGAGTCACGCAAAGCCGAGCGCTTCAAGCTGATCCCCTACGATATTCCGCGCGGTTGCGTGGCGGCGTATTACCCCGAGACCAATGTGCTGATTCCATTGCTCAGCGTCGCCGATCGCAGCAATCAGCCCGCGTTCAAATCAATTCCGATCCGCCTCGAACCCTCGCCTATGACGCTCGCAACCCGGCAGCCAGCGCGACCATGAACGCTCGCCGCGTGCCCGGTGTGCAAGTCGCTAGTATCGACGCCTGGCGCTCGGCAGCGCCCGACAGTGCGCTGCTGCGTCACCCGGACGAACTGGCCGTCGAAGAGCCGCTGGAGATCCAGATCGCGGGCGAGGCGCTCGCGGTCACGATGCGCACGCCCGGCCACGATCACGAACTCGTCGCGGGCTTTTTGCTGGCAGAAGGATTGATCCGTTCGCGCGCTGATCTGGGCGGCATGCACCATTGCGCGCGGCCTGGCAGCGAGGGCGCGCACAACACCATCGACGTCTTGCCTGCGCCGGGCGCAGTCTTGGAGATCGACGCCACCCGCCGCGGCACACTCACTACCTCCGCCTGCGGCATGTGCGGACGAAAGCTAATCGATGATTTGCTGGAACGTCTGCGCCCAGCGCCCCCCTCGACGCCCTTCAGCCAGCCGTTCATCGCCGGGCTCGCTGGCGAGCTGGAAAAGCAGCAACCCAGCTTCCAACGCACGGGCGGCTTGCATGCCGCCGGCGTCGCGTTGGCGCACGGTACACTGAGCGTGGTGCGCGAAGACGTCGGCCGTCACAACGCGGTAGACAAGGTGATCGGTCGACTGCTCCTCGACGGTCAGCTGCCAGTCCTTGGAGCTGTCCTCGTGGTCAGCGGGCGGGTCAGCTTCGAGATTGTTCAGAAGGCACTGGCTGCGGGCCTGTCCGGCGTGGTCGGCGTATCCGCGCCGAGCTCACTCGCCGTTTCAACCGCGGCGCGTTTCGGCCTGCTGTTGTGCGGCTTCGCACGCGGTAACGCTTTCAACGTCTATGCCGGTGCAGAGCGCCTAGCCGGTTAAGATTGCACGAATTGCACGAGCAGTTGGCTCGTGTGCTCGACTGCCGGCTGCGCGGCGGTCGCAGTCAGGTCGAGCGCAAAGGTTCCGGCCGCCTTTCGATCGCGCAGCGTCAGGAACAACGGCGGCAAACCGACGCTCGAAGTCACACGGCCAACTCGACAATGCGCGCGGGTCGGCGAATCCAACTGCCACGCTCGCGGCGACGGTTCGAGCGGCACGACTGGCGATTTGCGCACCGTCTTGGGCGGTGGTTCTTGCTCGACGAACATCATCTCCAGACCTTCCGGGACGCTGATCGAGATCAGCACGTCTTCCGCGGTAACCGCGCCCGCGTTTTGCAGCAAAAGACCCGCGCGCGCGGTGACGCTGTTGTGCATTTGATGTTCGTGGACGGCCGCGCGATAGGCGTTGGCGGCTTCGGCTTCGGCGCTGCCCCCGGCACGCGGCGCGTAGCTCGAACCGAGCGGCGCAGTCACGACCAGCATCTGTTCGACTTTGCCGTTGGCGAATGTAACGTGCAATTTGGCACCTGCCAGATCCGAGCGGCGGCTCACGGATTCCGCCCTTCGGTCACACTGTGCCGCAACGCTTTGGCAATCATGAGCCAACGTAGCCCGTTCTCGCGCCGATGGATAGCGCTTGGGGTTCTGGGCCCTAATCTGGGCGCGTCTGGCCGCCACGCGACGTGCCGCTGCCTTCATGCCCATGCGCTAGGGCGAGCAGCACAATGAGAGACGCGGCGCCAAATTCTGGCGCCGAGGGCGTGCCACTCGTGATTTGGCAGGGGGCTGTGCGCTGCCGAACCTGAGCGGCGCTCGGGCGCGCGCTGACGCGAAAGACGAAAGCGGCCTTTCAGAAACAGTACTTAGGTTGTCGGCACTGCCCTCGCGAAAGGCCTAGCAGGCACGAGCAGCGAGGAACGCGAAGCGCTGGCTCGTGATCACCGCGCTGTCGTTCGGGATGCAGCCGAGTCGGAGCAAGGTAGAAATGGCTCGACTCACGGTCACCAGGGCATGCATCGTTGCTGGAATGATCGACTGTCATCAGATTCCTGCCCTGCCAATGACCGGGTCCGTTACGCGGGCGAGTTTCGCCAGAGCCCTGGCGGCGAGGTTTGCCGAGCGCATACTTTGGAAGTGTTCAATTGACCAAGGGCTCGAAGGCCATCGGCACGGAGGATTCAGGGCTTCGGATCTGAAGCGTTTCAAAGCGCGAGAAACTGGAAGCGGTTCCAGGTTTGCGATTGCTTTACTCTGCACATGGAAAAGCGCGCTTTTCGTTGACTAGCGCCGATCTCCGTGGCTCATTGCGTGATTCGGCGGCGGCAAGTTCGAGATCCATTCGGCTTTTGTGGTCTTTGTTGGTTCGGAGTATTTACGATGCGAAAGTATCTAGGCCTTGCAGTGTTGGCGGGTGCCCTCGGGGCCGGCGCGTTTGGATGCAGCACCGCCAGCAAGGGCGGCGCAACCGTTCGGCCTCCGGGTTCGAACGGCGGCGGTTCGAATTCGTCGGGCGGCAACGGTTCGGTGTTCAATCCCTTGGGCGGCAACGGCCCAGGCATCACCCCCGTTGGACCCGGTAACGGCGGTTCACCCGCCGATGCAGAGCCGGGCAATCCGAACGTCACTCACCCGGACTGCATGGCTGGCACGTGCACGGATTTTCCTTCGGCGCCAATCATGGGTGAAGGCGTCCCCGCCAACGTTGCAACTCTGTTCGGGGACCCGACCAACTTCACACCAGGCGGCTTGTGCGTGCTCGAGCCACAGCTGTCTGCGAATGGCAAGCCTGGCGCCATGCTGCCCGCCAACTGGGTGCGCCCTCGCTTCCGGGTAGGCGGAGTTCCCGCCGGCATCGATGTTCTGGAAATCCGCCTTCACTCCCCGGCCGAAGCGAATGATTTGGTGGCCTACACCAAGTACTCCGCCACCGGCGGCGTCGCCCCCTCCTGGTACCTGCCGAAAGAGATCTGGACGGGCGTAACCCCAACCGATCCGACGAAGGTTCGCCCCTCCGGCAACGGCCTCGCCAACAATGCGGCGGGGCAGCCAGTGACCGTCACCATCCGCGGCATCAACTCGACCGCGCCCGCCAAGCCGATCGGCATTCAGGGTGACTTCGAGATTGCACCGGTAGTCTCCACCGGCAGCATGGTATTTTGGACCGTGAACTCCGGCAACGTGACGCCGGACTCCAGCAAGTTGCTGGGCTTTGCGGTCGGTGACGAAGGCGTCGCGAACGCCCTCACCTTGACGCAGGTCAAATGGGCCGGCGAAATCGGCGAAGATGGCGCCGTCCTGCGCGGCTATTACGATAAGCCCAAGCTGACCGGCTTCGTAGATGGTCAAGTGCGTTGCATCGGCTGCCACACCACGATCCCGGACGCTACCGGCGGCGGCAGCGTGCTCTTCGGCGACGATTGGCCTTGGTCGGTCGCTGGCGCGACGCTCAACACCGGCGCAGTACCCACCGCCATCGCCGCCGGCGCCCAGGCGATCATGAAGACGCCCTGGTGGGGTCAGCAACACATGTCCAAGGGCCATTGGACGGACGGCGATCACATCATCGTCACGAGCTACGGCACCACCTTCATCTCGGGCAAAACGCGCGACATCGCCTGGGCCAAGCTGCCGTCGTACAACGGCACGGACGGCGCAACCGTCGACGACAAGATCAAGTGGCACGCGCTGTCTTGGATCAACGCGGACTACAACGCGGCCATCCCCGTGACTATTTCCGCCGACAACGACTACGGCAAGCCGGAGTTGGACATGCGCAACACCATGGTCAAGGCCGCGCAGGGCACGGGATGGGGCTTGATCGCGACGGGCGACAAGAACATCAGCGATGTTTCGCCGAACTTGAGCCACGACGGCAACACCATCGTGTACGTCACCACCGACTATTCCCCCGATGGTCACCCGGACGCGACCGCCACGGTGGCCGACATCCGCACGGTGCCGTACAACAATCGCGCTGGCGGAACTTCTGTGGCACTGCCAGGCGCCTCGGATGCCAACCTGCTCGAGTACTACCCGTCGTTCTCGCAGGACGACAAGCTGATCGCCTTTACTCAAGCACCGAAGAAGACGAGCGCGACCTCTGCTGAAGACGGCCCGTACTACAACCGCTTCGGCAAGATCATGGTGCTCCCCGCCGCTGGCGGCACCCCGACCGAGCTCGCTGCGAACGACCCGGGCACTTGCGGCGGCGACAGCCTCACGACCGGTATCATCAATAGCTGGCCAAAGTGGTCGCCAGATGCGGTTCCGGTCAAGGCCAACGGCAAGACGTACTACTTCTTGGTCTTCTCCTCCGCGCGTAAGTACGGGGACGAGTTCTCGAAGCAATTCGCGTTGCCCGTGAATCCGCTCTCCTCGTTCAAGGGTCTGCCGCAGTCCTCGCAGCTGTACCTGGCAGCCGTGGTGGTCGATGGCTCGGGCACAATCACCACCTACCCCGCCGTGTACATCTGGAATCAGAACCGCACCCCCGGCGCCAATGGGACGACGGCCGCGGGCCTGCAATACAGTAACCTCACGCCCGCGTGGGACCCGATCAAGTTGCCGGATTTGGAGATCCCGCCCGTGCCGAGCGACGTCGTTCCGAAGTAAGTACTTTCTGCTCATCGCGCTCGCAGCGGAGGGTTGCTCGTCGGCCCCCCGCTGCGCTGCGTTTGTGGCTCGAAAGAGCCGACAGACTACGGTGAGCGCTCGCGGAGCCACGCGATCACGTCGGTGGCAAACGCGCGCGGCTCAGTCATCGTGACCATGTGCCCGGAGCCTGCATAGTGTCGAATCGCAAGCGCCCGGGTACCACTGGCGTAGCCCAGCTGCAGCTCGGCCGGCGATTCGTCGACCGTCACCCCGCCTGAGATTGCGCGCAGCGCCGGCGCCAAGGCGACCTCCGGCACGACCAGATCGTGTTGGCCGTCGGTGATGAATGTGGGCACGTGCTCGGCGTTGGCCAAGAACGCCGTGCCGACCAGGCTTTGCGTGCGCCAGTCGGGGTTGGTGGAGCCCTTGCCGGTCGTGAGGGGCGAGTAGGCCAGATTGTAGCTCTGTCCCTCCGGGAGCGGTCCCAGCAGCGACCGCAATGCCGACTGCTCGGGAGTTTGGTCGTCCGCGATGCTGCACTTGAAACCACGTGATCGCTCGCTGCCGCGCAGGCCGACGATGCTTTCGAACCGGACCCCGTACAGAGCTTCGGCGTATTCGGGCGAAACTTGCGCCGCGTCCGCGGCGAATAGGCGGGCGTCCAGCTCTTGGGCGGTCACCGTGTAGTCGTACGGGCTGCGCGCATTCGCCCGGGCGCACGCGCAAGCATCACTGACCGTGCACGGCGAGGACAAGGTCGCCTGCACGGCACTGAGCAGCGCCGGACTCTGACATGCAGCTTGAATCGCGCTGGCATGCGCTGAGCCGACCAGCCACGGCTGGAGCAAGATCTGGCCGCTCGCGTAACGGTCGGGGTCGACACCCGCGAGCACGCCTTGCAGCGTCTCGTCTTGGTACGGCGCGAGTGCCCAAGCTTGCCTCAAGTACGCGACGATCCAGCTGATGCGTACTCCTGCGTAGCTCTCGCCCAGCCAATACACTGGCCCTTTCAAGGCAGAGTTCTGTTTCGTGAATTGCAAGGATGCGAGCAGCACGTCCGCCGCATCCACGTACTCACTGAATACGTCCTGCGAACAGTCCTCGGCATTGGGCGCACGGTCGGGCAAAAGATCGTACGAAAAACCGGCTTGTCTCGGCTCGAGATAGAGCAAGTTGGCTTCGCGGGTCAGTGAGTCCGGGTTGGGGACGACACGCCCGTCTGGCTGGACGCTATTCGGACCAGTGCCAAAGGCGCGCACGACGTCCGACGCAAAGCCGTTGAAGAGCACGATCAACGGTCGAGTAGCGGCGTCGGTATCCGCAGGTCGAAAATTGTAGAAAATCCTGCTGGTCGCCGCGAGCGACACCGCGCGCCCGTGCACCAAGACGTTGCGCGGCGAAAGTTCGACGAAACCAGCCTGCGCCGTGATTGGCGCCGCACCACCTCCACCGCCCGCGTCATTGCCGACCGAGGGCGCTGTCTCCCCGCAACCGACGATCAGCGTGAGCCCAACGCTCCACGCCAAACCGCAGTTATTCAGAGCTCCCACGAGTCGTATCAACGCACACACGGGCGCCGAAGCAAACGCCCAACTGCGGTGCACACGTACGCCAGCGATTCTTTCGCGTGGCACGAAGCAACGCGTCGCGAGTTGCCCCAACGACTAGACAGCAGTGCGCGGGAGTCATCATGAGAAAGGTCTCTAACTGGAACCGGTTCCCTATCGACTCTGAAAAGTGGCAATGAACACCAAAGATGCCTTGCCGACAGCGGCTCGCCGAGTCACGACAACCATGATGCTGCGAAGCGCTGTGTTCTCGATCTCGATCTTCGTCATTTCTGGTTGCGACGCCGGCTCTAGCTCCAGCTCCGGAACCCCTGGTGATGCGACTCCTCACGCGCTCAAAGGCTGCGCCGTCGACGCGAGCGTCAGCTCCAAGATCGCCCCCGGCGGCTACTACACGAACGGCGCCACGGTATGCACTGCAGGCGGCAGCCCATACCTCTTCCACGGTGTGGCTCGTCCGTCCCTCGAGTGGGATCCGAATGGCCAATGGTTCGGCGCTGGTCCACGCTCAGACTTCGACGAGATGGCCGCCTGGCATGCCAACGTCGTGCGCATCGCGCTCAACCAAGACTTCTGGCTCTCGGGCGCCGCGCTGTACGTTCCGGCATACCAAGCCACGGTCGATCGCATAGTAAAGGCCGCCGAAGCCGCGGGGCTAGACGTGATCCTCGATCTGCATTGGTCGGATCGCGGTGATCTCACGGCCTCAGTCGCTGGCCAGGGCCAGGGACAGCTGGGGCACTCCGATCAACAGCCGATGGCCGATCTGAATTCGCTGAGGTTTTGGCAGGAAGTAGCCAATAAATACAAGGACGATGGGCACGTCTTGTTCGAGCTGTACAACGAGCCGCACGACGTCGTTTGGTCCACCTGGCTGCATGGCGGGGACGTGAAAGAGTACCACGCCGTCGGCATGCAGGATCTGTACGACGCTGTGCGCGGCGCGGGTGCCGACAATCTGGTGATCGCCGGCGGCGTTGGCTGGGCGTTCGATCTGTCACGTGCCGGTGACGAGCGCATTCAAGGCTACAACATCATCTACGCAACTCACCCTTACGCGCCTCAAGATCCAGAAGCGCAATGGGATCAGAAGTTCGGCTACCTGGCGGCGCAAGATATTGCTCCGGTCATTGCCACTGAGTTCGGCGACGGTAGCAAGAATTGCACGGGAGCCTGGGATACCAAGCTCACTCAATACGCAGACGCGCGCCAGATCTCCTGGACCGCGTGGGCGTGGTGGGCCGGAGACTGCTCTTTCCCTTCGCTCATTTCAGATTGGGACTTCACCCCGACCGTGCAAGGGGCCGCCATCAAAGCAGCGCTGCTGAGCTATCCCTACCAGCCCGCCGGCATCCCTAGCGCAGCGAATGGCAGCGCGGGCTCGGCTGGCAGCGCGGGCTCGGCTGGCAGCGCGGGCTCGGCTGGCAGCGCGGGCTCGGCTGGCAGCGCGGGCTCGGCTGGCAGCGCGGGCTCGGCTGGTGGCGCGGGCTCGGCTGGTGGCGGGGGCTCGGCTGGTGGCGGGGGCTCGGCTGGTAGCGTGGGCTCGGCTGGTAGTGCCGGCTCGGCTGTTAGCGCAGGCTCGAGCGGAGCGGCCGGCACCAGCGGCGGTGTCGGTGGCGCAGCTGGCGGGTTGAACTGAGCGGCGACGAAGCTCGGCTCAACGCTGACCGCTTGAGCTCGGAAGCGCGCGCAGCTACGAAGCGTTGGTGAGCAATCGGGGTCGTTGGAGCATGGCCGGGTGAGTGCCTCCAGCTCGGGTTTGCAGGGCGGAGTCGCCTTCGCGTTTGCGCTCTCTTACATTTCGGTGATCTCGGCTGCGATGCGCTTGGTGCCAAAGCACTGGGTCGCCAAGCGCCGACGCGCGGGCAGAGCAGTGGTTGCGAGCTCGCGCGTAGCGGCAAGGCCACGCCGCAGAACGGTTCGCGGCACGCTGGTTTGGTATGCGCTCCTGAGCCTGCTGCTGTGGATCTTCTATGAGGCCCACGCCTGGACGCTCGTTTCGGTCGGAATCACTCGTCCTGATTCGCCCGTCGTGGACGCCATTGCAGGCGTCATGATCTATTACGCGCTGCTCACTCTGTACGGCGTCATTTTGCACTTGTGGAAGCGTCGTGAACTTGAAGAACTCGCGCACATTCGGCTGAGCTTTGCCTATTTGCCCAACGAAGCGCGCGCGCGTTGCATCGTGATCGCCACGACCTGCTTGGCCAACCCGGTCGTCGAAGAGCTGATCTTCCGCGGGCTACTGGTCCACCAGCATGCGGAACTCAACGGCAATCTCCCGCGCGCCTTGCTGATTGGGGCGGTGGTCAACGCCACGAATCATGCCTACCAGGGCTGGCGCGCCGCCCTTTTCCATCTGATGTTCTACGCCGCGGCGGTTGGCTTGATGTACTCACCCTATGGGCTCGCAGCGTCGATCGGGCTTCACTACGTCGCTGATGCCGTGCCCTTACTGGGGCTCCAAGAACGATTGAGGAAGTATAGGCGAGCGCGGAAAGCTAGCAGACGGGCGCTCGTCTCCAGCACGTGAATCAGCGCGTAGGAGGCTGCGTCCCAAGCGACACAATTCGACAATTGTTGCTCCTGGCATGGTGCATGCATTCTGTTCGATGGGGAACGAACGACTGAAAATGAGACCAGACCACGAATGCGGAATCATTCGTCGTCATGAACCGTTCACTCAGCAGGCCCCCCCGCAACCGGAGAATCGCACATGCAAATTCAGGTCAATACCGATCACAATATCGACGGCCGGCAGCGCGTCACCGAATACGTGCGCGGCGTCGTGAAGCACGCGGTGAGCCATTTCGAACGGCAAGTGACCCGCGTGGAAGTGCATTTGAGCGACGATAACGGCGCGAAGTCAGGTCCGGATGACAAACGCTGCGTGATGGAGGCGCGCGTTGGATCAATCGAGCCCGTGATCGTCACTCACCGCGGCCCCAACGTCGATGAAGCGCTGCACGGCGCGGCCAGCAAGCTCAAGCGCGCCCTGGCGAGCGATCTTGCCCGAGCCCACGCGCATCGCTAGCCCAACGCGCTACACGCCACCTTTGACCAGATCAAGCCCCATCTAATTGAATTTATTGACATATTCAGCGCAGTTGCGAGGCGCGAAAAAAGTCTGCGGGCGATGTCGATCGCGCCTCGCATCGTTCGTCGCTTGAATAGGGAGAGCGGTTCTCTCGCTGAAAAGGATGTCGACGATGAAGGTGATTGTTTTGGTCAAGGCGACCCAGGATTCCGAGGCGGGCAAGATGCCCAGCGAGCAGCTCCTGCGCGAGATGATGAACTTCAACGAGGAATTGGTGAAGGCTGGCGTCATGCTCGCGGGAGAGGGACTGCACCCGAGCTCCAAGGGCAAGCGGATGATTTTCAAAGGAGCCGGCCGCTCGTTCGTCGATGGCCCATTCTCTGAGACCAAAGAGCTCGTGGCCGGCTTCTGGATTTGGCAAGTGAAGTCGATGGATGAGGCGGTGGAATGGGCCCGTCGTGTACCGAACCCGGACCATACCGACGGCGAGCTCGAGCTCCGTCCAGTGTTCAGCGACGAAGACTTCGGTGCCGCGCTGACCCCGGAAATCAAGGAACAGGCTGATCGCTTACGCGCGACGACCGAGGGTGGCAACGCCCGCTCGTAGGCCGGATGCGGCAAAAAGCCTCGTCCAACAAATGCTCCTCCAAGTGCACTCAGACCGGTCCGCGGCGTAACCGTTTCGCGCGGGCCCGGTACTGGGTGTGAGTTCGCCAGTCACGGCGCGCGAGCGAATTGCTTTCGTGCGCCAGGCAACTCGACAACATCACTTTGGGTGAGGAGCTGTGCAATGAGACTAAGGAATTGGGCCGTACTCGTGTGCGCGACGTCCGCGCTGATGGCAGCGTGTGGCAGCGATGACGATTCAACCCCTGGCGCTGGGGGCACGGGCGGAAGCTCTGCCGGTGCGGCCGGCAAAGGCAACGCCGACGCAGGAAATAGCGCGGGTAAGGGCGAGGGCGGCGCCAAGGACTCGGCAGGCAGCGGCAACGCAGGTGCCAATGACAACGGCGGCAGCGCCGGTGAACCCGAAGGCGAGGGCGGTGCCGGCGGCGCAGTGAGCAAGAAGTTCACGGTCACGCTCGAGAACGTGGCCAGCAGCAAGCTCTTCACGAGTTCCGGTGTGTTCAACACTCCGCTGGGCGATACCGCCCCCGGCGCCGCTACGCCCGGCAAGAAATACGAGTTCACGGTCGACGCCGGGCGCAAGCAGAAGCTCTCCTTCGCCACCATGCTTGCCGCCACGAATGACCTATTTTTCGGCCCGAACGGCGATGGCATCGCGCTGTACGACGCGAACGGTGAGCCGATTACGGCAGACGTCACGAGCCAAGTGCATCTCTGGGACACTGGCACCGAAATAAACGAGGAGCCGCACGTCGGCCCGAACACCGTCACCAAGCAGGGCGCGCCGAACACTGGCCCTGCCGAGCACGGCAACGTGGTCGACATCGCGAACGCGACCGACGGCGTCGCATTCAACTATCCGAGCGTGGCCAGCGTGATGAAGGTATCGGTAGCCCACACGACGGGCACGCTGTTCAAGATCACGATCGAGAACGTTTCCTCGGCCACCGCTTTGATGACGAGCGAGGGCAACTTCCCCGCTCCACTGTCTCCCGGCGTGTGGGTCGTGCACAGCGGCAAAGACCCGCTATTCACGGTTGGCATGCCTGACCGCGGAAAAGGCCTCGAGAACATCGCCGAGGACGGCGCTCCCACCAACTTGGGCGCTTTCGCCGCAGCAAACTCTGGCATTACATACCCAGCTTCGCCGGGTGTGTGGGTGCTCCACAGCGCCGGCAGCAAGCCGTTATTCACGACGGGCGTAGCGGACTACGCCAAGGGCATCGAAGCCATCGCCGAAGACGGCAACACCACGCCGCTCAGCTCGAACTTGGACACTCTTGCCGGCAAGCTCGACGGCGCTGTGTTCAACACGCCGCTCGGTAGTGCCTCGCCAGGTCCGATCCTACCCGGAATGAAGTACCAGTTCAGCTTCACGGCCAGCCCCGGCGATGCGCTCTCGTTTGCGAGCATGCTCGCTGCCACCAATGATGTGTTCTTCGCCCCCGGCGCTACCGGCATTCCGCTATTCGACGCCAATGGCGCTGCCGTCACCGGCGACGTGAGCGCCCAGGTGTCCTTGTGGGATGCCGGAACCGAAGGCAACGAAGAGCCGGGCATCGGTCCCAATACCGTCACCAATCAGCTCGCGCCAAACACTGGTACGGTTGGCGAGGGCAAAGTGCAGCTGCTGAGCGCAACCGCCGATGCCTACCCCTACCCGACCGCTCAATCAGTGCTCAAAGTGACGTTCAGCGCGGAGTAGCCACGCTGAGCAGGGCGCGGCCGCTGTTCACGCTCAGCGAGCCGCGCTACCGTCTTTCGAGTGTCACCGTGGACTGCACAGCGCCTGGGAGCCATCGTCGGTGCGGGCCTGGCCATCACCGGCGTGATCTGGATGCGCACGCGAGCCACGCCCTGTCCGGGCGCGGTGACGCTCGAATTTCATCCGCCCCTGGCTGATCGCGGCAGCTACCAGATACAGCTGAGCTGGGAGGGCCTGGGGCCGTGTCAGCTCACCGTCGTGCTACCGCTCGACCCCAAGCCGCAGAAAACCCGAGAGAAGACGGGCTGTGGCATGGCCGTGCAGCTACGTACGCAAGTGCAGGACGAACGAGCGAGCATTGCAGGCCTGACCTTCGCGGCCGCGCCCGAGCGCTTCAGACTGCAGGTGAAGCGCTACCTCGAGCCAATCTATGACACGACATTCGAACCGAAGTTCGCACCCTACCCAACGCTGCGCGCGGAAGACAAACACTTCTGCGGTGAGCGCGCGTTGGTTCTGCCGACCTGCCTGCGCGGCAGCTCGGAATGCGCGCCCTTTCCCGCCCGATGCACCGGCCCCGAGGGTTGCCAGCCAAAACAAGCCTGCTGCCTGACCCCCGAATGGGGACGTGATTTCGGTCCTCACGCGGCAAGCGAATGCAGCTCGACGAATCGCTGCCTTGCGCATCTCGGCCGTCTCGCTTGCCACGACGATGGCGATTGTCCTGCCGGCATGCGCTGCGGCGACAATTCATTGGCGAGTGATTTTTCACAGCCGGTGTCGGTCTGTCGAAACCCATAGCCGCGAGGGCACGCCGGAGATAAACACTGGCAATGACGATGGGCTCTCGTGTCGCGGAAATCGAGGACCATGCACTCGATGCGTGGCCAGCCGCGGAAACCGAAGCGTTCGCCGGTTGGCAACTCCGAGCGATGAGCGGCGTGTCGCGCCGGGCCAATTCAGCGTGGACGGCGCGCGCCACCGGCTCGGCTACGCTCGAGCAGCGCATCGCCCACGTGGAATCTTTTTACCGGACCCGCGGGCTCGTGCCGAGCTTCCAAATCAGCAGCCAGTGTGAGCCACCGGGGCTCGACGCGGCGTTGGCCGAGCGAGGCTACCGAGCCGTGGCCCCCGTTTCGGTTCGCGTCGCACAGGCGGCCGCGGTGGCGCCCATGGCGACATCAGCGCCGGTTCGCGCTGAAGTAGAGCAAACCATGAGCGATACCTGGTTCGATATTTCTGCGCGCCGAGGGCGCTTCGCCGATGTCGAGGATGTTTATCGTGGACTGCTCGCTCGGCTTGGTTCGCGCGCTTCGTTTGCGATCGCCTTCGTGGACGATTGCCCGGCAGCGGTTGGCCTAGGTATTCGCGGCCCACGCTGGTTCGGCATTTGCTCGATGTTCACCTTACCTGCCTACCGCGGCCGGGGTGCCGCAGCGTCCGTCTTGCGCGCGCTCGCGGCGCACGCTCTAGACCGCGACGACGCTATGCTTTACCTGCAGGTCGAGCAAGATAACCAGGCTGCTCTCGCTCTGTATTCCAGAGTCGGTTTCGCACATCACCATGAGTATCACTATCGGTTGGCAGAGCCCGAGCCATCCGCCAGCTGAGCCATCCGCTGCGGAAATGACTATCCGCCGTCCGGGATGAATCCTGCTCCCGATTGCTGACTGGGTGACCCGTCCGAGCAAACTGCTCATTGATCGAACGCAGCGCCGACTGTTAGCCAATCCAGCGTCGACGATCTCGCGAAGCACTCGTGAGCTGCGTCCGGCGTTTGTTGGGATATTCGCGATCGCGCAAGGGGCATTAGCCATGACCAAGTCGATATTCATCCACGGAATGATTCTGAGCGTTGCGTTCACGGGCCTGGGATGCGGCGGCGCCGGAACGGAGAGTGCGAGCGGCGAACAGACCGCCAACACCGAGAGCGCACTCAGCTTGGGCTGCAAGTTGGATAAAGAAACGCGCTTCTTCATTCCCCCTCCAGATCCGGGAGCGGTCAAGCAAATCGCAGCGCTGATCAAGGCGCGCGACCTGAAGAATGCGGCGCGTATTACGGCCATGGTCACGACCCCCCAAGCGGTCTGGTTCACGGACGGAACACCGAAAGAAGTCGAAAAGTCCGTGAAGAAAACCATGGCCGCCGCCGCACTCGAGAAACGCTTGCCAGTGCTCGTGGCGTACAACGTGCCTTTCCGTGATTGCGCGCAGTACTCCGGCGGTGGCGCCGTGGACACCGCCGCCTACAAGGCGTGGATCGCCGCCTTTGCCAAAGGCATTGGCCAGGGCAAGGCCGTCGTCATCTTGGAGCCAGATTCGTTGGGCATCATTCCCTACAACACCACGATTTACGGCGCGACCGAATGGTGTCAACCGACGGTCACGGCGCCCGACGGCACGGTAACACCTGCGCCCGGTGCTAGCCCTGACGAACGGTACGCCCAGCTCCAATACGCTGCGCAAAGCCTCGGCGCTCGAGCACCGAACGCGAGTGTCTACCTCGATGGAACGCACAGCGCGTGGCTCGGCGTTGGCGAGGCGGCGTTCCGCATCCACAAAGCGGGCACGGACCCCGTCAGCGGCGCTTCGCTCGCGAAGGGGTTCTACGTCAACGCCTCCAACTTCCAGTCAACCGAGCAATCGGTTCAGTTCAGTACCTGGGTATCGATGTGCACCGCATTCGCAACCAACGCCGACGAAGGCGGCTGGCGACTCGGCAACTTTGGCTGGTGCGCGAGTCAGTACAACCCGGATACCGGCTACAGCGTGGACTACACACCGGAGTACGTGGCTACGGTGACTGCACAAATCCAAGGCTTGCTGGGCAACGCGGTCGCCACTTTGCCGTTCGTGGTCGATACCAGCCGCAATGGTAAGGGCCCTCTCGACGTGAGCCCGTATGCTGCCGCGCCGTACAACCAACCGGCTAGCGTCATCAGCTCGCTGAGCGCGGGAAGTTGGTGCAATCCGCCTGGCGCGGGCCTTGGTCTTCGGCCCACGACCAATACCGGCGTGCCACTGGTCGACGCCTACCTTTGGGTCAAGACCCCAGGGCAATCGGACGGCACCTGCGACATCGCGGGCGGCGCACGCGGTTGGGACTACGCCCAGTACAATCCCTGGTCGATCGGCGGGGACGAAGCACAGAAGCACTTCGATCCGTTGTGGGGCCGAGTCGACCCTGCGGCGGGTTCCTGGTTTGCAGCGCAGGCCCTGGATCTTGCCAAAAACGCCAGCCCACCTCTTTTCTGAGGGTGCCGAGCAGCGCGCGGCCCCCAGACCGCGCGCTGCCGCGTGCGCACCGTCACAGCAAGAACGAGAAGCCAGCTGTGAACGCGGGATATCCGACACGCATGGTCAGGGTCACGCGGTCGCTCAGCCGCAACCGACCACCGCCGTAAATGGTGAAGTCAGCTCGGTTCGCATTGCCGTGATCCGCGAGCTTGAACGCCACGCCGGGCTCACCAAATACCGACCAATGCTCGCTGAGCCAGAAGTTCCATTGCATCACGACCGGGATCCAAGTGGTGTCGCGCGTGTAGTCCACCCCGAATCCGAGGCCGACGCTGTCATTGATGCGATCGATGAAGCCTTCTTGCGCGAGCACCACCGTGCCACGAAAGCCCACGCCAGGGAGCAGCGGTTGCGATCCGAGTGGCGCGAGTAGGAAATGGGGTTCCGCCTCGAACACGTAGTGTGGATGGCGATCTGGATCCTTGATGATGTTCGTCTCCGCGTGTGCGGCTCGATTCATGAGGGCGACGCACGAGGCCAAACCAATAGCGAGCGACAAGCACTTGAGTTGCATGAGTCTCCTTGAACTCACCCCTCAGCAAAGCCTGTGCCTCGCCAGAAATCAGGCTATTTTCGGCCATTTCTGAGGCATCAGCGAGTCGCACCGCCTCGACGCGACAAAACGCCTCGCGCTCGTGCGGGTTCGGATCCTTCCGTTCAGCTCATAGGCAGCAGCCGACGTATGTCTTGTCCGTGGGATCGGTCGAGGTCGGCGAACCGGTAGTGACGATTACTTTTGCCCCGATGCGCACAGCAACAACCCCTTTGAGTGGTATGGGCAGAGACGGCAGCGTCGTCCACTCGTCCTTCGGCGGATCGTAGACGAGCACGTCACCACTGGGGAGCTTGCCGGTGACCGATCCGCCGACGATCAGCAAGCGACCGTCGGACATGGAGATCGTCGCCGCCCCGATTTCGGAGCGCGACACGGGCATGGGCGCCCGTGGGCTCCAGCCGTTCGAGACTGGATCGAATGCGTCCAGCGCTGGGTCATCGCCAGCAACCTCATCCCAACCGTGGCGCCCGGAGACAGCGAAGAATTTCCCGCCCGATGCGGCGCCGCCGCCGTGATTGCGCGGGTTCGGGAGCGGGGGCGCGGCGGTCCAAACCGACGAACCCGAGAGATCCCATACCAGGTGCTCCCCGGCATCAGTATTCCCATCCGGAGCGAGCCCGCCCGCCGCGTGCAGCTTCGTGCCGATCAGAGCCGCGAAGACAGCTGCCCGTGGCGTGGGCAGATCGGGACCAGCCTTCCACGCCGCCCCTTCGGCCGTCCAGCGCCATACGCCGGCGGTCGTCGTGCGGTTGAGCACGTTGCCCTCGAAGCCGCCAACCAGCAGGAAATCCCGGCCGACGCTGGCGAGACCGGCATGGGTTTCCGCGCCTGGGAGCTCCGGACCGAGACGCCACTGGTTACTGCCCGGATTGTAGATGTCGATGCGCTTGGTGACATCGAGCATCGACGAGAGGAAGCCGCCCATCACCCACAGCTCACCATCGACAACGACGCCGTTTGCCTCGAAGCGCGGAACCGGGCAAGGCGCCACCTCGCTCCACATGAACCCTCCCGCATCTTGCGGAGCGCCGCTATCGACTTCGTCAGGGTGCTCGCTGGGCGGCTCTGATCCCGAACAACCCATCGCAAACGCAAGTAAGAGTAGGCCCGCCTTCTGCATGCGCCGAGCATAACTCAACAGGCGGAGCTTCGTTCAACGCAAGCGAGGCAGCACTTCGGAACCGAGTAGATCCATCACTTCGCGCAGTATCGGCGCCGGCAAGCCGCCCAGGTCCGGCATCAAGTAGTGGCCTTGCAGACCCAGTGTCGCATTGATGGTTCCAATGCGATCCACGACCTCGGCCGGACTACCGCAGAGCGTCGGACCTCGAAGCAGAGTCTCGTAGTCTGTAGGACGACCTTGGCTGCCTCGACAACCCGACGCTGCACGGACGTAACTCTCGAGGTAAGGGCGAAAGCGCTTTCGAGCCTCCTGACTGGTACGAGCAACGTGCACGTGACTCGGGTAAGCGACGGAAATATCGTGTGCCTTGCCGGCCGCGCTCATCTTGGCTCGATAGCGATCGAGGATCGGTAGGTAATCCTCCGGGAAGCAGAACAGACTAGGCAAGCTGAGTGGGAGCCCGAGATCGGCAGCCAAATCGCATGAAACAGTGGAGATGCCGCCGCCCACCCAGAGCGGAGGATGCGGCTTCTGAACGGGACGCGGTTCGAGCCGCACTTCGCTCAGCGGCGATCTGAAGCGACCCGACCAAGTCACTTTCTCTTCGGTGAGTAGGCGCAGCAGCAAGCGCAGGTTTTCGTCGAAACGCGGACGGAGCTCGCCTTCGTCCGTGATGCCGAATGCCACCTGCGTCGAAACTTCGACGCCGCGCGCAACCGTGAGCTCTGCACGACCATTGGAGACGACATCGAGCGTGGCAAGATCTTCTGCCACGCGCACCGGATCCAAGCCTGCAAGCAACGTGACGCTGGTTCCGAGGCGAATTGTCTGGGTTTTGGCGGCGATGGCGCCCAGCAATACGAAAGGCGAAGGCAGGATGTAGTGCCCGAAGTGGTGTTCGCCGATGCCGACCCGCTCGAAGCCAGCTTGCTCTGCGCGCACCGCCAACTCGACGATCAATTCGAAACGCGCGACCTGAGTGATGTACTGCCCGGTCGCCGGATCCGGCAGATGGTCAGCCAGGCTCAGTAGACCATATGAAGTCATGACTGCCCCAGACCTTTCACTACCGAGAGTTCACTGGACCGATCTATCACGCCCTTCAAGGCACCGCGGAAATTTCAGCGCGTGGAGAGCTCCGGAAGCGGATCCCTTGAACTTGCTTGCCGGGTCGGGCGCCGGCCGAGCCCGCTGCCCTGCGCAATCGAGCTACCGTGCATTCGCTCGGCGAAAGGATGTGAATACAGATGAATGGCGTCGTGGTTGGCCTAGAATGGCTGGGTGCGCTCACGCTGGGGACGGGAGCGGCATGAGCGCAGACTCCGGGCATCGAGCTCGGCCTTCGGCTCGGCTATGGCGTTCCCCTGGGCAGCGCGGCGCCAGGCCCGGCCCTGGCTGAGAACATTGCGGGAGAGATACTGCTTTGGGCAGATCTCGAGTGACTGCTCGGGTGCATCGTGCGGTCTCGAAGTGAACGAATCGCTCGAACGTCGCTCGCTCCACAACTGGGTCGTCATCGGCTTGCGCGGCACGTTCTCGTGCGCGACCGAGGACACGGCGCGCCCTGCCCATGGCGATGATTTCCGCCACCGGTTCGGAGTCGCACGACTTCGTGAGGAAGTCCTCAGAAACTGGCCCGGCCAGGCGAATCGACATCGAGTCACGGGACTGGATCCGAAGCGTCGCTGAAAGCGTTTCCCCAGCGCCGCAGAAGCCGCTAGATCAAGCAGCATGCAGAACGGGGACGAACCAGGTATCGACCGGCGCGACCTATTGCGCCTCCTAGCAGGGGTCGCGGCCGCCAACGCGCTCGGAGTCGCGACGTGGGCAGCGCTCGAAGCGCTCTTACCGAAGGGCAACGCAGATACTTGGACGAAGGCCGTTTGTCGGTTCTGCGGCACCGGGTGCGGTGTTCAGATCGGGATGCGTGCCGGTCGAGTCACGGACGTGCGCGGCGACGAGCTCGCGCACAACGCCGGGGTCATCTGCGTCAAGGGCTCGATGCTCCGCGCGCTCCCCTATGTTCAGGGTCGCCTCACGACGCCCATGATTCGCCGGGGCGGAAAGAGCTCTCCGCTCACGCCTGCAACTTGGGAAGAGGCGATGGCGCTCGTCGCTTCAAAGTTTCAAGAAGCGATCGCCGCCGCCGGGCCCGACAGCGTCGCGTTCTACGGCTCTGGGCAGCTCTTCACCGAAGAGAGCTACACCGCAAACAAGTTGTTCAAAGCCGGGATCCGCACCAACAACGTCGATGGAAACCCGCGGCTTTGCATGGCTTCGGCGGCTACGGGCTACACCCAAACGTTCGGCAAAGACGAGCCCCCCGGCAGCTACGAAGACATCGACCACGCAGAGTGCCTGTTCGTGATCGGCGCCAACCCATTTCACTGCCATCCACCGCTGCATGAGCGGATGATGCGCCGCAAGCGCTTGCATCCCGAGACCACGATTATCTGCGTGGATCCTCGACGTACGGATACCGCCGATCACGCCGACATTCACCTGGCTCCCGTGCCCGGTACGGATTTGCTGCTGCTGAACAGCATGGCGCAAGTAATCTGCGCGGACGGCTTGGCCGATCTCGAGTTCGTGAAACGCCACGTGCGCTTCACGGACGGCTCCGCGACGATCGAGTTCGACGCCTTCAAAACCTTTCTCGATGCGAGCTATACGCCCGAGCAAGTCAGCCAGGAGCTGGGCATCACCGCAATCGACATTCGGCGCGTCGCACATCGCTTCGCCAAAGCCAAGGCCACCATGTCGCTGTGGACGATGGGGTTGAATCAGCGCACTCAGGGCACGGCCCTGAATGCCATGGTGAGCTCGTTGCATCTGCTCACCGGACAATTCGGCCGTCCTGGCGCGACTCCGTTTTCGGTCACGGGCCAACCCAATGCATGTGGTGGCGTGCGGGACACGGGCGCGCTCTCCCACGCGCTACCCAACGGGCGAGTCGTCGCCAATCCCAAACATCGCGAAGAGATGGAACAAATCTGGGCGGTGCCCGCCGGCACGATCAGCCCGAAACCAGGGCTCCCTGCCGTCGATCTGTTTCAAGCAATGGGCGACGGGAAAGTGCGCGCCGCGCTCATCATGTGCACGAATCCGGCGCAGAGCTTGCCCAACTCCGCAGTTCAGACCGCAAACATGAGTAAGGCGTTTCTGGCCGTGGCCGAGATCTTCGCTGATTCGGAAACCGCGCAAGTGGCGGACGTGCTGCTCCCCGCTGCGTTGTGGATCGAGAAAGAAGGCGTCACGGGCCAAGGTGAGCGGCGTTACCAATACACTCCGCGTCTGCTCGATCCGCCCGGCCTATGCCGCAGTGACCTCGCCATCCTCGTCGATCTCGCTGACCGCTTGGGCCACGGCAAGCTCATCTCGGCACGCACGCCGGAGTCGGTGTGGGACGAATGGCGTCAGGTTTCAGCGCACTCGAAGTACAACTTCGCGGGCATCACCTACCCGCGCCTGAAAGCCTTGCATGGCTTGCAGTGGCCGTGCCCGACCCCCGACCACCCCGGCACCGTTCGACGTTTCGTCGAAGGCTCGGATCCCTTGGTCGCACCCGGGACTGGTCTGGAATTCTATGGCTTTCCCGATGGCAAGGCGGTCATTGCCACTCGCCCGTACGTGCGCTCGCCGGAGATGCCGAGCGCTGAGTTTCCGCTGCAGCTCACCACCGGTCGTGTGGTGGAGCAATGGCACACCGGCACCATGACCATGCGCATTCCAGAGCTCCGTGACGGCGCCGGCCCCGCACACATCGAAATCTCGCCCAGCGATGCGGATCGCGCACATGTCGCACCGGGAGCACGGCTACGCATCACCAGCCGCTTTGGTAGCATCGAAGGGCTGGCGCAAATCAGCGACCGTTGCCGCCCGGGCACGTTGTTCGCGGCCTTTTACGACGTGAAGCTTTTGATCAACCGCGTCGTCGCCGACCACGTCGACCCAGTGTCGAAGGAGCCAGAGTACAAACTGACCGCGGTGCGGTTGGAGCTCGCGCAAGCATGAATTGGCTCACTTTGGTTCGCGTCCTCGGCTCGCTCACGTGCCTACTCACGATCGTCGGCGCCTGGTTCATCGCGCGCCGCAACTTCGCGCGGCTGCACCAACGACCGGACGTCTCCCTCGGGCTCACTACCCTGCCGGCTACCGCGTTCTGGAAGCTGAGCGCGCTCGCCATCATCGCGATCTTGCCCCTGGCCACGATTGCAGTCGCGAACTACCACACGTTCGTGGGTATCCACGAGGTGCAGGCATGCAGCCAATGCCATGTGATGCGCCCCATGGCGAACGACCTGCACGACCCGGGCTCGGACACCCTAGCCGCCCGACATTTCAAGAACGGCTACATCCCGACCGGACAATGCTACGCCTGCCACAGCGACTACGGCTTCAACGGAGACTTGGCAGCCAAGCTGGAGGGCTACCGGCATCTGGCGCGCTACACCTCGCGCACGTACACCGAGCCCCTCCAGGCGCGAACCCGCTTCGACAATCATCAATGCCTGAAATGTCATCGAGGCAAGACTGCCTTCGAGCGCGTGCATATGCACAAAGACGTGCTGGTGCGGCTCGAATCCTCGAACATGAGTTGCCTCAATTGCCACGGCCGCGCGCACCCCACGCGCGCCGATCGCACGCCTGGCTCAGCCCGGTACAGCGCGCTCACGAAACCTCCCGTATTCAGCGAGGCCGATCATGAATGAGCTCAGATGGGAGGCCATGGCAGTGAGCCTGGCCTCGTTGATTAGCCTCGTTTACGTGTGGCGACCCGGCCCGTATCCGATGGGCGCGTTTACCTTCATTGCACAGCCACTATTCCTGGTCGCAATCGTGAGTTACGGCTGGAAAGCAGTGAAAGAGCTGCGCCAGAGGCGCGTGCTGTAGCGCGGCGCATGCACAAGATGTCCTCGGAATAGCCGCTACTGGAGCGGACTTCGGACGCGCTTGGGCAAGCTAGTCCGAGCGTTCCTCGCGCAGGCAGGCGTGTCCCCCTGCTTCGCGTTGGCGTCTCGAGCCGTAAGCGCGCAGGACCGCCCCACGCGACGCACGGCTGCCACACATTCGTGGACGAGTGCAGGCATTTTGCCCGCGATTTGCTCGGGACAGGGAATTGCACTCGGGAACCATGTCTGGACCGCGGTGCAGATCAGTATTGGAGATACGTGACTGGAATTCTCGACGAACACGATTCCGAAGCCATCGATGAGCGGCCCTCCGAGGCTTTGCTTCGAGCCCGAGCCGGCGCGCTGCAGCGCGCTATTTTCAACAGCGCAAACTTCTCCAGCATTGCTACGGATGCCAGAGGCGTCATCCAGATCTTCAATGTCGGCGCTGAGCGCATGTTGGGCTATGCTGCGGCCGACGTTCTGAACCAAATCACGCCGGCGCACATCTCGGACCCGGGAGAGGTGGTGTCGCGGGCGAGCGCTTTGAGTCTGGAATTTTCGACACCGATTGCGCCCGGCTTCGAGGCCCTCGTGTTCAAGGCATCGCGCGGGATCGAGGACATTTACGAGCTGACGTACATTCGTAAAAACGGCTCGCGGTTCCCGGCTGTGGTCTCTGTCACCGCGCTGCGGGACGCTCAGGATCGCATCATCGGCTATCTGCTGATTGGCACCGACAACACCGCGCGCAAACAGGTTGAAGAGGAACGCTCCAAGCTCGACCAGCGGCTTCGCGATCAGCACTTTTACACGCGCTCGTTGGTCGAATCCAACATCGACGCTTTGATGACCACCGATCCACGCGGCATCATCACCGACGTCAACAAGCAGACCGAAGCGCTGACCGGCTGCACCCGTGACGAGCTGATCGGTGCGCCGTTCAAGAACTATTTCACGGATCCGCACCGCGCAGAAGCAGGCATTCACCGCGTCCTCAACGAGGGCAAAGTCACCAATTACGAGCTGACCGCCCGCGCCCGAAACGGCATGGAGACCGTTGTTTCGTACAATGCCACCACCTTTCACGACCGGGATCGCGTGCTACAGGGCGTGTTCGCCGCCGCCCGTGACATGACCGAGTTGAAGCGCTTCGAGCGCACGCTGCAACAGAAGAACGCCGAGCTCGAAGACGCGAATCGGATGAAATCCGAGTTCCTGGCGAACATGTCTCACGAACTGCGGACGCCGCTGAACGCCATCATCGGTTTCTCGGAGGTGCTCAAGGACGGTCTCTTGGGCGATATGACCGATCAGCAGCGCGGCTTCATCGGCGACATCTTCAACAGCGGCAAACACCTGCTGCTGTTGATCAACGATATCCTCGACTTATCCAAAGTCGAAGCGGGCAAGATGCTGCTCGATCTCGAGATCTTGCCCGTCGCGTCCTTGCTCAAGAGTAGCTTGTCGATCGTGCGAGAGAAAGCTGCTGCGCGCCGCGTGCATGTGTCACTGGATGCAGGTGAGCTCGGCAGCATGAATGCGGACGGTCGCAAGCTGAAGCAAATCGTGTACAACTTGTTGTCCAATGCCGTGAAGTTCAGCGGCGAAGGGGGCGAGGTGACTTTGCGTGCACGCATCGTGCCGTCCGCGAGCGTCGGCAAGCTCGTTGGCGGCTGGGCGGGGCGAGCCTGTCCGCGTGCCGAAAGCGACGCGCTCGAGTTCCTCGAGCTCAGCGTGAGTGACACTGGGATTGGTATTTCTGCCGACGGCCTGGAAAAGCTGTTTCAGCCATTCAGTCAAATCGATAGCGGCTTGGCGCGCAAATTCGAGGGCACGGGCCTGGGCTTGGCGATGGTGAAGTTGCTTGCCGAGCTCCACGGCGGCGCGGTGGCGGCGGAGAGCGCCGTGGGAGAGGGCTCCCGGTTCACGGTCTGGCTGCCCTTTCGCGAGTTCGAAGACACAACCGCCGAGGTTACTCTCACGCGGCGCAGCAATCTGCCCGCGGGTACCCCGATCGCCCTGATCGTCGAACACGACCTGAAGGCCGCCGAGTTGATCCAGCTGCAACTGGAAGCCGACGGCTTCGGCGTGCTGCACGCGAGCTGTGCCGAAGACGCGCTCGCGATTGCGATGGAGCGACCACTCGCCTTGATCACGCTGGAGGTCATGCTGCCCGACATGGATGGTTGGGAGCTATTGACCCGGTTCAAGAAGAACCCCGCTTTGGCCTGTGTACCAGTAGTGATCATTTCAATCGTCGCGGACCGCAACAAAGGCTTCGCACTCGGCGCAGCCGCGGTGCTCGAAAAGCCCATCTCGCGCCAGGAGTTGATTGAGGCGCTGACCCGGCTTGGATTATTTCCGGTCTCGCTCGGGAAGACCCTGAGTGTGCTGGTCGTGGATGATGATCCGGCCGCCGTGGATTTGATTGCCGTGCGCTTGGCGGACTTCGAGGTCAAGGTCGAGCGCGCCTACGGCGGTCGAGACGGGATCGCCGCAGCGCGACGCAAGCCGCCCGATCTGATCGTGCTCGATTTGATGATGCCGGACGTCAACGGCTTCGACGTGGTCGAGGAGCTACGTCGGCACGAGGAGACCGCGCTTACCCCAATCATGATCCTCACTGCCATGCAACTCACTGCCGCAGAACGCCAGAAGCTCAACGGTCAAGTGACCGCGGTCTTGGCTAAAACAGAGCTCGAGCTCGAACACTTCCGCGCCGAGGTTCGGCGGGCGATGTCGGGTCGAAAGCAGGCCGCCTGAGATGGCTAGAATTTTGATCGTAGAAGACAACCCAGCCAACATGAAATTGGCTGTTTTCGTGCTCGAGCAAGCGGGACACAGCGTGATCAGCGCGGTCGATGCCGAGCTTGGGCTCACGCTCGCTCGCGAGCAGCACCCCGACTTGATCATGATGGACGTTCAACTGCCCGGGATGGACGGCCTGGCGGCGACCGCGCTCTTGAAACGAGACGAAGCCACGCGCGATATCCCAGTGATCGCCCTGACGGCGCTAGCCATGAAGGGAGACGAAGCGCGCATTCGGGACGCGGGCTGCGATGCGTACATCGCCAAGCCAATTCGCTACCAAGAAGTCCTGACCATCGTCGCCGAGCAATTGGCCCGCACATGAGCACGGTCGTCGAGCCCATGCCCCCTGCCCGCATCTTGATCGTGGATGACGAAGTCGACAATCGCGAACTGTTGCAAATCATCCTCAATTGGTCGGGCTTCGTGACGCAGACCGCGGCCAGCGGCGAAGAAGCGTTGATCAGCGGCGCGGCCGAGCCGCCCGACCTAATCCTCGTCGATCTGATGATGCCGAACATGGATGGCTGTCAACTCATTGCGAGCTTGAAGCAAAGGCCCGAGACGCAGCACATCCCCGTGATCATGCTCAGCGCGATGAACGACAGCGCCATCCGTAAACGCGCGCTCGCGGCTGGTGCCGATGCCTACATCACCAAACCGATCGACCGCTCAGAGCTGTGCGAACAGGTGCGCGGCGTGCTCAGCTCGAAGCGAAGCGCGAACCAGCCGGAGGGCGCTTCGTCCAGTCCGTTGGCGGCCCCGCCGAGAGGGCAAGCTCCACCGAGCGCGTCAGGCACGTCCGGCACCTGATTCGGGTCGGGGAGCCGTGCGGCGCGATCGCGTGCGTTGGGACCACAATCTCCGCTTCCCCGAGATTCGATAATTTTCGAAATAGTGCTTGCGCACTTGATTCGAAAAAATTAGAAATATGCTCATGAGTTCGAAGCTCGAGCGCCACGCGGAGCAATTGAGTGCGCTCGGGCACCCGGTTCGCCTGAAAATCCTGCGTTTTGTCGTGCAAGCAGGCGTCGAGGGGGTGGCGGCGGGTGATATTCAAACGTTCGTGGAGCTTCCGGCCTCGACGTTGAGCCACCACCTGAAGCGACTCAGCGAGGCAGGCGTCCTTTCCAGTCGTTCAGAGGGAACCTACCTGTTTTACACGGCTGACTATCCCTCGCTGCGAACGCTGACTGACTACCTCTGGGAAGACTGCTGCAAACGGGGCGGCAAAGGCGCCTGCTGCTGAGCTTTTTTATCTGGCTATTTCGAGTTTTTTGGAAAGAAAGAACATGAACATCCTCAAGCCACACGTTTCGCTCAACGTCTCCAATATCGATGCATCGGTTGCGTTTTACGAGAAGGCCTTCGGCGTCACCGCGTCGAAGCGGCGTCCGGGATATGCCAAGTTCGACTTGGTCGCGCCCTCGCTCAACCTCACCATGCAGGAGAGCCCGCGAACCGGAGTGAACGCCAGCCACTTCGGGATCCAAGTGGCATCGACCGAGGACGTGGCGATCGCTTGGACACGGTTCAAAGAAGCAGGTCTGAAAACCCGCACGGAAGAGAATACGAGCTGTTGCTACGCACTGCAGGACAAAGTCTGGACCGAGGATCCCGATGGCAACATGTGGGAGGTCTTCGTGGTGAAGGGCGAAGCTCAGGTCATGCACGACGAGCCTGAGCGAACCGCAGCCACATGTTGCGCCCCCACGAGCCTGGCTGCCGATAGCGCACCTCAGCAACTCGGCAAGAAGGGCAGATGCTGCTGAGAAAGGCCGTCGCCGAGGCAATTGGGACGGCGCTACTGTTGGCGACGGTGGTGGGATCCGGGATCATGGGTGAACGCCTGGCCGGCGGAAACGTGGCGATCGCCCTCTTGGCGAACACCATCGCGACGGGGGCCGGCCTGGTCGCACTGATCCTCACTTTCGGTCCAATCTCCGGAGCGCACTTCAACCCGGCCGTCACGCTCGCTGACGCCAGCCAAGGGGGTCTGCCCTGGCGCGAGGTTCCTGTTTACGCGGTGGCTCAGCTCGCCGGCGCGTTCGCAGGGGTCGCCATTGCGCACCTCATGTTCACGCAACCGGCTCTGTTCTTCGCGTCTCACCACGAACGTTCCGGGCTGGCTCAGCTGGTGAGCGAGTTCGTCGCTACATTTGGCTTGCTTTCCGTCATCTGGGGCTGCGTTCGGCGTCGTGCCGCAGCGGTTCCGTTTGCGGTAGGCGCGTACATCACCGCGGCCTACTGGTTCACGGCATCCACCTCGTTCGCCAATCCGGCCGTCACACTCGCGCGCGCCGCGAGCGACACCTTCGCCGGCATCCGTCCCGCCGACACGCCCGGCTTCATCGTTGCTCAGCTTGCCGGAGCTGCGGCGGCGACCGCGCTCTTCCGTTGGCTAGTTCCCGACTTGCCGAGCGTCGCATCTCGCATCGTCGATCACCCCACTTCAGCCGAGGAACTTCAATGAACACCGTCATCTTCGCCTGCATTCACAACGCAGGCCGTTCGCAAATGGCCGCGGCTTGGTTCAACGCCCTTGCCGACGCCAGCAAAGCCCACGCCATCTCTGCTGGCACAGATCCGGGTCACCGAGTCCACCCCGAAGTCCTCGAAGCAATGCGCGAAGTTGGCATCGACCTGTCCGCGCAGAAACCGCAGAAGCTGAGCGACGAGCTCGCCGGCCAGGCCCAGATGCTGATCACGATGGGCTGCGGCGAACAGTGCCCTTTCGTGCCAGGACTGAAACGCGATGACTGGCCGCTCGAAGACCCAAAAGGCAAACCGGTAGAACGCGTGCGCGAGATCCGCGACGAAGTACGAACCCGCGTACTCGAACTCCTCGACCGCGAACGTTGGGCGAGCAAATGACCCCATCTGAAGCCCACCTATCGCCCCGGCCCACATCCCGGAGCGTCCTATCGCGTCGCGTTCCATCCTGATCGCGAGCGCCGCCTTCGTGCCGCAACTGCAACGGCCGCAGCCGTTTTCGAGTTGTTTCTCCCAGTTCGAAGGTAGCGCCCCCAGCAAGGATCGAACTTGCGACCTTGGCTTTAGGAAAGCCCTGCTCTATCCAACTGAGCTACGGGGGCGGGCGGCGGAGGCTGTCACGTCCAGGGGCGACGCTCAAGCATTGTCCGGGTTTCAGCGGCATTTTTAGCCCTCTCTGGGCCAACGACAGCTGGAACGTTCGCGCAGGCGTGGAGCGCGGTGGCCGGCGACCCTAGCTGGGACACGGGAGCAGAGCGGCGGTGGAGCGTGACCGTCGCCATTAGTTCCCCGAGCCGCAGCTGGACGCGCGTGGGGGGCTTGCGTCCGTCTCGGCGCGTAAAAAATCACTTAGTGAAGTGGGGTTGCAGCCATAAAAAAACGGCGCGGCTCGATGCGCGTTTCTGCAAAAATTTCGCAGGCCAAGCCGTGTGGATGGTGCTCCTCACCGATGTAGGCGAAATGGGCGGAAACCAATTGCATCGCAACGGGGCGACGTGGATGGTGATAGCATCGCGTGGTGGTCACTCGCGGGCGCAGGAAACCAGTGTCTCCCTGCTTTGTCGTTGGGTTTCACGATGCTTGCCGCGTCGCCCGCTGCGCGCTCGGTCGCACTCGGGCCGCGTGAGTCTGGCTTGGGTATTTGGAATTGAATACGAAAATGACGACTCGCTTCATGGATCCGGTTCCAGGGCCGCGGCGGTTGCTGTCCGCGCTGACCATCTTGGGCGCTTTCGGGCTCGTTTCGTGGCTCGCGGGCTGCAGCGTGTTGGTCGATGCCAACCGCGCGCAATGTTCGACAGACGCTGATTGCAAGAGTCGCGGCGCGGAGTTCGCGGGTGCCGTGTGCAAGAGCGGATTGTGTGAAGGCGGAAGCGATGCGCAATGGAGCTGCAGCTCGGCGGCGCCGGCGGAGGTGCCTGGCTACAAGCTGACGATGCATCTCACGGACGCGCAGAGTACGAAGCCGCTGCCGGGAGTGGTGGCGCAGCTCTGCCGCAACCTCGATGACATGTGCGTCGAGCCTGTCGGCCCAGTGGTGACCGCTGACGAGGCGGGGGTGGTCACGATGCAGGTCGAGGCAGGCTTCAACGGCTACGTGCAGTTGACCAGCTCCAGGATCGCTCCTTCGCTCTACTTTCTAACTCCACCGGCGTCGGGTGATTTGGATCTGCCGATGGTTCCGTTGGCGAGTCCGCTGGCTGCCGCGGCCATCGTCAGCGCAGCGAGCGGCGGGATGACCTGGGCGAAAGAGACCAGCGGTATCGTGCTTTTGACCGCGGTCGATTGCCAGGGCAAGCCGGCGGCCAACATCAATTTTTCGGTCGCGGGCATGCCTGACCCCAACACGTTCATTTTCTACGTAGTTGGCGACTTTCCCACGACCGATGTGTCGGTCACCGATACGACTGGCTACGGCGGGCTCGTCAATGTGCCGGCGAAAAATACGACCATTTACGCTTCGCTCGAACCGGACGGGCGCAAGGTGAGCCAGATCAGTATTTTGGTACGGGCCGGATACGTCAGCTACAGCAGCGTCACGCCTAATTCCCTGTAACCGGTTGGCCAGGCGCGGCGTGTCCGCGACCAACGCCGACCTTAGGCAGAAACAAATGCTCCCAAACAGCCTTGAAACATATGCTCCCCCCCGGCAACTGGGTCGCTATGAATTGATAGCGCCGCTCGGTGAGGGCGGGATGGCGCGCGTGTTCGTGGCCGTTCAGCGAGGGCCGATCGCCAACAAACTGGTCGTGATCAAGCTGCTTCGCGAGCAGTTCACGGGTGACGAGCATTTCGTGGCCATGTTTGCCGATGAGTCCAGGGTCTCCGTGCTGTTGAACCACCCGAACGTGATTCACACGTACGAGTCGTCGTCGACCGAGTCTGCGTACTACATCGTGATGGAGTTCCTGGAGGGGAAGACGCTGGCGCAGCTGATTCGCCGCATGGGCCGGGAGAATTTCCCGCTCGAGACGCATCTCTGGATTTTGTGCGAGATTTTGGCGGGCCTCCAATACGCTCATGACCTCGCGGATTTCGGCGGCGCTCCTCTGAATATCGTCCATCGTGACGTGAGCCCCTCGAACATCCTGCTCACGGTGCGCGGGGAGGTGAAGCTCCTCGATTTCGGGATTGCGAAGATTCAGGGGTCGACGGCCGAAACTCAGCACGGCATCATCAAGGGCAAGCTCGGCTACGCATCCCCGGAGCAGTGCACGGGTATCAAGGCCGACGGGCGCGCCGATGTCTATTCCGTCGGGGTGATGCTGTGGGAGGCCTTGGCCGGCAAGCGCCGCCCGCTGCACGAGACAGCGCTCGCCAGCACGCGCCCCGGAGCCCAAGTCGAGACTGATATCGCCGAGACTTTGCCGGGTGTACCGCTGGTGCTCGCGCGAATCGTGCGCCGCGCGCTGGCGCGCGATCCTGCCGAGCGCTTTCAGACCGCGCGTGAGTTCGAGTTCGAGCTGCGCCAATTCTTGGTTGACCATGCTGCCTCGAACGGCGCGCCCGCCTTGCAAGCGCTCGTTACCGCTCATTTCGGCGGCGAGCTCGCAGGGGTTCGTCGCGCGATCGATGAGCAAGTTGGTTCCGTGCGGAACACCCTGGTGCCCGAGCCGCGCTCGGTGCGCTCGAGCTTCGGCCCGCCGCCGGCCAACAGCGAAGCGCCGCACAACATTGGGCTCACGACCCCGCCGCGCCACGCGTCGAGTCAGCTGCGTCAGTTGTCGGTTGCGGTTCTGTTCGGCGTGGTTGGGGTGGTGGGGGCGCTCTGGTTCTCGCGCAGCTCAGCTCCGACGACCAATTCGGGCGTGGCGATGAGCGCTGCGTTGGGCGCTGCCCGCCCCGCGGAGTCCGTTGCCTCGTCCCAGCCAGTGCCGCCGCTTGCCGCCACGTCGGATCAGGGCGCGGTCCAGCTGGGAGCGCGCGATCAGCCGTCTGCTTCCGGCCCTGCCTCCAAGCGTCGTCCCGCTCAGTTCGATCAAGGCGAGGCAGTGTCTGCGGCGCTCAGGTCTCGAAGTGCTGCTCCTTTGCCAGTCAAAGCGGCGGCGGCGGCGCCCGTCAAAGCTGCCGCGGCTGCGCCCGCCAAAGCCACCGTGGCTGCGCCTTTCGTTGGCGCTCCGACTTCCAGCAAGGGTTCCGCGCTCACGGAGCCTGGCATCGACCTTCGACAAAGTCCGTCCACTTCCACCGCTCGCTCGCTCGACGAAAGAGATCCGTACGCACCATGAGCCTCCGATTCCGTTTGCTCGTCTTGCTCGCCATCACCAGCAGTAGCGCGCTCGCCGCCGCCGAACCTGCGGCACCAGCGGTCAGCGCCAGCGCGACCTCGGAAGCTCGTGAGCGCTTTCAGCGAGGCGTCGCCCTCTACCGAGAGGGCAGCTTCGATGCGGCGTTGGCCGAGTTTCGGCGCGCTTACGAGATCGCGCCCAATTATCGGATCTTGTATAATTTGGCGCAAGTTCAGGTCGAACGGCACGACTCGGTCGCGGCGCTCAATTTGTTCGGGCAATACCTGCAACAGGGCGGCACCGAGATCGATGCCGAGCGGCGCGCTCAGGTGGAGCGCGACATGCAGTCTCTACGTGGCCGGGTGGCAGACTTGACCATCGAGAGCAACGTGGCGGGCGCACAGCTCACGATCGACGGAGTCGAATCAGGAACGCTGCCGCTGGCCGGGCCGGTGCAGGTCAATTCGGGCGTGCGCCAGGTCACGCTCGCCAAGCCAGGTTATCAGAGCGTCTCACGCAGCGTCACCATTGCCGGGGCGCAGCCCATCAAACTGGCTCTCACCTTGCAGCCGTTGGATGGTGGCAGCGAGGCCGCGGGCGCGGGCGCCAAGAGCTCCGCCAAAGAACCCACGGGCACTGAGCAATCGCACGGGCTTTCGACGGGGTTCTGGGTTAGCGCAGTCGCGACGGGCGTATTTACGGGCGCGGCGGTGACGTTCGGCGTCGTGAGCTTGAACCGCAACCAGAAGCTCGATGACGAATTCAACCGTTATCCGACCGACCCAAAGGCCATTGAAGACGCCCGGAGCTCGCTCAAGACCAGCGCGTTGTTGACCGATGTCTTCACGGGCGCGGCGATCGTGGGTGCGGCGGCGACCGTATACTTTGCGATCACGAGCTCTGGTTCCAGCACGGAAGCTCCGAAGGCCGCTCGCAAGGATCGCTTGCAGCTGGGAGCCAGCGGGTCGCAATTGGTGCTCTCGGGCAGCTTCTGAAAGCGCAGCCCGTTCGCCGCTAGACTGGCCCGCTCTGCACTTCGTCAGAGGACCCTCCCGTTCGACGTTTGCCTTTGCGCGCGGGCGCGCGCCCCAAGCTTCAGGCGTTGTTCGCCGCTCGGCGGGGGACGCGCAGCAGCTGCCAGAGCGCGGCGCACGAGCAGATGGCAACGAGTGGCAGGGTCGCAAGCGACATGCCCTGCATGTAGCCCGCGCTTCCGGGACCTGCGCCATGGGCAAGCGCCGTGCCGATCAGACCTGCGCCAGGACCGAGCGCGTAACCGAGGCCGATCAGCGCTTCGTGCGCGCCGCCAGCGTCGACAGAAGCATTCTGGACGACTTGCGCGTAGTACAGGGCAGCGGTGTAGAGCAGGCCGGCAGCGGCGCCGAACAGGATCTCACCGACGATCACCGGAGCGAGGCTCGGACCGAGCAGGACCAACGCGAAGCCGACCGGCAAAGCGGCGATGGCGATGAAGATGGGCAACTTGCGGCTGTGCCAACCACTGAACGCGAACAGCCCAACGAAGCACGCGAAGCGCGCGACGTCGAGCACGCTGGCTGCGCGGGCAGCACTGGCCGTGTCTAGGCCGATACCGGTCATGATCTCGGGCATCAGCGGCGCGAGCACGTACATCAACGCGTAGCTGAGCAACATGGCCAATCGCGACGCGGCGAGCAGCGGGCGGTAGCTGTTCAGGACCGCCGCGTTGGGGCGTTCGGCATGATCGGCCTCGAGGTGCACGGGCTTTCCGGGGAACGCGCGACACGAGAGTGCAACCGCGCCAAATAGGGCTGCCGCAGCGAGGAACAGTAGTCGCGGCGAACCGGAGGCGATGATCAAACCGGCGAGCGCGAGCGAGAGCGGCACGGAGAGCGCCCAGGTCATGTTGTAACGGCTCAGGATGCGACCCAAGCTGCGTGGGGATTCACCCGCGCTCATGTAGCTCTCGAAGATCGGCCACATCGAGCCTTGTAAGAAGCCAATCGACGCCAAGGCTACGACCAACAGCGGAGCAAGAGGCACGCTGGCGATCAGCAGATGCACGCAGATCAAGGCCAAAAGCACGCTGAGCAGCGCGCGGCGTTCGCCAAAGCGCGCGCTGAGCGGGTGGCTGACCGTAGCACCGCCCACATATGTCACGCCGATCAGCAGTGCCAGCCACAGATTTTGCGCCTGAGAGAAGCCGAGCACCTGGTGCGTGTAGAAGTACGCGCCGCGCTGAAGCAGCGTGCCAGCAAAGCTGGTAACGAAGACCGTGATGAGCAGGCGCTGCTTGAGTGTCACGTCGATAGCCCTAGTGCCTTCTTGGGCAAGAAGGCAATCGCAGACCAGACGAGCACGCCGGTGGCGATGAAGACGACCGCATAGCCGTAGGACTTGGCGACTACGCCCATGCCCAACACCCAAATCGCGGAGCCCGCACCGAAGCAGCCAAAGAAGTAGCTCATCACCGCACCGCGGCGCGCGCGCGGCACGCCTTCAGCGGCCAAAGCGTTGATTGAAGGATAAAGCAGGCCATGAGCCAGCCCCAAGCCCGCCCCCGCCGCGAACAGCAGGTTCGGGCGCAGCAGGCTGGTCAGGGAAGCGACGGCGCCATACAGAACCAAGGCCGTGAACGCGACGCGCCTCCGACCCCAAGCATCCGCCGCCCCTCCCAGAAACAAGCGCACGGAGAGCGCGATCAGCGTGTAGCCGAGAAAGAAGCCGCTGACTTTGCTCGCGCCTAGCGAAAGCGCAAAGGGCTGCGTGAAGGTGAACATGGCGCCGAATGCGGCGCCGTTCGCAGCGCTGCACACGAACGCGCCGACGCGCTGCGGTTCGCGCAGCAGCGCGAGCGCACTGGGTGAGGCCGCGAGGTCGGAATCGGAGACGGACACCAGCGCTTGATTGGGCTCGCGGATGCCCAACGCGAGCAGGGCCGTCAGCACTGCCGCGCCGCCCGCCAAGAGGAACACCAATCCCCAGCCCTGATTGTCCGCGATCGGCTCGGCAAGCGCGGGCGCCACGGCGTTCGACACGATGCTGGCGGCCCCGCATAGGCCAATGGCTTGGCCAAGCTTCTTCGGCGGCGCGAGATCGGCCGCGAGCGTGACCACGCCATTGAAGACCAAAGCGTAAGAGACGCCATGCACCACACGCAGTGCAAAAATAGGCCACGAAACGCTGTGAACGAGGGCGAATGCGCAGCCGCTCAGGCCGTTGAGCAAGGCGCCGTAGCCGATGAACGGGCGGCGCGAGCCACGATCGAGCCACGCGCCAGTCCAGGGCGAGGCGAGCACGCTGGCCAAGAGCGCCGTGGCAGCGACTGCACCGATCGCGTCCGCATTGGCGTGAAACTGCCGCGCCAAGAACTTGGGCAGCAGAAAGAAGGTCGAATACGACAGACCGAAGCAGAACTGCACGCTCAACACGAGCGCGAATGGCCAGCTGAGCAGTCGTTCGGAGTCGACCCTGAAGGCTGCCGCCGTCGTCGACCGGCTGGATTCTGGAACGGTCAGGGCGACACCTAAGCTTCAGCGGCGACCGTGTATTAGTGCGCGCTTTGTTCGCGTCAAGCCGCTAGCTCGCTCTGCGCGGTTCGTGTGCGGCTACGCCCTCAGCGATAGCTGGCGTTGGGATCGCTCTTCGTGGGCTCGGGGACGGTCGAAAGCTCGAATGAGAAGGCCAGCGCTGCGTCTGGCTCAGCAGCGCTCAGGCGGCACTTGCGAAACAGTCGTCCGCCGTACTCCAAATCGAATTGGGGGACGCCTTCGGAGATGCGTAGGAATTTGGCCAGCTTCTTCAGCTCCGAACCCTCGATACGCCCGTTCCTGGAGTCTGTGATCACGATGTTCACGTCGAACAACGATGTCATCTGCGGGCGAAGCAAGTAAACGATCGTTTTATCCAAGCTACCGTTGTCTGCGCTCAAGTTGAACGCGCGTCAATCGGCACATCGTGTTTCTGTCATCGTTGAAATGCTGCAGGGAAGCGCGGTCATCACTTGTCCGGGAAGAGCGTTCGTAGTGCGCAGCTCCGCGCTCTGCGTTCCGTCTCGGTGAAGCCCCTGCCCGGCATGCGAAGGCGCTCGGGTCGCTGCAGCTCGGAGTCAACGTCCGCTTGCGGCAGCGGTTCGCGTGGCGCCACTGACTCGAGCTACGGCGAGCCGCCGAGGCCGAGCGCGAGACGGCCGCGCCAACCCACGAGAAGCGACCATCGACCAACGGATGGCGACGAGTCCCGATGCCTGCGCGAGCCGTAGGCCAACACGCGCCAGCAATGAGGCTTTTTGTCGCATTTGCACGGCGTGCCGACGATCGAGGAATACGGATCGAACGCGGATGCGATAACCGTAGTAGAGTCTCGCTCGATGAGCAGACTCGCGGAGGCCGACGGCAAGCAGATCTTGCCGAGCCGCTCCGAGAGTGATGCGGATGAGCGGTTCCGGCTGCTCGTCGAGAGCGTCAAAGACTACGCGATTTTCATCCTCGACCTGGATGGCCGCGTGAGCACCTGGAATGCCGGGGCAGAGCGCATCAAGGGCTACCGTGCCGTCGAGATCATCGGGAAACACTTCTCGGTTTTCTATCCGCCCGAAGTCTTCCCGGCTGAGAAGTGTCGCACCGAGCTGGAGATCGCGACGCGCGAAGGGCGTTTCGAAGACGAAGGCTGGCGGCTGAGAAGTGACGGCTCGCGGCTTTGGGCCAAAGTCACCATCACGGCGTTGAGAAATCCCGCCGGTGAGCTCGTCGGTTTCGCCAAGGTGACTCAAGATCTCACGCTACGCCGCACCTCGGAAGAAGAGACGCGGCGCTTCCGGCTGCTCGTCGAGAGTGTGAAGGACTACGCCATCTTCATTCTGGATTCGACGGGGCACGTAAGCACCTGGAACGCCGGCGCGCAGCGCATCAAGGGCTACAAGAGCGAGGAAATCATCGGCAAGCACTTCTCGATCTTTTACCCTTCGGAGACGCTGGTCGATCGCAAGTGTGAGCGCGAACTCGAATTGGCAGCCCAGGACGGGCGTTTCGAGGAAGAGGGCTGGCGCGTGCGCAAGGATGGCACGCGATTTTGGGCGAACGTCACGATCACGGCGCTACGGAACACGGACGACACATTGCTCGGGTTTGCCAAGGTGACTCGAGATTTGACCCAACGCCGCGAGGCGGAGGCGACCGAACGAGCGTTGGCCGAGCAACGCGCCGTGCTGGCCGAGAAAGTGCGCATCCAAGAGTTCCAAGAGCGTTTCTTGGCCATCCTGGGGCATGATTTGCGCAATCCCCTGGCCTCTATCGACATGGGCATGGGGATCTTGCGCCAACATGCCAGCGATCCCGCCGCCATTCGCATCTTGAGCCGAATGCAGTCGAGTTCGAGCCGAATGACACGAATGATCGAGCAAATCCTGGATCTTACCCGGAGCCGGCTCGCAGGCGGTCTGGAATTGACCCTGCGACCAATGGCTCTGGGCGACACCGTGACCAAGATCGTCGATGAGCTGCGAGTGGCGCATCCAAGCCGTGCCATCGATGTTCAGGTACCTTCCGTGCATATTCTTGGGGACGCGGACCGCATGGAGCAGGTCTTCTCGAATCTGATCGGGAACGCGATTGTGCACGGCGATCCCTCGACTCCGGTCGTGATCGGCGCACGGCAGGAGGCCGGCATGCTGAACGTAAGCATCCATAACGAAGGTGAGCCGATCCCCGCACACATCAAAACCAAGATTTTTGACCCGTTCCGACGCGGCGAGCGCGAGAGCCGCACCGCCAAGACCGTGGGCTTGGGGCTTGGGCTCTACATTTCTTGGGAAATCGTGCGCGGGCATGGCGGCTCTATCGAGGTAGACTCGAGCGCCGAACGGGGTACCACCTTTCGAGTCAGCCTCCCCACTACGCCGGCCAGCTAAAAGATGACCAATTCCAATCCGAGTCACACGGTGCTGATCGTGGAAGACGAGGAAGACCTGCGCGAATTGATGTGCGACGCGCTGCAGATGCATGGCTACACCGTGGTCACCGCTCAGGAGGGCAGCGATGCGCTACGCAAGATCGACGACATCGGCTGTCCGTGCGTGATCCTCTTGGATCTGTTGATGCCCGGCATGAATGGTTGGGACTTCTTCGACAAGCTCCGTGAGCGCCCGGAGCTGGCCTCCGTGCCGGTGATCATCCATTCGTCCGCGGCGTCTCGTGCTCCCGCCGGCGCCACCCGCGTGCTCCAAAAGCCGCTGGCGTTCGAAACCTTGGTGTCGGTCGTCGGCGAATACTGCAGCAATTGATGGCACGCCCCGCCTCAGCGCGGGGCCTCGTACAGTTCGCCCGTGCGTGAGCCGGCATCGTTGTTGGCGGTGATGACGTAAACCGACTCTGGCGTCGTCGCCAACTGCACGCCGCTGCCGACATAGCTGGCGAGCTCACAAAGGCCCTCACCGTCGAGTGCCATACGCTGCAGGCGTCCGTGATAGGCGAAGTCCGAGAACGAGGCCTGACTGACGTAGAGAAGCCGATCTCGAACGGCGATATCGTAGACGATGCCCTCGAAATGCAAGCGGTCGACGGGCGCTCCGCCCCCGGTATTCACGCAACGAAGCGTCGATTGGCTCGTCTCACCGGACTCGGCCCAGTACAGGGCGTTGTCGACCAGCGCAATCGTAGTCATGACGTTCACCTTGGCGAGCGTGGTCTCCCCACTCCCGTCCTTGGCGATCTTGAGCAGGGGCTTGTCGCCTACTGTCGCCGTGTTGCCCGCGTAGATGTAGCGATCATCCGCGACTAGGTTCCGTAGTAGCGCCTGGTCGGGATACACCTTCAACGGTTCGAGCTCGGTTCCATCGAGCTTCATGCGGTAGAGCACCGTCGGGAGCTCGGCCCAGGTGGCAAAGTAGACGTGCTCGGAGTCGACACTCAGGCCCTCCGTCACTCGGTCCGCGAGTGTGACGAAGGGCGGTCGGCCGGGCTCCAGCCGATGGATCCCAGACGCGGACCAGTACACGGCGGCGGCGGTCTCGGCGATGGCAACGGGCTCGTAGTAGTCGGTGGGCATCATCAACGCGGGCTCTCCACCCGGGCGCCGCTCCCAGAAGCCGTCTTCGTTGCCGAAGTGAAGCCAGCCGTCGTTGGCCGCGACGGACCAACCTGCGCTACCGCTGAATACGGACCGAGCACGGACCGAGCACGGCGGCGCATCTAGAGGCACCCTCTTCGCGTCGAGAGGCACGCAATTCGGCGCCTCGGACGCCTCGGACGGCGGCATTGGCACGCTAGCTTCCGAGCCGGCGTCAGCTGCTTCCCGTAGCTCGCTCCGGCTCCGGCCCCCGCAGCTCGCACAGCCCGCCACGACCAAGAGCGCGGAGCGCAAACCTCGTATCCAGTACCCCGCCATGCATCCGGAACTTAGCACATCGTCTGCGTTCTTCTCGCACTCGGACGCCGAAGGCTGCGCCGAGCTGCGACTCGAAGCGTGACCAACCCAATGTGCCCTTCACTGCTATTCGTGTTTGAACTTGTCGCTCGTGCGCCCCTCACCGACCGCGACCAAACCGTCGCGCATCAAGGCGAGTAGCTGGCGTAGCGTATCGCGGCGCGAGAGCGGAGAGAGATCGAGCACCTCTTCGACGCTCGCGCCGCCGTCCAAGCGCGAGAGCAAGAAGGCTTGCTCGGGCGAGACGCGCGAATTCAGGTTCGAGGGCACGTTGACGACGGTCAGCCGCTGTTGCAAGGACCCAATGCGTGTCTCGAAGATGTGATCGATGAGCATCGCTTCGGCGTCCACCATCAGCCGCGCCTCTGGGGTATCGAAGCTCTCCGCCAGACGGATCGCGGATTCTGCGTAGGCGACAGCCAGGTTCAGATCACCGAGACCGAGCGCTTGGCGGGCACGCTCGAGCGACGCGGGGACGTCTTGCAGGTTGGCGCTGCCCATCATCGTCGAGGCGTTGGCGAAGCGGCTGCTCTCCGAGCGACGCTGTGGACCAGTTTGCAGGCGTTCACCCGGGTGCAGGATTGCCGGCGGCGAAGGCTGCATGGGCGGAGCGGGACTGGTAGGGCTCGACGCGGGCACCGTGTGCGCGCTGCCCAGCGCCTCCGACGCGGGAATGGGCTGCGCGTTCTCACAGGCGGCAGAGAACGCCAAGGCGAAATCCAGCACGGTGGGGTAGCGGGCAGCAGGATCTTTCTCTAGGCCGCGCTTCAAGACAGCGCCGATCAGCGGCGAGACGTGGGGTGCAAAACGCTCGATCGGCGGGGCAGCGACGGACACCACCTTCTGCAGCACCTCCATCAAATCATCGCCCGAAAATGGCGTCTGACCGCACAACATCTCGAAGGCGATCACCGCCAACGCGTATTGGTCCCCGCGATGATCGACGCTGGCGGTTTTTCCGAGCGCTTGCTCCGGTGCCATGTAGTCCGGCGTACCGAGCACGTCGAACTCACCGGTCAAGCTGCGGCCCACGCCCATGCGCTTGGAGATGCCGAAGTCCAAGAGTTTCACCACCCGACCTTGGCTCGGCATGGTCGTCAAGAAGATGTTGGCCGGCTTCAAATCGCGATGAACGATCGAGGCTTGGTGGGCGGCGAACAGCCCCGACGCGACTTGATGGGCGATGCGCGCCGCGTCCGCAATCGGCAAGCAGCCGTCCCGCTCCAAGCGATCGGACAAGCTCTCACCCTTGAGCAGCTCCATCACGATGTACGGCTCACCCTGCTCGGTCGTATCGAAATCCAGAATCTGAACGATGTGCGGGTGCTCGAGCTGACTGATAATCTCCGCCTCGCGGTTGAACCGCGCCAGCGCTTGCGTGTCACTGGTCAGATGCCGAGCCAGCACCTTGACCGCGACCCGGCGCCGCAAGCGGGTGTGCTCCGCTTCGAACACCAGGCCCATGCCACCCTGGTCGAGTGCGGTGAGGATCCGGTAGGTCCCCCGCAAAGTCTGGCCAATGAGTGGATGCCCCTCCTCATCGGTGATGGCCGGCGCCGACGTCATATCTTTCAGTGCGAAAAAACCACGCTAGCGCGGCTGTGACCTGACGTCGAGAGTCGGCCGCGGGTCGGCTTTTGATGCGCTGTTTACCTTTTGTTCCCCTGCCGCGGCGGCTCGTTTCGAGCCGCGAGCAGCCCGGGCGGATCCTGGGCGAATTCTCTCGAAACAGGCCCGCAATGGGCTTGTCCCAGGCTGGGGCTTCGACAAAGCGCTCTTGCATCACTACGTTCTCCGTAGAACCGATGCCGAAATCCGCTGCGAGCCGCCCACCACCCGCTGAACCGCGCACGAGCTTGCCCCCGCCGAGCCCTCCCGAACGCACGGGCTACACCGGTTGGGTGATGCTGGGGTTGATGCTCGCCGGCTTCGGCTTGTACCGGCACTACGCGTCGGATGCAGACCCACAACCGGCCATTGCCTACACCAGTTTTTACCAGCAGGTGGCCGACCAAAAGGTGGAGTCGGTCACGCTGCGTGGGCTGAACGTGCTCGGCAAATTCAAGGCCCCCACCGACGTCGAGGGGCACAAGCTCAGCACCTTTCGCAGCATGGTGCCCGGGCAAGAGGACCGCGATCTGCTGCCGCTACTCCGCGAAAAAGGCGTCAAGGTCGAGGTTCAGAGCGAAGAACCCCCGCGCGCGATTCAACTGCTGAGCGCCGTATTGCCGTTCTTGTTGATCGCCGGCCTGTGGATTTTTCTCTCGCGGCGCGCGCAGACGATGATGGGCCCGGGCGGACCGCTTGGAAATATGCTCAAGGGCCGCTCCCGCCGCTTCGAAAAGGAAGCGGAAGTCAGCGTGAAGTTCGACGATGTGGCGGGGCTCAAGACGCCCAAGCAGGACCTGCGAGAGATTGTCGACTTCCTGAAGGAGCCCACACGCTTTCGGCGTCTCGGGGGCAAGGTGCCGCGCGGCGTGTTACTGGTCGGCCCGCCCGGCACGGGCAAGACGCTGCTCGCGCGCGCGGTCGCGGGTGAAGCGGGGGTGCCCTTCTTTTCCATCAATGGTTCGGAATTCATCGAGCTGTTCGTGGGCGTAGGCGCTTCGCGCGTACGAGAGCTGTTCGAAGAGGCGCGCAAAGTCGCGCCGGCAATCATCTTCATCGACGAGATCGATGCGGTAGGCCGCTCACGCGGCACCGGCATGGGCGGCGGCCACGACGAACGCGAACAGACCTTGAATCAGCTCTTGTCCGAGATGGATGGGTTCAGCCGCAACGATCTGACCATCATCTTGGCTGCCACCAACCGCCCAGACGTATTGGACGCGGCGCTGCTCCGTCCCGGTCGCTTCGATCGCCGAGTCTTGATCGATCGGCCCGAGCTGGCCGCGCGGCGCGCCATCCTCGGCGTGCACACGCGCGACAAGCCGCTTGCGGCGAACGTCGATCTGCAAGCCCAAGCCGCCAACACGCCTGGATTTTCCGGCGCCGATTTGGCCAACTTGGTCAACGAGGCCGCGCTCTCCGCCACGCGGCGCGGCGCGGAAGCAATCGAAGATTCCGACTTCCACGCGGCCTTCGACAAGATCGTGCTCGGCGATCCGCGCGAGACCAAGCTGGATCGCTTCGAGAAGCAGCGCGTGGCCGTGCACGAGTCCGGTCACACCGTGGTCGCGCACTTTGCGCCCAACGCAGAGCCGCCGGAGCGCGTCACGATCATCCCGCGCGGCATGGCCCTCGGGGTGACGCAATCGGCACCCGGTGGCGAGCAGCACCTACTCACGCGTCCCCAAGCGCTCGACCGCTTGCACGTGATGTTGGGCGGCTACGCAGCCGAGCGCGTGCTGCTGGGAGACGTCTCTTCTGGCGCCGAAAACGACCTGAAGCGTGCGACCGAGCTGGCGTTCAAGATGGTCGCGCACTGGGGCATGAGCGACGCGATCGGCCCCGTGTACCACGAGCATCGCACCGAGCACCCCTTCCTCGGCCAAATGCTGGCGACGGAGGGCGGCACCAGCGACGCCACCGTGCACAAGATCGAAGAGGAGACGCGCCGCATCTTGAACGCCGCGCAGCTCGGCGCCGAAGCCGTCGTGCGCGAACGCCGGACCGAGATGGACGCGCTCGTTCAGTACTTGCTCGAGCATGAAAGCGTCGATAAAACCGAGCTCGCACGGCTACTCGGCCCGGGCGCGACCCGGCCCAACGCCGAAGCAGCGGAGTAAAGAAATGGCCTCTCACTGGCTCGTAAAGAGCGAACCCTTCAAATACTCATGGCAGAAGTTCGTCACCGACAAGAAGGCGGTCTGGGACGGCGTACGCAACTTCGAAGCGCGCAACAACCTGCGCGCGATGAAGAAGGGCGATCTGGTGCTCTTCTACCATTCGAGTGAAGGCAAAGAGGTAGTGGGCATCGCCGCGGTCGCCAAGGAAGCCTACCCCGACCCCACCGCGACCGAAGGCGACTGGTCCGCGGTCGAGCTCACGCCCAAGAAGGCGCTCAGCGAGCCGGTGACGTTGGCTCAGGTGAAAGCCGACAAACAGCTCGCGGCGTTCGCGCTCGTACGCAAAGCACGTATCTCGGTCATCTCCGCCACGCCCGCCGAGTTTGCGCGCGTCCTCGAACTCGGCAAGACCAAGCTCTGAGTCCGCGCGCGCCCCTACTGCAGCTTCACTCGGGTTTCGGTTCGCGCGAATCCTTGATGTCGATCAGCGTCGAGACAGCCTCGATCTCGCGCTTGGTTTGTATCTCGCGCTGACGCAAGACCTTGAGCTGAGCTTCGAGCTTACGCAGCTCGCCCTCGACCTCGCGCAAGCCTTCTTTGAGCTTGTCGCGCTCGGACTTAAGTATTTCGAGATCGATCGCCACGCTATGCCTCCAGGATTCAGGAAGCTGACGTAGCAGAGTCAGTCGCTCGCGACTACCCGGTTACGCCCCGCCTGCTTGGCCGCGTACAGACGTCGGTCGGCGATGGCCACGACTTCGTCCGCGGCGGGCGTTGCGCAACAGCTCAGGGCCGCGCAGCCGGCGCTCAGAGTGACGGGAATTTCGTGGCCTTCGTGGACCGCGTGCTGCAGGCTCAGGGCCTCGCGCAAGCGCTCTGCCAGCCTGCCTGCGCCACGCGTGGAGGCACCCCGCAGGATGACCGCGAATTCTTCGCCGCCGAAGCGCGCGAAGACGTCCTCGGTGCGCAGCGCGCGGTGGGCGATCGCGCCCAGGTGGCGCAGCACTTCGTCCCCGGCCGGGTGGCCATACGTGTCGTTGACGCGCTTGAAGTGGTCGAGGTCGAGCAAGATCAACGCGCAGTCGGTGGCGTGACGAACCGCAAACGCGATTTCGGCGCGCAGGCGATCCTCGAAGTGTCTTCGGTTGTACGCGCCAGTCAACGCGTCGCGGGTGCTCGACTCGTACAGCTTCCGCAGCAAGCCCTCTTGGCGAGAGTCCGTGAGTGTGAAACGAAACGCGACGCGGGCCCCGAGTTGCACCCAGTCGTCGTCCTTGATTTCGGCGCGCGTGATGCGCTTACCCTGGAGGAACGTGCCGTTGCGCGAGCCCAGATCCTCGACGAAGTATTTGCCGTCTTCGCACACGAAGCGCGCGTGAAAGCGGCTGATGCTATCGTCGTCGATGGGTAGCTGATTGGTCGCATGCCGGCCCATGGTGAACGGTGTCTGCGCGATGCTCAGTACTTGGCCAGCGCCCACGCCGTCCATCCTGAGCAGCATGGCGCGATCACGCAAGAGCGGCTGCGTCGTCGGACCGACACCGAAGTCGGTGCTGCGCAGCGAGATGTCCATCGTGCGCTCTTCTTGAAATGGGCTGCTATCCTCTTCGGCAATCGAGGCGAGCCGCATGCGCGGCGCGGAAGCCACGCCCGCAGCCGGACGCGGCGTCACCGGATCCGGCTTGTCGCTCGGGTAGAAGCCAACGTTCTTTACCATTTGACCTCGGGGAAGGGCCTGCCCGGACGGGCGAACAGGAAGCCTTGCAAGAGGTCACAATCGAGCTCAATCAGGGTGTCGCGCTCTTCGGCGGTCTCGACGCCTTCGGCGACCACGATCATGCCCATGTCTTGCGAGAGCGCAGTCATGGACCGAATCACCTTCTGCTTGGTGGAGTTCTTGTGAACGTCACGCACCAGGGTCATATCGAGCTTCACGATCTCGGGTTCGAGCAAAGTGAAGCTGGTCAGCCCGGCGTATCCAGCACCGAGATCGTCGACCGCGATCCGGAAGCCCATCTCGCGCAGCGCCGCGACGCGGGCGCGTACGTCCTTGACCTCGTCGAGAGACGAACGTTCGGTGACCTCGAGCACCACACGATGTGCGATTTTGGAGAGCGGCGAGTCCGGCGCGCTCAGCCAGGGGTCAATCAAATCGGTCACGTGCAGATTGACGAACAGCATCTCGCTGCCACCGGGGACCATCGGCGCCGCGGCCAGATCGCGAATCGAGCGGCCCAGCGCGTCCAAGCGTCCGAGCCTGGTGGCGGCGTCCAACACGGCGCCCGGGTGCGGCAGGCTCGGCTCTTGACTGCGCAGCAGCGCCTCGTACCCGTAGATGGTTTTGCGCCGAAAATCGACGATCGGATGGTACGCCATCCACAGCGATTGCATCGCGCGGTCGAAGCTCGCTTCTAAGCCCGCGCGATCGGCGCCCAGAGCGCCGGCGTGCCCGAGCAACTCGGCGGCTTGCTGCTTGACGCGCGCCATGCGGTGCATGCTCACCGCTTTGGCCACCGCGCGAGCGAGGGCGTCGGTATCGACCGGCTTGGTCAGGTAGTGAAACGCGCCATACTCGAGCGCTTGCACCGCGGTGCTGACGGCCGGCTCGCCGGTGACCAGCACGACCGGAACATGCAAATCGTGCTCGCGCACTTCGCGCAGCAGCTGAATGCCATCCATGCCCGGCATCTTGATGTCACTGACAATGACGTCGAACGAACGACCATGCACGAAGCGCGCCGCTTCCGCGCCATTCATCGTCGAGGTGACACTGTAGCCTTGACTGCGCAGCAAGCGCACCACGCCGCGCAGCACGTCCGGATCGTCGTCGACGACCAACACCGACGCTTTGAAGGTTCCATCCGATCGTTCCCCGGAGTCATTCTCCCCCGCCCCGGAGCTTGCGAGCATGACCGATGATGACGCTTCCCGTGGGGCGCTACTGGGCGGAGCTCCCGAGGGTTGCGCCGACTCGGCTTGCGTCAGCGACACGACCATGCCCCAAGGTAACGGCCGTTGCAGAGTGCGCTAAAGGGGGGGGCCCGCGCGGTTTCCGAATGATAACAAATCGTCACATTTGCCGCGAAAAATGCCGGTTCCGACCGGGCCTCGGGCGCCGACCGTGACAGAATTGGCCGTCCCGAATCGGGACTGGGGACCCGCTTCGCTGGGCTATTCGGGCCCGTCAGGTGTTGCGATCAGGTCACCCGAGCGGCCCACGAGGTAGTAGTTACGCCGCAGTTTGCGACTCTTGCTGGGTGCGCCACGCTTCAGGTATTCGAGAGGACTTTCGCGCGCGTAGCCGCTCGGGCGAGACTCCACGCGCATCAGCTGCGCGCCGCGCGGTACATCGATCTCGGTGCGTGATTGCCAGACGGTCCCCGCGCCCGCGTTGAGCCGCTCCGAGCGCGCGCCGGGCCACGCCGACACGTGTACCCATGCGTCGTTCAAGCGCACGAACCAATTCACCTGCGCGGTGCCGCGCGGAACGATCCGTTCTTCGTCGATCACTTCGACGATTTCTTGCGGAGGTGAAGGCGCGCCAGACATGTTTTGGACCTAGTGTGCGTAGCGAGGCTTGTCGGGTGGAGGCACGATGCGATCGGAGTCAGCCGCGGATGGCGCGGATGGCGCGGGCCTGAGTTCGCTCGGTGAAACCTGGGCCACGAAACGCGGCGGAGTTTCCGAGTGGCAGCCCGGACCAAAGCCAGTCGCGTCGAAGTCCGCATTGAACGAAGCCTGCGCGTCTTCGCCCTCTCGATCGCGGAAACGAACTTCGACTTTCAGCCGGCGCGTGCCACCTCGCGCGGGCGAACAGTAGGCAATCAGATAGTATTTTTCGTACAGATCACGGGTTTTACTGGCCGCCTCTTCGAAGGCAATCCCCAGGCTATCCGCGTCTTGCGCCGAAATCACACCATCCTTGCCGATGTCACGCAGCGTCGTCGCGGCTTGCTCGGCGACGCCCAGCGCCAAGACATCGTGCTTGGTGTCGCTCAAGGCACGCTCTGCCTCAGCTCGACTGACACGACCCGCGAGATCTGCGCCGCGGGTGAACACCACCAGCGTGCCCACCTTCACCGGCTTCGCCTGCTGAGCGAGGCGTGCGTCCAACTCCTTGAGCCCACTTTGCAGCGCGCCGTGCAAATTGCGCGAGGAGTCGCTCGGGCCAAGCCTGGTCAGCGCGCGCAGATCGACGGGCGCCTGGTCTGCGCTCTTCGCGAATTCGCCCACGAAGCGCAACTTGGGTCGACCATCGAACGCGAACACGCTCACGGATTGCGTGCTGCGCACGTTCTCGACGAAGCTCCCGACCGCGTGCGAAAGCGGCTCGAGCGTGGCGCTCTCGCCACTCACATCGACCAAGAGCAGGGTGTGATGGAACGCCGCCAGCTCTTGGGGCAAGACTAGCCGCTGCGTGTCCTCCGCCGACAAAAGCAGCCCATTTTCGTAAACCCGAAAATTCTCGGGCTCTAGGTTGGCAACCGGGTTTCCGCGCTGGGTCACCGCAACGTAGACCGCCACGTTGCTCGGCTTCTGAAAAGAGGTAGCGACCGGATCGAGTCGCACCTGATTGAAGAGCGAGCAGCCAGTGCTCGAGAGCGACAGCAGAGCGAGCATGGCCGAGCGGTGCATCACCGCCCCAGCATAGCCATTCACTCCCAGAAGCGCTGCCCCAGCCGGGCATTGCTCAGCATTTCGGTCATGCCGTGCGAGAGTGTGCTCGGCAGATCGGCTTCGGCGAAGGCGCGCACCTCCAGGATCTCGAGCGGGTTGTCGGGCGGGTGAGTAGGCGGCGCCACCGTGGCTTCGACGATCAGGGTGACCGCATGAAAGCGGGGGTCCCGATCGGGCCGCGAGTACACGCCCAAGAGCTCTCCCATCGATACCAGGCGCGTTCCGGTCTCTTCGCGCAGCTCGCGATCGAGAGCGCTGCGCAAGGTTTCGCCCCATTCGAGTGTGCCACCAGGCATCGCCCATTGCCCCGAATCCGAGCGACGAATCAGCACGATACGGCCGTCAGGCGTGCGCGCCAAAGCGGCAATGCCGACCACCGGCCGACGGAGCACGTGGCGAGCCACTTCCTTCGTGAGCTTCCACAAGCTGCTCGGAATCCGCACGCGCCGCAGCATGCCTCCTTCCGGTGTGCGTGTCGCCACGAAATCGTGGTAGGCCCGGGCCGCACTCATGTTTTGCGGGTTTCGCATGTCGAGCACGTCGAGCACCGGCGAATGATGCGGAAGACGCTTCTATTCCTGGCATTTCTGCCGACGCTCGGGCTCGGCTGCGGAAAGCGCCTGCCGCCACCGGGCGCAACGCTGGCGCCCTCGGCTCGCTCGATTGTGACAGAGCTGCGCGGCGACGGTACCGTGCTCGGTTCGAGCGCGTCGCCGGCCAGCTCTGTGGCGATTTCCAACGCGGGCTCAGCGCCGCGCCAAGCGAACGGCCCAGCGCCCGGCTCGACCGATGACAACCTGCCCTTTACGCCGGACGGCACTCGCGTTGCGAGTGTCGCTTGGCGCACCTGGATTTACACTGACGTCGGCAAGCAGCGCACGCGCTACGGCTATTTGCGCGTCGGCGCGGTGGTCGACGCGCGCGGCCCCGCGATCGTCAACGAAGGCTGTGAGGGCGGTTGGTACCGCGTAAATCCGCGCGGCTTCGTGTGCATTGGCCTGGGCGCGTCGCTCAAGGTCGACGAGCCGGTGGCGGTCGCTTCGGTCAATCGCCCCATCCGCGGACACGGCGCTCCGTACTTGTACGCGCTATCCAACGAGACGCCGCCTCTGCTCTATTTCAAGCTGCCCAGCAAGGCGCAGATGAACGAATCCGAGGGCAGTGACGTGAGCCAACGCGCCGCCAATTTTCGCGAGCGCATGCGTGCTTTCGGCAAAATCGGAAAATTGTTCGAGCTCCCTGATCCGCCAGATTTTTTGGGACAGGGGCAGAAGCTCGAGAAGCCCTATGGGGTAAAAACCACGCTACGCTACGTCACGCACGCCGGCCCGGCCAGCGCGGACAGCGGCTTCGCGATCGCCAAGACCTTCCTTTGGCAAGAACGTGCCTTCGGTCTGACCACCGAGCTCGACGTAATCGCGCTCGACCGAGTCAAACTGGTCGAGTCGAGCGAGTTCCACGGTGTCGAGCTCTTGGAAGGCGAGACTCTGCCGGTGGCCTTCGTGAAAGATCGCTCGGTGCCCAAGTATGCGTCGGACCCCGCCGGCAATCCGGTCGGCCACGGTTCCTTCGCGTACCGCGAGGGGCTCAAGATTTTGAATGGCAAGCGCCGCACGGGCGGCTTGATCGAGATGCGCGACGGCACGTTCGCGCCCGATGCCAGCCTGCGCATTGTGCCCGCACGCGACTCTTACCCGAGCTTTGCCACGGGCGATCGCAAGTGGATCGATATCTCGATTCGGCAGCAATCACTGGTCGCCTATGTCGGCAAGCGGCCAGTGTACGCCACGCTCGTCAGCACGGGGCGCTCCGGCATGGGAGATCCCGAAACCACGCAATCTACCGTTCGTGGCACGTTCATGATTTACCAAAAGGAGGTCAGCTCGACGATGGACGGGGACGAAGACAGGAGCGACTCCTTCAACCTGCGTGACGTGCCGTTCGTCCAATATTTCCACAAAGGCTACGCGCTCCACGGAACCTATTGGCACGATGATTTCGGCAAAGTACGCAGTCACGGTTGCGTGAATCTGGCCGCTGACGACGCGGCATGGCTGTTCGAGTGGACCGACCCCACCGTGCCCACCGACTGGCACGGCGTGGTCAACAAAGAGCGCGGGACCGTAGTCTACATCCACGGCTAAGCCCTTAAATAGACTCGAGATCGTTCCGTCTTGCCAAGCGGAGTAGGACTCGGCATCGTTTCAGGCTGGCCATGGCGTCACCAATCATCGATCTGTTGAAGCGAACGCTGTCCGTGGGTGGCAGTGAAGTGCGCCTGATCCCGGGGCGGCGTACCGTGGTCGTCACCCCGCAGGGTGAAAGCGAGGTGCGGGGTGACACCCAAACCAGCGACCGCATCCAAGCAATGATCGAACCAGTGCTCACGCCCGAAGCGCGTCGTAGCTTGAGCTCGGGCTATGCCGAGTGGGAATTTCCGCTCGAAGACAAGGGCCCCGCGCGGGTCCGCGTCGAGGTGAAGGGCGGGCAGCTGTCCGCCTATTTTTACGTCGACAAGTGTGATCCGAACGGCCAACGCGGCGTCCCCCGCGCCGCGCCGCCGATGCCGCCGATGCCGCCGATGCCGCCGATGCCGCCCGCCTATGGCATGGGCTCGCCGTCGTCGGCGAACATCATCGAAGCCGACCTGGACCGCGCGCCCGCCATGCCCAGCCGGCCACCGATCACCGAGAGCCGCTCCAGCATGCCGGCCATGGGCGGCGGCCCGACTGCAGAAATCGATCGGCTATTGAGGAAGCTGGTAGAAGCCAAGGGCTCCGATCTGCACATGTCGGTGAGCGCGCCACCGATGATCCGTAAAGACGGTGAGATGGAGGCCTTGACCGGCTTCCCGCCGCTCACGCCGGAGAGCATGGAGCGCATGATCATGCCGATCGTGCCCGACCGAAATCGTGAAGAGTTCGCCCGAACCCACGACAGCGACTTTGCCTACGAGCTGCCCGGGCTGTGCCGCTTCCGCGCCAATTTGTTCGTCGATCTGAAGGGCATCGGCGCCGTTTTCCGGGTCATTCCCAGCAAAATCTTGTCGGTCGAGGAACTCGGCATTCCAAAAGAAGTGCTCGCGCTCTGTCACCTACCGAAGGGCTTGGTGCTGGTCACGGGCCCCACGGGCTCCGGCAAGAGCACCACCCTCGCGGGCCTGATCGACTACATCAATCGCGTCCGCAGCGATCACATCATCACCATCGAAGATCCGGTAGAGTTCGTACATCCCAATAAAAAGTGCCTGATCAATCAGCGCCAAGTGGGCGAGCACACGGACTCCTTCAAGAAGGCCCTGCGCGCCGCGCTGCGCGAAGATCCGGACATCGTGCTGCTCGGAGAGATGCGCGATCTCGAGACGATTGCCATCGCGCTCGAGACGGCGGAGACGGGTCACTTGGTCTTCGGCACGCTGCACACCTCGTCGGCCCCCGCCACCATCGACCGCATCATCGATCAGTACCCGCCCGAACAGCAGGCTCAGATCCGCGTCATGCTCGCCAACAGCCTGAAGGGCGTGATGGCCCAAATGCTGTGCAAGAAGATCGGCGGTGGTCGCGCGGCGGCCTGGGAAATCATGTTCGGCGTGCCCTCGATCTCGAACCTGATCCGAGAATCGAAAATCTTTCAAATCCCGTCCATCATGCAAACGGGCCGCAAGCTGGGCATGGCCCTGATGAACGACAGCTTATTCAAGCTCGTCAAAGACGGCCTGGTCGCGCCGGAAGAAGCGTTGGCCAAAGCCAACGACAAGCCCGGACTCACCCAGATGTTCCAAGCTGCGAACATCGCCCTGCCCGCCGCCAAATCCGAGCTTTAGCGCGGCAGCAGATCGATCCGGTCCGCGAACGCCTCGAAGCTCACGGGCTTCGCACCCGCCAGCGCGAGCTCCGTGTTGACGCGCGTGCCCGTGTCCGGCGCGAGCGTGCCCGGCACCGGAACGGTCGCCTCCGCGAGCACGGTCGGCGGCGCACCGGACGGATTCTCGGTCAGCTCACCACCGTCGAGCGCGCGCAAGCGCAAGCCGAGGTCGCGCGTCGGCTCTTTGCTGGCATTGAAGACGCAGGCCGAAGCCGTGCGCGAATCTCCGTACTCGCTCACCTTCAGTGAGCAAACGTGCACGGGAGAGACCGCTTGGAGCAGACGATCGAGGTACGGAGCTTCGTCTTCGCGGAGCGCTTCGCGTAGCTCCAAGATCGCATCCTTGGCGCGCGGATCGCCAAAGAACGAGAGCAGCATCGCGCCGTGCATCCGCACCGGCCGATTGTGCGCATGCAGCAGCTCCGCGAGCAGGTTGGTCGGCGCCGCGTTCTCGCCTTCGACACCCACGTTACCGGTGAGCGAATTGTGCACGTCGAACTCCGAACCGCGGGCCTCGACGTCCCACTTGATGGCCTGTCCGGGCAACAGTGGCCCCTCGAAGAATAGCGGGCGAATAGCCGTCGAATAGCGCTTCGACGAAGGCGGCGGATCGCGCTCGAAGAACTCGACCGAAAGCGCCACGTCGCGCAGCGGATCGCTCGAATTGTTGACGATGCCGATCACGGCCTCCGTATAGTTCTTGTCCTTGCGCTCTTCTTCCTCGCGCCCGCGTCGCGTTCGGCGCGACATCGTGAGCACGCTGAGTTGAGGGATCGGATCGCGCCAGAGCAGAGAGTCGGAGCGGCGACAGCGACAAGCACTGGCCGCGTCGGCGACCGCAGCGCTGGCTGCACTCGGCGCTGGCGTTCCCGAAGCGGCGGATTTTGCCGCCGTGGCCGCGGGCGGCACTGGGTTCGCGGCAACCGTCGCGATGGGTTCACTGAATGCCAGCTGTCGTTGATCGGCCAAGCGCGGCGCATGGGCGGCCAATTCGTGAGCGTGATCGGTGGTCAACAGCCACTGCATCATCAGCACGAAGCTGAGCGTCGCGGCCGTGAGGCTCATCACAATCGCCGCGGTCGTGCGCGGCAAAAGCCCTTGAAAAATGGCCAATGGCGCCACTTTCGCAGGCGACGGCGCGGGTGCGAGCGGCGATCGCATCAAGTTCGGCAAGAAGCCGGACAGGTCCGCGACGAACGCCTCGCGCGCGAGCGCCCCTTCGAGCCCACCACTCTTCAACAACTGATCGGCAAAGAAGCCGAGCCCACACAAGACGACCGCCGTGCCGAGCGCAATCCCGAACGCGCCGATCGCCGTCGTTCCAGGCGCCAAGCGAAAGGCGGCGGCACTCGCAATCAGCGCACCGCTCAACGCCGCACCCACCGTCGCCAGGCGCACCAAGAGGCGGCGGCGATAGAGTTTGTGATGATGCGCCGTATTGCCGCTCGAGAAATTCACCAAGCACAGACGATTGAGCGGACTGAGCGCAGGGTCGAGCGCCAGAAACACCTGCTCGCCGTCCAGGGAGGCCTCCGAAAGTTGCGGCCAAGGCACGAGCAGCTTTTCGCTCTCGGTTTGCGTGACCGGCACATAGCCCGCGCTGAAACCGGCAACCCCCAGATACAACAAGGAGAGCCCGATCGGCGCGCACTCGAGCTCCACGGTGCCGACCGCATTGCTGCGCTCGCTGGCCATGGCTATTGCTCGAAACCTCATCGCGCGCGCAGTGTAGTCTGGAGTCGGCAAACAACGAGCCTGCAACGGCGGGTGCCGAGCCCGAGCCGCGATTTTGCGGGAGGGGGCCCAAAAATCGCTCGGTTTTTCCGGTCTGGTTGAGCTTTTATGCGGGCCTTTTGCTAGCGTCTCGATTAATGGCCCAGGTCGTCGTCGAACGACACATCGACCTCGAGTCGGAGCGCGCCGCGCTCTGGTGCGCAGTCGGCGATACCGAACGCCTGAACCGCGCCATCGGCTTGGGACGCCTTCGGCTCACCCCCCACACGGACGGTAGCGCCGCGCGCTTCGTGGTGCGCACGGTCTCTGCGGGCCTGCCCATGGAGTACGAAGAGCGCCCCTTCGAGTGGGTCGAGGGCGAGCGTTTCAGCGTGCTGCGCGTGCTGCACGGCGGCGTGATGAAGAGCATGGAGACCCGCTTCGAGCTCGAGTCCCTGCCCAACGCCGGCACACGCGTGCACGTGCGTATCACGATCGAGCCGCGCTACGCGCTGCTCAATCCGATTCTGCGCCTACAGACCTCGCGCATGGTCGATCGCATCGAAGCCGAATTGCACAGCGCAGACAAAGACGTTCGAGCCGGCAAGAGCGCGTGCTTTCGAAAGACGATGACGCCGGTCGACGACAGCGCGCTCGGCCGCGTACGGATCGCGCTGATCGAAAGCGTGGTCCCCGATCGCAAAGCGCTTGCCGCGCGGCTCGCGGAGTTCGTGCAAGTCGGCAGCGACGCAGACGTCACACGCATCCGTCCGCTCGATCTCGCCCTCGAGTGGCAAGTAGACGGTCGCGAGCTACTCGCGGTTTGCCTATCCGGGGTCGTATCCGGCCTATTGGAGCTGCGCTGGGACCTCGTCTGTCCGAGTTGCCGCACCGCCACCGATCGCCAGACTTCGCTGCGCGAGCTGCCTTCGGAGGCGCACTGCCAACTGTGCGATATCTCTTTCGAGATCGAGCTAGATCGAGCGATTGAAGCGACCTTCATCCCGTCACCCGCGTTGCGCCGGCCCGACCCTGGACCGTTTTGCATCGGCGGACCGCTGCGCACTCCGCACGTCGTCAGCCAGGCGATCTTGCCGCCAGCCGGCAGCCTCAAGCTCAACGCACCCGACAAACCGGGACGCTACCGCCTCTTCGTGCGCGGCGGCGCGACCTCCGCGTTCGAAGTAAAAGCGAGCGGCGACGAAGAGGCACGCTTTCGCGTAGAGGGTGACTCACTGTTTCGGGTCGACACGGACGCCCTCCAAGCAAAGCTTGCCGTCGTCCGCCCGGGGGGCCAGCTCGAAATCAGCCAGAGCGGCAACGCCGAGCGTCACGTCAAGCTCGAGCGCCTGGAATGGGCGAGTCGCGCGGCGACCGCACACCTAGTCAGCACCCTGCCCGAGTTCCGTCGCCAATTCTCGGGCGATCTCTTGCGCACTGGTGTCTCGCTGCGCGTCGCTCGCGTGGCCCTGATGTTCACCGACCTGACCGACTCTACCGCGCTCTACCACTCGGTGGGCGATGCCAAAGCCTTCAAGGTCGTGCAAGAACACTTCGACGTGCTGTCCACGATCATCGCCCAGCATCGGGGCACGATCGTCAAAACCATCGGCGACGCGGTGATGGCCGCGTTCACCGAGGAACGCGATGCGCTGAACGCCTCCTTCGCGATGCACCGTGCCTTCCCCGCGTTCCGCGCCGGCAACTCGGATGCGGCCCGCACCTTCCTGAAAATCGGCGTCTATGCAGGCCCTTGCTACGTGGTCACCGCCAATGCAATCCTGGACTATTTCGGGCAAACCGTGAACATCGCGGCTCGCCTCCAAGGCGCCTCGGGCCCCGGCGAAGTGGTGCTCGACGGCTCGTTCGCAGACGAAGCCGAGCGCTCGGGCTGGCTCGAAAGCTTCAGCATCAGCGAACACTTCGAAGCGCGCCTCAAAGGCCTGCCCAACCCCGTCCGCGTCGCCCGCATCGTCGCCGACCAGCTCGCCTCCTGATCTGATTGGGCGCCCGCGATCCCGGCATCGCACCTCCTAGCGCGCGCCAGTCCCCGACGAGGACGCCCAGCACGCATCGCTCAGAGGAAACCCCAAATTCTGATCTCTCCTCTGATCTCTGCGATGTCTGCGGCTCCGGTAAAAATCAGGGAGCGCTCGAGATGCGCTCGGAGATTCAGTGCAGCACATTGCCGAGCACGCGCGGGGTCTCGATGCGCCGAGAATACGGCGTGCCGCAGGGTGCGAGGCTGGGTCGCGGGCGCCCCCAAATCGGCCCGTGCGTGCGTCAGGTTTTCGCGGCGACGCGGTCGGCGAAGGCGGTGACGCGTTCTTCGATCAGGTCGAGATCGTAGTCCAGGGTGGCGACGTGGAAGGAGCGCTCGAGGGGGAGCTCGGTTACGTCTTTGCTACCTACTGCGCGCAGGATAGCCTGCGAATTTTCGGGGGGAACGCTATGATCGGCGCGCGAGTAGGCAACCAGGATTGGACAGCTGAGGTTGGGCAGCTGCTTTCTGATTCGCGGAAACTCGCGCACCAGCGAGTTTCCGGATTTTGCTGGGACCCAGCTGTAAGCGAGCTCGTTCATGCCCGGTTTGGCGATGTCGTTGCGCGCCAGGCCTGCCGCGCTCGCGGGCACGAGCGGCAGCACGTGCTCCAGAAGCGGAGCAAGCTTGACCAGGATCCCCGTGCGGTCGAGCACCGGCGTGTTGATGACGACCACGCCCGCCACGGCCGTGGGATCTTGCGAGACCAGATCGAGCACGAGTGTGCCGCCCATCGACAGGCCCAGCGCGACCACGGTTTTGGTGCGCGCCGTCAAGCGGGCGAGGCCATCGGCCACTTCGCCGCGCCAATCCTCGTAGCGCGTGCTCATCATGTCTCGAAAGTGAGTGCCGTGGCCCGGCAAGCGCACGAGCTCGACCGCGAACCCCCGCTGCGCGAGCAGCTCGGCCAAGGGGCGCAGTGACGCGGGGCTACCCGTGAAACCATGAGCCAGCAAGAGCCCGATTCGAGCGCGCTCGCCCGAACCATTGGAGGACCACGGCTCGGCGCCGGGCAATACCGGAAAAGTCACGACCGCAAGTGTACACGAAACTCGCGATTGGCCAGTTCCTTCTCGTTCTGATAGTCACTGCCGCACGCTTTCTAGTTCCTTGGCTTCGTCGCTTCATGAGCTCGCTCCGCACACTTTTGCTGGTCATTTCATGCTGGGGTGCAGTGTCGGTACCGCGGCAGGCCGCGGCTCAGCGCGCAAGCAACGCCGCGCCCGAGCCGGTGCCCGTACCCGAGCCCTACTTCTACAAGGGATACAACTACGGCTCGCAGGCGTTGTACGGGCCGCTTTGGGTATTTTTGAATCGCGGCTTCGACGTGCTTCAAGATCGCACCGGCAGCCGCAGCATCTTCCAGCAAGAATATCTGCACAACGGCGAGAACGTCGGACGCAACCTACTGAACCCGTTTCCGGGTATCGATCAGCGCGGCTGGGAGCGCTTCTTTCGCGAAGAGATCTTTCCGCTGAGCTTCACCAAGGGCACCGCTCGCTGGGTACCGAACTACACGTTGCACTTGATCGGCGGCGGCGTGACCTATACCGGCCTGACCGAGTGGTTCCGACAGAACCACGTGCCAGCACCGCGGGCGTTCTCCGCGGCGACCGTGCTGGTGACGGCGTTCGTGAACGAGACCTTGGAGAACAAGGGTGTCGCCCCTTACAACACCGACGCCGTAGCGGACTTCTTCTTCTTCGATATCGGCGGCATCATCTTGTTCAGCTTCGATTGGCCGAACGAGTTGTTCAGCAAACACCTGATCGTCGCGGATTGGTCGTCTCAGCCCGCGTTCACGTTTCCGGGCTTCGACTTGCACAATCAGGGCAATTATTTCTCGGTGAAATGGCCGCTGCCCTTCGCGCCTCGGCTGCGCCTGTTTGCGACCATGGGCCTCGGCACGCTGCTCGGCCTGTCCTACCAGATCGACAGTCAGTATTCGATCTCGGCGGGCGGCGGCACCATGGCTTCGCGGCTGATTCGGACCTCGCAAAAGAACGCGGACAACGAAGTCGAGTTCGCGCCAGCCGCAGGCATCTTCGTCGATCGAAACAACTCGCTCTTGGCGTCACTCAAGCTGACCAACGTGCAGGACTATTTCCTGCAATTCAACCTTTACCCCAATGCGTTCTCGGTCCCCGAGCTCGGCATGTGGGGAGTCGTGGACAAAGGCGGCCAGTTCGTCTTTGGACTTTCGTTCTCGAAATCGTTCGGCGTGGGCGTGGGCATCGGCCAACTGGGCCTCAGGTAGCTAGTCACCGCGTTCGTCTTCGTACTCGTCTCGCACGACCATGCTCGCGCGGCCTTTGACGACGACCCACTCCTGCGCATGGGCCTCGTCCCGATGGGGGCCGTCATGGCCGGGGGAGAGTGAGCAATGGAGCTCGATGCGTTGCCGCGCCACGTTGGTCGAGGTGCCTTCGATCTGCCGAGTGACGAGCAGCACCGCCCTTGCGTCGCAAGCCATCACACGAGTCTAGCTTCGGCGCGGCCGATTGCACCAGAACAATGGCTCGCGTGCGGCAAATCCGCAAACGGGGCCGAGAATCGCCCGGCTCAGGGTAGACGGGCGGTGACGACCTTGGACAAGAAGCAGCGCTCGACGGCGCGCACCTCGAAGCCCGCCTCGGTGATGCCCTCGGCCAGATCGCTCGCGATGTAGTCGGCAAAGAACGGTTCGTTCATGGTGATCGCGAAATTCTCCAAGAACGACCGCAAATCCCCGGCCTCGCTCAATTGAGCGGCGTCTTCGATCACGAGCAGACCACCCGGCTTGAGCACACGCCGCATCTCGGAAAGCACGTTCCGTCTCGCCCGGGCCGGTAACTCGTGGAACAGAAATACGCTGGTCACGACGTCGAACGAGGCATCGGCAAGCGGCATGCGCTCCGCGTTCTCGGTCACGAGCGATAGATTGTTTACGTGGCTGAGCCGACGCCCGGCGTGCTGCAGATAGAACGGACTCAAATCCAACCCCCAGTAGCGCTCGGCGGGGTGCGCGAGCGCGAGCTGATTGAGCGCGGAGCCGGTGCCACATGCGACGTCCAAAATCCGAGCTGGACCTGCCGCGGCGTCGCGCTCGCGCAAGTAGCGGGTAACGGGCGGTACGATTTGCCGACGCATGACATCCGCCGTGCCGAAAAACAAAAACTCTACCCCCACGTCATACACGGCTGCCGAGCGCTCGCTGAAGTAGCCGTCGGTCTGCCAGTGGAAGTTGCGCCGGAAGTAGTCCGGGTAAGCAGCGAGGTCGATGCCCTCCGGGAGATCGCGCACCAGCCGCTGCTTGGAGCGCCGCAGGCTACGCAGTACCTCGGTGGCGAGCGACGGCAGTTGCTTGATGTACTCGGCCACTGGCATGTCGAACAAGAGCCGCGCCGGATACAGGCCGAGCTCCGCGTTCTCGCAATCCCGATCCTGGAGCGCCAAAAGCTGGGTTTGGAGCGCTTTGATCTCCGCCGGCTTCGGCAGCACCGCGCGGCGCTTGCCGAATGGGCGAAGCCCCAAATGCGCGGCAACCAAAGGCAGGCGAATCGCGGCTTGGCGGGCGCGGTATGCGTAACGAGTCAGCTCGTTCGGCAGCAGCGTCGGCGAGGCTTCCATCCCGAAAAGGTGACGCTTCAAACCTGCCTTGTAAAGGTGCGCCAAGCGCGAGGTGTTAGACAAAGCCTGGAACAACGCTAACTCACCGAGGCAATACTGCACTCACGCACGCCCTGCGGCGTCCTGAGCTCCAAGTCGTCGCCTTCCTGCTTGCCGAGCAGTGCGCGAGCGATTGGCGATTGCGGGGTGACGACGCGCACTTCCGCCCCCGCGACGGTGACACGTACGCCCCCACCCGCGGGCGCGATGAAGTAGTGCTCGACGCCTCCGCCATCGTCGAGCACGACCAGAGCACCGAGCGAAATCCGAGACTCCGGTTTGAACGCAGTCAGCTCCAGCGCTTTGAGTAGGTTCAGCGCGTCTTGCAACTCAACCACACGCTGGGCTTGGCCGCGCGCCAGATAACTCTGCTCGAGCGCGCGCGTGTCCTTGTCGTTCTCGGGGCGATTCTCTTCGTGGGTCGCGCCGTCTACGACGACGCGCTGCGCCGCGCTCATGGTCGCTAGATCTGCCGAGACGGACTCACGCAGTAACCTGAGAATTTCTCGCTTATCGATCGCTGCGGGCATCTGCAAACAGGCGTCTAGCGCCCTCGCGCTCGACCCTCATACCGTAGCAAAATCAGCGCATTTTTCAAGACCTTGACGGTCCCGGAGCCGGCACACAGATTCGCGTCGCCGAAGGCTCGACCTAGCCCGGGCCCGCCCCCGGCGGCAGTGCCCAGGCGCCACCCCCGGAGTGCCCCGTGGACGAACAAGCGCGCGCGCTGATGGACCAGGAGCGAAAGATCCTGGACGAAGAGCTGATGTCGTTGACCTGCGTGCAGGGATCGTTGGCCGAGGCGCGCAGAGCGCAAGCCCGCGCGGCCGAAGCAGCGCGCTCGAGCCCAGACCCCGTGGACGTGATGCGAGCCCTGCGCAGCGAGGCAGCCTCGGCTTCCGAAGACGATCTGCCCGCCCTGTTGCACGAACTGAGCCTGCGCCAAACCTTGCTCGAGCGCGGTCCGAAGGACGCTTTGCCGAACGCAGATAGCCCGTACATCGCTCACTTGCGGCTGCGTGAAGCTGGAGTTCCCAAAGACTACTTTTTGGGTCAGAGCAGCCATTTGGACCCTGCGCGGGGCGTGCGCATCGTGGACTGGCGCGTCGCGCCCGTCGCCCGCATTTTCTATGGCTACCGCGAAGGCGACGAATACGAGGAGGAATTTCCGGGGCGCGTCGCCGAAGGGATCATCGAGGCACGCCGAATCTTGGTGATTGAAGGCGGCGAACTGCGTCAGCTCGTGACCGATCGCTTCGTGCTCACACGGGCAGAGTCCGGGCAATGGCACAGCGAGGTGCGCACGAGCTACGCCATCAGCGGCGGAGGCACAGGCAGCGCGGTGCGTCCGGAAGCCTTGACCAGCAGTAGCTCCAAGCTCGCCCCGAGCGTGACCGCATTGCTGGACGACCAGCAATTTGCCGCAATTTCGGCACCCCCTGAAAACTCCCTGCTGGTTCTAGGGAGCGCCGGCAGCGGCAAGACGACCGTTGCGCTGCATCGCCTAGCGCGCATCGCAGCGCTCGACCGACAACGGTATGCGCTCGCGCGAATGCAAGTGATCGTTCCGGAAGAGGGGCTCGCGCGCTTGTCGCGTCGTTTGCTGGCGCCGCTGGGCGTGGCAGAAGCGCGCGTTCAGACCCTCGACGATTGGGCGTCGGCCCTCGCGCAGCGCGCGTTCGGCGCGCGGCTGCCACGATTTTGCCCCGAGACACCCGCGCTGGTCTCGAGCCTCAAGCGGCACCCTGCCCTGTACGGTGCGCTGCGGGAGCGCTTCGCATATCAGAAAGTTCCCCGCACTGCTCCGAGCCTCAAGCGCCTACGACGGCTGTTGGCCGAACTATTCAGCGATCGCGAATTCTTGAGCGGTGTGGTCGACCGTGCGCTGGGCTCGCTGTCTCGGGCGGCCGTGGACGCGACCGTCAGACACACGATGCTGCAGCTCGCCGATAGCGTGGACCAGCAACTCGCCGGGGTCGTCGACCGCAGTCGACTACGCACGCTGGATGGGCGCGCCATCGCAGAGGGCACACCCGAAGCACTAGCGAAGACCGTGGACCGCGAGGATCTCCCCATTTTTCTAACTATTCTGACCTGGCGGCAGCAACTCGAGCTGGAGCCAGCCTCGCACCTGGTCCTGGACGAGGCCGAAGACTTTTCGCTCTTCGAGCTGCACGTGCTCGGTCGCATCCAAGGTTCGCAAAAGAGCGTCACGTTTGCGGGGGATGAAATGCAGCAAACGGCCTCCAGCTTCGCGGGCTTCGAGGCGTCGTTGGCCGAGTTCGGGGTGCGCGATGCGCAGGTGTGTCGGCTGGCGGTGTCCTACCGTTGCCCGCGACCGATCTTCGAGCTCGCCCAACGGATCCTCGGCGACCTTGCTTCGGCGGAGACCAAGAGCGCAGCGCGGGATGGCTCGCCGGTGGGTCACTTTGCCTTTCCAAATGACGAACTAGCAACGCTCTTCTGCGTCGGTGAACTGGTCGATTTGGCGCTGCGCGAACCCGAGGCCTCGATCGCGGTCATCGCGCACGATGCCGAGGCGGCGCGCCGCTTCCACACTTTACTGCCCGAGCGCGTCCAAGCGCGTCTGGTGCTATCGGGCGAGTTTAGCTTCGAGCCCGGCATCGACGTCACCGATCTGGACAACGTGAAAGGCCTAGAGTTCGACTATGTGATTGTGCCCCAAGTCAGCGAATCCGCCTATCCGACGAACGACGAAGCGCGCCGGCGTCTGCACGTGGCCGTGACCCGCGCGGTCTGGCAATTGTGGCTAGTTTCCGGCGGAATTCGCTCGAAAATCTTGCCCGCGCTCGATGCCTGATACGCTGCTCGGCATGGCATTGGCCGAAGATTTCTCCGCCGCTCAAACGCGTGTCAAACAGCTCTCGCGCACCCCCGCGAGCAACGAGCTGCTCGAGCTGTACGCTTTCTACAAGCAAGCCACCTCGGGCGACGCCAACGGCGAGCGCCCGGGTATGCTCGATTTCAAAGGTCGCGCAAAGTTCGATGCCTGGCACGCGCAGAAGGGCCTCGGCAAAGATCAGGCAATGACCGCCTACGTTGCCTTGGTCGAAAAGCTGGTCGGCAAATATGGCTGAACCGCCGGCACGCTAGCTGCGCTTGGCGAGCAGCATGGTCCAGTCGTCGTCGTGGCGACCAGCGAAGGCCTCGACTTCGTCGAACACCGCGCGTGTCACGTCGTCGAGCGCTTTGCCTTGGGCCAGTGCCGTTTCGAGCACCGCGCACATGCGCGCCAGGTCGAACAGCTCGCCGGCCGCGTTTTGCGCCTCCGTGATGCCGTCGGAATAGAGGCAGAGCACATCCCCCCGTTCGACGTTGAGCGCAGTCAGCGGCACGTCGGAAAGGTCCGACACGATACCGAGCCACGGCCCAGGGGCCTCGATGATCTCGCAACGGCCGGTTTTTGCCCGATAGACGACCGGCCATTCATGCGCACCGACGCACACGAAGCTGCCGTCACCCTGATAGGTGAGGAGCTGCGCGGTCACGTACTTGTTGTCGCGTAGCCGGTTCGTGATGTTTTCGCACAAGAGCGAGTTCACTTCGCGGAGTACGCGCGCCGGCGCTTCTGCAGAATTGTTGAGAAAGTGCGAGGCGAACGCGGCTTGCGCCATCAACATCACCAAGCCCGCGCCGACACCGTGTCCGGAGACGTCACCGACGGTGATCCAGAGCGTGCCTTGATTCGGATCGGCGAGCACGTCGTAGAAGTCACCGCCGACCTCGTCGGCCGGCAGCATGCGACCGGCAAATTCGAAGTCGACGTGGCTCGGCGTGGGCGGTAGCAACGCGCGCTGAATTTGCGCAGCAATTTCCAATTCGCGAGCCATCCGCGCTTGATTGCTGAGCGCCGCGCGAGCCCGACCGAGCTCACCCGTCATGTCATTGAACGCGCCGCCCAGTTGCCCGAGCTCGTCACCCTCGGTGATGCTGACGCGCCCTTCCAAATCGCCGGCTGCGATCCGACGCGAGGCATCCCTCAGCACCTCCACACGGCGGGTCACGCGGCTGCCCAAAATCCACGCGAATACCAGGCTGAACAGCACGACGCCACCAACCAGCGTCGTGCTCACGGTCAGGGCGCGCTGGGTCGCGCGGTACTTCTGCAACGCGGCGCTCCGCACCTCGTCGTTCAAGGTGCGCTCGATACCTCCGAGCAGCGAAAGCTTCTGTGTGCCGAGATCGAACCATTCGCTGGCGCTGATCGTCAGATCTTCTTCGGTCGTCTCCAGGGCCGTGCGACGCAGCACGAGCAGGCGCTGGGTGGCTTCCGTGGCCATGGCGCGGTCGTAGCTCCGCTGATGCTCGACCGCCGCGGTGGTGCGAAATACGTCCGCGTAGATGTCCAGCTCGGAAATCAAAGAGACGAGGTCGCGATAAGTGCCGGGCGGGAACTCACCTTGCGCAAAGACATGCGCTAAAAGGGCGTGTTCCCTGCTCATGCGCTCTTCGAGTTGCAGCAGCGATCCCAGCGAAGTGATGCTGCGCAGGAGCTCGCCGTCGTCACTCAGATCGGTCAAGCCAGCAATCGCGCGCACGAAGGCCTGAATGGCCGCGCGGTGCAGCTCGAACACCTCTGTGATGCTGGCTTGTCCACTCGTAACCCGGGCGCGCAACAGCGGCAGGCCCTCGAGCCGCCGCTGTGCCTCCACGAGGGGACCCGCCAAGCGTGGAGGCAGGCGCGACACATCTCGCCCTTTCAAGAACGCGCTGAGCTGGGCGAGCGCAAGGTCACTGGCATGAACGTGCGCTTCGGTGTCGTGCGCCGCCGTGCGCTCGGCAACGATGATGCGAGGCTCGTCGGTCGCGTTGGGAGCGGCCTTTTCGAGCTCGCGATGAATTCCGAGCACCAGCGCTTCGGACGCGCGTTCGAGCTGCAGGGCGTGCACCGTGCTGGTCATCTGCGCGGAGAGCTCGGCCAGACTCTCGATCGACCCGAGCGCCTCGGCCTTGCGAGCTTGTAGCCGTGCACCGCTGACAATCTGCAGGGCCAGCAGGAGCGCGCCGACGATTGGAATGCCGGCCAGTAAGCCCAGCTTATGTCGAATCGACAGGTTCACTCGACGCCCCAAACGACTATCACTCAGGAACTCCTAACCCTCGTATGACCCTGCAAACTGGCGGGGGCGCGGCGCCCTCGGCCCAATTCGCCGCCCCGAACACCCTGCCAGGGGCCAAGAACGACAAGAATGTTGCACAACATAGTTCCACCGCGGTCATAATAGGAACGAGGAAACGACGGGGGCTCTGAATCCGCCCTGGCAACGGCCGTAACGATCATCTGGACCGAGGAGCCGACGTGGAGACTGCTGACAATTCCCCCATTTCCAAGAAGCTGGCCCCGTACCCTCTGGTATTCATGCGCTTTCGGCCAGCCTGGGCTTACATCGACGGAATTCGCGAGTTCGGCCGGTTCTTTTGTCAGACCACCTTCGGCACTCAAGAGCTCGCAGACCGAGCCTGCGTCGTGATCCAGGAAACACTCGAGAACGCCGTGAAGTACTCGAGCAATTCGGCGGACAGCGAGCTCGAACTTTCGATCGAGAGTGACGGCTCGAACATCGAGTTCTCGATCTCGAGTCTGCCGGATGCCTCGCACCTGAGCAGCTTGCGCGAAGAGCTGAATGGGATCCAGACTCTGGATCCCGAGCAAGCCTACTTGGCCGCGTTCATCCGCGCCTCGAACGAACCGGAAGCATCTGCACGCTTGGGCTTGGCGAGGATTCGCTACGAGGGCGGAGTCGAGTTGTCCATGAAAGAAGAGTCCGGCGGCCGTATCCGCATCACCGCGACAGGCAAGCTATGAGTCAGTTTTCCGCCGTTCAAGTGCCCAAGGCCGAGACGATCGCGATTCAGGTGACTGCGCCGAATCAGGTCAAGCTGTCCGGTACCATCACCCAGAAGGATCCCGCCCACGATCTGGCAGGTTTTTTCAAAGCGCTGCACACCGCGGCCGTCGCCGATAAGCTGGGCGAAGTTCGTGCGGACGTATCGGGTCTCACGTTCGTGAACTCATCGGCGATTCGCCTGTTCGTGGATTGGGCGACCTGGGTGAAGAACGAGCGCGGGCATCGCTACACCTTGCGCTTCGTCACTAGCCGTAACGTTACGTGGCAAAAAACCAGCTTCATGGCGTTGATGTCTCTGGCCAAGGAAGTGCTCGCGATCGAGCATGTAACGTGAGCTCCTTCGACCGCGATCGCAACCCTTCGCTGCCCTCGTCTTCGTCACGGCTAGCAGTAGCCGGAAGTGTGGGAGCGTCGTCGCGACCGGGCGAAGGCGTCGTTTTGAATGGGCGCACGCTGCTGCGCGTGGTCTGCACCGCCGGCTCGGGCGCGCTCGAATACACTCACGCGTTCGTCACCGCCTACACCGCCGACCACCTGCGCGGAGCGGTCGCGCAGCGACTCAGCGTAGGCGCCTACGAGCTGCTATCGAACGCGCTGAACTTCGGCTCGGTCTCGAGCGATATCGTGATCGAGCTGATCGAGTCCGAGACCCTGGTCGGCGTGCGGGTGGCGAACGACGCCATTGCCGCGCGCATATCGATGCTGACGGAGCATTTGCTCAAGCTCAAGACCAACGCCGAGCAAGCGTTCTTGGAAGAGCTGCGCCGTTCGGTCACCGGCGGCATTCCACGGCCGATGTTGGGTCTCGCTCGGGTCTCGCACGAGGTCGGTTTGACGCTCGATCTGCAAGTCCAAGAGCGCAGAGTCTCCGTCACCGCCCAGTGTCGACGCTGAACTGAAATAAAGACCGAGCCCGCCCCGGCACGGCGCGGCGGGCCCTGACCCGGGTTCGAACCCTACTTGTTGATCTCCAGCGCCACGTCGAGTGTCACGACGTCGCCGACGACGACGCCACCGCCGTCGAGGCTCTTGTTCCAGCTCAGGCCGAAGTCGCCGCGATTGATCTTGCCCTTGAACTCCGCGCCGCGAACGTCTTTGCCCCAGGGAGACTTGATCGGTTTGCTCAAAGTGCCATCGAGCGTGACGCTCTTGGACTTGTCGCGGATCGTCAGATCACCGGTCACCTTGAAGCCCTGACCGCCGCGAACGATCTTGGTCGAGTGAAACTTGATCTCCGGAAACTTCGCTGCGTCGAAGAAGTCCGGGCTCTTCAGGTGCGCGTCGCGCTTGTCGTCGTCGGTGCTGATCGAGTTGACCTTGATCAACAGATCGACGGAGCTCTTGGTCAGGTCAGCCTCGTCCAACGAGGCTTTACCGCTGACGTCTTTGAAGCGACCGCTGACCTTGCTCACGACCAAGTGCGAAACAGTGAAGCCGACGTGCGAGTGCGAAGCGTCGATCGCCCATTCGGCGGTGTCCGCGCTGGCGGCGGAAGCAACGAGCAGCGTGGCAAACAAGGCGGGAATTGCGCGCATAGTGAAAATCTCCTTTAGATTCGAGAGTGTGGCGGGTCATTGAGCAGAGCTGACAAAAGCGGAACCCCTCCGCCCGCACTGCCGCCGTTGCGCCGCTGCAAGCTCGGACATTGAATGGTCAGGAGCACTGAACAACTGTGTAGATTTCGCGAGTCGGGCGCGGTACTGCTGCGCGAGTGGAGACCGAGGCCAACGTCGAACTCGCGCAGCTAGATGCCGTCCAGTGGCTGCGCAGTCTTCCCAGTGACTCCGTAGATTTGCTCGTTACCGACCCTCCGTACGAGTCGCTGGAGAAGCACCGAGCGGTGGGCACCACGACTCGCTTGAAGGTGAGCGCAGGTTCCAGCAATCCCTGGTTCACCGTGTTCCCCAATGCGCGCTTCCCTGAGCTATTCAGCGAGGTGTATCGCGTCCTCAAGCGCAATAGTCACTTTTACCTGATGTGCGATCAGGAGACCGCGTTCATCGCCAAGCCCATGGCCGAGAACGCAGGCTTCAAGTTTTGGAAGCCGCTAATCTGGGACAAATGCAAAATAGGCATGGGCTACCACTACCGTGCTCGGTATGAATTCATCTTGTTCTTCGAAAAGGGCAAACGAAAGCTCAATGATCTCGGCATCGCCGACGTGCTCACGGTGCCCCGCGTGCGGGGCGGTTACCCCGCCGAAAAGCCGTCAGCGCTGAGCGAGACGCTGATTCTGCAAAGCAGTTCCGCGTGTGACATCGTGGCCGATCCGTTCATGGGCTCCGGGTCGGTGGGCGCAGCCGCCTTGAAGTTGTCGCGCCGCTTCCTCGGGAATGACGTGTCGGACACCGCGTTGGCCCACGCCCGCGCCCGCTTCGCAGAGCTGGGTGGTCAGGAAGGCAGCGTCCTTTCATCCGTAGCGGGGTCACCTGCGCAGCGTAGGCTGTCATTGGTCTTGCCATGACCGGCAACGAGTACGCGGATCTGATCGCTTCATACTTGGTCAAGAACTTCTCGGCGCGCGGCGTCACCGTGTACCGCGAAGTTTCGCTGGGCAAAACCATCATCGGCAAGAACCGCCACGTAGACATCTTCGTGCTTCACGCAGAGTCGGACCACGCGCTCGCCATCGAGTGCAAATACCAAGACAGCGCCGGCACGGTCGATGAAAAGATCCCGTACGCCATCCAAGACATGCAAGCGATGGGCATGTCCGTGTGCCTGGCTTATGCGGGTAGCGGTTTTTCGGACGGCATCCTCCACATGCTCGCGGGCTGTCCTATCGCTGCCGCCTGCCTGCCACCACCCACCCTGGAACCCACGCGCGAGACTCGCGAGCTGGATGTCGCGGTGGCCATGGCCTTCAAGTGGTGGGATCTCGCGGTCCAGAACAAGAAGCCGTTCACCCTCTCGTCACTCGCGCCCGTCACCGTGCACACCAATCATCTCGTTGGGCCGAGCTCCGGCTCGGCGAAGTGAACCGTTCAGCGCACCAGCACGCGGGCGTACAGCATCGCGAAGCGCACCTCACCCAGGCTGAGCCCAGAGTGCTGCGCGATTTCCGATAACGTCGGGCGTCGCCCACTGATCGCCGAGAACGAGCGAACCGTTTTGAGCACCTGGGCCAGCGCAGCCGGGGGATTTCTGGGCTCGGCGGCCACTGGGTGCCCGGCAGATGCCAGGGCGTCGAAGATGGCTTCGATCTCCGGCATGGTTACCGCGGCCGCACCAATCACCTCGGCGAGTTCATCGAGTGTGACCGGCGCCGCGCTAGTTCTGCCGGTAAGCAACTTACCGACAACCTCGGACACGATAGACAACGTAGTTTCCATGGCGGAGAAGGCGCACATCGTACCCTATCGAGCGAGTCGCTGAGCGAACAAGCTACCAACCCGCCGAGAGGCAGAGCAAAACCAAACCCGCGCGCGCTCGTTACTTGAGCCGACGGGCCGACAACTTTCGCGCTAATATTTGTAGTTAGGCGTTAGCGATGATCAGCGTCGCGCCGTCTTGGAGGAAAACATGTCTGAGTCGAGCGGTGCAGTGTCGGGTCCCTTCGTGTCGGGTTTGGGCAAAGGTCGCGAGGCGTTCCACGCTGAAGTGACCGAGTTCGCGTTGCGCGTCGGCGAGCGCACGCCGGAAGACTTCCTACGTCACTTCTCCTGCCGCGCGATCATGCGCTCGCTCGAGGCTCGACCGATGGAGCGCGCGCGCATCGTCAGTCAGTCGACGGGCGTGCACGAGAAGGTCGCGCACAAGATGTCGCCCGACGCCTCCGGCGAGTCGTTGCAGATCGCACTGGATGAAAACGTCACTACCGCTGCGGCGATCGTGAAGCTGTTTCAACCGGACGACAAGCAACGCTACTTGGAGCGCCACGCGCTCTGGGCGTTCGACATCGAGGGCCAACCTTGGAAGACCACGCCCGCCACCAAGAGCACCCACGACCGAGCCAAGTCGTACGTCGCGTACATCTTGGAGCGCGCGCTGAACAACCTGCTGGTCTCGCACGAAGAGGTGGTGCACGCGATCACGGTGACCAAGCTCGCTCAATGCCTGCCCAAAGAAAAGCTCGGCTCGATCATCGAAGCGAGCTTGAAGACCAAGGACAAGTTCACCGAAGAGGATCTGCTCGGTGCAGTGCCCCCGCGTGACCTAGTCGAATACGTTGCGCTCGATTACCTGTGGGAAAAAGTCGTTACGCCGTTGATCGCCGAAGCGCACGACTACGCGCCCAAGCCGGTTGTCTTACTCGCCGGTGCCAAACTGGGCGACGTGAAGACAGCGGGCAGTGACGATGCCGAATGGGGCTCGCGCAACACGAACCCCCCCGCCAGCCCCGCCCCCGCCAGCAGCGGCGACGAGGTCGTGAGTGAGGACGAGATCCTCGATAGTGAACTGACCGAAGACGACTTGAGCTCGGGCACGCCGGTGGGGCTGAAGGTCGCTGCGGCCGACGGCAAGAAGGCGAATACGCGCTGAGCTTACTTGTACGTGGCTAGGCCTGTGTAGTGCAGCACGCGCACGCACAGGCCGGAGCCCTGCGAGCCTTGGCAGGCATCGTTGCCTTGAAACTTGGTCTCGCCGTTGCGTAGAGAACGCATCACGTCACGGGTGATGTCGTGTCCGCCGTCTTTGCAGCGAGAGTCGCCGCACGGGACCATGAACAGCGAAGGCGCGCTGGCCACGACGATGTGGCGGATGTGGTTCTGCTCCGGCCGACGCGACGTACCCTCGTGCTCTTCCAGCTCGAGCTTGAGCGTCACTAGCGTTGGTACTTCCGTGGCCAGACGCGGAGCCGCATTCTCGAGCTCACGTCGAGCTTGTGCCCGTTCGGCGGCTTCCGTCTTCTTCTTATAGTAATTCATCGAGCGACTCGGACCGTAGCGCGCCTCCGCGGGCAAATGCCGAAAATAATCAGGGCGATCCAAACCTCGATAAATTGCCGAGAGAAACCCGGGATCAGCCCAGAAAGTCCTTTGCTGACAAGGTCTTGACACGGTTAAGCCGTAAGCCCGGGCGACCGTTCAGGTTCAGCAGAGTCAGACCGATGCTCCCGACCGACTGTTTGCATTGCCTTACCATCGACTTCACGCACGCGCCCGAAGCAGTGCGCGCTGTTCTTGCGCAGCGCTCGGATACTTCGGACGAGCTTCGCGACCTCTTGTGTGAGGCGGGGCGCGCTTCTGCGGCGCTTTTGGTGCTGTCCGCTCCGAACACCCTCACCCTCGTTTCGACCAGGCAAAGCCATGTGCGCGCATTCCGACCGGTATTGGCGCTGATCCGTGAGCGTTTGCTGGGTATTGCGGGTTGGCGCAGCTTGCCAGTTCGCATCGCCAGCGGCAGCGACGCCGGCCGACTGCTTTTGAAGCAAGGCATGCCCGAAGCGCGCATCGTGCCGCACGTCGACACTTTCGTGCGAAATTTGCGGGTAGCAGCCGAACTATCCAGCGCTTGTGGCGCTTTGAGCAGCGAGCTTTCGGCCCTGGTACGGATGGTCGAGCGCGCGGCCGACCGCGTCGGGGAAGAAACCCGCTTGGGGCACCCCGGCTCGAGTGCCGCCGAGATCGAGCTCGAGACCATGGTTCTCGAACGCATCGTCGAAGAAGAGCTCGTGGCTTGGCAATCGTCATATCCCGCCCTCCGCTCGTCACGGCGGCCGGTGTCGGATGCCGACATCGGGCTATTCGGCGCTGAAGAGCGGCACAGCATGGTTCGCATGCGCTCGACGTCCGTGCTGACCAAGCTGCGCACGGCCTGAGCGGCACCTCGCCGGGCGAGCCCTTCCGCACATTTCGCCAGCTGGCTTTGAACGTTCCCGCCGGGAGCGGGCACTGAGCTGCGAATCCAAGCCGGGCCCTGAGTCGGACTCGTTCGAGCCTTTGGCCGCGATTTTTCGCGCCCATTCTCACGAGTCCTGCGGACGAGCGGCCGACTTCGAACGGGAGAGGAACGCCCTTGAGCCTTCGTGTATTGCGATTTGCCGTACTGAGTTCGGTCGTATCGTGCGCTGCGAGCGTACTGGCGCAGGAGGCGCCGCCGAGCGCGCCGCGGGAGAGCGGCGCGAACGTGACGCCACCGCGACTAGTTCGTGCCCAACCGGCGCTCGTGCCGGTTTCGGAGCCACTGACGGAGGCGGTCACCGTGACGCTCGCGCTGACCATCGACGAAGCGGGACACGTGAGCGAGTGCGTCGTCTTGGAGTCAGGTGGCGAGCGCTTCGATCAAAGCGCACAGGCCGCAATTCAGCAGTTCGAGTTCGAACCCGCGCGGCGAGGTGGGATCGCGGTCGCGGCGAAGATCCGCTACCGCTACGTGTTCCCCGCGCAAACGCCCGCGCCCGCGGCGCCCGCGGCTGCCGCACCGAGCGCCACCGCCCAAGTCCCGAAAGCAGTTGCGGCAAGCAAACCGGAAGAGTTCTCCACCGTGGCGACCGTGGAAGCGCCGCCACGTGAGCCCACGCGCCGCAGCATTTCCGGGGAAATATTGAGCGAAATGCCCGGCACACGCGGTGACGCGCTACGTGCCATCGAGGTGCTACCAGGTGTCGGGCGCACCACGCTGAACAACGGCGATCCGATTCTGCGCGGCGCGGGCCAAGACGAGAGTCAAACCTACCTCAACGGCGTGCCCGTGCCGTTCCTGTATCACTTCGGCGGGCTGACCAGCTTCTTCAACTCTCGATACATCGAACGAGTCGACCTCTATCCGGGTAATTTCAGCAGCCGCTACGGGCGTGTCTCGGGCGGGGTGATCGAGGTGCGCAGCAAGGATCCGCGGAGCGACGGCTTTCACGCCGGCTTCGATCTGAACCTAGTCGACAGCTCCGCGTTCGTGAGCTCGAACGCAGGCCGCAAAGCGAGCTTTGCCGTGGCCGCTCGGCGCAGCAACATCGACTTGGTCTTCTCCAAGCTGGTGCCGAAGGACGCGTACTCCGTACTCGCCGCGCCCGTTTACTACGACTATCAGGCGCTCGGCACTTACCATATCGACGCTCGCAACACGCTGCGCGTCATCGGCTATGGCTCGCGTGATTCGCTGCAGCTCTTGTTCTCCCATCCGAACGACGAAGACCCGTCACTGACTGGGAAAATAGCAGGAACAATCGCGTTTCACCGCGTGCAACTAGAGCTCGACAATCGGCTCGGAGACAGTGCTCGTCAGAACCTCAGCGTCACCGCTGGCTATCTCTCGGCCAATCAGCAGATTGGGCCACTCGAGCAGGTCATCTCGGGGGCGGAGCTGCACGCACGCGACGAATGGCGGGTCGAGTTCTTGCCAGAGCTGAGCGCGACGATGGGCGTCGATTTCTATGGGCAATTCCTCGGGGGCCGCTACCACGGGCCGGCCCCCGACCAGTACGAGGGCACCCGAGCGACGACAATTCGATCTTGACCCGACGCAACGTGTCGACGGTGGTGCCGGATCTGAACGTGGTTCGCCCGGGCGCGTACCTCGAGTTCGGGGTTCGACCCACGCGGCGCTGGCTGCTCTTGCCTGGCGTGCGCGCGGACTACTACGGGGACGTCGATCATGCTTCGATCGATCCACGCCTCGCGACCCGCTACGAGGTCAGCCCAAGCCTCACGCTCAAGTCCGGCGTGGGGTTTTACAGTCAGGCGCCGCAATACTGGCAAGCACTCTCTGTCGTCGGCAATCCGCGGATAGAACCCTACCGCGCGCTGCAAACGAGCTTGGGCTTCGAAGCACGCGCGGGAAACACGCTCAAATTCGGCGCAGAAGGCTTCTACAAGTGGCTCGACAATCGCATCGTCGGCACTCCCGGGGGCGTCGAACCGCACTTCATCAACGATGGCGAAGGGCGCATCTACGGCGCCGAATTTTCTACCGAGTACCGGCCCAGTCCCAACACCTTCGGCTATCTGGCATACACCATTTCGCGCAGCGAGCGGAAAGACGGAGACGGGGCATATCGCTTGTTCGACCACGACCAGCCGCACATCCTTTCAGTCGCGCTCGGTCAAAACCTGGGACGCGGCTGGACCGTGGGCGGTCGGTTTCGGTTGGTCAGCGGTGATCCCACCACCGCGGTCGTCGGTAGCGTGTTCGATGCCCGGAGCGGCATCTACGTGCCCAAGTACGGCGCGGTGAATGCCGAGCGCGATCCGGCGTTTCAACAGCTCGATCTGCGGGTCGAGAAGAAGTGGACGATCGGCGCGGGCGGGCTGTCCGTCTATCTGGACGTGCTCAACGTGTACAACGCCAAGAATCCACAGGGCTATCGCTACAGCTTCGATTTCTCGAAAAAAGAGCCCATTTCCGGACTCGGAGTGTTTCCCAATCTCGGCCTCAAAGGTGAGCTATGAGCGTGCGCAGGTCACTTCCTCTATCCGTGTCGCTGTTGACGGCCGCGCTATGCGGCGTCGGCTGCGATGATTCGCTGAAAAGCGTGTCCCTGATCGAAGAGACGCGCGTGCTCGGTGCGCGCCTCGAAGTCGAAAGTGATCCCCACCGAGCCTCTCCGAGCCCCGGTGAACGCGCCGCATTGCGCTTCTTCGTCGCCACCCCCAACGCCGAACCGCGTATCTCCTACGCGCTGTCCGTATGCGCGGTACGCCTGACCAATAGCGGCTTCCCGCCCTGCGCTGGCGCGCCCTTCGCGTCCGCCCGCGAAGTCGAGCCGAGCCGCGAAGACGCGCGGCTGGAATTCCAAGTGCCGGATGAGGTCGATCTCGAGCTCACTCCCCATGCGTTTGCCAGCGGCACGATTTGCGCGGATTCTGAGTTGAAACTCGCCGCAGAGGGCACCGCAACCTGCGTCGAAGGCAAGGGCACCGAAGTCGCCTTCGAGTTTGCACTGGGTGGACCCGAAGCCAGCAATCGAAACCCCAGCTTCGGCGCGGATGCGTTCTCGCTCGACGGCGAATCGTGGCCCGCGAGCGCGGGCGTGTCGTGCGACGATGCTTCGCTGCGTCGAGTGACGGCGAAAAGCCGGCACGCGCTGAGGTTCGATCTAGCCGATTCCGACTTCGAACCACTGACTCCACAGACTTCGGTCGACCCAGACCGGGAGACGTTGCTCGTGTCGCCGTTCTCGAACGCCGGTAAGTTGGCCAATGGCTTCCTCGCCCTGAGCGCGGACACTCCCGCGGACCAGCGCCGAGTGGATTGGGACGCGCCGGCGCTTGCCGACGCGGCGCCGCTCTTGGTGCGCTTTTACTTCGTCGTTCGCGACCCGCGCAGCGGCGAAGACTTTGCCGAACGCGCGCTGTGCGTCGTGCCCTGAGGCGGCGCGCGGGCCTCATCATTTCCTCAAAGAACAGGAGTATGTCGTGGATTTATTCGATCGCTTGTCGGGTTTGACGCAATTTGGGTCGCTGTGGGTTCTGTGGCTGCTGGTCGGGTTATCCGTGCTGGCGTTGACGGTCGCCATCGAGCGCGCCGTACTTTTTTTTTCATCGCGCGACGATGTGCTCGGTTTGCGGCGCGAAGTTCGCGGGCTACTCAGCGACGGAAACGTCGGTCTCGCGCGCACGCGGCTCGAACATTCGCCGAGCTTCGAGGCCAGAGTCGCCGTAGCCGGGCTCGATTCTGAGAACGCCGCCAGTGCCGAAGAACGCATGCGGGGCGAGCAGCAGGTCGCGCGCTTGACCATGGAGAGGAATTTGGCCTTCCTGGGCACACTCGGCAACAACGCGCCCTTCATCGGTCTCTTGGGCACGGTGATTGGCATCGTGCGCGCGTTCCGCGAACTGTCCGAATCCAAGGGGCAAATGTCGGCCGCGCTGATGGCCGAGATCGGCGAGGCGCTGGTAGCCACTGCGGTCGGCTTGTTGGTGGCGCTACCGGCAATCGCGCTCTTCAACCTGTTTCAGCGCACGATCCGCGCCCGCTTGAGCCGCGCTGATGCGCTCTCGGGTGAAGTCTTGGCCCATCTCAAGTCTGGCGCCGCTGGCGCCGCGGAGTGAACTCATGGCCGCCCAAACGAGCGACGCGGACGAGATGATCTCCGGCATCAACATCACGCCGCTGGTGGATGTCGTGCTGGTACTGCTAGTGGTGTTGATGGTCACGTCGTCTTACTTGGCCTCGCACGGTATCCCCGTCGATTTGCCGAAGGGAGCGACGGGCGAGAGCACGAGCAGCGTGCTCAGCGTGTCGGTCACGCGCGATGGCGCGCTGTTCCTCGACGGCAAACCGCTGTCGGATCATGAGTTTCGAGCACGCGTGCACGGTGCTTACGCCACCAACCACGATCTACGCGCGGTGATCGCGGCCGACGGCGGCGCCGCCCATCGCAGCGTGGTGCACGTGATCGATCTGCTTCGACAAGAACGGGTTACCCGGTTCGCGCTCAATGTCGACCCCGACGCCATCACCCCCAAGCCCTGAGGGCAACATGCCATCGCGCGCGAAGATCGGCCTATTTTTGGCTTTTTGTACGAGTGTCGGAGCGCATGGCGTGGCCTACGCCGCGCTCTCCGCGGAGCATCGAAAGGCCCGCCCGAGCGAGCCGAGCGAAATGAACTTCGAACTCCCCCCGCTGAAAGCGGCCGAGCCGGAGGCGCAACCGGAGCCAGCGAGTCCGCCCGTACCGTCTGCTCCGACGCAGCCCGCGCGCGTCACGGCCAAGGCGCCGCCGCCTCCCGCGACGAAGGTCACCACGACTCCGGCGGCGCCGGAGCCGCAATCGGCGGCCCCTGCCCTCGACCTGAGCGGAGTGACCTTGACCAACGACACAGGCGCGGGCTTTGCCATGCCCACCGGTGACGGCAGCGCGCTGCACGGACCGATCGGCCTCGGCGCCAATCGACCTCGGCCGGACTCCGCGCCGACGCCCGCGGCGAACGCGCACCAGGCACCCGCAGTCGTCGACGCGAGCGACCTTTCCGAGCATCCCCGGCCGCCGCCTTCGTTGGCTGGGTTGCTGCGCGCCAACTACCCAGAGGAAGCCCGGCAGCGCGGGCTACGCGGCAGCGCCAGCCTGCGCGCACGCATCGACGCCGACGGGGTGATTCGCAGTGCCCGCTTGCAGGCCGAGAGTTCCGCCGGCTTCGGCTCCGCTTGCCGGCGCACCCTACTCGGCTCGCGGTGGTCCGCACCACGCGACAAAAACGGCGGCGCGGTGGCCACCGAAATCGTCTACACCTGCCACTTCGAGGTCGACCAATGAGGGTCTACGCGCTTGCCATTGGGCTGATTTTCGCTGCGCTGAGCGCTACGGGGCGGGCACGCGCGCAAACCACGCCCCCCTCCGACACCGCCTCGAGCACGGCGCTCCCGCTCGAGCTCGAGCTCGGCAACTCCAAGCTGGATGCCGAAACCGTGCGCAAGGCCATCGAGCTCGAACTGAAGCGACCGGTTGTCTTGTCGGCCACTGCCGTGGGCGCGGCCAGCTTGACCGTAACTGCACACGCCAACCAGACCGTGACGGTCTCGTACCGAACGAACACCGGCATGACTCGAGCACGTTCGATAGGCGTCCCAGCCGACGGTGCGCGCGGAGCGGAGGTGATCGCGCTCTTGGCTGGCAACTTGTCGCGCGACGAAGCCGCAGAGTTGTTGGCTGGCCTAGTCGCAAGAGGTACACCGCCGACGGAGCCAGCACCGGCGGCCGGTGAAGCGCCGGCGCCGGCAACCGAAGAATCCGCGTCGGAGCCCGCCGCGCCGACAGCCAGCACGGCCGCCACGCGCCCGCCCCCGTCAGCGCCACGCGCTGGACCGAGCGCCCCACCCCCACTCCTCGACACGCCGTTCCCTGCCATCAACCTGTCTCTGGTCGCCCCCGTGACCTTGTACCAGTCGAGCAAGAAGCGAATCTTCGCGGGCGAACTCGGGCTTTTCTACAGCCATGTGGGCGAGCTGCACGGCGTCGGCCTGAATCTATTCGTGCTGCACACCGAAAGCGACGTGCGAGGCATGAGTTACGCAACGTTCTACAACTACACGGGCGGAGCGGTGCGTGGGCTCACTCTGTCTGCCATCGCCAACCGCCGCCACCAGCTGCGCGGCGTCGAGCTCAGCGGCATGCTCAACCTCGGCTCGGGTGATGCGCAGGGTTTTGCAGCGGCCGGTCTGGCCAACCTCAACCTGCGGCATCGCTTCGAGGGCGCTCAGGCAGCCGGACTCATCAACTGGGCAGGCGGCTTTGAAGGCTTGCAGGCAGCGGGGCTCGTCAGCTGGTCGGATGACTTTCAAGGCCTGCAAGCGTCGGGCGTTTTCAATCGAGCGAGCCGGGTGACGGGCGTTCAGGCGGCTGGCGTGACCAACGTTGCCGATTCGATCTCTGGTTTGCAACTCGGCGTGGTCAACGTAGCCGGTGACGTGCATGGCCTTCAGCTCGGCGTCGTCAACGTGGCCAAGCACGTCGATGGGACCTCAATCGGCTTGGTGAGCGTGGCCGACAATGGACGAGTGCAACCCGTGCTCTGGGCCAGCAGTTCGTTGCCCTTCAACGTGGCCGCGAAGTTCACGGTCGGCCCGCTCTACACCCAAGCTGGCTTGGGCTACGCGCCTGGCAACCACACGTACACCTACGAGCTCGGCCTGGGCGGCCACTTGCCGATCGGTCGCTTCTTCTTGGAGCCGGGGGTCCACTATTCAGAAATGCGCAGCTCGATCCATCCATTCGATCACGAGCTGATCGAGTATGGGCACTACCGGATCGCCGCCGGTTTAGACCTGCGCCAGGTTTCGCCGTTCGCCGGCCTCGGGCTCTTACATCGCTTTGCGCACAGCACGGATGCACCCGCCTCGGTCCCCATGACCGTCGAGGTGTTCGGTGGAGCAGCCTTCTTCTGACCACAAACCCTCGAATTTATTGCCATTATTGAAATTCGACGACGAGTGTTGAACGATTTGCGGTTGGCCGGGCACAGAGCCCGCGAGCGCACACGAATTTGCTATGACCATCTTCGGGCTAGCCATGGTGACGGAGCAAGCGCTCGCAAGCGATGCCGAGCTGGCAGACGAGCTCGTATTGCGCTTGCAGCGCGCCGAGCCCGGTGCGGTGGCCGAAGTGTATGACGCTCACCACGCGGCCGTGCGCGCCTTCGCCAAGCGTCTCCTGGGCGACGCGGCCAGCGCCGAAGACTTGGTGCACGAGGTGTTCGTATCTTTACCTCGGGCCGTACGCAAATTCCGTGGCGACTCGGCGCTGCGCACGTTCCTGATTTCGATCGCCGTCAATCATGCGCGGCACCACGTGCGCGCCGCGCAGCGCCGGCGCCGCGCGATCAGCGCGTACGGCGACACGAGGCAGCATGAGTCGATCGATCCCGAACACGAGGCGCGCCGCAAAGAACTCGCGGAGTTGTTGACGCGCGCGCTCGACACGCTGCCCATCGAGCAGCGCGTGGCCTTCGTGTTGTGCGAAGTCGAAGAACGCAGCTCCCGAGAAGCCGCCGAGATCGTCGGTGCCCCAGAAGCGACGCTCCGGACTCGACTGTTCCACGCCAAGAAGAAGCTCCGCCTAGCGCTCGAAACCGAGGGTGTGCGATGAGCAAGGATCTTTTGTCCGAAGCCACCCGCGCCCTGCGCGAGACCGAGCCAGTGAGCGAATTCGAGGCCCGCGCCACGCGCGCCCGGGTGATGACTGGACTGCACCAAACGCGCGTCCGCCGCCGAACGCGGCTGGCGTTTCTGCTGCCAATCGCCGCCAGTTTCGTAGCCGTCAGTGCCTGGGGTGCGGCTAGTGGAAAGGCGCGCAGCGTGCTCGATAGCCTCGAACGCCTGGTCGGTGTGACAGTCGGCGCTTCGAGCAATCCCCAAATGACTTCGAAGCGGCTGACCGCGGCGCCAATGGCGGCCGCTCCTGGTCGAGAGCAAGTGATGCTGGCTCCGAGCCCCGCCGCAGAACCAGCGCCGGCCACACCAGTTGCTGCTCGCGCGGCAGTCCCCGCTCGAGCGACAGCCAGCGCTTCCGCTGGTCGCACGGAGCGAACGGATCCTGCTTTTGCCCTGTACCGTGTCGCGCACACGGCGCATTTCGTCGATCACGATCCCGCGCGTGCGTTGGCCGGCTGGGACGCCTACCTGCGCAACGCGCCCAACGGCCAATTTGCGCCCGAGGCACGCTACAATCGCGCACTCAGCTTGGTGCGTCTCGGGCGAAACCAGGAAGCCAAGAGCGCACTCGAGCCATTCGCGAACGGCGCCTACGGTGGCTACCGCGAGGCCGAAGCCGGCGCGCTCTTGGAACGCCTCGCGCCCTGAGCCCCAGAGTGCGCAGGTGTCGGGAACGGTCGGATGAGCTGCTCCGCTCAGCCTCAACTTCGCACGCTTGGGGTCCGTTTGGGTAGCAGATGCTCTCTTTCGGAAGCTGGGGTTCGGCATGAACGCGCGCCCTGGCTACGGTGCGCTCGCTTTCTTGTGCGGCGTGCTCTGGCCCAGCCTGGCCTCCGCCGCCGATACTTCCACTAGAGTATCGAGCGTCAGTGCTGCAGATAGTGCCGCGGTCCCTGAGCAAACGCAGCGCGATGTCGCCTTCGACGCGAACGTGGAGGTGCCAAGCGCGGCCGCCCCCGCGAGCCCCGGACCGCGCGCAGCCGTCGCCGCCAATGACGAGGCGATCGAGCGCCCGAGCTCGGACAGCTTTTCGAACGAAACCGAGGTCGAGGCCGAACAACAGCGTCGCATCGATTTGTACGGCTTCGCAGACCTGACTTACACGAAGCTGCTGATTCCGGAATCAAACCCCTGGAACCGCATTTACTTCCCGTCCGACTCGTTCGCGGTCGGCAATTTCAATCTCTATCTCAGCTCCAACCTGGGCGATCGCTGGCGCGCGCTCGGTGAAGTGCGTTTCATGTATTTGCCGAATGGCGCGAACACCACCAACTCCGCCACTGGCGAAATCACGCGGACGGACACCACGGTGCTCGACTATGCCGGGTTCGAGCAGCCCATTCATTGGGGCGCAATTCGGATCGAGCGAGTGTGGGTCGAACACGAATTCAGCGCACTCTTCAAGCTACAGGTCGGCGCATTCCTCACGCCGTACGGCATTTGGAACGTAGACCACGGCTCGCCAGCGATCGTCGGGATTCGAGCGCCCCTGGCCGTCGTCAGCGAACTATTTCCTGCGCACCAGACTGGTCTGCAGCTCTACGGCAACACCTTCCTCGAGCCATTCGAGGTCGGCTATCACTTGACGCTCTCCAACGGTCGAGGCCCGGTCGAATACGAAGACTTCGACGACGACAAGGCACTCGGCGGGCGTGTGTACCTGAAGACCGACGCAGTTGGCTCACTCACCGTGGGCGCTTCGGCGTACCGAGGCGGCTACTACGATCGCTCGGCCAAATACGTAGTCAAACGAGACTCGGTCGACAAAGAGTACGCCACGAAGTCCAAGTATCAGGAATTCTCGTTCGGCACCGACGTCAAGTGGCAGTGGAAGCGGCTACTGGTGCAGGGCGAATTCATCATGAACGAGGCCGCGTTCGAAGACGGTGGGCGACCACGGGTGGACGTCCTCAAACCTCCGCAGGGGTTTCAGCCCGACTATCGCCGCTGGGGTGCATACGGCTTGATCGGATACCGCACTCACATCCTGCAAACCATGCCGTATGCCATCGTTCAATACGTGTACGCCCCGAACGACCCGGTCGTGCCACCGGTGCTTGGCGGGCAAGTAGGCTTGAATATTCGACCGACTCCGGCAGTCGTACTGAAACTGGAACTCTCGCTCACGCACTTCACCGGCTCTGGCAGCACGGGCCTCGGAAACTACCCGCTCAGGTTCCTCGCCAGCCAGATTGCTTGGGCTTTTTGAGATGAACCGCGTCTGCTTGGTTAGGAGTGGCCAAAAGCTCGCAGCCTTGCTGGCCCTGAGCTTGGGTTGCGCGCTGCTGCTCTTGCTGCCAAGAGCGGAACGCAGTGCGCGCGCGGCCAATCGCGTCGTTCTAGCCGTGGTCGTGACACGGGGTTCCTCCGTCCAGGACCTGAGCCTCTCGGAGCTGAAGCGTATCTTCATCAACGAGGGCGATACGGACCCGTCGGATCAACGCTACGTGCCGTTCAACCATCCGCCACACACCACGGACCGCGTTGCGTTCGACAACATCGTGCTCGGTATGTCCGCGGACGAAGTGAGCCAATTCTGGATCGAACGCAAGATTCGCGGCCTCTCGGGGCCGCCGCGCTCGGTGGACTCACTCTCGCTGCTGCTGCGCCTGATAGCGCGCCTGCCGGGCGCGATTGGCTACGCCCGGCCCTCTCAACTCACGTCCGACGTGCGCGCGATTCGCGTCAACGGCAAGCTTCCGAGCGATTCTTCTTACCCACTTGCCTTCAGTGAGTGAGCCGCTTCGACAGCGCTGCGCGCACGACAGAGCTCACTTTGCGAAGTAGGTCGTGGCGCGCTTTTGACCCTTGGTCGAAAGCTTCTTCTCGCTGATTAGCTTTTTGGCAGGCAAATTCAGCTCTTTGGTGCTGATGTCCAGCCCTTGTGCGATCTGCTCGATGCGCTGGCCGGGGTTCTTCGCGATGTAGCCGTGGAGCTTCTTGATCAGTTGCTCGAGCTCTTCGGGAGTGCGCTTTGCGCCCTTCTTGCGATTCTGTGACAGAGACACGAACGAGGTTGCGGCCGCGCGAGCGCCGCGTGCACCACGACCACCGCGACCGGGAATGGTGCTGGCTTCGGCCAAAGCCTGCTCGACCGATTCTAGGGCTGCTTGTTGAATCAAACTCGAGAGATCGTTCACGAACGCATCGAGCGCAGCTCGAATCGTGTCACTGATATTCGCCATGATGGCGTTCGTAGGCGATGACGCCGGAGAATGTCAATCACTGAAGACGGCAAGGGCCGCTGCGAAACGAAGAGCGAGGCATTCTGTCACACGACTGATAATGAACTGGCTCACGATGCGACGCTAGCCGGATGTTCTTCGCCCAGACCCTCACCCTCGAGAGTGGACGCCGCAGCGCAGCGAAGCCAAAAGTTAGACGACGGGCAAGCGACGCGAGCGGAAGTTGATTGGCTGCCGTTGCCGATCGACGACACTGCCGTGAACTCCGGTGATTTCAGGATGTTTCTGCTCCGGAGGCCGCTCCCCCGGCGCGTCCCACGTCGCGTAGTCATCCGGCAATGGTCCGGGCAAGGCGGGTTGCGCCGTGCGTTCGAACAGTTGAAAATCGTGTTTGCCCAGCAAGTTGAGCGGTAATCCGCGCTTCGGACCCTCGGCCTTGAACCAAGCGCGCGCGGCTTGCACATTCTCAATTAGAACGAGGTGTTGCGGGTCGAGCCGAGCGGCGGCGAGGAAATGGTCTTGCATGCCGTTCAGATCGCCTTTCAGAAATGCAATGCAAGCCAGATAATTGAGTGCCAGCCCCGGCACGGGGGTGCCGAGCGCGAGCGCGCGGCGCACGTGGGTCTCGGCCAGGTCCAGCTGGTTCGCCCGGAAATATGCGCCTGCGAGGTCCATGTGCGCGGCATGGTGATCGCCGAGATAGGCCAAGATGGCTTGGTATTCGGGGATCCCCTCACGGTAGTAGTCTTGAAGCCCCTTGTTCTGCTCGAACCACGAATTCAAGAGCTGTGTCACGTCCTCCGTGGCATCGAATGGAACCTTGAATTCCTGAAAATCCCCGCTGAAATACACTTCGCGGTCGAGCCATTTCTCGCGCTCGGCTTGCTGGAAGTCTTCGGTTCCCGGGTAGATGGTCAGGCAGGAGAAGATATATTGATGCGGTTTGACGCGCGTCAGAAAGTCCAGCGTCTCCTGGAACGTCTCCGCGGTTTCACCGCGGTTACCGAGCATCATGTAGAAGCGCACCTGGATCCCAACACGCTTGGCCATGGCCGCGGCGGCCTCGATCTTTTGGATCGTGATGCGTTTGTTGATCTTGTCCAAGATAGTGGGCGAGCCAGTTTCGACCCCTAGGCTCAGCCGCTGACAGCCGGCCAGCCGCATTTCGCGCAGTAACTCGTCGCTCAGTACGTCGACGCGAGTGTCGCAGCTCCATAGGAATTGCAATTTACGTTCGCGGATCCCCTGGCACAGCTCGAGTACACGCTTCTTGTTGGTAGTGAACGTGTCGTCCTTTATTTGGACCATCTTGACGCTGAGGCGCGAGACCGCTTTTTCGAGCGCGTCGAGCACGTACGGCACAGACTGACCGCGGAACCCGCGACCCCACGTGGTCTCGGCCCCACAGAAGGTACATTGCCAGGGGCAACCACGCGACGTCATCACGATATGGGTGTCGAAGTATTCGTGTGGGGAGGCTAGCGCATCGAGATCGTGAATCGAGCCCCGCCCAGGCGCGACCTGCACGCCTGCGGCGGACCGGTAGAGCGTGCCGTGAATGCCGTACGGATTGTCACCGTCTGCCAGGCGCGCCACGAGCTCCATGAACGTTTCTTCGCTCTCACCGACCGAAACGGTGTCGATCGCTGGATAGTGCTCGAGCATTTCTCGGCCCAAGGGCGTCGCATGCGGGCCACCGATCAGCACGTGCGCGCTCGGATGGTGGCGCTTGATCTCCTCGGCGACCAGCGCCACGCCGCGCCGATTGGACGTCCAGCACGACATACCGAACAGCTCGGCGTCGAGCGCAGCAATGATCTCTTCCACTTTGTCCCAGGCAAAGCCCGACAGATTCAGCACCTTGACTTGATGACCCGCGCGCAAGGCTTGGGCGCCGAGTGAGAACAAACCGTAAGGAGTCTGAAAAAAATCGGCATCGAGGTCACCCGCGCGATAGTCCGCTGGGGGCCCATTCCCCGTCATATCGGGGGCCTCACCCGGAGCTGGAATTTTCCACGGAGGCGGGTAGATCAACGCGATGCGCACGGGGCAAGTTCAGCATGCGATCCCGAGCGGCACAAGTTTCGACGTCGAACGCGTGACAGAGCCCCGCGATCCGGGCTTCAAAACCGAGGCCGGCTTCCGAGTGTACTCAAAATAGGATGTCGGAGCGCGGCGGGAGCCAATCGGGCACGTGCTTCGGGCACTGCTGTTCTTGCTGGCTCAGTGAAAGGTCCGAGAAATCCAAACCGGGGTTTCGGTCGTACCGAAGATCTCCGAGGATACGAGTGCCCGTGGCGGCGGGAGCGGTGAGATACGGAACGCGGACAAAACGCGCAAACGCACGCCCTTCGCAGCGACCATGGAGCACGGCTTGCAGCTCCGCTAGGGATACCCGGTATTCGCTCTGCCACGAGAGTTGCGTGTCCACCGAACCAGTGAGAGCACGTAGCGGCGCGCTCGGGGCCGCGTTCTTGTCGGCTGGACACGAGCTCACGTCCAGCCACGCGGGCCAGGTTGCCACGCGCCCCAAGCGTACGACGTAGTCCGTTCTGTCCTTCTGCAGGAGCAGAACGCTCCAGCAGAACGGATTCGCGGGCAACGGCGTGGCTACGATATCGAGACTTCGTGCGCGGCTGGCCGAAACCGCCGCTTGCTCGCTCACGATAGCTTTCACGCGCCGTGAGTTCAGCACGAACAGCCCGGCCAGGAACATGAAGCTCGAACCGGCGAGCAGCAGGCGCGCATATGGACTGAGCCGGCGGGCAATGACCAAGAGCGCGAGCGTGAGCAACGAAAAGGCGACGGCGTGACCACGAGGCACGAACGGCCGATACCAAAGCGCGCCGAGCGCAACGCTCATGATCAGCCACAGCCCGCGGCGCAGCCACTTCGACCGATATGAAAACGAGAGCGGAGCGATCAGTACCAGCCAGAATGACGGTTCTAGGATGAAGAAAGAATCCCCGTAGAACCAGCCCGAATACAGCGGCCAGAACGGGTGAACGCCGTAGTTGTTGGCAAAATCCATGAGCAGATGCAAAAGCGGGCTGACTAGCGCGACCGCGGCGAGCAACCACCAATCCCGTGCGGCAAGCCGCCGAGCGCGCCACTTGGTCAAACCCCAGAGCACCGCCAACATCGCCAACGCAAACCCGAACGCTGCCGGCAGCGTATGCGTGTAACCGCGATGTTGCAGCAAGTAGCCGAAGGTCTTGCCGCTGATGCTCGAATAGCTGAAGTCGAGATCGGGCAAATTATTGCCGATGATCGCGAACGCATAAGTTGCGGAACGGGCCCAAGGGTCGATCGAGCGTTTGCGCTCGGTGAAGCGTACGATGGCTTCGGCACTCGTGAGACCGATCAGCGCGTGCGTGAGGTTGTCCACGGGTCGCGCAGTATGGTCCCTCGGCCTCGTGTCGCAAACCTTCAACCGGAACCGAGGGCCACGTCCGCCTTGGCACAGACCGAGCCCATTTCCGGCAAGCCCGGCGCGGGCGCAGAAAATAGCTGATTGAGCGCGTCGTTGATCGCCTGTGGTTTGGGCCGCAGCACGGCCCGGCCGCCGGTCGCTCGCATGGCACTCACTTGCTCCACCCCGAGGACCAAGCCGTGTAAGTGCGCAGGCGAAACGCGGAGCAAACGCTGGGCAAGCATGAGGACCTCCCCTCGACTCAGATCGGTTTCGATCGAATCTTCGAACGAGGCAAACAGCGCGGGCAGGCGAACGAGCGCGCTTTTCTTCGAGAGCTCGCGGCGCATGCCGACCATGAGGGCTTGCTGGCGACGCGCACGACTGAAGTCCGAGCGGCCGTGACGGGAGCGGGCGTACATCGCCGCGGTCACGCCGTCCAGGCGCGCGGCACCTGCGGGCAGATCGAGTTTGCGATAGCCCGTCACATCGCGGGGGTCGACGAAGCGGTCGACAATCGCACACGGCACGTCCACGGTAACGCCACCCAAGCCATCCACGGCCCGCTCGAACACGCCGATGTCGATCGCGACGCTGTGGCCAATCGGCAACCCGAGTGTGTTCTCCACGACACGCCCCAGCAGCGCGAGAGGGTCTTCTCCCGAGCGCCGAGCAACGTTCATGACCGTGTTGATTCGATCCTCGGCGTGGCCTGGGATCTCCACCCACAGATCGCGCGGGATGCTCACCAAGCCGAGCGCATCGTTGGGCTCGTCGAACACGGCCACGATGATTGTGTCCGAAAGGGCCGCACCGCCACCGAACGGTCGCCGATCCAGCCCAACGAGCAGGTAATTGTCCGTATATTCGAAGGGCGGCGTACTCGTACGAACGGCCATCACGGGCGCAACAGCGACGCCCGCATCGGCTGGGGGAGACGCGGACGCGGACGCAGAAACGGAAACCATCGGCAGCGGCGGGACGACGGCGAGCTTGCCGCTCCCCGTGGCTACGGGGGTCAACAGGGGCCGACGATAGGGCCGAGCACAGAGAAAGTGCAGCGCGCACGCGGCGACGAGCGTGACCACGCCCGAGCCGATTGCCCAACGACGAAAGCTTGCCATGTCGCCCACATTGCAATGCGCAGGCCAGCGCGCGCCGTGTAGAGTGGACAGAATGGTGACGAGGGCGGCGCGCGAGAAGCTTGGACCAATTCCGGCGTTCGTCGCGTCGATCGGCGCTTCCTTCATCTACTTGCTGATCCGAATCTTCGGACGCACCGTGCAGCCGAAGGCGGTGCCTTGGCTGTGCGGGCCAATCGGGCGGGACTACATTGGAGACAAGCCCTACGAGGAATGCGCCGAAAGCGAAAACCTGACCGTCGAGCGGCGCGCTGCGTCAGGCGGACTGATCCCGAACTTCGACTCGCTGGCCAGCGACGAGTTCGACGTGACTCGCGTGCACCCACGCGTGCGTCACTTCTACGAACACACTGCGCGCTATCGCATGGACGTTTGGGCCGAGGCCGCGTTTCCCGCAAACATCGCGCTCTGGTTGTTGGTCACAACCATCAGTCGCAAGGTCAATCAGCTCAACTTCCCGTTGCGGGTGCTGGAGACGGCGAAGGGGATGGACAGCGAAATCGTGCTGCTCAGGGACTTGCAGGGCGGCGTGCGCTATGCGGGCTGGTACCGCCGGCTCGTGGACACCGGGCGCGTGATCTACACCGGTTTTTACATGGTCAATCGCACGCCGGTTGGCGATCGCCCCGCGGTCAAAGTCGTCTTCCCGATGCCGCACGGCAACGCCACCGTGATCTTGCGCCCTCGGCTGAGCAGCGCCGGAGAGTTCGAGTTGAGCTCCGACGGCCAGGCCTTCGGCGATGTCGGTTTTTACCGGCTCGACGAAAAACCCGATGGCAGCTTGCGCGTCTGGCGCATTCGCAGCTTGAAAGAGCACTTCCGGGTGTACGTGGATGCGGCAGACACGTTGCGCTGTGATCACCAAGTACGCTTTTTGGGCATGCAAGTGCTGCACTTGCACTACCGCATCGAAGCGATCGCGACGTAACGCCGACCGGCTCAGAAATGAGCGGTTCTGAGCATGTCGAAGAGCAGCTTGCCCACGACACTCAGAACCACCACCGTCACCACGATCTGGACGAAGCGATCGCCTTGGCGAAGCGCCAAGTGCGCCCCCAGCCGCGCGCCCATCATGTTCGCGGCGGCCATCGGCAAAGCAAGCTGCCACCAGATCGCACCGCGCCAGGCAAACAGCAGAAACGCCGCCAGATTCGAGCCAAGATTGACGACCTTGGCATTGCCCGAAGCGAACAGCGGCGAGTCACCGAACAGCGTGACGAAAAGAACGATCAAGAGCGACCCAACGCCCGGTCCGAAGAATCCGTCGTAGGTCCCGAGTGCCAACGCCACCCCTGCGAGCGTCAGCTTCGGATGAGTGAGCGGCGTTCTGCGCACGCGAATACGCGAGCGCAACAACATGAAAGCGAGCGAAGACAGCAGCAGCACGGCGATGATCGGACGCAGCGGCTCGGGGCGCATCGCGAGCAGCAGTGTGGCTCCGAGCAAAGAACCCACGAACCCGAGCGCAAAGCCCAGAGGGGCGCGCTGACGGTCGAGCCCTCCGCGGCGGAAGAAAGTGACGAACGAGGCGAGCGCGCCAGGGGCGGCTTGGCCCTTGTTCGTGGCCAGTGCAAGCCCCGGAGGCAGGCCCGCGGCGAGCAACGCGGGCACCGTGAACAAGCCGCCCCCACCGGCCACCGCGTCGACCACGCCGGCCACGAATGCCGTGCCCGAGAGCAACACGAGCAACAGGGGCGAGGGCGCCGTCACGCCGTATCGCTGCGCAGCGAATGACGCAGGCCGCGATTGGCCACGACGGCCAGCATCACGGTCACGATCAACGCCGCACTCAAAATGTACGGATATTCCGGGCGAAACTCGTACAGCCCGGTACCCGCGAGCGGGCCCAGCATGCGACCGAAGCCGAGCGCCGAACTATTCAAACCGGCGACCACGCCTTGATCGTCTTCGCTGACTCCGAGCGACATCCCAGCCGTCACGCCCGGAACCGCGAGACTCTGACCAAATGCCTGCGCCGCGAGCGCTAGCGTGAGCAGGCCAAAGCGATTTGCAAACACGAGCAGCACATAGCCCAAGAGCGCAACGGGCATGCCAATCGCCATCAAGCGCAGCGGAGACCATTTGTAGCGCCGCACCAGGAAGCCCTGGGTAAAGACCGCGACCAGACCGTACACACCGAGCGCCATGCCGACCGTGCGTGGCGTTTCGTGATTCGAGAGCTGCAGTCGATCCTGGTAGTAGAAGCTGATCGTTTGCTCCATGGCGACTGAGGCGAGGCTGAGCGTAAAACCCACGGCCAGTAGCGGCCAAACCAAGCGCGCAACTTGCGAGGTGGCCTTGGGCGCCGAAGCCTCGGTCAGGCGCTTCGATTCCGGCAGAAAGAACCAGACGAATGCGAAGTTGAGAAAAGCCACCGAGGCCGAGAAGTAAACGGCCGCGAGCAGGCTAATCAATGAAAACGCGGCGCCGATCAGCGGTCCGAAAATCACGCCTAGGCCAAAGGCGGCGCCGATCATGGCCATGCCCGCCGTGCGGTCGCTGCGGCCTGTCAGATCCGCCATGTAAGCCTGAGCGGTGGGCAGCGTCGCCGACGAAAACGCACCGCCCAGCACACGCGCCGCGAGCAATGCGCCGAACAACACCGGCGTGGGCCAGTGCGCGCGTCCGCCCCAGTCAGCCAAGAGCGCGAAGCCGAGGAAGCTCACCCCGAATCCGAGCACGCCCATGAGCAGCACGCGCTTGCGCCCAATGCGCTCGCTCAAGCGTCCCCAGGAGGGGCTGACCAGCACCTGCATCAGCGCATAGCTGGCAGACAGCGACCCGACTTGAAGCTCGCTCAAACCGAGCTCGCGCCCGAGTGGCGCAAGGATCGGAAACAATACGCTCAGCCCGAGGATGCTGTTGAAGAGCGTGATGAAGAGTAAGCCCCGGGGGGACATCGCGATGGCGGGCGTAACTGAGTTACGAGATCTTTGACACAAGAAAGCTGCTACTGGACAAAAGTCTAGCTAGGGCCTAACAAACCCGGGCGATGTCCCAGCCCGAGTCCGAGCCCACCGCTACGCCCTTCGACCCCGTGCCGCTGCTCGCTGCCGAGCTCAACTTGCCGCGTGCCTCGGTGAGCGCCGTGGTTCAACTGCTGTCCGAGAGCGCGACGGTGCCGTTCATCGCGCGTTACCGCAAAGAAGCGACGGGCGGGCTGGATGAAGTGCAGATCCGAAATATCGAGGAGCGGCGCACTTATCTCGTGGAGATGGACTCACGGCGCAAGTCGATCCTGAGCGAGATCCGGAGCCAGGGCAAGCTCACCCCAGAGCTGGAGAAGCAGCTCGCAAACGCCGCGACCAAGGCCGAACTCGAAGATCTGTACCTGCCGTTCAAGCCCAAGCGCCGCACCCGCGCGACGATCGCCAAAGAGCGCGGGCTCGAGCCGCTGGCCAATCTGATCTGGGCTCAAAGTCGAGACGGGTCGCCCAGCGCCAGCGCGCAAGGCTTCGTCAATCCAGAGAAGGAGGTGGCGGACGTGAGCGCGGCCTTGGCCGGCGCGCGCGACATTTGCGCCGAGCGCATCGCCGAAGATCCAGAGGTCCGCAAGCACACCCGCGAGGCCTACGTGCGAGATGGCTCGATCCGCGTCTCCAAGACCAAAGATTTCGAAGACAAGACCACCAAGTTCGACAGCTACGCTTCGTTCGAGGAGCCGCTCGCCAAGATCCCCTCGCACCGCTATTTGGCGATCCGCCGCGGCGAAACCGAAGGCGTGCTGCGCGCCGGCTTGGACGTCGATCAAAGCAACGTGCTGCCGTTCATCCAAAAGCACATCAAGTTGGACGCTGCGTCGCCCTGGGCTGGTGAGCTTTCGAGCGCAATCAAAGATGGCGTCGAGCGCCTGCTACTGCATTCGGTGCAGGTGGATGTGCGGGTAGAGCTCAAGATGCAGGCCGACAAAGGCGCGATCGACGTGTTCGCTCAGAATCTGCGCGAGCTGCTGCTGTCCGCGCCGTTCGGCACGAAAACCGTGCTCGGCATCGACCCTGGTCAGCGCACCGGCTGCAAATGCGCGGTGGTGGATGAGACCGGCAAATTGCTGGAACACGAGACCATTTACCTCGTGCAGGGCGACGCCGCGCTCGAGCGCGCGCGCCAGTCGCTGCGCGCGATCTGCAAGAAGTATCCGATTGTCGCCGTCGCAGTGGGCAACGGCACCCATGGCCGCGAAACCGAAGCGTTCGTTCGTGAGTTGCTCAAGGAAGAAGGGCTGACGAAGAGCGCCACGCCGCTGTGCGTGCCCGTCAGTGAGGCAGGTGCGAGCATCTACTCCGCGAGCGACGTCGCGCGTGAAGAATTTCCGGATCTCGACCTGACCGTGCGCGGCGCGATCAGCATCGCGCGTCGTTTGCAAGATCCGCTCGCTGAGCTGGTCAAGGTCGACCCCAAGAGCATCGGCGTCGGTCAATACCAGCACGATGTATTTCAGCCGTTCCTGGCCAAGAAGCTGGATGAAGTGGTGGAGAGCTGCGTGAACAGCGTGGGCGTAGAGGTGAACCTAGCCAGCGCGCCGCTGCTCTCGCGGGTGGCCGGCATCGGCCCGACTCTGGCCAAGAAGATCGTCGCCTATCGCAACGAAAAGGGCGCCTTCACCAGCCGCAGCAAGCTGCTCGAAGTGCCGGGCTTCGGTCCGCGGACCTTCGAGCAGGCGGCTGGCTTCTTGCGCGTACGTGGCGGCGAGCACCCGCTCGACTCCAGCGCCGTGCACCCCGAGCGTTACGCATTGGTCGAGAAAATGGCAGCCGATCTGGGCGTGCCCGTGGTCTCGATGATCGGCAATCGCGAGCTCCTCGAGCGCCTGGATCCAAAGCGCTACCAAGCGGGGGACGTCGGTTCGTTCACCCTGAACGACATCCTGAGCGAGCTCAAAAAGCCGGGGCGCGATCCACGCGCCACGTTCGAGCCCCCCAAGTTCCGCGACGACGTGCGGACGATGGAGGATCTGAAGACCGAGATGGTGCTCGAAGGTGTGGTCACCAACGTGACCGCGTTCGGCGCCTTCGTGGACATCGGCGTGCACCAAGACGGCTTGGTCCACGTCTCGCAGCTGTCTGACCGATTCGTCAAGGACCCGAACGAGGTCGTCAAAGTAGGCGACAAACTCAGCGTGCGCGTGTTGGAGGTCGATCTCGTGCGCAAGCGCATCGCGTTGAGCGCCAAGCGCGGCAGCGAGGCCCAGGTCGGCGGGGCTAGCGGCGCTCGTCCCGCCGAGCAAAACCGCGATCGGCGACCAGCCAATCAGGGGCGTCCCCAGGGCGGCGGAAAGCCGCAGGGCGGTGGCAAGCCGCAACCGGCAGCACAGGGCTTCACGAACAACCCGTTCGCGGCTCACTTCCGCAAGTAGAGTCGAAGAGGCAGAGCTTGTTGATGGTCACCCGCCTCGTCGGTAGCCGGCAGAGCCTTCGGCGTCCGAGTTCGGAATTCCCCTGAGAGTGAGGTGCGATGCTGGAAAGCGATCGCCCCTCTTTCAGAACCAACGGCGCGCGCTGACGAGAAACCGCAGCAAGCGCGTCTCTAGAATCGCGTCATTCTGCCCAGTCGCTGGATGACCGCCCAAGCAGCGAGCCAGGCCAGGCCCAAGCTGGCATGGCCCAGGAGCACATGCACGGCATTGCCGTTGCCGCAGTGAAGCTCGAGCAGCAGATTGGCGGATAGGCCGAGCGCAGCCGCGCTGAGGCACACGGTACGGAACGAGGTGCGCTCGTCGCGATCCAATGCCCAAAGCAAAAGCGCGACGGGAAGCGTAAACAGCGCTCCATAGCCAAAGCAACCGAGCGCGCCCTCTGGTCCCGCTTGGCGGCTGACCTCGGTAGCGGGCGCGAACGCAGCCAAGATCGGCACCGCTAGTCCGAAGGCGAGTAGCCCCAGGTAGTCGCGCAGCGAATCGCGTCGGGCTGACTCGGAAAGTTCCTGGGCAAAGGCCAGCGCGATCGCCACGAAATAGATGCACAACAGCAGCCCCACCCGCGACAGGGGATACTGTGCGAAATCCGCGCGTTGCCGGATGAACGCAGCAACACCGATCAGCAGCAGCAGCGATAGCAGCAGCAACGTGAAGCGGATTCGCGACGGGCGCGAGCGAAGCCACGCGCGGAGCCCGGCTTCACGCTCCAATTTCTGTTCGATTTGGTCGAAGAAATCGTCGGAAAAGTCGAGTATTTCCGTCGCCTGAGCCGCCAATTTGCGCCCCAGTGCGGCGTCCGGCTCGAACAGTGCGCGACATTGCGGGCAACTCGCCAGATGCTCTTTGACTTGCTCTTCCGACAGCGGCGCGCCGCTCACGAACGCATCGCGAATCTGCGTGCAGTCCATCACTTGCTCTCCGCCACGCTTGGTTTGCCTGCGTGCACACCCTCGGGGTCCGGAGCGGCATCACCAAGCCGCGCGCGCAATGCCACGTAACCGCGGTGCGCGCGTACTTTGACGGCCGACACGGTCGAGCCCACTGCTTCGGCCACTTCGGGAAAACTCAAGCCGCCGAACCAATGCAGCTCGATCACTTCACGGTGTTCGGCAGGCAGCGTCTCGAGCGCACGCGTCAGCTCGCGCGAGGCATCGGAACGCTCTTGTCCACGCGGCCCCTCGAACGGCTCGGCCACGCGATCGTCGTCCAGCGAGGTCTCGTGGCGCCGCTTGCTGCGCCTGAAATGCTCCCGCTTGAGATTCAGTGCGATCGTGAAAATCCAAGGCTTTAGCTTGCGGCCCGGTTCGAAGTCCAAGCGGCTGCGATGCAAATGCAGAAATGTCTGCTGAACCAGGTCATTGGCCTCTTCGACGCTGCGCAAATCGCGGGCCATGGCGCGCTGCAAGAGTGGGCTGTAGCGCCGAAATAGCTCGCGAAAAGCTGCCTTGTCGCCGGCAATGTAAGCGGCCATGAGCTCCTCGTCGCTGGGCACGGGCGCGGAGATTGCCAGCATTGCCCTGTACAACGCAAACGCTAACCATTTCCCGCGTCTTGGCTATACTGGCAGGACTGCGGCCGAGCCGCGCGGAGAAGCCAGTGGACTCGAGCAGAGGAACCAGCATCGCCCTCGCCGTATCGGCGTTACTCGTAGCCAACGGCTGCGGTAGTGGGAGTGACGAGCCCGCGAGCAGCGTGTCTTCGTCGGTCAAGTGCGAAGGCGGCAATTCCTGCCGCGGCCTTTCCGAATGCGCCACCCAAGACGGCAAGAGCGGCTGCGTCGGCGAAAACGCGTGCAAGGGGACGGGCTACGTCTACACCCAAACTCAGGACCAGTGCACCGCGCTGCAGCTCCGAAACAAGCCCTGAGCGAGCTTCCGAGCGCCCGCCCAGCACCCGCTCAGGCTCGCGTCGGATTCGGGCTGCGCGTTCCCCACTACGACGAGATTTTGAGTGATGGTCTGCGCGCGGATTTTGCAGAGGCAATCAGCGAGAATTTTCTGAGCCGAGGCGGGCGCGCATTCAGTGTGCTGGAGCGCGTGCGTGCGGAGATGCCGGTCGCACTGCACGGCGTGTCGCTCTCGATCGGAGGCATGGATCCGCTGAGCGAAAGCTACCTCGCCGAGCTAGCCACACTGGCGACCCGCATCGCGGCCTGTAGTGTCTCGGATCACCTCTGCTTTGGCACTTTTGGCGGCCACTACGCGCACGACCTGTGGCCCTTACCCTACACGGAAGAAGCGCTTTCACACGTGGTCGAGCGCGTGCAAAGAGTACAAGACCGGCTGGGGCGACGACTCTTGCTCGAAAATGTCTCGAGCTACGTGGAGTACCGCGCGAGCACCCTGACGGAGTGGGAGTTCGTCGGTGAAGTGGTCACGCGCGCGGATGCTGGGCTCTTGCTCGATCTGAACAATGTCTTCGTCAGCGCAAAAAACCACGAATTTTCCCCGCTCACCTACCTGCGCGCCCTTCCGAAAGAACGCGTGCAGCAGATCCATCTCGCCGGCCATAGTGACGCGGGGAGTTACTTGTTCGACGACCACGGCTCACCCGTCTCGGCCGAAGTTTGGCGATTGTACGAAGAATCGCTACAGCTATTCGGCGTCGTACCGACGATCGTCGAATGGGATGAGCAGCTGCCCGAACTCTCCGTGCTCGAGGCGGAAGCAGATCGGGCGCGCACGCTTTCCAATGCGCACCTCGCGAAAAGACACGAGGCTCTACGTTGAATCTCGCCGAGCTTCAACGGTACTTCGCCAGCGCCGCTACCTCGGGCAGCGGACCATTATCGGAGCTCGATCGAGTATTTTCCAGCACCGAGCAGCTGTCGGCCAGCGACCGCTTGGGCATCTACAATCGCGGCTATTTCTATCGCCTGCTGGATGCCCTGAGCTCGGTATTCGGCCAGACCAAGCGCGAGCTCGGGGAAGCCGAGTTCGAGCGCCTAGGCCTGGGCTACATCGCGCGACATCCCTCCGAACACCCTGCCGTAGAACGCTTCGGGCGCTCGTTCGCCGAGTATCTGCGCGGCATCGACGCACCGACCGTGAGCGTCGATTTGGCCAAGCTCGAGTGGGCAAGATTGTGCGCACTGGTCGCGCCCAATCCAAGCCGCGTTGCTACCGCAGATGCCATCGATCCAAGCCGATTTCCGCGCGCACGGCTGCGCTTCGTGCCATCCCTTCATTGGCTAGAACTCGATCCCCGCGCACTCTCGGCATTTGCCGGCGTTGATCCGGCGACGACGGCTCTATCGTGCCGGGTCGCAGTTTGGCGCAATCGGCACGTCGTCCTGCATCAGAGCCTGCATGATGCAGAAGCGGAGGCCTTGTTCAGCGCGGTGGAGGGAGCCACGCTGAGCCACGTGTGTGCAGTCTTCGACAGCGGGTCACCGGCCGAAGACATACGTCGCGCATTCCAAGTACTGTCGGGGTGGTTCTCTCGACAATGGTTGGAATCGGTCACCTACGACCGAGCGTGACCAAAGCTTTCGTCTCGACGCAGCTCAATCGAGCACGAGCCAATGCAGGTCGCTTGTTTTACCGGGCGTTCTCCTCGCGGTACGGAAGTACCGCTCGTCTTCGTAGTAGTTCCGCGACTGACTCGCTGACCAGCCGGGAACGCCAAGTACCGGCAAGGGCTGGAGCCGAGCCGGCTCGTTCAAAAATCCGGGCAACCCTCGCGCGAGCGCACCGTCGATAAAAACGCGGAAGTCGGAATCAGCGAGCCCGAGACGATCGGCGGCCACCTGCGCGAACAGCGCCTTGCCCATCAAACGTGGATGAGGATCGCGCAGAGAGTCGAGCAGGCCATGACCAAATACCAGAAAGCGGGTCGTCTGCTGCAGCTCCGCACGCCGCTCCCAAAACACTTCTGCCCATTTGAGAGCAGAAAGCGCTTCGAAAATGCTCGGTTCGGTGCTGAGCACCAGTACCCCTGACTCGTCGAGATGAGTGGCCGCGTTCTCGCCCGGACCACGCTCGAGTGGATGACCGGCGAGTTGAACGCGATGGATGGCGGTCTTGAGCGCCGGGAAATGCAGCCAAATCAGGGCGCCGAGCAGGTCGTGAAAGGAGCCCATGCGAGTCGGGATCGACGAGGTTCGGGCCAGCAAACGATCGAAGCCACCGGCCTCCAGAAGCCGAGCTCGATCTTGAGCCGCAAAATCGAACCATGGCACAATCGCAGTTTTCAACCCCTCGGTCACCGTCCGCAATTCATTGGGCGTCGGAAAGTGATCGAGCGCCAGTAAGCGCGCGCGGACATTCGGCTCGATCACTGCGAAGGCCGGATGCTCGAAGCTGGGCGCGGTCACGGGCGCACCGAAAGTCATGGCTCAGCGGGCATCTCGAAATGAACGCTGGCACCACCGTCCGGGCGGTTCTCCGCCCAAGCTCGGCCAGCGTGAGCGCGCGCGATGCGCTCCACCAGGGCGAGGCCCAGGCCCAAGGACGACGAGCCATCACCACGATAGAAGGCATCGAAGACGCGACCCAGCGATTCCTTGGGAAACCCAGGACCGCGGTCGAACACCGTGATTCGCAGCTTCCCGTCGATCAGCGACAGCTGCACGCTCTCCACCCCGGCGCCGTGCTTTTGGGCGTTCTCCAACAGATTGCACAGTGCACGGTCGAGCAGCGTGGGGTCGCCCTTGATATGCAGATTCGACGCGTCGTTGCGGAGCACACTCGGATCCACCCCCGCGCGCTCGATTGCCCGAGCAACCAGCATCCCTGGCTCCAAGGTTTGCAGGGTCAAGGTGCCGAAATCGAGGCGCGAGTTCGCGAGTAGCTTGCCGATCAGATCGTCGACTTCGATGATCTCTCGCTCTACTTTGTCGAGCGTGACGGAATCAGCCGTGCCGCGCAAAAGCTCGGTGAGCACACGCAGACGCGCCAGGGGGCTACGGATCTCGTGCGAAACCGCGGCCAAAAGCTCACGCTGGTCGTTCAATTGGCGCTCGATGCGGCGCGCCATGTCGTTCACCGCGTCGGCCAGCACGCCCACCTCACCCATGTGATGGCGGCCCAAGCGCACACGGCTGACCAAGTTTCCCGAGCCAATCTCGCGTGTCACGCGGATCAGGTCGGACAGCGGGCGCACCAGCTTGCGCGCCAGCGCGCCCGACGCGCCCCACAAGCTCAAACAGGCCGCGGCGATCGCCAACACGAACGTCAGACCGGGTACTCGGCGGCGCTTGTCGATGCACACCGAGAGCGCGCCCAGCGTGGTTTTCCCGCGCAAAATCGGCACGGTGAACTCCGGCTTGTCGCAACCCGGCCCGATTTGCTCGACCGGTTTCTGCGCCGCATCGCGCAACGTCAGATCGACCTCGAACGCCTTGGCAATTTCTTGCGCGAGGTCGTGGCGCTCTGCGGGTTCTTCCCACACCCTCTGGAAGCGCTCACCGACGAAGCGTTGGATTCGCATCACGTCGCTCTCCATGCTGGAGGCATCCGGTCGCAACGCGCTCACCACTCCGCTCACCACCATCCCCGTAAAGAGAATGGTGATACCGAGCCACATGAACAGTTGGCGATGCAGGCGGGCGCGTACGAAGCGCCGAAACCTCATTCCGAACCCTTTGCCATCACGTAGCCGACACCACGCACCGTCTTGATCAGGCGCGGCGGATCGTCGAGCAGCTTCTTTCGTAAATGCGAGATGTGCACATCGACCGTGCGATCGCTGACCGTCACGTCACTCCTGCCCGCGTGCTCGAGCAAGCTGGCGCGAGGCACCACACGGCCGGCGCGGCGCATCAAGGCCAGCAACAGATCGAACTCGATGCCGGTCAGATCGGCGACCTTGCCGTCGACCGTGACCTGCCTGGCTCCGACGTCGAGGCTGACGCCACCGACGTTCAAGTGTTCTTTGCTCGGATCGAGCTCCGTGCGCCGCAGCACGGCGCGCAGCCGCGCGAGCAACTCGCGCGGACTGAACGGCTTACCGAGGTAGTCGTCCGCACCGAGTTCGAGCCCGACCACGCGATCCGTCTCGTCGCCCTTGGCGGTGAGCATGATCACCGGCAGCCGGCTCTTCTCGCGAATTTTCTTGAGCACCGAGAGCCCATCCAAGCCGGGCATCATCACGTCCAAGAGCACGGCATCGAACGCTCCCGACTCGAGCACCGAAAGCCCCAACGAACCGTTGGAAGCGTGGCTGGAGCGAACGCCGTTTTGCGTCAGGTAGCTGTCCAATACTTCGAACAGCCGGACGTCATCGTCGATGACCAACACGTGAACCGACATGAGCTGGGAAGCGGAGCGTACCACCGCCTGCCCAGCTCTGTCAGGCGCCTGCCAGCCGATCTCGTTCGCTGTCCCGTTTTGCGCGTTTTGCGAGCTCACGGCGCGTTTTCGGCGTGGGACGCGTGACTTCGCGAGCGTTCGGCCGCGCGTGTGCAGACATCCGCGATGTGATCCTCGAATGCCTGGCGCCGTTCGACACCGTGGTAGTGGCACCCATACAAGCCGGATGCGAAGCCGGCAATGGCGCCGACCGCAAGCACGAGTATCAAGCCTCTCCGTCTCATTTTCTTCGTCCTTTCCTCGGATTCACGCTGCTTCGTTCAGCGAAATGGCCCGAAACCGCGCGCGAACGGGCCGGCTTCGATCAGTTCAGCCAAGATTTTGCGTTGCCGTTCGTCCAAGGTTTCGTGCACCTTGCCGAACGAATCGAGCGCGTTCTGGCGCACGCGTTCGATCACGCGATCGTGGCGCTCGAAGACCGCATCGATCGCGCCGCGGTCCAACGTTTCGCTGCGGATGGCATGGGCCACGTCTGTGCGAGTGGCGTGCACCTCTCCGCGCGCCTCCTGCACGTCGTCCATCAAGTCGTCGACCGCCTCGCGAATCACTTTCTCCTGGCCGGGCGTAGTATCCAGCCGATCGAGCAGGCGATTGAGCACGAAGCGGCCGCGGCCGGACCGGAAGCCGCGGCTGCGGTGCCCACCAGCGCAGTGATGCCCCTCGTGACGGCTGCGCGCGAAAGTGGCAGTCAATCCCAGCAAACAGGCAGTACCGAACAGAAATCCAAACATTTTTCAGCTCCTTCAGTGAACAATCTGGGAGCGCTTTGTGAAGAACGACGAGGCCCTGCGGTTAAGAAGCGTTAATTCCCGAGCGCGGGTCTCCAGCGGCCTGCGCTGACAGCGAGAGCGCAATCTGGGCTATGCTCGGCCCGGGCCAAGCAAAGGGCTGTCATGAGCGACGAACGCGGATCAGCCAACGAAAGCGAGAACCTAGCAGCGACAGTGGGCGAACCCTTGGCCTCTGCCGTGGTCCCGAGCTCCGCGCTGCAAGCGCCGCGCCCGGTCTCGCTACCACCTCGCCCGGGCGCAGCGCCGCTTACGTCACTCGGGCGACCACCCGGCACACCTCCACCACCTCCGGTGCGCAGCCTGCCGCCGCTTGCTGCTTTACCGGGGCAACCGGTACCGCCCCTGCCGCCGCGCGCGAACGCCGCACTTCCGCCGCTGCCGCCCAGCATGCGCTCGCCGAGCGCGCGCCCACCCGCAGCGCCGAGCATGCGCCCAACGGGCTCGATTCCGGCAAGTCCGATGACTCCAAGTTTGCGCCCCGATGGCGGACGGGTCCAAGAGCTATTGGCGGAGCTGATGCGTGCACGCAAAGAGCTGACCGAGACCGCGACCGAACTGCGCAAAGTCGTCAGCGAGCGCAACGCGCTCCGCATCCGCCTCGTGCAGGCGGAGAACAGTGCGCGCGAGTTGGCCTCCGCATCTCGCGCGGAAGCAGAGCTGCGCAACGAGTTCGTCGACGCGCACGCCGCGAGCAGCGCCGCGTTACGCGCGCGCGTGAGTGAATTGGAAGCGGCGCTTGCCAGCGCGAGCAGGGCGCCAAAGCCGTCAGAGCAACTGAGCTTGCGCCAGATCCGAGGCATTGGTCCGGCCTTCGAACGAAGCCTGCACGGCCTGGGCATCACCACCGTCGCTCAAATCGCGGCGTTCGACGGCAGCGAGATCCAACGCATCGCGCCCTTGATCAAGGCGCGTGTGGATCGGATCCTGCGTGACGATTGGGTCGGTCAGGCCAAGCAGCTGCTCGGCGAATAGCCAGAAAATGCCTGAAAATGCCCGACTTCACGGGCGTTTGGCTGGGCAATTTGGTGCTTAAATCCGCAGCCATTTTGCCGTTTGACCGAGGTGTCCGAGAAAAAATCTGGCGGCGCCACCAGCAACAGCCCGGTCGTGGAAGCGCTCGGTGACGACCGCCAAACCCGAAAGCTGCTCTCGAGCCTGCGCCTCAAAGTGGCGTTCATGCTCTTCGTCAGCATCTTGTTGATTGGCTTGTGCGGCCTGATCTTCAGTCTGGTGTCGCAGATCTTCGGAGCATTGACACCCGCGGTTGAAGCCGATCTGGAATGGAAGGCGGAGCGCGGAGTCGCCGAGCTTGCCCAGTCGGCTCAGTACGGCATGGTGCTGGCTGATGAACGTGAGATCAGGAACTCGTTCGAGGGCTATGACCTGGATCCGGACTTCCTGGCCATCGTCGTCACGGACAAGACCGGCGCCGTGCTTGCGACCTACGGCAAACTGCCCGGCGATCTGAGAGGCGTCTTCGCGCGCCCGGCACGCCGCGTCGAGCACGAATCGGGCTATTTTGCAGCTTGGACCGAATCGACGATCGAAGGCAGCGCCGTCGGTCGAGTCGCCGTGTTCGTGTCGACGGCACGAATCGAAGCGGGTACCCGCCTACAGACCGAGATCCTGTGGACGGCGGGCATCGGCTGCGGTCTCGGCTTGCTCGCGAGCCTACTATTCGTGAGCTTCTACGTCGGGCCGCTGATTCGGGTGACCGAGAATGCCTTCGCCAGGCTCGAGCAGACCACCCTCGCGGCCATCGAGGCGGCACGGCTGAAGAGTGAGTTTTTGGCCAACATGAGCCATGAAATCCGCACCCCGATGAACGGCGTGCTGGGCATGCTGGAGCTGTTGCGCGGGACTGCGCTCGACCCCAAACAACGCCGCTACACCGACACGCTGAGCACTTCGGCCAACGGCTTGATGACGGTCCTGAACGACATCTTGGACTTCTCCAAGATCGAAGCGGGCAAGGTCGAGCTGCGCCCGAGCCCCTGTCGACCGCGGGCGTTGCTCGAAGAAGTCGCGGAGCTATTCGCCGCGCGTGCCGAGCTGAAACAGATCGAGCTCTTGTGCCACGTGCACCCGGACGTGCCGCCGTACGTCGAAGTCGACGGCGATCGCCTGCGGCAAGTCGTGACCAACTTGGTCGGCAACGCGATCAAGTTCACCGACGTCGGCGAGGTCGTGGTGCGGGCCACTGTCTCGGGGCTGCGCGGCGACGAGTGCACGCTCGAGCTGACCGTGGTCGACACGGGCATCGGCATCGACCTCGCGCAGCAAGCGCTGCTCTTCGAGGCATTCTCGCAAGCGGACGGCAGTTCCACGCGCCGCTTCGGGGGCACCGGGCTCGGGCTCGCCATCTCCAGAAAGCTCGTCACACTGATGGGCGGCACGCTCGGAGTGAGCAGCGAAGCGGGCAAAGGCAGCCAGTTTTTCGTGCACATTCCCGTGCGCGTGCTGGCTGCTGAAGCCGCCCATATTCCGGCACCGAACCGCAACACGCGCGCGTTGATCGTGGACGACAACGCGACCAACCGAATGCTGCTCGAGGAGCTGCTCTCGGTCTGGGGTCTACGCACCAGTTCGGCGAGTGGAGGCCCGGATGCACTGCGCTTGCTCGAGGAAGCCGAGCATAGCGATCCGTTCGGGCTCGTGATCACCGACATGCACATGCCGGAGATGGACGGCCTGACCTTGGCGCGTCAGATCAAGGACAAGCATACGCACTTGCCCTTGCTGATGCTCACCTCCCTCAGCGACACCGGCGCCGGCTTCGCCGAACGCGGGCTGTTTGCCGGAGTGCTCAGCAAACCGGTGCGCTCGGCCGAGCTCGAGTCGAACATCGCCCGCGCGCTCGGCGAGTCCGGGCGGGGCGCGACCTCGGCGGCGGAGGAAGCGAGCTCGATCGTGATCGCCGCCCACGAACCGCGGCGCTTGCTAATCGCCGAAGACAATCCGATCAATCAAGAAGTGCTGCTCGGGACTCTGCACAATCTAGGGTACGCGGCAGATCTGGTGGCCAACGGAAAGCTTGCCGTCGAGGCCTGGCAACGCAAGGTTTATCCTTTGATTTTGATGGATTGTCAGATGCCGGTGCTCGATGGCTACGAGGCCGCGCGCCAAATCCGACAGCTGGAGAACGAGGGCGAGCGGATCGCAATCATCGCCGTCACTGCGCATGCGATGGTCGGCGAGCGCGAAAAAGCCATCGCGGCCGGGATGGATGACTACGTGACCAAGCCGCTGAACAGCAAGCTGCTGCGGGAGACCCTCGAACGCTGGTGGCCGCGAGAATCCTTGTGGCCGTGCCAACCGAACGGCGCTTCGCTCCTGCCTCCCCCACCGGCCCCCAACGAGGGCGCGCTCGACCCGCTGGTGGAGCGCAGCTCCGGCGTGGTGCGGGTGTTTCTGCGCCACGTGCCGGACCAGCTTGCGTCTCTTGCGAGCGCTCTGTCGAGCAATGACCTCGAGGCAGTGCGGGCGGCTGCACACAAGTTGAAGGGCAGCTGTCTTTCGGTCGGCGTTCCTCGCATGGCGGTGCTGTGCGCGACCCTGGAATCCGAGCCCGTTGCGCCGCACGCGCAGGAAGTGAAAACGCAATTGGATGAAGAGTTCGCGATCGTTCGCGAGCTGCTGAGGCAGCCCTCACCTGCCTTGCCCCTGAAAAGCGCGTAGCCGCGTACCCCGGCCCCGCGTCCGGCAGGGATCGAGCGAGAGTGCGCGTTTGGGCCACGATGGCAGAAATCGTTGCCCGAATCGCGAGGTGCAGGACAACGCCTGCGAGCCGCGCTACTGCCGTCGGGTGAGCGATCGAGATCCTGAAGCCATCGTCGTCCGCGGCGCACGCGAGCACAATCTCAAGAACGTCACCATCTCGATCCCCAAGAAGAGTTTGGTGGTGATTACGGGGGTCTCGGGGAGCGGCAAATCGTCGCTCGCCTTCGACACCATCTACGCGGAGGGCCAGCGCCGCTACGTCGAAAGCCTGTCCAGCTATGCCCGGCAATTCCTGGGGCAAATGGACAAGCCCAAATACGACACCATCCGCGGGCTGTCACCGACCATCTCGATCGAGCAGAAAACTGCATCCAGCAACCCGCGTTCGACCGTCGGCACGGTGACCGAGGTGCACGACTACCTACGCGTACTCTTCGCCAGCATCGGCGTGCAGTTTTGCCCGAAGTGTGGGCGCAAAGCCGAAGGACAATCCGCGCAACAGATCGTCTCTTCCATCCTGGAGTATCCCAAAGGCACCAAGCTCGTGCTCTATGCCCCGCTCGAGCGGCAGCGCAAAGGCGAGCACCGCGAGCTCTTGCTCGATGCACGCACGCGCGGTTTTTCCCGTCTGCGCATCGACGGCAAACTCGTTACGCTCGACGACAGCATCGTCGCCTTGGACAAGAAGGCGAAGCACAACCTCGATTTGGTGGTGGATCGCATCGTCGTCGATCCTAGCGCTCGCGCGCGCATTACGGATTCAGTCGAGCTCGGCTTGCGCGAGGGGAAAGGCGTGATCAGCGTCGAGACACCGAACGAAGAGCGCGCGTTCAGTGAGCGCGTGGCATGCCCGCATTGCGAGTTATCGTTTCCCGAGCTTTCGCCGCAATCCTTCTCGTTCAACTCTCCGCTCGGGTTTTGCACCGACTGCAACGGCCTCGGCTCGCGCCCGGAGATGGACCCCGAGCTAGTCGTACCGAACCCCGCGCTGTCCATCAAAGACGGCGCGATCACGCCCTGGGCCGCCGCGGCCGCGCGTGGTGAAGGCTGGGTTGCGAACGAGATCGAATGGGTTTTGTCGATTTTCGGCATCGACAAGAAAAAGCCTTGGAACAAGCTGACCCAAGCGCAGCGCGATGCGGTCATGTTCGGCGGCAAGAAAGGCGGCGAACTCTGGGAGGGCTTGGTCAACCAGCTGATGCGACGCATGAAGAGCACCAGCAGCGAGGACATGAAGCAGTACTACCTGCGCTTCTTCTCCAGCAAGGTGTGCCCGACTTGCCAGGGCGCAAGGCTTCGTCCCGAAAGCCGAGCCGTCAAAATTGCCGGCGAGAGCCTGGATGCGCTCTCCCATCAGCGTATCGAGCAGGCACGCGCCTGGATCGATAGTGTGCCGCTCAAGGGTGCGGACGCCGAGATCGCCGCTGAGCTGCGAAAAGAGATCGGCTCGCGCTTGGGGTTCCTAGTCAATGTCGGTTTGGGCTACCTCACGCTAGACCGCGCGGCCGCGACCCTGTCCGGCGGAGAGAGCCAGCGCATTCGACTGGCCTCGCAGATCGGCTCCGAGCTCACGGGCGTGATCTACATTCTGGACGAACCATCGATTGGCCTTCACCAGCGAGACAACGGCAAGCTGCTCAAGACGTTGAAGGCGCTGCGCGACGTCGGAAATTCCGTGATCGTCGTCGAACACGACGAAGAGACGATGATGGAAGCCGACCACCTGATCGACTTCGGGCCAGGAGCCGGCGAGCTCGGCGGGGAGGTGGTCGCGGCGGGCACGCCGGCGCAGGTGATCAAGAACCCCAAGTCCCTCACCGGCGCTTATCTATCTGGTAAACGCAAGATCCCCATTCCCAGCCAACGCCGACCGGGCAACGGCAAAGCGCTCGAGATCAAGGGCGCGACCGAGCACAACCTCAAGAACTTGGACGTCCGCTTCCCGCTGGGCACTTTCTTGGCAGTGACCGGCGTGAGCGGCGCCGGCAAGTCCACGCTGATCAACGGCATCCTCTTCCCGGCCCTTTCGCGCGCGCTGCACGACGCCCGGAGCCCGATCGGCGAGCACCAAAAGATCACGGGCATCGAGCACATCGACAAGGTGATCGGCATCGATCAAAAACCGATTGGCCGTACCCCGCGTTCGAACCCGGCCACGTACACCAAGGTTTTCGATTCGATTCGCGAGTTGTACGCGAGCACGAGCGAGGCACGCGCCTACGGTTACGACGCGGGGCGCTTCTCGTTCAACGTCAAGGGCGGTCGCTGCGAAGCCTGCTCGGGGGACGGCGTGCGTCAGGTCGAGATGCACTTTTTGCCCGACGTGTACGTCACCTGCGAGGAGTGCGCAGGGCGGCGCTTCAATCAAGCCACATTGCGTGTGCTGTACAAGGGCAAGAGCATCGCTGACACCCTGGAGATGAGCGTCAGAGAAGGGCTCGAGCTATTCAGCGTGCACACGAACATCGCGCGCGGCTTACAGACTTTGGCCGACGTCGGGCTCGGCTACGTGAAGATCGGACAACCTTCGCCAACGCTCTCGGGCGGTGAGGCGCAGCGCATCAAGCTCGCTCGTGAGTTGTCGCGCCCGGGTACCGGCCGCACGCTGTACATCCTGGACGAGCCGACCACGGGCCTGCATTTCGCGGACGTCGAAAAATTGCTGGAGGTGTTGTCGCGCCTAGTCGAGGCCGGCAACACGGTGCTCGTGATCGAGCACAACTTGGACGTGATCGCTCACGCTGACTGGGTGATTGACCTCGGCCCCGAAGGTGGCGGCGCCGGCGGACAATTGGTGGCCGAAGGCACGCCGGAGAGCGTGGCTCGCGTCAAGAAAAGCCACACCGGACAATATTTGGCGCGAGTGCTCGAGCGCGGGGCCCAAGACAAAGCCGAACCCAAGCGCCCGCGCAACGTGGTTGCCTCGCGAACGCGGGCAGCGCGCCCGTGAGCCAGATCCACCTGTTCTTCGATCTAGACGGCACGCTCACCGACTCTCGCCCGGGGATTTTGGCCAGCATGCGCCACGCCCTGGTCACGTTGGGCATGGCGGTGCCCGGCGACGAAGTGCTGTCGCGACTCATCGGTCCACCGACTCGAGACGCCTTCCGCGAGCTGCTCGAATCGAGCGATCCCGAGCTGAACGAACGCACGATCGCCATTTATCGGCAGCGCTACGCCGCGTTGGGCCTGTTCGAAAGCAGTCTATATCCAGGCATCCTGTCGGGCTTGCCGGCGCTTTGCACGGCTGATTTTACGCTGCGAGTGGTCACCTCCAAGCCCGAGGTCTACGCCAACCGGATCATCGATCACTTCGAACTTCGCCAATATTTCGGCCACGTGTACGGCTCGGAGTTGAGCGGAGAACGAAGCAACAAAGGCGAGCTGATCGCGCACGTACTCGCGAGCGAAAACATCTCGCCCTCGCAGGCATGGATGATCGGTGACCGCCTCCACGACATCGTGGGAGCAAAGCAAAACGGGCTTCGTTCGGCGGGTGTGCTCTGGGGCTACGGCTCGCGCCAAGAGCTGAGCGATGCGGGCGCAGACGCGATCTTCCAGACCATGCCCGAGCTAGTCCGCGCATTCACGAACCGAGAGCTTCCGGCGTAGCAGCCTGGCGGGGCATCGTGCTATTTATCGGCGCCCGAAAGTTTCACGAAGAGGAGAAGCAACGATATGTCCGAACCGAACTCAGACATTGCACTCATCGGCCTAGCCGTGATGGGTCAAAACCTGGTCATGAACATGAACGACCACGGCTTTACCGTGTCCGTCTACAACCGCACGGGCAGCGTCACGGACGAGTTCATGGCTGGTCCGGCAAAAGGCTCGAAAGTGGTCCCCACCAAGACGGTGAAAGAGCTCGTTGCCTCGCTCAAGTCCCCGCGCCGTGTGTTCATTCTGGTCAAGGCCGGCGCCGCGGTAGACGCCGTAATCAACGAACTTACGCCCTTGCTCGACAAAGGCGACATCATCATCGATGGCGGGAATTCGCACTTTCCGGACAGCCAACGGCGCTTCGATCAACTGAAGGAGAAGGGCATTCGCTTCGTCGGCAGTGGCGTATCCGGCGGCGAAGAGGGCGCACGTCGCGGCCCTTCGATCATGCCGGGCGGCGATCCGGAAGCCTGGCCGCACATCAAAGAGATCCTGCAGAGCGTCTCCGCGAAGGTCGACGGCGAACCCTGCTGTGACTGGGTCGGTGAAGGCGGGGCCGGTCACTACGTGAAGATGGTGCACAATGGCATCGAGTACGGCGATATGCAGATGATCGCCGAAGCCTACGACCTGATGAAGACGGGCCTGGGCCTGTCGGCGGCGGAGCTGAAAGCCGTGTTCGAGGATTGGAACAAGGGCGCGCTCGACAGCTACCTGATCGAAATCACGGCTGAAATTTTCGGGCTCAAGGACGAAGATGGCAGCCCACTCGTAGACAAGATCTTGGACGCCGCCGGCCAAAAAGGCACGGGCAAATGGACCAGCAACTCTGCCCTCGATCTCGGCATGCCCGTCACGCTGATCGGTGAAGCGGTGTTTGCCCGCGCGCTGTCGTCGCTCAAGACCGAGCGCGAACGCGCGAGCAAAGCGCTCAGCGGTCCGAAGCCCGCGTTCAGCGGCGACAAGAAGGCGTTCATCGACGACGTCATGCTCGCGCTATACGCCTCCAAAATCGTCAGCTACGCGCAGGGCTACATGCTTCTTCGTGAAGCCAGCAAGGAGTATGGCTGGAAGCTGAATTTCGGTTCGATCGCGCTGATGTGGCGCGGGGGCTGCATCATTCGCAGCCGCTTCTTGGGCGACATCAAGAAAGCCTTCGACAAAAATCCGGAGCTCGAGAACCTGCTGGTCGATGACTTCTTCCGCAAGGTAATCGACGAGAGTCAGACCGGCTGGAGAAAAACCATGGCCAACGCGGCATTGCTCGGCATCCCGACCCCGTGCATGAGCTCGGCTTTGGCATTCTACGACGGCTACCGTCGCGATCGCCTGCCCGCGAATCTGCTGCAAGCGCAGCGCGACTACTTCGGCGCTCACACTTACGAGCGCACCGACAAGAAACGCGGTGAGTTCTTCCACACGAACTGGACCGGCCGCGGCGGAAACGTCAGCTCTCGCTCGTACAACGCATAATCGTCGCGCACGTTCGTCCCGAAAGGCCGACCTCGCCCACCGAGGGACGGCCTTTTTCTTGCGCTATGCGCTCAACGCTGCGGGGTGAGCTCGACCAGGGCCCAATCCGACTCGTATTCAGCACTCGCTAGTTTGAATTGCGGCTCGAATGCCGCGCGGATCTCGGCCTCCTTGCTGGCCAGAAATCCGGTCAAAATCAACCGTTCTGCGCGCTCCGCGTGACGAGTCAGGTCCGTCACGCAGGACAGCAAAGCGGGGGCCTCGAGATTGGCCACGACCAAATCGAATCGTTGCCTTGGCTGCGCCGCCGGCAGGCAGAACTGGCAGCGTCGTTCCAAAGCGTTCAGCGCGGCGTTGCGCTCCGCCGCTTCGATTGATACCGGATCGATATCGACGCCGCACGCGAACTCTGCACCCGAGAGGAGTGCCACGAACGCGAGCACGCCCGTGCCAGAGCCGAAGTCCAGCACCGACAGCCCACGTCGGGCACGACAAGCCCGCTCGAGCGCGACAGACGCCAAGCGCGTGGTGGCGTGCGCCCCGTCGCCGAAAGACAGCTTCGGATCGAATAGGATGCGCTCTGACCCCTGCGGCGCAGGGGTCTCGTCCCAGAGTGGTTGAATCACCAGGCTCGGCGTGAGCGCGATTTGCCCCAAATGCCGAGTCCAGGCGCTGGCCCAGTCCGAACTTTCGTCGACCTCGATGCTGAGGGCGATGCCGTTTGGGCCGGGCGCTGCTTCGCGCAGCAAGTCGCGCGCGCGCATCGCGATGCCCTCGGCGGTTTCGCGATCGGCGGCGTAGACCACGAGCCGCTTTGCTCCGTCTTGCTCCTCGATCCCTCCGGCGCCGGCCGCGAATAGCACGGAACTCACGAGCTCCGTGAATTTCCGGGGCGTGCGCACCACAAGCTTGACCAACATCTACGCTTGCTCGCTCGTTCTCGCCTTGCTCAGGCGCCGTGAAAGCGATTCAAATCGCTCCAGTAGTGACCAAGGCCACGAATCAGCTCGATGTACGCCTCGAACTCCGCGGGCTTGACCAGATAACTGCAAGCACCGGTCTGGTAAGCAGCCGCGATGTCGCCCTCCGCCTCGGAAGTACTCAGCACCACGACCGGGATGTGGCTCACGTCTGCGGTCGCTTTCATGCGCCGTAGGACCTCGAAGCCGTCGACACGCGGCAAGCGTAAATCGAGCAGCACCAAATCCGGACGCGGCGAACTCAGCGGGTCACTGTGCGCGCCCTCGCGCTGCAAATAGTCCAACGCTTGCTGCCCATCGCTCAGGTGGGCGATGCACCGGACGCGATCTCGTAGATGAGTCAGGTTACGCAGCACGATTTCGGCGTGCGCGGGGTCATCTTCGACCAACAAGATCGAAATCGGAGCCGGGGGGGACTTCATGATTCCTCGCGTTTGCTTGCGGGCAGCGTGAAGGAGACCGTCGTACCTAGACCCAAGCCCGCTGATTCGACCCAAATGCGTCCGCCGTGGACGTCGATGATGCGCTTGACCAGGGCAAGACCGATGCCGGTGCCCTCCATCTCGGGATGCAACTTCTCGAACAGACCAAATAGCTTGTGCTGGTAGCGGGGGTCGATGCCAATACCGTTATCTCGCACCCGAAGCACGATCTCGCCCTCGACTTGCTCGGCAGACAGCTCGATACGCGGAGCCGTGACCGAGCGCGAGAACTTCACGGCGTTGTCGATCAGGTTCTGGAATACTTCGACCAAGCGCAGTCGATCCCCGTAGAGACTGATTGGCTCGTGCGTGATCACGAGGCTTGGCTTTTCGATCGCGATTCGCCCGGCAACCATGGCCAGTGCCTCGTTCACCAGCTGAGCCAGCGGCACTCGCTCGAGGGTACTCTGTTTGCGACCGACTCGCGATAGTTGCAACAAGTCCGTGAGCAACGCTGCCATGCGGTCCGCCGCGGTCTTGATGAACGAGACGTCCCGAGCCACTTTCTCGGCGTCGCCTCGCTGGGCGTCTTCTACCAAGAACCCCAAGAAACTTTGGATGGTGACCAGTGGGCTCTTGAGATCGTGCGACACGGTATAGGTGAAGCGCGTCAGCTCCTCGTTCTTGCGGCGCAGCTCTTCCTCACGCGAGCGACGCTCCGTCACGTCGCGGCTGATGATCAAGACCGAATCAATCTCTCCCGAGTCGGCCCGTTCGGGGACGAGCTGCGCCTCCCAAGTGAGGCTGACGCCATCTGGGCCCTTGAAATCGTCCTCGAGACGCGTCGGTTCTTTGGAGTCGAAGACCCGCTGAATGGCGGCCGTCCAGCGCTCGAGTTGCTCCGGCGGCATGCCGAGCTCACCGTTGGTCTTACCGAGGGCTTTTTCCAGGGGGATGCCGGTCGCCGCCTCGAATACTGGATTCACGTACACGTATCGCTGATCGCGATCGAGCCGAACAACGTAGTCGGGCAGATTGTTGGTGAGGGTCCGGAATTGCCGTTCGCGCTGAGCGACGGCCAGCCCCGCGCGAAACCGTTCGGTCACATTTTGGGACAAAATCAGACCGCTAATGACCTCACCCGTGCTGCTGCGCAGCGGCACGTACTCGCTCAGGTAGCGCAGTTCGCCGAACGGCACCTCGGCAGAAAAGCGTTTGCCGGCCAGCACGGCTCGCATGTTGGGCTCGATCTCGACCACGAACTCCGGCGGTAGGCATTCAGCCGGAGTGCAGCCGACCAGCAACTGACTGGAGAAGCCGTTGGAAGCAATCTCTGGGCCGTCTACCAGCAGGAAACGAAGCTCGCGATCGAACAGCATGATCGCGCAGCGAGGAAGATTCTCGACCAACAAACGATAGCGCTGTTCGCTCTGACGCAGTTCTTCTTCGACCCGGGCGCGCTCGGTCACGTCGCGCGCAATGCCGACGTACAAATAGGAGCCCTGACTCGGCATCCGAGTGATGGTCAAATCGACGTCTACCCGTGTGCCACTCTTGTGCAGGTGCGTCGTCTGGTAAGAAAGGTGAGGCTCTAATTCGAGTCGAGCAACGATCGCACTGAAATGAAAGTTCGCCCTGCCCGTGAACGCAGATACTGGAGCTCCGATCACCTCCGACCGCGCTCGGCCCAGTTGAGCGCAGGCAGCGGCGTTGGCGTCCACCACGATGCCCTGCGAATCGATGAAAAAAATGCCGTCTTTGACGTACTCCAGCGTGGCTCGGAGCCCGGCCTCAGCGGCCCCTGGCAATCCGCTCGCTACCGTATTGGCCAAATCCGCCATGCTGGATGCCTCCTAGGCTATCTGGGTGAAGTCCCAAGTCAACGCCACGCTTTGCGCTAGCCTGCGCCCTCGTCCGCGCGTTCATCGTTCATCGAGCGCCTCGCGCACCTTACGCGCCAACTCCTTGAGCGAAAATGGCTTCTGCACGAAATAGAAGCCGCCTTCGAGCACACCGTGGGGCGCGATGATGTTCTCGGTATAACCGGACATGAACAAGACTCGCAGTTTGGGCATCGTCGATGCGAGGCGCTCGTAGATCTGGCGACCATTCATGTTCGGCAGGATGACGTCACTCAGCAGTAAATCGATGTTCGAGCTTTGTTCGGCGGCCAGCTGAATCGCGTCGCTGCCGCGCGCGGCGCTCAGCACGCGATAGCCTTGGCTGTGCAGGAACTTGCTCACCAGTGATCGAACCAGAACCTCGTCTTCGACGAGCAGGATGGTTTCGCTACCCTTGGACAGCTCCGGCTCGACCAACGTAACGGGGGCTGCTGGCTGTTCGAGCACCGCGGGCAAGTAAATGCAAAATGTGGAACCGCGCCCCAGATCCGATTCGACGTGCACGAAACCGCCGCCCTGCTGCACGATTCCGTAGATGATCGACAACCCGAGGCCCGTCCCGCGCCCAGGCCCTTTGGTAGTGAAAAATGGCTCGAATAGCCGCGACAGGACGCCTTCGGACATGCCAACCCCGGTGTCCTTGACCGACAGCAACAGGTACCGCCCTGGACGCGCATCCAAATGATTTCGGCACAGCTCCGCGTCGACCACCACCTCGGAGGTGTCGATGCTGAGCTGACCACCTTGCGGCATCGCGTCGCGCGCGTTGACGGCCAAGTTGATCAATACTTGTTCCATGCCACTCGGGTCGATGCGCACGGCGTGCAGGTTCGTCCCGGGTCTGAACACGACCTGCACGTCCTCGCCAATCAGACGCTCCAAGATCGCCATCGCGCCAATCAGCAATTGATTCAAATCTACGACGACTGGTTCGACCAATTGTTTGCGGCTGAACGCCAGCAATTGTCCGGTGAGGGTTGCCGCTCGCTGTGTGGCCCGCTGAATCTCCAGCAGATCGCCGTGTGCCGCGTCGCCCTCGCGAACACCACTGATCAAGATGTCCGTGAAACCGCGGATGCCCGTCAAAAGGTTGTTGAAGTCGTGAGCGATACCCCCGGCGAGCCTGCCGACAGCCTCCATCTTGGAAGCTTGCCGGAGTTGTTCTTCCAGCCGCCGCTGCGCGACTTCTGCCTGTTTTCTGGCTGAAATGTCCCGCAACGCGGTGAGGATCGCGAACCCGTCGCGCACCCGCACCGACACCGTTCGTGCCTCGACCACGAGTTCACGCCCAGAGCGATGCACGACGATCAGTTCCGTGGGCGGACAGGCCACGCCTTCCAGGCAATCGTTGGCCATGGTCCGCGCCGTATCCATTGAATCCTGGTGAAACAAGCCCAGATCCGGCACGGTCTTGCCGACGACTTCGTCACGGCGGTAGCCGAACATCTCCTCGGCGGCGCGATTGATGTCGATGAAGATGCCCTCGCTCGTCACGAACTTGCACGCGTCCGGGGATGACTCGAAGAACACGCGGAAGCGCTCCTCGCTCTCGCGCAGCGCGGCTTCCGCGGCCCGGCGCGACTCGACTAGCCGCCACTCGCGCAGGGCACGTTCTACGGTGTGGGGCAACCCCGCGAACGCCTCGGGGGACTTCACCAAATAGTCCAGCGCGCCGGCACGCATGGCTCGCACCGCGGTCTGCTCGTCGCCGTGACTGGTCATGACCAGCACCGGCAACCGCGACTCACCATTGGGGACCGACAAAAGTTCGAACGCTTTGCCGTCGGCGAGGTTCAGATCGGCGAGGATCAACGCGGGCGGCTTTTCGGCAATCGCCCGCTGCGCATCGGCCAGCGAGGCGGCAAAGCGCAAGCCGAAGCCTCCTTGAGCCGAAAGCACGCGAGCAACGGCCTCGGAATGGGCGGGATCGTCTTCGACCACCAAGATCTCTGGCTGAACGCCGCCCTCGTCGATCATGCAGGGACAGTCCTAGCCATTTTGCATCTTATCTATATCAGCACAGCCCGTGGACTGTCTCCTACGACCGCCCAAGACAAAACGCCGCGGCCCGCAGTGATCGCTCACTGCGGGCCGAAGGCGTCAGGCGCCAGGCGCGCCCAGGCTCAGTTCGTGATCGCGGAAGCCACGCCTGCGCCAGCCGCGGGCGCCGGTTCGACGCAGAAGGGCTTGAGTCCGCCCACCGTGAGCGGAGCGCACTGGCTGTCTTCATTGCAATCCTGCGCGAGCGAGGCACAGAAACCGTCGGCACCGCACACCCTGGCCGTGAAGGCACCGCCTACGCCAGAAGGTGAGCAGTCCCGATCCGAGGCGCAGGCCTGAGCACAAGTTCCGTCGTTGCACTTGAAAGCGACGTTGTGGTTGGCGATCGCACACTGCGAATCAGTGACGCAGGCTGCGTCCGGCTTGCACACCTTGGCGTCGCAGATCTGACCTGCGCCACAATCGATATCGCGAGCGCACTTTCGATAGCACTGCTTGTTTCCGGAATAGCAAATGCATTCGCCCTCGGTGCACAGATCGTCCACCGTGCTGTCCACGACCTGCATGCCTTCGCAAGACTTGTCGTTGGTGCAGCGGGTGGCCGAGGTCGCCCCCGTACAGCTCTTCGAGTCCGGGTTGCAGGTCTTGGCGGAAATATCGTACAGGCGTGAATGGGTCGGGCAACCGCTGGGAACGTCTTGCCCGGCAGCCGGGTCACATTCGGTATCGTAGACACACGCGTGGGTGTCCTCGTCGCAGCTCCAGGTATCGTCGCACTCGCAGTACGTCGCCTGCTGGAAGCAGAGCTTCGCCGGATTGCCCGCAGCGGGTGCCGTGCAGTCGATCGAACCCTTGGCAATGGCGTCGGCAATGTCCTGACATGACCGGATCGCGGTCGTGTGCAGGGCGACGGGCAACTGGCAGCAATCGTCGGCCTTGGTGCACTCGCCGGAGCAAGTCAGGCCCGTGCCTTCCACCCCGAAGTTCGCCAGGTCGCAGATCCCGGTACCCGCCACCGCGGTGGCGATACAGACCAATTCCCCGCCACAGTCACTGTTGACGCGACAGCTCTCACCGCGCACGCCGAGTTGTGCGCCCGTGCTACCGGTGGCTCCGCCGTCGCCCGTAGCTGGCGCCGTACAGCGATTGTTGAAACAGGACAGGGATTCCATGCAATCGAGGCGGGAAGTACAGCTCTCACCTTCGCCTCCGAGCACCGGCGGCACCGGATCGACGGTGCCCATGCCCGCGCCGCCACCGGCGGCTGGTGGTGCCTTGTTGTAACAGACGTTACCGATACAGCTCAGGCCCTCCACGCAATCCGCGGTTCGAATGCAGGATTCTCCCGCCTTGCTGGATACCGGCTTGTTGTCGTCGTCACCGCAACCAACGAGAAGGGCGAGAGCCATGCTCGTCGCACCAATAAAGGACATTGCCAAAGAGCTACGCATAGTTTCCTCCGATTATTGCCGATCCCGGCGCCGCCTCGCGCTGCGCGAGACGACGACGGGATCAATTCACGCTTCGAGAGCGGGGTCGAGCCCGATCGGGCCCACGACCCTCATTTCGTGATCAGTTTGAACTCGATGCGGCGGTTTTGCTGACGCCCCTTGTCCGTCTTGTTGTCCGCAATCGGGTTGTCCGGGCCCGCGCCGTGAGTCTCGATACGGCTCGCGTCGATGCCCTTCGAAACCATGTATTCCTTGACGGAGTTCGCGCGCGCCTCGGACAAATCGATGTTCGTCTGACGCTCGCCGACGTCATCGGTGAAGCCCGTGATCGCTACGCGCAGGTCCTTGTACTCGGTGAGGACTTTGACGGCCTCGTCGAGCAATTTATTCGAACCCTTGCGGATCGTCGCTTTGCCGAAGTCGAACTCGATACCCTTGATCACACCCGCGAATTTGGCGACTGCCTTGGGCAATTCGTCGGGGCATCCATCCGCGTCCTCGAAGCCATTCTTGGTCTCCGGCTGATCGGGGCACTTGTCCAAATCATCCGGGATGCCGTCGGCGTCCTTGTCTCGTACCGGGCAACCGTCGGGCGCGATGCCCTTTTCCGACGGGCACTTGTCTTCGGGGATCAAGATGCCGTCTCCGTCCAAGTCCTTGTTCGGGCAACCGTCGGTAGCACTCGGAGGCTGGCCATCCTCTGCTTCTTGCGGGCAGGCGTCGCTCGCGTCCGGGATGCCGTCATGGTCCGTATCGACCACGACCGGCGGCGGGGGACAGCCATTCGGCGCAACGCCGGGCTGCGCCGGACAGGCGTCCTGCGGATCGAAGAAGCCGTCACCGTCCGAGTCCACGGGCGGCGGGGTGGGCACGTAGGGTGTGCGGCCCAGCGTGAAGCTCAGGCCCAGCAAGAACTCGGTATTGTGCACCAAATCCCCGTCTTCGACGCCGGTCAGCAGCATGTTCTTCTGCATCAAGTTGTCGCGAAAATCGAAGCGCGCACTCAGGTACTCGTTGAATGCAAACTTGGCACCCAGACCCCAATGCATTTCCGGATCGACATCGGTACCGAGCGTGTCGGGATGGCTTTTCACCGTCATTCCGCCCAAACCGAGCACCACGAACGGCACCAAGCGATAGCCCGGATACTGCGCGATCAAATGCGCCCGATAAGTCCAGACCGTGGCGCTGCGATCGTCGATTCCAGTCTTGGTCGGGATGACACCGACTTCACCTTCGACACCGAGAAACGAGAGCGGATAGAAAGCAGCGCGCAGGCCGAGGTCTAGACCCGTGCTCAAGCTCTGATGACCGTATTGCGTGTTCGTAACGACGCCGAGGTCCTGTAGATTGTGCTGCTGTGCAAAGTTGGCAATGCCACCGTACACGCCGAGTTCGAGCGCGAAAGGCAGTGGCCGATAGCGCTCCCAAAAGCCGTCCCCGGTGCCGCTGTCGGCAGTGGCTGCGGCGCCGCTTCCGCCGCCGAGGGTGACCGATGCGTCAGCGCTTGCAACAGGCGCAGGAGCGGGCGACGCGGGCGCAGCGGCGGCGGGTGCGGGATCCGCGGCGTGCGCAGCTGACGCGAAGGCGGGGATCGACAGCAGGCAAGCAGCGCTGAGGGACTTCGATAGACGCATCATCAGTTCACCACCTCTTGAGAAAAACGAACCGATAGACCAGCAAGCCCAGGAAGGGCAATCTTCGAGTCAGCAAATCGACCACGGTCTTCCGCAAAGCCCTCACGGAAGTGGGTAAAAGTGTGACTTATTTGCCCTTTTGAGCGGATCGGATGAAACTGGCGCGGTTCGTCAGTCATCGACTCAGGGCACACGACTCGGCTCTACGATTGGCATCCGCAGGTGCGGGGTAGCCCCGGAGCAGCGATGCGGCGTTTGGCGTCGCTGGCCGTCGATGATAAATCGCCCAACCCCCCGTGCGCGTCGTCGTCGCTCCCAACGCACTGAAAGGTAGCCTCACGGCGTTCGAGGCCGCGCTAGCGATAGCTCGTGGGCTGCGCGCCGCCGACAACTCGATCGAGATCGTCAGTCTGCCGATCGCGGATGGCGGAGACGGGACGAGCGCGGTGCTACGCGCGTCGCGCGACGGTCTGAACCGTGAAACGATCGTCCCCGATCCGCTCGGGCGCCCCGTGCGCGCGAGCTTCGGCGTGATCGATGAAGGACGCACCGCGGTGCTGGACGTGGCGACCGCGTCGGGCATCACACTTCTCGAAGCACACGAACAGGATCCGCTCTCGTGTACTAGCCGAGGCACCGGCAAACTGCTCAGTGCCGCACTCGACATCGGCGTCGAGACGGTGATCCTGGGGGTTGGCGGCAGCGCCACGGTCGATGGGGGGGCGGGCCTGCTCGCCGCACTCGGCGTGGGCTTGTTGGACGAATCCGGCACCCCGATTGCCAGCGGCGGTGCAGGCCTGGCACGGCTCTCACGCATCGACTTGTCGCGCGTGCATCCAGCGCTGGCGCGCGTGAAGTTGCGGGTGGCCTGCGACGTAGACAGCCCTCTGCTCGGTCCACACGGAGCGGCGATGGCGTTCGGCCCACAAAAAGGCGCAAGCCCTGACGCTGTGATCGAGCTCGAGCAATGCCTGGGCCATTTCGCGGACGTGATCCAGCGCACCACAGGCCGCGACGTGCGGAGCCTGGTTTCGGGCGGCGCCGCCGGAGGCATTGCGGCCGGCCTTTTCGGTGTGCTCGGGGCGGCGCTCGAGCCCGGGATCGATCTGGTGCTGGAAACCGTAGGCTTCGATCGAGCGTTGTCCGGAGCAGACCTCGTGATCACCGCCGAGGGCCTCCTCGATTGGCAGAGCCTGCGCAACAAAGGGCCGTGCGGCGTCGGGCGTTGGAGCAAACGCCGCGGGGTGCCGGTGGTCGCGTTGGTGGGCGGCATCGCCGACGACGTGCGACCGAGTGATTTCCCCGACTTTGCTGGCATCTTCTCGATCTGCCGGCGTCCCATGCCACTCGAAGAAGCGCTGTCGCGGTCCGCAGATTTTCTGGAGAGCACCGCAGAATCGGTGTTGCGCGCGTTGCTGAACGGCCGCCAACGATAATTTCCGGCCCACCGGCGAATGCCATGTCGGACATGGCTCCCGCTGGTTTCGGTCCCAACTCCTTTTTTGTCGGTTCGCGCAACACTCGGGAAACACTGCGCTTTGCTCGCCCCTCGCAGAACACTAGCGATCGTCGAGGGGCTTCCTTCTGCCCTCGGCTCGTGCGAAACGACAAAGTGTGAGCCCCGCAACACACCCCGAAGTCCGCCCCCAAGATCGGCCCCTGCAGGAAGACGTCCGCTATCTGGCGTCCGCCCTCGGCCAAGTCATCAAACGCCTCGAAGGCGACGCGGTCTTTCAAGCCGTCGAAGACCTGCGCTCGGCGTGCCGAGGTCGTCGTCGCGGCGAAGCGACCGCCGCCGATCTCGACACGCTCCTGGCGCGGGTGGCTGACTTCCCACTGGAGGTCGCGGCACCGGTGGCTCGCGCATTCACGCTGTTCTTCTTCTTGATCAACACCGCCGAGCAGGTGCACCGAGTCCGTCGACGTCACGCCTACGAAGACGGCGCTGAACACTCGGCTCAGCCCGCGAGCATTCGCTGGGCATTCGAGAAGCTGCGCGACAGCAAGCGTAGCGCGGCAGAGGTTCGTGAATACATGCGTGAACTCGAAGTGCGCCCCGTGCTCACCGCGCATCCCACAGAAGCCACGCGGCGTACCCTGCTCCAACTTCAGGCTCGCCTGGCCGACGCCCTGCTCAAGCGAGAGAACTCCCAGCCGGAGGAGCGCGCGCGCGTCGAAAATGGAATCGACGCCGAAATCGAGCTGTTGTGGCTCACCGATGAGGTCAGGCGCGACCGCCCGAGCGTGCTCGACGAAGTAAGCTCGGTAATTTGGTACTTGGAGGATCGCCTGCTGGATGCCTCGGTCCAAGTGAGCGAGAGCGCCGAGCGCGCGTTTCAGCTCGCGTTCGGTGAGCCGCTCGGTTTCTCGCTACGCATGCCCATGGGCAGCTGGGTCGCCGGCGATCGCGATGGCAACCCTTTCGTCACGCCGGAGATCACGATGGCGGCGGCGCGACGCACGGCTCACGCTCTGCTCGGCTTGTACCATCGCAAGGTTTGGCGCTTGGTCGAGCGCTTGTCGGTCTCCGACCGGCTCGGCGGGGTACCAGATGTGCTCCGTCAATCACTCGAGCGCGACAAGCCGCTCCTCCCTCGGCTGTGGGAGATGAATCGAAAGCGGGACCAGCACGAGCCGCTGCGGCTCAAGCTCACCTTCATTTCTGGCCGGCTCGAAGCAACCCGGCGAGAGATCGCTACGCGCGACGCCGGGCAGCTGGAGCGCGTCCCCGGCGCGTATGCCACGGCCGATGAATTCTGGAAGGATCTCGACGTCGTTCGCCAGTCGCTCGTTCACGCCCGCGCCGACCAAGCGCGCCGCAGCCTGCTCGAGCCGCTGATCGGCCTGGTCGAAGTATTGGGCTTCGCCGGCTACTACTTGGATCTGCGCGAAGACTCCGAGATGCACACACGCACGCTGGCCGCGATCGCCAAAGCCGTCGGCGTGCCCGAGCTGGACGACGCGGCGATTCATCGAGAATTGATGGGCATGCGCCCGTTGGTCTCGGCCTACGCACCGCTCGACGAAGAAGCTGCCCGCACCAGCAAGCTGTTTCATACGATGCGTGAGGTGCAGGAGGAGTTCGGTGAGCGCTGCGCTCAGACTTACATCGTGTCGATGACCAAGACGTCGACCGATCTGTTGCGTGTGCTGATCCTGGCGCGCGAAGCAGGCTTGGTGGATCTGGCTCGCGAAGAGCCGTTCTCGCGTTTGGACGTAGTGCCGCTGTTCGAGACGCAGGCCGATTTGTTCAACGGGCCTTCGATCATGAAGGCGCTGTTCGCCGACCCGGTGTACTTGCGCCAACTCAAGGCGCGCGGCATGCACCAAGAGGTGATGCTCGGCTACTCCGACTCCGCCAAGGACGTCGGTGTCGTGGCCGCTGCCTGGGAGCTGTATCGCGCGCAAGAGGCATTGGCAGAAGTGTCTCGCGAAGCAGGCGTGACCTTGACCTTGTTCCACGGTCGTGGCGGCACCGTGGGCCGCGGTGGTGGCTCACCGGTTTACCGCGCGTTCACGGCGTTGCCTCCCGGCACCGTCTCCGGGCGCGTGAAGATCACCGAGCAGGGCGAAATCATCTCCCAGAAGTTCGGCATCTTGTCGATCGCCGAACGCAGCCTAGAAGTGATGCTCACCGGCACGCTGATGGCGAAATTCTCGGATTTCCGTACCGAGCTCGAGCCGGGTGCCGAAGCGCGCTACCGCGAAGTAATGGCGCGCTTGAGTGAATCCTCACAGGCCGCGTTCCGTAAAGTCGTTCACGACGACACGGCGCTGTTCCAAATGTTCCTCAAAGCCACCCCGGTGCGCGAGCTCGGGCACGTGCACTTCGGTTCGCGGCCCGCCTATCGCGAGCGCGGAGCGGGCACGATCAAGGGTCTGCGCGCCATTCCGTGGAACTTCGGCTGGACGCAAATGCGCTTGATGGCCTCGGCGTGGCTCGGCGCAGGCACCGCGCTCGATCAGGTCATCGCCGAGCCGGGTGGCCTGGATCTGCTCAAGCAGATGGCCAAGAACTGGCCGTTCTTCAGCGACCTCCTGGACAAGATCGAAATGGTCTGCGCCAAGGCCGACATCGACGTAGCGCGACTGTACGCGCGTGAACTGGGCGCGGACCCCGCCGTGTACGGTGGCCTGGAGGAGGAGTTCAAGCGCACGGTGCAGTCCCTGCATCGGATCCGCGAGCGAGACATGCTGCTCGATCATCGGTTCTTGCAGGGTGCGCTCACGCTCAGGAATCCGTACGTGGACGCACTCAACCTGCTCCAGGTGAGCCTCCTGAAGAAGAAGCGCAAGCTCGCCGAAGACGATCCGCAGCTCAAGCTGCTGGATGCAGCCCTAGGCACGACCCTGAACGGCATCGCGCAAGGCATGCGCAATACCGGCTGAAATCCCTAGATTCTGGCCCCGGTTGGCGAAACGCCGGGGCCGGTACTAGGGATCGATCGTGAGCTCGGCTCCCACCGCTGTCACGCTGCGCTCGGGTCGCTATGCGATCATCGGGGAGTTGGGCTCTGGCTCGCAAGCCGAAACGCTCGACGCCGTCGACCAGTCGAACGGGCGCAGAGTTGCCATCAAGCGCTTCCAAGTGCGCGGGGCCAAAGGCTGGAAAGACGTCGAGCTCGCCGAACGCGAGGCGCGCGTGCTGTCCACGCTGTCGCACCCGAACCTGCCCGTCTATATCGAGCACTTCGAGGAAGACGGCGCGTTGTACTTGGTGATGGAGAAGATCGAAGGCGAAACGCTCGCTGCACTTCGTCGCCGCCGCGCCACGCTGAAGCACGGAGATATTGCGCGCTTCTTGGCGGACGCGGACAGCGTGCTCTCCTACCTACACTCGCGCGTCCCGCCCATCATTCATCGCGACATCAAGCCCGGCAACGTGATCTTGCGTCAAGACGGCAGCTTTGCGTTCGTGGACTTCGGTTCGGTGCGCGATCAGTTGAAGCCAGAGGGCGGCAGCACCGTGGTGGGCACGTTCGGCTACATGGCACCCGAGCAGTTCCAGGGTCGTGCCCTTCCAGGCAGCGACGTATACGCGGTCGGCGCGACGGCGCTGTCGCTCGTGACGGGTCGTGAGCCGGAGGATCTGCCCCACCGCGGCCTGGGCATCGACGTACGCGCCGCGTTGGGCAACGGCGCCGAGCCATGGCTGGTACGCGCGCTCAGCTCGATGCTCGAACCCGACCCGGACAAGCGCGCAGCGCGCGTGCCCGCATCCGGCTCGGGCCGACGCTCGAACCCCTCGCCGTCGTCCGCCGTCCCCGGCGATTGGCGCGAGCTTCGAGAGCGAGGACGCGAACAGCGTCGTCAGATCCGCGACGAGAGCCGGCGGCTCCGACACGATCTGAAGGAGCAAGTCCGGGAAGAGACGAGGAGCGCGCGTCGCGCCGCTCGCTCTCGCCGAAGTCAGCCTCCGCACGACTGGCAGCGGCGCGGGCCTGGGGGCCCGTTCGTACTGATGGTCGTGGTCTTGGCGCTGACGGTGGCCCGCTTGGCCACTTGGGGTCTGTTTCGAGTCCTCCTGCCGACGCTGCTCTTCGCGTTGTCACTGTTCTTCGGCAGGCCTTTGCGGCGCGCAGCCTGGCGCTGCCGCGAGGTGGCCGTCGAGGGTGACCGCGGCTTGCGTCAGGCCCTCGACGCCGTACGCGGCCGGCTGCTCGGCCGCACGCTCGACACCAGCGGCGAGGAAATCGACGGCCTCGAGCCGGAACCCGCGCGCCGAACGCGGGTCGAAAGCAGCCCGCTGCGTGTCGAGGTCGAGCCCGAAGCGGACCTCTCGGACTATTCCGAGCCCGTTGCCGAGCCCGGGCGGCGCCAGCGCTGACTACTCCGACTTGTTGTTCGGCTCGCGCTTCTTCTTGTCGAGCTCGGGCACGACACGCGCAACCCGCTTTTGCACGACGTCTTTGACCATGCGCAAGAGGTTGTTCTCGTCCGCCGACTCGGACAGCAAACCGAGCGGAATACGAAAGCCGCCCATGTCCGCGCGACCGCCGCCGTAGGGGCGCCCCTGGTTGTCGTCGCCGAACGCGTTCTGCATGAACAACGCCGGGTCGACACTGGCGCGACTGGTTCGGAGCGAGCCGTCGATGCGATCTTCTACGACGCCGAACACGAGCACGGTATCGATGTCTTCACGACGCAAGATGAAGTCCGCGGCCATCGGGATGGCGTCGCGATTGTTCGCCGAGACGCGCCCGACGCTGGCAATCGCAAAATCGCGCACGACCTCGAGGTCGATGAGCGCGCGCCCCACGGCTTCCATCGACTCCGCGGTGAGCGTCCGGCGGCCCACTCGGCTGAGCGTCTCCGAGTCGCAGAAGGGCTTCAAATAGGCGGCCGCACGGAAATCCGCAGGCGTGCCAAAAGCAAAATCATCGGTGTCCGTTTGGATGCCGAAGAACATGGCGGTGGCCACGGCCGCGTCATCGTTCCCTTCGGCGCCGAAGGGCGTGAGCCCGCGCTCGGCATACTCTGCGTAGATCGTACAGGTTGCCCCGACGTCGTGACGGATATCGACGAACGGCGCCTTGGGCACCGAGGGCGGACGGTGATGATCGACGACCGTGAGCAGCTTCAGACTCTCGGGCAGCTTGATGCTCGATTCACTGGCGCTCGCGTCGACCAAGGCCAAGTAACCGTACTGCTCCAAGTCCGACATCTCGGACACGCGCACCATCGGCACGTTGAGCAACTTCACCAGTGCGCGGTTCTCGGAACGCGACAGCGGCAGCACGTGTGCGATGGTCGCCGACACGCCCATGCGCTCACACAAGCGCTTGTGCGCAAGCGCGCTGCCGATACCATCGGGGTCCGGATGACCGCCGAGCAGAATCACGTGCGGCTTGTCGACGGCGCTGGCGAGCACGCGCTCGAGTTCTTGACCCTTATCAGGCTGACCCATGGCGACTCCGTAGCTTATGTCTCGACCGCGACGGAAGCCCACACCGGCAAAAGGACTTGGGCTACTCATGAGGCGTTCTGACGGCCACTTATACGCCCAGGGTTATCGCCCCGCCCGAAACTTCGAACAAGGCGAGCAATTTTCGGCACTTACGTAAGTGATAACCGCACCCAACCGAACAAACGGCTCAAAAATCGGCCATCGCCCGGGCTCGGTGTACTATCCCCGGACGCCGTGCACCGAATCGCCGTCCTCAGCCTGTTAGTCGCGGCCCTCGGCTGCAAACACGAGTCCAAGGTGGACGCAGTCGCTCCTCCCAAATCGAGTGACACTGCAAGCGCGCCCGCTGCCTCCCTCGCGCCGGTCGTCGCCACCAACGCGGTCGCCGCCACCGCGCCGGCCGACGCTGCGGCCCTGGTCGACGGAGGCCCACCGAGCGGCGCTGCGCCAGACGCGCGCCGCTACCGCTGGCTCGGGGCGGACAATCTCAAGTACCCTGCCCCCGTCGACTCACTCGAGACTCGCTTCCCAACCCCTCCCGGCTACCAGCGCGTGACGGTCGAGGCGGGCTCCTTTGGCGAGTGGCTGCGCGGGCTGCCGCTGGCCGCATCGGGCACGCCAGTCGTGAGCAACAGCGGCGACACCGTGTACCCGGGCGACGACCCGTACGTGGCGGCAGTGATCGCCATCGACGTCGGTGCGGGCGACTTGCAACAGAGCTCGGATGCCGTGACGCGCCTGCACGCGGAATGGCTGTGGGCAAACGACAAGCCTGACGCGATCAGCTATCGCAGCGCTTCGAAGCTCGACATGCCCTTTTCGCGCTGGGCCAAGGGGCAGCGTCTGTTGCCATCGGGCCCGAACGTGTTCTGGGTCGTGAAGGGCAAACCGCGCGACCCGAGCTACAGCGACTTCCGGCAATACATCGACGCCGTGATGCTGTGGTCGAACAACGTCTCCTTGGCGACGCGGGCGAGCCGCGTGTCCGATCCCGCACAGCTGACCGCGGGCGATTTCTTCCTACAATCGCGCGGCAAGGGCCACGCAGTCCTGGTCCTCGACGTGGCCCAGAAGCCAACCGGCGAACGAGTGGCGTTGCTCGGGCAGGCGCTGCAGAGCCCAGCGCAAAGCATGCACGTGATGCGCCTCGGGCACGCCACTGCCTGGTTCAGCATGCGGCCGCCCAATCCCGTGCTCACGCCCCGCGGAGACGAGTTCTCCTGGGCAGATCTGGAGCGCCTGGAGCCCAAAAAAGACGAGTGAGCGCCCACGTGCGCAGCTGGTTCAACCAAATTACCTCAATGATTCCGCTTTTTTAGATCCGCAGACGCGATTGGACCAGAAAAACGCACTTGACGTCATCGTGGTGGAAGAGCAGGTTTCACCCGTCGATGACCGCTTCCCGCGATTCCATGACCCCCGTTTCTGCCTCTGGCAGCGACGCGCGTGTGTCTGGCGTCGTCGTCGGTCTCCTCGTTATCGGCCTTGGGCTTATTAGCCCAGGTGCGGTGGCCGGCTGACGTAAGACCTCAGCTCCTTTCAGATAGGCCCCCGCACCCACCGAGGTACGGGGGTTTTTTAGTTTCAGCACTCTGATTTTTCACGCATCGAACCGACAGCGAAGCTACCAAGCGCCGAGGAGAACAACGTGGCCTCACCGATGAAGAGCATCACCGAACCCCGTGCATCGACCAGCCCCTCGCCCGAGGCGACGGCTGAGGTGCAAACCCTGACCGGCTCCCAGATCATCTGGGACACGCTCGTTCACGAAGGGGTCTCGGTTGTCTTCGGCTACCCGGGCGGCGCGATCATGCCCGCGTACGACGCGATGCCCGCCTACCCGATCCGGCACGTGCTGGTGCGCCACGAGCAAGGCGCGGCGCACATGGCGGATGGCTACGCGCGCGCGTCCGGAGGCGTTGGCGTATGCATCGCTACCTCCGGTCCGGGCGCCACGAACCTGGTGACCGGCATCGCCAACGCGATGATGGACTCGATTCCGATGGTTTGCATCACCGGGCAAGTGTCGTCGCACCTGATTGGCAGTGATGGCTTCCAAGAGGTCGACTTCACGGGTGTGACGCTGCCCATCACCAAGCACAACATCTTGGTGACGCGTACGCAGGACATCATGCCCGCCATTCGCCAAGCGTTTTACATCGCAAGCTCGGGTCGGCCGGGCCCGGTGGTAGTCGACATCACCAAAGACGCGCAGCAAGGCAGCATCGAACACCGCTACGATCCATCGCCCATCCGCTTGCCAGGCTATCGCCCAGAGCACCACCCGGTTCCGCGCGAGATCGAGAAAGCCGCCGAGATGATCAAGGCCGCGAAGCGCCCGATCATCTTCTGCGGTCACGGCGTGATCGAGGCCAACGCCACCGCGCAATTGCTGGAATTCGTGCAGAAGACCAACTTCCCGGTGGCGCTGACGCTGCTCGGTCTGGGCGGCTTCCCGGCGACTCACCCGCTCAGCTTGGGCATGATGGGTATGCACGGCGAGGCCTGGGTGAACACGGCGATCCAAGAAGCGGATCTGATCATCGCCATGGGCATGCGCTTCGACGATCGCGTGACCGGCAATCTGAAGACGTACGCCCTGAACGCCAAGAAGATTCACATCGAGCTCGACCCGGCCGAAATCAACAAGAACGTAAAAGTCGATCTGCCGCTCGTGGGCGACGTTCGCGACATCTTGCGCATGTTGCTGCCGCAAATCGAGAAGCGCAGCTGTGATGATTGGAACGCGCACATCACCGGTCTGAAGGGCAGCACGGCGGTACGCGAGATCCAGAGCTTGCCCGACAACGGGCGGCTGTTCGCGGCGCACGTGATTCACGATCTGTGGCGCTACACGCAAGGCAAAGCCTTGGTGGTCACGGACGTAGGCCAGCACCAAATGTGGGAAGCGCAGTACTACAAGCACGATTACCCACGAAAACTGCTGACCTCGGGCGGAGCCGGCACGATGGGCTTCGCGCTGCCCGCCGCCATGGGTGCGCGCATGGCTTGCCCGGAAGACGAAGTTTGGGTGGTGGTCGGTGACGGCGGCTTCCAGATGACCGCGTGTGAGCTGGCAACCTGCGCGCAAGAGGACATCAAGGTCAACATCGCCATCATCAACAATGGCTTTTTGGGCATGGTCCGCCAGTGGCAGCAGTTCTTCTACGGCGGCCGCTACGTCGCCACGCCGATCAAGAGCCCCGACTTCGTGAAGCTGGCCGACGCCCATGGCTTGAAAGGCCTACGTGTCACCAAGCGTGAAGAAGTTCAGGCCGCGGTCGAGATGGCGCGCTCCTTCAAAGAGACATGCATCATCGACTTCCGCGTCGAGCAGGAAGACAGCGTGTACCCGATGGTGCCGGCCGGCGCCGATCTCGACAACATGATCCGCCGCCCAGTACCCGTGCCCGCCGCCGCGGCCGGCGGTGAATTGCCATCCGAGGAGCTGCCTGGCGAAGCTCAAAAAGACGTCCCACCCCACAATCCAATTTTCGAAACCGGCAAGGATAGCTGAGAGTCATGGCCCAATCTGAATCCCCCACCCTGCGTCACTTCGTCGCCTACGTGGAAGATCAGCCCGGCGTCCTCAATCGGGTCACTTCCCTGTTTCGTCGTCGCTGCTACAACATCGTGTCGCTCAATGTCGGCCGCACTCACGAGGCCGGCGTTTCGCGCATGACGTTCGGGGTCGAGGCAGACGAGGACACCGCGCGCCGCATCGAGGCCAACCTCTACAAGCTGGTGAATGTCCTGAGCGTGGAAGACATCACCGAAAAGCCCAACCTGACGCGGGGTCTCGCCTTGATCAAAGTCACCGTGGGCCAAGACAAGCGCTCGGAGGTGCTGCAATTGGTCGAGGTGTTCCGCGGTCAGGTGATCGATCTGGACGTCGACACGATGATCATCGAACTCACCGGTCAACAGAGCAAGATCGACCGGCTCGTGACGGTGCTGGCCCCGTTCGGCATCGCAGAAATGGTGCAGACCGGCGTCGTCGCCATGACCCGCGGCGAAAAAGGCGCGGCCGCCACTGGCGCGGCGCAGCAGCCCCCCAACCTGCGCGGCGTCTTCGCCGCCTGAGATTCGAGAGGGATTTTTTCCCCTCTCTACTTCTTTCGGAGACCCAGCCACTCCAACCCAAGCAATGAAATCATGACCAGCCCAGTTAGTAAGCACACCCAGCCACCTAAAGATTACGTGCGTATCTTCGACACGACGCTCCGTGACGGCGAGCAAGCGCCGGGCGCGACGCTCACGTCGGAAGAGAAGCTCGAGGTGGCCCGTGCGCTTTCGCGACTAGGTGTGGACGTAATCGAAGCCGGCTTTCCCTCGGCCTCGCCGGATGATTTTCAAGCGGTGCACGACATCGCCGAGACGGTCGGCATCGAGCCGATCAGCGGCCGGCCGAGCGCCGAGCCGCCCATCGTATGTGGCCTGGCCCGGGCGACGGAAAAAGACATCCAGACTGCGTATGACGCGATCAAAATCGCCAAATACCCACGCATCCACGTATTTTTGGCGACCAGCCCGCTGCACCGCGAGCACAAGCTGCGCATGTCCAAGGAGCAAGTCGTGGCGCGCGCGCGGCAGATGATCACGTTCGCCAAATCGCTGTGCGACGACATCGAGTTCAGTCCGGAAGACGCCGGCCGCACCGAGCCCGAGTTCTTGCACGAGGTGCTGACCGCCGTGATCGAATGCGGCGCGACCACGCTGAACATCCCGGACACGGTGGGTTACACCGTGCCCTCCGAGTTCGGCGCGATCATCGACGGCATCATGAAGAACGTGAAGGGCGTCGAGAACGTAGTCGTCTCGGTGCATTGTCACGACGACCTCGGTCTGGCGACGGCCAACGCCTTGGCCGGCATCATGGCCGGCGCTCGCCAAGCCGAAGTCACGATCAACGGCATCGGTGAACGCGCCGGCAACACTTCACTCGAAGAGATCGTGATGACGCTGCAAACTCGCCAGCCGATGTTCGGCCTGCGCACGGGCATCGACGCCACGCAGCTGGTCCGCACCAGCCGCCTGGTCAGCGTTCGTACCGGGATGGTGGTGCCGCCGAACAAGGCGATCGTCGGCGCCAATGCCTTCGCGCACGAGTCGGGCATTCACCAAGACGGCATGCTGAAGCACGCCGGCACCTACGAAATCATGCGCCCGGAAACCGTCGGCGCGAGCAAGACGCTGCTCGTGATGGGCAAGCACTCCGGCCGCCACGCATTTACCGTGCGTCTGAAAGAGCTCGGTCACGCCTTGGAAGGCGAAGCCCTGGAAGCCGCATTTCAGCGCTTCAAGGTGCTCGCCGACAAGAAAAAGCGCATCACCGACGCGGATCTGGAGGCGCTCGCCGCGTCCGAGGTTGGGCGCGGCATCGAGTACTACGCGCTCGACGCGGTACAGGTCACCTGCGGTTCGAACGGCATGCCCACGGCCACGGTGCGTTTGCGTTGCCCGAACGGCGAACTACGCACGCAAGCCGCGGTTGGCACTGGCCCCGTGCACGCCGCCTTCACCGCCGTGGACGAAATCGTGAACGCGCCGAGCGAGCTGGTCGAGTACACGATCAACGCGGTGACGGAGGGCATCGACGCGCTCGGCCACGCTAGCGTGCGGGTTCGGGCCGTCGGCAGCAGTGACGGTCGGCTCAACGCGCAACATGGCAGCGGCGGAGCCGCCATCCTGCACGGGCAAGCCGCAGATTCGGATGTCATCGTGGCCAGCACGAAAGCGTACCTCGGTGCGCTGAACCGCTTGCTCGTGACCCTTGGTACGTACGAAAAACAAGCTGAGAAATCGCAAGTGCGAGAACAGACGACGGGAGCCGCGGAGTGAGCATGGCAAAGACGCTTTTCGAAAAGATCTGGAACGAGCACGTCGTAGTCGAGGAGCCCGGTCGTCCCGCGGTGATCTATATCGACCTCCACTTGATTCACGAGGTCACCTCGCCGCAGGCGTTCTCGGGTCTGCGAGCGCGCGGGCTCAAGGTGCGTCGCCCCGATCGCACGGTGGCGACCATGGATCACTCGACGCCGACCTTGCCCAAGGCCCTGCAAGTGATCGACGACCAAGCGCGCGCTCAGCTCTCGCAGCTCGAGAAAAACTGCGCAGAGTTCGGCATTCGCCTGTTCGCGCTGGGCGACGCCAAGAACGGCATCGTGCACGTAGTTGGCCCGGAGCGCGGCTTCACCCAACCGGGCATGACCATCGTCTGCGGCGATAGCCATACCTCGACGCACGGCGCGTTCGGCTCGCTCGCGTTCGGCATCGGCACGAGCGAGGTGGAGCACGTGCTCGCTTCGCAGTGCTTGCTGCAGTCCACGCCGAAGACGATGGAAGTGCGCATCGACGGCACGCTGTCGCCGCTCGTGACCGCCAAAGACATCATCTTGGCCGTGATCGCCAAGATCGGCACCGGCGGCGGTACCGGCTACGTGATCGAATACACGGGCAGCGCGATCCGCGCGCTGGACATGGAGGCACGCATGACGGTGTGCAACATGAGCATCGAAGCCGGCGCCCGCGCCGGCCTGATCGCTCCCGACGAGAAGACCTTCGAATACGTGAAGGGCCGCGAGTATGCGCCGAAGGGCGCGGCGTGGGACGCTGCCGTCGAACGCTGGAAGAAGCTGCCCAGCGACCCCGGCGCCACCTACGACACGCTGGTCACGCTCGATGCAGACAAGATCGAACCGATGATCACCTACGGCACCCACCCCGGCATGGCCGTTCCGGTCACGCAGGCGCTCCCTGCCGCTGCGGACTTCAGCGCGGGTTCGGAGCGCCAGGCCTTCGAAAAGGCCATGGTTTACATGGGCTTGGAAGGTGGCCGCTCGCTCGTCGGGCAAAAGGTCGATGTCGTGTTCGTGGGCTCCTGCACGAATGGGCGCATCAGCGATCTGCGACTCGCGGCCTCGGTGCTCAAAGGTCGTCATGTCGCCGCTGGCGTACGCGCGCTGATCGTGCCGGGTTCGCAAGAAGTGAAGCGCCAAGCGGAAGCCGAAGGGCTCGACCGCATCTTCACCGACGCAGGCGCGGAGTGGCGGGAAGCCGGTTGCTCGATGTGCATCGCCATGAATGGCGATCAACTTTCGCCCGGTCAGTACGCGGTCAGCACCTCCAACCGCAACTTCGAAGGCCGTCAGGGCAAGGGCGGTCGCACCTTCTTGGCTTCGCCGGCAACGGCCATGGCCTCCGCCATCACCGGCAAAGTGACCGACGTCCGTACCCTCGGCGCGGTCTGATTCAGGAAGAGGACAGAACAATGGCAAGCTTCAGCAAAATTACCTCGCACGCCGTCGTCATCACTTCCGAGAACATCGACACGGATCAGATCATCCCCGCGCGCTTCCTCAAGGTCATCGACAAGGACGGCCTGGGCAAGAGCCTATTCTGCGATTGGCGCTACAACGCCGATGGCACGGACAAGGCGGACTTTCCGCTCAATTTTCCGGCCTCGCAGGGCGCGCAAATCCTGCTCGCGGGCGACAACTTCGGCTGCGGCTCATCGCGCGAGCACGCGCCTTGGGCGCTCGTCGGCTGGGGTTTCCGCGTCGTCATCTCGACCTCGTTCGCCGATATCTTCAAGGGTAACTCCTTGAAGAATGGGCTCCTGCCCGTGGTCGTCAGCCAAGAGGTCTATCAAAAGCTGCTGGCCGCTCAGAAGGCGGACCCGAAAGCGCAAATCACCGTCGATCTGGCCCAGAAGGTGCTCACCTTGCCGGACGGCTCGACAACGACGTTTCCGGTCGACCCGTTCGCGCAGCATTGCCTGCTGAACGGCATCGACCAGCTCGGTTACATCTTGGGCTTCGACGACAAGATCAAGAGTTACGAGACCGCTCACACCTACGCGAACTGATATCTCAGCAACGGAACCCCGATGACCGCTTCTCCTCCAGTCAACGGCGAGCCCGAACTCGTCGAAGTTTACGATACGACCTTGCGCGATGGCACGCAGCGCGAAGGCATTTCGTACACGCTGGAGGACAAGCTGCGCATTGCCGAGCATTTGGATGCGTTCGGCGTCACGTTCATCGAGGGCGGCTGGCCAGGTTCGAATCCGAAGGACGAAGAGTTTTTCGCGCGGGCTCGTGACCGAGACTGGAAACACGCCAAAATCGCGGCTTTTGGCTCGACTCGGCGTGCCGGGCTGAACGCGGGCGATGACCCGAGCATGCGCGCGCTGATCGCCGCGGGCACCGAGGTCTGCACCATCTTCGGCAAATCCTGGACGTTCCAGGTGACCGAGGTCTTACGCACCTCGCTGGAAGAGAACCTGCGCATGATCGAAGACTCGGTCGCGTTCTTGCGCAGCGAGAAGAAGCGCGTCGTATACGACGCCGAACATTTCTTCGACGGCTACCGCGCGGATCCCGGCTACGCCGTGGAGACGCTGCGCGCGGCCATCCGCGGTGGAGCGGAGGTCGTGACCTTGTGCGAGACGAACGGCGGCAACATGCCCTGGGACGTCGAGCGCATCGTGACCGAGGTCGCGCGGCTGGTGAAGCACCCGATCGGCATCCACGCCCACGACGACACGGGCTGCGGCGTCGCCAATAGCCTGGCCGCCGTACGCGCCGGCGCGCGTCACGTACAGGGCACGATCAACGGCTACGGCGAGCGCTGCGGCAACGCCAATCTCTCGGTGATCATCCCCAATCTCGAGCTCAAGCTCGGCTTCCGCGTGCTGCAACCCGGGCGCCTGTCCGGTATCAGTGAGCTGTCGCACGTCGTGGCCGAGGTCGCCAACTTGGCTCCGGACGCGCATATGGCCTACGTGGGCCGCAGTGCCTTCGCGCACAAAGGCGGCGTGCACGTGGCGGCGCTTCGGCGTAACCCGGACTCCTATCAACACGTGAACCCCGAGCTGGTGGGCAACACCATGCGCGTGGTGGTCAGTGAGCTATCGGGTCGGGGCAACGTCCTGGCCAAAGCCGAAGAGCTGGGCGTCGAGGTCAGCGCGGGAACCGAGGTCGAGGCGCTACGCGAGATCAAAGAAGCTGAAAATCGCGGCCTCTCGTACGAGGGCGCGGAAGCGAGCATCGCGCTGCTGTTGCAACGCAAAGCAGACCACTACGTGCCGCTGTTCCAGGTCATCGACTACCAAGTTCAGGTCGGCAAGCGCCGCGGCACGGAGACCTTCGCCGAGGCGGTGGTCAAAGTTCAGGTCGGTAAGAACACCCTTCACACCGCGGCGGAAGGCAATGGCCCGGTCAGCGCGCTCGACGGTGCGCTGCGCAAGGCGCTCGCGCCCGCGTATCCAGCAATCAACGACATCCACCTGGCAGACTACAAAGTCCGCATCCTGGACGGGACCGAGGGCACAGAAGCCATCACCCGCGTGTTGATCGACAGCCAAGACGCCCACCGCACCTGGAGCACGGTCGGCGCCTCGTCCAACATCATCGAGGCCTCGATGCACGCCCTGGTCGACTCCATCGAGTACGGGCTGATCCAAGGGCGAGCGGTGCTGCCAGACGGAGTTGCGGTGAGCCGCCCCGCCCGTTCGCCAGGCTCTGCCGCTACGCCCAAAGCTGCCGCCGAAGTCTAGCGGACGCTTTTCATTGCCGCCGCCTGACACTACAAGGCGCGCATGCTTTTCGGTCGATCCCGGTTCGTCGGGCTGATGGCGAGCTTGGTCGTGTGCGCCTGCGGTAGCGCATCACGCACCGGGCCTGCCTTCGCGCCCGTGCGCCCGCCAACTTCTCACTATGACACCGAGACCGCGCAAGTCTTCGTGAAGGACGAGCGCCGCGGAGTATCGAAGAACCAAAGCTTCGACACGCCATTTTTCAGCTGGCCGGGCGACGGAGAAAGCCGAGCCGTAGCGATTTCTGCGGAGACCCAAGCTGCGATGGCTGCAATCTTGAAGCGCTTGGTGCCGCGCATCGGCAAAGATCGGTTGTACTTCCAGATCTTCGTGCAACGCGCAGACACGGGCTGGGTCGCCCACTGGTGGGACGAAGAAGCGCGCGCCACGGTGGAGTTGCACATCTGCGCCTTCGACGGCACCGACAACAGCGTCATCGTAGTCGGCAGCTCGGACAGCTTTGCGTACGCCACGAGCGCGGACGTCACCGACGGTGAACCGGCGCGCCTGCTCGATACCGCCGTGCAGCACGCTTGGGCACGCTGGGTACAAAACGACAGCACGATCGCCGCGGTCAATCGCGCGTTGGCGGAGAAGCGTCGCTGGGGGCGCCTACTCAACCCCCAGGCGTGCCGCCCCTAACCAAGCAGCTATTTCGCAATCTGCGTGCTGGTTTCCTGGCGCGTTTGCACTAAAGTGGCCGAGTTTTTGGGCCTGAGCCCGAACGGAACATCGAGAGATCGCCCATGAAAGCTAAAATCGTTCTTCTCCCCGGTGATGGTGTTGGCCCCGAAGTGACGGGTCAGGCACGCGCAGTGCTCGAAGCCGTCGCCAAGAATGGTGGGCATGAGTTCGCCTTCGAGTCGCACCTGATCGGCGGCATCGCCATCGACGAGACAGGTGATCCGCTGCCACCTGCCACTCTCGAAGCGTGCAAGGCGTCGGACGCGATCATGCTGGGCGCCGTGGGCGGCCCGAAATGGGACAACCCGAACGCCAAGACGCGCCCCGAGAAGGGCCTCTTGGCGATTCGCAAAGGGCTCGGCTTATTTGCCAACCTTCGTCCCGTGCGCAGCTACCCCGAACTGGTGGATTCCTCGCCGCTCAAGCTGGAGCGCATTCAGGGCTGCGACATGCTCATCCTGCGTGAGCTCACGGGTGGCCTGTACTTCGGCAAGCAAGGTCGTGAGCAGACCGAGCGCGGCCTGCGGGTATTCGACACCCTCGAGTACATGGATTTCGAGATCGAGCGCATCGTGCGCTTGGCCTTCGAGTTGGCGCGCGGTCGCAAAAAGAAGCTGACCTCGGTGGACAAGGCCAACGTCATCGAATCCTCGCGGGTTTGGCGCCAGATCACCACCCAGGTGAAAGAAGACTTCGCAGACGTCACGCTCGAGCACCAATTGGTCGACTCGTGCGCCATGCGCCTCGTGACCGCGCCGACCAGCTTCGACGTGATCGTGACCGAGAACATGTTCGGCGACATCTTGTCGGACGAAGCCGCGGTGCTCACCGGCTCGCTCGGGATGCTACCCAGCGCGTCACTCGGGGAAGGCAAACTAGGCCTGTACGAGCCCATTCACGGTTCGGCCCCGGACATTGCCGGCAAGGGCATCGCCAATCCGGTCGGTACGATTCTGAGCGCGGCCATGCTGCTCCGTCACAGCCTCGGCCTTGAGAAAGAAGCGGCATCGGTCGAACGCGCGGTGGAAGCGGCGCTGGCCGCGGGTGCACGCACGGCCGACCTCGGCGGCGCCAAGCCGCTCTCGACCAGCGGCATGGGCGAAGCGATCATCTCCAAGCTGAGCTGAGCTCAAAACGAATCGAGCTGAGTCGTGGAAGGCCGACTCAGCTCGTGTTTACTTACTTCACAGCGTCGACTGAACCTGCGCGGTGCGGGTGATCTCGCCCATCTTTCCGCTTTGATAATCGCGGAAAGCTTGCTGGATCTCCTGCTGGGTGTTCATCACGAACGGACCATAGCGGGCGACGGGCTCCTTCAGCGGCACACCGGCGAGCAAGAGCAGCCGCGTGTCCTCGCTAGCGCGCAGGCGCACGCTGTCGCCAGCGGCGAGCACCGCGAGTTGCCCGTCGGCCACGGGCGACCCCTGATCGCCAAGGCTTGCTGCGCCTTCGAAGACGTAGATAAGCACTTGCTGCTCGGCCGCCAAGGGCACCGTCACATCCGCGCCCGGTTTCAGAGACCAATCCTGATACACGATCGGCGTCAGGGTATCGATGATGGCGCGCGCGCCCAGCGCTTCGCCGGCAATCACCCGCACGCGAGCCAGGCCGTCAGCGCTGTCGGCGGTCGGGATTTTCGCGGACGCGACCTCTTGATACCGCGGTTGAGTCATCTTCAGGCGCGCCGGCAGATTCACCCAGATTTGGAAGCCGTGCACGCGGCCACCCGCATCGCGCACACCCCGTGAAGGCATTTCCGAGTGCACCACGCCCGCACCGGCCGTCATCCATTGTACGTCCCCCGAGCGCAGCACGCCCCGGTGACCTGCCGAGTCCTCGTGCTCGAACTCGCCGCTCAGCACGTAGGTGACGGTTTCGAAACCGCGGTGCGGATGGTCCGGTGCGCCAACCGCTTCACCGGGGCCGTAATCTACCGGCCCCATTTCGTCGATCAGTAGGAACGGATCGGCAACCGGCAAACTCATCGAAGGCATCGGTCGCCGAACGATGAAACCGGCACCTTCCTCTTGGCGATGCGCGGTGACCACGCGACTGACCTCTCGAACTTGGCTCATCGAACACTCCTTGGAAGCCAAAAACATAAGGCGCCCAACGGAACGAACAATGAACTCCTGAGCAATGCATTGTTGCGGCGATGCGCACAATCCAGGAGCTCGGGACCGCTTAGAGCGCGATCCCGGCGCAGGCTTCGGGCAGCAGCCTCGCGAAGCGCTTTGCCCAGGCTTCCTGCCCGGCTTCGTCCGAAAGCAAGTCTTGGCGGATTTCGATCTCGACGTGCGGGATACCGCGCCGCTCGCCGTACACGACCACGCCGTAGTCGCTCAGATCGCTGACGGAGTATGGCTCGTTGTCGCCCACCACCAGCTCGCGCTCACGACGGAGCAGTTCGATCAACGCGCGGGCGAGTCGCGCGTCCCGGTTGTACAGCATACCGGTGTGCCAGGGCCGGGAGACGCCCATGAACGTCGGTGTGAAGCTGTGCATCGCGATCAACACGCTCGGCTGCGCGGCTTGCGCGCGGCGCTCGAATTCGCTCAGGATGCGCGCGTGGTAGGGCTGAAAGATGGCGCGCGCGCGCTCGGCGGCGGCCGCGGGCGAAAGGGCCTCATTGCCGGGGATGACAGTGCTTTCGCTGATCAATGGGATCGAGCTGGGCACGCCCGGCGGGCGATTGCAGTCGATTACCAGGCGCGAATAAGTTTGAAGAATGGCGAACGCGCCGAGCTCGCGAGCGAGCGCGCGCGCGACCTGCGCCGCGCCCAGATCCCAAGCGATGTGACGGCTCAGCTCGGATTCCGGCAAGCCCAAATCGCCCAGCGCGCGTGGCAAGCGTCTTCCCGCGTGATCGCAGGTGATCAAGAACGGCGAGCGCCCGATGTCCTCGATCACCTCGAACGCGGCGGGTTCGTCGGGCGCGAGCAGGGGGAGCACCGGAGTCGATTCCAAATCAACGGCCATGGTCGAGCGCTAGTCAGTACCCGCACGCGGGCCGTGTCAACGTGCGCATGGGCTTTGCGGGATTCAGCCCATGTCTGCTAGATGGGCTCTCGCGATGAGCAAGGGTAGCGCCAGCGTAATCGTGTTCGACATGGGCGGCGTGCTGTACGACTTTCAAGGCGATCGCTTGATCGCGCGCACCAGTCGCCGGCTGCGGCGCTGGCGCAGCGAGGAAGTGCAAGCGCATTGGGCAGAGCTTGCGCGCCCCTTCGAAACCGGCAGCTCGAGTGAGATGGATTTCGCCGAATCCGTCGTCCAGCGCTACGATTTGACGCTCGGCCCGAGCGAGTTTTTGGTGGAGTTTCACAGCGCGGCGGTCGGCTTCTACGAGGGCGCGCTGAGCTTGGTGGCCGAGCTGCGTGAGCGGCACCGCGTGCTCAGCTTGAGCAACACCAACCCGACGCAGTGGCCCAAGGTGTTGGCCGATCTCGGGCCAAACGATCCCTTCCACGCTCATCACCCTTCGCACCAGTCGGGCTTTCACAAACCAGACCCGCGAGCTTTCCAGGCCCTTTCTGCCACACTCGGGGCGGATACGGTGCGCCATTTCTTCGACGACCGAAGCGAAAATGTGGCCGCCGCGAACGCATTCGGTTGGCGTGCTGAGCGCGTACGCGGCGTTGCGGAGGCGCGCGTTGCTTGCCAGAGAGCGGGCCTGCTGCCTTAGTTAGGCGCTCGGGCGATGCTCGAGCACGCGCGGTACGAAGCCGAAGCGCTTGTTGGCGCGTGCGATGGCTCGAAACACTTGCACGCGCCAGTTCACGTCGAAACGATCGACGCCGAAGCCCGCGAGCAGCGAGGTAATCGCCGCCCGCAGCGAGAGCCAGTCACTCGGTGACATCAAGACGTCCACGAACTCCGGCGTGTAGAAGCCTTTGACGAAGCGCCGGTAAGTGGCCACGTTTTTCAGTGTCTCCCGTTCATAGCTGGCGAATTGAGAACGCTCGAACCTGCCCGAGCGGAGCGCGGCATCGACGGCCTCGGCCGCACGAAAAGCACCGACGATGCCCAGGTACACTCCGGTCGAGAACACCGGGTCGATGAACGCGGCGGCATCGCCGACCAGCACGAAGCGATCGCCGACCAGCTTCTTGCTGACGTACGAGTAGTCCGACACGCTGCGCACCGGCGCGACGCGTGTGGCCGCCGACAGGCGCTCACGCACGAACGGGGTGTTCGCGATTTGCGCGTCGAAATAGGCCTGATCCGGCTTTTGGCCGCGCAGATTGCGCGACGGACCGACCAGGCCCACGCTGGTTCGGTTATTGCGCAGCGGAATCACCCACCACCAACCGCCCGGCACCAGCACGACGCTGATGTCCCCTTCTTCTTCACCACCAGCGCGGGCCGCGCCTTCGTAGTGGGAGAAGACGGCGAAATTCTTGAGCTCCTGATCCATCTCACGCAGGCCGAGACGCCCCGCGAGCATGGATGCTTGGCCGCTGGCGTCGATCAGCATCGCAGACTGAAACGTCGTTTCGGTTCCGTCGCTCGTACGCGCCACGATCGAGACTCCGGACTTGCTGTCGAGATCGAAGCGAATCACCTGTGTGCCTTGACGCACGTCCACACCTTGCTCGATGGCAGTGTCGAGCAAGATCTTGTCGAACTCACTGCGGTCGACTTCGAAAGCGGAAGAAGCGCCCGCCACCAAGCCGTCCCGAAACGCGTAGCGGCGCTTCAATGAGCCATCCGCCGTCACGAACTCTGCCGCGTACTTGGGCAAAAAGTCGGCCGCTTTCACGCGGGGCATTGCGCCCAGCTGTTCAATCAGGGGCATGACACACGGCAGCATCGACTCGCCGATGTGAAAGCGCGGGAACTGCTCTTTTTCCAAGAGCAAGACGCGGTGCCCGCGCTGGGCGAGCCTAGTCGCGGCGGCCGCGCCGGAGGGCCCGCCGCCGATCACGATCACATCGAACGCATTGCTTCCGGAGCGAGCCATGGCAGCGATCTAGCACGCTCCCGGGCCTCCGTTGAGCCACCCGTGAATCCAAGTACACTGCCGTCCGTGCGCTACGTCGTCTACGATCCCAAAGACCCGCGCAAAGGCCAGACGCTCGCCGACCCCGTGCTCGGACAAATCGTGCTCAGCCAGGGCACGACCATCACCAAGGCGCTGGCCGCAGCCAATGCGAACGCCCCCTTGCCCTCCGGAGCCGTGGTCTGGGACCGGCAGCAATCGAAGGTCGCGTACCGGGTGCCGTAGTTCGCCATGCGCATCCCCGCTCGGCGGCTGGAAACGCGGTCTCCGAGCGCGCAGCGCGTATCACGCTACGCCAAAGTCGGAGACCGGTCACCGATCCTGTCATGCTGCAGATCGCCACGCGGCCGCAGCTCCCGCGCGGTAGCTCACATATCGAGCACGTAAGCCGCCACCAACGGAAACACGATGGTTGCGTCCGATTCGATCACGAAGCGCGGCGTGTCGACGGCCAGCTTGCCCCAGGTGATTTTCTCACCGGGCGGCGCACCGCTATACGAACCGTAGGAAGGGGTCGAATCCGAGATCTGGCAGAAGTAGCTCCAGACTTTGACCTTTTGCTGCAAATCTTGGTCGATCAGCGGCACGACACAGATCGGGAAGTCACCGGAGATGCCGCCCGCGATTTGGAAAAAGCCAATGTCGTGCTTGGCCTGGTTCTCGGTGTACCACTGAATCAGCGCGCCCATGTACTCGGTACCGCCGCGGATGATCGTGTAGTCGTACTCGCCGCGGATTACGCCGGCCACGAACATGTTGCCGAGCGTGGAGTCTTCCCAACCGGGGACGAACAGCGGCAAGTTCTTCTCGCACGCGGCAAGCAACCACGAGTTCTTGGGATCGATCTCGTACTCTGGCTCGAGCTCTTTGCTCTTGAGCAGTTGGTAGAAATACTCGTGCGGCAAGAAGCGCTGCTTGTTCTTTTGCGCCTTTTCCCAGAGCGCGAGCATCTTCTTTTCGATCTTGCGCATTGCCTCGTGCTCGGGGATGCACGTATCGGTCACGCGGTTGAGGCCCTTTTCGAGCAGCGCAGCCTCGTCGTGCGGGCCGAGCTCGCGGTAGTTGGGCACGCGGCGGTAGCTGTTGTGCGCGACGAGATTGAACACGTCCTCCTCGAGGTTCGCGCCGGTCAGCGAAATCGCGTGGATCTTGTCTTTGCGGATCAGCTCGGCAATGACCAGGCCCATCTCGGCGGTGCTCATCGCCCCGCCCATCGTGAGCAGCATCTTGCCGCCCTTCTGCAGGTGCGTTTCCCAACCCTTGGCTGCATCGATCAGGGCGGCAGCGTTGAAGTGACGGTAGTGGTGAACGATGAATTCTTTGACGGCGCCCATTTTGGTCTCGCAAACTGAAAGAGGTGGAGGAACCGGCCTTTCCTCGGGGGAGGAAAGCGCGGAACACGCGCTCGACAGCGAGCGCGCGCGGGCAAAAAAGAACCGTTTCTGGCCCGCGTCAAGCATGGAACCCCGTTTTCGGACCAACACGCGGCAGTTAGCTCGCCGAGCGCCAGCCAGATCGGATTTCCATGGTAACGTGCCAGGTTGGAGAGGCTCGCCCGTCACTCGAGCGAGCGCCAATCGATGTCGGATCGTCACGTAAGCGTGTCGGGCCCCGCCTCCCTGAGCGGGCAGATCGTCGAGTCGGAGTTTCAGCCGGGCGTCAGCTATCGGTTGGAGCGGCGCATTGGCGAGGGTGGCATGGGGCAAGCCTTCCTCGCGCTGCGCCAAGCGCCGGAAGGCATCTCGCCGGTCGTGATCAAGATGGTCCGCCCCACCGTCGAATCCGGCGCCCAAAACTCGGCCGGTATCTTGGTGCAGAAGGAGGCCGTGGCGCTGGGTCGTCTGAACGAACGCATCCCGCCCTGCCCGTTCGTGGTGCGCTTGGTCGATACGGGGGCGACGTACCTGAGCGGCCCGGCCCGTCCGCCCACGCCGTGGCTAGCGGTCGAGTACGTGCACGGCGGCGTGGAGGGCACGACCCTCGAAGAGCGGGTCAAGGGATCGATCGAGCGCACGGGCGTGGGCTTCGACTCCGCGCGCGCCGCCCACGCGCTCAAGTGCTTGGCGGCAGGCCTGCACGCGATTCACGGCGTGGGCGTGGTGCACCGCGATCTCACCCCTGGCAATGTGTTGTGCTGCGGCTTCGGTGAAGCCGAGATCTTGAAGATCTCGGATTTTGGCATCGCACGGCCGCAAGGGCTAGCCGCTACCTTCGGCGCGATTCCCGTCGGTACACTCGGCTACGCCGCGCCCGAGCAATGCCTGCCGGATTCGTCGGGCACCGGCACCTACACCGACATCTTTGCGCTGGCCTGCGTGCTCTACTTCACCCTCACGGGTGAAACACTGTTCGACTCGGACACACTGATCAAGAACATGCTGGCGGTCCGCGACGCCAAGCGTCGCTCCCTGCTGGACTGCCAAGCACTGGTTCCGGAGCTTCGCCAGCGCGCCGATGCGTGCCGCGCGATCGACGTCGCAATCGCGCGCGCTACGTCGCTCGACCCGAGCCAGCGCCCACAAGAGGCTCTCGAGTTTGCCGCCAGCGTCGTGCCCTGGCTGACCGAGACGCCTACCCCGCCCAAGCCCAGCCGGCGCTTCATCAATAGCCTGATCAATCTGTCGCCCCCCGGCGACCTGACCAACTGGGAATGGACCGTCCGTCACCCCGGCGGCGAACGCATCATCCAAAGCGCGGCCTGGGACGTAGACGGACATTGCCTGGCGTTCACCACGGATGGGCCGGCGTTCTGGAACGGGCAAACCTGGGTTTCGACGCCAGAAATCGCGCGCAATTTGCCACCCGGCATGGGCTTCGCGAGACGCATCGAGGCCGGCGGATGGCTGATCGGCGGCGCAGGCGGGCAGCTCGTGGTGTACGCGAGCGACGGCGTGCGCGAGCTGGTCCGCGCGCCGAATACGGATGCCACGTTCACGCACGCCAACGGCCGCTTCGATGATTTGCTGGTAGCCGTCAGTCAACGCACGGGGGAGCCGCCCTATCTCTGGGCAATGGCGGCGCGACGCTGGATGAAGCCCTTGGCGCTGGAAGGCGTCGCGTACATCGCGGGGCTCTTGCGCCTCGATGATTCGCGTTGGTTGATCTGCGGCCGCCTCACCCAGGGCAACGGCTTTGCTGCGATCTATTCACCGATGCAGTGGGAGGTGAACTACCTCCAAGTGCCGCACACACGGGCCTTCGTCGCTGGCGCGTCAGAGGCCGATCGAGGCATCGGCCTGATCGTGGGCAGTCAAGGCATCGCGCTTCGCGTCGAAGGTCACACGGCGGTGGTGTCGGTCGCCGACAGCAGCCCCGATCTCACTGCTGCCGCGATGGATGTCTTGGATCGAGAGTGGGTCGCGAGCTTGGGCCGGCTGTGGGTGCGCGATCCCGCGCGCAGCGTCGCCTGGCGCGGGGTCTGGATGGACCCGAACTGGCAGGCGCCTTTCGTCAGCATCATGGCGGACGCGGGCATGCTCGTCGCGATGAGCGCAGATGGCGGAATTTTGGAGGGCCGCGCCAGCTGGCGCTCCTCCGGCCGCTTGCGCTGAGTCGAGACCGGACCCCCGCGCCCCGAAAGCTGCGATGCCGGAACACGAGCGCGCCCCTGTCGACACTCAAAACGCGACGTCGATGTTGGCGTTGGCGACGCCCACTTGCTGGCTGTAGTGTCCGCTAGCATCCGGTGACTTGCTGGGTGAAGAATACTCGGCGAGCCGACCGTGCACTTCACGCGGTAGGAACACGAAGTGCGTGTACGAGAGCGCCGCGTGCACGCGCTTGCCGAGCGCGATTCGGCCGCCCAGCGCGAACGACGCGCCCGCCCAATCCGCAAGACCTGGCTCCATCGTGCTATCGGGCGCCGCACTCGAGTCGAAGCCGAGCCCCGAGAAGAATTCGAAGCTCGGGCTCGGCCACGCGCTCAGACCGGCGCGCACACCCACGCTGTCTCTGAAATCACGTGGCACATTCTGAAGCACCTGCGCGCCGGTGCGTTCTGCGCCGTTCTCGGTCAGCTCGCAGGCCGTGCCGCTGACCACTGCGCATTGGTTCTTGAACGCGGAAAAGCGCGTGTAGTCCCCGAAAAGCCGCAATTCCAAGTTGGGGCGAGGCCGGTAGCGCGCCCCCCAACGGATGATGTCCGGTAAATCGTAGATCACGTCCACGTTCGCGCTGCTGGGGCCACCGATGTCGTTCAGGAGCGAACCGGTCAAATGCATGCCGGCGCCCACGTTCGGGCGCGATTGGTAGGACAGACCGAGCCAGAGCACGTCTTTAGTGACCTCGTACAGGCCGCCGATCCCGAAACCGAACGCGTAGCCACTGACGTCGAGCAACGAACGGCCCTCGTGAGTTACGTCGTTGCCGCCGCCGCTCCAGGCGCGCACGTCGTTGATCCAAGAGCGGATCACACTGGCGCTCACGCCCAGGCTGAGCCCGGTGCCGGCAATGCGCAAGGCTCCGCCCAGGGAGAATTGGCTGCTGACGATCTCTCCCTCGATGGATTGGAAGCGCGTCACGCCATCGACGATACCGGGGTAGCGCGAACCCGCGAACTCCGGGCGCTGGTTCCAGCTCACGGAGCCACCGAAGGGCGTAAAAAAGCCCGCGCCGAGGCTCCAATTACCGAGCTTGAAAGAGGCCGCCAAGACCGGATTGAAGAGCGGGTTGACGAGGGTGGCACGCCCCACGTTCGCGCCGACCGCATCGGGCGGGTCTGGCGCATCGCTCGGAGCACGCGTGCGATCGTAGGTCACGCGACGAAGCGCGACGTTCACGTCGAACAACAGATGCAGTCCTTCGGCCTGGCTCAATGCGGCGGGGTTGAAGTAGAGCGCGGTCGCGTTCGACGTAGTGGGGTGCCCGTGTTCGCCGGTGAAGCGCGCGACCGAAAAGCCGCTAGCGTGCGCGCGCGAGGGCGCGAGGGCACACGAAAGGCCAATGCCGAGCAGGATCAGCGTGCGACGCATTCGATCTCGCCACGCTACTGAACTCGCTCGAACAATTCACGCACGAACTGGATGGTGTCGGCATCGCTCGCGGGTTTGTCTTCCCGATAGCGCTTGACCCGGGCGAAGCGCAGCGCCAAACCGCCCGGATAAGTCGAGCTCTTTTGTAGCCCGTCGAAAGCAATCTCGACCACGACTTCGGGGCGAACCTTCACCACCCAGTCGCTGCGCTCGGTGGCAAGTTCTTGGAACTTTTCCGTCTGCCACGCGAGCATGGCATCAGTGAGCCCCTTGAAAGTCTTGCCGAGCATCACGAAGCCTCCGGTTTCGGGATCACGCGCGCCCAGGTGAAGATTGCTGAGCCAGCCTTTGCGACGGCCACTGCCCCATTCGGCGGCGAGCACCACCAAGTCCAAAGTCGGCGCGGGCTTCACTTTGACCCAGCCCGCGCCACGGCGACCGGCGTCGTAGTGGGAGGCGAGTGATTTCACCACGACGCCCTCGTTGCCCGAAGCGAGCGCGCTACTGAGCGCAGCACCGGCTTCCTCGGCGGTGGCGACTTCGACGCGAGTCACGCGCGCCGCGGCGGGGACGGCAGCGCACAGCGCCTGCCAACGCAGAGCGTTGCTTTGCTCGACCAACACCTGACCGTCCGCGTACAAGCAATCGAAGAAGAACGCGCGCAGCGGTAAATCAGCCCGCGCGGCAGCGACGCCGAGCTTGCGACCGACGCGTTGCATCGTGACCTGAAAGGGCTGAGGGCGACCATCCTCGCGCAGCGCGATGACTTCACCATCCAACACCAGGGAATTTCCCGCAAATGAGCGGCCCAGTTCCACGATTTCCGGCAACGCCTCGCTCAAATCGTTGCCATACCTGGAGTAGATCGCGACACGCTCGCCGTCGCGATGCAATTGGATGCGCGCGCCATCCAGCTTGTATTCGACGGCGGCGGGCGCCGTACGCGCGAACGCCTCAGCAGGATCTTTTGCTGATTGCGCCAGCATGGGTCGCAGCGGACGAAAGAGTTGCACCGTAAACACCGAAAGCTCGGCCTCACCACCGCGAAATGCACTCACCGCGACATCCGCCGCGTTGCCGGCAAAGAGCATCGCCTTACGGACGGCCTCGGTCGAGACTTGGGCGGCCTGCGCCAGCGCGTCGAGCACGATGCTCTCCAACGCCCCCTGGCGAAGCTCCCCCAAGATCAGGCGCACCGTGAACTCGCGTTCCTCCGCGGTGAGCCGCGCGAACAATGCGGCGAGCAATTGCTCCCGTTCACTGGCCACCCCCTTACCTGAAAGGGCCTCGAGCGCCTGGAACACGGCGTCGAGTTCGAGCACGGTGACCAGAGCTGCGGCTGGCTCCGGCGCGCCGCGCAGCTGCTGGAGCGCGCGCGGCCCCAAGCCAAGTCGCCCTTGGCGCAATTCGCCACACAAGAAGCCCACCGCCGCGGGCAACTCCGCGCTCTCGAGGCCGCGTAAAATAGCGGCCAATTGCGCGATCTTCTTGAGCCGCGACCGCGTCGCGGCGACTTCTCGCGAGGCAGCCACGATGTCGGTTAGCATCAGCATTGCGGATGACTCTTCTTAGTAACGCTCAGCGTTCGCGGCTAGTCCTGCTGACGGCCTTGTTGTGCGCAGTCGGTCTCGCGAGTTGCGTCGATCCACGCCGGCGCTTCGAAGATTTCCAGAATCGCCTCAACGACGGCGGGGGCGGGGCAGAGGCCCCTGACAGTGGCGGTTTGGATCAAACGTACGACGGTGGTCCGTGCACCCCGCCCGCCCCGGGCACGGTCAGCGGCCCCGCGCTGCTCGCGGTCGAGACCAGCTTGTCCGCCGGGCACCCGATTTTGTTCTTGGGCACGATCGACACCCCCGAGTTCGACCACACCACCGCCGTGCACTTCGTGTATCGCGCGCTCGATTCGCTCGACCGCAGCACGCGTGTCGGCGACGAGCTCACGGTCGGTCCCTTTCCGTTGCACGACGGCGCGCTCGAAGCGCCGGTCCCCGAGTCCGAACTCGCTGGTGAAGCAAACCCGGTGCTGCACGGCGCCCCGATCACCTCCGAAATGACGCTATCGGGCCACATCTGCGGCGTGCGGAGCTTCTATTGCGGCACTCTCGTGGGCCGTGCCACGGGCCTGATCAGCGGCCCGTTCACGGGTAAGTTTGGCATCACCCTCTTGAGCGGTCCTGACGCGGTGCCTGCGCAGCCGCGCTTCGGCTGCGCGCCTGAAGAAATTTCAGCGCCACTTTCGTTCTAAACGTAAGCAGAAAGCGCCTGCTCCAGCGCGCCGACGTAGCCAGCACCGAACAAGTTCACGTGCACCAAGAGCGGGTAAAGTTGGCACAAACGCACGCGCTCAGCGTGCCCATTCGAGAGCGGAAAGGCCTCGGCGTAGGCCGCGAACACTCGTTCGCGGAAGCCACCGAACAGACGCATCATGGCCAAATCCATTTCGCGGTGACCGCCGTATACCGCGGGGTCGATCAAGCATGGCGCGCCGTGCTCATCCACGTGTAAATTCCCGTTCCATAGGTCGCCGTGCAGGCGCGCTGGGGTCTCGGGCTCGCCCACGAGCTCCGGCAGCCGCTCGAACAGCTGCTCGAACTTGCGCAGCAGCGTACGCGGCGCATTGCCGGCAGTGGCGGCTGCGCGCAGCTGCGGCTCGAGGCGCTCTCGGCGATAAAACTCCGGCCAGCTCGAATGCGGCTGGTTTTCTTGGGCTAGTCGGCCGATGAAGTTGGGTTCGCTGAAACCGAAATGAGGCGCGCCAGCGCGATGCAGCGCGGCGAGTCCACGCCCGAGCTGTTCGTCGAAACCAGGCTGGCGCTTGGCCGAACGAATGAACTCGAGCAACAGGAACGCGGGGCCCTCATCGGCGGATGAAACCGCGACCACCTCCGGGATTCGCAACGCCCGTGCCTCGCGCAAAAACTCCAAGCCCCGCGCTTCCGCCGCGAACATCGTCAGCGGAGCGTGCGCATTGGTCTTGAGGAAAACGCTCCGCGCATCGGCCAAGCCGAGCTCGAACGCGTCATTGATGTCGCCACCGCTCACCCGGATCACCGAGCGAATGCTCTGCCCGAGCAACGACTCGACCCGACCGCGCAGCGCCTCGCCGATCACAGCCGCTGCTCGCGACGGATCTCCTCGAGCAAGCTTCGACAAGCCACGAGGCACAACTCGAGCACGTGATCGAAGCCCGCGTCGTCGCCATAGTACGGGTCCGGCACGGGCGCGTTTTTGGGCGCGGCTGGGTCAAACGAGCGCAACAAGCGAACCTTCCTCGCAAGCTCGACGCTGGGCGCAAGCCGGCGCAGCTCGTTCAGATTCGAGCTGTCCATGGCCAGAACGTAGTCGAAGCGCGCAAAATCGCCGGCCAAGAATTGACGAGCCGCGCCACCGACCACGACCCCAGCGCGCTCGCCCGCGGCCCGCGCTCGCCGATCCGGGGCTTCACCGCTGTGGTAGCCAGCGGTGCCCGCGCTGTCGATTTCGAAGCGCGCACTCAACCCGACTTCGGCCACCAGGTGCCGAAAGACCCCCTCGGCGGTGGGCGAGCGGCAGATGTTGCCCAAGCAAACGAAGCACACACGAATCGGGCTGCTGGATTGCGTCACTGATGCATTCCCTTCAGCAGACGGAAGATCGTGTAGCCGATCGCGTACAATGACCCGATGAGCAGGAGCAGGACCAAAGTGGGACGGCTCTTCAGGGTGCGTCGTTCAGTGCTGGGCTCAGGCTCGCTCATGTGCATGAAGTGTAGGCTAATTGCCAGAAAACCTTGGCCGTATGGCTGAGAGTAGCCAACCCTTTCCTGGTGCGGGTAGCCAGGATAGAATGGCGGACGCGGTTCCATGCTTCAACCTGGCCAAATCATCCTAGACAAGTACCGCATCGTGCGCCTGATCGGGCAGGGCGGTATGGGGGAAGTATACGAGGGCGAGAACGTCTCGATCCGCCGGCGGGTGGCGATCAAGGTGCTTCTCGGCGAAGCCGCGATGAACGCGGATATCGTGCAGCGCTTCGAGCGCGAAGCGCAGGCCGCGGGTCGCATCGGCAACGACCACATCCTGGAAGTCCTTGACTTGGGCGTGCTGCCGACTGGCGATCGCTTCATGGTCATGGAGTTCTTGGACGGCGAACCGCTGAACTCGCGCATCGAGCGGCTACGACAGCTCACCGCCGAGCAAGCGACTCCGCTCGTGCTCCAAGCCCTCGCCGGGCTCTCGGCGGCGCACCAAGCGGGCATCATCCACCGCGACTTGAAGCCCGAAAACTTGTTCGTGCTCAAGCAAAAAGCCGGCGTGGTCGACTACGTCAAGATCATCGATTTCGGCATCTCGAAGTTCAGCCAGCTCAGCAACGAGGGCATGAAGATGACCAAGACCGGCTCGGTCATGGGCACGCCCTATTACATGTCACCCGAGCAGGCCAACGGCAGCCGTGAGGCCGACGCGCGCAGTGATCTGTATGCCATGGGCGTCATCCTGTACGAGTGCGTGACCGGCGCCGTGCCCTTCGACGGCAAGACCTTCAACGAGCTCTTGTTCAAGATCGTGCTCTCTGACGCGCCATTGGCGCGACAATTGGCGCCCAATCTGGACCCCGCGTTCGAAGCCATCATCAGTAAGGCAATGGCGCGAGACGTCGCGCACCGCTATCAAACCTGCGAGGAATTTTCGGACGCGCTGCGCAGCTTCCAAGCCAGCCGCGGTATACCCGCCGCAGACGTTTCGGGCCGCGTTTCCGCGGTCGTCGCCGAGGCAGCGCCTGCGGTTTCACAGCCTGCCGCGCGCGCCGGCCTGTCTACGGCCGCGAACTGGTCGAACACGGGCATGCAAATTCCGAAGCGCAGCAACGCGCCGCTGGTTGCGGCGTTGCTCGGCGGGGGGCTCTTGGTCCTGGGCGGCGGTGCCTTCGCGGCCTACAAAGTCATGCACGGCTCGCCGGCAACCGCCGCCGCCAGCGCGGGCCCGAGCGGTGAGGTCGAAGTCAAAGCGCCGACGCCGATACCGGTTACCGCGCCGCCCGCCGAAGTAACGCCCCCCGCCAGCGCACGCGAGCCCGTCGTCGCGGTCGCGCCCAGTGCTCCAACGCCGAGCGCCAAATCGCCTGAACCCATTCCCGCAAGCAAGTCGGCGCTCGTGCGTCCGGGCCTTGGCGGGCGCCCGGTGGCACGCCCTTCGGTTCCAGTCGCCGCTGCTCCAGTCGTGGCCCCGGCGCCCGCCCCCGCGCCGCCCCCGCAGCCCGCCCCCGTAAAGAAGAAGAGCTCGAGCAGCACCACGGATTTCGGCTACTGAGCTTTTGCCGACCCGTCGCGCTCGAGAGCGCGCGAGCGGCGCCCGCGTTTCGAGGAGCGAAAATGGCAAACTTGGCTGGAAAAACGCTGCTGATCACCGGCGCTAGCCGAGGCATTGGCCGAGCCATCGCGCTGCGCGCCGCGCGGGATGGCGCAAACATCGCGGTCTTGGGCAAGACCGATACGCCAAACCCGAAATTGGCCGGCACCGTCCACGACACGGTGAGGGAGATCGAAAGCGCGGGTGGCCGCGGGCTGGCCTGCGTGTGCGACGTGCGCTTCGAAGATCAAGTAAACAGTGCGGTCGCGAGCACCATTGCCACGTTCGGCGGCATCGACTGCTTGATCAACAACGCGAGCGCAATCCAACTCACGAGCACCACGGCGACGGATATGAAGCGCTTCGACCTGATGCATCAGGTCAATACACGCGGCACTTTCCTGTGCTCCAAGGCCTGCATCCCCGCCCTATCGCAGAGCTCGAATCCGCACATTTTGATGCTCTCGCCACCGTTGAGCCTCGAGCCGCGCTGGTTTGCGCCACACCTGGCCTACACGATCGCCAAATATGGCATGAGCCTGTGCGTGCTCGGCCTGGCCGAGGAGCTCCGTCCGCGAGGCATCGCCGTCAACGCGCTCTGGCCGCGCACCGTGATCGCCACCGCGGCGGTGCAAAATCTGCTGGGCGGTGATCCGGCGATGGCGCGCGCGCGCAGTCCGGAAATCGTAGCCGACGCAGCTCATGCCATTTTGACGCGCCCGAGCCGCGAATTCACCGGCAATTTCGCGTTGGACGAGGATGTTCTACGCGCCGCTGGCGTGACCGATCTTTCCGGCTACTCTGCCGTCCCCGCAGACCAGCTGCTGCCCGATCTGTTCTTGTGAACCATCGCGCGCGCACGATTTCCGAAAGTAGAGCATGCCCCCGGCGTTCGTCCCAGAAATGTACGCGATCGATTTCGGTACCAGTAACTCCCTGCTTGCCGCCGCCAACCGAAACGAAGTGTGCGCTCCGATCCCGCTCGACGAACGCGCGCAAGACCCGAGCGTGTTTCGCAGCATCCTCTATTACTCCGATGACGCAGCGTGGTCATTCGGTGCGGGCGCTCTGACCGACTACGTCGCGCAAGGCATGCGCGGACGCTTCATCCGCTCGATCAAGCGCTTCTTGCCGGTCGCGAGTTTCTCCGACACGCGCATTGGCTCGCGCAAGGTGTTGCTCGAGGAGCTCGTAGGCATGTTCCTGCGCGAGATGCGGCGGAGGGCCAATGCCCATTTCGGCTGCGACGTTCGGCGCGTGATGCTCGGGCGCCCCGCGCGCTTCAGTGACGACGACCAAGCCGATGACTTGGCCGAAACGCGCTTGCGCAACGCCGCACGCTTTGCCGGCTTCGAGGACATTCACTTTTGCCCCGAGCCGCTCGCTGCCGCCTACGACTTCGGCAGTACGAAGCCCGGCGCAAACACTTTCCTGGTCGCCGATTTCGGCGGTGGAACCTCGGACTACACGGTGGCGCGCCTGGACCCGGCCCGCGCCGATGCGCTTTCGGTGTTGGCGATCGGCGGCGTCGCGCAAGCAGGCGATGCATTCGACGGGGCCTTGATGCGCCACGGCATCGCCGAGCACTTCGGCTCGCGCGTACGCTATCAAGTACCCTTCGGCTCGAATTGGCTGGAAATGCCGGCGCCGCTGATGGAGCGCCTGTGCTCGCCGGCCGACATCTGCTGGCTCGCACGGGGGGATGTGCTCGAGTTCCTGCGCGGCGTGCGCGCCGGCTCATCCAGCGAGGACGACAAGCTGCACGTCGATCAGCTACTGGTCTTGATCGAAGACAGCCTCGGGTTTCAAATCTTCGAGGCCATCGAACAGCAGAAGCGCGAGCTCTCGACCCATGAAGCGGCCACATTCAACTTCGAGTATCCGGGCATCGACATCCACGAGAACATGACTCGAGCGCGCTTCGAAACCGCGAGCGAACGCGTTTCGACCAGCATCCTCGATCGCCTCGATCGGACGCTGGAACGGGCCGGGATCGCCGCGGCTGACATCGATCGCGTGTGCTCCACGGGCGGCACGGCCAAGGTGCCGATCATCAAACACGGCCTAGAAACTCGCTTCGGCGCGGAAAAGCTGCAAGCGCTATCCAGCTTTCACGCCGTAATCCAAGGCCTCGCCGAACGCGCGCGCCTACAACTCAATCAATAGCCGTAGCCTGATCGGGGGCGTTCGCGATCCTGCATCGCAACTCGGAGCGCGCACCGTGCTCGCCCCAATCCGAGGTGAACGGCTGGCCAGGCTGCGTCGAGAACAGCGACGCGCGGTGAGGTGCGATGCGGGATCGCGATCGCCCCTCTCGCATCACTGGATCAGGAGCAGCCCGCGCGCTTTGCCACTGCTCGAATCTGCCGAGTTCACGGCCCGGTGCAACCGCTCCGTGGAGACCAACCAGGGGCCGAACTTCGGGTTTACGTCGAGTACGAAGACGAGATCGCGATCTGCCAAATAGCCGGCGATCGGCGAGTGGTGACCGACGCCCTTGCCGAAGAGAAGGCCGCGCTGGAAATTCACCAAATAGCGACGGTCGACGTCGTTGGTGTGGCGCATGTGCATGCGGAATTCATCCAAGGAAAGACCGCTCAGCACGGTCACCGTGCGGCGCGATTTGGCGCGCACCACGCTCGCCAAATCATCGAGCGAGAGGCCGCCGAAGCAGATATCGAACGGGCATTTGCCGGTACCTTCCAGCACGGAGTGAAGCGTCACCGGTCCCTCACCGAGTGAGCGAAATGTGTTGGCGACGCTGGTTGGGCCACACGCCGAGCCATTGGGCTGGAAATCCAGCTCGTGCAGGAAGGTCTTCGCGACGGGCAGGGCCCAGGCGCGCTCGAGCAACGCAGGATCTTGGTATTCCGGCAGGGTCGCAATCGATGTGACGTCGAAGCGCGGAGAAAAAAAGCGGACGCGAACGACGAGCGCGGCAAACAGCACGACGACCGTCAGCAAGAGCGCGAACAGCGCTTTCCCGAGCCGGCGAAGGAAGACGCGATTCATGCGCGCTCTCAGTACTCGATCGCGACGACTTCCAGGTCGATCTCACCGGCTGGTCGCTGCACCGTCACGACATCACCGACCTTGCGCTTCATCAATGCTTTGCCCAAAGGCGATTGAAAGCTAATTTTCCCGTCGGCAGGGTTCGCCTCGTCCGGGCCGACGATCGAGTAGCTGCTGCGCTTCTCGTTTTCGTCCACCACTTCCACCCGAGCACCGAACCGAACTTCGCGGTGGGCGCCTTCCTCCTGCTTGACCACTACCGCATCTTCGAGGCGCTTGCTCAGGAAGCGGATGCGTCGATCGATCTCGCGAAGCTTCTTTTTGCCGTACGTGTACTCGGCGTTTTCGGAGCGATCACCCTGGGCGGCAGCGTCGGCGACCTCTTGCACGACGCGGGGGCGATCCACGCTGGCCAATTGATTGAGCTCGCTGGCGAGCTTTTTTGCCCCTTCGGGCGTCAGGTAGATGGGCATCGGGCTGGCTGGGCAGACCTTCGTAAAGCTCAGTTGGCTCGCGCTGGCAAGAGATCGTAGCGTAGCGCCGTGAGCGGGAAACGTTGGCTCTTGGTCTCGGCGATTGTTGGCGCGCTCTTGTTGAGCGCCGCCGCCATCGCTCTTTTGGTTTTATTGCCGCGCTACGTCGAGGGCAAGGTGCTTTCGACGGCGGAGGCACAGGGCGTCACCTTGACACCGGAGAGCATCTCCTTTGGCTGGGGTTGGGTGCAAATCACTCAAGCCAAGGTGAACCTTTCTCAGGTACGCACGGTCGAGATGCAAGTCGGTCGCATCGACGTCGCGCTCGATGGCATGACGCCGCTTTCGATCGATCTGACGAACGTCGATGGCTTGGTCGTCGGTTCGATCACCAACGTGGGCTTGGAGCTCAGCGAGTGGACGAAGGCTCACCCGAGCGCCTACTCGCTGCCGCTCAGCGCCAAGAACGTGCACGTCCGGTTCGTGGAACCGGCTGGCACGCCGCCGTGGCTCGAGGTCTCGGGCGGCGAACTGACACGGACCAAGACCGGCGGAGTGTTCGCCGCTCAACACACCCGCTTCATGGGCGTAGATTTGGGCACGGTCGGCGCAGGCTTTGCGCGTGAAGCCTCGAACATCGCGCTCGGCTTTGGCGAGACGGACTTGAGCAAGGCGCCATTTCGGGTCGAAGTCGCGCCCAACGGCAGCACGCCGACGGCGCGTTTCTCACTTTCGCCCACGCCCGCGGAAAAACTGGCAAAACCGCTGGGCTTGGGCCTGCTCGTCAGCGGCGTCGTCGTCAACTCCGAGACCTCGATCGCCTTTGCCAGCGGCGCCGCCGCGGGCAGCGTCAGCGGCGTCACCAATGTTACCCTCAAGGGTTATATCCCCCCTCACCCATTCGAGCTCGATGGCTTCATCTTCGGTGATACCACGACCTTCGACACGAAGTTCGCGCTGCCGGCCACGCGCGATCGGATCACGCTCACCGAGTCACGGCTCAAAGCCGGTAAGTTCGAACTCACGGGCGGCGGCCTGCTCAGCCGTGGCAGCGATCACTCGGAAGCAACGCTGGATCTGAACGGTGACCTGCCCTGCAGCGCGCTCGCGAGCGTGCAAGCAGAGTCACGCTTGGCCAAGCTCTTGGGCGCGACGCTCGCGGGCAAGGCCGGCAAATTGGCGGAAAAGGTCGTTGGCGGCAGCGTCCACGTGGGGCTCAAGTTGAGTGCAGACACTCGAAACCTCAGCGCGGCGAAGATGGAACGCACGATCGGTGTGGGTTGCGGCCTGCATCCACTCAGTCTCGCCGAGCTGCGGAAGCTCTTGCCCGCGGACGTCAACGAGCTGCTCAAGAGCTTGCCTACTCTGGCGAGCGATCTCTCGACCCTGCCCGCGCTGTCGGGCCTGCCTTCCAGCTTGCCGCCCTTGCCGAGTGGCGTACCGGCGCTACCTACCGCGTTGCCCACGACGCTGCCGCAGCTTCCGAACCTCGCGTTGCCCACGAACCTTCCGACGTTGCCCACCGCGCCTCCCAAAGCGACGGGCAGCGCTGCGCCGACCGGGACTAGCAAGCTGAGTCCCCAACCTGCAGGCGCGGGCTCGAGCGGCAACTGATGGCAAAGATCGCGATCTTGGGCGCGGGCATGATGGGCAGCGCCCTGTGCATGCCTTTGATCGATCGCGGCCACGAACTACGTTTGATCGGCACCGAGCTGGACGCGGAAATCATTGCCGCGCTCAAGGCGGGAGCGCAGCACCCCACCCTGCGTTTCCCACTGCCAAGCTCGATTTTGCCCTTCTTTGCCGCGGAGTTGAGCGGCGCGCTGGCCGGAGTCGACGCCATTGCGCTGGGCGTCAGCTCTGCAGGCGTGCGCTGGGCAGGGCAAGCGTTGGCACCGCTGCTACGCACCGGCGTACCGCTACTGATGATCTCGAAGGGTCTGGTTTACGACGGGCAGCGTTTCGAGATCTTGCCCGACGTACTGAAGCACGAACTGCCGGCGGAGCTCGCTGTAGATCCGGTCGCTGTCGGCGGGCCGTGCATTGCCGGCGAACTTGCGCGTCGAGTCGAAACTTGTGTCGTGTTCACCGGGCGCAACATGGATAGCGTGAACGCGTGGGCCGAGCTCGCGCGTGGCCCGTACTATCACGTGTTCACCAGCAGCGATCCTGTGGGCACCGAGGTCTGCGCGGCCCTAAAAAATGCCTACGCGATGGGCATCGGCTTCGCCGCCGGCTTGCACGAAAAGAGTGGCGGCAGCGGGGGCAGCATCGCCATGCACAATTGCGAAGCGGCCCTCTACGCGCAAGCCATTCTCGAAGCCAAGTGGCTCCTGAGCTTGCTCGGCGGTGACCCAGAGTGCGCTTCCGGGCTACCTTTTGCGGGGGACCTGAACGTGACCTGCAACGGCGGTCGGACCGGGCGTTTCGGCCGCTTTCTCGGGCAAGGTCTGGGCCGTGCAGGCGCAATTTCGGCCATGAATGGTGCCACGCTGGAGTGTTTGGAAATCTTGGAGACGCTGCGCGTGGGTCTGTCCCAGCTGGAGCAGAAGAGCAGCCTCAGGCTGAGCGACCTACCATTCCTTTGCCACATGCTCGAGGTGGCGCTGGACGATCGCCCCGTCGACATTCCGTATCAGTGGTTCTTCAAGGCGCCTCGACCAGGGTAAAGCGCAATGAATAGCTGAGGGTGGTCGGGCCATGCTTCGGCTTTTTGAAATCCACCGACTCGAACGCGCTGCCGAGACAAGCTCGAAACTCAGGACCGCGCAGCGAGCTGCGTGGTTGCTCGATGCGCGGATGACCACCGCCGCGCGCGATGTGTAGATCGACTCCGAAGCGCCCGCCCTGCGCCGGATCTTCGTTCTTTCTGTAACAGTCCATGAACGAGGGGAAGCGCTCCGCGACTGCATTCAAGAAGGGCGCCTTGGTCTCGGCGTCGTTTGGGCCACCGCCGATGTGCAGACCGATGTTTTCGACCTTGAGCTCGGGCAGCGGACGTATCGGTTGCTTTGGGTCGAGCACGATCTCCGGCAAACGTCGCGCGGGGACCGGCGCGGGCCGCGCGGCAGTCTGAACGCCGGGCGCAGCTCCGGACTGCGGTGACGAGGGTGCGGGCTGGCCCGGAATCGCCTCGTTACCTGGGGCAGGGGTTTGCGAAGGCGCTGCGGCGGATGTGGTCGCGGCGCAACCCGCCGCGCTCCAGATCGCTGCGGCAGAACCAGCAGCAAGCAGAGCGGTGAATGGCCTTCTGACCCAGGAACGCATCACACCAGCGTAGCCGAACATCGAAAGCTTTGCGCTCGATCGATTTGGTTTGAGCTCAAGAAAGGATGTGGCAGAAGTGGCGACATGCGGCGTCCCTCGCGTTTTGCGCGTTTCATCGCGAGCACGCTACTGCTCGGGTGTGCCGTTGGGCCCGCGGGCTGCAACGACCGGGGCAAGCAACCGAGCCCGCCCGCGCCACCCAAGCTCGTGCTCCCGGCAAGCAGCGCAAGTGTCAGCAAGCCGAATGCCGCTCCGCATCGCGACCAGCCCGCTCCAGAAGTACTGAATGTGTCGGAGATCCCCGATGAGACGAAAGCGGCGTCTTCGGCGGGTCCAGCTTCCCCCGAGTTCAAGAGCAAGCTCGTGATCGACGAGCCGCAGGAGATCGGCCCCGCGGGCCAAATGACCGCGAGCGAACGCGGCGTGCTGATGGTCAACCGCGCGGACGAAGTACAGCTCGCCAAACGGCTCGCAGTCTCGACCAGCAGCACGAGTGAACGCGCCCGCTTTTCCTCGGTGAAGGGCGGCCCCAACGACTTTTTCGCGGTCGCGCGCGGTCCGCTATTGTCGCGAGGCAAGGCCTATTGGGTGAAGGACGGCAAGCTCGTCCGACGCGCGCAGGACAACTCGACACCGCTCGAGATTTTGGCCAGCGATGCCAGAAACGGCACGCGCGTGGTGGGAGCCGAGCTCTCGGCCGGCCCGGCGCACGCCATCTACATCAGTAACCCCGTCGCTGAGGACGCGCCACCGCGCGCAAAATTGTGGGTCGAGGGCAGCGAGAACGTCGTGCTGTCGCCCGAGGGCGGTGGTGCCAGCAGCATCGCGGTGGCCACCGTGGGTACGGACCTGTTCACGGTGGCGATCGACGCGAGGAGCGCGATGACGCCAATGCACGGCAGACGCGTGCACTTTGCCGCGGGCAAGGCCGAGTTCGGACCCGACGTCGTCATGTGGGTGGGTTCGACCTCCCAGATGTTGTCCGAGGTGTTCGCGAGTACCACGCCGCTTGGTGTGCGCGCGTTCCTACCGATCGAGCGCGATGTCAGCCACTTCGGTTTGGTCATGCTCGATTTGGGGAGCGAGCCGCACATGGATCCCAAGACCATCTGGCGCGGCTACCCGAACGGGCTCGATGTGGCTCCGGTGGCCAGCGCTTCGTTTTGTGGAACGGCGTTCGTGGCCTACGTGCGACCCGAAAATCCCCAGCCGGAAGCCCGCCAGGTGCTCGAATTGGCCGAAATCACCGAGGCGGGGCTGGGCCACGCCGAGGCGGTGGGCAGCGCGCTGGGCTTTGCCAATGTCTCACTGGCCGCCGCGACAAACTCCGCCGTTTTGGCCTATGTTGCCGACTTCCGAACTTTTGCCACCACGCTCCGCTGCTCTCACAAGAAATAATTCTGCCGCTACCATGCCCAAGAAGAAATCGACCAAGAAGACCGCCCGCAAGTCGAAGTTCACCGCCAAGACCGCCGACAAGCACGACTTGTATCAGCGCTCGGTGCAGGACGCAGAGACCGAGATCTACTTCATCAACCGCGCCTTCAAGAAGGTGCGCGGCCGCGAGCCGCTCACGCTACGCGAAGACTTCTGCGGCACGGCGCTGCTCTGCGGCGCTTGGGTGAAGAGCCTCGAGAAACGCACCGCGCAAGGCATCGACATCGACCCGAAGGTGCTCGCCTGGGGCACCAAGCGCAACATCGCCCCGCTCGGCGAGGACGCGGCCAAGGTAAACCTGCTCTGTCAGGACGTACGGGCGGCATCACCGGGCAAGCACGATGTCGTGGTTGCGTTCAACTTCAGCTATTGGATCTTCAAGACGCGCGACGCCTTACGGGCCTACTTCGCGACCGTGAAGAAGGGCCTGAAAAAGGACGGCGCTTTCATGCTCGACGCCTACGGCGGTTGGGAATCCATGGAGCCCATGCTGGAGCCGCGCTCGATCAAAGGCGGGTTCACCTACGTTTGGGATCAGGACAAGTTCAATCCAATTACCCACGAGATCTTGAACCACATTCACTTCGAGTTCGCCGATGGCACCAAGATCAACAAAGCGTTCACCTATGATTGGCGCTACTGGTCTTTGCCCGAGCTGACCGAGCTGCTGCTCGAGGCCGGCTTTTCCGACGCTCAGGTGTTCTGGGACAAGAGCAACGACAACGACACCGAGAACTATCAACCGACCAAGCGCGCCACCAACCACCCGGGCTGGCTCGCCTACATCGTGGCCACTCCGTGAGCATGAGCCTTTTCCAGGTCTGGTACGTCTAAGCCAGTGGGCGGCCCGAAACTCGCGCCGCCCACATCAGGAAATGACGATGAAAGTCGCTTGTTTGGTGAGTGGGGTTTGGATTTTGGCCGGCTTCACGGCGTGCGCCCAGGTTTCGCCCGAAGCGAGTGTGCCGGCAGCCACTGCAACGACAGCACCAGCGGAAGAGCGGCCGCCCGCGCCGGAGAGCCAGGCTGCTGCTCCGGCTCCTGTGGCACCCCAGGGGCTCGATCGTCCCAAGTCCAAAGCCGCTCGAGAAGGCGAAGCCGAGTTCGCCAACCTCGAAGCGGCCGAGCGCGCCTTGAACCAGGCCAAGGCGGACCTCGATCGGCTCGCACTCGCGGAGCCATCACCCGTGCTCGGCCAAAACTCGGCCGCTGATCGTGCGGCAGAGAAAAAAGAGAGCAAAGCCAGTCGCGCGCCGAGCGCCGCAGGCGCCGCTGCACCAACCAAGGCCAACGCCTTGTGCGAAGATGCCTGCCGCGCGTTCTCTTCGTTGACGCGCGCAGCGAGCGCCGTGTGTCGCCTCGACGGCGCCAATGGCACGCATTGCAGCCACGCCAAACACATCGTGGCTGATGCGCAACAGCGCGTGGCCAGCTGCTCATGCCCCGCGTCGAGCGAGTGAGATGAAATCACCGGTCGGACGTCTGGCGCCGAGTCCGACCGGGCTCTTGCATTTGGGCCACGCGCGCACTTTCCTGCTGGCGTTCTGGCACATCCGCTCACGAGCAGGGCAGCTGCTGATGCGCATGGAGGATTTGGATGGCCCTCGCGCCGAGATGCGCTTCGCGGACGCCGCGCTCAGCGATCTCGAGTGGCTGGGCCTGGATTGGGACGGACCGGTGCTCTTACAGTCGACTGGCCTAGCGCGCATCAACGCGGCAGTGGCCGAGCTGATTGAGGCCGGAAAAGCCTATCCATGCGTGTGCTCGCGCGGAGATATTCGCAGCGCGCAGAGTGCGCCGCATGCTGGCTCGGCCGAGCCGCGCTACCCGGGAACGTGCCGCGGTCGCTACCGGTCGTTTGCGGAAGCCGAGCGGCAATCGGGTCAGGCCGCGGGCGCGCGGCTAATCGTGCCGGAAGGCTCCATCACCATCGAAGACGGTGTCGCCGGCGCCAACACTTCGGACGTCGCTCGGGATGTCGGTGATTTCCTGATCGCCAAACGAGACAAAGCCCCGGCCTATCAGCTCGCGGTGGTGGTCGATGATCATGAGCAGGGCGTCAACGAGGTGCTGCGAGGCGACGATTTGCTGCCCAGTGCCGCTCGCCAATGGCACGTCCAAAGGGCGCTCGGCCTGCCTCACCCCGCCTGGTTCCACGTTCCGCTCGTGACCGACGCGAACGGGCGTCGCTTGGCCAAGCGCGAAGCCGACTTGAGTCTAGCCGAGCTCCGCGCGGGCGGCACCGACCCGCGCGCGATCGTCACATGGGCCGCGCGCAGCGCAGGTGTCGAAGTCGGCGAGCGAGCGACAGCGGCGGAGGTCACGCCGCTGTTTCAACTCGCTGCCCTACCGAGAGAGCTCGTGCCGCTCGAGCCGGACCTCTTGGCGGGACTGAGAGCTGCGCGCTGAACAGCGCGCAGCTCGCGTTATTGAAGCAATCGGCTCTTGGGATCCAGGGCCACGAGCAGCGCTTCTTCGCACCCCGGGGGCACGTCATCGCCTTCCGGAATCGGCCGCACCAGCCAGGTGTCCGCGCTTTCTGGATCGCGAGTCACGGCAACCCGCACGGCTGAACGCACGGCGGGCCGCTTGACCTCGATCACTGGCGTAAATTGGGCGTTGGCAATCGTCTGCTCGCTCGACGGAGGCGAGGGCATCGTCACGGAGCGCGGCGAACCGTGCGAAGGCGCTGGCAATTCGGTGATCTGCACACCGGACTGGAGTGCGTCGCGCTGCAGCGGTGCTGCGGCGTCGACTTGGGTTTTATCACTGAAGTCGTCATACGGAGCAAGTGCGACGGCTTCATCCACGCGACGCGGCGTCGGGACGACTTGCGTGGGCGGACCTTGTGTTGGCGGCACCTGCGTTGCTGCGGCGTGCACGGGCGGCGGCGGCGCCGGGGGCGGCGGTGCCGGGGGCGGCGCAGAAGCTCGAGGTGCGGGCGGCGGAGGCACGGAGGCTCGAGGCGGAGGCGGTGCGGGCGGAGGCGGTGCGGGCGGAGGCACGGACGCCGGCGAAGCGGGCGGCGGCGGAAGGCTTTGCAAGACCGTGCTCAGGTCCGCTGCGCTGCGAGCCAAGTTCAGCGCTCGCAGATCGTCTCCGGATTCCTCGGCGCGCTCGGCGGCGCGACGCAGCCAGCGCAGGCCCTCCAATTGCTCACCAGAACGGTACAATGCACGCGCGGTCTCGATCGCGACTGCTACCGGCTCGGGGTCGGCAGGTTCGACCTCGGGGAGATCGGGAAGATCGGGGGAAGAATCAGCCATGGGGCGCGCAGTCTGGCTGAGACTTTCGCCAAGCAAAAGCGGTTTCATACACGCTTCCAATTCCAGGAAGATTGCCGCTCCGCGGGGCTCGCAAAAATCCGCGGCTACCAGATGATCAGTGCACGCCGTGCATGCGTCGCGCGATCAAGGGCGAGACTAGAACCAGAAGTACGCCTACTCCGACCGCAACCCAAGCAATGGTGCCGAACACCGAACCGTAAACCATGACTGTTTCGGTCGGCCTGGGCAGACTGCCAATCGGCGAACCTTCGGTATTGACGCCGGTGAGTTGGGCGATCAGCGCGGCGACGTATTGCGCGAACGAATAGGCCAAAAACCACGTTCCCATCAACACCCCCGTTACCCCCTTGGGTGCCAGCTTGGTGACCATCGACAAGCCGATCGGCGACAAGCAAAGCTCACCGGTCGCATGTAGGAAGTAGCACAGGATCAACCAGAACATCGGCACGACACCGGTCGCGCGCGACGTCTCGGCACCGATGTACAGCGCAGCGAAGCCCAGGCCGAGTTGAATGATGCCGAGCGCGAATTTGAGCGGCGTGTTTGGCTCCAAGCGACGGCGCGCCAAGTATAACCAGAGCACGCTGAACACGGGCGCGAGCACCAAGATGAACAAGCCGTCCACGGACTGAAATTGTGAGGCGGGGATAGAAACACCCAGCAGCGAGCGGTCCACGTTGCGATCCGTGAACAAGCTCATGCTCGTCCCCGTCTGCTCGAAGAATGACCAAAACACCACGGAAATGAGCGTGAGCAGCAAGGCCACGCCGAGCCGGCCACGCGCAGTTCGATCGGGTAGCCGAGCTTGGTACACGCACAGCGCGAGGAACACCGCCGCTCCGAAGACGGTCAACATCGAGCCGACCAGCGCGCCGCGCTGAACCAGCTGCCAGGCGATCAGGACGGCCAACACCGTGCCGAGATAGACCCAAGCCTCGAGATCAAACCCGGCGAAGGCGGTGCGACCGCTCGGACGCGCCGGCGGCTCCGCCAGGCCGGAGAGCAACGGTTGCGCGCGCAGAAAAACAACCAGCCCGAGCAACATGCCGATGCCGGCAAGCCCGAAACCCCAGTGCCAGCCGAGCCGCTCACCCAGGTATCCGCAAGCGATGGGCGCCAGGAACGCGCCCAAGTTGATGCCCATGTAGAAGATGGTGAACGCCGAGTCGCGACGCGGATCGTCCGCGGCGTAGAGACGTCCGACCAAGCTCGAGATGTTGGGCTTGAAGAACCCGTTTCCGCAGATCAAGAGCGCGAGCGCAACGTAGAATACTTGCAGATTGGGCACGGCCATCGCGAAGTGACCGAGCGCCATCAGCACCCCGCCAATCAGCACCGCCTTGCGAAAGCCCAACAGCCGGTCCGCAAGCAAGCCTCCCAGCACCGGAGTCGCATACACCAGCGCGGTGTAGCTGCCGTAGATCGCGTACGCAGCCTTGTCACTGAATAGAAAGGACTTCGTCAGGTAGAAGACCAAGAGCGCCTTCATGCCGTAAAAGCTGAAACGCTCCCAAGTCTCGGTAAAGAGCAAATACGCGAGCACTCGCGGGTGTCGATGCAGGGCCGGGGCTCGCTGCGGCGTCGGCGACTCAGGTGACGGCGCGGCGCTCAATGCAACGCCGGATCGGGCACGGCCTGTGGCCGACGAATACCCGCTCGCGCGAGACGCTCGGCCACGATCGTAATGCGCTGCAGGTCTTCGAAACCGAGCACCCCCGCGTAGCCAGCCAAAGAACGGACCACTACCGGCCGCCCTGCGAGCTCCAGCAAACGACGGCGAACCTCGTCGAGCGGTGTTCCCGCGTCGACCGCGAAGAATTCGCGCCGCATCAACGACGACAGCGGCGCGTCGAGTCCAACGCGAGGTGCCAATGCCAGCACCTGTTCGCGGCCGATCGTCCCCACCAGTTCTTTGCCATAGAAGACCGCGAAATGCGCCTGCGGGCAGCGCACCAAGGTATCGAGGACATGCCCGACCTGCTCTTCTGGCGCGAACACGACCGCGTTTGGATCGCAGACTTCGCCCGCGCGCAACTCACTGAGCAGCTCCGACGCCCGAACCGCAGCGCGTTCTTGGGCGGCGCCTACGAACACGAACATCGCGACCAGGGCCAGTGGTGCCCAGTCTTTCTTTATCGCAACGCCCAGCAGCAAAATCGCGATGATTTGGCCGACCGTTGCCGCAATGCTCGTGGCACGCGAACGGCTGATCGAGAGGCTGAGTAGTGCGCGAAACACGCGCCCGCCATCCATGGGCAAGGCCGGCAGCAAGTTGAACGCGGCAAGGAGGGTGTTGCCCCAGAACAACGCACGGAGCAGGGCGGACGGGGTGGGCTCGGCAACGGACATGAGGTCGTTTGCATCGAGCGGGATTCGATAGTGATCCAACACGAACAACAGCGGGATCGCGACGAGCACGTTCGAGAACGGGCCCGAGAGCGCGATCAGCAACTCGTGTAACGGTTTTCTCGGCTCGCCCGTCAGGCGCGCGACGCCACCGATGGGCAAGAGCAGAATCTCGGTAACCGACACGCCGAGGCGCTCTGCGGCTAGGCTGTGGCCGAGCTCATGCACTGTCAGGCAAGCAAACAGCGCGCAGATCAACAGCGCACCGTAAGCCGCACCCCGCGGCCCGTGACCAGCAACCAAGTCCAGCGCATAAAGACCGACCGCCAGCGCGAAGGTCACGTGCATGCGCACGTCGACTCCGGAGACGCGCGCGATGCGAAAGGACCACCTCATGCGCGGGACGATAGTGCCGTGCGAAATGCTTTGCGAGCGTCCACCGCTCGCAGCTCCGATGAGCGATGCCATGCGCATGCGCGCTCCACAATGTTCACGGCGGGTTTCGTGATCGAATGATTCGTTTCACATTTGCAATTGCAATCGCGCATCTGAGCCCATAACCCACTGAATCCACTAGGGCTTATTGTGGCACGCTCCCTGCACTATCCGGACCTGCAGGCGGCGCCCTTGGTGACCCCCCCCTCCGCCCGGGTCGCCGCCTCCCTAATCTATTCAACGGCCCGGCGCGCTCCCCTCGCGCCGGGCTGTTGCCCTATTTGGGGTCTGAATTCAGTCGTCGTCCTAGAGGCGCCGCGCTGCGCCGAAGCGTGCCAGCACGACGGCCACCTGCTCCACGAAGTCGGCCAGCTCGACTGAATCGCTGGTCCGAAACGGATGGTCGCTGCGCCCGAGTTCGAGCATCGCGCACAGTTGACCGTTGACCATGATCGGCAGCACCGCGAGGCCTGCGAGCGGAGCGCCGGGGCTCAGGCGAGCGGCAACGGTTTGCTGCACGCCACCGCGCTCTCCAGAACCGAGCAAAAGGCGACCCCGCCCGCTGCGCGCGAGCCTGAACGCGGGATCGAACCAAGGCAAAACTTCGCCCAAGCGATCGCTCGGAGCTTCGAACGAACACGACGTCGTGGGTAGCAGCAGTGGTTCGCGAACCCGATGGGCCAAGCCCACTGTCGCCGAGGTGGCCTGTGCTGCTGCGTGGAGCGCGATCAGTAGCGCTTCTCCGACGTCGGTTGCTTGCGCCACGGCATCGGCGCCTTCCTGCAGGCTCGACGGCTCTGGCGCAGATTCGTCGATGCGCCGATCGAGGACGCGGGCAAGCGCGGACACTTCGCGGATCTGGCCCAGCTCGCGCCAGTTCTGCCAACCGGTCTGACGAACCCAAGCGCTACTCGGCACCCGTCCGTGGATGACCCCGCGCAGCAGCAGGTCGGTACGCACCGGGCCAACCGTGACGCCGCCATTGCACACCAACCACTCTGGGGCGCCGGTGGGCGCACAAAAACCGCTCGACAATTGCATGGCGAAAGTTCGCTTCTACCGAGGAAGGTCGGCAACGCGAATTGTTCCAAGCCCGCTCCGCGCGGGCCAACAATCAGGGCAAAGGGCACGACCCGTCGGCCGCTACGCCCGCGAAAGCCAGGCCAAGGTCTCGAAATGGTGGGTCTGGGGGAACATATCGAAGCCGCCGACCCACGAGAGTTGGTAACCGGAATCGCACAGCGTGCGCAGATCGCGCGCCAGCGTCACTGGGTCACACGCACAATATGCAATGTGTCGAGGCGCGCGCCGAATCAGCTCCGGCAAGACTTCGCGTGCGCCGCTGCGCGGCGGGTCGAGCACGACCAAATCGAACGAATCAGCGCGCGGCAGCTTACTCAGCTTCTCCTTGACGTCGCCGGCAATGAACCGCGCGCGCGTGAGCCCCTGTTCGGCCGAAGCTCGCTTGGCGGCGGCAATCGCCAGCTTCGAGCCCTCGATACCGACTCCGCTCATCCCCCGCGCCAAGAGCGGCAGGCTGAAGTTTCCGGCTCCGCAGTAGAGATCGCAAAACGTAGTCACTTCACGTTGTTCGGCGCCGTCGAGCAGCGCTTGCACCAGACGCTGGTTCATGGCCCAATTGACCTGCGTAAACGCCGCACCCGACACCCTCAGTTCGACGCCACCTGGCAACGGGAAGCGCTGATCGTGCTCGGGCGCACCCGTTTGCTCGGCGATCGAAACTCGAAATACGCGCGACAACGCAGCGACCAGCGGCGTTGTCTCGTCGAAGCGACGAGCCGCTGGCACCAAGCGCAACGCGAGCCTCGGCCCCGCGGGCGCCACACGCAACTCGAGCTCACTGAACGAGGCGAGGTCCCCGCGATGCTGGTTGGCAATCGAACGCAGCGTGCGCAACGCTTGCTCGAGCTCTGGGTGCGCCACCGGGCAACCGGGGATCTCCACCAACTCGTGAGATCCAGCGGCGAAGAAGCCGAGCCGACCCTTTTCTACGTGCAGACGAATGCGGGAGCGGTAAGCGAGTGGCTCATCGGCAGCAACGAACGCGACCTCCGGGAGCGCTTCGAAGCGCCCCGTGCGAGTCAGAGCGTCGCGTAAGATCCCGACCTTGGCCCGCACTTGCGCGGGATAGTCGAGCGTCATCAGATCGCAGCCGCCACAGCTGCCCTGGACGGCGCACACCGGCTGCACTCGGTCGGCGCTTGCCTCGAGCAGGTGCCAGCGCGTCGCCTGCAGGTAAGCTTGGTGGTCCTCGGCTAGTTCGACGCGGATCCGCTCACCCGGTAGCGCGCCCGCCACGAAAGCTCCCTGGCCGCTTTCGAGCCTGCAGAAACCGGCGCCTCCGGGCACAAGCTTTTCGACCTTCCATTCGGACGGCTCCGGTTCGAGCAAAGTGGGCGGTTTTGGCGGCTGGGGGCGGCGCACGGGGAGATTGCGGGGGTTTCTGGCGTAGGAAAAAAAACTCAAGATTCGTCGCGGAGCGGTGTCACAGAGCTGGCCCGAAGCGCGACGCAGGGCTTGGTGAAGTCATACCCCATGGCAGCCCCCGCGTTCTCGATCCAAAGGCATAACGCCAGCCTTCTTTCCGATCCCGCGCTCCGCGAAGGGCTCGTCAAATACGCCCGCCGCCGGCTTCCGCCCGCGGAGGTCGAGGATTTGGTTCAAAATACCCTGACCGAGGCGCTGCTCGCTGCGAACGCCCCCCGCGACCAAGCAGACTTTCGGCGCTGGGTGCACGGCATCGCTCGCCACAAGATCGCCGACACTTATCGACGCCGCGGGCGATTGCCCATCCCGAGCGCGGACGTGGACCAAAACGCCGCCGAGCCGAACCTGTCCACCGGCGAGCTGAGTCAATGGATCGAGAGCGAACTGCCGAAGACCGACGGTGCGCAGGCAACACTACATTGGCTGCTGCGCGAAGGTGATGGAGAGACTCTGGACGAGATAGCGCGCGAGGTCGATCTGCCCGCGCCGCGCGTGCGGCAACGTGTCTCCCGTCTGCGTCGGCACTTCCACGCACGATGGCTGGCCCTGGGCGCGGCCGGACTGCTCTCGTTGTTGGGCGTCGGCGCGCTGTTCTATCGTACCTTGCAACGGGTTGCTCCTCCACCGAGCATCGCGCAAGAGCCAATCACCCCATTCGAACGAGCGCGCATCCTGCGGCAGAACGCCCTGCCCCGGTGCGCGGCCGGCGCCTATCCGGAATGCATCGCCGCGCTCGACGAAGCGAGGGCGCTCGATCCGAGCGGTGAAAGCGCGAGCGCGATTCGCGAGGCGCGCGCGGCGGCTGCGATTTCACAATCGCCGCTCCGCAATGTGCCCGCTGGCTCGCCTTCGACCTCTGTCCCTGACAGCAAATCCACGCCAAAACAACAGACGCCGAGCAAACTGAAACCAAAACCGGCCGCGCCGAACAAGGCGCTCGAGAAGAGTGAACCTCTCGGCGAGGTCCAGAAACAGAACGCCCTTCCAACCCAGCAAGATCCGCTACCGTACGGTGACTTCGCGGGCAGCAAGCCGGAAACCAAGCAACCGGCGAGCAAGAAGCGCTAACGCGCTCGAAGCTCAGTCAACGGATAGGCGCTGAGCGCGACGCGATTGCCGTCGGGATCACGCGCGTAGCTGGTGAACTCCGAGCGAGATTCGATCACCGATCCCGCTAGTTCGAGCCGCGCTTCGAAGGCGGCGCGTTGTTCGGGCAGAACGCCGACTGCGATCAAGAACGGCCCCGCGCCGATGCCGACGACTCTTCGTGGTGGCTCTTCCGTGTGCTCGATCATCAACAGTGAGCTTCCCAAATCCAACCACACCGAACGCAACGTCCCGTCTGCATGTAGGTGGCGAGTCACTTCACGGAGCTCGAGTACGTCGATGTAGAAGTGCGCGAGTCGAGCAACGTCGCGCGTCCCGAGTGCCAAGTGGTGCAACACGCTCACCTCCAGAGCCTCACGCAGGGCGTGAAACACAGCAACCCCAAAGGTAGGGCAAGCACTGGAATGCACGCATACGCCCGTATTTCAGGCGTAGAAACGGACGCGACGTACGCCCCTCGCCCACATTGCAAAACTTGCTACATGCTGCGATCCGGCTAGCTTGGTCCACGAGGATCGTTCAGCTTGATGTTTGGCAATCCTCGTCATTGATCGCTTTTGCGTCGCACGCACACAGATCGGAATGAAACGTGCAACGTCTACGTTCTGAAAGCTGAGGCCATGAACAATCGCCCTCGCAGGAACGACCTCGATCTACCTCCCGGCACACCGCTGCGCGACGAGGTCTCGTCCGTCCGCGAACGAAACCCTGCCCCTGCGTCGCAGGCGAGCAGCAGAAAATCGGACCCGAATCTGTCGCTCGATCAACGTTTGGTGAGCAAGTTGGCGGAAGCCACGGCATTGCTCGCGAAGCTCGAACCGCAGGATGCCCGAGCACGCTTGCTGCACATCGCGGTGCTGCGCCGGGACGAAGCGCTGCTGGATGGCATCCTCGCGGAACTTGCGTTGCCACCTCGAACCACCCGCCGCCCACGCTGAAAGAACGTGGGGGACGCTGCTCCACGGTAGCCTCTGGGGACTGAACGTGCGGAAAGGGATTCGCAAGCTTTCTGACGATTGAGACTGAACGCCTGGCGCTTTCGACCGTTCATCTCGAGCATGAAGAGAAGGGTGACTGCTCTCGCGTTGTTCGCTGCACTTCCGGCATTGTTCATGAACACGCTTCAAGCGTCAGAAGTGAAGCCAGCCGTCTCCACCGACGCGAGCCGCGCTGCCGCCGAGGGTACGACCAAGCAACTCCCGGGCGGGGCCGTGCTGCACCTGGCCCCCGGCACACGCATCGAACTCGGTCGTACGATGAAGCTGCAGCTCACCGCGACTAGTTCTCAGCAAACCGTGACTCAAGTGGTGAAGCTGATCTCGGGTCGAGTCGATGTCGATATTCCGATCAGCAGGGTTCCGAAGACTGCAGTGCTCTTGCAAGCCCCACACAAGGTGAGTGCGGTCGCGAAGGGCGGCCACAGCATCGCAATAGCCGATGCAAATCGCGTCACCATCGCGGCTGTCGATGGCGACATGCTCGCCGCTTCGGGCAACGACTGGAAGACGCTGCCGAGCGGACTCGTGCGCGGCTTCGTCGGAGCCGACCCAGCGTACCAGGAACAGAAAGTGCCTGGCATTCCGAGCCTGCGCATCGCGCATCCGCTGCTCTTGGCGCTCGGCGGAAGCGCGCCGGACGCTCACGCCGAAGCGGCGGGTGTGAAAGAAGCAGACCACTATCAATTGAGCATTTGGCGCGTGACGGAGAAAGGCAACGAGTTCGTTCGCCAACTCGACGCGCGCGGAAGCACCGCAATTGCCGGCTTGCGACCAGGCCAATACCAAGTGACCGCACGCGCCGTGGATGCGACCGGCATCTTCGGTCAGGAGAGCCCAGCAAGCCCGCTGCGCTTAGTGGGTGCGGAGCTGCCCGCTGGCTCCCGCTACGAAGATGGCGCCATCTTGCTCGGTCAGCGCGGTCGCGCAAAGCTAGTCGGCGCGGCGGGACTGGAGGCGAGCTACAACGCTTCGCAGCATTTCGTGTCCGCGCCGGACAGTGTCGGCTTGTCACGCGGCGAGAGCACCCTGCTTCGCCTGCGTGAACCGGGCAGCGCCGAGGAAGTGCGGGTCAGCCTCGAACCGCGCAGCTTGCGCGCCGACGTGCAGATCACCCCCAAGCACCCGCATTGGCCGGAAGACATGCTCGAGGTGACCGTGCAGCTGTTCGACGCGCGAGGACGCGCCGTCGCCGAAACTACCCCGGTGAAACCGAAGGTGATGGTCGACGTGCAACCGGTGGAAGTGACCTGGTTGCGCTCCGACAACACGATGCATGCCTTCATCCCTGCTCCGAGCAATCGTGGGCCGTGGGTCGTGCGCGTAGAAATCGCCGACGAATTCGGGGATCCGGCGGGCCGCGATTTCATGGAGGTTGCCGGGCCGAACAGCGATCGCGTCAGCGCTCGCTGAACGAATCCGCGCTGGTTCCCGAAGGGCTCGTGCATCTGCGTGCGTTGCGCTAGGGTCACGGCGCGTGATCCTCTCCGACTACACTCATGTGATCTTCGATCTCGACGGCGTGCTGCTCGATACGGAAAAGCTGTACACCGAGGCGACGCAAAAGGTGGTCGGGGAGTACGGCAAAACCTTCGATTGGTCGCTGAAGTCACTGATGATGGGGCGTCACGAGCTCGAAGCCGCCGAGCTCTTGGTCAAGGCGCTCGAGCTCCCCATCACGGCCGAAGAGTATCTGCGCCGCCAATTGCCGATCGCGGAGGGCCTGTTCAAGGGTGCAGCCGAACTGCCCGGTGCCGAGGCCTTCGTCGCCGAACTCGCCAGGCGGGGCCACGTACTCGCGGTCGGCACCAGCAGCACCCGCCGCTTGTACGACCTAAAAACCGGTCATCTGCCTTGGTTCAGCGCTTTTTCGGCTGTCGTATCGGGTGATCACCCGGAGGTGCACGCGCTCAAACCCGCGCCGGACATCTTCCTCGCCGCCGCCCGTGCCATCGCGGGCGACCCCGCGCGCTGCCTGGTGATCGAGGATTCACCCGCAGGGGTGCTCGCGGCACGTGCAGCGGGCATGAGCGTAGTTGCGATTCCGGATGCGGCGCTACCGAACGAGCGCTTCCAGACAGCTCAGTTGATCGTCCGAAGCTACGCCGAGCTTCGGAATCGGCTCAAGTGTTGAATTTCTCACCCTGCTCCGCCACGCTCAGGTCGTACCACGAGAAAAACTCGGCCAGGCAAGCGCGTTGCGCGGGGGGCATGTACTCGAAGTTGCGCCCGCGATCGATGATCTCCCAAAAATCCTTGCTCTGTACGCCCTCGAGGGCCCGCCGAATCGAAAGTAGCCGATCCCCCGGCTCGTTCTGCATGTCGAGCGAGATACGGCGCGCTTTCTCTTGCTCGCCGCGCATCAGGTAGTACGCAGCTAGCTTGACCTGCGCTTTGCGCACGCCGAGCAAGGCATTTTCTTGGCTGCTCACCCGTAGCGGCCGATCGAGCTCCAAGAAATGGGTCAGCATTTCCTCTTCCTCGGGCGCCCCTTGCTCGTTCGCGTATTGGCAAAGCGCCGAGAGATCGTAAGCCACGGTCTCGGTCACGAAGGTCAACTTCATGTCGAAGCTGACGTGGCCGTAGTAGTTCATGTGCCGGACGCCCTCTACCGCGGCGCGGCCGTTCTTCTGGCGGATCATCGCCTCGACCAACAAGCGATACTGATTCAGCACGTTGTAGGCAGTGCGCACCTCGCGCGCGTTCAACGTCGCGCGCATGTACGAGTTCATGAAGCGAAACACGAGCGCGATCAGCTCCGTGTCTCGGGCAGCGCACGCGGCTTCCCCGATGTAGCGCGTGTCGATCGCGATCAGGTAGTTGATGTCGCGCATGCTACCCAGCGCCTCGTTGTAGATCCCGAGGTACTGACGCATCACCTTCCACTCGACCCAGGTTCGGCGCTGCTCGAGATCCAGCAGTGATTCGGGATCCATGGCCACGAAGTCCGGGTTTTGACGAATCCCGGCGCCGATGCCGAACCAGACCTCCGAAGCTTGTGATTTTGCCTTCAAATACGCGAGCGAGAAGTCCTTGAGCGCGTCGACGGCGCCGCTGGCGATGATCTTGTCCTTGCCCGAAATCGAGTTGCTCGTGATGTCGGTGAGCTCCTCCATTGCGGCCAACGTGGAAACTTGCGCGGCTGCCGACCGCCCTCGATCGCGTTCGTCAGCGCCCCGCCCCGCGACCCCTACCGCTTCGCTGCGGATGCGGGAAATGATGTTCATCGGCTCGAGGAACCAGAACACGTAGCGAAAGTACGGCGCCATCAGCACCAAGCCGAGGGTGGTGGCGCTGATCATCACCAACAGCGCTAGGCGCGGCACGTAGTCCCGGTGGATCGACACGCTGAGCCAGACCCCGCACACGCAGGCGATCAAGTAGTACCCCATGACCACCAAGTTGATCCGATCGCGAAGGAACATCCGCGCGACACCGGTGTAGCGATCGGCTGATAGCTGCACGATGATGGACACGACGGTGATCACGATACCGAACACCGCGGCGATCATGCCCGAAAGCGAGCTCACCGCGTCGGTAATGCTGCTCGGGTCGAAGTGGACGTAGCGCCCAAGCGGTGTCTTGAAAGGCGGCTGAACGTCGCCCCCGGTGACGAAGTGATCGAACGAGTAGAACGCCCAAAATACCAGCAGTGAGACTGAGGTCAGGACGAAGATCGGCACCAGCCACTGCTTGCGAAAGTTACCCAGGCCTTCGGTCATGATCCGAGGGCAGTCTAACGCGATGCCCGCAGCCGGCGCAAAGGAAGGGCCAATGCCGCTGCTAGCAGCGTAAGCAGACTCAAACGCACCTGACGCGGACGAGGACGCGCGGTCGCACGTCCTGTCCGGAGGCTGGCACTCTTGGCGGGGGCTCCGTTTCCGCTCGCAGAATCCCCCGAACAGGTGTCACCGTCGTACTCGCTCTTGCCGCAACCAGAGGAGTCACCGCTGGAGTCACTATCACCGCTGCAGCTATCGGAGCTCGAATCACTGGCATCCCCGCTGCATGAGTCCGGCCCAGAATCGTTCGAACTCGAGTCTCCGCTACAAGAGTCGCTACTCGAGTCGCCCGAGCTCGAATCTCCGCTACATGAATCGCGGCTCGAGTCGCGGGAGCTCGAATCACCGCTACACGAGTCATGCGATCCGCGATCGGAGGGGGACGCGGTGCAGCTGCCTTCGGCGTAGACTCGGGTGGTGTTTACCGGAACGGGATCATAGTTGGGATCATCCGGACCGCTGACCACGACGGGAGCGGTACTCACGGGCGGCGGCGTCCTCGACTCGGGTGGATCGTTCGGAGCACGGGGAGGCTCGGCGGAGATCGGCTCGCAGCCGCTCGCATCGAAATCCGTGGCGAGCAGCAGCGGGCCGCGCGGCACACCGGGATCGACTCGAAAATTCGCGCCCTCGGTGGTCCCGAAAAATCGGCTCAGGCGAAGCTCCGCAAAATCGAGCTCGGCCAGGCTGAGCGAAAGATCATCGGCACCAGCGCAGGCGAAATCCGCTGCGTTCAGCGAGGCGCGCGCGCGGGCCGCTCGAACCCGCGCCTCACACCCATTCGCGGCGGCGCCCAGCGCGCTGAAGTAGCGCGAAATGACGGGCTCGATCTGACCATTCGAGGGCAGCGCGCTGGCCGTGAAAAGCGCCGCGCTGGCCTGCACTTCGATCAACCAGCGCGTGGGATTTTGCGCGAGCCAGCCGCGACGGGCGGAAAGGTAGTCAGTACTTTGGTCGAGCGCGCGATAGGCAATTGGAAATTCGCTCGGATCCGCGCTCTCTTGTTCCAGCGGCAGCACGCCCTCTTTGGCCAGTGCAATCAAACTGATGGGAACCGAGTTTGCACCCGAGATTTCTAGATGGGGTAGCGCTGTCGGGTGTCCGTGGTCGACCAAGCGCAGGGCTTCGGTGCTACCGCCAAACGCGGGCACGTCGTAAACGACGATTCGGTACGGAGGCTCTGCGTCCGTCGTGAATCGTGCAACACGGCTGACGTCCACTGGCAGGCCCAAATCCGCCAGGGTTCGACGAAGTTCCACCTCCGAGCCCGCGCTCGAAACCTCGAGCGCAGCGACGCTTCGCGGCTCGGGCAGCCCCGTGTCGGCGGCTTCGAGCTTGGGCGAAGCGCCGCAACCCGAGAGCGGACCAGGCGGCGGCGCCACGCGCACGCGTGTCGCAAAGTCCAGCGCGCGCAACCAAGCATGCGCGGCAGGCGCAGTGTCCACGCTGGATTCTGCACTGACCAGCGCCAACCGGGTGCGACCTTGGAGCCGTACGCTCAACCAAAGCGACGAATCTTCGGCCACGACCTTGGCCAATTGCAGCTCCGTGAGCTGCGTTGCGTCGCCCACCGCAAGCAGCGCGGCCGTTTGCGCGCTCGCGTGCACCGGGGCCAAGGTCGACGTCGCGAGCAAAGCGAAACAAGTGAACTTTTGGAGCACGAAGCCGGGAAGAGCAACCGACGTGCCCAACGCTGGACCGCGCAATTTCCGGCAAACAGCGAGGATCCGCGGCCACCGTGAACCGCTGTCCGGCACTGTATCCAGGCTGCGACAGTGCCTAGAACAGCGACGGGCCGACTTGCACCGGCAGTTCGGCCTCGGCCAAAGCCAGTGTCCGGCAGACCGCGTCCGGCTCCGAACCCGCGGCGAACGGCGCGCTCAGAAAGGACGCCGACTCGAGCGCTGTCCGCCAAGGCAACGAAGGCGAACAACGATCGCGCAGGCCGTGCACGAAACGCAAGGTCCGCAACGAATCGAACCAGGTATGGATGCGCCGTCGCAACACCGCACCCGACGGCGCTTGTTCTACTGCGCTCGCCAATGCCGCAAATGCCCCGAGCCCGGTCAACACTTGCTGAATCGGCTGCGCGAGCTCTGGCACGCCGCGCTCGATGCTGCGCGCGAGCGCAGAAACGTCGGCGGTTCGGGCGAAGTCATCCAGCCCCTGCAGCACCGCCCGCAAAGCCTCGAAAATACGCGGCGCGTAAAGCATGAACGGGGCGCCATTCCGGAGCTCTTCCACGATTTCACGTGAACGCCGTCCGGTACCGAAGGGCACGCGCTCGGATGCGCGTGCCCGAATGGCGATCGGCGTCACTGCTGGACGACGCAACGGTCCGACTTTGGCCAGTTTGTCGAGCAGATGGAAATCCTCGGCGGCCTCGCGCTTGGGCACACCGCGCACGCTCAGATACGCGCTAGCAGCAACACACAATGTACTGCCGACGCTCTGGTAGGCGTAGCAAGATCCGGCTGCCGCCAAGCCGAGCACGTAGTAACGGAGCGAAATCTCGTACAGCACGGTGGCGGCATCGATCGCGGCGTCGCCGCCGCTGCGATGACGATAGGGCCAGAGCCAAGCGCTACTCACCATACGCTCCGCAACGGACTCGGTTAGCTGCTGAAAGTATTCACCGGGCAGAGTGACATCCGCGTCGCTCGATGCGAGCAACGAGCAGCTCAGTTGCCCGCGTCCCCAGAGCGCAGCCGCCAAATCTCCGCCCAATTTGCGCGCCATGCCCACGCCCTCGCGCGGTGGCAGGCGAGCACCGACACTCGCCCGATCGAGCCACAAGAGATCGTGATGCTCGGCACGCCCGAGCCAAGCCCGCGTCTCGACATCTTGCCGGGCAATCCTGCGCAAGGCCGGAAACAGCGCGGAGAGGTGCGCCAGCAGGCGCTGATTTTCGGCGTGAATCGCCGGGCTCGCGGCGTCAGTCGCGTTCACCACCAAGATCACCAGCACGCGCTCTTTCGCTCGCGCGAGCGCGCTCTGAAAACCATCTAGTAGCGACGGTTCCTCACCGCACACCGGCACGACCAGCGCAGCGAGATAGCGGTCGGAAAGCTCACTTGCGAGCTTCGTCTCGGGTTCCGCGTAGCGCTCGAAGTACTTGGCGGCGTTCGGCGTCAATGTACGGCTGCGCGGTGCGGCAACCGGCGCACGAGCTCGGCCTCGTAGTCGAGCAGCGTCGCCGCGCGCTCGTCGATCAGCGGGTCGTCGAAGTAGGCGCGCGCCAAGCGAAAGAACAAGCCGTGGTGCCGAGCTTCCGCGCGCGCCAGATCGAGGTATGCCTCCGCTAGCGGTGAATCTCGCCGTTTCAACGCCTCCGCGACCATGAACAGCCGCTCGCAACCGCGCGCTTCGACGATGCCAGCTACCAGCAGTTTGTCGAGCAGCATGGCCGGACCGCCATTGCGCACCTGTGCTCGCAACGCGTTCACGTAGGCGTCCTTGTAGTCGTCGGCCAAAATCAGGCCGCGCGCGTGAACGATGCGATACATGATCTGAAAGTGCTCGAGTTCTTCGCGTGCGAACTCGATCAGAGGTTCGATCAGCTCGCTTTTGTCGGGGTAGCGCACGACGAACGACATGCCGGTCGCGGCGGCCTTTCGTTCACACGCAGCGTGGTCGAGCAAGAACGCGTCGAAGTCGGCAAACACTGCATCCAGCCACTCGGGCGGAGTCTTGAAACGGAGATCGAGCATCGGGCGCACGAGCTATTGCAGACAGCCGAGAACGCCGCAAATGTTGGCGCCGAACCGGCCCATTTCTGGCATATTTTACGGGCACGAGCTGGCCGCGCGCGACCTCGTTGGCGACGCGATCGCTTTTGGTTAGCCTCACGGTCCACATGGCCGGTTACTCGGGAACGCCACTGCCCAGAAAGCTTGGGCTCAAACCCAACGTCCGCTTCGGCGTGTGGAACGCGCCGGCCAGTTTTGCCGAGCAACTCGGCGCGCTGCCGTCCGGCGTAACTCTCGGAGACGCGGCACGCGGCACTTCGCCACTCGATGTGATGGTCTGTTTCGTGAGCTCGCTCGCGGAGCTGACACGGCTCTTGCCGCGCGCGCGAAAGCGCCTCGATCCGAACGGGGGGCTTTGGGTGTGCTGGCCGAAAAAGGCGTCGGGAATCAAAACCGACGTCGGCGAGAACGAGATCCGAAACCTCGGCTTGGCCTCGGCTCTGGTCGACAACAAAGTGTGTGCGATCGACGAGGTTTGGTCCGCCCTGCGGTTAGTGGTGCGCGTTCGAGACCGACCAAAGTAGCAGCTACTCGCCCACCACGTGCACGACCAAGCGACGGGTGTGGGGCGCCCGGCGGTGCTCCCACAGGTACAGCGCCTGCCAGGTGCCAAAAGCGAGCCGACCCGCGGTGACGGGAATCGTCTCCGACGTTTTCGTGACGGCCGAGCGCGCGTGGGCGGGCATGTCGTCCGGACCCTCGTCGTCGTGCTCCCAGGCGCGCGACTCCGGCGCGAGCTCGGCCATGAAGTGCGCCAGATCGCGCAGCACCGCAGGGTCTGCATTTTCCTGAATCACGAGGCTGGCCGAAGTGTGTTGCACGAACACCGTGCATAGCCCGGTGCCGACCTTACTACGCGCGACCACCGCGTTCACCTCGGCGGTGACGTTCCACAAACCCGCAGCGCGCGTGCGAAGTTCGAGCGTTTCCTGGTGCAGTGCCACGGGCTCTGGTATGCGATCATTTCGTCTTTTGCGCCAGATCTGTCGATGCGCGATGGTTGGATGAAGAGCTCGCTCGAACCCTCCCCACAGAGTGGGCGCTGGGAGCGCGTGTCCATGCTCGCGGCCGAGGCATTTTCTGCCAAACCGTGGAGTCACAAGTTGTGGCTGGTTGGCCGAGGTCTCGTCACGCGCGACACCCTGCAAGCGGCCAGTGCCATGGCGTTCGACCTGTTCCTGGCGGCGATCCCCATGCTCGCGCTCGCCGGTTGGCTCTTTGCCGCAGTATCCCGCGGTAGTGACTCGGTGCTGTTGAGCGTGTCGTTGTTGGTCGACCTGACGCCGCAAGAAGTGCGCACGCTGATTTGGAATCAGCTCGGTCAATTTTCGGTGACGGCGGTGGCGCCCGTCGCCCTGCTCGGCGCCTCGTGGCTCGCGTCGTCTGCGTTCAACACGCTGATGGCCGTGCTCGAGGTGACCGTACTTGCGCAGCGCCGACCTTGGTGGAAGCGCCGCCTACTTGCGCTCGGCTGTGTGGTCTCGAGCATCTTGCTGTTCACGGCCAGCGGCTCCTTGGCCGTCACCCTCGCGGGTGGCCCGTCGACCGTCGTTCGTCTGCTGGCTCGCGGAGATTTTCCGTTCTTGGATCACGCCAGCCACTTTCTTTTGCTCGGCTTGGTGCTGCTGATCGCAACCGCGCTGCTCGCGGCTTTCTTTCGCATCGCAGTGATTCGCCCCGGGGTGCGCCGCCGGGTGTGGCCGGGCGCCATCTTGACGATCGGCGCTTCCGGCAGCGCGTCCGTGGCGTTCGCCTATTACGCCAGCCATCTGGCGCGCTTTGCCCTGTTCTACGGCACGCTCTCGGCGGTAGCGATCGTCTTGGGCTGGCTTTGGCTGATGTGCCTCACGTTGTTGCTCGGGGCCGAGCTCAACCTTCAACTGGAAGACTTGAACGCTCAACCACCGCTGGCCGAGCCGCTGACGCAGACGCCCCAGCCGTTCGGCAGCTCCGACGCAGACTGACACTTGCCGCTGCCACAAGCGCTGCTGTCCTCGGTGTTGCAAAGTTCGAGGCATTGGTTGCTAGCCGCCGAGCAAACGTAGCCCCAGGCGCACGGACATGCTTCGCCCACCTTGCCGGTGCCGGGAACGGCGCAGGTGGTGGTTCCATCCGAGCGCACGACCACGCATGCAGTCCCAGAGCCACATGCGCACTCGCTACCGCTCGGGCACGGGTAGGGCGCACTCAAATCGCAATTCTCGGCGTGAACACAGACCGGGATGTAAAGCGGAGTGCCCCTGGCGGCGTTGACGGTCGCGTCGCGCATCGGGCGTGGGGCGCAATAGGTGCCATGTTCGCAGTCGTTCGCGTCCTGGCAGCAATACTTTTGGCACAAACCTGCGGTTTGGTCGCCCACACAGCCCAGACCCGGTTGGCAATCTTTCGCGGTCAAGCAGGGCGCGTTTTCGCCTCCGATGCCGGCCAGTGCACAGCCAGAAAACGCCGCGAACGGAGCGCTTTCGGCGCGCTGAACCTGACAGCTGTACGTGGGCCCCGTGCCTGGCACGACACCGGGTGCACCGGCCGCGCTCGAGGCCCCCGCTTCACCCCCGGCGCCGCTCGCGCCCCCGTCACGGGCACCGCTCGCACCGCCTTCACCGGCACCGCCCGAATTCGAAGGACCTGCGCTGTCGCCACCAGAGCCCCCCTCACCGCTGTCACCCCGGTCACCCGCTTGGCCGTTGGCCGCCGCATCACCGCCAGGCCCCGCATCTTCACCAGGAGTGACGGGTGGCGTGAAGACGGAGCAGGACATCGCAGAGTCCGGCACGCAATGGATATCCTCGGCCTTCTTGCCGCAGAGCGGATTCAAGGCGAGCGAGCCGGAGTCCTGAGATCCCGTGCCCGGCATGATCAGTGACGCGTCATTGTCTGGCTCGACGCCGCCACCGCTGCCACCGACGCCGGGAGCCACGGCGCCGGAGTCGTCAGCGGCAGCGCAACCCCAGGCCAGGCCGAGCAAAAGTGCCGTCGAAAATGCGGCAAAGAAGGCGCGACGGAAGGTCATGACACGATAAGCTCGGTCCGAACCCTAGCAGAGCGCGGGCGCGACAGCCGCCCGACGGCCCCCACTATTTCAGAATTACGCTGCGAACCACGAAGTTATTCGCTTTGTCGTACACCCGCAGGCTGAGTAGGGCTGGTACGGCCGGCACGAACTTGCTCACGTCGGCGTCGAATTCTTCCCGCTGTTCGTCGAAGATACCGTCCGTGGGGTAAAACGGAGTCCATTCGTCCGAACCGGCCAAGGCGATCTCTATGCGAGCGATCGGCCCCACGCCGTCGAGCGCGACGCCCTGCACGCGCTTGCCGACCGCCTTGAGCCCCTCGACCACGGGCGGCGTATTGTCGACCAAGATCACGCTGCTCTCCATCGTATCGCGCGTGACCCGATCCGGAGGGTTCGAGAGCTCGTCGGTCGCGACCAAGCGCAAACGGTAGCGGCCCTCCGGCAAGTCCGAGGTCTCCCAGGAGTAGCTCTCTTTGGTCAGCTTCTCTTGCGGTTTGAGTAAATCGAACCAGGTATTGCTGCCCAGTTGACGAAACTGCAAGCGGTAGCGCAGTTCGTCCTTGTCGGGGTTGTCGACCTTCCAAGTCAAGGCAATCGCGGTCTCGGGCTTGCGAGTAACGGGGCCGCCCGATGAGCGGAGCGCATCGTCGGCGCCTTCGCCGGCTTCACCTTTGGCTTCCACGCTGGTGATCACCGCTCGCAGATTGTCGGTGACGAACGAGACGTCGATTTCACTGAGCACGGCGTTCGGGTCGGTCGCAAAGCGAGCGCGCACTTGTAGGTAGCGCGCGGTGGGACTTTCGATCAACGAAGGCTTGCTGAACCCTGCGCTCCAAGCGCTCCAGGTATCGTCGGGCTCCTTCGTGTTTCCAGTGCGGGTCGAGATCTGGAGCGGTCCGGTCGCTTCCCAATCGAGCTTTCCGAAGCGCGCACGGAGGCCGGCGTCGAGCACTTTGCTGGTCCACACCGCATCCGGGCCGCCGACGCCTTTGATCGGATGTACCACTGGCGGATCGCTGGCGATCACCATTTGATCCTTGCCGGAGAGCACGAGCGCGCTCACTTGGCGTTCGTCCACGTCGGCAACCAGTGCCGCATTGTGGCTGCTGTCGACGGTGTACACGCGGCCCTCTACGCCGGTGCCGACATACGGGCGACCGTCATCGGACAGCGCCAGGCTCGTGTAGTGCTCTTCGGAGTCGTCCAACAACTGATCGGGCGCGCCCTCCGCGCTGAACTTGTACAGCGTGCCTTTGCCCTTGGTTTTGGGCGCGGCGGTGGCAGGCGCGGCGGGGGTGCCATCGGTACGGCTCGCGCGGCTCGGGGCCTGATTTCCGGCCTTGATCTCGTTGGCGATCGCGAACACTTCGCCCTGCTTGTTCACGGCGATCCCGCGCACTTCCGTGCGTTCGAAATCGTACAGCACGCTGGCTTTGCCGGGGGCCGTGATCTTGTAGAGCTTTGCCTTGTCGCTCGCGCCCGCGTAGACGGTACCGTCAGGCGCAATCGCCACGCTCATCAAGTGCTGTTCAGGCGCATCGAAGTAGACCTGTGCGTCTCCGGTCTCGGTGATCCGGTACAGTTTGCCTTCTGGACCAGTGGCGGCGAAGAGCGCTTTCTTCCTCTCGTCGTAAGCGACCTGCCACACATGCTCGGTGCCCTTGAGAGTCACCAAGTCAGTCAGCTTCCCGTGGTCCCACTTCATCACCTTGCCATCGGGCAAGGTACCCAGCACGACTGCCCCGCCCCAGGCCTCGGCGAACGAAGTGATCACCAAAGCCTTGGTCTCGGCGAGCACGCTGACCGCGCCTCCCGCCAACTTGAGCAACTTGCCCTCGTTGCCGGTGCCGAGCAGCACGGAGCCGTCGCGCAAGGGCAGCGCAGCCCAGATCGCACTGCCTGGCGACACCGGAACACTTCCCAGATTGAACCCGGCACGCACGTGACCGGCGGCATCGACGGCCACCCCTTTCAGATCGCCACCTTTGAAGTCAGCCGACTTCTCGAGTGAGAAACGACGCGTGCCAACAGCCGAAGCCTGCGCCGCAGCGAGCAGGCCAGCACCCAAGAGTGAGTAACGGAGGAATCGATTCATGGCTTCATCTGCGAAAAAAGGAGAACGAGAACGAAGGGCGAAAATTCAGAACCGCGGGCTCAGCGCAAGACGGGGCGAACGGTGACCGACACGCGGTCACGACCGACCATGAATTGCGGCAAATCGACCACCACCCGGCTGGTGGTCACGAAGGTCTCGGGAGCAATCGACGAGGTCGCCGGACGAATCGCGTCCAAAGCGCCGGGGGGAAGATCGTGAGCGACGCGCCCCTTGAATGTGACCCCAGCGTCACCAGTAGCGAAGCTGACGACGACGGACTTTGCCGGATAAACTGGGTTCTCGAAATTCTTGATCAACTCGGCCAACGTGTCCGGCGCCGCCTGATCGCGCTCTTCGGCGTAACCCGGCTCGATTTCGAGATTCACGGTTTGCCCCGCCAGGTGGGCCGGGATTGCCACGGAGACCACGCGCGTGACGTCCGGGCCGGAGAACGGCACGAAGGTCAGGCGAATACGCGCGGGCGACCCCGCGTCGATCTCGGATTCGAGCACGCTCGCCCCGCGCAGGCGTAGGATGTCGCGCGCATAGCGGAGCTCGACGTCCATCGATGCCGATTCGACGATTGCCGGCTGCCAGGGGTTGTTCAGTACCGTGCCGATGGCGCGCACCAAGTTCGAGCGCACGAACTCGCCCGCCTCCGGCGTGCCGCCCATGGAAACGCCGTAGTCTTGCAAAGTGAGCTCGGGATAGCCCTTGATTTTCAGCTTGCTGGTCGCCGTCCAGCTCACGTCTTGGTGCTCGTTGGCGACGGCTTGCAAGGCGCTGCCGAGGGCAACGGAGGCAAACGATGGGGTCATGAACTTGTCGTGCGCAACTTCGAAGCTCCAGTTGGCATTGGGGAAGCCCGGCGCGCCGTGGATGCTCATCTTGATCGGGATCACCGGCGCCTTCGCGCTGTGCGAAACCACGATCGACGATTGGCGATCGTTGACCAATGCACCCACCCCGCGCACCGCCATGCCGATCTTGAACGAGCGCTGATCGCTCGCCAAAAACCAGAGCACGCGGCCAATCGCCGTGGGCAAGGCGGTCACGCCCAGCTCGTTCATGGGATGTCCGAAGGCCACCAGCTTGTCGCCCTCCACGCGCGTCACCGTGCCAAGCCCCATGGCGCTCATGTCGCCGCGCACCAGCTCGACGCCCACCGCGCCGCCATCGACGTAGCGCGTGGGGGCCGAGGCTTCGGCGCTCGCGCCGCCTCCGGCCTGGAGCGGCTCGAGCCCGAGCGGCGCCATCAATTGCTGAGCAAAAGCAATCGAGCGGCTGCTCATGCCACCCATGAGAATCGGCGTAGAAACGGGGGTGAGCGCGCTCACCACGTGCGAGTTGTCCACCCCGATCGCGCGCGCCAATTGCGTCGCGTGTTCGCGCAGATCGTAGTGGCCGAGATTGCCTTGATAGCGACGACCGCCCTCGTTGCTTGCTCGGCGCTCGCGCGGGGCAGTGGGCTTGCCTGCCACGGGCATCAGCTTGAGCGGCCAGCCATCGATCGAATCGGGTAGCGGACGCGCCATGTCATCGAGCATGTTTCGGATCGGCGTGACACCGGCGACCGGCTCGGAGCCGAACGACCAACCGTACGCGTAGGCGCCGATCATCTTGTCGTTCAAGTAGATTGGGCTACCGCTCATGCCCGCCACGACCTTGGTGATCTCGAGCCGCGGGTGCTTCGTCTTGATCAGGATCAGGTCCTGCTTCGGGCGAAAGTTCTTGAGCACGTCGATCACTTCGACGTCGAAGCGCTCGGGCTTCGTGCCCTGGAATACGGTGAGCCCGTAGCCTTTCATGCCTGGGTGGATCTCGCTCACCGGCATGATGTCGGGCCGACTCGACGCGCCGTCGGCGTGGGCCGGATGCAGGCCGAGAGGGAGCGGAAGCAGCAGGCCGACCAGCGCGGCAGCGAACAGCAAGGAGGAGGAACGCACGGTTTTTGGCAGTGTAGCAGGCTGGCAGGGGCGTCGTGCAAACCGTCAAATAGCGGGCTTTTGGCCGATATTGTCAGCTTGCCAGGGATTTTGAGTATCTTTCGCCGCCCGTGGACCTCGCCCTGATGTTCGGACTCGCGGCCTCGCTCGGGCTGCTGCTGGCGAGCCACGTGGCCTTGAGCGTAGGACTGGCCGTGCTTGGTCCTTGGCATCGCGGGTTGATCGCGTTCGTCGTGCCACCATTGGCTCCGTTCTGGGGTTACTACGGCAAGCTTCACGCGCGTTCGCTGCTTTGGATCATCGCTCTCGTGACGCACGTCGCTTGCCTCACGGCGGCGGCTATCGGCAGCGTGGGCAGCTGAGTCGCGCCGCGCGTGCGCCAACGCACCCGAGCCCCCCGAACTGAGTTAGTGTTGGCGCGTGACGAGGGCCGAAATCAGTCATGCCAACTGCGGGCACTGCGGGGCGCCGCTCGCCGTCAGCGGCGGGCCGATCTTGGTCTGTCAGTACTGCGGGCGCGAGCACCGCGTCAACGTGCCCCAACCGCCGCCGCAGCCGCAGCCGTTTCCGCCGCCGCCTCCAAGCCACGGCTCGCGCCCATGGAAGGCGCTTCTCGGCTGGAGTTCGATCCTGTTGGCGCTCTTCGCGTTCGCTGCCGTGCGCTGGCTACCGAGTTCGGCTCCGCACTCGATCGAACGCACCGGCATCGGCGAACCACCGCGCACCGCGCCCACGCTGCCCGCGGGCGGCGCGCCCGATGCTTGGTTCAGCCGTGCTCCCGCACTTCTGAAAAGCGCGGGGGCGGTGCCAAACCCAGTCGGCGTGGCGGGTTGGCCGAACATCGGCTACCAACTCACGGCGTTCGAGGGCGAAAGCGGCAAGGTGCTGTGGCATGCGCCTGCGCCCAGCAGTTCGCAAGCCTTCTCCGACGGCGCGAGCACGGTGTTGCTCGCGGACCCGGGCAATCGGCTGGCGCGCTACGACGCGCAAAGCGGCGCTCAAAAATGGATCATCACGCTCGCGGAAGGCGTCTACGACGTCACCTTCGGCCCGAACTGCGCGAGCCTGTATCTGAGTGGCGGCAAAATTCTGGGGATCGCGCTCGAAAGTGGGCAAGCCGGCCCATGCACGCCCACGACGCCCCCGGTCGCTCCGAGCATTCGCGATGAAGTGAAGGACTATCGAGCGTCGAGCGGCGATCTCACGGTCGTCGGCAGCTTGCGCGCGGATCCGACGCCGATCAACCCGGAGCCCACGCGGCTCGCGGTGCAGGTCAGCCGCGCTGGGCGCGTGCTTTGGCAAGCGGCACCGCCCTCGCTCGAACCGGTGTGGACCTCGGATGGCTTCCCGCGCTCGCTGACGCTCACCCCTGCTGGGGTTTTCGTATTCGGGCGCCATGGCGGCGATGGCCTTTCGCGCTGGGTATTGCTCGACGTGCTGACCGGCCGCAGCGTGTACGAGCGAGTCGGGACGACCAAGCTCGAATCCATGATCTACCTCGAGAGCGCGGGCTCCCTGGTGTTCGTCAGCCATGATCTGCGGCTGGAAGCGTACGATGCCGCGACCGGCGCACTCGTTTGGTTCGCCGGGCGCAGCTAGCGTCGCATTTGACGCACTCGCCCCGCCGTGGCGGAATCTCGCGCATGCCGGAGCGCTCCGCGCCGAAAACGAAGATCTTCTTGGCTACGCCTCTGTACGACGGGCGCGTGCACCATGCTTACATGATGGGCACGATCCAAATGGCGTTGGAGTTCCCAGGTGAGCTGATCGTAGGGAAAATCGGCAGCTCGTATCGGCCGCAAAATCAAGATCGCTTGACCCAGATGTTCATGCAGTCGAACGCCACGCATCTGCTGTGCGTCAACTCGGACATCGCCTGGACGGCGGCGGACGCTCAAAAGTTGCTCGCGGTAGACCGTGATTTCGTGACCGGAATCTACGGCAAGAAACAAGGAGAGACTCGGCCCATCACGCCCGAGCAACGTGAGGGCGATCTGCTCGAACTGGAGTACACGGGCGCCGGCTTCATGCTCTTGAAGAGGAGTTGTATCGAACGCCTCGAGCAGGCCCATCCGGAGCTACGCTATGACACCGCCACCGGCCCCGCATGCGCGCTTTGGTCGCCCCGCTTCGATGGCCGAGTCTATTCGGAAGATCGCACATTTTGTAGCTACTGGCGAGCGCTCGGCGGGCGGATTTGGGCCCACACGCGGGTGCTCTTGAAGCGCCACGGCGAGACCGTGCACACGCCTGAGGGCTTCACCCAGCCGCCCAACTCTTGACCCGTACGATGCCCATCTCCGAACTGGCGACTCCGCCCATCTTGTTTCTGGCCACGCCGACGCACGATGCACGCGTCCACCACGCGTACATGAACGGCGTATTGGAAGCAGCGCTCGCGCATCGCGGACGGCTGATCATCAGCAAGTTCACGAGCCTCACGCTGTCTTTGAGCCGCGACATTTTGACAGCGCATTTTCTGCGTTCGAACGCGACCCATCTCTTCTGGGTCGACTCGGACATCGGCTGGGGTGCGGCAGATCTGGACAAATTGCTTGCGGCGGGCAAAGACTTCGTGTGCGGCAATTACGCACGCAAGCAGGAAGACCGCGGGCTCGCCAGCGAGCTACGCAACCATCGTGAAGGCAAGCTGATCGAAGCGGAGTACGCCGCGGCGGGCTTTGTGCTACTGACCCGCGCGTGCGTGGAGCGCCTGGTAGAAGCGCATCCGGAGCTGAGGTACGAAACCCCGCACGGTCCGGCGTGGGCGCTCTGGTCGCCGATCTTTCAACGTGTTCCACGCAGCGAGGACATCTCATTCAGCAAGCGCTGGCAGGCCCTGGGCGAGAAGATTTGGGTCCATTCCGAGGTGCGCTTGAGGCACTACGGCGAGACGGTGTATTTGCCGCCGCCCGCGGACGACGAAGCCTGAATCACTTGCGCTCGGGCCTGACATCGCTGGCCACGACGGCCAACGGGAAGCCCTCACTCACCCAGCGGTCGCGCAGCTTTTGTGCGAGGTCTTTGTGCTCCCGCCAGGGGACCGCCACCGCGAGCACCAAGCAGCCGTCGGCATAGGCCGGGTATGCGGCCCAGGCGCCCGAAAACTCCGAACTGGTAAACCCCAAATTCAAACGGCCATCGACCGAGCGTGACTCGAGGATCTTGCCCTGCCACTTGCCCAGGTTGGTTTCGAAGGGACTGAACTTCACGTCGAACGGGTGCGTTTGGGGTAAGCCCCAAGCTTCGAAGCTTCGCATGCAGGTGTCGCTCTTCATCTGCGTGCCCGCCGGCAGCGGACGAGTAAATGCGATCACCATCGCGTGATGATCGTCGCCGTAACGAAAACCGACGAAGTGTTCCACGCCGAAGTAGCGCACACGTTTCCAGTTGTCGGAGTCCGGCAGGGGAACGTTGACTTGGCCGTCTCGATCGTTGCGCGTACCCCACGGCGCGTTACTCAGACGCTCGAGCGCAGCAGCGTGCGGATCTGCCGCGTCCCCGCCCGGCTCCTTGACGGTCACGGTGGCGGGAGTGGGAGCCGCCAGGGCGAGCGCTGGCTTCGGCGCCTGGGCACGGCCGCCGCACGCCAAGCCGAGGAAGGCCGGAACGAGGCACAACCCGAGAACCGCGACGCGATTCGACCAAGCCTGAAATCCCGAATTGGGGCGCACACCGGTTATACGTCGCACTCCGGAAAATATGACCCATCCAGCTCGAGAACGCTGCGAAGAAGCCGATTCTGCGCCTCAGCGCGCGCCACAATCACCTACACCTACACCCACACGAACGTGTTGGACTGGCTCCCTAACGATAGGACTTGTGCCAATGCAACACCGCGAAACCTTGCCGTGACGAGGGGAGTCCGTATACTCGCAGGAACGAGGTAGAGAGTCGGCGCTTGCCGAGCAAGCCTACCAGCGCTGGACTGCGGCGTCAGAGGACCAATAACCAGTGACCTCGGTGGATTTCGAGCACCGATTCAGAGCGCTGGCAGACTGCTCGGCCGACGCAATCTTCATTACCGACTTCGACTCCGCAAAGTTCGTCGAGGTGAATGCGATAGCCTGCGCACTCTTCGGGTACGAGCGTGAGCAGCTCTGCGGCATGACCGGCCGGCAACTCCAGCCGCCAGAAGACGCCACCATCGTCGATACCATCGGTCGCGAGCTGGTCGAGACGGGTAGCGTGCATCGTCCGGCTGTCCGACTACAGAAGCGCAGCGGCGAGCACTTCTTCGGTGATTTGCGGAGCAGCGTCTATCAGGCCGACGGCCGCAAGTTGTACGTCACGCTCGTGCGCGACATTTCCGCGCATTTGTCGCGAGAAGCGGACCTCGAGGAGGCATATCGGGCGCTGAAAGAGAGCGAAGCGCACCTCGTGCGCTCTTCGCGGCTGGCCGCCATCGGCGAGATTGCGGCGGGCATAGCGCACGAGGTGAACAATCCGGCCGCGAGCACGCTCACTAACTTGGAGCTTCTCCATGGCGACCTGAAGAAGCTCGCGGAAGAGGTGCGAAAGCCGGACAGAACCGTTTCCTCGTTAGTCGCGGCGATGGAACTGTTTTGCAACGAAGCCCGCGAGAGCGTGCGCGACTCGTTGGAGGGCATTCAGCGGATCGCTTTCATCGTCAAGGGCCTGCGCGGCTTCGCTCGCATCGACGGGGACGATGTCGACAGCCTCGACATCAACGAAGTCGTGCAGACGGCCTGTAACTTGGTCCGGCATCAAATCCGCCACGCTGCTCACGTGGAATTCGACTTGCGGGCGACGGATCGATTGCCGGCGAGCCGCGGGCGGCTAATCCAGGTGGTCTTGAACCTGCTGTTGAACTCCGCTCAGGCCATCGAGGAAGGCGGTGGGAGCGTCATCCTCGTTACCACCACGAGCTCGCGCGACGGTATCGTGTTGCGCGTAGAAGACGACGGACCGGGCGTGCCGCCAGAGGTGGCGCTTCGAGTTTTCGATCCGTTCTTTACGACAAAGGGCGCAGATCGCGGCACGGGCCTCGGGCTATCGGTATGCGCCGACATCGTTCACCGGCACCGCGGCACTTTCCGATTGGGCAAGGGGAAGCTGCCCGGCGCGTGTTTCGAGGCGCTGATCCCGCTTCATACCGGCCTCTTGCCCCGGCTCCTTCCGACCAGCTCGTTGCCACCGTCCGGCCCGCCACTCCGGATTCTGGTGATCGACGACGAAGTGACGTTGATTCGCGCTTATCGACGGCTCTTGGGACGCCAGCACGACGTGGTGGCAGCTTACGGGGGTGAAGAAGCGCTGGCCGTGTTGGCCTGCGACCGCGCGTTCGACCTGATCCTGTGCGACCTAATGATGCCCGGAACGGACGGAGTGGGCGTGTACGAAGGCTTGCAGGGTACGTACCCCGAGCTGCTCGGACGCGTGGTATTCTCCAGCGGTGGACCGACGAGCGCCCGCGCTCAAGACTTTCTTCGTCGACCCGGAATCGTGTGCCTAGACAAACCGATCTCCAGCGAGGCGCTGATGGATTTCGTAGCGCAGCGCCAGTCCGGAACCATGCGGATCGCCCAGCTCGATCCACCGACCGTTCGCCGCGCCTAAAAGCCCAGCTAGAAAATTGGGGGCGAATTTGAGCGACGATCCGACGCCGCAGATCACTCTCCCGCTCGAGCGGAGCGTGTCACCCGCGGGGCTCGTGATGCGCGCGGCCGAACGTTTCAACGCCACCGTCGGGCACGAAAACCGCGGCTTTCTCTCATGGTCCCACGGTTTCGTGCCCAGCCTGGCGCCGCTCACTCGGCTGGGGCGCGGCTTTGCGGCATGGGATCAACTCGCCGGCGAGCTGCCAGTGCTCTACCGCGACCTCTCCCTGCGGCGACGAATCGAGCAGTTGCCGCTTCTCGACGCCTCCGAGCAGAGCTTGGACAATCGAGATTTGCTGCGGGCCTGTGCCTTGCTCGCGATCGTGGCTCACGCTTATTGGTACGTCGAACCGAGAACGGTCGAGGTCCTTCCGCCAGCCATTCAAGTACCGTGGCAACAGCTGCGCGCACGACTCGAGCGAAGTCAGGAGGTGCTCACGTACACGGATCTCGTCGTCTACAATTGGCGACTGCGAGACCCGACCGCCGCCGGCCCTCTGCGAGTCGAGAATCTCGAACTCCTGTTGCCTACCATCGGCAATCGCGAAGAGCGCGTCTTCTATCTCACTCAACTCGAGATTTTGTCCCAAGCCAGCAGCATCGTGCGCGCGTTCGTCAACGCTCACGAAGCCGTGCTGCGAGCAGACGAGCAAGGCGTGGAATGCGCCCTGGTCGACATCATCGACGGCCTGGACAGGCTGGTGTCCGAATCATTGCTCAAGATCAACCCGAACCCCTACAGCCAGACGTACGTGGATCCCGTGGTCTGGGCCAAGACGGTCGCGCCGCTGGCAGTTCCACTTCACGCGGGAGATCAAGGTCCGAGCGGGACTTCGTCACCCATCTTCAGCGCGCTCGACATTTTCTTCGGTCGTACTCAAAACGCTTCGTTTCTAGGCCGGGAAATCCGCCAGCTCCGACAGCACTATCCGCCCTTCTGGCGGCAGTTCCTGGACGCGCTCTCGGGCGTCTCGGTGGTGGAGTTCGTGCAGGCCGCGTGCAAGCCCAACCTCAGCGGCGCTCTGCGCGAAGCCATGGCTCTGTACGCGGGCGAGCACGGCTTCCTCGGCCGTCACCGCATGAAAGTCTACGGCTACCTCGAGCTCGCGTTCAAGGTCGGGCGATCGGTGACCATCGGCGGCTTTTCCGGCGCCTTCAAAGATCGAACCTGGGACGAAGTCGACAGCGAGCTCGAAGCGGCCCGCTCGGAGCGACGCGCCCACGAGCAAACGGCGTTCCAACGCGGCGAAGTCAAAAGCGTCGTCCCACCCCCCGAGCAAGGAGCGACTGGTGCACGTCGCGTGATCATCGATGTGGCGAGCAGCGGCGCTCGCTTCCGTGTCGGCAGTCGCTGCGCAGTGTTGCCCGAGAACCGCACCGCGATCATCGAACGAACACTTCGCGTTTTGCAAGCCACCGGCGACGAGCTGGTGCCGCTCACCGCCGAGTGGCAAACCGCAATGCGTCTACGGTTCGAAGACAATGCGCCTCGCGCCTTGCCGATGAGTGACCTGCTGCGCTTCGGAGCGCTCCGTCCGGTGGCTCCGCGGGTGGCAGAGGCGCTGCATGCACGCACGCAGGATCCGCGGCTATTGTCGCAAATTCGCGCCGGCACGACCCAGCGCTGGGAGCTGGCAGATGTGCTCGAGCTGCTCCTGGGCACGGGCCTATCCATGGTTCTGCTGTGGCAAAACGAAATGGGCGCGGTCGACGAACGACTCGCGCGCTTGATCCCACCGGAGCGCACACGTCTTTATTCGATCTCCGCCGTCGAGCAGGACGCGCCGCATGCTCCTCCGCGAACGATCGAGCTCACGGTCGGACAGCTTCGCTATTCGGCCGAACCAGCTCGACTGACGATGCCACCGCACGCCGCGGGTACGCTGAGGCAAGAGAGCACCGGCATTGTGCGTGAGGGCACAGCGTCTTCATTTCTGAGTCACGCAGAAGAGGATCGGCGCCCGGTTCACTTCCGTATCGAGCGACCGGCGCGCTTCCAGCCGCCCCTCGATTCGTCGCGTCCGATCATTCTGTTCGCGGCGGGGACTGGCGTCGCGCCGTATCGCGCCTTCATCCAGGAACGCGCGAAGGCGAGCTCGCCGGGGCTGTGCTGGTTGTTCTTGTCCTTGCGCTCTCCGGAAGAGTTTTTGCTAGGTGCGGAGTTCAAGGCGCCCGCCGAAGCGGGTTTTCTGCGCTTGAGCATCGCGTTCACTCGCGAAGGCGGAGATTTGCGACTCGATCCGCAGCTCGGCTTCGTGGCCATCCCTGGCCCCCGCCGCCGAGTCCAAGACTTGCTCGCGAGGGACGACGTGGCAAGCGAGCTATTTCGGTTACTGCAGGCACGCGAAGAGGGCGGCGCAGGCGCCAGCATTTACGTGTGCGGCAGGAGCGGCTTTGCGTCGACCGTGTTCGACACGCTGCGCTCGGTATTTCAACGTGGTATCGACGAGGGCGCTCCTGGGGCGCGGGACACATCCGCGACGGACTCGTTGCGTCGGCTCGCCGGAGAAAATCGCCTCGTGTTCGAGCTGCACACGGACGCCAAGCCAATCGCCGATGAGTCGCGTTGGATTTCAACCTCGGAGGTCGCGCAACGCAACAACCCCAAAGCCGGCTATTGGTTGATCATCGATCACGTGGTTTACGATTTGACGGAGTTTGCCGAGTTGCACCCGGGGGGCCGCACCATCGTGTACGCCTACGCGGGCATGGATGCAGGGCACGGCTACGCGCGCGCGCACGCTCATCAACCCGATGTCGATGCCATGCGCGAGATGTATCGAATCGGTCGCATTCGCCCGCTCTCGTTCGAGGATTTCTCCGCAGTCGTCAGCGGCCCGCACGGTCCAGCCAAAATCAGCTGCCGAGCGTCATATCAAGCCTGGGTCCGGGCGCTGCACTTGGTCGTCGAGATGCAGAACGTGCACGTCGCCGATCTCGGCCTTCAGGATTCGCGGACGAGTCCTGTGGAAGCAGCGGAGGTGCGGGGGCCGTACAAGCTTTCACGCGCCGCGGAGACGCACCTACGCTTCTTGAGAAATTCGTTGGAGTTGGTGCGAAAAGAGACCTTGCCGGCACTGTGGTCGATTACGCATGGGATTTTCGCGCCTGATTCGAGCGAAACCTGGATGACCGAGCGCCTACGGCACCTCAGCCGCGACCAACGCAGCGCGTACGTGAAGGCGATCTCCATCGAGCTGGTCGAAGACGCGCAGCGCTGGCTCGAGAACGAAGATCAGCTGGTTCGCGCGCTGACCGCCGCCGGCGAGGAAGACACCCGCCTGCTCGAGGAGCTCAAAAATACGCTCACGCATGGCGTGCAAGTGTTCGAAGCATTCCAAACGGAGACGCGACAGCTAGGCGCCGAAGCCTTGGTCGCGAGCTGTCGAAGAGCCGTGACGGCAATTCAGGAATACTACGAGCGCATCGATGCCAAGTGGCGCGCCATTTTCGAGGCGCCTCCCGTGCGTCATGGTCGCACTTCCTCGCACTTTCCCAGCGCAAACATTCGACGCCTGCACGACAGCGAATTTTGGCTACTGGAAGAGTTTCCCGAGCAACAGATTGCGGTGCTGCATCGCACCCCGTTGCCGGCCTCCTCGCTCGCCGCATTGGCGGCCGACAACGACGCGCTGCTCTCTGCTTTGCGCGAAGAACACCGCAACTTTGGGCTCGTCGTGGACACACGCGAGGCTCCCCTCCGCAACGACAAAGCCTTCGAACAGACGATGGAAAAGTTGCGGGTCGAACTCACGTCGCGCTTTCAGCGCGCGGCTGTCTTGCTGGACAGCGCCCTCGGCGAGCTCCAAGTCAGCCGCTTGGAGCGTGATGAAGGGCGCAGCACCTTCATCACGCGCAGCGTCACTGCGGCGTTCCGCTTCGCGGCTGGTCGGCGCTGAGCGGTTCTCGTATGCGCACGGCGCATAATTCCACAATCCAAAGGGAAGCAGTCTTGCCTTTTCGATGCGATCTCGCGGCGAGCGCTTTCGCCTCGGTTGATTCTCGGGCGATCCGGCTGGAGCCAATTGAACCTTAGTGTCAGAGTCAATCAACCTCGATCGTACTTAACCTGGAGCCTCGTCTTGTCCTTTCGCTACCTCCCCATCATTGCTTTGCCCATGTCCGTAGCCGTGCTCGCGTTCGCGGGCTGCTCGGCATCCGGTCCCGACGCCCAAGCGCCGAGCCGGGTTGGTTCGGGCGGCAGCGGCAGCATCAACCCTGGCGGCGGCGGCGTGCCGGTGACCAATACCGGCGGCGGTCCGAGCTTGGGCGTCACGCCGGGCAGCGGCAGCGCAGGAACCGGCGGCGCCAGCACCTGCGGCCAAGTGCTGCCCGTCCTGTATCGTGATTTCAAGGGCTACGGCGAGCCAGGAGGGCACTCCGACTTCGAGGCCTCCGCGCGCATGGTCAAGCAAACGGACGGCGGGATCTACAAAGGTTGGAACGACGTCGGCTGTGAGCTCGTCCAGAAAACGTTGGGCACCGATGGCAAGCCCATGGCCTATACCGGGATGGCCGACCAAAACGACGGGCTTGGTGTACCGGTCGGTGCTGGCCGCCAACGCCGCGCAGTGACCGGCCCGGGCTGTTGGTCCGATTCGAACCAGAACCCTACCGGCGTGTGCAGCATCGGCACCTGCGAGAAGTGGACGTTCAAGCCGCCTACCTGGTCCATCAAGGACAGCAGCAGTTTTGCGCAGTGGTACAACACCACCGCCAACGTAAACATGGAAATCCCGGGCGAGCTGATGCTCACCGAAACCTCCGCTGGCTCCGGGGTGTCCGTGTTCGACTCGAACATGTTCTTTCCGATCGACGGCAAGGGCTTCGGCAACACACCCGGGCAAACGCACAACTACTCCTTCACGACCGAGATTCACGTGAAGTTCACGTATGCGGCCAAGCAAAAATTCACCTTCCGCGGTGACGACGACCTGTGGATTTTCGTGAACAACCGACTCGCGCTCGACGTCGGCGGGCAGCACCAAGCCCTCGAAGGCACGATCGACTTCGATCTGCGGGCAAGTGAGCTCGGCATCACCGTCGGCTCGACCTATACGATGGACATCTTCCACGCCGAACGTCAGACCACCGAGTCGAACTTCCGCATCGAAACCAACATCAGTTGCTTCGAGCCCGTACCGGTCGTGAAGTAGTGCTGAAGCTTGGCTGAGTCCGAGTCGGGCTCAGCCAGGTTCCCAATCTCGAAGAGCGGTTTTTCCCCGCAACTCGCGGCTCAGTGCGGTCGAGTGGGGGGGTGAGGCACATTCCAATGGTCGTGGTTCGGGTTGGGGGCGCTCGCGATCCCGCAGCGCACCTCGCCGCCCGCACTGTTTCCGCGCTGAACGCGGCTCGCGATTCGACCCAAGTTACGGGGGCGCGCCGTATACAGGACCTGCGCCGCCGCCCGTGCCGCCGCCCGCCGTGCCCGTGCCTGCCGTACCGGCCGTACCCGTTCCAGCCGCTCCGCCCGGCGGCGGCGCGCCGTAAATCGCAATGAAACCGCCCGCGCCCGTGTTCGTCCCGGCAGCGCCCGCCGTACCTGTGCCGGGAGCTCCGCCCGCGGGAGCACCGTAAACCGGAATCGGGTTACCCGCGCCCGCCGCACCAGCCGCGCCTGCTCCCGGCGCGCCGCCCGCGGGCGCGCCATAGATCGCCACTTGGCCACCACCGCTGTTGGCCGTGCCCGCGTTCGCTGCGCCCGCATTCGGTGCGCCTGCGACTCCCGTCGTTCCGCCTTGCGGCGCTGGCGCGCCGTACACCGGCACCGGCGCGTCCGCACTGCACGCGGCCAGCGCCGTTGCAGATGCCAGGGTCGCGCCGAACGCAAGCGTGGCCGCGCGCGACAAGCGCGTACTCGGCAAGAGCGGCGCCGGAGTAGCCGAGAGGTCGAGCGGAAGCGCACAGAACGGGCATTCGAGTTCGGTCACTCGAACATGGCGACCACACTCCGGACACGGCACCAGCTGATTCATCCGCTCGTCTCCTTTGCAAGGACCCCGGTGTGTTGCGCAACCGGGGCGTCCTCGACCACGATTTCGAAATTAGAATAGTCGAAGGGGGTGCCCGACGCCATTCGGGTTTGCACGAGGCGCTCCCGTTTGCCCATCTTTTGCATCTCCAGCGCGCGGTGGTGGCAATAGGGGTTGTTGCCGGGCCGACCGAAGAACACGTGGCTGGTCCAGGTGCAGCCCGCCATGCACTCTTCGGCGTAGTAGCAAGTCCGGCAAAAGCCCCAAAGATCATCGACCGTTCGATCGCGGGTGTAACGCAAGGGCGCCGAGCGCTCCCAAATCTCACGCAGGGAGTTGTCGCGGACGTTGCCGCCCGTCCAGGCCTCCGTGGGGAGTGAGGGACAGCCTTTGATCGCGCCATCTGCCTCGATACCGAGCGTGCCCCGCCCCGCCCCGCAGGAAGCCATGTGACCGCGCGGCATCCCACCCTTCAATACACTCTCGTATGGTCCAAAGTAGCCCACGTTGTTGCCGGGCCAGAGCCGTACCCCCAGCTCGTCGCAGCGCGCCTTGAGCCGTGCCAACAGCGGAAAAAGTTCCAGCAGATCCTGCGGACGCAAGAGTACGTCTGGCTCGTCCGCGGCGCGGCCCATGGGGACGGTGAGCGCGATCTGCCAACTGTGCGCGCCGTGAGCCGCGATCGTCTCCAGAATTTGCGGCAGCTCCGGCATGCTCAGTCGATTGATCTGCGTGTTGCTGGATACGTTCATGCCCGCGGCGCGCATCGTGCGCATGGCTTCCAAGGCGGCTCGGTGTGAGCCCGCTACGCCTCGCAGGCGATCATGAGTCGCTTCGCTGCCATCGATCGACACGCTCACGCTGTCCATGCCTGCGGCCTTGGCTTCTCGCGCGCGATCTGCGTTCATCCCGCGGCCGCCGGTAGTCATCGTGGGCGAGATACCGAAGCGCTTGAGCTCGCGCACGATCTCCAGCCAATCGTCGCGTAAGTACGCTTCACCGCCGATCAGCGTGGTCTCACGCACGCCGAGCTCGGCCATTTGCCGCACCAGATCCAAACACTCTGCGAGGCTCAGCTCGTCACTGCGTTCGTGCCCCGCGCGTGAGCCGCAATGGCGGCATGCCAGGTCGCACTTCAGCGTGATTTCCCAGACTGCGTAGATCGGCCGCGCCGCTTCGTCGACCGGGCGCGCGGTCGGGGCGAGCGGCAGCTGACGGCGGGCCCGCGGGGCGTGCGGTACGATCGGCAATTGCCTGGGCCTTGGCCGCAGCATTTGCTCCGCCCGCTCCTCCGCAGTCATCGGATCGTGTCCGGCCATGGCTCGATCCTGCTCTTTCGGCGCCGGATGTCCAGCAATGAAAGTCGAGCCGAACTCAGTGGTGTCGATGTTCCAGGCGCCGATAGGCGATATACGAATACACCGCCGGGACCAAGGCGGCCAACGTGGCAATCGCCATGCAATGCCCGAAGCTGGCGCCCCTGGCCACCCCAACGATCATCAGCAGCCCCCCGACAACGAAGGTTTTTCCGCCCAGCCGGTGCGTGCGGAGCCATACCTCGTCATTGGCGAGCGTCCACGGCGTGCGGATGCCCAGGAAGAAATTGCGCCTTACTTTGCCTAGGAAGTTACCGATGACGATCAACAGCAACCCAAGCCCAACGCAGGTCGCTTGCACGATGGGAACGTGTTCGCCGGCGGCGGCTCTCAAGGCGAGCACCGTGGTGAACAGCAAAAAAGCCAGTGTCGCGGTGTGGATCACGCTGTAGGTGCGACCCAAAAGCTCGCCGTTCGAGCCTTTGGACGCGACACGCGGCAGCGCAGTTAGCAGCCCGTGCAGGCCAAGCATGATCAGCGGTAGGATGTAGACCCCAAGCGGCTTTCGCATGTAGCCGTTGACGTGCCCGCGCGCGTCCCAATGCGTCGGAACGAGCTCGGGAATGCGCGGCGAGAGCCAGGCGGCAACTCCAAACGCGAGCGCGATCAATGCCCAGTTCAGTGCCCGAGTGGTATTTCGATCCATGACGACTCCCTTGCACCCCTCGCGTACTCAGCGCCCGGAGGGTTCGAGCTTTTTGCCGCGCTTGGCGAGCGGTCGCTGAACCTGGAAGAGTTCGAGCAACATGGCCGCCACGTCTTCGAACACGCTGGTGTTGAGTGAATAGACGATGCTCTGACCGCGCCGCTCCGTGCGCACCAGCTCAGCCGCCTTCAACACGTTGAAATGGTGCGACATGGAGCCCTTGGTGATGGCAAAAGAATTCGCGAGCTCCCCCGCGCTGAGCGAACCCGCCGTGAGCTGTTTGAGGATCTCGCGCCGCGTCGGATCCGACAAAGCCTGGAAAATCGCCTGGTAGCGCATAATTTGATAGTTTGACGAATATCAAATAACACGCCGCAGCCAGCCGTCAAGCCCGTCGCTGACGGCTCAAGGCTCGTACAGGTTGGTGGCTTCGAGAAGCCGCACGCTGAGGTACAGGCGCGGCGCCACGCTCTGAAGGTCTGCCCATTCGTCCGCGGTGTGCAGCCGATCGCCGACGACACCGAGGCCCTCGAGCACGGCTGGTTGGGGACTGCTGGGTTGATGGGCAAACCCAGCATCGGTGCCATAGCGCATTGCGACGGGCTCCAGCGTTCGACCGAGCCCGAGATAAATCCGCTGCGCAAGGAGCGCGAGCCGGTCGCTCGAGGCATTTTTTGGCAGCGGAGGGCGCCGCGGTTCGACCGTGACCGTCACCGCCGTATCTGGAATGAAGTGGTTTTGGACGATTCGGTTGGCATCGCGTTGCACGCGCTCGACCTCACTCGAGTCGGACATGCGCATGTCCGCGGTGGCGCTCGCGTTCTCGGGAATGATATTTGCGCGTTCGCCGCCATGGAGCAGCGTCCAATTGACGGTGGTCCCCTTGCGCGGATCTCCGAGGTCTTTGAGCTGCACCACTTGCGCCGCGAGCTCGAGCGCTGCGTTGCGGCCGTTCTCCGGGGCAGATCCAGCGTGCGCCGCGCGGCCCTTCACCTTGAGTTCGACGAGCGCGATACCGCTGGTTGCGACGATTAGCCGCTCGCCATCCGGCGGCTCGAACGAGAGCACTTCGTCACTTTCGCGGGACAACGAGCGGATCAGCTCACGCGACCCGAGCGAGCCCTTTTCCTCGTCGGGATTGAAGAGCACGGTGAGGGTCTTGTAATTCGCGCTACCGCGTGCGCGCAGCAGGGTGAGCACGTGCAGCACGACTGCCACGCCGCCCTTGTCGTCTGCGACGCCCGGACCAAACGCGCGCGCTCCCTCGACCCTGAACGGCCGGCGCGCCGCTTCGCCATGGTCGAAGACGGTGTCGAGATGGGCGAGGAGCAGCACATTTCGCGAGCCGTTTCCCCGGAAGCGTCCGACCACGAGCTTGCCGACGGAGGGCGGCGCGGCGTTCACTTCGACCTCTGCGCCGAGCGTCCTCAAGCGTTCCGCGAGCAGCGTCGCGACACGCGACGAGCCTTCGCCGTCGTCCGTGCCGCTGTCGATGTTCACCAACGTGGCAAGGTCACGCAAAAACTCCGCCTGCTCCGCCTCCGCCATTTTGAGCAACGCTTCATCCAAGGCGATGGCGTCGGGCCGCGCGCGGCTGGACGCGCTCACCGCTGCCCCGTCGAGGCTGGCGGTTGGAGGGTGCACCGTCGCTGGGGGGCCAGCCGGCGCATGCGCCTGGCACGCGCCACTCAGCAGCGCGGCAACGAGGACCATTCGAGGGTAATACGGTGGCAAAGCCCGTCCAGGATACACCTCGGGAGCCACCAAGACCTGGACTCCCTTGCTCGATCAGCCGCCAGAGCAACGCACGCACGTCCGCGACGCCGAAGGCTGGGTGGGCCGCGACGTGTTGATTGACCATCAACAAAACTCGGACCGCGCCTCCGATTGGCGCACGCCCGGAGGGTCCAGGCGGCTCAGACTTCGAAGGTCGAAACTTTGACCGCGTTCAGGTCGTGGATACCGAGGCCGAATTGGCCGGCGGCGCGGATGTAAGCAGGTTCGCGCCCGGACTCTTTCAAGGACGGCAAATTGCGAGCCTTGCGCTCTTCGTCGATCACCTTCCAGCCGTAGGTATCCATGGCTACCGGATCGGTCGCCACGTACACCGCGCCGTGCGGGATGCGGGTCTTCGGATCTTTATCGAGCGGCCCCTTGTCGTACGTGATCTTGAAGGCGTCCGTGATGTGTAGGCGCACGCGGCTGGTCACGATCGGGTGATTGTAGAGCATGGCGATCTGCGGGCTCGCGTTGTGCTCGTGGTGCTCGTGCGGGTTGTTCACGTTGCCGTGGGTGATGTTCTTCAGCGTCCCGGTGTAGCCGCAGATGCCGTGGTCTTTCATCATCGTCAGGTTGATGACCGCGGTGGCTTCCGTGAAAAAGCGGCAATAGCGAGTCTTGATGCCCTGGTAGACTTTGATGTCCGGCATCGGATGGTCGTTGTTGTTGTGCGTGCCCGAGCGCACGCCATCTGGCAGCTTCCAATCGCGCACGTTGACGCGCGTGCCGGCGAGGAACGTGGGGTACTGCTCGTAGACCGTGATCTTGTCCGCGGGCACGCCGAGCTTCATCAGACCCTGCACCAGCGGCAGGATCAGCTCGAAGTTCGTGGCCATGGTGTAGCCCTTTTGGCCGGCGATGCCGTTTGGCTTGATCGCCACCACGTCATCCTTGTGGATGAACTTGGCGAGCGCGTCCGAAAGGGTCTTCTCGCCGGTGAACTCGGTGAGCGCCTTCTCGAGCATGGAGCTCGCAACCTCTGGCTTGGGCCACAGTTGGTTCGGCTGCATGTAAGACGAAAACTCGCCCTTGGCGGAGACCTTCACGATCTTGCCGGGCACGTTCAGCGGCTTGAAGCCAGCGGGGGGCTTGGCGGTCAGCGCTTCGATCTGCGCGGCCTCCGCAGACGTGGTTTTGGCCAGGGCGCTAGCAGCGAGGCCAGCGGAGGCGGCGCGCAAGACTTCACGGCGAGAAACGTTCGGGGACCGGGTAGAGCGCTTTTGCATTCGTTGCCTCCGTCGAAATTCCGACCACCCGCAAATATCACGCGCCGTGGGGCACCGCAAACCCCAGAGGGCCCTATTTCCGCGCCTTGGCTTGGCCTTTCGCCACCGTCGGCCAGGCGATGGCCAAGCCGGATGCCAGGGAGATGCCGCGTTATTGGCGGATCGCAGCCCGGCACGGCGTTCGCAATCTCCTTCATCAGTCACGCGGTGAAGTCCCGCGTGCACAACAAGAGAGATAAAACATGGAACAGAACAAAATGAAAATCGCGTACGTCATCACCCAACGCAAGGACCGCAACTTTTGGAACCGCGTAGGCGTCGCGTTCGTGAACAGTGACGGCTCGATCAACGTCAAGCTGGAGGCGGTGCCGGTCAGCGGTGAGATCCAAATCCGGGACTACCAGCCCCGTGACGAGCTCGCGGGCACTGGCAGCTCCCGCGGCCACTCGCGCGACCTAGTCGAGGAAGAGCCCTACGCGGAGCTCGCCTAAGTGTCACCCGCGGCTTCGACCGCGCGAGGAGCAGGCGCACTCGCTGACGCTTGCTTCTCGCCGGCAGGGGCCGAGCCATGGGGGGACGGAGGTGGGGGTCTAAAGACCCCCGCCGCTCGGCCTTCGTGGTTCGGGCGCACGCGGGAGAGATTTCGAAGTAGCGTTTGGGCGCCGGTGGCGCTCAAACTAGTAGGGTTCGCGCTGGCGATGATCGCGCTCTCCGGAGTCGGAGTGGCGTCGATGTTGACCGGAGCGAACGGCGTACCGGTGCCGCTGGCCGGTATGCTCGGCGCCGATATCCATGCGCCATGGCTGGCCAACAAGTCCGCGGCAGGGCCGCGCGCCAGCAGCAGCGCGAGCGCACTCAGCACACCGGCAGCGACCACTCCGCTGGCTATGGCGACCGCGAACAGCACGGCGTCAACCGCTTCGCCGCCCAATGAAGCGAGAGAGAATACGCCCGAAGGCGCGCGCGCGAACGCTACCAGTGCCGGGATGACCGAAGACGGCAAGGTCATCCTCAATTTGGCCAGCGTGGAAGACTTGCGACACTTGCCCGGAGTGGGTCAGAAGCGTGCGGACTCCATTTTGGCGCTGCGTGCGCGACTGGGGCGGTTCAAGCAAGTCAACGAATTGTTACGAGTGAAAGGCATCGGGGTACGCGGTCTGAAAAAGATCATGCCGCACGTAGTGCTCGATGCGCCGAAGCCCGCGGCCCAATGACGTCGGAGTGAGAGGCCGGGGTATGAGTTACGGTAAACCGGCGGGCTGCTTCGGCGAGCAGTCCGCCGGTATGTTTGTTCGGAGCGTGCCTCCCGTGTAGAAGAGTCGCTTCAGCGTGACTCGAGCCAAAATCTTGAACGCCTGGGCGCTCACCAGCTGCCTCGTAGGCTGCGCGGGCCGACCGCTCGATCCACCGGCCGCCGAGGTGCGGCCCGCAGGGCCTGCATCGCCGAGGGCGAGCAGCTCGTCGCCCGCACTCGCTGCACCGCCAGCGCAATCCGCAGCGTTGCCATCAGCTGAGCCCGCGAGCCCAGAGCCGGATGCCGGCCCGCCCCCCGTGCCGGTAGCCCCTGGGCGCGCTTGCCCGGTGGGCATGCAGCACGTGCGCTTCGATCACTGTCCCAAACTCGTGCGCCGCTGCCTGGACAAAGAGTACGACAAGCCGAACCACATCACGATTTGCAATCGCTTCGCGACCAGCAAGCCGGAATGTAAAGAGCCGCGCGTGCCGCTCGATTTTTGCATCGACGAGTACGAGTACCCAAACCGGGCCGGCGCCAAGCCGCCCGTGATGCTCAACTTTTTCGAAGCTCAAAATCTGTGCGGGGCGCTGCACAAGCGCCTCTGTTACGAGCGTGAATGGGTCACTGCCTGCGAGGGCCCCGACGAGAAGCCGTTTCCCTACGGCTACGTGCGTTCGAGCAAGCAGTGCAATTTCGACAATCGCTGGGTCGACCCGCATTTGTCCCGCGTTTACTCGGAAGATGCGGAGATCCAGCGAGCCGAACTCGAGCGTCTGGATCGCAGCGTGCCCAGCGGCCAGATGGCGGGCTGTGTGAGCGACTACGGCGTGCACGACCTGACCGGCAATGTCGATGAATGGGCGCTCGCCGATCGGGAGCGCCCGCGTGAGCATGCCAAGTTCTCGGCGTTGAAGGGCGGCGCTTGGGGACACGTCAGAAATGCCTGCCGACCCGTCACGACCAGCCACGCTCCAGAGTTTCGGTACTATTTCATCGGCTTCCGTTGCTGCGTAGACGCCGTCACGAGTCCGACTAGCGACTGACGCTAGTGCGGCGGAGTTCGCCCTGCTAGCGTGCCGGGCTCCGACAATGCAAGCGCCTGGATTGGACGCGAACGGATCCGGCAGCAGCAGCAACGCGCTGCAGGCGCAACAGATGGCGGGCGAGCGGCTCGTCAATCAGTGTCGGATTGGCTTGACGGTCTTCGGCGCACTGACGCTGCTGACCGCCGAGAGCGCGCAGACACGCGCCGCCAACGGCGTGTTCGTGGCCGTGGTGTGCGTGCTGGCGATCTACTCCGGCGTGGTTTGGCAATGGCTGAAGCGTTCGCTCTCGCATCAGACCACGCTCAAGTACGTATCGGTGTGGATCGACATCAGCTGCTTGTATGCGCTGCACGTGGCAAGCCTGGTCAATCACTCCGGCGCGTACGAGGTCTTTCGCGCGCCCGGCACATGGCTGATGATCGGCGTCTTCAATGGCCTCGGCGCGGTCCGTTACAGTGCCAAGGCCAGCCTATTTTCTGTATTGCTTACGCTGTTTTACGGCACCGTGCTGCTATTTTGGGTGCGCCACTCGTTCGCGCTGCCGTGGCTCGAACAGTCCACGTTCATCGGCCCGGGGCTCAATATCTTCGACTGCGCGATCGCGATCGTGTTCGCGGCCGTGCCCGCGGCGTGCTCGGCGGTCGTGGCTTGGCACTCCGAGGAGCTGCTCGAACGCAGCACGCGAGACGCCGCGGGCCGCGCCTCCGCAGAAGATCGCCAGCGTCAGATTTTGGACGCAATGGCGGACATGATTCTGGTCAAGGATGCCGATTCGAAGATCGTCTGGGCAAATCGCGCCTTGCGCGAAGCTTGGGGCACCGAGAACGATGACTTGGTCGGGCAGGACTACAACCCGCTCTCGAAGCTCGACGAACGCAATCGCTCGCTCGAACAAGACGCCTTGGTGCTCGACACGCAAGACACTATCTTGCTTCCGGACGAACGCCTGGAGCGCAAGGATGGCCGCATCCTGCAGGTCGACACCGTGAAGTCTCCGATCTTCGACAGCAACGGCCAAGTGATCATGACCGTCGGCGTATCGCGCGACGTCAGCGATCGCAAGAAACTCGAAGCGCAGCTGCGCTTGACCGAGACCATGTCCACGGTTGGCACGCTCGCCGCCGGCATGGCGCACGAGATCAACAATCCGCTCACCTACGTGATCGCAAACTTGGAGTTCTTGGCGCAACGCTTGCCGCAACACGGACCCTGGCTCGGCGAGCGCGAAGCTCGAGAGTGGGTCTCCGCTCTCACCGAAGCGCGGGAGGGTGCATCCCGGGTACAGCGCATCGTCAAAGACTTGAAGGAAGCTTCACGCGGCGACCACGACCACTTCGGGGACGTGGACATCGAGCAAGTCCTCGAATCTACGCTGAAATTGGCGGCGAACGAGCTCCAACACCACGCCCGCGTGGTGCGCGATTACTCGCGCGTACCCACCGTCTCGGGGAATGCTTCGCGCCTGGGTCAGGTGTTTCTCAATCTATTGGTCAACGCGGCCCACGCGATCCGCGAAGGCGCGGCCCACGAGAACGAGATCCGACTGGTGCTGCGCGCCGACTCGAAGCAGCACGTGGTGGTCGAGATCCACGACTCCGGACACGGCATTCCAGACGAGCACCGCGCTCGCTTGTTCGAACCCTTCTTCACCACCAAAGACGTCGGTGAAGGAACCGGGCTCGGTTTGTTCATCTGCCATCGCATCGTGACCGATCTCGGCGGCACGATCGAAGTCGAGTCGAAGCTCGGCTCGGGCAGCGTGTTTCGCGTGGTGCTACCACCATCGAGTCAGCCCAGGGATCGCATCGAGGTCGTGATCGAGCGGCCGACCACCGTCACTCGCCGCGGCCGGATCTTGGTCGTAGACGACGACACCCTGGTGGCCAAGGCGATGTCGCGCTTGCTCGCCGAGCACCACGAAGTGTTGGCGCTGACCAGCGCCGGTGAGGCGCTGGCCAGGCTCGAACGCGGCGAACGTTTCGACCTGATTTTCTGCGATCTGATGATGCCGGTCACGACCGGCGTCGAATTTCATCAGCGGCTTCTGATGCTCGATCGCAAGCAGGCCGAGCGCACGATCTTCATCACGGGCGGCGCATTCACCGACGCCTCACGCAAGTTCCTGGAGACGACCGCCAATGATCGGCTGGAAAAGCCATTCGATCAGCAGAAGCTACGCCAAATCATCGCGCGCTACCTCAACTGAGAAGACTCACGCTATTTGCGGATACCGATCGCCGAGCGCACGCGGTCCATGGTCGCGCGCGCGACCTCGCGCGCTTGCGCCGAGCCGCGCTCGAGCACCTCATCGAGGTAGCCTTCGTCGGCTCGCAAGCGCAGGTATTGCTCTCGCTTGGGGGCGAGATCGGCTTCGATCGCTTGATACAAATCCTGCTTGGCGTGGCCCCAGCCGTAGCCCGGATCGGAAGCCAGCTGCGTGACCATTTGCGCTGCGCGTTCCGGATTGGCGAGCAAGCGGAACAGTTGGTAGACGCTCGACGGCTCCGCCTCTTTCGGAGCGCTCAGCGGCTCGGATCCCGTCTTGATCCGCAAGATCGCCGCGCGCAGCTCTTTTTGAGGCAAAAAAAGCGGCACCGTGTTGTCGTACGACTTGCTCATCTTGCGGCCGTCGAGACCGGGCACCAACGGGGCCTCGCCGACCACCACGTTCGGCACGCGCAGCGTGTCGCCGAAAGCGTGGTTGAAACGCAACGCGACGTCGCGCGCCACTTCGACATGCTGCTTCTGATCTTGGCCGACTGGCACTTGATCGACGTCGTACAGCAGGATGTCGGCGGCCATCAACGCCGGGTAGGCGAAGACACCACCGTTCGGCGCCTCACCGCGATCGAGCGCCGACTTGTAGGCATGCCCGCGCTCGAGCTGGCCGCTCGACAGGCAGCACATCAAGACCCAGCACAGCTCGAAAGTCTCCGGCACACGCGACTGCAGGAACAAACTGGTTTTGTTCGGATCGAGTCCGCACGCCAGCCAAGTCGCGGTCACTTCGTACACGCTCTCGCGGAGGGCGGCGGCATCGTGCACGGTGGTGAAGGCGTGATAATCGGCCACGAAGTACAGGGCGCGGTGCTGCGGATTCTCGGCCAAGGCCAGGGCCGGCCGAATCGCGCCGAAATAGTTGCCGAGGTGCGGGGTACCGGTAGGCTTGATGCCGGTCAGGACGGTCTTCATCAGGTGCGCGGACTTTAAGCCCTGGCAGGCGGATAGGCCAATGTCGTCTGCCCCAAAGCTGCGAGTTCATGTGCTAAAACCGGGTGGATGCTCGCCCACTGCCCCAAGTGTGCCTCGCAGCTGCTCGTCCCCGTGGAGGGCGTGCGCGCCAGCAGCGGTGCTTCGGCGTTGCAATGCCCCAGCTGCTCGGGGTTCTGGGTACCACCAGAGGTGGTTGCGCTGCCCGCGAGCCTGACCGTCCTGAGCAAGCGGGATGTGCTGAAGACGCCCTCGCCGAGGGAAACGCAACGCACCGGTCAGTGCCCCGAGGGGCATGGGTTGCTGCGCCGCGCGCGGGTCACTTGGCACGATCCCTATTTCTTGGAGCGCTGCGCGCGCTGCGGTGGCGTGTGGTTCGACGCCGGTGAGTGGTCTCGGGCCGTCGCTGACGAGCTACTCGGCAACCTGTCCGAGGTCTGGAGCCCCGCCTGGCGCAAGCAGCTCTCTGACCAACAATCCCACGATTCCCTAGAGGTCGATCTGCGCGCCAAGCTGGGGAGTGACCTGTTCAACGCCCTGCGCAACTTGGCCGACAACCTAGAAACCCACCCCCAGCGCGGCGTAGCCCTCGCCTACCTCAGTGAGCGCCTCAAGCACCCCGAAGCTGAAAGCGATTGATCGGCCTTCGCCAGGGCGGCCTCGCGTCGCCCCGCACCTGTGCAAGCGGGCTGCTCCAAGGCAGCCCAAGCCCTCGGGTCCCAAGGGACCCCCCCTCACCCCCCCGTCCCCGACCCGGCCCAATTCCCCACCCGTCCAAATCACGCCCGTGGCCCAAATTGCCAGCATTTACCGGCATTTCGTGACTGGATTGTCATGATAAATACCTGGTTCGAGAGCGTTCGGGATAGAACGATCTTGCGGGAATCGACGGCGCGAAGGGGAGCAGTGCTAGAAGACCGCGATGGATCAGGCGGCCTTTGCTGCAACCGGACTGGAAGTAGACGAGGCGCTGCTGGCTGCATTCCAGGCTGACGGGATCTCCGTGCCGACGGCTGTGCAACAGGCAGCCATCGCGCCGATCTTGGCCGGGCAGCACGTGATCATTCAGTCCGGAACCGGGACCGGTAAAACCCTAGCGTATCTACTGCCGATACTGCAGCGGCTCCGTTCGCCGGACAGCGGCCGTAGCCTGATCTTCGCGCCTGCCACGGAACTGGCGCTTCAGACGCAACGCGTCGCGGACCGCTACAAGCACGCCAGTATCAATACCGGCGCGCTGGTGTCTACGACCAACGCGCGCAAACAGAAGGCCAAGGTCACCCAAAGCACGCGGCTGATCGTGGGCACTCCGGGGCGGATCTTGGATCAGTTTGCCGAGCGCAAACTCAAGGGCGTAACGACCATCGTGCTCGACGAGCCGGATCCGATCCTTGCCACCCAAGGTGCGGACTATTTGCGCGAGATTTTGTCGCGTCCGGAACCGAAGGTGCAGCTGATCTTCGCGGCGGCCACGCTGGGGGCGAACGCCAAGCGCTTGGCCGAAGAGTTCATGGGCGACGCGCGAGTCCACACGCAGGTCGCGTCGGACCCGCTGCAGACCAATATTACCCATCAATATCTGAACGTGCGTACCGAGAGCACGAAGGACATTGGCCTCGCGCACTTCATCGAAGAAGCCAAGTGCAAGCGCGCGATCGTGTTCGTAAATCAGCCCAACCTGATCCGGCATTTGTTTCGCTTCCTCGGCGAACGCAACCTAAAGCCCGTGAGCCTGAGCACGGACCGCTCCAAGCTCGATCGCCAGAACGCCCTGCGCGCCTTCGGCGCCTCGGAGGCGCGCGTGCTGATCACGACAGACCAAGCGATGACCGGCATCGACATCCCCGACGTCGAGTGGGTGCTCCACTACGAGCTACCGAGCTCCGGGCTAGCCTACGTTCATCGCGCCGGGCGCACCGGACGCGCCGGAAAGAGCGGGCACTCGGTGGTGCTCGTCACGCGCGAAGATCGACCGCAACAAGAGCGGATCGCCAAGGAGCTCGGCATCCGCTTCAGCTCGGCGCGCGAGGCAGAGTAGGCTTTCGATCGGGGAGAGGCCGTTCGGCTTGCGCCGCTGCGCGCACCTGGCTATCCCGAAGCGATGGCAACGTCTGATTTTCGCCCTGGGGATCACTGGCGTCGGGCGGTCGGGTACGGGTTGCTCGCGGCTAGCCTCGCGCTCGGTAGTTGTCATGGCTATCCGCCTTTGCTCGAGCCCACGCAGGGCACCGCCGAACTTGCCGCGCAGGCCCGAGTGGTGCTCACCGAAGTGGATGGAGACATCTTGAAATTTTCGGTGTCCAATCTGACCGGGCAGCCCTTGCTCGTCTCGCGCGATGCGATCGCGATGTCGAGTTCGCAAGGGCTTCGCAGCCGCGAGCCGGGCGGAGTCGCAAACGTCTATTTGGTTCCGCCCAACGGCTCCCACGCCGTGAACGTGCGCTTCTCTTTCAGCGGCCTGAAGAAGGGGGAAACGCTGAACATCCTCTTTGACCGAGCGCTATCGATCGATGGTCATCCGCTCGCCCTGCCCCCGATTTCGCTGCGTGTCGTAGAGCTGGTGAAAAATTCCGAACCGACCCGGCTCTGAGCGATAGCGGTGCACTTTGGTCGTGCCGTCCAAAGGCGGGATCGATCGCCGCGTGACGGTCGCGTGCATGTGACAGCTTGCCTCGCAAAAACTGGCTAAATGCTGGCACTTGCGCATTGGCGAGGGGTGGCATCGGGCTTGCTATTCAAAGCCTCGAGAGTTACCGATGACCGCTCACGCTCACGCCTACCTCAAACACCTCGCAGTCGGTTTGCTCGGCTGTGCGTCGTTTTTGACGAGCAATAGCGCCGCAGCGCAAGAAGCCGGGAAGAGCCGCAACGCGCGAGCCGAGTTGCTCTCGAACCAAGGGCAAGCGCTCTTCGAGCGCGGCGACGTTCAAGCTGCGTGCTTCAAATTCGAAGCGGCGGAGGCGCTCGAGATCAGCGCCGTCACGCTGCTACGCCTGGGCAACTGTTATCAACGCGCGGGCCGCAGCGCCAGCGCTTGGCGCACCTTTTTGGAGGCCGCGGGCGTGGCGCGCATGAAGAAGGATGCCGAGAACGCGCAGCTCGCGGGGCAGCATGCCGCCGAACTCGAACCGCTGTTGACCCGCATCGGATTCGTGGTGCCAATGACGAGCCGCGTCCCTGGCTTGACGGTGCGCCTGGGCGCGAACACCGTGCCACCGACCGAGTGGGGAACGCTCATTCCCGTAGATCCGGGCGTGCAGCGTGTGAGCGCTTCGGCCAAAGGTTATGAGCCTTGGAGCGTCGAGATCGACACCGCGCGCGCTGAGTCGCGTCGGTACATCATCAACGTGCCGACGTTGGCGCCTGCGCGCGACGAGCGAGACGCGGCGGCTCGCGGCAACGCCTATCGTACGGCTGGCGTCGTCACGGGCAGCGTCGGTCTGGCAGGCATCGGCGCGGGCGCGGTGTTCAGCGCCCTTTCGCGCAACCCAGACAACGCCAGCACCTGCGTAAAGGGCGTTGTGCAATGCGCGCCGAACAAGTCGAACAGCCTGGTCTACACCGACGCCGCCACGGTCAGCTTTGCGCTCGGCGGCGCCCTGCTCGCCACGGGCGTGACGCTATTCGTGCTCGCGCCGGCCCCCGACAACAAAGAGAAGAACTCGCTACGCGTCGCCGCTCGTTACGCGGGTGGCGGCGGTCGACTGCAGCTCGAAGGTGTTTGGTAAGCTCAGCCGAGGGCCGCTCGGAGCTTCTCGATGAGTGGCGCAATCTCGGCGTGGCGCAGCTTGAAGAGCGAGCGGTTGGCAATCAAGACGCTCGAGATAGGACAGATCGTTTCGATCTCGACCAGGTTGTTCTCGCGCAGTGTCTCGCCCGATTCGACCAGGTCGACGATGGCATCCGCAAGCCCGACCAACGGCGCAGTTTCGACCGAGCCCTGCACGTGGATCACCTCGGCCTGTATGCCCTTCGATGCGAAGTGCTCGGTCGCGATGCGAACGAACTTGGTCGCAATGCGCGGCAGCTCCGGAATCACCGCGCCCGCCACCGCGGCCACGACCATGCGGCACTGGCCGACCTTCAAGTCCAGCGGCTGATACAAGTCGTAGCGGCGTTCGAGCAGGGTGTCGCGACCGGAAACGCCGAGATCGGCGGTGCCGTATTCGACGTAAGTCGGGACATCATCGGGTTTTAGCAGTAAAAACCGGTAGTTACCGTCTGCGCTTTCGCGAATCAGCCGGCGATCGTCGGCCAGCAGCGCGGCGGTATCGAGGCCGGCGCGCTCGAACAGCGGGGCCAGGGTTTTGATGATGCGCCCTTTGGGCACGGCGATAGTGAGCGGTTTCATCAGTCTTCGTCCGCAATGTTGATACGCGCAATGTCAGCGCCCACCTGGGCCAGTTTCTTTTCTATGGCTTGGTAGCCGCGATCGAGGTGGTAAACGCGGCGCACGATCGTTTCGCCATCGGCAACCAAACCGGCAATTACCAAGGATGCGCTGGCGCGCAAGTCCGTAGCCATGACCGAGGCACCCGAGAGTACCTCGACGCCGCCCACGATCGCGGTATTGCTGTGCGTTTCGATTTTAGCGCCCATGCGCAGCAGTTCGGGGACGTGCATGAAGCGGTTCTCGAAAATGGTTTCGGTGAGCACGCTGCGGCCCCGCGCGCAGGCCATCAGCGCCATGAATTGTGCCTGCATATCGGTCGGGAACCCGGGATGCGGCGCGGTGGTCACATCCACGCCGCGCAGGGGCTTTTCGCGGCTGACGCGCACGTCTTCCCCCTCCCGCTCGATATCCAGGCCCGCCTTGCGCAGCTTCACGATCACGGGCTCCAGCGCGTCGAGCGGGCACCCTTGGAGCAGCACGTTGCCGCCCGTGGCGCCCACCGCCGCCAAGAACGTCCCTGCCTCGATGCGATCGGCGCTGATCGCGTGGTCGAACGGCAGAAGCTCATCGACACCGTCGATGTGAATGACGGACGTGCCCGCGCCTTCGACGCGTGCGCCCATCTTGTTCAGCACGCGGCCCAGCTCTTCGACCTCGGGCTCGCGCGCACAGTTGACGAACGTCGAACGGCCCTTGGCCAAAGCCGCGGCCATCATCAAATTCTCGGTGCCGGTCACGGTTGGCATGTCGAACACCACCTCGGCGCCTTTCAAACGCGAGGCCTGCGCCAAGATGTAACCGTGTTCGACCGAGATCCGAGCGCCCAGCGCCTCCAGCCCCATCAAGTGCTGATCGACGGGGCGTGCGCCGATTTGACAGCCTCCGGGCAGTGAGACCTTGGCGCGGCCGAAGCGCGCCACGAGCGGGCCGAGCACGAGCACGCTGGCCCGCATTTGGCGCACGAGCTCGTAGGGGGCCTCCGGCAGCACGTCGCGACGGCCCGAGTGCACGCGCACTTCGGGAATGCCAACCGACACTTCTCGACCCAAGAAGCGCAGCAGAGACGCGGTGGTCTCGATATCACGCAACCCGGGCACGTTACGCAGCAAGCTCTCGCCATCCGACAGCAGCGTCGCGCACAAAATGGGCAAGGCAGCGTTCTTGGCACCGCTGATTTGGATGCGGCCCTCGAGCTTTCGGGTGCCGCGAATTCGGATGGCGTCCATCGGACCCGGGGCGTAGGTCGGTTTGCCGTGACACGCAAGAAATGAGGCGCGCGGCCGGTCAAAAACGGTACTAGCCTCGGCGGTATGCGGATTGGCCGGTTCGCGGCGGCGTTGGGTGTTAGCGGAGTTTGTTGGTTTCTCACGCCCGTGGTCATGGCCGATACGGTGCCATCCCTCGACTTGCGGGGCTTCCATCCTTCCACCGATCCCGCTGGAAACCTGTACCTCGAGCCTACGGCCACCCCCGGGCACTTGAAGTGGAACGTGGGCGCCTGGGCTTCCTATGCACACCGGCTCGTGACCGTCCTCGACGCAACCGGAAGCCAGGTGGCCGTCCCGGTCGAGAACCAGCTGTCGATGGACTACGGCCTCGGGCTGGGTGTCGGTGATCGCTTGGCCTTTGGCGCCTCGCTGCCGAGCGTGCTCTACCAAGACGGCTACGGCAGCGATCTGATCGGCGGCAGCCTGCCTCATTCGGCGCTGGGTGATCTGCGGCTCAATCTCAAGGCAACATTGCTACCAGGCGGCGAGATGGGCGGCTTCAGTCTGGCGGCACTCGGGGCCGTCACGCTGCCCACCGGCAACGCCGCCTCGTACGTCTCGGAGCAAGCCGCAACGGGTGAGCTGCGCGTGCTCGGTGAACTGCGCCTGATCGCCATCGCGGTGCGCGCGACGGCCGGCGTGAAAGTACGCGGCGCCGAGCAAACCTATGTCGGGCAGACCTTCGGGCACGAATTGCCCTGGGGCTTCGGGCTGGTGCTGCGCCCACAGGTCCTGGGCATCGACGAAAAGGGGCGTTGGGAGTGGGCCCTGGAGGGTCATGGCGCGCTCGCGCTGACCCCGAAGTTCGGCTCGCAAGCTCAGTCGCCGGCGGCGCTCGGCTTGTCCGCCCGCTACACGCCAGGCACCGTGTCCCTGATCGCGGGCGCGGAAGTGCCGCTCGACTCCGCGGTGGGAACGCCCATCGTGCGCGCCGTACTCGGCCTCGGTTGGGCGCCTCGCGTGCACGACCAAGACACGGACGGCGTACCGGACGAAGTCGACCAGTGCCCCGAACTCGCCGAAGACAAAGACGGCTTCGAAGACAGCGACGGCTGTCCCGACTTCGACAACGACGAAGACGGCGTGCCTGACGACAGCGACCGCTGCCCGACCGAGAAAGAAGACAGCGACGAGTTCGAGGACGAAGACGGTTGCCTCGATCCGGACAACGACCACGACGGCGTCCTCGACGCACAGGATGCCTGCCCCAAAGAGGCCGGGGCCACGTCCAGCGATCCGAAGCAGAATGGCTGCCCCGAGCGCGATCGCGATGTCGATGGCATCGTCGACTCTCGAGACAAATGCCCGACCAAACCCGAGGACCGCGACGCCTTCCAAGACGAAGACGGCTGCCCCGATCCCGACAACGACGGCGATCACGTGCTCGATGCCGACGACGCGTGCCCACTCGTGGCGGGCGAGGAGCGCTCGGACCCGCTATTGAACGGCTGCCCTAGCCCGGACCAAGACGGCGACACGTTCGACGACGCGGATGATCGCTGTCCCGATCAGCCAGAAAATTTCGAAGGCATCGCGGACGAAGACGGCTGCCCCGAAGAGCCTCCCGCCAAACAGAAACCGAAGCCTGCGTTGGTTTCAATCGACACGACCGGCAAGCACCCCACGCTGGTCGTGCGCGGGCCAATCGCATTCCAGGGGCCTGCAGATAGCGTCGAGCTCTCCCCACAATCTGACGCCACCGTGCGTGCGATCGCGCAGATCTTGAACCAGAACCCGAGCTTCGTGCTCCTGGTCGGGGCCAAACCCAAGGGCAACAGCGGGGAAGCCGAACAACGGGCGCTGAACCAGTCCTTCGCGCTGGTCTTCGCGTTGCGTCACCTCACCCATCGCGACCAAGTCGCCGAGAGTGTCAGCTTCCAAGTCGTGAAGCAGACGCCGGGCGCGGCAGCCCGCGGCATCGGCTTTGGGCTGCTCGAGTGAAGCGCGCCCGGCGACATTTGCGCGGGTTATTGCTGGTGCTGCTCCTCGCCGCACCCGCCGCGGCGCAAGTCCCGAGCGCGCGCGGGACGTCGCGCGTAGCCCCCCCTCCCCTACGCCGGAGCACGCTCCGAACGCACCTGGGTATCGTCGTCGCCGAAGGGTTGCTCAAAGACCAATCTGCCGAACAACGTCAACGCGGCTTCGAGCGCTTGGCCAGCGTGGGCACCGCGCAGGCACTCGATCTGTTGCTCAAGAGCTTCGAGACCGGGGGCGCGGCGCGTTCGGCCCCGGATCGCTTGGTCGCGGTGCGTGCGCTCGCAACGCACGCTGCGGTGCCGGCGGTGCGCGAATTCTTGGTACGCGTCATGGTCGGCGTGGGCAGCAATCCGGGGCGCTCCGAAGCCATCGACGGACTGATCGAAGCGAGCGCGGCGCTTTCGCTCGCCCGCACTGGCGACGAGAGCGCACTGACCGCGCTGGGCAAGGTCCTGTGCCAACCTGGACACATGGCCGACACCGCGAGCGACGCGTTGCTCGCGTTTCCGCCCCGCGATCTGCGACCGGTCATGCTCGGAGCAAAGACCCCAACCCGCACCGCGGCGGCGTTCTTCGGCGCGCTGGGCGACCCGCGCGCCATCCCGCTCCTACGCCAAAGCGTCGAGAGCGCGCCCGCAGAAGTGCGCGCAGAGGCCGCCGTCTCGCTCGCACGCCTGGGCGACACGGACACTTTGGATCTCGCGCGTCATTGGCTCGAGCACGAACGCGGCGGCGAATTTCGCAGCGCGGCAGCGCGCATCCTATTGGAGCTGCATGCACCAGACGCGGGTCGGGCGGTGGTCAGCTTGTTCAGCGAGGAAGCTACCCGCAAAACTGCGCTCGAGCTGGCCAACCGGGCAGTCGTTCCCGAGCTCTCGACGCTGCTGATTCGCGAGGCGAAGGGCCGCCTCGCGGACGAGCGGGAGGCGCTCTTTTCAGCCCTTGGCCTGACGGGAACGCGCACGGCGATTTCATTTTTGGGGGGAGCGCTCGGCGCGCGCGAGACGTCATCGGCCGCGGCGTTTGCGCTCGCGCGCTCCCCGGCGAATGCGGCGGAGACCGAGCTCGAACGCGCGCTGCAGCAAGCCGCGACGCGACGCGCGGCGATGCGTGGCAGCGTCGTGCGCGCGCTCGCGCTGGGCCGCACGCCAAGCGGCCTAACGGGCGCGCTCCGCGAACTATCCGCCTCGCGCGATCCGAGCGACCGAGCCGTCTTCGTGCAAGCGAGCGCAGTGTTTTCCAAGACCGAGCTGCCGACGCTGCTGAAACAGGCAACGAGCGGCGAGCTTCGAGCCTTGGCTCGTTCCGCGCTATTGCCCGAGGTATCGCGGGCGCTCGCCGAACGCTTGGCGCTCGAGCCCAATCCGAGCGCACGCGAAGCGCTTTCGATCAGCCTTGCTTCGTTGCAGGACGCCGAGCTCGTGTCCAGTGATGTCTTGCTCGACCTGGTCGAGGCCCGCGGTCTCGGCGCGCCGCTCGCGGCACGCGCGCTTGCGGCCCGTGATTCGCGCAGCCTTCGACCGAAGCTCTTGGCGTTGCTGGCAAGCGACGATGCGCTGCTGCGCAGCCACGTGGCGCTCGGCTTCGGTCACAGCAGTGAGAGCAGCGCGCTCGGCGTGCTCTCGAACGCCTACCGCTTCGAAACCGACGCGAATGTCAGGCTCGCCATCGTACGCGCTTTAGGTAGCCGCGCTGAACCCGCGCGCGAGCGCACCCTGCGCTTGGCGCGCGATCTCGATGGCTCGCTTTCGGTGCGGCAAGCGGCGGCGCTCGCCCTCTCCGGTGCGGCACCCGCTACGGACTCGCCAGGCCCGGAGAGCGCATGGCTCGAGCTCGGCACGGCCGAGCGGGCGAAGTCCGAAGCGAACGGGGCCGCCACGATTGGAGCCGCGCTCGTCGTTACGGCGGGCGGCCTTGCGCTGCCCGTCTTCGCGGATCCGGACGGGGTCTGCTTGCTCCCAGCGCTGCCCAGCGGGCCTTTCGAGCTCAGGCTTGCAGCGGAGGCGAGAACCGACAACGCTGAGAAACGACCATGACCCGCGCGAAAGCTGCAAAATCGGACGCCCCCACGGAAGCGGGCGAGGGCCTCGCCAGCTTCGAGGCCAGCCTCGAACGCCTGCACCAAATCGTGGAGCGCTTGGAGTCCGGCGAGCTTCCTCTGGAGGACTCGTTGCACCTGTTCGAAGAGGGGGTGCGGCTCTCGCGCGCCTCGCAAGCGCGGCTCAATTCGGCGGAAAAGCGGATCGAGGAGCTGCTCGCGATCGACGAAGAAGGCAGGCCGATCGTGCGCGAAATCGATGTCCCAATCCCCTGACGCGATGAGCAGCGCATGACCCAACGCATCGTTCGTACTGCTGCTGCGCTGGTGATCGGCAACGAGCTGCTCAGCGGCAAAGTGCTGGACGCGAACGTGCACGCGCTCGCGGGCGCGCTGCGTGCGCTCGGCATCCGGCTTTCCCGTGTGGTGATGCTACCGGACGAGATCGGCATTTTGGCCGAAGAAGTGCGACGGTTGAGCGCCGACTTCGACGTCGTGTTCACCAGTGGTGGCGTCGGGCCGACGCACGACGACGTGACGGTGGAAGCAGTCGCACGCGCCTTCGGTGTGGAGGTGGTCCTCGATCCGATGCTCAGCGATCTGTTGCGCGGAGTCTACGGCGAGCGGCTCACGGACGCGCACTTGTTGATGGCTCGCGTGCCGATCGGCGCTACGCTCTTGGGCAGCCCAGAAGTGCAGTGGCCGACCCCGGTCATGAACAACGTTTGGATCCTGCCGGGGATCCCCGATCTATTCAAACTCAAGCTGCTCACCGTCCGAGCCTGGCTGCGCGGCCCCACGTCGTTCGCCAGTCGCGCGCTTTTCTTGCGCCTCGAAGAGCCAATCTTGAAGCCGCTGCTCGACGCGGTCGTCCTGCGCCACCCACAAGTCGAAATCGGCTCCTACCCCAAGTGGTTCGATCCGACGTATCGTACCCAGATCACCTTCGACGCCGAAACGACCGATGCCGCGCAGGCCGCTCTGGAAGACTTGCGCAATCTGCTCGCGCCCGGCGACGTCGTGCGCGCCGAATAGCCCGCCGGACGCAGAGCAATGGCCGGCCAATGGCCGGCCATTGCCAGCAATTCGAAGCCGCCTTGCGCGCTCAGTGCTGGCGGCACCTTTCCTGCAGTTCCCAGAGTATCCATGGCAGATCTCCGAGAACACGCGCTTGCCTTCGGCGTCCAAGGCTTGGCCGATGTCGATTTATTGACCTTGCTGCTCGGCACCGGCAGCGTCGGCGAATCGGTCGCGCTGTCCGCGGCCGCTTTGCTCGAACGGAGCGGCGGCCTCGAGGGCATTGCACGGCTCGGTCCACACGCGTTGGCTCGGCGCGGCATCGGCCCCGCAAAGGCGACGCGCATCGCGGCCGCCATCGAATTCGGCCGGCGCGCACTGTTGTGCTCGCTGGCAGAAGACCGAAGGGTATTCGACTGTTTCGAACGAGTCGTGCATTGGGCGCAACCACGCCTCGGCACGCTCGAACACGAAGAGGTGTGGCTGCTTTCGCTCGACGGCAAGTACGGCCTCAAATCAGCGCGCCGCATCGCCCAAGGCGGTCTGCATGGCTGCGCCTTGCTGACACGCGACGTGCTCTCCCCCGCCCTACGTGACGGCGCGAGCGCAATCGTACTGGTCCACAACCATCCGAGTGGTGATCCCACGCCGAGCGCGGAAGACATCGCCATGACGCGGGCGGTCCGCGCCGCGGGTGAGCTAGTCGGCGTGCCGCTGCTCGATCATGTAGTCGTAGCTCGCACCGGCGCTCGCTCGCTGTGCGAGACGGACAGCGCGAGCGCGGCCTGAAAGCTTGCACGCTCGAGTCCGATAATTCGGGAATCGTCGGAAATATCCGGTCGCCTTCCGCGGCGCTTTCCGCGGGGGAGCCGCTTGACTATCCTGACCTGTGATGAGCGCCTCCGAAGTGAAGTTCGCGGCACTGACCGATGTCGGCAGAGTGCGAGATCAGAACGAAGACAACTTCTTGGTCGACAAGAAGCTCGGGCTGTTCATCGTGTGCGACGGTATGGGTGGCCACGCGGCGGGTGAGATCGCCAGCGCGCTCGCCGTGCGTACCGTGCACGAGGAGATCAAAAAGCAAGCGGACCTGATTCAGGACTACGCGAACCTGGCCAAGGGAGCCGCCAAGGTCACCAAGCGCGACATCCTGAACATGCTCGAGTTCGCCGTAAATCGTGCCTCGCAGCGCGTGCACACCGAGGCCGTCAAGGACAGCAAGAAGCGCGGCATGGGCACGACCTTGGTCTGCCTGCTCGTGATCGGCACTCAGGCGTTCATCATCTACGTCGGTGACAGCCGCATCTACATGCTGCGAGACGGAGTGCTCGAACAGCTGACCGAAGACCATACGGTGTACAACGAGCTGATCAAGCGCAAGAAGATGCCGCGCGAGCAGGTCGAGCAGCTGGCGCAAAAGAACGCCATCACGCGCGCCGTGGGCGTATACGAGCACGTAGAGCCCGACACGCTGGTCTTGGACCTGACCGCGGGTGATCGCTTCCTACTCTGCTCCGACGGTCTGTGCGGCTACTTCGAGGAAGATCTAGAAGGCCTGGGCAGGCGGCTCGGCAACCCGGACGCAGACGCAGCCTGTAAATCGATGATCGAAGCCGCCAACGAGCGCGGCGGCAAAGACAACATCACCTCGGTCATCGTCACCGTAGGTGACGTGACTTCGCGCGACGAAATGCGCGCCAAACAGCTGCAGCTCAAGCGCGACATCTTGGCGGCCATGCCGCTCTTTCGCCCGCTCAACGATCGCGAAATCCTGCGCGTGCTGCAGGTCACGGATGTCTGTGACTACAAGAACGGCGAAACCATCATCATGGAAGGTGACAAGGGCGAGGAGCTGTTCATCGTGCTCTCCGGGCACGCCACGGTGATGCGCAACGGCGCCGAGCTTGCCACGCTCAACGCAGGCGATCACTTCGGAGAGATGGCGCTCGTGCGCAGCCAGCCGCGCTCGGCGAGCGTGCGCTCCGCGGGCAACAGCGAGCTGATGGTGATCCGCCGCACGGAGTTTTTCGAGATCCTACGCAAGGAGCACCAGCTCGCGGTCAAGCTGCTGTGGCAATTTTTGGGTGTGCTCGCCGATCGTTTGGCCGACACCAGCCGCGAGCTGGGCGCCGCCAAGGAGGAGCTCGCCCTGGAAGACATCAGCGGAGAAATCTTCTCCGATGATGACGACGACAATCGGAAAACACTGCTCATCCCGCCTCCCCCGCCATCGCTGCGCGGGGGTTGAGCGTGCCGACCATTCGCGATAACCTTGCGTGGTTCGCGCTGTGCACCGCGTTCCTCGGCGGCTGCCGAAACCACGACACCGCGAACCAACCGAGCGCGAGCAGCAGCTCGGCCGCGCTGCCCCGCGCCGTGCCCGCGGTCAGTGAAGGGAAGGGCGTCCCGCAGGAAGCGCAAGAAAAGCCCGGCTGCCGCGTGTTGGTGGTCACCGGCCTGGCCCGCGTCGACGGCGTACCGCTCGCGGTCTCTGCCTTGCTGAATGGCGAGCACTGGGTCGAGCTTGCCGCCGGCTCGTCCCTCGCCATACGCCACACGCAGACCAGTCGAGAATTCAGGCTCATCGGGCCAGCGCATGCGCTTCCGTGCCGTGACGGCTCCGAACAAATCCTGCTCACGGACGGCCAACTCTCGACCTCGGCCAACCTCGGAGTGCGCCCAGGCGCGGAGGTTTTGATCGCTACTCCGGAGGGTGTGGTCCACTACGGTGATGCCGCGCTCGACCTCGAGTTGGGCAGCAAAGGCCTGCGGGTGCGCGTCAAGCAAGGTGAAGCTTGGGTCGAGCCGGAAGAGCGCGCCAAGCCGCCCTTCAAGAATCCAGTTCGCAGCGGCGCGGAGGCGCGTTTGGCGAAAACATCGACCAAAGCCCAAGCACTGGTCGATGCTTGCCAAAGCGCCGCGCAAACGGCCGAAAACAGCGCGCGGCACGTGCTCGACGGTGACGGCGCGGCCGGCAACGAGTCGCTCGGGGCACGCGCGGCGGCCCACATGCGTGAGCGCTCGAAGGCGCGAACGGCGTGCGCAATCGCAGCCGCGGCAGCCGTTGGTGAGCGCGATCCGGCCATTCGGCAGAGCCTGTCGGCGGCTGTCGTACACGCCGACGAGCGCTGGCAGAGCGTACCCCGAGCAGCCCGCGCGCCCCGCTAAAGCCATAAGAACCGAACTGTGTCGATCGCGATCGCGAACGGGTCTTGCCAAAGGCTGCGGCAGTAGTGCTACCGTCCCGGCCGGGCGTATTTTACGCCCATTGCACGCGAATGAGTCTCACTAAGCGCTTCGCCGTCAAAGCCCCGCTGCTGGGCGTGTGCTGCATGGTCCTGTGCGCAGCGCGCGCAAAGGCCGATGAGCCGCGCATGGCCAACGAGCCGCGGATGCTCAAGGAGCCGGCCGAAATCACTCAGGTGCCTGACGCATTCGACGATGACGATGACGTCTTCGACCTGCACTTGTCGCTCGGCTTCGAGAGCACCTGGGCCTCCTCGGTGATCCGCCGAGAGAGCAGCATCAGCCAACCCGGGCTGGGGGGCGGCGGCTACGTACAGAGCAATTTGAACGTGGCACAGTACAAGCAAACCACCAGCCGTCTTCTGACGCGCGCCGACATCGGCCTGTACAAAGACGTCGCGCTGGTGTTTCGAGTGCCGATCATCCTCTCCGACGATCGCCAACTTTCCGGCATTGCAGGCAGCGATGGGCAGCAAAGCGTGACGCTCGCGGGCTTGCCGGGAGAACAGCTCTTCCGCGTCCCGTTCAAATCACCGACCCGTAGCGGCATCGAGTACCTGGCCGTCGGCATCGATGCGGCACTCATGAACCAAATGCGCAATAGCGCAAGGCCTACCTGGGTGATCGGCGTCGAAGGTCGTTTCAGCGTTTCCGAGCCGATGCACGCCTGCAATCCCAACGGCAGTGGCCTGAATCAGGCGTCTGGGCAAGTGCAGTGCGCGTACCCCTCGGATCTCAATCGCAACGGCAAATCCGGTGAATACCCGAATCTGGACGCGGGCCCGTTGGAGGGCAATTTCAATGGCTCGCGTTCACCGGGCGTGAGCCGCGGTACGACGGCCATCGAAGGACACACCTACTTGTCGCGGCGGCTGAAGTACATCGAGCCTTATGGCGGGTTCCGCGCCTTGGTCGAGTTCCAGAACAACTCCTCGGACTACGGCTCGACCAATTTGAAAGGCGTGCTCGCTAATCATCCACCGCTGCGCGGTACGCTGTTGTTCGGCTTGAACGTGATCCCCTGGGAGATCCGCGAGCAGTTCCAGCGCATCACCTTGGATTTCCGCTTCTCCGGCACCTACGTCTCCGAAGGTCGGGACTACTCCGAGCTGTTCGACGCTCTCGGCTCTAGCGACGCGCCATCGCTGCGCGTGCCGAACTACGCGGAGTATCAGCAGAACCCGAACTGCACCACGAGCACCCCGTGTAGCGAAGCGCCCTCGGTGGTGAACCCAAAGTCGGAAAAGGTGTACTTCACCGGCATCACCGACGTTCAGGCCCATGGCTCTTACCGGTTGAGCACGGAGTTTACCTGGCAAGCGGGCGAGTACATCAAGTTCCACGTGGGCGGCGGCTACACCCTGGTGCAATCCCACTTCATCAGCTTCGATCAGTCGTGCAATCCGGACTTCGCGACTGACAGCGGCAAGTCTGGCCCTTGCAGGAGCGGGGGCGCCGTCGCAGGCTCCGCAACGACCATCTCCGGAACGCCGAATCCGAACTACCGCCGCGTCATCGATGATCCCGGGCAACGCTTCAAAGTAGACAATTCTCGTGCCATCGATGCGTGGCTCAACGCCACGGTGATGTTCTAAGCTCCGCCCTCGGTTGCTCGCCATGCGAAACCTCGCTGTAGTCGCTGCATTCGCCACCGCGCTCATGGCTGCATCGGGAGTCGCGCGTGCAGCTCGGAGTGAAGCCGTATTGCTGCCCACGGCGGTGCCACCGAAGCCCGAAGTCGCGCTGCCCGCAGAGGACGCCGAGCAGCTCGCCAAGCTCGCCCGCCAGCTCGACGGCATCTTGAGCGAAGCCGTTCAGGACTTGGGGCTGACCTTGACCGTTTCGGATCGTTCTCGCGTCCTACCCACGGACGACGCGCTGATCGAGCGGGCGCGTGATTCCTGGCTGATTTCTCCGCGGGTGAGCCTGGAAGGCAGCAGCGTGCGGTTGCGCATCGTGGCCGTCGCGCCCGGCGAAAATGTACTCCGGGTACGCACCCAACGCGTGGATGTGCAAACACTCGAGATCCGCGCGAACCTGATGATGCGCGACATCGTGCGCAGCACGCGTGCGATTGCCGAGCGCGGCAGCGAGCTACCCACGCCCGAGCGCACGCTCGACAGCGAAGTGCCACGCTCGCAGGGGCGCGCCGTGTTGGCGCTGAACGCCGCCGTAGTCGGCGGCTATGTCGGGTTTTCACTGCAGCGCGCGAGCGGTTCGGACGACGCGCGTCTGACTTATCCGTTGGTTGCGCTCGGAACGGGCATCGGCCTGGGCGCTTCGATGCTCGTTGCCGACGAATGGGACATCACGCTCGGTGATGCCTGGTTCCTATCCGCCGGTGCCTGGTGGCCCATCGCGTCGGGCGTGTTGATCGCCAAGAGCTATGAAGTGCCGAACGAAGACCTTTATGTCTACGGACTCGTGGCGGCGTCCGCAGGCGTCTCGTTGAGCGTAGCGGCACTCGGCTCGAAGCCGATGAGCGAAGGTGGCGCGCTGCTCGCGCACTCGGGCGGCGCCGGCGGCATGCTCCTCGGCGGCTTGACCGAGATGTTCTATCTCGGCAGCACGAGCTCTACTCCCGAGCGTGGTATGGGCTACGGCGCCGGGCTCGGCGTTTTGACCGCCGGGTTCCTGGCGACGCAAACGAATGTCAGCTCGTCGCGTATGCTGTTGATAGATCTCGCCGCGAGCCTGGGCGCCTTGACTGGCGCAGCCGCGGCCAGCCCGCTGCTCTTGGTGGACGAGGCGGAAAGCCCGACCCGCAACCGGGTGTGGTTGGCAAGCATCGCCGCGGGCACGGTAATCGGCGGCGGCATCGGCTTTTTCTCGACCCGCGGCGCGAGCATCAAGGACGAAAAGCCGATGCGGGCCATGCCCTATTTCAACATGGAACCCGAAAATCCATACCGTGGCACGCGCTCGTTCATGAGCCTCGGGCTGCAAGGCACGTGGTGAACGCGCGCCGTTTGGAGCTCGAAGCGCGCGAGGGCGATGGCGAAAGCCGACTCGACAAGTTCATCTCTCAGAACATCCCCGGGATGGGGCGGCACAAGGCGGCCGAGCTTTGCCAGTCAGGCCGAGTGCGCATCGATGGCCGGCGCGCAAAAAAATCCGCGCTGCTCCATGTGGGTGCCAAGATCACGGTCGAGCTCGACGAGCCCGAAGCGCTGGAGCCCGAGCCAGAACTGCCGCTCGACTTGCGCTTGGAACGTGCCGAGCTCGTGGTCGTCAACAAGCCCGCCGGCATGCCGACCGCGCCGCTCACGACTGCGGAGCGCGGCACACTGTGTGGCGCGCTCCTCGCTCGCTACCCTGAAATGCAGGGCGTCGGCCACCGCTTGCGCGAGCCGGGCATCGTGCACCGCTTGGACACCCAAACCTCGGGCTTGGTGCTGGCAGCGCGCAGCGCCAAAGTCTTCTCCAGCCTGAACCAGGCGCTAGAGCGCGAGGAGCTGAAGAAGCACTACTTGGCGGTCGTCTCCGCCGCGGGTTTGGCCGAATCGGGGGAGATCTCGCGCGCCCTCGCGCCCGATCCGGCTCACCCCGAGCGCGTACGGGTGCTGGAAGAGGGCGACCGCTCAGGCTACGCCCGACACAAGATCACGCGCTATCGGCTGAAGCGCGTCGTCGCGGCGCGAGCGCTGATCGAGCTCGAAGTCGGCAGCGCCTTTCGCCATCAAATCCGCGCGCACCTCGCGGCCATTGGTCACCCCATCGCGGGTGACGCGGTGTACGGCGGAGAAGCGTTGCCGGCACTCGGCGAGCGCCATGCCTTGCACGCAAGTCAGCTCAGCTGGGCGGGCACCGAGAGCGTGCCCGGTTTCACCGTGTACGAGCCCCTGCCACCAGATTTGGCCGCGTTGCTCGAGCGATGAGCCGGCTTAGTTTCGACCGCTCAGCAAGTCATCCGCGCTGCGCTTGGCTTTGACGGGTGCTGCTACCGGCTGCGGCGCGGCGACGGGCAGCGGTGATTTGGCCGCAGGCGTCGGCGAGGCAACTGCCTGCGGCTTGAGCGCCGGTACGGCTGCGACGGGCGCGGGCGGCTTGACCGGGACAGTAGATTTGGGCGCAATTTCAGCCGCCTTTGGCGCTGGAACGGCGGCGCTGGGTGCAGCGTCGACGACCGGCGGAAGCGCAACTGGTTGGGCGGGCGCAGCAACTGGAACTGCTTCGGCTACCACCGGAGGACTCGAGCTGGCCAGCGCGGGCGCGACCTCGGCCTTGCTTCGCAAGAACAGAAAAGCGCCCGCTGCGCCCAGCAGCACGACGAACCCAGCAACCGCCGCGAGCAAGGGCATCGCGCTGGAACGGCTTGGCCTCGTCTGGCCCCAATTGGATTGAGTGGACGGGCCGAAGTGTGCCGGCACCGACGGAGGCGCAGAAAGCGGCATGGCATCGAGCACGCTCGACGCGCCCAGAATGCGCGCGATGCGCTCCACCGATCGCGACGTGGCGCGCGAACCAAAGGGGGCAAGCGCATGAGCCAGCTCACTCACGTTCGCGAAGCGGCGCTCTCGGTCCTTTTCCAAGCAACGTCGGACCACGCCCTGGAGTGCATCCGGCACGCCGGGCGAATAATCACGCACTGCGGCGGGCGTTGCAGTCAGGATCAAGCCGCAGATCTCCGGCAACGTCTCGGCACTGAACGGCACGCGGCCGGTCAGCAGCTCGTATAGCACGACGCCAATCGCCCAAATATCCGTGCGCGCGTCGACTTGGCGCGACGCGGTCATTTGCTCGGGTGACATGTACAAAGGCGAGCCCATCACCGCCGTTGTCTTGGTCATCGAGTGGTCCGCCCCCGCGGCGGTCAGCTTGGAGATGCCGAAGTCCAGCACCTTGACGCAGGGCGTGCCGTCCGGACGCCGCACCATGAACAGATTGGCCGGCTTCAAGTCGCGATGCACGATGCCCAGTGCGTGGGCCTCGGCCAGCGCTTCGCAAGCTTGCAGCACGGCATCCACCGCGTCCGTCGGAGCGAGTGCACCGCGTTCCTGGATCAGCGCGGCCAGGTCACGACCATCGAGGTGCTCCATGACCATGTACGGGGCACCGTTCTCGAACGTGCCCACGTCGATCACGCGCGCCACATGCTCACCTCGGATCTTGACGGCCGCCTTGGCCTCGCGTCCGAACCGAGCGACAGCTTCTGGATTGCGGAGCGCCTCGGGCAAGAGGAACTTGATGGCAATCCGCTCATCCAGCTGCAGATGTGTCGCGGCGACCACCATGCCCATGCCGCCCGCGCCGAGCACGCGGTCGACGCGGTACTTGCCTCCGAGTATCTGCCCTGCGTAAACCTCGGTCATCGTGATCTTCCCTGCCGATGCAAATCTACAAGACAAATCAACAAGACTAGAGACGTAGCCTGGCGCCCAAACCCCGTCCAGGCGGGCGCCGCGATTTTCGAGCGAAACGACCGAGAAACGCGCTCCGGGGTGGGCGGAGCGCAGCGCACACCGCCAAATTGGGCTTTTCACCGGCAACCGGCAGGGCTAACTCGGAAGCTCCCATGCCGCCCTGCAAAAAGCCGCGAGGCTCAAGCGCTCTTACCCTGCTCGCGGCAATGGCCGCCTGCTGCTGGACCGTGCCCGCGGCGGCTCAAGGCGGCAACGCGGCCTTGGCCGAGTCGCTTTTTCGCGAAGGCAAGCGGCTTTCCGGCGAGCGCAAGTTCGCTGAAGCCTGCCCGAAGTTCGCCGAGAGCTACAAGCTCGACCCCGGACTCGGCACGCTGCTCAATCTTGCGCTGTGCCACGAGTCGGAGGGCAAACCCGCGACCGCTTGGGCAGAGTTCAGCGAAGCGAGCTCGCGGGCCAGACGTGAAGGGGACAACGATCGCGCGCAACTCGCCGAAGAGCACGTGCGTGCCCTGGAGCCGAAGTTGGCTCACGTCACCATTGCGCTCGCACCGGGCGCGGCCGTTCAAGGTTTGGTCGTCAAATTCGACTCGCGCGAGCTGGCTTCAGCCGCGTTGGGGCTACCGATCGCCATCGATCCCGGCAAGCACGTGCTCGAAGCATCCGCGCCCGGGAAGGAGCCCTCGAGTCAAGCGTTCGACACGCCGTCGACGCCAACCGCGCTCACCGTCACCGTGCCAGTCCTGAAGGACAGCGCGAGCGCACTCGTGCCCGTCGCGTCGGTTCCCGCCGCTTCCGCCACCGCGCTGCCGCCCGGCCAAGAAGCGCCTAGCTCCCGCCCGAATACCGGCGCAATCGTCAGTGGCGTCGTGGCCGGCGTGTTCGTCGTCGGATCGGTCGTCACGGGTGTGCTCTATTCGAGCAAACGCAGCGACTTCGACGACGCCAACGCAAGCGGCGATCCCTCGCGCAACGACAAGCGCGATTCGGCTCAAACGCTGGGTACCGTCAACGCGGTAATGGTCGGCGGAGCGATCGTTTCTGCGGGAGCCTTGGTGTATTTCTTGGTCACCGGCAGTAAGCACGAGAGCCCGCCCGCAAGCGCAGCGCATTTCCGATTGACCCCGCTGATCTCGCCACAGGTAGCTGGGCTGATGCTGGGAGGAAACCTATGAAAACGACCGCCTTGGGCTGGCTCGTCCTGCTGTTGATCCCTGGCTGCCTGCTCGTCCAACCATTGGACTCAGCCAAGCCCGATGACGACGATGACGACACCGTACCCGCCGCCCAAGCCGGCAACGCCGGCAAAGCATCGGGCGGAAGCGGGCCGGGCGCTGCGGGCACCGCGGGCACCGGTGGCACGGGAAACAAGGCCGGCTCCGGCCCCGTCCCCGCAGGCGGCTCTGCCAACGGCGGGGCTCCGAGCGGCGTGGATTTTTCGCTGTTCACCGGCACCTGGACAATCACGAGTGGACAGACCACGACCACGTGCGATGACGGTACCCCCAGCACGGAAGCCATCGCGCCGGGAGGGACGGATCAAGTCGGGCTCGGTACCACTTCGGATCTGATCTTTGGCCCGGGCTCGAGCTGCGAGATCTTGGGCGATGTCTCCGATCGCACGGCGCACTTGAACTCGGACACATTGCCGTGCGCGGACACCGACGGGACCTACTACTACTACCTGAGTTTCGAGTCCTTCGAGTTCGCGGTGTCGAGCAACGGAATGACCGCGGACGCCAGCATGACCACGACCGTCTTGACCGCGGACGCCAACGACAACCTGGTGGCTTCCTGCACGGTCGATCAGACCTGGAAGTACAGGCGCTAGCGCCTGCTACAGCACGTGCGCCGGGGAGAGCACGCTGCGTGAAGCCGCGGCGGGCAGGGTGCTCCGGTTCGAGCGTGAGCGTTGACCCGGAGTTGGCTCGGTATCACGCAGTTGCTCGACCAGCTCGAGTAGCAAGCGCTCGCAATGAGCCACGGTCGGCAGGCGCGGCCGAAGCAGCGCCGCGCGCTCGTCAGCCTTGCGACCACGAGTCCAGACCAGCTCACGCGGCAAGGCGCTGATCACCGCGGAGCCTTCACGAGCACGGATCAGCACGAAAGGGGCAGCCGCACAGCCGCTGCCGCCCATGGCCGCCCCATACTCCACGCCGATTTCGACGCCCAAGAGACCGCGCAGCGCGCCGGGCACTTGTACCAAGAGCCGCAACTCATCGGCCGCGGTCCGGCCTTCCGGGATGCGCGCCCACGCAACGACCTTCGTTGCCGAAGCGCGTCGCAAACGCAGCGCGAGCTTCGCCAGGAGCGCGCGTGGACGCATCGCCAAGTCTGGCGGCAGCTGTGCAGCACGGCCGGTGAAGAACAGTGGCAACGTGCAGGCGGAGCCTAGCAGGAGCAGCAGCGCTTGATACGGCGCACGCGCGAACAAGAACCACGCGGCGACCAACGTCGCTGCGCACAACGAGGCGAACGCGGCTAGCCCCGGCCAGGTACCGGCATCGAGAAAGCGGCCTGCCATCGGCGCCGCCGTGCGCGCAAACGCTTCGCTATCCGACAGCGGCAGCCATTGACCTGGTCCTCGCAACACGATCTTCGCTGGCGTCGCGTATTGGCACGCGAACGCCATGCCCAACACGAGCAAGGCCGCACCGAGGGTTGCTTGATCGAACCAGGCCGCGCTGACGAAAGCGGCGGCGAGCAGAGCGCCCGAAGCGGCTGCGCGCAAACCAACCGGCAAGGGCACGAGTGAGCGAGGGAGCGCGGCGCGCGCCCCGCATAGTGCCGAAAAATAGCGCCATTTTCCGGCCACCGCGAAGGCGTAGGCGAGCGCGGCCAGCGCAGCACACAACCACCAACCGAGGCGTTGTCGTGGTTGCGCGCCCGCAGCGAGTGAAAGCGCATGCGCGCCGCCACTGGCTTTGTCGAACCGCGGCTGCGGTAATGGATTGGCGAAGGCGTCGAAGGCCTTCGCGCTCACGCGCACCCGCCACAGCACGGGTTCACCACGCGACACGTGAGGGCGCACGATGTCGAGCTCGTCCTTGTCTGCCAAACGATGCAAGTTGCCGATGAACACACCGCCGAGAGCATCGCCATCTTGTAAACGGCCCGCGCTGCTGTTCACGTCGGGCAGCACCGGCGGAGTCGGCCCCGCTGGCAACCGAAACACCACGCGCGCCGAATCGATGCCCTGCTCGAAGCGCGGCCCGACCCAACGCACTTCCACATCGTTGCCCTCACGACGAATCAAGTCTCGCTTGAGTAAATCAGTGCGGTATTGGAAGTGAAACGAGTACACCCCCGTGCGCAGGCCCTTTTCGCGATCGACCTCGATGCGTAGCGTTCCGTCGTCGCGTTTGTCGAGCAGCAGCGGGGTCGCGGCGAGCTGTGCTTTCGAGTTCGCGAGCGACGACACACTGGCGTCGGGCAGTGGTTCGGCGTCTAGATCCACACCACTCAACTCGAAGCCGGGCAGCGGCCCACCGCGCACTGCGAGCGTGAGGTCCTGAGTGACCAGTGCCTTCCCGGCGCGGTCCACATCGACCGTCGCGACGTGAGAACGCACCTCGGTTTCGACCCAAGCCCGCGCAGGCCCGGAAAACAGCGCCAAACCGGCGGCAGCACACAGTGTGGTTATGTGTCGCCTGAAGTCGTACATCCGCGACCTGGATTAGTCGCAGGCGAGGTCGGCGGCCAACTTTGGGTAAGCCCGGGCCGCACTTATCGAAGTGCGGCCCCAACCAACCTGCCCTCAGGGCGAGCCGAGCACCGAATCGTGATTGCCGGCCATCAGCACGAGCACGGGGATCAGCGCACCCAAGTCTTCGACCGCGGCGCGCGGCAGGCTGATTGTCGTGGTGATCTCGGGGCCGCTCGCGTTCAGCTCGGAGCTGAACAACACGGGCGTTTGGCCATGGTGCGGCAGCGCGCTGAACAACTTCGCCGCGTCGGCATCACGGCCCGCCAGCGCACCCAGCTTTCCGGCAAAGCGCTCCAAGGTGAGAAAGCCGCCCGCGGCGCGTGGCTTGCTCTTCAGCGTATCGAGACCTTCCCGGCCGCGCAGCACGGGGGTCTTCGGATCCTTCAGCGCTTCCAGACGCTTGATGATGACCTTCTCGTCCGGCGACATACCTGCCCAACTGCGTTCGCCATCGAAGGCGATGACCACGGTCAGGGGGGCAGTCTTGGCGACGTTCTTGCCCTTTGCCGCTAAGTCCGACTTGAGCTGCCCGGTGGCGTACTTGTCGAAGAGCTCGCGCGGAATGTCCAGGCGATAGGCCTTCGCTCCGGGCTTGAAGCCACGCACCTGCACGCCGTGCGCAGAGAACTTGGGCACGGCAGCATTCGCCTTCAAGCGCGTTTTGAGCAGGCGAGCCAGATCACGGCTGGCAAGTGTTGCCTGCAGCCCGTCGAAAAGCGCAAATAGGTTTTTCGGCTCGCCTTCGACTGCGGCTAGGTGCCAGCCGAAGAACCGAGCGTCCGCCGCCAGCAGCGGATCGCTCGGCAATTCGCTGAGCTCACCCTCCGCGTGCACCAGGTTCGCATTCTGGTCGAACAGCAACTCGACGGTCTTGGACGCTTGGTTGCGCAGGCCTGCCGGGACCTTTTCGGACTCGAGGTAGCCGTCCAACAGCTCGGCCAGGGTATGCCCAATCGGTTTGAGGCGAGCGGGCTTCCAGCCCGCGCCGAAGCTCGCGGCCGTGCTGTCAGCGGGCAATTGCCAAAATAGATCCGGCACCGGTCCGACCGTTGCCAAAGCCTCGCTGCTGGCCTGCACGAGCCAAGATTTCTGACCTGCGAACTTGTAGCCGAGGCGAACGTCGATCAGGTTCTTCGCGCTGTCCAAGTTCGTGTCGAGGCGCACCTTGTCCAAGTCGTGGACGACCGCCGTCGCCTCGTCGATCAAGGTGTAAGCTACGTCGGACAGTGCGCGATCGAAGCGTGGGTTATCGACTTGCACCTCGCGCAGCAGGAAGCCCGCCAGCAAGCGCGCCGAGCCGATCTCCGCCTGGTACTTCTTTTTGACCGGTTCGAGCCGCAATTCGAGCTGAAAATCCACATTTGGCAGCGGTTCATTGGGCAAACCGCGCGTCGCATAGTTGAACAGACCGTCCACGTCGTGCGAGCGGTTGCCGCACACCAAGCGAGCCGGCGCGCTGCCAATTGCCAAGCCCGCCGTGCACGACACACCCTTCGCATCACCGATGCGGTACACGCCCGCGCGCACTTTGCTGACCGGCTGCCCTTGACCTCGCGCATAGTCGAGCGCGCCGTCGAGTGACGTCAGGCCCAGGGAGACCACCGCCAGCGGTTGGGAAACTTTGCCCTCCCCCAGCGGGTCGATTGCTACGGCTGCTTCGAGTGGGGCATCCCAAGCGACCACGCTCTCCAACCCCTTCAACTCGGGTGGCAAGACATCATGCAGCTTGTATGGGAAGTTCGCCCACGCCGCGACGGTCTCGATCGCGGTCTGCGGCTTCTTGAAACGCGCCAGCGCGATCAGCTCCGGGGGTGCGGCCACCGGCGTCAGGTCCGCCGGTTCCTCTTTGACGATCGGTACCGCGCTGAGCGCCGATGCGCTGGGCGCTGGCGCGACCGGCGCCGCGGGGGCGCCACAGCCCAACAGCACTGCCGGCAATGCGCCCAAGAGAACGTTGTACGAGACCCACCGCGACGCCAGTTTCGAGCGTTCCTTCAACATTGGAGCAACTCTACACGCGCTCGTCGTAGACACAAAACGACAGAAACGCGCGCCCGATGCGGCTTTTGCCGCTCGAACGCGCGTTTCTCGGCTATCGCGGTCGCCCGCGAGCGCCCAACCGAACTCAGTTCGTTTCTTCGAACTCGGCGTCGATCACGTCGCCCTTCTTGGGATCGTCGTTGCCGCCGCCCGCGGAGGGACCCGCAGCGCCGGGACCGGCGCCGCCGCCGGGAGGAGCGCCAGTGCCTTCGTACATCTTGGAAGCCATGGTGTGAGCTTCCTTCTCGAGCCGAGCCAGGACGTCCGTCACCTTCTCGTCGTCTTGCTTCTCGACCGCCGCGCGACCTTCCTTGATCAAGGCTTCGATCGAGGCCACATCAACCCCGCCGAGCTTGTCCTTGTTGTCGGCGATTTGCTTCTCGAGCTGATAACACATGTTATCGAGCTTGTTGCGGCGGTCGATCTCTTCACGGCGACGCTTGTCTTCGGCTTCGTGCGCGGCGGCATCCTTGACCATGCGGTCGATGTCGTCCTTGTTGATGCCGCTGGAGGCCGTAATCGTGATGCGCTGGTCCTTGCCCGTCGCCAGATCCTTGGCACCGACGGAGAGGATGCCGTTGGCGTCGATGTCGAACGTGACCTCGACCTTCGGCACTCCGCGCGGCGCAGTCGGCAGACCTTCCAGGTGGAACTTACCGAGCGTGCGATTGTAGCGAGCTTCCGCGCGCTCACCCTGCAAGACGTGGATCTCAACCGACGTTTGGCTGTCTGCCGCAGTCGAGTAAATCTCCTTCTTTTGCGTGGGGATCGTGGTGTTGCGCGGAATCATCACGGTCATCACGCCGCCCAGGGTTTCGACGCCCAGGGAGAGCGGCGTGACGTCCAAAAGCACGACGTCTTGCACGTCACCCGAGAGCACGCCGCCTTGCACGGCGGCGCCGATGGCCACGACCTCGTCCGGATTGACGCCCTTGTGCGCTTCCTTGCCGAAGTACTTGGTGACGACTTCCTGCACGAGCGGAATGCGGGTCGAGCCGCCGACCAGCACGACCTCGTTGATGTCACTGACCTTCTTCTTCGCGTCATCGAGCGCGCGCTTGAGCGGCTCGAGGGTGCGGTCGACGAGCGGACGGATCATCTGCTCCAGCTTGGAGCGCGTCAGTTGCTTCTGCAGATGCTTCGGGCCGCTGGCGTCCGCCGTGAGGAACGGCAGGTTGATGGTCGTCTCTTGCTTGTTCGACAGTTCGATCTTGGCCTGCTCGGCAGCATCCTTGAGGCGCTGAATCACCATCTTGTCGTTGCTGACGTCGATGCCGGTGTCCTTGCGGAACTCGGCGCTCAGCCAGTCCATCAGCATGTGGTCGACGTCGTCACCGCCCAGGTTGGTGTCACCGTTGGTCGCAATCACTTGCACCACGTTGTCACCGACCTCCAGGATCGAAATATCGAAGGTACCGCCGCCGAAATCGTACACCGCGATGATCTCGTTGGCCTTCTTGTCCAAGCCGTAGGCCAGCGCGGCCGCGGTCGGCTCGTTGATGATGCGCTTCACGTCCAGACCGGCGATCTTGCCCGCGTCTTTGGTGGCTTGGCGCTGCGCGTCGTTGAAGTACGCCGGGACCGTGATCACGGCCTCCGTCACCTTCTCGCCCAGGTAATCTTCAGCGGCCTTCTTCAGCTTCTGCAGAACCTTCGCGGAAACTTCGGGCGGGGCCATCTGCTTGCCGCGAGCTTCAATCCAGGCGTCACCGTTCGGGCCCTTGACCAGCTTGAAGGGGAAGCGCTTGGCCTCCTTCTCACTCTCCTCGAAGCGGCGCCCAATGAAGCGCTTGGCCGAGTAGACCGTGTTCTCCGGGTTGGTCACAGCCTGACGCTTGGCGATCGTACCGACCAGGACCTCGCCCTTGTCGTCCCAAGCGATGACGGAGGGCGTAAGGCGCGCTCCCTCTTCGTTCACGATGACTTTGGCTTCCTTGCCTTCCATGACGGCCACGACGCTGTTGGTCGTGCCGAGGTCGATGCCGATGATCTTACCCATTGTAATGGTTCTCCTCAGGTCGCCCCTCGACACTTGCGAGGGACACTTTTCTTGCGATGTCGTACCGGTGCAGCCGCCCGCGGATCGGGGCAAGCTCTGCGAAGTCGTCACGCGGCGGCGGAGTGCCCGGCAAAGCGAGCGCCCAGGCCGCGAACGCGAGCAACATAACCACCGACGCCGGGGGGTCAACCGGGGTCAGCGGCGCAATCCGGTCCGAGCCAATAAAAAAACCGCCCTCTAACCGCGCGCAAACCGAGGCCGCGGGCTGTTTTTTTGTTGACACTTCCGGCGCAAAAGCTACTTTCCGCGTCCCTGTTGGGGCGGTAGCTCAGCTGGGAGAGCGCTGCGTTCGCAATGCAGAGGTCAGGGGTTCGATCCCCCTCCGCTCCACCCTTCAGGCACTTTGAAAATCCGACGAAACGCGCCTCGAAAACGAGGCGCGTTTGCGTTTCCCCAGCGCACTCACCGCCAGGCCCTCGCGAGCAGATTTTTGGGGGCGATCGCGAGCCAGCAACGCACCTCGGGTCGAACCGTGTTCCCGGAACGGGACGCCGAAGGCTGAGACGGAGCGCGACGTGGTTGCTGACCATCAACCATGGCAGCCGAGAGCAAGACGACGCTGCGCGTTCGTCAGATCTACGACGCGCGGAACGATTCCACTTCGCCGCTGCGGCCACTGCGACCGATCAGGACCACGCCGTCACCGGCTTCGATTCGAGTGGAGGGTGGCGGGCGGGTGATGGTGCTGCCGTCGGTGCGATTGATGGCCACGATCAAGAAAGCGCCGCCCGCCTGGCGCTCGATTTGCTCGATGCTCTGGTTGGCGAACCGACTGCCGTCGGCGGCGGGCAGCACTTCGAGGTCCAAGCCCAGGCTGTGCAGGCTGCGTTCGAGGCCGCGCATGCGCTCGTCGTTGCGGATCAGCTCGGCGGTTTTGGGAAACAGAATCAGCTCTGCGATGCGTTCGGCGCCGATGTGGGTGGGCAGCACGACCTCGTCCGCGCCCGCTTGCAGCAACTTGCCTTCGGTGGTCGGCACTTCACCCCGCGCGATGATGTGTAGCGCCTTGTTCAGACTGCGAGCGCTGAGCGTGATGAACACGTTGGCTGCGTCGTCAGGGAGCACCGTAGCCAACACACGCGCACGGGTGACCCCGGCTTCGCGCAGCACGCCTTCGTCAGTCGCCTCCCCCTGAACGGCGAGGTAACCCAAGCCGCGCGCTTCGGCGATGCGCCCTTCCGCGCGCTCGACGATGATGAAGCTCGTTTTTCCGTCTTTCAGCTCGCGCGCCAGCATATTGCCGATGCGCCCGAAGCCGCACACGATGACGTGCCCCTTGAGCTGTTCGATCTCGTTCTTCATGCGTTTGATTCCCAGAAATCGTTGCAGCTCCACGGCCGTGAGAAACTGCACCAATGCACCCGTCATGAAGATCATGCCGGTACAGCCGAGCACGATCAGACTGACGGTCAGAAAGTGCAACCAGAGCGTGTCGATCGGGTGCACCTCTCCGTAGCCAACGCTGAAGATCGTGATCACCACCATGTAAAAGGCGTCACTGAACTTCCAACCGGCGCCCATGTAGCCGGCCGTGCCCAAAGCGATCACCAACGCGATCAGCGCGCTCCCGACGACCAGATTCTTATTCGAGGACCTCGGCGTCGGCATTTGGGTCGCGTTAACCCGAGCCTACCTCAGGTCAGCGCAGCAGCGCGTGCCGGTCGAGTAATCGAAGTAGATTTCGGCGTGCGAAGACACCTGGGCCTCGCAGCCCTTGGTTGTTGCGCGCGCATAAAATCCACCTAAAAACATTTTATCATCGACCCATTCATCGAGATTTCCCACCATGTCGAATATCTTTTCGCCCGACCACTCGCTCGTGCAGGTGCTCGTTGCACCAGTCAAACGCAGCAGCGGATCTTCGCCTTCTTCGACCAAGTTGAGTCGTGGATCGAGGAGTCCGAGCGAAGAAGAAGCGTGAAGCACGTGACCCGGGTGGATCGCCCGGTGCACGTTGCAACGCCCAGCGCGAAAGCTCTCTCCGTACGGGAACTGCGTGCCCTTCTGGCCACGGCACGCAGTCACCCACTCGTCTTTGCTGCAGAGCCGCTTGTGCGCGTTCTCACACGCTCGCTTGGCTTGGGTGTACGACAGGTACGCTTGAGGTAGAGCGCCTGACTCCGATACCGCGCGCGGCTCGAACGAGTTCTCGCGTTGAAAGCGCGATAGCTCGGGCAACGGAAACGCGCGCGCCGGCGCCGCGCCCAAGGTGTTCTGCTCGCACAGCCAAGTGTCGCGCACGCTGGCCGCCAGCTTCGGGCTGGTGGGGTAGAACGGTGACAACGGTTCGCCCGTGGCGTTGTCCACGGTTCTGATCTCCCAGCGGTCGATGCAGAAGGAGTGCACCCGCGCCATTTCAGGGCTGCAGCGCCGGGCCACCGGAGCACGAGGCGGCGCTTCCGCCCGCAACGTACCGAAACGCAGGGCGCCGAGCACGAAACAGAAGAGCGAGAGCCAGCGCCGCATGCGCGGGAAAGACCAGCATTTTTGCCACGTGATGACGAGCGCAATCGACCCCCGGGCGGCCGATTTGCCCTGGAGGGCGCGAGATTTTTACGGCCTCGGCGGTTGCGGCGTCGCCATCCCGGACCGATCGTCTCGACAGATGTCGAGCACTCACGACCGCCAGCGAGCGCGGCTGATCGAACGCATCCGCGCTTCGACCGAGCTCCAAGACGCGCGAATTTTGCAAGCGTTCGCGAGCGTTCCCCGACATGAGTTTCTGTCCGAAGCGCAAGGCGCTATCGCCTACGAGGATCGCGCCGTGCCGCTCGAAGACGGGCAGACCGTGAGCCAGCCGAGCATGATTGCGATCATGCTCAGCGAGCTGGAGTGTGAGCCCACGCAGCGCGCGCTCGAGGTGGGAGCTGGGTCGGGTTATGCGGCGGCGCTGCTCGCGCAATTGGTACGAGAGGTGCACGCCGTCGAACTCAGGCCGGCGCTGGCCGCGCTCGCGCGCGCCAACTTGGCACGCAGTGGGGCAAGCAACGTGCACGTTGCCGAGGGAGACGGCAGCCAGGGCCTGGCTGCGCACGCACCCTACGATCGGATCTTGGTTTCGGCGGCACCGAGTGAGGTTCCAAACGCGCTCGTGGAGCAGCTGGCGCCGGGCGGGCGGATCGTCATCCCGGTGGGGGACGAACACGCGCAAACTTTGCTCATCGGCGAGAAAACGAGCGCGGGCGAACTGCACTTTCGGCGCTCGGTGCCCTGCATTTTCGTGCCGCTGGTGAGCAGCTGAGGCGGCTCAGGCCGAACCGACCGTACGCGTGTTGAACGACATCGGGCTGGCGCCGACACGTTGATAGGCACGCGCCCAGAGCTCCGCGGGTGGCGTGTCGAAGACGATCTCGGCGTTGACGTCGGTGGGCAGCCAGGCGCCCACCTTGATCTCGTTCTCCAGCTGCCAAGGAGCCCAACCAGCATAACCCATTAGGGTGATTAGACTGCGCGGCACGCTCGAGTTGGCGATCGCTTCCAGGACCTTGCGTGAAGCGCTGGCCCAGATACCGGGTGCGACCTCCATTTGGCCTTCGAGATCGGCTGGCAGAGCGCCGCTCGGGTAGATCAACCACACCTGCTCGGGTGATACAGGGCCACCCACGCGGACCACGCCCGGCAGAGCCGGCGCAGCCTCTACGATGCGAGCTCGCACCAGCAGCTCGGAGAAGGACATCGATTGCTTGCCGTTCAGCACCCAGCCGAACGCGCCGTCGGGCCCGTGCGCCGAGAGCAGAACCACCGAGCGTTCGAAGTTCGGGTCCGAGAGCGGCGGGGCCGAAAGGAGCAAGCCCGGAGCCAATACGGAGGTCATCCCTAGCAACGCTAACGTGCCCACCCGCCGTCGTCGATCTCGTCGAGCCGGCTACCCCAACGGGCCGTGGCCCGAGCGAAGAATTCGGTCAAAGGCCTGTCTGCCTTGTGACCTCAGCCCAAGGGCCGCAGCGGTCCCGGTGCGGAACAGGCCAGCCCATTTCCAGATTTCCGCGGCAATTGCCGCACGGGCCCGCGAAAACCGCCGTGAAACGCCAGAAAACGCGGAAACGCGGGCGCGGCGACCGACCGAGGCAGGCAGCGTGAATGCCGCGTGTCACCGCCGATGGCTTACTGATAGAGTGGTAGCCGATCGATGCGCGTCACCTTTTATGGCGTTCGGGGTTCGGTTCCGTCACCCGGGCCGCAGACTGCTCGCTATGGGGGGAATACCTCCTGCGTCGAGGTGCGGCTTGCGGACGGTTCCGTGTTGGCGCTCGACGCAGGCACGGGCCTGCGCCAGATGGGCAACAATCTGCTGCGTGAGGGCCGCCCCTCGCCGGTGCACCTATTGCTCTCGCACACGCATTGGGATCACGTGCTCGGTCTGCCGTTCTTCGGCCCGCTGTGGGGTAAAGACAACCACATCTTCGTCTATCCCCTGGCCAACGACGCCCAGGAGCGATTTCAGCGCAACATCTTCGACGACATCCATTTTCCAGTCAGCGTCGATGACATCCCCGCGCGCATGGAGTTCGTGAAGCCCGAGACGCAAACTTGGCGCATCGGCTCCGCAACCGTGAGCCGCATCATGCTGAATCATCCGGGCGGCGCTCAAGGCTTCCGAATCGACGACGATGGCGGCACCTCGCTCGCATACATTACCGACAACGAGCTGCGCGCCGGCAAAGCCTTGGTTACCGTCGAGGAACTGGCACGCTTCGTCGACGACGTCGATGTGCTGATTCACGACTCGCAATACCTGATGGCCGATATGCCGCACAAGCATGGCTGGGGCCACTCCGTCGTCGACGACGTTCTCAACCTAGGCGTGCTGGCAGAGCCCAAACGCTTGGTGCTTTTCCACCACGATCCCGACCGCACGGATGACGCGCTCGACGCGATTGGTGAGCGCTCCCAACACTGGATCCGCGAGCACGCCAAAGGCACCGAAGTGGTCGTGGCCAGCGAGAGCCTCACGCTCGAGGTCGACGGCAAATAGCCGCGGCCGCGGCGCGCCCCCTCGTTTACGAAATCGGCACTGTTGGCGCGCCTGGGTTCGGGGTAATTCCTCGAGCATGGGAACCCTTCGAGCGTCCTTTCTAGCGACCATCTTATTCAGTCTCTCTGCCTGTGGCGGCGCGCCCGCCGAGCCCGCAACCCCTCCTCCCCCTTCACCCGCCGCCCCCGAACCGCCGCCGAGTGCGCCCGCCGCGGAAGCGCCCAAGCCCGCAGACGCCGCGGTAGCACCCGAAGCGCCAGCGCCGGACCACGACGTTTGGAAAGAAGGCATGACCAAAGACCAACAGGTCGCCTTCATGAAGAAGAACGTCGTGCCCGAGATGGGACCGGTATTCAAAGCTTTCGACCCCAAAGACTTCGCGGAGTTTGGTTGCAAGACCTGCCACGGCCCCAAGTTCAAGGAGCCGAAAGATTATCTGCCCAAGCTCACCTTCAAGGACGGCAAGCTCATCGCCCCCGTCGACAACCAGGCAATCGTGAAGTTCATGTTCGAGCAAGTCACGCCGCACATGGCCACGGCCATGGGTCTGAAGCCGTTCGATCCGACGACTCACACCGGCTTTGGCTGCGGCGGCTGCCACACCGTCGTGATGAAGTAGCCGTCGAACGCGGGGCGAAAAGGCTGCCCTATAGCCCGCATTTAGCGGGGTGCGAGCTCTCGGACGAACACAGTCGAGCATAGAAATCGATTGCCGGGGCTCGCGCCAGCCGGCAAGATTTAGGGATGTCCAACCGTCTGTCCAGGGACACCGAAGATGCGGCGAAGGTGTTGGCAGCGCTGCGCGACAAGTATCATCCGCGCGAAACGCTCGCAGAAAAGCTGAGCGCGGCCGAAGATCTGCGAGCCAAGCTGATCAACGTCACGACGGGCGTGCGGCAATGGAGCATCAAGGCTGCCGGCGACGATACACTGGTCAGTCTGAATCAAGCAGGCACCGTGCGCGTGCACACCGACGCCGATACCGGCCAGATTCGTGTCTCGAAGGACGAGAGTTCGTTTCACGTACCAGCGCTCGAATACGATCCGGTCCAACACGAGTGGGTGGGCAGCGAGTTCGACACCGAAATCGTGTTGCCACCCGGTGAAAAGCGGCCACGCAAGGCGGCGCTGGTCGCCTTGACCGAATGCATCGTCGGTCTGTTGGAAAAGCCCAACTCAGGCTGACCGCGCGCTCACGCGCCGCGCTCGCCTTTGGCCGCGGATTGACCGGAGGAGGGTGCGGGCGGCGTGATCGAAACGATCAGGCCGGCTCGCCGCGCGCGCTTTTGCTCGTACATCACGGTGTCTGCGTGGGCGAGCAGTGACTCGATGGTCTGACCTCGATCGGCATCGTAGGGCGACGCTCCGACGCTGGCCGAAAGCCGATAGCGGCGCAGACCTTGGGCATTTCGCTCGGCCATCGCCCGCCGAATGCGCGTCGCGAAGACTTCGACTTGTGCGACGTCGGCATCGAGCATCAGCGCCACGAACTCGTCACCGCCGAGGCGAGACACGACGTCGCTGATCCTGAATACTTCGCGCAGTACGTCGGCCGTGTCGATCAGAGCGCGGTCGCCCTCGTCGTGTCCCAATTCGTCGTTGATCTGCTTCATGCCGTTGAGATCGACGAAGAAAAGCAGCGCTTGGCGTTCCTCACGTTGCGCGATGCGCAGCTGTTGGCGCGCGAGCTCGAGAAAGCCACGGCGGTTGTACAACCCCGTGAGCTCGTCCCGGATCGATTGACTGCGGATGGCTTCCGCGCGGTCCTCCGCAGCTTTGCGTGCGCGCTCGCGCTCCACGACGCGGCCGAGCTGCGTACCGATGTTGGCCATCATCGAGAGCAGCTGCAGGTCAGCCTCTTCGCGGCGCTCGGAGTAGAATTCGAGCACGGCCACGACTTCGTCTTCGATCAAGACGGGGAAGGCAAAACCGCTGTTCAAGCCTGCTTCGACCGCCGAATTCGAGCGTAGAAATGTCGTCTCGTCGCTCAAGTCGGTCAGCCAAGTGGCGAGCCCGGAGCCCAGCACTTGGCCGATCATGCCCACGTCGAGCGCGAACTCCATGACCGAACTGCGCGCGCGAAATCCGGCAAAGCGTGACGGATCGTCATCGTGCCACCAGCCGGATGTCTTCAGCAACCGACCGTGCACGAGGTAGACGTGACCGACCGGCCAAGCCATGAACGCACAAACGCGATCCAGTGCGGCCAGGAACGCGTCGCGCACGTTGTGAGCCGTGTTCGCGGCTTCGGCGATGCTCTGCAGCAGCTGTAACCTCCCCGATTGCGCGCGCGCCGAAAGCTCGGCGGCGCGCTGCGCAGTGACATCGTGCATGACCGCGACCGTGCCGAGCAGCTGGTTCTGCTCATCGACGATGGGATCCACCGTTACGTGCAAATGCACGGCGGGCACGTCGTCGCCCGCGCGCAGCACGACGTCGGTGGGAAATGTCGCTTCACCGCGCAACGCCTTGCCCAATGGCTCTTCGGTCTGTGGCATCGGGGTCGCACCATCGGCCCGGAAGAAGCGGCACTTTCGTAAGATTTCTGGGATCTCCTCGGCTCGTAGTGGAGAACCCAGCAAGGACTTGGCAGCCTGATTGAAGACCTTGAATTCTCCCTGGGCGTTCACCATCACCACGCCCTCGCGCATGTGCTCGAGCGTCGACTGGAAGACTAGGGTCTGCTCGCGCAAGACTTCCTGGACGGTCTTGTGCGCGGTGACGTCGTACACCATGGTCATGCCCGCGATGATCACGCCGCATTCGTGGCGCACCGGCACGGCCGTCACGGCGAAGGTACGGTCGCCGCGCTTTACTTCGAACTCCTGAACTTCACCGCGGAGCGTCTTGCGGTAGCGATTGGCGACCGGCTCCGCGCGCTCGGCCGGCACGACGTCATAGGGCGTTTTGCCGATCAGCTCCCGGGTATTGAGCCCCATGCTGGCAAGCAGTTGCTCACCCTCTGCCATCAGGTAACGGAGATCCATATCGAACAACAAGACCGCGCCGTTGGGCAGATTTTGCACGACGGTCCGCAGTAGCGCCTCGTTGCGCTCCAGGATCTGCTGCGCTGCTCTCGATTTCGTGACGTCGCGACCCACGCTCACCGCGGCCCGGATCACCCCCGAAGCGTCCCGAATGGGGGAAGAGTTGACGCTGTAGACCTGGTCCGGCTCGCTGGGAGCCCGGCGCATGAATTCGACATCGCGCACGGTTTCGCCGGCCAAGGCTCGCGTCGACGGCGCGTTGAGGAAGTTCAGCGGCGTCACGCCATCCGCCATGAAGAGACCGTATTGCGCTGAAGTTTCGGCACTCCCCGGGAGTTCCGTGGGATGCGCGCGTTGCCCCGCGTGATTGGTCAAAATCACGTTACCGTCCAACGCGGTAACCACCACCGAGTCTTCCATGCAATCGAGCACCGAGCGTAAGAGTGCACGATCCCCTTCGCGCGATTCTTCGGCTTCCCTGAGCGCTCGAACGCGTGCACGAAGTTCGATTTCGGTTCCGACCATCGCGGCCAGCTCGCGCAGCGTGGCAATGTCTTCTTCCGACCACGTACGCGGCACCGAGTCGATTGCGCAGAACATGCCCAACACCTGCTCTTCGGAAGTGACGAGCGGGATCCCAGCGTAGGCGATTGCGCCAAGCTCGCTGATCGCCAGGTTCTCTTTGAGCCACGGATGCTCGCGTGCATCCATCACGATCAGCGGCTCGTTGGTCGTGACCCCGTACTGACAGAACGAATGACTGAGCGGTGTCTCGCGCCGCGACGCCCACGGCTCCGCAAGCCCGAACGCGCTCTTGAAAAACTGCCGACGGTCGTCGACCAGCGAGACCAGGGCCACCGGCACACCAAGCCATTTGGCTGCCAGGCGCGTGAAGCGATCGAACGCGGCCTCAGCCGGGCTGTCCAGCAACTCGCTCTCGCCCAGTGCAGCGAGGCGCGCCTCGTCGACCAAGCGGCGGCGATGGCTGTGGGGCTGGCTCGAATGAGCGCCGGACACCGGACCCTGGCTGGGCACGGAGTGGCGGAGGTGGCTCGCGTTCGACACGGTCCTGGGCCTGCCTACGGCCAGCCAAGATCCAAACTGAAGTCGCGGCTAATTACTTAATATCACACGCTTATTTGCTTAGTTGCCGAGCAGCGCTGCAAAACCGCCCGGCGCCCGCAGCGAATGGGCGAATGCCACTTCGGCGCCTATTCCGAGACACGTATCAGCGCGAACCCGTCGTAGCCTTTACTGCCCACCGTCTGCACGGTGGTGGCGCTCACGGAGGGGGTCTTGGAGACGATTTCATTGAAGCGCCGAACGCCTTGAACGTTCGCGTCACTGCTCGCGGCGTCGAGCACCGCGCCTTTGCGAATCACGTTGTCGACCACGATCACACTGCCGGGACGCGTCAGCTTCAGAGACCACTGGAAATAGTCCGGGATACTCTGCTTATCGGCGTCGATGAAGACAAAGTCGAACGGCGGCACGCCCTCGTTCACGAGCGCGGCCAACGAATCGAGCGCGCGACCGACGCGGATCTCGACCAACGCGGAAAGGCCTGCTCGGTCGAGGTTTGCCTGCGCTACCTGCGCGTGTTTCGGATCCAGTTCGAGGCTGACCAAGCGCCCGCTACTGGGCAAGGCTCGTGCTAGCCAGATCGTACTGTAACCAGCCAGCGTTCCGATTTCGAGAATGCGCGCCGCGCCTTGCATTTGGGCGAGCAGGGAAAGAAATTTTCCCTGGTTGGGCGCGACATTGATCGCCGGCAAGCCTGCGGCACTACTCGCAGTCAGCGCGGCTTCGAGCGCCGTATCTGCTGGCAGCATCAGGCTCGAAATGTAGTCATCGACGCGGGTCCACTGTTCTTGAGTCATGGTTTCCTGCTAGGGTTGGCTGGCTCGTTGTGCTTGGTCGGGGAAGGATAAGCCGGGGAAATGATTTCGAAAACGAACTTCACGCCAGCGTGGGCGTGCGCACTGTCGACCTTCATCTTAGCCGGATCGGCGCATGCGCAAGGCGCGCCTCCCCCCGCGTTGGTTCCTCTGCCGGGGTGGGTTCCCCTGCCGGCGCTGGCGCATGTCAGCATTCAGTCAACGCCGTCCACGGAGCTCGAACTGCTACCCGCCGGCGCTTCGCCTGGCTCTGCGGCTGTCGCTCGTTGCACGCAGTATTGTGATTTCTGGACCGCGCCCGGCCGATACACGCTCTATGCCCACGACCAGAGCACAGGCAAGCGCAAGGAGCTTCCGCTCCGCGTCAAAACGTCGAGTCGCTTCGAGCTCCAGACCGGCGACGACGAGGCGCGCACCGCGGGATTGTGCTTGGGGGCCATCGGCGCCGCGTCACTCGGCATCGGCCTCATCATGATCGGGGCCTCGGCCATGTCTCACACGGGAGATCATGGGGATACGGGCGCGGTTGGCCTGGGCTTCCTGGTGGCGGGGGCGGTCACCACTCCCATTGGCTGGAGCATGTATTCCTCCAATCGTACTCGCCTGACGCGCATCGATGGAAGCTCCGAGGCGAGGACGCAAACCGCGACTCAATTTCGGATGGGCGTGATGGGCGTCGGGCTAGGCGGGCTCGGCTTCGGTGGCATGGCCACGTTCTGACTTCTGACGTCGGCGCGCAACTTGCTGTGCCGCTCCCGCAGCTTCGTGCGCCAAAAGCCAGCGTTTTCGCTCGAGCCCGCCGGCGTAGCCGGTGAGTGAATTGTTCGCACCGATCACGCGATGACAAGGCACGACGATGGCGATCGGATTCGAGCCATTCGCGAGTCCCACGGCGCGCACGGCCGCTGGGCGGCCAATCGCTTTCGCCAGCGCGCCGTAGCTCGACGTTTGCCCGCTCGGGATCTCGCGCAACGCGCCCCAGACTTCGTTTTGGAATGCGGTGCCGCTCGTAGCGACCTGCAGCTGAGTGATCGCGTCGAGCCGGCCAGCGAAGTAGGCGAGCAGGGCGCGCCGGGCGGTAGATTCTTTGCGAGCTTCGCGCAGCGCGAGTGTGACGTGGCGGTAGTAGCGAGCCAGCAGGCGCTCGGTGCGTTCCTGGTGATCTTCCCAATCGAGCGCGTGCAGCAAGCCTTGCTCGTCGGTTATCAGCAGCATGCGGCCGGTCGGGGTATCGAAGCGTTCCGTCTGAAATGTCTGGGTGTCCATCGGCTCCTCGTTTCCTTATCCGGGGTCAATATCGGCCCGAGTCGCCAAGCCAGCTGGCGGAATACGGACATGAACGTGCCCGGGCGGCAAGCAAAGGCTCATGTCCGAAAACCGCTAGAATGGTGCAGGCGAGCGTGGCACAAACTGCACATGGATCTCGATCACGACGCTTGCTACCGCGCGCTTGCGCAGCGCGACTCGCGTTTTGACGGCCGCTTCTTCACGGCCGTCAAGACCACCGGGATCTATTGCCGCCCGGTGTGCCCCGCCCGCACGCCCCACGCCAAGAACGTGATCTTTTATCCCACGGCCGCGGCCGCGCAGGAGGCGGGGTTCCGCCCCTGCTTGCGCTGCCGGCCGGAAACCGCACCGGACATGGGCGCCTGGCGCGGTACGTCGAACACGGTCGTCCGCGCGCTTTCGTTGATCGAATTGGGCGCGCTCGATCAGGGAGACGTCGAGACGCTGGCCGAGCGACTCGGTGTGGGCGAGCGCCAGCTGCGCCGACTTTTTCGACAGCACTTGGGCGCTTCGCCGATCGGGGTGGCGCAGACGCGCCGAATCTTGCTCGCCAAACAACTCATCCACGAAACCCGCTTGCCGATGGCTGAGATCGCCTTCGCTTCGGGCTTCGGCAGTGTGCGCCGTTTCAACGAAGCGTTCCAGGCGCTGTTCGCGCGCGCGCCCGGTGAGCTCCGGCGCTTGGGCGGTGAAGACGTGGCCGTCGAAGCCGACGGCGAATTCAAGCTGCTCTTGCGCTACCAACCCCCTTACGAGTGGTCGGAAATGCTGAATTTTCTGCGTCAACGCGCGATCTCCGGCTTGGAAAGTGTCGGCGACGGACGCTATTCACGTACGGTTTTACTCGATGGGGTCCAGGGCACGCTGTCGATCGAACCAGCCGCGGGGAACGCGCTGCGCGCCAGTATTCGCGTCTCCAAACTAACCATCGTGCCGAGCATCATCGCGCGGCTGCGTCGCGTCTTCGATCTCGCCGCGGACCCGCTGGCCATCGCTCAGCACCTGGCGAAAGATCCGGTGCTGGCCCCGCTGGTCAAGAAGCGCCCCGGCTTGCGCGTGCCCGGCGCGTGGGACGGCTTCGAGTTGGCCATCCGCGCCGTGCTCGGGCAACAGATCACGGTCCCGGCGGCAGTGCGCCTCGCGTCCCGCTTGGTCGCTACCTACGGCGAGCCGTTGGCCCGGCCCAGCCTGGGCCTGAGCCACTTCTTTCCGAGGCCCGAAGTGCTCGCTCAGGCGGACTTGCGCATCCTCGGCATGCCCAAGAGCCGCGCCGAGACGCTCTCCGCGGTAGCCGCCGCGCGGCTGGAAAACCCGGAGATTTTCGCGAACAACTGCGGGCTCGAGGAGGCAGTGCAACGTTTTCGCGCGATCCGCGGCGTGGGTGAGTGGACCGCGCAATACATCGCGCTTCGCCAATTGCGCGAGCCCGACGCGTTTCCCGCATCCGATCTCGGCGTAATGCGTGCGCTGACCGACGAGCGCGGTCTACGACCCAAAGCGGACGAAGTGCTGGCCCGCGCGGAACGTTGGCGCCCGTGGCGGGCGTATGCTGCGCAACACCTGTGGGCAGCTTAGGCTAGGGGCTACACGCGTCAGTTGCGCAGGGCGTAGATCGCGCCTGTAGCCACCGCCGCTGCCGCGATCAGCATCGAAGCATGCTGCCAATGAACAGCGGAGTAGGCACCCGAGCTCGCGCCAGCGAGGAAGCTCGCGGCGATCGTGCCGAGTAGCAGCACCTTCGGTGACGCCGGTCGCTCCGCTGGGTTGCGGCCGAGCACGAGCTGGACCCGGGTTACCTCGGACAGCGAGCGCCGCCAAAAGCGGAACCAACGTGCGCTTTCGATTCCCAGATCCGTCACCACGCCAGTCAGGTGTGTCGTGCGCACGACGGCACCGGAGAGGCGTGAAACGAGCGCATTTTGCAGGCCCATTGCCGCGCACAAGAGTGCTGTTTCGGCATCGCGCACTCGCGGGTGGTCGGTGGTCGTCAAGTACGACAATAGGCTGAAGAGCAGCAAGAGCAGCGTCTCGGTCGCCAAGGCCAACGCGTACGCGCGCGAGCTCGGCCCGCCCAGGAAGCGGCTCTCGATGATCACGCTCGCGGCAAACGCGCCCGCGAAAAAGCACAACACCAAGCTGAGTGCCGCCAACGCCGCCGCGTATTGCCCGGTCGCTGCGTCGTTCGCGAGCCGCCCCACGTTGCCCGTCACGTGCGAGCTGAACGTCCCGATCAGCACGAAGCCGCTGGAATTGACGAAACCACCGACGAACGCCAAATAGCCAGCGAGCCAACGGTTTTGGCTGTCGGAGCGCGCACTTCCTTCACGGGAGAACAATCGTCCTCCAGCGTACGCCAGCGGGCGTTTCGTGACGAGTCGCAGCGCTGCCGCTGCCAACTAGCAGGGGAAAATTCGCGACAGGGAAGAAGCGCTCGTTGCCACTATCCTGGCCCCGAGTGAGCCCGGGGGACGGCCAGGATCTTGCACCGAACCTGCCGCATGCTCGCAAACCGCGTACGTGTCCTGATTGTCGATGACTGCGAAGAAGCCACACAGCTCCTCGCGTTGTTGATCGGGCGCCGCGGTCACGACGTTCGAGTGGCCCACGACGTCGATGGGGCCTTGCGCACCGCCAAGGAATTCTCTCCCGAGGTCGCTTTGCTGGACATCATGATTCGCTGTGAATCCGGCTTCTTCCTGGCGCGACGTCTAATCGAGATCCCGGGGCTCGCCACCTGCCGCCTGATCGCCATGAGCGGTTTCGAACTCGAACAGCACCGGGCGGTCAGTGAGGCGATTGGGTTTCGGAGACAGCTCCGCAAGCCCATTGAACCCGTCGGGCTGTTCGAGGCAATCGAAGCCCTCGACAGTTGATTGCGTCAGGCAGGGACGCGCGAGGCGTGATGTCACAGGCCCGAGAGCTTCGCCGAGCCGCTCGTGGCATGCCGGAAAAAACGCCTCGGCGTCGTCACCGGTGCCAATCAGGCGCCGTGCACTGGGTAGTCGATATAGCCCTCGGGACCGGGCGTATACGCTTTCGAGAAATCTGCTGCCGCGAGGTCCCAGCCGTTTTGCAGACGCGCAACCAGATCCGGATTGCCCAGAAATGGGCGCCCAAACGCAACGAGATCCGCGGACTTGCTCTCGAGCACGCTCTCGGCAGTGGCGCGCTCGAAACCGCCAGCGGCGATGTAGACGCCCTTGAAGTGATCGCGGATCGTCTTCTTGATCGAAGCCGGCACCGGCGGAGCACCCATCGCGGAATGATCGACGACATGCAGGTACGCGATGCCGAGCTTGCTGAATTCTTCCGCCAAAAGCAGATAGGTGGCGTCGACCTCGGGATAGGGGCTCATGCCGCTAGCCACGCCGTACGGCGAAAGGCGAATACCGACACGCTCTTTACCGATCGCATCGGCCATGCCGCGCACTGCTTCTAGCGCAAAGCGCGTACGGGCCGCCACGCTGCCGCCGTAGCCGTCGGTGCGTTGGTTGGTGTGAGGATTGAGGAATTGCTCGGTGAGGTAGCCATTCGCGCCGTGCAGCTCGACTCCATCGAAGCCAGCCTTGATGGCATTGCGAGCCGCCGTGACGTGCTCTTCGAGCGCGATTCGAACCTCCGCCTCGGTCATGGCCCGCGGCGTCGGATAATCCTGAGCTTGCTTTTGATCGGTCCACATCTGGCCTTCCAGACGGACGGCGGAAGGAGCGAGCACCTCCGCGCCCTCGGGCATATTGAGCGAATGGGACACGCGCCCGGTATGCATGAGCTGGACGAACATTTTCGCCCCTTTGGCGTGCACCCGTTTGGTCACCTCCGACCAGCCGGTAACCTGCGCGTCGTTCCAAAGACCTGGAATGCGTGCATAACCTTGGCCATTGGGCGAAGGGGACGTGCCTTCCGTGATGATCAGGCCGGCACTCGCGCGCTGTTCGTAATACGTCGCGGCGAGTTCGGTCGGTGCGTTGTGCGCGCCCGCGCGGGAACGCGTCATCGGCGACATCACGATGTGATTTTGCAGAGGGAGCGAACCAAGTGTCGTTGGCTGAAAGAGGATCGAAGACATGACGCATCAGTGCCGTCCCAGGCCCACGTTGTCGAGTGGCTTCACCGATTGGTTGCCCTTTCCCGAACGAATGCGCAGTCTTCGCCAACCGAGTGACGGAGCGACGCGCGAGGAACGGATTCGAATCTCGGGCTGCGATGCGGGAACGCGAGCGCCCCGCCCGAAGCGCTCATCTATCGAATTTCATTAATCTTTCGCCGCACGCTCGGGAGCCGACAGGCGTGATAACGTCTGCTCATCCCTGGGAGCAATGGTGCGCGGCAGGGGGACGCGGTCGCCTCTTACTTTAGTTCGCCTCAGTGCTCAGTCCTCCTCATCGACCTCGAGCAAACCCGTTGCGCTCGAGTCTCGCGTTTCGACTTTGGCTCTTTGCGCTGTGCTGTTTGGGGGCGTGCGCGTTCCCGAGCTACGGGTTCACGCCGAGCGTGAGCGACACCGGCTCCTGCTCGGACCGCTTGCTGAATCACGGCGAGAGCGATGTGGATTGCGGCGGTCGGGAGTGCGGGCAATGCGTCACGGGCCAATCGTGCGTCGTGCCCAGCGACTGTGCTTCCGGCGTCTGCCAAGCGGAAAGCTGCGCGGCGCCGAGCTGCGACGACGGGGTGCGGAACGGGCGTGAGTCAGCCACAGATTGTGGCGAGAGCTGCTCGCCGAACCGCTGCCCAACCGACGAACGCTGTCAGCACAACGAAGATTGCCTGAGCTTTGCCTGCGCGGATGAGCGCTGCAACGAAGCGACGTGCGACGACGACATACAAAATGGCTCGGAGAGCGACAAGGATTGCGGCGGCTCGAAGTGTAAGAAGTGCGCCGACGGTAAATCGTGCGAAAAAGCCGGGGATTGCGAGACCGGAATCTGTCGAGAGCAGCGTTGTGTGCAGGCGTCTTGCAACGACGGACGGCTGAGCCCAGGAGAAACCGCCATCGACTGCGGCGGGGACTCCTGTGGTCCGTGTCCGGACGATTCCCGCTGCCAGGATGGCAGCGACTGCATCAGTGACAGCTGCGTGAGCGGGCTTTGCGCGGCGGCGAGCTGCGAAGATGCGCGGCGGAACCAAGACGAGATCGACATCGACTGCGGTGGTAAGCACTGTGGAGCCTGCGCGAACGATCGCGCGTGCGTCGCCAACGACGGCTGCACCAGCCTGGTCTGCCAGCAGCAGAAGTGCGCAGCACCCAGCTGCGGAGACTTCGTGAAGAACGGCGACGAGAGTGGCGTCGACTGTGGCGGGAGCGCAGGTTGTTTGGGTTGCGCAGCGGGCATTGCCTGCGCATCCGATCGAGACTGCGCGAGCTCGGTTTGTACGAGCGAAGTGTGTCAGGCTCCGCGCTGCGACGACGGCGTAAAGAACGGCAGCGAGAGCGACCGCGATTGTGGCACTGGCTGCAACGGCTGCGCGGTCAATCGAAGCTGTATTTCGAACGACGATTGCGCGAGCAAATCATGCGCGGAGACCTGCGCGAGCACGCTACACGTCGATCTGCTGTGCTCCGATCGCGCGGGCAGCGCGACCTCGCCGCAGCCATTCTTCCGAATCGTCAACGCCGGCAAGGTACCCTTCGCCTTGTCTTCGTTGTCGCTGCGCTACTATTACACCAAAGAACCCGACGGGGACGAGCAGTACAACTGCTACTCCGTGAGCGGCGGAGATCGCTCGCTGATCGCCGCGACTTTTGCGAGCGTGACGCCCAAGACGAGTATGGCCGATCGCTACCTCGAACTGCACTACACCAGCAAAGCGCCGTCATTGGCGGTGAATCAAAGCTCGGAGATCCAGGGCGCGTTCTTCGTGCCGGGCTACAAGCCGTTCACCCAAACCAACGACTACTCGTTTTCGACCAACGACACTTTTCAAACCGCGCCGCGGGTCACGCTGTATGCCAACGGCGTGTTGATCTGGGGCACCGAACCCTAACGCTTCACTCGATTCGAAACGGAAACGTGCCGCCGACGAATGGCCCGCCATCTGCGGGGATGCTGTTGTCCTCGAAAAAGGCCGAGGTAATCTCGAGTGTCACAGGTTGGGGCGCTTCCGTCAGGTGCTGCCAATCGACCGCCTCCGGCGTGAACGAGGTCCCGGCAGTGAAGACCTGCAGGACCTGCTTCGAGTCGGCGCCGGTGAACACGAGATAGTAGGCCGTACCGTTGTAGGGCACACCGTGCGCATGCGCGATGCGTTCCGGCGCCAGCAGTCGCAAGAAATCCTGCACGGGCCGTCGCCACCTGGCGGGCGGGGCGCCCGCTGGTCGGAGGCGCAGCCCTGGCGAACGCGTTGCCTCGGTGGCCAGATGAAACCCGAATGTGGCGGGGCTGTCTTTGGCCAACGGCGCTGTGAGGTCGGGTGAATCGATGATCACCGCTTGTCGCGCGTCGTGCTTGGGCGCAACGTCCAACAAGCGCACGAGTGCTTCGTCCGTCACGCCGCCTACGTAGATGACGTTGCTGATATCCTGCTCGCCGCCCGTGTCATGGTGGTCCGTTGGCGCGTTCGAGTTGCTCGAACAGGACGCCAGCAGCAACATCAGCAAGTAAGCAGCTCGTCGTCGGGGCCGATTCATCTCGGACATTTCGCATTTTTGAAGCCGAGCGCAACTCGGCACCGTCCACGCCCCGGCCCGTGCTCCAGAATTTGCGACGGAACTTTGCGGTTCGAGTGGATCCTCGCCGCCCGCTCACGTAGCTATCGTCGGGCCGAGCGGTGTGATCCAATGTGTGAGCGCTTGTCCGAGTGCGAAGGTTGGGGGATAACAAGCGTGCTTGAGCCGACTGCGTGATTTCGAAAAGTTACTGCTCGTCGTCACTACGACGGCGCTCGTCGGCTGTTCGGGATCGACGAGTAGCGGAGATGATCCTGGCCTCGCCTTTCCGAACCATCGAACCACATTCGACCCCGCGGGACGCCGGCTCGGCTATGTTCCCAATCGCAATTCCGACACGGTGAGCGTGCTGGATCTCGACGCAATGACGCTCCTCGCAAGCGTCCCCGTCGGCCGCAGTCCGGTCGACATCGATGGCCCCCGGCATCTCGCCCTCGACCCCGAAAATGGCTTAGGCTACGTGGCGCTGTCGTATCCATTTGCGAACGTGAGCGCGCATGCGCTCTCGCTGGGTGCGACTCAGCGTTCAGGCTACGTACAAGCCCTGAATCTCTTGGATTTGAGCATCGCCGGTGAATTGCGCGTCGATCCCAGCGCCGCAGATGCCGCGTTCTCGCCCTCTACCGGCCAGCTCGCCGTCGTTCACGCAGATGGTTTCCGTGCCCTGCAGTCCGATGTCGAAGCTCGCCGCGCGAACCTCGTCTTGGTCGATCCCGCAGACTCGATCGCCAAGGGCAGTGCGGTGCCCAATCGGCTGACCCTGTGCGCCGTGCCGTCAACCGTCGCTTTTGACGGCGCAGGAACGCGCATCTTCGTTTCATGTACGGGAGAAGACTCGATTGCCGTCGTAGATGGCGCGAGCGGCGCGGTGCTGTCGCGTGAGCCTTCGGGTGCTCCTGGGGTCAACCAGCCGTACGCTCTGGTCAGCGATCCCGCGCGGGATCGTTTGCTGGTCTCGAATCGGGTTTCTTTCTCGGTAGGCGTGTTCGATCTGGCCGACGCTCCCAATCTGCTCGCGACGACCGCGCGGATTTCCGGCGTCCCGATGTTCGCCACGATGATCTCGGACGACACGCTGGCCGTGCCCTTTCAGTCCCCGAACGGCGCCGCCCTGTTCGACGTCAGCAGCGGTGAGAAGCTGCTCGAGATCCAGTATCCGGACGCCGATTGCACGAACCCATCCGAACTCACGTTCAGCCGTGATTCACGCCTCCATCTCGTCTGTGAGGGGGACCACTATCGCCCAGGCGCAGTCGTCGAGCTCGATCCGAGTACGCTGGAGATCATCGCGAGTGTGCCCGTCGACCTTTACCCAGAGCGCATGTCAATCCTCGAGCCATGAATCGCCTCGACACCACTCGCCCTTCGGGCAACCTCTGGACAATCGCGTCCTTGGTGGGGTGCTGCTTGCTCAACGCTTGCAGCTCGACGCCCGAGCAGAGCGCCGTCGATCGAGGGCAACAGCTGTTCGAATCCAAAGCGCTCTCGAAGTCGCGTCTGAACGACTACACGTGCGCGACGTGCCACGACATCATTGCCAGCACTCCGCCATCGAAGAAAGCGGGCGGCGCACTGGCAGGCGCTACCTTGCGTTCGACCTTTTGGGGCGGGCAAGTGGGTGATTTGCTCGGTTCGGTCAACGCTTGTCGGAGCGACTTCATGGGCGACACTCAGCCGCTGACCGCGACCGACGAGCAAGCGCGCGCGCTGTATGCATACCTCGCAAGCTTGGAACCGGGGGATGCTGACGCAGTTCCGTTCACGATCGTGACCTACATCGATCCACTGCCGCGCGGCGATACGCCCGATGCCATCGCCAGCGCGAAGAGCCATGGTGAACTGCTCTACGCGCAAACCTGCATGTACTGTCACGGCATGATGCACGACGGCGTCGGGCGACTCAGCGAGCGCCTGCCGATCTTGCCTGAAGATACGCTCGTCTCACATGCCGAGTACACGCCCCGCGTGCAGCGCCTGATCTTCACGGAGAAGATCAGGCACGGCCTGTTTCTCGGCTACGACGGAGTCATGCCGCCGTTCTCGGCCGAGGTCCTGTCGGACCAAGAGGTGTCCGATTTACTGGAAGCGCTCGGAGTGCTCGGGGAAGTCGCGGAGTAGCGGCGCGCGCCGCAGTTTGCGCGCGCGCCGACCCGTTTCACTTCACTGCGGCGCTACGGCGCCGTCGTTGATCCACTTCTTGAGCGCGTCTTGCTCGGCCTGGGTGAGTGTCACGCCGCCGCCGCGAGGCATCGTCTCGGTCGAACACACGCCAGTGGTCGCGGTGCAGCCGGCCGTGGCGGCCTTGCCCGTTACCTTCAAGTACAGCCAGCTCTTGTCCGCGTTGCCGGGTTCGATCAGCTTGAACTGACCACCACCGATCGACGGCTTGTTCACCAATGCCGCGACGATGTCCGACGACTTCACGCAGTCACTGCCGCCCAGCGTCAGGCTGGCCTCAGCGCCCGACCGGCCGTGGCAACCAGTGCACTTGTTCGTGTTGCTCTCGAAGATCGGGCGGATCGTATCTACGAACACGCCCTTCTGAGCCGCCGCAGGCGTGCAGGTCGTGCTGCCGAGGTCCGGCTTCACGATGATCGCGAGCTGATCCATCTGCCGACATTGAGCAAGGACCGCGTCCTTGATGTCTTGATCCGTCGGCTTCTTGTTCTTGGCCGCGCGATAGCGATCCCAGACCTTGTCGATCCAGCCGTGCATCTTCCAGAACATGTAGTTGTCGATGTTCGCGAACTGATTGCCGAGGCCGTGCTCGCTGTTGTTGGTGCGCACCCACTTGAAGTGCAGCGCGCCATGCAAGCCGCTGGTGCTCTGAATCCATTGGCCGAAGGCGCCTTCGCTCTCGAAGCCCGCTTCACTCATGTGGCTCGCCGGATCGTCGGCTTTGGCGCCATTCGTGGCGACATTCGCCATCCAGGCCGACCAGTCCGCCTGCCACTGCTTCGGCACATCAGACGCTTTGGTCGGAAAGTGCTCCCAGCCCTCGAACTGCTCCGTGTGCTTCGGCCACAACTGCTTGAGACTCTGAATCATGTGCCGGTGCATAGCCAAGAACTCCAGGCCGTCACCGGGGCCTTGGTTCTCTTGGTTGGTGGGGATCAACTCCGGGTTCGTCTTGCACGGGTTGACACCGCCGCCTTGCTTGTCGGCGGTAGCGGCGCCGGACTTGCAACGCCGGATATTGTGCCACTGAAAGTGCGCTTGCTCCCAAACGCGCGCCTTGAACCACTCGAGCACCTCGGGCTGCACGGTGAGATCGATCTGATTCGACTTCGTGAACTCTACCGCGCCATCGCTCTTCATCGTGGCGTCGGTGGGATCCGCGTCGTAGCCCTCGAGGCAATGGTCGCGCATATGCGCGGCGCCCGCGGTCCCGGAACCCGCACTGCCCGATGGGGCACCGCCCTGCGGGGCGCTGCCGCCCTGAGCCGAGCCGCCCGTTCCGACGAGAACCGAGCCGCCGCTGCCGCCCGCACCGGGGACCGTGGCTTGGCCAGCAGTGCCAACGCCAACCGGGCCACTCCCCCCGCCCGCATTGACGCCCGCGCTCCCGTTGCCGCTGCCCGCGGTCACGCTTCCGGGACCGCTACCGCCCGCACCAGCCGCGGGATCCGTCGCGCTGCACGCAAGCAGACCAAGTGCCGCAAAGCACGTAGCGGCCGCTGCGGCGCTGAAGGCCGGAGCACCAATGGGTCGATTCTTCGAAACGAGCAACATAACAAAACCTCCGAGGGAACCAGGACGGTCGCCGCGAGCAAAGTGCAACGGGCAAAGTGCAAAGTGACAGATGGGCCCGAGCGCGGGCGGAATGCGCGCCAGTCCCAGTCGACGGGCGGACTATAGTAGTGTACCGAATCGGGGCCAGTCGAGTCAGGAAATCGAGCCCACTCAGCCTTCTCGGCGCGTGGCATTAGGCCCCGCGCTGAGCGCGGTATCGAGTTTAGAACTCCGAAACAACTCGTTCCCAAACGCGAGACGAATTGCGCCGGTGCAGCTGATCCGCGAAGCATCGGTTTCAGGTCAAAAAAGAATTGCGCTGCGCGCCTTTACCCGAGCTCGAAATTGCCTGTCTCGTGCGAATTGCAGGGCGAGGCACTACTTTCGAAATGTTGCCTGGTGGATTGCTCGAATGGCAACCACAATGGCGACCTGCACGCGCACGCGCGCAAACCCGTGCGCGCAACGACAACAATTTCCGAGTCTCAGTGATCGAGCATCGAAGGAGCAGAGAGTATGGCCAGGAAGCGTGAATCGAAGGTTGACACGACGCTAGCGAAGGCCGTGAGCCGTCGACAGATGCTCGAAGGATTGGGCGTACTCGCGGCCGTAACCGCGTGCGGCTCGAACGCCGACACTACCCCTGGCGGCAGCGCGGGCGGGCCGGGTGCGGCCGGCTCACCAGGCGCTGCGGGACAGCCGGGCGTTGGTGGCGCACCAGGCATCGCTGGTGCGCCAGGTCTCGCGGGACAACCGGGCGTCGCGGGACAACCGGGTGTCGCGGGACAACCAGGTGTCGCGGGAGCATCAGCAGGTGGCGCACCAGGAGCGGCCGGAGCGGGCGGCGCGGGCACTGCGGGCAGCGCGGGTGCGGCCGGCGGCGCAGGTGGAATGGGCAGCACGGGCAGCATGCTCACCTCGCCGCCGTGGACGAGTGTCCCTGTTCAAGATTCGACGAATTCCACGGCTCCAAAGGCGCTCGCGTGCAACGTGGTGACGAAGACCGACGGCGCCGGCCAAGGTCCGTTCTTCATCCACGAGCTAGAGAAGATGGACGACATCTCGCTCTATCGCC